>Ga0307412_10000029_pt1 | contig 209074 bp, 174 predicted proteins | sample DK1Cmetagenome_3_FD_203823 | JGI IMG/M metagenome (GOLD analysis project Ga0307412, IMG submission 203823) | Maize rhizosphere microbial communities from greenhouse at UC Davis, California, United States - DK15-C-1 | ecosystem: Host-associated > Plants > Roots > Rhizosphere > Soil | place...
GGAAGTTTTTTTATAATTGCAAATTTTACTTTCATAAGTGCCTTAATTTGTATTTAATGATTAACTAAAAATTATTACCTTGTGAAATAAAAACTAAAACAAACATTTTTTATACCTATAGACTAGTGTAGCCCAACCTATCAATATGATAACCATTTTTGAAAAAATACAGGAACTTGAAGAAGTACCATCCTTTTCCAAACACGAGCAATTTGTACAGGGTATAATTAATGCTATCGACGAAAGAATCATTTCTAAAGGAGAGGCGCTGCCTTCTATAAACGTCCTGATCAAGGAACTTGGTTTTGCAAGGGAAACCGTAATGAAAGGATACAGAGAACTCATCAGCCGCGGAATAGTGGAGTCAAAAAACAGACTTGGCTATTTTGTTGCAAATGACGATACTGAACAAACCTTAAAGGTGGCACTGCTTATGTACCTTATCGACTCCTTTCAGGAGCAGTTCTACCGGAACTTCAGAAATGAACTGGGGCCAAATGTACATATCGATGTTTTTTTTCACCATGGCAACATCACCATGTTCGAAACCATGCTGAACATGATTAAAGGAAAGTATGGGGTGTATGTGATTTCACCTATACCACATCCAAAAACCAAACATCTGCTGGACATGCTGCCGAGCAACAAGTTCATTATGTTCGACCGCTATGAACCGCTTAAAGGCGAGTTCAACTACATTACTCAGGAATTTGAACAGTCTACCTATAGAATATTGGCAGAATTGGCAGATACCATAAAGAAATTTGATGAAATGATCTTTTTCCACGTACCTGGCTCTCTGGATCCGGTTGAGATCATTAAATCATTTAAAAAATTCACTAAAGATTTTAAGGTAAACGCCAGGATATTAAACGAATATGAGCCCGGCAGCGTAGAAAAGGGAAAGGTTTATTTTACCCTAAACAACTCCGAAATATGGAAAATACTTAAAGATTGCGAGGCAAAACAGTTACAGCCTGGCAAAGACATAGGCATCCTGTCGCACAACGACGAGGTGGTTAAAGAAATCATTGGTGGTGGCATCACCACCTACTCTGCAGATTTCTCTTTAATGGGTATAAAAGTGGCGCAGGCGGTATTGAAAAAGGAAAAAGTACAGGAAACAATTCCTACCGTACTGATCAGAAGAAAATCGCTATAACCTGCAAAAATGAATGCGACAGCCTTTATCACCTTTATTGTTGTTACCTTTCTTGTAGGGGTGATTTCCTGGTTCAAAACCAGAAGGCATAAAATAACTACCTCTGCAGGTCTCTTTCTGGCCAACCGAACCTTAAGCTTTACCGCTGTAGGCAGTGCTTTGTTTTTTACGAACATCAGCGCCGCAGAATTTGTTGGCAGCAGTGAATCGGTATATGTGAACAACATGACGGTAATGGCCTGGGGAATAAGCTCAGTATTTGCCATGCTGGTTGTTTCTGAATTTGTGATCCCCGTTTATTTAAAGGGTGCCATGTCTACCACTCCCGATTTTCTGGAAAACAGGTATGATCCGGGAACAAAGAAATTGGTTTCCTTCCTGTTCCTGATCAGCTACATGGTAAATCTGCTTCCTATTGTGCTTTACAGTGGCGCTGTAGCATTGAATGGCTTGTTTCATTTTTCTGATATATGGCACATCAGTTATGGAAGCAGCATCTGGATTCTGGTATGGTGCATAGGTCTGGTCGGCAGTTTATATTCTATTCTGGGAGGTTTAAAGGCCATCGTGATCTCTGACCTGGTTTTAGGCATCTGTATGTTTACCGGAGCATTATTACTGGCTTACTTCGGACTAAGCCATGTAGGCAACGGTAACCTTCAGGAAGGCATACACACCATCCTCACTTCAAAAACGGAACATTTTAATTCCATAGGGACATCTGCAGATGCAGTCCCTTTTTCTACCATATTTACAGGCATGATCCTGATGAACCTCTTTTATTGGGGAACTGAACAGGTTATTGTGCAACAGGCATTGGCGTCGTCTGATCTCGAAACCAGCCAGAAAGGCATTGCCCTTGCCTGTGCCGGAAAGCTGCTTGGGCCCCTGCTTTTTATTTTGCCCGGAATAATTGCCGTTCATATGTACAGCAGCATGCAAAACACTACCGAGGTATTTTCAAGGGTGGTAAGTGATGTATCTCCGCCCATACTAAGTGGCTTTATTGCCGCAGTTATTTTTGGCGCTGCAATCACTTCCTTTTCGCCTGGTTTAAACAGCGCCAGCACCCTGTTCACCTTAAATTTGTACAAACCTTTTAAAGAGAAGAAAGGAAGAACCGTTACAGAAGCCGATTTGCTAAGAAACTCTAAAAGATTTGAGATGTTTGCCTCTTTACTGGCTATGTTCATTGCCCCGCTAATCATTTTCTCAAGCGATACCTTCTACACCTTTATGCAGAAGATAAATGCGGCCTTCAGCATCCCCATTTTCACCATTATGTTTGTAGGCTTTGTAACTAAAAAAGTTCCTCCGATCGCTGCTAAAGTAGGTCTTGGATTTTGTTTTACCGGCTACATCCTTACTCAGATTGTATTCGATACAGGCATCCACTTCCTGCATATCCTGGCCATCCTCTTTTTACTAACAACCACCATCATGCTAATCATCGGAAAACTGTTTCCTATGGAAAAGGCTTATATGGCACAGAACAAACAGGTTGTAGATCTAAAACCATGGAAGAACCGCCACTGGGTTAACGGGCTGCTATTACTGATCATGATTCTTTTATTTGTGCTGTTCTCCAGATCAGGAATTGCAACCTAAATTAACGGTTTTCAACAGTCAGGTAAGCACTTCCACAGTAAGCAAACCGCCAAGAGAACTGCGCAACTGACTTAATGCTCTGGTCATATGGTTGTCAACCGTCTTTGTCGAATGTTCAGCCTTTGGGCAATTTCTTTGTGACTCAGGTTTTTTTCTTCCCTGCTGAGTTTATAAACTGCACTGCACTTCTCTGGCAAAATTCCCACAATTGAGTTGATCTGCTGAAGCAATTCTTTATGCGCTAAACTTCCATAGGCTGAGGGATCTCACACATTCCCGTTATCTCGACGTTAGGAAATCCCCAAGCCTTACTAATCAAAACAACACAATTACAGATTTATGTATATTTGATATACAAGCCCTAAACCAATGAACCACAAGTCATTAACCACAACCATCCAAAAGATCTTTATAATCCTGCTTTTGCTTGTCCCATACCTTTCTTTTAGCCAACAAACAGATTCAACCCATCTCGATCAGTTTATTGCAAAACAGGTAGCCGACTACAAAATCCCTGGCCTTGCCATCGGCATAATCAAAAACAATAAAGTAATCTTTAAAAAAGGATATGGTGTAACCAGCACAGCAAAAGGATTTCCGGTAAACACCCAAACTATTTTCCCCATATCATCCTGCACAAAAGCCTTTACCGCAGCTGCACTGGGCATACTTGTAGATGATGGAAAAATCAACTGGGATGACAAAGTCATTAAATACCTCCCGGATTTTAAATTGAGCGACCCATGGATTACCAAAGAAGTTACCATTACCGATATTTTAAGTCACAGATCTGGCTTAAAAACATTTGATGGCGACCTCCTTTGGTACGGCACAAAAAATACCAGACAAGATATCGCAAGGTTAATCCGTTACTCACCAATCCGAACCAATTTCCGCACAGATTTTGCTTACCAGAATATCATGTACCTTGTAGCGGGGCTTGTTGTTGAATCCGTTACCGGAAAAACATGGGACGAATTTTTAAAAGAAAGGATTTTCAACCCCCTCAAAATGACGGGCACCGCTACCAACAGGGATTCCATAACCAGCGAAAGTAATTTTGCCCTGCCACACATCCAGAATAAACCGATTAAACCACTCAACATGTACAACATCAGCCCTGCGGGCGGTGTAGATTCAAATATCGACGACATGCTGATCTGGATGCAGATGCTGCTTGCACATGGCCGAATTGATGACACCACCATATTAGCCGATGGCACCATTAATACCTTAACAAGTGTCAAAACACTGTTCTCCATTAATAAAGACGATGGCTATGGACTAGGCTGGTATATTAAACACACCAAAAACGGTAAAGTAATTAACCACAACGGTGGGATGCCGGGTTATATATCCAGCGTAGTGTTGCTTCCCGACAGCAGCTCTGGAATAGTCATCCTTACCAACAAAATATCTCAGATCAACGATGAGCTGGTCAAAGCAATTACCGGCTACATGACCCGAAATAACACATTTGACTGGAAAGAAGCCGACAAAGAAATGTCTGGAAAAAACACCGTTTTCGATTGGGATAAGAAAAGAAAACCTCAGCCTAAAAAGAGTGCTTCAATACCCAATTTTAGCCGCTATGAAGGGGAATACAAAGACATAGCTTATGGCAAAGCGGTGATCAGACGAGAAAAAGGAAAACCTTTTCTGGAATTGCTTCCCACAAAGGAGCTCTTTTCGGGCTTTTTACATCACATAGACGCAGATCACTGCAAAATCATCTTTAACGATCCCTTTGTACCCGAGGGTGAAGTAATTTTTATAAGGGATACGGAAAAAAAAATAACCGGGTTCAAGCTAAACATCGATTCAAACGACTTCCTCTTTGACGATCTGGAATTTGATAAAATCCCTTAATTTTTCGCAAACTTGTCTGCTATTAGATTCAGATTGATGCCATGCTCCAGATAAGCCTTCAGCCCATCTACCACAGTAGTAAAGCCACCGCTTGCGCCGTTGATCTCTGCAAGCAGTTCATCACCGGTTGTCTGAAAACCATAATGCGTAATGGTAACATACGTAGTGCCTTCAGTCAATGCCTCAAATTCAAAATCTACGGGAGTTGAATATTGATCCCACTCAACAGCTATTTTTTTATTCGGCACAATTTCTTTAACCCGCACAGCGCTGGAAACACTATACATTTCCCATTCCCAGGTAATTGTTTTGCCCTGCTCTAGCCTGCCACTTCCTTTGGTAAACCAAAAATGCTTGGTGATCTCAGGATCAACAAATGCTTCAAATACTACAGCCACCGGCCTTCTGATTAGCATCTGCGCCTGTACGCTTGGTATTTTATTTTCCTTCTCCATATTATAAATATAACAATTATCCGCGCCAGGTCTGTAGAAAACTGCTTAGGTTTAAGAACAAAAAAATACTTGTCCTGTTTTCGGTTGTTCGCTACACCCAACTAAGCTAATTTTGAAGAAAAAGAAACAGAATGCTGACCAACGAAATCATGTACAACGCCATCCTTAAAAAAGACATCACTTTTGAGGGGACTTTCATAACGGCAGTTAAAACTACAGGCATATTTTGCAGACCTACCTGTACCGCAAGAAAACCAAAGGCAGAAAATGTGGAGTTTTTTAAAACGACCAGCGAAGCCATACGCAAAGGCTACAGACCTTGTAAAGTGTGCAACCCCCTTGAAAAAATTGGAGAGACCCCTGATTTTATTAAATCGATCCTCGACGAATTAAACGCAGATCCATCTTTAAAATTTAAGGACTGGGACCTCATTCAAAAAGGTATTGAGCCCAGCAAAATCAGAAGGTGGTTCCTTAAAAATCATGGCATTACCTTTCATGCCTACCAACGGATGTTTCGGATCAATTCTGCATTTAAAAGAATCCAGGATGGCCAAGCCATTACCACCGCCGCATTTGATGCCGGGTATGAATCGTTAAGTGGTTTTGGTGATTCCTTTAAAGCGATCTTTGGCGTTTCTCCTTTAAACAGCAAAGATAAACAGGTCATTAATATCACCCGATTAGAAACACCACTGGGAACTATGTTTGCCTGCGCCGTTAAACAAGGCATCTGCCTTTTAGAGTTTACCGATCGAAAAATGCTGGAGACGGAATTCAAAACACTCGCAAAACAATTAAATGCCACTATCATTCAGGGCAGCAACCACCACTTCGATCTGCTAAAGCAGCAGCTTGATGAATATTTCGCTGGCAACCGAAAACAATTTTCAGTGCCCCTGTTTTCACCCGGAACAGAATTTCAGCAGTCTGTATGGCAAATTCTGCAGGAAATCCCTTATGGCGCCACGCGCAATTATAAGCAACAAGCCCTGGCTTTAAATAAACCCGAAGCTGTTCGCGCAGTGGCAAATGCCAATGGAATGAATAGAATCTCAATCCTGATTCCGTGCCACAGGGTAATTGGCACTGACGGAAGCTTGACCGGCTACGGCGGTGGACTGGCCAGAAAAAAGTGGCTGCTCGAGCTCGAAAAATCAAACTCCTGATTTCTTAATTAAAAATGCATTTCGTTCATTCATATCAGAATGAGCGGGATCTGCCGTGCCTAAAAAAAAGACCAGACTATCATGAAAAAGAAAAAAAATAACTCAAAATGGCTTGCATTGGTAATCGTTTTAACCGCGCCAATGCTCTATGTAATAGATATTTTCATCATCAATATGGCAATACCGGGTATTAAAACCGGAGTGAATGCTAGCGACGGAGAAGTACAGCTGGTGATAGCAGGCTATTTGCTGGGAAGTGCGGCTTTTCTGATCATTGGCGGTCGCGCCGGAGACTACCTTGGCAAAAAGAAAGTACTGTTCTGGGGCCTTTTCCTCTTCACATTAACCTCCTGCATCTGTGGCATTACACAAACGGCCCTCCAACTTAACATTGCCCGCTTCTTTCAGGGCATCAGCTCCTCTATCATGGTTCCTCAATCCATTGCTTTTATACAAGTGCTGTTTACCGATCCTCAGGAGCGGGCAAAAGCAATAGGCTGGTACGGTGTTACCCTCAGTATTGCTGCTATTATAGGCCAGATATTGGGCGGATACCTGGTAGACAAATCTTTCTTGGGAATTGAGGGCTGGCGGTTGATCTTTTTGATAAACCTTCCCATAGGAATTGCAGCGTTATGGGCAATATCGAAGTATCTAACAGAGACAGTTAAAGACACCATGCAAAGCTTCGATTATTCCGGCGCAATGATTTTAACTGCAGGACTATTTTGCCTGATCTATCCGCTTGCAGAAGGCCGCGAAGCTGGATGGCCCTTGTGGAGTATAATCATGATACTGTCGTCGGCCCTTATTTTTGCCTGCTTCATTCGCAATCAAAAGAAAAGGCTGTTGCTTAACAGCGCTCCTTTAATAGATGTCTCGCTTTTTAAACTAAGGGAATTCAACATTGGCCTGCTCGCGGTATTGTTCCATTTCATGATGCATACGGCCTTTCTACTAATGAGCGCGGTGTATCTTCAGAACGGTCTTGGCTTATCTGCCTTAGATTGCGGTTTGTATTTCGTATTGCATGCAGTGCTTTTTATGATATCGGCAGTGCTGGCGTCTAAGCTGATCGTTAAATTTGGGAAACGCGTCTTGCAATTGGGCGTGGCCCTTATCATGGTATCCTTTATGCTCCAGATCCTGATTTTTAAACCGCAGGTAAGCGGGTTATACGTCATTTTACTCATTGGACTCTACGGTCTGGGCAACGGACTTGTCCTACCCTCTCTGCTTACCATTGCATTAGGAAGCATCCCAGCAAAATTTGCAGGCGTTGCTGCCGGCATCTTTTCCACCTTCCAGCAAACCGCTTCAGCCCTGGGGATCAGCATTTTGGGGGGTGTATTTTATTACGAAATCAGCACAAATAAGGCCAACCCCGATTACCTTAAAGCTTTCGATTATGGTATTGCCGCCAACATGGCCTGCCTTTGCTTAGTATTATACATGCTTTACCTCATCCCTAAACCCATTAAAGCCAAATAATGACGGGATAACCATTAATATTGATATCTTTGAGTAGGCAGCGATAAGTGTATCGTCGTCGAATTTGACTTCATGACCAGACTAAAAAAAACAGAACTCGAAATTTCTGATGATCAGTTCCCTGTAGTGGGAATTGGGGCTTCAGCAGGAGGACTAAAAGCCATAAGTCGATTTTTAAAGGCCATCCCGCCGAAGTCTGGAATAGCTTACGTATTTGTTCAGCACTTAAGTCCTGATCATGAAAGTTCCCTACCGGAATTGCTTCAGAAAATATCAAAAATCCCCGTACATCAGATAACAGACGACATCCATTTGGAACCGGACAACTTTTATGTTATCCCAGAAAACAAGATCGTAACCGCTACAGATGGAGTGCTTAAACTCTCATCACTCGACGATAAACGCTATAAAGTAAAAGTAATAGACCGCTTTTTCTCTTCACTGGCCATTGTGCACCAGGGTTATGCAATAGGTGTAGTCTTATCGGGCTCATTAAACGACGGCACCCTGGGTTTAGAGGCAATTAAGGCCTATGGAGGAATCACCTTTGCACAGGATGAAGATTCTGCAGAGTATAACGAAATGCCTGCAAGTGCGATAAAAGCTAAAACAGTAGATTTTGTATTAAACCCTGAAAAGATTGCAGTGCATCTTCTTACCATTAATGCACCTTTTTACAATAATCATATCAATCCCTCCGAAGATAAAGGTTCAAGGGACGAAGCGGTTTTCAAGCAAATACTTACATTACTTCGGGTACGCAGGGGGGTAGATTTTTCATTCTATAAGTCAAGCACTTTAAAAAGGCGCATTGTACGTAGAATGGCATTAAAGGGAACTGACAAACCGGAAGTCTATTTATCCGTTCTGCGCGAAAAAAAGGACGAACAGGACGCGCTATACAATGACATGCTCATTTCTGTTACTAATTTTTTCCGTGACCCGGACATCTTCGAAACCCTGTGTACCACTGTGCTCTCTTCGATCATAGATCAGAAGAAAAACGGTGAACCCTTACGGATCTGGATTGCAGGCTGCGCGACCGGAGAAGAAGCGTACTCTATGGCAATCTGTTTAACAGAACAATTGGGTGATAAAGCTTCTGCAATGAAAATACAGATCTTTGCTACTGATATTTCTGAAACGGCAATTAACAAAGCACGTACCGGCGTTTACAGACCTACCGATATTGAGGGTGTTTCGGAGTCTCGTCTGCGTCAGTTCTTTAATAAAATTGACGGCAACTATCAGGTCAGAAAAAGCATCCGGGACATGTGTGTTTTTGCACATCATAACTTCTTAAAAGACCCACCTTTCTCCAGACTTGACTTAATTGCCTGTCGCAATGTTTTAATCTATCTCGAACCGGTATTGCAGAAAAAAGCAATTACGGCCTTTCATTATGCCCTGGCCAATCATGGTTTTTTATTGTTGGGAAAATCAGAAAGTATTGGCAAAGACTCAGATCTTTTTCTGCCATACAACCATGCAAGCAAAATTTTTCAGCGGATCGGCATTCCCGGCAGGATTATGCAGGTAACCACACAGGGTAGTGAGCAGAATTTTAAAAATGTTGACACCAGTGCACGTAAAGGAGCCGAAGAACCGGATATTTCTAAACTTGCCGACCAGGTGGTACTGGCTAAATTCTCACCTTCTGGAGTGCTGGTAAGCGATAACTTCGACATTATTCAGTTTAGAGGAAAAACAGATGCCTGGCTCGCCCCGTCCCCTGGAAGAGCTAGCTTAAACCTGCTAAAAATGGCAAGGGAAGACCTGGTTTTTGAACTCCGGAATTTATTGCAGCAGGCAAAGAAAAATCAAACTCCTGTGGGAAAAAAGAATGTGATCTTTAACCTGAATGAACAGCAGGAATTTGTTGATATAGAGGTTACCCCGCTTATAAAACCTGAAAGTGTCCATTACCTGGTCTTGTTCCAAACCAGTTTTTCAGCGGTCCGTAAAAGGCCTTTATCAAAAGCCGGAAAACGGGTTGAAAGTGACAAAGACCTGAGGTTAAAGCAGCAGGAAATGGAGCTAACCCAGCTTAGGGCAGAAATGAGGAATGCAACAGAAGAACAGGAAGCGGCACATGGGGAACTGCAAAGCGCAAATGAGGAGTTGCTTTCTGGTAGTGAAGAGCTACAGAGCTTAAACGAAGAACTGGAAACTTCAAAAGAAGAGCTGCAAAGCACAAACGAAGAGATCAACATCATTAACAATGAACTCACCGGACGTAACCAGGAACTAAACAATGCAAGGGTATACACAGAAGCCATCATAAATACAATTCGTGATCCGTTGATTATTCTGGATAAGGATTTAAGGGTAAAAAGGGCTACGGATGGATTTTACACCAAGTTTCATGTCACTAAAAAAGAAACGGAAGGTGAATATTTCTATGATCTTGGTGACCGGCAGTGGAACATTCCACTACTCCGCGATCTGCTGGAGAACATCTTGCCGGAGAAAAAAATCTTAACTGATTTTGAGGTGAGCCATATTTTCCCAACAATTGGTCTGCGCATCATGAGTTTAAACTCAAGACTACTGGATGGCTTAATATTATTGGCAATTGAAGATATTACGGATAAACGTAAGGTTGAACAAGGCCTGGCTGAAGTGGAGTTGCTATTTAAAGAAAGTAAAGAACGGTTAAAACTTGCCGTAGAAGCCGCAGGTTTAGGCACCTGGGATTACAATACACTTACCGACGAATTGATATTTGATGGCAGGTCTAAAGAACTTTTCGGCCTTAAGCCTAATCATGACATCACTTATCAGCAATTCATAAATATGATCCATGTTGATGATCGTGCTGATGTAGACAAAACCCTGAAACAAGCGCTCACTGGCATCAATAATGGCGAGTACGAAAAGGAATTCAGAACATCAGAAAACCTAGATAAAAAACTCAAATGGGTTAAGTTTAAGGGTAAAGCGTATTTTAATGCAAAAAACGAGCCTTATCGCTTTGTTGGAACATCATTAGATATTACTCCCCAAAAGATGCATGATCAGGCGATAAAAGAATTGTTGCAACACAAAGATGATTTTATCAGTATTGCCAGTCATGAGCTAAAAACACCGCTGACTAGCTTAAAAGCATCGATGCAGCTGATCAACAGGTTAAAGGACGATTCCTTTTCTGACAAGCTGAATTCATTGATTGCCATGTCGACCAGGAGTTTAGACAAAGTAAGTATATTAATAGAGGACCTGTTAAATGCCAGCAGGATTAACCAGGGTCATCTTGAGCTTAACAAAACGCAATTCAATATTGCTAAAATGGTTGATGATTCGTGTTATCACATTCGTGCAGCAAATAAATATTCGATAATTACCACAGGTGATTTAACCCTGGAAATTTATGGAGATAGCGACAGGCTTAGTCAGGTAGTGATCAATTTTGTGAATAACGCCATTAAGTATGCCCCCGAAAGTAAAGACATTACCATTTCTATTGACAAACTAAAAGAGAACATTCGGGTTTCTGTAAGCGACAAAGGGCCCGGCATTCCTGAAGAAAAAATACCTCATTTGTTTGAACGGTATTACCAGATAGATGGCAAAAATGCCGCTTACTCTGGCCTGGGGCTAGGCTTATTCATCTGTACCGAAATCATCAAGAAACATGATGGAAAAATAGGCGCTGACAGTAACCTGGGCCAGGGCAGCACATTTTACTTTACACTACCTATAAAATAGCGTTAGCGAGTGTGCTGTAGCACACTCGCTTGCAACATGGCAACTTTACCCTAATGCCCGTGCCCGGCCTCTTCACTGTTTTTCAATTTCGACAGCAAATCATAAGTTCCTTTTAAAACCACCTTTCCATTTACAGCGACACCTTCCGGAATCTGGACCTCTAAATACCCGCCATCATTTACCCCAATACTTACTTCTACCATTTTAAAATAATACATCCCTTGTTTCTCCGAACCTTCTGAAACAAAGATGTATTTCTTACCTCCAAAATCAACTACAGCACTATTCGGCAATGCCTGCACTTTACTAGTACCCGTTTCAATATATGCTTTAAGGTATGCTCCCGGAATAAAGCTGGTGCTTCCTTTTGAAATGGCATGAACAGTAATCGTTTTATCGGAATTAATTTCCCGACCAACCAAATCTACCACTGCAATTTGCTCTTCCGTATCATTGGCCATAGAAAAACGAACCCGTTGACCTGCCCTAACTTTCGAAGCGTCTCTTTCAAATACATTCAATTCAACATGCAAATTAGCGCTATTTACGATCTCAAACATCGCATCATTCGGATTCACAAACTTTCCTGTATTCACATTTACTTTAGTTACATAACCCGTAATTGGCGAATAAATATTGATCTGGCTCCTAATATTAGCGGCCGACAAACTTGCCGGATTAATGTTGATCAGCTGCAACCTTTGTTTCAACGCACTTTCTCTTGCCAGCATACTTTGAAACTGCGCACGTGCCTGCTGCAATGTTTTCTTTGCATTTACATTCTGCTCTGCAAGTGTTTGTTGTCTCTTATATTCCGAATCGGCAAGTTCCAGCTGGCTCTTGCTTTCCAGGTAATCTTGCTGTAACAAGACATATTCCTGATTTTGCAAAACGGCAATCACTTGTCCTTTACTAACGGTGCTTCCCTGCAGCAACGGAGTCGATTTTACGATTCCTCCCATTTGCGTAGTAACACTAACCAGATTTTGTGGCGGCACATCAATAAAGCCATTAACCTTTAACAAGCCACTTAAATCTTTCATTTCCGGCAACCCTAGTGCGATGCCTGCAGTCTTATATTGTGCAGAGGTAAATTCCACGGTATTTTCATCCTCATGGTTTACGCCTGCTGTTTCTTTAACTGCTGTTGTTTCTTCTGATTTCGGTGTATTCCCTCCGCATGAGGTTAAAACCGCAGCAAATAGGACGTAAATGGTCACTTGAATAGTTCTTTTCATTTTCTTAATTATAAACCACTGAGGTATTGAAGTGTATAAACTGATTGATTGTATTGATTGATAGCCTGCAAATAGCTAAAATGTGTTTCCGAATACGTCCTTAATCCCTGAAGATATTCTACATAACCGATCTCTCCGTTTTGAAACGCGATTTGCGATTGCTTCAAAATCAGGTTGGCATTCGGCAGGGCACTTTTTTTATAATAATCGATGCTCCGTGAGTTTTTAAGCAATGCCTGATTGGCCTTATTGTATTCGCCCTGCAAATTGGTCTGAAAAAGTTCATACTGACTTTCCGTAACCTGTTTTTCTATTCTGGCTGCTTTTATACGGGCCGAAAAAGGTTTAAAGAATAACGGAATGGCCACTCCTGCCTGTACCCCCTGAAATCTTTTACCACCATTAAAGTACTGGTCCTGTCCGTTTACCGTTTGCGTACCGATAATGGACTGGTTAAAATAACCAACAGTAAAATCAGGTCCTGAGCGGGCTTTCTCTACACCTAGTGCTTTATCGGCAATATCAATCTGCTGTTTTTGCAGGGCAAGTTGCGGGTTTGCACCAACACTATTGCCAGCTGCAACATTCCATTCGGCCTGCGTAAATTGATCCTTAACAATTTCAACGGGTTGCTGCGTATTCAGCAATCGCTGCAGTTCAGAAGTATAAGCCAGTATATCTGATTCATTTTCACTCATCTGATTTCTTACTTCATTATACTGCGTTTCGGCAGTGGTTTTCTCCAGCAGGTTCGTCTCGCCTGTTTCATACCTTAAGGAAGCGGCTTTTAAGAAATTGCTGTATACGGAATCCTGACTTTGATACAGATCTTTTAAAGCAATAAAATAAGCAAGGTGCATATAAGTACTTTTAACCTGATAGCTCAGTTCGTTTTGCGTAACGGCCACATTAATCTCTGCACCCTTGATCTGCGCATCATACAGATTACGCTGATTTTTAAACAGTCCGGGATTCGGAATACTCTGGGAAACACTAAAATTATTGTCCTTTTTAATTCCATTAATTTGTCCATACTGCACATCAAGATTGGTTTTTCCTAAGTCGGTCGAACTGCCTCTCAATGCCTGTTGCTGATTTACCTGAAGGCCTGAAGATTTCATGGCCTGGTTGTTTTTAAGAGCAGTTTGCACGGCCTGTTCCATTGTAAGCGGAATCCTTTTTAAAGACGTTTGTTGTGCATTTGCCGCAGCAGGTACGGTAAAAGTGAGCAAAGCAATAACGACAATTATTGCAACTGGAACACCTGTTTTAGGCTTACGTTTATAGCCTTCGAAATAAGTATATAACACGGGTAATACAATTAAAGTTAAAATAGTAGAGGTAATGAGACCACCGATTACAACGGTAGCAAGTGGCTTTTGAACCTCTGCGCCCGCCGCTGTTGAAATGGCCATAGGCAAAAAGCCCAACGAAGCCACGGTTGCGGTCATCAATACTGGTCTCAAGCGGATGGCTGTACCTTTAAGCACAATTTCATCCAATCCATATTTATTAAGTTTCCGGAGCCTGTTAAACTCGGTGATCAGTACAATCCCATTTAATACCGCAACACCAAAGAGCGCAATAAAACCAACTCCTGCAGAAATACTGAAAGGCATTCCACGAAGCAGCAGCGCAAAAATACCACCTATTGCCGCCATTGGAATGGCAGAAAATATAAGTACCGATTGCTTAACCGATCCAAATGAGAAATACAATAAAAGCAGGATTAGCGCCAGGGCAACAGGAACAGCAATAGAAAGCCTTTGAGTTGCTTCTTTCAGGTTTTCAAACTGACCGCCATAAGTGATGTAATAACCGGTTGGCAACTTGATCTGTGCGTTGATCTTTTCTTCAATCTCGGTTACCACACTGGCAATATCGCGACCTCTTACATTTAATCCAACAATGATCCTTCGCTTGGTATCTTCACGCTGGATCTGATTTGGCCCCACCTTAAATTCTACATCAGCAAGCTGATCAAGGGGAACCTGATTGCCGTTAGGTGCCGATACGTAAACATTTTTTACATCGCTGATGTCTTGCCTGTTCTGTTGCGACAAGCGCACCACCATATCATAGCGCTGCTCACCCTCGTAAACTACTCCGGCAGACTGGCCCGCAAAGGCGGTATTAAGGGCTTGGTTTACCTTATCAACGGTTAAGCCATACTGAGCAATCCTATCCCGGTTGATCTTTACAACGATCTGCGGAAGACCCGTAGCCTGCTCCAGATAAAGGTCTTTTGCACCCTCAACTGTAGAAACAATTTTGCCGATCTTTTGCGAAATATCGGTTAAAGCACTTAGGTCATCTCCAAAGATTTTTATTCCGATATCCTGCCTTACTCCCGAGATCAGCTCGTTAGAGCGAAGCTGAATAGGCTGAGAAAAACCAAAGCTTACGCCAGGCACATCCTCAAGGGCTTTACCCATAAGTTCGGCCAGTTCTACCCTGTCATTAGTGGTTGTCCAGTCTTTTTTATCTTTTAAAATAATGGTAAGATCACAGGCCTCCATAGGCATTGGATCGGTCGGAATCTCGGCTGCACCAATCTTTCCGATCACCTCTTTTACCTCTGGAAATCTCTTAACCAGGATATCAGATGCCTGATTTACTTTATCTATGGTCTGCGAAAGCGAGCTTCCGGTAAGCAAACGGGTTTCAACAGCAAAATCTCCTTCTTCGAGGGTTGGAATAAACTCTCCTCCCATTCTCAAAAACAGCAATATACTGATGGCTAAAAGTATTATAGACGACGCCACCACAGCCATACGTTTACGCAAAGCGGCACGTATAATCGGTGTATACTTCCTTTGAAAGAAATCCATCATACGATCAGAAAAATTCCTTTTATGCGTTGCTTTTTTACTTAATACCAGCGATGATACCATGGGCACATAAGTAAGCGATAGCAGGAAGGCGCCAAGAATAGCAAATGAAACAGTTTGCGCCATGGGGCCAAACATTTTCCCTTCTATACCCACCAACGCAAGAATGGGCAGATATACAATCAGAATAATGATCTGACCAAAAGCAGCAGCACTCATCATACGCACAGAAGATTTCTCCACCTCTGCATCCATTTCACGTTGGGTATAGGCCCTGCCTAATTTATTGCCTGCCAAAATATGCATGGTGGCTTCCACGATAATTACAGCCCCATCTACGATCAGGCCAAAATCGATAGCACCCAGGCTCATCAGGTTTCCTGATACCCCGAAGAGGTTCATTAACGAAATGGCGAAAAGCATGGACAGCGGAATAACCGAGGCGACTACCAATCCGGCCCGGAGGTTCCCTAAAAAGAGCACCAATACAAAGATCACAATTAACGCTCCCTCTATAAGGTTTTTAGCTACGGTACCCATGGCACGGTCTACCAATGCACTTCTGTCTAGAAAAGGTTCAACAACAACCCCTTCGGGCAGGGTTTTATTGATCCGCTCTATTTTAGCTTTAACCTTTTTAACCACATCGTTGGCATTGGCACCTTTCAGCATCATTACGATACCGCCAACGGCTTCGCCATGGCCCTTGGAGGTTGCCCTGGTCAGTGCTCCATAACGGATAGAACTGCCCAACTGAACGGTGGCAATGTCGCGGATAAGCACCGGAATCCCATTGGCATTGTTCTTAACCACTATTTTATTGATATCATCTAAACTGCCAATTAAGCCCTCACTTCGGATAAAATAAGCAGTCGGTTTTTTATCAATATAAGCACCTCCTGTATTTTGGTTACTGGATTCTAAAGCGGTAAAAACATCAGCAATGCTTAAATTAAGGCCCCTTAACTTATCAGGATCAAGGGCAATTTCGTACTGCTTTAATAAACCGCCGAAACTGTTTACTTCGGCAATACCGGGAGTCCCCAGCAATTGTTTCCTCACAATCCAGTCCTGAATACTTCGCAGGTCACGGGCATTGTATTTCTCTTCAAAGCCCGGTTTTGCATGGATTACATACTGATATATTTCGCCCAGTCCGGTTGATATCGGAGATATTTCGGGATTCCCCAATCCTGCCGGGATGTTGTTCTTTGCTTCGGCAAGCTTTTCATTAACCTGCTGGCGCGCCCAGTAAATATCCACATCATCATGAAAAACGATGGTTACTACCGATAAGCCGAATCTGGAAATAGAGCGTACCTGTTCAATTTCGGGTATGGTAGACATGGTTTGCTCCACCGGATAAGAGATGAGCCTTTCTACCTCCTGAGTAGCCAAAGAGGGGCTGAGTGTGATGACCTGTACCTGGTTATTTGTAATATCGGGTACGGCATCTATAGGTAATTGTTTTAGCGAATATACACCCCAGGCAATAAGCGCGAGGGTAAATAATCCTATAACTAATTTGTTCTGTATAGAAAACTGAATGATTTTTTTCAGCATTGAATTTTAAATTAGGTTAAAGAAAAAACAAGGCAATGCATAACGGAATCATTCCATGAGGATAGATCCGGTGCAATAAAACCTGAAATTTAAATTAACCTAACTTAGGTGGCTGCCAGACTGAAGGATCATTAGACGCGATATGGCCGGGAGCGATATCTGAATACTCTTTATCAATAATCAATGAAACCGTACTGGTTAATAATGTTTGCGTTACAACCGTTGGTGTACTGCAGCAACAGCATACGCAAAACGGAGAGCAATCGTCATTTGCCAGGCTGTTGTGATCATCGGCATGCCCTGCTTTTGAAACGCTGGTCTGTTCAGAAACTTTGGCGTTGGCGAAATCCTTGCAAGGCGTAAAGCTCACAACAATAATGATCAAACAAATAAGCCAACTGAAGAATTTCACAGCAAACAATTTTTCCAAAAGTATAAAAAATTCTAATATTCCGTATCTTATCCACAAATTCAAACCTGTTACTTTTTAAGAAGATATGATAAGATCAGTCATTTTTTGGAGTGTCGCCTGCATACTTGCAATATTGGCAAGCCTAAAATTTATGGGGTCAAAAACCAAAGCTACCCCACAGCCATCAGATCAACCCAATATCATTGTAATTATTTCCGACGACCATGCTTATCAGGCAATTGGCGCCTATGGCAATAAAATAGCACATACACCAAACATAGACCGGCTTGCCAAAGAAGGCGCATTGCTAACAAATCAGCTGGTTACCAATTCCATATGCGGACCAAGCAGAGCCTGCTTTTTAACCGGCAAGTACAGTCATATAAACGGCTACAAAGCAAACGACGGCAAGTTTAACGTGGATCAGCAACTGCTACCGCGACTATTGAGCAGTGCCGGCTATCAGACCGCATGGATTGGCAAATGGCATTTAGGTACTTTACCGGGCAAGGCATTTGACCATTGGGAAATTATGCCCGACCAGGGATTTTATTACAACCCAGATTTTATCAATAAAAACAACGATACCACCCGAACCGAGGGATATGTTACCAATATTATTACCGATAAGGCAACGCAATGGCTCAACTCACGTGATAAAAGCAAGCCTTTCTTTTTGGTAGTAGGCGAAAAGGCTACCCACAGGGAATGGTTACCAGATATTCAGGATCTTGGTGCTTATGATGATATAGATTTTCCGCTTCCCGCAACATTTTTTGATGAATACGAAGGAAGGCCCGCAGCCAAACAGCAGTACATGACCATTGCAAAAGCAATGGAACTTGATCGCGACCTAAAGGTTAATGTGGATTTTAACAATTTCAATCTTTATAAAAGGATGAACCCTACTCAACGTAAAGCCTTTGCAGATTATTACCAGCAAAAGGTCACCAAAGATTTTGAGCAGAAAAAACCATCGGGCAAAGCATTAGCCACCTGGAAATACCAGCGTTATATGAAAGATTATTATGCTACTGCAAATTCGCTGGACCGGAATATCGGTGAAATCCTTAATTACCTTGATAAAGCAGCGCTAAGCAAAAATACCATTGTAATTTATGCCTCAGATCAGGGTTTTTACTTAGGAGAGCATGGTTGGTTCGATAAGCGTTTTATGTACGAAGAATCTTTAAAAACACCCTTCATAATAAGATATCCCGGTAAAGTAAAAGCAGGGAGTACCATTAACAATATAGTGGCCAACATAGACTGGGCACCTACTTTATTGGACATTGCAGGTGCTAAAGTACCAGCCGACATACAAGGAAAATCTTTCTGGCCTTTGCTTAAAGGCAACAAAACGGGAAAACCAGATAAGCCTGTTTATTATCACTACTATGAATACCCCGGTCCGCATTTGGTAAACCCTCACTTCGGCATCAGAACCAATCAATACACGCTGATCCGTTTCTATGGAAAGCTTAATTACTGGGAGCTTTATGATGTAAAAAAAGACCCCGGCGAATTGAAGAACCTGGCTGATCTTAAAGAATATGCACTGGTCATGGCCGATCTAAAGAAAAAGCTAAACGCAGCTACCCACGAATACAAGGACGAGGAAGCCGAACAAATTATAAAAAATTTATAATTTGACATTTATTTGATAATATTCCTTATATTCCGTTATTAAAGGGGGAAATTATGAGGTTATTATTCATGTTTACATTTTGCCTGTTTGCTATAACTGCAGTAGGCCAAACCAGTCCGGTATCTGATAAAGTAAATGTTGTTTATGAAAAGGATGCTAAGAAGCTGCCAGCGGGAATCCAGCCTAAGTATTTTCTGGATAGTGTGCTGATCGGTTCCTGCCTTCCGCTCTTCAGTCAGGAAGAAATTAAAAACATTAATGTAAGTACTGATAGTAAAATCGGTGAAGTTTATGTAATGACTAAAAATCCCGGGGCATTCAGGTTCATGACCTTAGATGAGATCAAAAACAAATATGTAAAATCTCCATCGCCTGCCACCTTGTATATGATAGATAATGACCTGGTAAAGGGCAATATAGCCAACCTTAAAATTGATGAGAATTACATTCTAAATATTAATATTTTGTCTGAAAGTGATTTTGGTTCTTTAAAAGGAGCTGTAAAAGACATCGACATCATCAAGATCACCACTAAAAGCAAAGAAAACCTGGAGAGAGCAGGCCAGGTTTATATAAGAGGGACTGAGTTTCAGGCAGGGTTATAAAGCTGGGTTACCAGCTATCCGTCCTAAAGGGTTCAGCAGGCAATCCTTCTACGTTATACAAATTTCCCTCTGCTCTGTCTTTAAAGGCATATCTAACAGCGACCGGGCTTTTAACCGACTCACTGCTTACTACTACCGTTTTGCCTTTAATTAATGCTTCGGCTGGATAAAACACCTTATCAATACCGGCGATCTCGAAAGAAATCAGCTTCTGATCATAAGCGGTCAGTCCGTTGGGGATTTCATCAAAGCTCAGCACCGCCTTGTCGCCCGTTATTTCTAAAGATTTATAAACCGGCCCCCTGAATACAATGCCTTGTTTGCCATAAGTATTGTTAAGTGCCCAATAAGCCAGCCTTTTACTGATAATGGTTTTATCAGGCGGATGGATGGTAGTCATACTGCCCACATCAACACTAACCACCATTCCGGAGTTGGGTATCAGTTTCATTGCTCTTGATTGCGCTTCATACAAAAGCGGTATCTGATCCGCATGGTCCTTATACACGTTTGGTGCAATCTGCACATAGTAAAAAGGCCATTCACCGGAGTTCCATAGCTGTCGCCACTGCTTAACCATAGCCGCCATTTTTTTATCGTAAGTAAGTGGGTTCATCCTGTTATTTTCTCCCTGATACCATAATGTGCCTTTAATGGAATAACCAATAATCGGGTTGATCATGGCATTAAATAATACCCCCGGGTTGTTCTTGGCAATTTTAGCGGTATCGGCCGGAATTTTAAAATCATTGAATCCCTGCAGGCTGCTTGTGGTCATCCATGCTTCGATGTCTGTACCCCCAAATGCCGATTGGATAATCCCAACAGGGACTTTTAGTCTTTTCTGAAGTATCCTTGCAAATTGATAACCAACCGCACTAAACTCTTTAACTGAGGCTGCATCGGCACTTTCCCATTTGGCATCCAATTGTGTTTGCGGAGTTTTAGACATTTTCTTTTCTACTCTGAACAACCTGATGCCCGGCTCATCGGCATCCATTAATATCTCGTTGGAATTCAAAATTGGCTGATTGGCATATCCCTTCACGGGCATTTCCATATTTGACTGGCCAGAGCACAACCATACTTCTCCAATAAAAACATCATCCACTACCAGTTTACTGCCATCGTTAAAAATAATTTTGTAAGGCCCACCGGCTTTAGGAGTGGCTACAGCCAGCCTCCATGTTCCTTCCTTTGTGGTGTTAACGTTGTATACTTTTTGGTTCCAGGAGGTCTGTACGGTTACTTTTGCATTGGCTTTGGCTGTACCCCATAAGCTAGCATTGCTTTGCTGCTGTAATACCATGCCACTGGAAATGATGGCCGGCAAGGTTACATTTGCTTTAAGAACTGTGGTATTCCATAAAAGCATTACAGATACCAGGACAATAAAATGTTTTTTCATACCACTAAATTTATACATTATTCTTTTTTAGTTTCACCGCAAATAACGACCATGTGGCCAATAGCATTGCAACTGCTGAAACCTGATAAACAATAGAAAGATCAACCTGAGCATCTTTTAATGCACCACCAACATACACCATTAAACCACCAATAATTGTACTTAGAAAATTAAGGAATCCATAACCTGTGGCGATGTATCTTCCATCGGCCACTTGTCGTAATATCGGCATTAAATTCGCGTCATTAAACCCTCTTGCCAAACCAAAGACAAGCATGGCAATAATGGCGATGCTGAAGACATTTGTAGAGGCCATTAGAAACAAGAAAGGCGCACCAAGTGTAAAACCAATGATGAGCATGTACAAACGGCCCCTGTTATTTTTTCGGGTCCATCTATCGGCCAGAATCCCCCCCACAATTACGCCCACAAAGGAACCGATCTGGATATAGCCTGTTGCCGAAATACCGGCCTGGCCAAGATTAAGGTTAAAATGGTCTTTTAGAAACGTTGGCAGCCAGCCATAAACAAGCCAGTTTACAATACCCAATATGGCAAAATAGAACAACAGGATAAAGAAAGAGGCTTCACTAAAAAGTACTTTTAAAGCTCCTGTAAGGCTAATTTTCGGCATTACCTCTTCTTCTCCTTCTGTAACCACAACAGGATCAGGCTTATGGTCCCTCAACACATACAACAGGATCAGGGAATACACAATACCTACAATTCCAAAAACATGGAATCCGGAACGCCAGCCCCACAATTCGGCAATATATCCGCCTAAGCCACCAAGTGCCAGACCTGCATATAAACCACTCATATGCAAGCCCGTTGCAAGGGAACGGGTTTTTCCTTTATGATAATCGGTAATTAAAGCCAGTGCCGCAGGGATATAGCAAGCCTCGCTTACGCCCATTAAAAAACGGGCAGCCAGCATTTCGTGAAATGAGGTGGTAAAGCCGGTCCATAAAGTAACCACCGACCAAACCATTACACTAAAAACAATTACCTTTTTTCTGCTGTACCTATCGGCAAAGTAACCGCCAAAAGGACTTAAAAAACCGTAAGACCATAAGAATACAGAGGTAAGCAATCCAAATTGTGCATCAGTTAAATTGAAATCTGTAACAATAGGATCGCGCATCGAGGTAATTAAAATACGATCCAGATAGTTTAAAAAAGCCACTATCCATAGCATGGCTACAATGATCCACGAGTAGAAGGAGGTAGTTTGTCTGGAATTCTTCATTTGTAAGTTGCGATTAATACGTTAGGGGTTCTCACTGCAGGTCTGATTTCGCCACCGGGAATAATTACATTTCCGTTCCAGACTGTTAAAGTTGTAGTTACAGGCGGCCGGGTAGCAAATGCCTTTCCATCAGACGTCCAGGTATTGGTAAGCGTATTATAATTTAAAATTCTATTTGAAAAGCCAGGGTGTTTTTCTTTTAATACCGCAGCGCTTGCGGCTAGTTTACCATCATCGCCACCAAATATTTGTAAAAAGGATTGCCCTAAAGCATAAGCAGGTGTTGGAGCCGCCGCTACCGAAGCCGGAAGGTCTGCTATCTTCTTCCATCCTGTTTCGGGCTGATACCGATAAGCATCTTTTAAATACTCGCGGTTGCCATCGATCAGTCCTACCCCGCTAAACAGGTAAAATGCGTCACCTTGTGCACCGGCAACGCTAAGCATTCGTGGGGCGCCCAGCCAGGTTGGCAATACCTTCCAGCCCTTTTCAATTGCATTAAGATCCAATGCCCAGAAATTAGCTCCGGCAACCTTATCATCTGGTTTCTCAATTCCGCCGGCAACATAAATTACACTTCCAACCAGCGCCGCCGATGTATTTGCAATTGCATGAGGCAGGTTTGGCAAGTTGACGGTTTCAATTTTCCCGTTCTTATAATTCAGCATAAACACTTCTGCACGGTGGCCTTTTTCATTACTGCCGCCAAGAATAATTAAGGCATCTTTCCAGTTTATGGAAGCCCCGTAGCCTAATGGATAGGGTAATTTACCTGCTTCTTTCCATTTCCCTTTTGGGTTTTCGAGAACAAAAATATGATCATGCCATGCCTTGGCAGAGCCCGTCCACGGTGCACCGCCATCAGGGAAATTTGCACCACCTGCAACCAGTAATGCGCCATTGGAAACACCGGCAAAAGAACCTGCAAAACCTACGCGATCGGGAACCGGCGGCAGGTTGCTCCATAATAAGCCAGACCTGGAGACCTGTTGCGCCAGCCCTTTATTTAAGAGTATAGTCATAAAAAAAATAAGAAGAAGATTAAAGTACCTGTTCATCATCAGGATTGTTTAACGATATCGAAAAATCCGATCTCATCAAGGGATGTTTTAAATTGTGCCGCTTGTGCATCTGAAAGAGGCTCAAGAGGTAATCTGCAAGTACCCAACTCCAGTCCCTCCATTTTCATGATGGCCCGCTGTGCAGGAATTGGCGGATATTTAACCAAAGCGCGAACCATATTTACCGAATGCAGCTGCATGGCTGCTGCTTCCTCCTGCTTTCCTTCATTGTAAAGCTTTATTACTTTCAAATACAGCGGAGCAGCGAAGGTATAGGTGCTGCCAATAGCCCCCTTTGCCCCTACTGCAAGTGCAGGAAGCAACATTTCATCGTAACCAAAAAGGATATCAAATTTTCCGTTCTTATAATTCAGACAGGCCTGGTATTCATGCAAGGTAGAGGCGGTATACTTAATCCCGGCAAGGTTAGGAATTACCTTTTCTGCCTGCTCCAAAAAGGTGATCATATCCATACCTACCCCGGTAAGGGTTGGGATGCTATAGTAATAAAATGGTGTATTGGGTGCGGCTGATGCAATCTCCGCCATGCTCTTAACAAGATTATCAACACTTGTTGGTTTAAAATAAAAAGCGGCAACAGAAGAAATGGCATCGGCACCAATCTGCTCCGCATGAGCTGCAAGCTTGCGGCATTCCTGAATGGAGCTATGCCCTACATGCACCAGTACAAGGATACGTTTGGCCGCAGCCTTCACATAAGCTTCGGCAATAGCCATCCGCTCTTCAATTGTAAGGTTTGGCCCTTCGCCATTGGTGCCGCAAATAAAAACGCCAGATAATCCATCAGCTATCATTTTGTCGACTATCGTTGGGATAATGTCTAAATTAATTGTTCCATCTTCACGATAAGCCGCAAAAGTGGCGGCTATTAATCCGGTTATTTTGTTCATATATATTAGATTGTTTGTTGATTATTTATTTCTCGTTGGGAGTTGTAAGCCATTTAGCGTTAAACCTTTTAAGCACCATGGAATAATTAAAGTCGTTGCTGGTATTGGTTTCGTACAGGCAATAAATGGTTCCATCTGGTGTAACAGCCACATCAGAATAGCCTGATGAACCCGCATTGATCACTTTCTTTACCGCCCAGGTTTGTCCTTCATCATAGCTAACTCTGGCAGTAAGGTTTTTGCGTGGCGGTTTAGGTACGTCTTTGGTATCTGGGTTGATAAAAAGCATACCGGATTTCTGTTTATCCTGCAACCTGATGATGGTAGCCATGCATATTGGCTCGTATAATTCTTCGTCAAATACAGGCTTTGTCCATCCGCTTATTCCATCATTGCTATAGCTGATTCCTCTGCGGTGCTCATCAGAAGTATTTCTGATGTTTACCATCACACGGCCATCATTAAGTTGAATTGCCATGGTTTCACTTGGGTTTTTAAACTCCGGGGTGTTGCCGGCAATGATGGCACCACGTTTCCAGGTCTTACCCAGATCATCACTATAAATTGTAGCAATGCAAGATGGCGCATGGCTTCTTCTTGGTGTAGTTTTAGCAGGATCGCTTAACCATACAGGCACCAGCAGCCGACCATTTTTTAACTGTATGCTGTGGCCCGGGCCAGGTGCCAGTACTTTCCAGTTATACTCTGGCTTGAAGGCCTCAAACGCATAGGTAATGTCTATTGCAGGGCTCCACGTTTTACCATCATCTGTAGAACGGGTATAGTAAGCAGTAGCATAATCACGCTGATACAGCAGGTGAATGGTACCATCGCGATCTACAATTGGTGTAGCATTACTTGTTGGCTGTCCGCTTTTCCTTGCGGCAATCACTACATTACTTTCCCAGGTGCGTCCTCCGTCAGTGCTTCGGCGCATCAGGAGGTCCATATCAGCCCAATCGCTGGCAGTACCTATCCTTCCCTCACAAAATGCAAGCAATGTTCCTTTTTTGGTTGCTACCAATGCAGGTATCCGCATGGAGGCATATTCCCCTCCGGGTGAAAAGACCAGGGTACTGTCAAGCAATGCCCGATCGGCAGCGCCTTTTCTTGTTTTACATCCATTGCCAATCATGAGCAATACCAAGCTGGTACAAATTAGGATAAAGCAGTTTCTTAGTGTTTTTTGCATTTGGGAAAATATTAAACTTGGTTAGTAAAAACTTCAGGTAAAAGTTCAGCACATTTTTCTCTTACCGGCAGTACCTCTGCCTGTGGTATCCATTTATAGGGCCAGCGCAAGCGGGTACTTATGGGCGTCCAACCACCTACAGCCGCCATAAATTTATCAACAGCCTGGTTGGAGTATCCTTTATCTCTAATATAAGGAACAATACACTCCTCCATAAATTGCTGGATTCGGGCCTGCAGCTCAAAGGGATCTCCGCTGTGGTTTGCAATGTTATTATACCAGCGCTGTGCAAGCCCCGGACTTAAACAAGCTACATTGGAATAAGCACCATAGGCACCGTTTGCAATTCCCGTGGCCAGATGATGGCCGGGAATAAACACAGAAAACGGGATATTTATTGCATTCATTTCCTTGTACCACTGCTCATCGCCACCAGCAACTTTGCATCCTGCCAGAGGTATACCTGCTTCAAGTATTTCTGCAAATTCTTTCGGCAGAAGTTTTCTTTTGGCATGCGGAGGGTTGTATAAGATCAGCTTTATGGGATCGGCGGCCGCGCATATCACCTTTAAAAAGTCAATGATCTCTTCCATGGATGGCACAAACCAATCGGGCAAAATGATCTGTATGGCAGAGGGCTGCAGTGCCTTAGCGCGCTTAACCCTTTCCAATGATATTTTAGGGCTCATATGCGAGCAGCCAATTTGAAATGGCATACCTGCAGCATTACATTTTGTTGCAAGGATGCCGTTTACTTTATCAAATTCCTGCTCGGTCTGGTTATAGAATTCGCCGGCCGTACCATTAGAATAGATTCCATTTACGTTACTGGCAATCAATACATCAATTTCACTTTCCAGCTGTTCATAATTGATGCTATCGTCATTGTTGATCGGAAGCAGCAAGGTTGCCCAATTGCCATAAATTTCATCTGCCTTTAGTGGAGTCATTTTATTCTGAATTGCTATAAATTAATATCCTTCTGTTTGTTTAATGTTAGGATTATTTGCAAATACCGTAGTATTTAGCGGCCAGAACAACGGAGTAGTTTTACCAACCAGGTTAGGAACATAGGTATACACATTAATGGTTCCCCCTTTATGAAAACGGACAAGATCGTACCAGCGCTTGTTCTCAAAAAACAACTCACGACCACGTTCATCAAGGATTTCACGCTCTACGTCGCTCTTAATGGTAGATGCTGTATAGTTCCCTGTATTGGCCCTTTGTCTTACTTTGTTCAGGTATTCAATTGCCAATGGTATGTTATTTAATCCGGCGTAAGCCTCTGCCTTCATCAAAAAGATATCCGACAAGCGATAGATGATCAGGTCATTATCAGAAACACGGCCATCGGCATAGATGTTTCCGGAATATTTGGTGATCCATGAAATTTTCGGACCGCTTGCCTGCAGTTCCGTAATCCAGGTATATGGGATTCTTTTATCATCAGGGTTGGTAAATAAAGCTTTTGATTTTGGGCTAATCTGATAAGCACCCTGTCCATTTGCTGAGGTTTGCGCATAAGGGATTTTATCCAGATTCAATGCCCCATCAACCCCTGTTAGATAAGGAAGTGCATTTACACCATAATTGCCCCCAGCCTCATCCCTTTGAAAGTAAGCTGCCAGTGCCACCTCAGGATTGGTAGCTGCCCTTACCCCGGTTACATTTTTATAATCCTGGTTTAGGGTTAATCCCGATGCTTCTACCTCAGTAATTGCCGCAGCGGCGGCGGTAAGGTCAGCATCGCCACCACCAAGTACTTTTGCATTCCATAAGTATGCATCTGCCTTTAGTGCCATTGCTGATCCATATGCAAAGCGATATTTAGAAGGATAAGCGGTTTTTGAAAATCCACTTATAGCAGTAAAATTCTGGATGGCCAGATCCAGATCTGACTGGATCTGCTTCAAAACATCCACAGCTGTTGCCCTTGGCAGCAAAGGCACATTTTCATCTTCAACTGCGGTAAGCATTAAAGGCGCATCGCCAATGATACGGGTAAGGTTAAAATAGAAATAGGCCCTTAAAGAATAGGTTTCTGCAAGGATCCTTCTCTTCGCATCCGGATTGCTTGCAAAAGAAAATCCTTCGATCTTTTTTAGCAATAAGTTGCAATGTCCGATGGCTTTGTACCAATCGTTATAATTAATTGCACCTGAAGAAGGTGTAATGATCTGACTCCACGATACTCCAAACCTGGAATTAAGTGCAGCAACCAGTTCCTCGCTACGCTCAGTGCCGTACACAATATTATTGGCAAACAAACGCATATAAGTATAGATACCGGTAACGTATGGTTCAAAATCATTCTCATTTTTAAAGAATACCTCATCGGTGATACTTGATTGAGGATCTACTTCGAGCAGCTTTTTACAACCAGGAGATATGGCTGACAGAGATGCTATGGCTATTATAATTAATGTAATCTTTTTCATAATTGTTTTTTTAGAATTTCAATGTGGCCCCTAATAAAAATTGTCTTGGTCTTGGATAACCACCCGGATCAAAACCGGTATATACTTCAGGGTTTAGCCCTTCATATTTGGTTAAATAGCCCACATTGTATACCGTAGCGAAAATATTAAGCCCCGAAGCTTTTATTTTTTCAAGTACTTTTTTGGGAACATCATAAGAAATTGAAATCTCCCTAAAGGCCAGGAAATCGCCTTTAGAATACATTGCAGATACATCTGAATTGTAACTATTGTTATTTCCAAGCGGCGCGTTGCGTAAGTAATTGCGCTGTCCGAAATCATAATCTGCAAAAGAGAAACGGGCATATTTTTTACCCTCATCACCTTGTTTCTGCCAGATATCCGGACCAATAGCGATTGATGGTGCACCTTCGTTAAACGCCCTGCCCTGGCCTAGTGAACGGGCTAAAGCGCCATTACTGATCAGGTGCCCCATGGCATAATCCACTGTAAACCTTAATGAGATGTTTTTATAACTAAAGGTATTTTGCATACCTCCCATTTTATTAGGATTTCTATAACCCATAAAAACCTGGTCTTTTGTATCAATCACCCCATCACCATTCACATCATCAAAAATATAATCGCCACCACGTTTCCCTACTGTTATCCCCTGCGGAGAAGCAAGGTTATCTTTTACCTTGGCATTCCAGGCTTTAGCCTCCTCGTCTGTAGCAAACACACCCGTTACCCGGTAGGCATAGATTGGGTAAGGACGCTCTCCTTCTGCAAAACCTCCTGCTTCTACCAATGAATTGGAAGCCGGATCGAAGATCATATCACCACCTTGTCTGTTCTTCGCGCGACCATTATCAGGCAGTTTAGTAATTAAAGCCTGGTTGTATGCAAAAGAAAAATTAGCGTCCCATTTAAAATCATTTCCTTTAATGATGGCTGCACCAAGTTCAATTTCCACACCTCGGTTGCGCAGCTCGCCGTTGTTAAATGCGATTGACCCAAAAGGAGATTCCGATGGCAAAGGTTTAGAAGCCAGCCTGTCCTTGGTTCTTTTGTTATAATAATCTACAGTCAGGTTAATGCGGCTGTTTAAGAAAGAAGCATCAAATGCCAAATCCGTAGTTTCAGTTGATTCCCAACGCAGGTTATAGTTTGCCAGGTTGGACCTTAAAATACCGGAGCTTTGTCCATAGTTAGCTGTTCTGTTATCCAGAACCGAAGCATAGCCCCCATAGGTATCAGTAATACTCAGGTCGCTAAGCCCCGCTGCACCCCAGCTTGCTCTTAGTTTTAAAGCATTAATCGCTTTTACGTTCCAGAAATCTTCTTTATGAACATTCCATCCAATGGAAGCCGAAGGGAAGAATGCGTATTTGTTTTCAATGGCAAAGTTCGAGAAACCATCGTAACGAAGTGAACCACTGAACAGGTATTTAGCTTTGTAATCATAGTTCACCTGTGTAAATGCACTGGCAGATCTGGATTCGCCAATGGTAGTAGCAAAGTTGGTCACATTACTCATCACCACCCCATTGATTACGGTTGTTGGTGGTTCGTTTATGGTATAGATATAATCGTTGCTTCCTCTTTGAGAACCTAAGCTGGCCACGTGATCTGTGTTCCTGATAAAGTTAACCCCACCAAGGGCAGTAAAATTATGCACATCTTTTATACTAAAATCGTATTGCAAAACCTGATCGATCATCAGCTGTCTCGCGTTTTTGGTATAGTCATTTTTCTGACGCTGTGTGGACGGCTGCACCTCATCGGCAGGTGTTCCCTTTCTCATGAACAGTTCTTTATAATCATCTATCAGATAAGAAAAGGAAGGTTTAAAATGCAACCCTTTGGTGATGGTCAAATCGCCGGCAACCCTGGATACCAACCTTTCACTTGAGGTACGGGTATCATCATACATCAATGTATGGAAGCGGTTACGAACAGTATACAGCTCACCCGGCATTGGATTTCCATCGTCCTTAAAAGTACGGATCAAAGGCGTAATGCGTGTACCTCTAACCAGCTCATTTTGAAAACCATCTACATAATTAGGCATTACGTTCTGATAGTTTAACATCACATCGATGCGGAAATTATCTGCAGCTTTGAACCCGAAATTTCCAAGTCCATCATAACGTTTGTATTTGGTTCCCACAAAGGTACCTGCCTGATTGGTATACCCCATCGACAGGTTAAAGTCAGATTTTTCGCCACCCCCACTGATAGACAGGTTTTCGTTACTGCTCAAACCAGTGTTCCAAAGCATATCCTGATAGTTGTTATCCGCATATAATAGTTTTGTACCAGGGTTAATGGGATCGTCCATTACTTTCCAGCCTTTGGACAACAGGTTGTCTACGTAAGATTGTCCTTCTACAGATACGATATTATCATATAAGGCTGTAAGGTTAATGTTTTTACCATACTGGCCTTTTTGTGTATAAACACGAGTACCTGCAGAGAAACCACCATTGTTTAACAGGTTGTTTTTATCAAGTGCATCAGCAGTATTTTTAACTGTGGTACGCGCCAAACGCAGGTATTGTTCGGCATTCAGGTAATCGTAATCCCTTGCTGGCGTTTCCCATGTGGTTCTGTGGTTTAGCGCAATGGTCATTTTACTATTCGCTTTACCACCTTTTGTTTTGATTACAATAACCCCATTTGCACCCCTTGCCCCATATATTGCGGTTGAAGCTGCATCCTTCATCACCTGCAGTGATTCTATATTATCAGGATTCACATCATTCATAGACCTGAATACCCCATCAACAATTACAAGCGGAGAACTGCTGTCGGAAGCACCTGTTGAACTGCCGCCATTGTTACCCAAACCAGAACCATAAGCGTTAGGTTTGGTACCACCCCTGATGATGATGTTTGTAGCACCTACCCCGGGCTGCCCGGTGGTAACCGGTACCGAAACACCTGCAATTTTACCCTGCAGGGCCTGTACGGGATTTGGACTGGCGATGTTTTTTAGCTCATCGGCACCAAGCTTTGAAATGGCAGCTGTGGTTTTGGTTCTCGACTGCTGTGTATAACCCACAATCAAGACTTCTTCCATTGAAGTTACATCAGATTCCAGCACCACGTCAATTTGTTTTTGCCCGTTTACAGGCACCTCCCTGGCTTTAAAGCCAAGATAAGAGAATACCAAAATCCCTTGATCTGATGGTATTCTAATGGCGTATTTACCGTTCACATCGGTAGATATCCCGATAGTACTACCCTTAAGTTTTACACTAACACCCGGTAGTGTTTCCCCCCCTGCACCCGAAGTAACCTTCCCGGAGATTTGCAGTTCGCGTGTCTGCCCAAAGAGGTTTTTAGTTGCGAAAAAGCAACAGAGAACGGATAGAAAAATAAAAATCCTTTTCTTCATAACTGGTTTAATTTTAATATTTGGTTTATGGTTGTGATGTGCTCAAGGGATGATAAAAACACATCGTATTTGGTTTTATGGTTCTGTACTGCCGTTTAAGATCCAGGCGAGATTGAACTTGTTAAATTCAATAGATTTATTGCTGCTGGCTGAATCATGAACATTTTCATTGTATTCTACTAAGGCACCAATGCAGTAATCGGCGGTTTTTACCATGCTAGAGTAGCCACCGTAAGCTACAGTGCTGTTGGTATAATCGCAATTAGCAGTACTATAAAGTGCACGGCTTCTTGGCCAGGTAACCCCATCATCATAACTGATGCGCACGGTCATGTTACAACGCTGACCGGTTCCGTTGGGATTAAGGAATATGATCCTGTTCGGGTCGTCGGTATTATATCTTAACATGGAACCTTCGCACTTTGGATCGGGCAATGCAGTTACCGTTGAAAAAGCGGGGAAACCGCCGGCAATAGAACCCACTGATTTCCTTCTGGTTTTTGATAAATTCCACTCGGTAGTTCCCGGCCTGTCATTTCTCATCAGGCTTCCATTCATCAATTCCACTATGGTACTTTCATCTGTACCACCGGCAGTTAATTCATATTGCCATGTTGCACCATGATCATCACTATAAATATTTCTTCCGTATGCCGGAACAATCAACCTGCCGGGGTGATCGTATGCTGTTCTGATACCTATACCCGGACCAACACAATCCCATTTGTACGAAGGTGGCGTTAGGCTGCTCGTACGATCTAAGGGAACAGACCAGGTAACACCATCATCATCGCTATATGAAGTATGAATTTTTCTATCGCCCCATGCCTGAAAATCTGACCATTGGGCTTTAAACTCATCATTCCACTCCAGAAACAGCCAGATTCTTCCGTTTACGCCCTGAGTTGGGTCGTAAACAGCTGTTGGATTGCCCCATGTACCAGCGCCACTCCCAACAACTTCACCTAAGGTAGACCAGCTGGTTCCGTTGTTTACAGATCTTTTATATACAACATTGATATCGCCATAATCACTTGGGCTCCATCTTCTGCCTTCGGCAAAGGCAACCAGGGTTCCGTTCTTTGTTTTTATGATTGAAGGAATTCTGAAAGAATGGTATATACTTTCATTGCCTCCGTTAAATACGACCACACGCGTATTCACTGGAGCGGCCAGTACGGCAGCGGCTACCTTGGCTGTGCCTGAGGCTGTTGGTTTTTCAATGGTACTTGCACTTATTGAGTTTTTAGAACACCCGATGGCAAGAGAGACGATGAGAAGGAGACAGCAAGATACGATGACAAGATATTTGCTATCATTTTTTTTGAAGTGATTCATAGCGGTCATTTAATATTTGGTTATAAGCCCTTATGTAGGACATATCAAATGTGGGAACTATTTTTTATAAAAGCAAATATTTAAATTTCATTTATACAGGAACGGCCTTCAAATATAGTTTGAAGGCCGTTCCTGTATAAAGATGTAAAGCAAAAATTACTTTAACCGATCGAAATGAGGCTTAAGATGTGCCTCCATCCCCTTTTTAAAATCAGCTTTTGATCCTGTTTTCAGGATCTGAACCAGGTCCATATGGTTAATTTTTCCTCTTGTTGGCTTCTTTTCCAGGGTAACAACATAGTCGAAAATAGGAAGCAGCATGATTTGAAATCTTTTCAGTGTATCGTTGCCCGACATTTCGTAAAGCTTACCATGAAAAGCAATTTCATTTTTAATTCTGAATGAATTATCAAGGTTCACTTCTTTTTTAGCTATACTTTCCAATTCGGCAATGTCCTTATCGGTTTTTCTGATGTAAATCAGATCAGCCAATCCCATTTCAAGTACAAGTCTGAGCTCAAAAATATCCTGAAGCGTTTCCTTATCTATTATCAACGGGTCAAGAACACGCTCAAACGTTCCCAGAATATCTGGTCTGGCCAGCACCATCCCTCTTTTCTTTTTAGTTTCAATCATGCCCAGCATACGCAGTCTGCTCAGTGCTTCTCGTAAAACATTTCTGCTTACACCTAAAGCTTCTGCCAGCTCCAATTCTTTTGGCAACGCATCGCCGGGCAGGAAGGACTTCTTTTTTAAATATTCTCTGAGTTTTACTTCAACAACATCTGCCATCGTAATTGACGCGATGGGAGCCAGATCTTTACTTAAATCGTTAATTGCCATAATGCATCAAAAATGAGATATTTTTTGTTAATATGTACTACAAGATAAAAATATTCTCACTCCACAATTTCGGCAAATTACTTTTTCTCAGCTTAATTTAAAGGCGGTGTATTCAGTGTAAGTATAGGCCAAACACCCGGTCTAGGGTAACTTACTCCTTTGGTTTCGCCTTTAGCAGCATCTGAACCAAAATAGTAGAGCGGATGACCTTTGTACGTTAGCTGATTTTTACCAACAGAAGTTATTACTGTAAAATCTGCTTTTTTTAGTACAGAGGGAACGTTTAAAATCTCCGATTCAAATATTGGCCATACGGCATTGTTACTAAGATCAGGCTTGGTAAAATTGTTTTTGTTAAAAGTATCGGGCGTAAAGGCATACAGTGTGCGGCCCTTTGCATCGGTTAGGTAAACGGTTATCCCCACTCCTTCTTTTGAATCGGCAGTATAATTTTTACCATCGTGACCAACTAATTGCTGGCTGGCCATCATAACAGAATAATCTGGTTTGGCAACAAACCAGATGCCACCTACCCCATCTCCTTTGATCTCGTCTTTGCCCTTATCGCCGGCATAATAATACAGTGGCCATCCTTTATAGGTAGTTTGTTTTGTACCATCGGCCCTTGTGATGGTGGCAATATCCGCAGCATTTAATCCTACGGGAGGGGTCGCATTTTCCGCATAATATACCGGCCATGTGATTAAGCACCCATCAACACAAGTGGATGCACTATTGGCATCTTTTACAAAACAATAAAGGGTTTTACCTGTACCATCCGTAATAACACTACCGAAGGTTGCCGATGCTGCAAGTTTAAGGTCCAAAGAAACTTCTGGTTCTTTGATCACATCATCTTTTTTCTTTGAGCAGGCAGTAAAAAGTACTGCAGCTAAGCTAAACAGCACAACTGTTTTTTTGAATAAGGGTGACATAGTTGTTTTTTTTAAGGTGAATTAAAGAATTGATTGATAACTAATATGGATTACGGGAAGGCAGCATAAATGGTTGCGCAGAGATCAGAAAATAAATATTTATTTTTAAAGCAACCTATTGCGTAACTTCAACGTACTATAGTTAGTATAGGTGAAAATGGCCAATGTAAAATCGAAAAAATAGGTGCAGGAAATTATTGAAGGTTGCATCAGGAATGACAGAACAAGTCAGTATTTGCTCTATAAAGAATTTTATAGTTATTGCATGGCCATATGCCGACGGTACGCTTTGAATGACGATGATGCGGCAGATGTATTGAATAGTGGGTTCATGAAAGTGTTTACACATATTGAAAAATATGACCCCGAAAAGCCCTTTAAATCATGGCTTGGAAAGATTATAACCAATACCGCCATTGACCATTACAGGAAAAGCCTGAAGTTTTCAAATCACGACGAGCTGAGTGAACACGAAGACATGGGCGGGCCTGCGCAAGTATACGAGCAAATGGCCTATAAAGATCTGCTGGTACTGGTTCAGGGATTGCCCCCCGCATACAGAACTGTATTTAACTTATTTGCCATAGACGGATACTCACACGAAGAAATTTCGGAACTTTTAAATATATCGGTAGGGACATCGAAATCAAATTTATTTAAAGCAAGACAAAAGCTGCAAGAAAGGCTTAGTTCCGCGGGTGGAACCAGGTCTGGGGACGTATATTTTAATAACTTTAGTACTCAAAATGAAGTGCCTTTACAAAACAAAATAGCTGTAGATGGAAAAAGATAATGGAATAGATAAGCTGTTTAGAGATGGGTTGAATGATCCTGAAATCCCTTTCAATGAATTGGACTGGGCAAAGATGGAACAGAAACTGGACGCGGGTGCTAAGAAAAGGGTTATCCCATTTTGGTTGTATGCTACAAGCGGCATTGCCGCTGCATTGGTTGTTGGTTTGTTCTGGTATTTTTCGGGGTCAGACCATGTAATTAAGGAACCTAAAAAAACGGAAATAGTTGAATCAAAAAAAGAGAAACCTGCAAACAATAAGCCCTTAGGCACAGATACCGGCGTTGTTGTGAAAGCAAATCCGGAAGCGGTTGCTGTTGAACAGATTATTAAGCCGCCTGTTAAAAATATAGATCATAACTACGTTGAGACCCCGCAGGTTATAAACCGCAGTCAGGATCTTATTATTACTCCTGACACCTCTTCAGTTAAAGAAAACAAGAAACAGGAACTCATTGCTGAGGCAGTAACACCAAAAAGAGAAGATAAACAAACTGTTACTCCGGTTGACAGCTTACCGACGGGCAAGAAAGCTGATGTTTTAGCGCAAACCAATGAGCCTGCTACAAAAACTGATACTCCTGAAAAGAAAGACAATAAGCCACTGCCACCAAGCTTTACCGCAAAACGAAGCGCACTTACACTATCTGTTATGGCAGCGCCAGATATTTCGACTTCGAATAGGAATGTGGATACCAAAGTAAGCTCCAACATAGGGGTGCTTGCCACTTATGCGATTACCGATAAAATTAGCGTAACCACTGGCGCTGTTTATTCAAGAAAGCTATACAATTATGGCGGAGTTGGATCGGCAGGAACGACCTATATGAAAAATGCCTGGCAGGTTGATGCGGATTGTATTGTTTTGGATGTTCCGCTGAATGTAAATTATACGTTTTTAAAAAGAAGAAACTTTTCTGTTGGTGTAAACTCTGGGCTATCAAGTTATTTTATGCTTAATGAAAAATACAAATACTTTACCGGACCGCAGGGAGGGGCACAAAAGGTTTCTGAACTTGAAATCAAGAATCAGAACCAGCATATTTTTGGTGTAGCCAACTTATCCTTAAGTTTTGAGCGCAGAATAACCAACTCGCTGAGCTTTGGGGTACAACCTTTTATAAAGCTACCGCTTACGGGAATTGGAAATGGCAATGCCAGATTAAAATCTACGGGTGTTGCCTTTTCATTGAATCTGGGTCTATTTCCCAAATCCGGGCGCAAATAGAACTTACTTATCGCTATGATAAATGGTAGGCTGCTCTTTTGCCAATGTCATCTCCTCAATTACAGCTCAATCGGCCATAAGCCTATTTTATTTACACCGGATTACCTGCTGTAAAATCTAGGCTACCTAAGCCATATAATTTAATATAATTACTTATATTTAAAGCTCATCCCAGTTTATTATATGTCTTAAATTGTCACAAATCGCCCTTTAAAATGTCGTTTACGCACCGCATTAAATCTGCTTTGGCAATATAAATTTGCTGTACTAAATTGCTGCACTAAGCATTGAATCAGAATCAACCATCTCAAAATATGACTATATCTAAAACCGCCACAAATTCAAATAAGGTAAGTGCACACATCAAAAGATTAGAAGCACCCATAGCAGCCGCAACTCAATATATAAGGCAGATTATTTTAAGCACAGATAAAGAAATTGCAGAACAAATAAAATGGAATTCGCCCTGCTTTTATTATACAGGGCCAATGAAACCGTTCGATCCTAAAGAATATAAAAGAGATATCGTAGTGGTAAACCTCCATAAAGGCAATATCTTGCTGGTTTTTCCTACTGGGGCAAAAGTTAATGATACCAGTGGATTGCTTGAAGGAAATTTTACAGATGGCAGAAGACTGGTTAGGTTTAAAGATATGGATGATGTTAAAGCCAAACAGGATTCGTTAAAGACAATAATTACGGAATGGCTTAAGTTGGTAGAAACCAATTAGCATAAAAAGCGGGTGCATCCTGATAGGATACACCCGCTTTTAGTTTAAGTTATTACTTAGTAGAAAGTATATACTTTACAATTTTCTCGGCGTCGGCCTGAGTTACAGATGGGTGAGGTGCCATAGGGATTTCGCCCCATACTCCACTTCCACCTTTAATTACTTTTTTAGCAAGCAAAGTAACGTTTGCCTGTGTTGCAGGATATTTCTTTGCAACATCTGAGTATGCCGGTCCAACTAATTTTTCAGTTGGCTTATGACATGCAAAACAGTCTGATTTTGTAATCAGTGCTTTTCCCTGTGCAACATCTGCAGGTGATAAAACACTAGATGCCGGTTTAGCCCCCTTACCGGTTTTCTTAGTTTGTGCGTATCCGCTTGTGCATACTGCAAAAACAGAACAAATTAAAAAGACAAAGCTCTTTTTCATATTCAATACATTAAAATTAATTGAGTTCGGTTCATTTGATAATGCAAATAAACTAATTTTTATGATTTAAACGTGAAATCTGGCAAAGGAATTATTTCTCCACCCTTCATTGCCGACTCATGCGCCAAAATACCAACACAAGTGATGTTGGCAGATTCCTGAGCATCAGGATAGGGAGCCCTGTTTTCAGTTAAAGCTTTTAAAAACTCATTTACAAGATGTGGATGCGAACCTCCATGGCCAGACCCCTGGATAAACGATAGATGCTGGTTCTCCTCAGAATCATAAACACCAGCAGTGGTAAAATGCTGAATTTCCTCAGGAAGGAGATGCGCATAATCTGGTATTTTAACTTTTTCAGGAGATTCACCGGTATGGATTACACTATCCTCATGTTCAATCAACGTCCACTCAAACGATTTTTTAGAACCATACACGTCAAAACTCTCTCGGTATTGTCTCGCGGTATTAAACAGCGATCTGGTAACTTCCGCAGACAAATCTGAATCACGGTATTTGATATGACAAGTTTCGATTGCAAATGGAGATCCATATTTTTCAATCAGATGATCATCAATTTTTCCAGAACCAAAACAAGAAACATATGCTGCCTGTGCTTTTGGTAAAGCCAGTACAGGGCCAACACAATGTGTTGCATAATGCATTGGTGGCAAACCTTCCCAATACCCCGGCCAGCCTGCCATTTGCTGCTGGTGGGAAGCTCTTAAGAATTGTATTTTGCCCAGGTCTCCCTTTTCATAAAGCTCCTTTACAAATAGAAATTCGCGACTGTAAATAACTGTTTCCATCATCATATACGTTAAACCGGTTTCTTTTACCGCTTCAACAATCTGACGGCACTCCTCAACAGTAGTCGCCATTGGCACTGTACAAGCCACATGCTTTCCGGCCCTTAGCGCAGCAATAGATTGCTCTGCATGATTTTGTATGGGTGTATTGATGTGAACTGCATCTACATCAGGATCTTTAAGCAATTCCTCATAACTCACATACCTTTTTTCTATTCCGAATGCATCTCCTATTTCTTTTAACTTATCCGGATTACGCTGACATATTGCGTACATGTTTGCATTGGGATGTTTTTGATAAATTGGAATGAATTCTGCACCAAATCCAAGTCCAACAATGGCAATATTTATTTTTTTCTGACTCATATTATTAACTGATACAATGTTTATTTGATATGTTATTTACTCCAGTTTCTTAAAAATTTACCCCCCTCTTCTGCAAAACTATCCTGGCTTGGCGCAAGTGTACGCCAGATGCAAACCGCTCCGGCCAGTTCTTTTATCTCAGGGGTAAAACTTTCGATTGAAACCGCACCCTGGTAGTTTATCGCTTCTAATCCTCTTTTATAGGCATCCCACCGGGTTTGACCAGTACCTGGAGTACCTCTGTAGTTTTCAGAAACCTGTACATGCAAAAGGTCCTTACCTGCAAGCAAAATTGCCCTTTCAATATCAGGTTCTTCAATATTCATATGAAATCCGTCCAGCAATATCTTTGCTGTCGGATGATTGATATCTTTAATCAGGCGAACAACATCTTCGGCGGTATTGATCAGATCAGACTCGAAACGGTTCAACGGCTCTATGGCCAACTGAAGTCCTCTTTCCTGCGCCATTCCCCCTACTTTATGAAGATTGGTCGCCGCCCTGTCCCACTCTATTTTTTTCTGTTCAGGCGATACTAAACGTGCCTTACCTACTGCAGAATACATTGGCCCGGCAAAAAAACCGGCCCCAATTTCATATGCTATTTCCAGGCAAGATTCTATGTAATCAAAACTGGTATCATGATACTTTACGTCTTCATTTGTTAAATCTCTGGTTGGTCCAAAAGCCCCACAAATGGCAGGCACTAAATCAAATTCTTTAAGTGCTTCTTTAACCCTTTTTGTGTCAATTAGTGCAGGATCTTCAATTGGTATTTCTACCATGTCGTATCCCATACTCTTGATCTTCGAGAACAGTGAAATGGTGTCTGTTTTAAATGGCGATGTCCATAACCATGTACTAACACCTAACTTTATATTTAAACTCATAATGTACCGGCAGATATTTGATTGCTATTTATTTGGTTACTTTCATTACACCATTCATGATGCTCCAATGCCCCGGAAAAGTACACAGGAAAGGATAGTCTCCTGGCTTATCAGGTGCAGTGAACTGTAAGGTAACTTTTTCTTCCGGATTCAGCAACTTGGTTGCGAACAAGATCTCAGGAATAGCAGGCACATAATTCTTCTCTGCACCGTTAGGATCCTTCGCCATTTCATCTGCGGCCGCACCCACTTTTTTAAGTGTGCCGGGTTTAGAAATCACCATGTTGTGCTGCATAAAATCCGGGTTTTCCAGGTTAATGGTTACCGTTTGTCCTGCTTTTACCGTGAATGAGGTTTTGTTAAACTTCATTACATGCTCTACAACCTTGATGTTGATCACCACTTCATCAGAAGGCTTAGCAGAATGATGTTCTTTTTCAGCTGAACCCACATCTTTGTTTTTCACATTCGGAAGGATGTCCTTAACTATCGTCTGAATATATGCAGATGGATTAGAGGCTGTTTTAGACATCGCCAGGAACCCTTCATGATGCAGTAATGCTGCTGTATACAATGCCTGAGCAATGTATTTATCTTTTGCATTTACCGAATCCGCAGCGGCTTCGTACAAAAGATGTCCAAGATGAACAGAAGCAGGTATGTCTGATATGGCAAGTATAGCCGCCAGGCGAACACGAAGATCTTTGTCTTTAAGTAAACCTGCTTTTTGGATTGAGCCAATCATTGCATTGTCTTTTGGAAGCGCTTGGATGGCGGCCTTTCTTACACCAGCTGCAGGATGATTTAAGGCCTCCTGTACTGCCTTTAAGGCTTCAGCATTAGATCCATCTAAGGCACCTAATCCTTGTAAGGTCCAGATCGCATTTACTGCAGGTCCGTTTAATCCTATTTCGTCTATTTTTTGATTGCTGATGATTTTGTAAAGTCCAGGAATAACTGACCGGTTTTTAGATTCCACGATTAAACGCTGAGCAGTCATTCTCCAGAATAGGTTATCGTTTTCTAAAGCGGAAAGTAATCCTTCAGGATGGTCTTTAGACAGCTTAATTGGGGTATATGCTTTCGCATTTTTATACTTAATTCTGTAGATACGGCCACGTACACGGTCACGTAGTGGATTGATGTATGCATTACCTTCTCCATTCTCAAATCCACGCGGCGTAGGGTTGTGCTGAATGATAAAATCATACCAATCTGCTACCCACACTGCACCATCCGGTCCCACTTCGGCGTGTACAGGACCCACCCATTCGTCGGAACTCGCCAAGAAATTCCAGCCGTCTTTTTCTATGAAACCGGCACCTTCTTTTTTAAGTAGGGCACTGTGAATTACCCTTCCGGTGGGTTCACAAACAAAGGCTGTGCTGTTCCAGTAACTTTTAGGAAAATTCCTTGCAGTATAGAAATTATGACCTGCAGCGGCGGTAAAACCACCATGCACATCTACCTGTCTTAAATTTGGAAATACCACATGCATTTCATAATGACCATCAATCTTTTGAACCGGTTGAACCTTAGAACCAGGTAATACTTTTTGCATATATTTTTCCGGCATCGAGAAAAATGCAGTATGCGTATTGTTGGCAGTAGAAATAAACACATCATTCTCTTCTGTAAAGGCTAATCCCCAGGTGTTGTTGCTGGTTTTACCTTTGAAATCAAAGTTTTTGCCATCAGGTGTAAAGCTGTACACCCCCTGACTGAACTTCAGATTCTGATCGCCTATTTTACCTTCAAAGCCAGCATATCCCACCACTCCCCAGATCCGATTATCGAATCCGTATTTTAAATTTGAAGGGCCGGCATGGGTATCGCTTTTACCCCATCCGGTGATGATATTTTCACGAATATCAGCCTTATCATCGCCATCGGTATCTTTCAGGAAAATAAAGTCAGGGGCCTGTGCAACGATTACACCACCGTTTGAAAACATGATACTGGTAGGAATGTTCAAACCATCGGCAAAAATTGTAAACTTATCTGCTTTACCGTCTCCGTCAGTATCCTCACAAATCTTTATTCTGTCGTCGCCCTTGCCATTTTTATTTCTTATTGTATTTGGATAATCTATCGTTTCTATTACCCATAGTCTTCCTTTTTCATCCCATGCCATTGAAATTGGGTTAATAATATCAGGCTCTGATGCAAAAAGCTGTATGTCAAAATCTACAGGAACCTGCATACGCTTTTGGGATTCAGCAGCAGTAAAGGCATGCTGAAATCTTGGTGCCGGATCACGTTTTTCGTAATTAGGAATATTGGCATCAGAATACACGCCAACAGGAATTTTGTAATCGGCAATTTGCTTTTGCACTTTATCTCCCAAGGCCCAGATGACCCCATTACTGATCAGTTTTATAAAATCAGGTTGTTTCCAGGTGCTATCATTGTGACCACTTGCGGTATAAAACACCCTCCCTTTACCTTGTTTGCGAACCCAGGTATAAGGCTCATGTAAGTCGCCCTCAACACGTTCCTGCAGAACTGTCATATCGGGATTAAGCTTGGTATGAACATAGGTTTCATCCCATGAGGAGAAAGGATTAACGCCTTTCATGACAGGGTGATTTTTATTCACCGTTACCGCCGAGAATACCCCTGTTTTATGGGTACTAAACTGTCCGCCAACGGCCTGAATATACCAATCAGAATTCTGAAAGCAGAAAGATGCAGAGTGAATAGGGATTAAAGCTTTCCCCCCCTCTACAAAATCTTTAAGTGCTTTTTCCTTGTCCGGAGTAATGGTATCATAGTTACCGTAAATAATGATACCATCGTATTTATTAAGTGTCTGAGTGTTTAACAAACTCGTATCAGTGGTATAAGAGACATTAATCCCCAGTCCGAAAAGAGGACTGATCAGCATCGGAGCAAGCTTTGATGAGTTATGATGCGTACTTTCGTTTCCTAAAAAAAGCACCTCAGCTCTTCGGGGATGCTGTTTCTCTGCATTTCCACCGACTACTCTTGTTTTATTTGAACAATACTGAAACAAGACACTACTTAATACGATTAGAAAAATAATCTTTCTCATTGGGTCATTATTATATTTGGAAATACAAATAAGCTATTTTTTATATCATTATTCTATCTAAATATTATCAGTTTCTAAGTGTATTTTGTCATTGCCCTATTTTTTTATACTTTCACATCAAATGAAAAGCATTGTTCAAAAATCTGCCATCCCTCATTCCAAATTACTGGTTGTTAAGAGACTGGAGGAATTAAACTTCGATCCCAGCCTCCACCAACACCCTGAATATCAATTATTTTTAGTTCTAAAAGGATGGGGAACACGCTTTATTGGAGATAATATTAAACCATTTAAACCAGGAGACCTTGTATTTACAGGACCTAATCTTCCACATTTATGGAGAAATGACCCTGACACCAAAAAATCATCAAAAACGCTAGGCATAGTAATATACTTCCCTCAGAATTTTCTTAATGAAATTATAAGTTCAAAAGAAGAAATGGAGAACATCCGTTTACTATTTGAAAAAGCGGGAAGGGGACTGGAAATTTATGGCAAAACCAATAAGATGGTAAGTAAAATGATGCACGAACTCCTCAATGCAAAGGGGGTTTCGCGATTAATTATACTACTTCAGATTCTAAATACAATTGCAGACTCAACAGACTGCCATCCGATCACGCATGTCAACTACATTCCAATAAATAACAAAACCGAATCTGACCGGATGAATAAGATCTATAGGTACATTATGAAAAACTATAGAGATAAAATAAGTCTGGAAGTGATAGCCGAACTGATAAACATGACCCCCAGTTCGTTTAGCAGGTATTTCAAATCGAGGGTCAACAAATCCTTTTCAGATTTTTTAAAGGAGTTAAGGATAGATTATGCACGCAAACTTTTAAACGAAAACAAAATAAGCATCAACAGTGTGAGCTATGATTCCGGTTATACTACGCTTTCTAATTTTAACAAACAGTTCAAAGAAGTAACCGGAAAAACGCCACTTCAATATAGAAATGAATACCTTAAAATAAGGACAGAAAGTATCTAAAACGATCTTAAATTTGGGGATGAGGTGCCCGCTTACCTATAGTGCACTAAATGAACAAATTGAACAAATCCATACGCGCTATCGATTTTCCCTTAATACAAATGGTTTTCTTGTCAAAAACCCACATTTTACCCATCTAAGTCAACAATTTGGCGCTTTCTGGCAGATTTCCCCTGCCATGGTTTTCTCACTTTTATTATTACTTTCGTTTTAGTGTTGGCCAACATAGGCGTATCCTGAAAAGCCTTTAACGAGTAAGGAATTTAACAATAACAACCCCCTATTATGAACAAGTTAGAATTAAACAATCTTGGTGTTCAAGAAATGAACACAACTGAAATGACAAAAGTTGAAGGCGGTGGTTTACTTGGCGGTATATTAGATAGTCTTTTGACTTCTGTAGTAGGAACCGTAAACTCTGTAGCAGCTGACACTTCAGCTTTCTTAAGCAAAACATTAACCAATGTTTTGAAACTGGTTTGGAGCCTGTAAGAAAAAATATCGGCAACTGTTATTCTGAAATTCAGAATAACAGTTGCTTTAATATCCAACTATATGCCCCTTTCTACCTATTCCGCCGAAACAATTTCAAGCACGTCACTTGTTTATCGATCACAAATCAGTAATTCAACCAAGCTCATATACCTGATTGCAGTTTTTGCAATCCTTGGAACTTTTGCCGCACTCCCATTTATAAAAACGCCAATAAGTGTAAAAAGCACTGGACTATTACAATCTTCAGTTGAAAAAACGGAGCTAACAATACCTGTAAACGGCAGACTTACGCTGCTTAAGCTTACAGACAATAAGAAACTTAAACAAGGCGATACGCTCTTAATCATTGATGGAGCACTACCCAAACAGCAGGGTGCTTTGGTACAAAACCGTCAGGGACAAATTGGACAGTTCCTGCAGGATATACATATGCTGTTAATTTACATTAATCGAAACGGATACAGCTACCCTAGCCTTCAAACAGGCCAATATAATGCTTCATGGCAACAATTTGCCCAAGAACTTGAAAATGCGCGAATAGCAAAAAAACAAGCAGAAAGCACCTTCAACAGATACAGCAAGTTATACCAGAATAAAGTGCTTACAGAATCTGAATACGATAAGTACAAATTCGAACTTGAACAAGCAGAATCTGCCTTTTTGATGGTAAGTACAAAATATAAAACCCAATGGCAAACCGAAGCAAACCAATTGCGAAATGAATTGCGTGAGCTTTCAGGTCAACAGGTAGAAATAAACGAACAAAAAAAGCAATACATATTAAGGGCCCCTATTGCCGGATCCTTACAAAATTTGGTTGGTCTTCAAAAAGGAGCCTACGTTTTTGCCAATCAAAAAATAGGAGAAATATCTCCTGACACCAACCTAACGGCCTTTTGCTATATAAAACCAGCAGATATTGGCTTAATTAAGAAAGGGCAGGAAGTACGCTTTCAAATAGATGCTTTTAATTACAACCAATGGGGTTTGGCTGAGGGTAAAGTGCTCGATATTTCTGACGACATCATTATAATTAACAATAACCAACCTGTATTTAAAGTAAAATGCAGTTTGGACCAGAATTATTTAATGTTAAAAAATGGTTACAAGGGCTATTTAAAAAAGGGTATGAATTTTACTGCCCGCTTTACGGTAACCGAAAGAAGTTTATACCAATTGCTATACGACAAGGTAGATGATTGGGTAAATCCAAATGTTAGCGGAGCGATATGAGAAGGCTATGAGCATCAAAGTAAAACAACACGATATAACCGACTGTGGAGCAGCTTGCCTTGCTTCTATAGCATCCCACTATAAATTGGATTTGCCTGTTGCACGCATCAGACAATTGGCAGGCACCGACAAAAAGGGAACCAATGTACTTGGCATGGTAGAAGCCGCCGAGAAATTGGGTTTTGAGGCTAAGGGAGTTAAAGGCCCATTTGAAAGTTTGTTTAAAATCCCCAAACCGGCCGTTGCACATCTTATTGTGCATGATATTCTGCAACACTATGTAGTAATTTACAAGGTTACCAATAAGTATGTAGAGGTGATGGATCCTATTGACGGACAGATGCACCGCAAAAGTCACGAGCTGTTTAAAAAAGAATGGACCGGCGCTTTAGTACTGCTTCTGCCGGCTGAAGAATTCCAGTCGGGGAATGAAAAGGTATCTGTACAGGGCCGTTTCTGGAACCTGATAAGACCACACAAAAGCATCCTGATTCAGGCACTGTTTGGCGCAATTGTATATACGATCCTGGGTTTGTCTACATCTGTATTTGTTCAAAAGCTGGTAGATTTTGTTCTTGTAGATGGCAACAGAAATTTACTCAACTTAATGAGTATTGGAATGATCATCATTCTAGCCCTCCAACTCTTTATTGGTACGGCAAAAACCATCTTTACCCTCAAAACAGGGCAAATGATAGATGCTCAGCTGATATTAGGATACTATAAACACCTGTTAAAACTGCCTCAACAATTTTTCGATACCATGCGTGTGGGCGAAATCATTTCAAGAATTAACGACGCGGTAAAAATCAGAACGTTCTTAAATGATGTGAGCATAAATTTTCTGGTAAATATCTTTATTGTGTTCTTCTCATTTATCATGATGTTTACTTATTATTGGAAGCTGGCCTTAATCATGCTAACAGTAATTCCTTTGTATTTGCTGATCTATTATATAACCAATAAACTGAACAAAAAAGCGCAGAGAAAACTAATGGAAGATTCGGCTGAACTGGAATCACAATTGGTTGAAAGCTTAAATGCAATAGGAACAATAAAGCGCTTCGGGTTAGAAGGACATGCCAATGAAAAAACGGAAACACGCTTTATTAAACTGTTGCAAACTGGATTTAGATCGAACATTAACGCTGTTTTTTCTGGAACATCCTCTGAATTGGTTTCTCGTTTGTTAACCATTATATTGTTATGGGTAGGTGCCGGTTATGTACTGGAAAGTAAAATCACTCCCGGCGAGCTTTTATCATTCTACACCCTTATAGGTTATTTCACCGGGCCGGTATCTTCATTGATTGGCATGAACAGGACCGTTCAGGATGCCGTTATTGCAGCAGATAGATTGTTTGAAATAATGGACCTGGAGCGGGAAAACGATGAAAATCAAATTGACCTTACCCCTGATAAAATAGGCGATATCCATTTTGAAAATGTTTCTTTCCGTTACGGAACAAGAGTTACCGTATTTGAAAACCTTAACCTTAGAATACCTAAAGGTAAATTTACAGCGATTGTTGGAGAAAGTGGTTCTGGTAAATCGACGCTGATGTCTATACTCCAAAACATCTATCCGATACAAAAAGGAAATGTGAGTATTGGCAAGTACGACCTCAAGTATATTCGCAACTCCTCTCTTCGGAATGTGGTTTCTGTTGTACCGCAAAAGATTGATCTATTTGCAGGTAATGTTATCGACAATATCGCTGTTGGAGATTATGAACCCGACATGCAAAGGATCATAGATATATCTACCCAGCTTGGAATTATTGACTTTATAGAAACCTTACCATCAGGATTTCAGACCTATCTTGGCGAAAATGGCACTACCCTATCAGGCGGACAAAGACAACGCATAGCGATAGCCAGGGCCATATATAGTAATCCCGAGGTTCTTATTCTTGATGAAGCTACCTCTTCATTGGATTCTGCGTCTGAACAGCATGTGCAAAGAATGATTGATCTATTAAAAGTTCAACATAAAACAGTAATTGTTATTGCCCATCGCCTAAGTACGCTGAACAATGCGGATAAGATCATTGTATTAGACAAAGGTCTTGTTGTTGAGGAAGGGACACATAATGAGCTTTTGTTCAACAAAAACTCTGCTTATGCAAACCTCTGGAAATTGCAAACTCCGCAATTAATAACACACGGATAGCTCTTTATTTTCCCATTCAAATGTTATACCTTGCGCGGTCTAAAACATTTCTATAATTTATGGCAACATCCCGAAAGGCTGCGTTAAGTTTTATTTTTATTACCCTACTACTTGATGTTATTGGCATTGGCCTTATCATTCCCGTATTTCCTCAATTAATTGAACAGCTCATTGGCGGCAATATCAGCCAGGCCTCCCAATGGAGTGGTTGGCTTACCTTTGTTTACGCCATTATGCAATTTGTTTGCGCGCCTATTATAGGAAATCTTAGCGACAAATATGGTCGGCGGCCTGTCCTTCTCCTATCCTTGTTCGGATTCGGAATAGATTATATTTTCCTTGCCCTTGCCCCTACCATCTGGTGGCTTTTTGTGGGCCGTATCATAGCTGGCATCTTTGGTGCAAGTATGACCACTGCAACAGCCTATATAGCCGACATTAGTACAAACGAAAACCGTGCGCAGAACTTTGGAATGATTGGTGCCGCATTTGGAGTAGGTTTTATTATCGGTCCTGCATTAGGAGGTTTACTTGGAGAAATCGGGCCACGTGTACCTTTTATAGCCGCCGCAATATTAACATTGGTTAATGTGGTTTATGGCTATTTTGTATTGCCAGAATCTCTGGATAGGGAACACAGGCGTGCCTTTGAATGGAAAAGAGCCAACCCGCTTGGGTCATTAATGCAGCTTAAAAAATATAAAGGTCTTGGCGGCTTAATTATAGCGCTTGTTTTCCTGTACATAGCCAGCCATTCTGTGCAAAGTACCTGGACATTTGTCAATATAGAGAAGTTTAAGTGGAGCACCTCTATGATAGGAATCTCCTTAACGGTGGTAGGCGTGCTTGTAGCCGCAGTGCAAGGAGGATTAATCCGGTTCATTAATCCCAGACTGGGCAATGAAAAGAGTATCTACGTGGGTTTCATATTATACGCCGTAGGCCTGTTTCTTTTTGCCTTCGCTTCAGAAACCTGGATGATGTTTGCTTTCCTTGTGCCTTATTGTCTTGGTGGAATTGCAGGCCCTGCTTTACAGGCAATTATGTCTGGCAATGTCCCTCAAAACGAACAGGGCGAATTACAGGGTGCATTAACAAGTTTAATGAGCGTAACCGCAATCATAGGGCCTCTATTCATGACAAACTTATTTGCATGGTTTACAAGCCCTGGTGCTGCAATTAAATTTGCGGGAGCTCCGTTTCTTGCCGGAGCTGTATTAATGCTAATTAGTGTGTTAATTGCATATAGAACAATGAAAGGTCATTCGTTTATGAACCGAAAGAATGCTTAGCTGTTAATAGCTGCCCAAAGCATATCTTTTAATTCAACCAATCCCTTTTGTGCCACAGATGAAATAAATATGGAAGGAATGTTTTTAGGAAGTTCCTTCTTCATTTCTGCTACCAATTCCTCATCAAGCATATCTGATTTGGTTATGGCCAGTAAATGTGGCTTTTGCATCAGTTCAGGGTTGTAATCCTTAAGCTCTGCTTTAAGTATTTCATATTCTTGGGCTATGGTTCTTTGCGTATCGGCCGGCACCATAAATAGCAATACTGAATTACGTTCAATATGTCTGAGAAACCGATAACCTAATCCTTTACCTTTAGAAGCTCCCTCTATAATACCGGGAATGTCTGCCATTACAAAAGATTTGCTATCTCTGTAAGACACGATACCCAGATTAGGTACAATCGTTGTAAATGGATAATCGGCAATTTCTGGCTTAGCAGCCGAAAGTACAGATAACAAAGTTGATTTACCGGCATTAGGGAATCCAACAAGACCAACATCAGCCAGAACCTTAAGTTCAAGCACCATCCATTCTTCCTTGCCCGACTCTCCTGGCTGTGCAAAACGTGGAGTTTGCAAAGTAGGAGTTTTAAAGTGCCAGTTACCCAAGCCTCCTCTTCCCCCCGGAGTAAGTATCTTGGTTTCGCCATCCTGGGTAATCTCAAAAAGAACATTTCCGGTTTCGGCATCTTTGGCAATAGTACCCAGAGGAACATCAAGGATTTCATCTTTACCTTGTTTCCCTGTTGAGGTACCACTAGAGCCCGGTGCGCCGTCCTGAGCGATAATATGCTTGCGGTATTTTAAGTGAAGCAACGTCCAGAACTGAGCATTTCCCCTTAATATAATGTGTCCACCACGACCACCATCACCCCCATCAGGCCCACCTGTAGAAGTTCTTATATCCCGGTGCAAATGTGCAGAGCCCGACCCTCCTTTTCCAGAGCGACAGCATATTTTAACATAATCTACAAAATTGGAACCTTGTGACATAACCTTCTATTTTTTAAAAAAATAAGCCTGAAAAAACTTTTCAGGATATATGAAAATAGCGGGAAGAACTAAAAATTCGCCCCGCTACTTGTATTATTATTGAACTAGTATTTATCTATTACAGCGCTTAAATCAGCAAAAATGTCATCGATCTTTCCGATACCATTCACCTTACTTAGCTTATTTTGTCCTTCATAATAAGGCAAAACATGAATCGTTTTGCTGAAGTACTCTTCTATACGTTTTTGCAATTTATCAGCCTGATCATCAACGCGACCTGTCTCAATTTGTCTTTGTGCAATACGCTTAGTCAGCTCCTGCTGATCCACATTAAGTGCAATTACGCCAGCGATTGAACTTCCTTTACTCTCAAGAAACTCATCTAAAGCCTCGGCCTGAGGAACCGTACGCGGGAAACCATCAAATATAAATCCTTTAGCATTTGGATTTTTATCAACTTCTTCCTCCAGCATAGCAATCGTAATTTCATCAGGAACAAGTTGCCCTTCTGCAATCAGGGCACTCACGCGTTGTCCTAAAGGAGATTGATTTTTGATATGGGCCCTAAAAAGGTCGCCTGTTGAAATGTGAATCAATTGATACTTCTCAATTAATTTTTCTGATTGGGTGCCTTTGCCTGCACCCGGTGGGCCAAAGAGAACAAAATTAAGCATTCGGGTTGTCTTTAAAGTTAAAAAGCCTTCTGCGCAAGCAGTAAGGCTTTTGGTTGTTATTTATACATTCACAGTTAAAAATCTCTAAGAAATTTATTGAAGATCTAATAAAATTAACTTCTACAAATAGAGATTTAACCATTCAAAATAATTTACTTATACCTATTAAATCAGTTGTGATAACTCTCCAGTTCTCAATTCATTAATCTCAACAAATACCGAGAAAAGAAGGTTACTTTTTAGCCTGCAAATATATAATTATTAATTTACTATATTGATTTTTTTACAAATAACCCTCGTCAAGGGTCAATGCAGGGCGGCCAAATCTTTATTAAAGACTATTGATAGGCCCCCTTGCTAATCAAATTATTCACAATACGAGTCTTCCCATCCTTGTCGGTTGTACCATTTATCTCAGCAGAAATAACTGTTCCGGTATTTTTTGCAGGCGAGGCAGGTTTAAGATGAAAATCATAAATTAGTTTATTTACAAACAAAGGATCTGCACCCCATAAAGAGCCAGCATCACCACCGCAAGCAGCTTTCCACAAATTAAAATCAGTATAAGGAACATTATTCCAGCGCCAAATACTTAACCCTTCTGAATAATACAGGTTGTCGCTAACAACATTATTTGTACCGCCAGTAACTTGTTTATTGATAAAAACGCCTCTGTCTGGTCTCGGATAAATAATGTTATTTCTAATCACATTATCGTTGCAATTCTCTGTTAGTCTAATCTCTCCCTCAACTTCATTTGAGTAGCCCAAATCTTTGCTATTGTGATAGACAGTATTGTTCACTACATAACATTTATTGGTACCTCCCCCGGTATAACCTATATATCCACCCATATAAATTCCACCCAATGAACAATTGTATACTACGTTATTCCTGACGATGCACTCCTGAGTGGGAAAATTATCTGTTTCGCTAACAATCCCTATACCCCTGCCACTATCTCTAACCAGATTCCTTTCAACCAAAATATTTCTGGCACCATCAATATAAATGCCGATAGCACCGTTATGGTCCTTATAGGCGGGAATTGGTCCTGTCTTCCCATCTATATTAAAAACTTCATTGTCGGCTATTATACCATTGCGAACATAATTATACGAAGGGTTGGGATTTGCAGCATAACCGCCAGCAGCCACAATGCCTATATTTTCACCGTTGTAAACCTTATTTTTTCTGATCTCAAAACCGTCCACGTATCCATTTATCGTCAAGTTTTCGCTATAACCCGTGTTACAGTCAAAAACCTCATTTTCCTCGACCAAAATCTTTGTAAGTGCCACATTAGTATTGCCTATAATATGAATACCGTGTCCACTTCTACCCAATTCGGGGGCGGCATTATTTTCGATATTAAATACCCGATTCTTTCGTAGGGTAATATTACTTGAACCGCCTTTTACTACTATTCCATCAACATTGGCCCAGGCATTAGTGGTTTTAAAATCACAAATATCGAAACCGTCAATTACAATAAAGCTTACATTATTTACTGTAACCAGTGCTTCGTTACCAGACACAGAAAGGCCATCACCACTAATAATCGCTTTTTCTCCCTGATATGGCTTTAAAGTAATCAGCTTATCCTTTCTGCCGGATTTAGCAAAAGAGACTTTTTCCTTATAAGTACCACCTCTTACAAAAACCGTAAAACCGGGAGTAACCAATTCAAGTCCTTTATTAATCGTACTTACCGGAGCCTCCAATGTCCCGCTATTTGAGTCATTTCCGTTGACAGCCACATAGATGTCTTTTCCAGAAGCTTGTCCTTCTGGTTTATCCGAACCTGCTGAGGAACTTTTCTTACTGCATGCAGATAAAACACCATAATTCAACATGATGATCCCTAAAAAAAAGATGCGCTTAAAATACCCTAGCTTTGATGTATTCATAACTTAAATTCAAGAGCTAACCAATTAAAAGCTATTTACTTTTAATTGGTTAGCAAGTTTGTATGTTAAAATTAAAGGAGTTGTTTATTCCGAAACTATTTTTCGAATGCTATTGTTGTTTTTATCCAACACATATACGGTTCCATTCTTGTCCACAGCGACTCCGGAAGGCGCACTAAATGCTGCAGCTTTGCCAACAGCATTTACATTTCCCGCATTTGCAGATCCAGCGAAAGTACTTACTGAGTAAGTCAGGCCATCTACATAACGGATACTTTGATCTGGATTAGAAGTACTCCCGCCTCCAGAGCCATTTCCAGCTATGTACAAATTATTTGAGGCATCTATTGTCATACCCCATGGATAGGCAAATTTAGCGGATGAAGCTGGTCCATCTTCATAACCAACTGACCCAGATCCTGCTGCGGTTGTGCCGATCCAGTTAGAGGATTCGTATTTTTTAATGACCTGATCTCCATGTACAGTAACAAACAGATTCCCCGTATTATCAAAAGCAAGTCCTGATGGATAGTTCAACCCTGCAATAACCTGACTCGTTACGCCAGCTGGTGTCACCTGATATACATTACCTGGAGAATTGCAACTTGCATAAAAAATATTACCGCTCTTCTTATCGAAAACCACACTCCAGGGCTCTTGATTCGCCCAGGTCAAAAGACTAGCTGTACCATCAGGTGTTATTTTTCTAATGTCCCAATTCCCAGGATCAACACAATACAAATTACCTTCAGGGTCTATTGTAAGCCCATAAGGAATACTAAATTTAGCTGCAGTGCCTTTCCCGTCGGCATAACCGCCACTCGTTGGATTACCTACAAAAGTTGTCACGTTGCCATCCTTATCAATTTTTCTAATGCAATGGTTACCTACATCGGTTACATATACATTAAGCTGATCATCAACAACGATACCACTGGCCCTGTACCAGGATTCCCCACTAAAATTAAACATGGCATCTGTACCTTGCGCATTTGCAAATCCTGCAACTCCAGAACCGGCTAGTGTAGTTACAGTTCTTGTATATTCATAAGTAAAAGTACTTGTACTTGTCGCAGTTTTATCACCAATTTTTACGGTAATCGCACCTGAACCTGCCTTTTTAGGCACCACAACCATCAACTGTTTACCATTAACGCCAACTACTTTTAACGGCTTACCATTCAGTGTTACCCTAATCTTTGAGGTATCGGTAGTAAAATTACTTCCGTTAATTAATATTTCAGTACCACCACTACCTTTCTCAGGAAGTATTTTATCAATTGTTATTGGAGAGGAATCATCATGTTTAAATCCTTCATCCTTTTTACATCCTGCAATCACTACCAACAGGAAAGCGGCAATAAATAAGCAAGCATTTATATATCTTTTCATATTCTTATACGTATTAATAAATGATGAATCCATTACCAACCCGGGTTTTGTACTAAAGATGAATTTTTATCAATATCATCCTGTGCAATAGGAAATAAGTACATCTTATCAGTCCAGGTTCTGTTTTGAAGCAAGGTTCTTTTGTTAAAATCAGCAAAAGCAAAACCCTGATTACCATCGTTTGTAATGGTATTCATTCTATAAATGCTTTGCATTTTGGGATCCCCCATCATCAACCTTCTGATCAAGGTAAAGTACCTATCACCTTCAAAAGCCAATTCTATTTGCCTTTCCCTCAAAATCCATTTCCTCATTTCATCCTGATTGCCTACAGCTCCCGGATAAACAGTTTCCAAATTAGGCACACCTGCCCGCTGTCTTACCAAATTCACATATTTTAATATATCCGTGTTACTTGGCTCCACCTCATTCAATGCCTCTGCATAATTCAAATACATTTCAGCAAGACGCAGATGAATAAAAGGACGGTAGGTCACAGAACTGGTTCTTATATTAGAAGCAGGGCTCACATTTTTTAACACATCGTAACCGGTAATATCCCCATTATTGTTTACACCAACGCCCGATTTTCCTGAGTAGTAAAACTCAGCACGTCCGGTACCATCCTTGTTTGCATCTGAAGAGAAGAAATTCCTGTCATCCGCAGTAGGCGCAGGTAGAACCGGTTTACCATTGTATTGAATACTCACGTAAAACCGTGCTTCCCTATTAACGTACATATTTGAATTCCCTTTAACATAACCTCTGTTTAAGCCATCTCTGGATTTACCCCAGTTGGCCGGGTCATCGGACTGCACAAAACCTGTTTCCACATACTGAGCTTGTGGATCATCAATAGTCCTTCCGTTACGCATATAAAAGGCATCTACAACATTCTGCGTTGCATTTTGCATATCAAATCCACCTGGTTTAGGTGCACAACGCACCTCATGTCCCCATTGCCATGAACCAGCCATATTGGTAGAGAACAGTATTTCATTGTTCCAGTTTGTCAGGAACAGGTTACGGAAAGATAGGTACGGATCAAACTGAGCATCACCTTCATCAATATTTGTAAATAGTTTATAACCCTGCAAGTCAATTACCGCTTTAGCGGCATCAGCAGCTGCTCTCCATTTATTTGCATCATACTGCAACGGCGCTAAAGAAGTACCGTCATTATTTTTAAACCCTGCAAACTTTGCGTTGCCATTCCACAGCGGACTCGCTGCTAATAAGGTTACTTGCGATTTAACAGCGAGACAGGATGCTTTGGTTGCTCTGCCATAGTTTACCGAAGAAGACCAGGCATCAGGTAAATCAGCCGCTGCTCTGTCTAATAAGGAGTTGATGTGATCAACACATTCATTAAATGGACTACGAGGATATTTATTATAGTCGTCATTAAGACTCAATAATTCAGTCACCTTAACAAAAGGCCCATATTGTCTTAATAATTTCCAGTAAAACCAACCTCTTAAAAAGATAGCTTCTGCTTTGTATTGCTTTTTCAAATCTGCACCGATTAAACTCTCAGACATTTTATCAATATTTTGCTCAAATACAATACTTTGTCTGATACCGGCATAATTATCACCCCAGTAATACCAATAATTACTCTGAGCATTCCAATTTCCAGTAATCATTTTACGAACGGCAACCCCCTGGATACTACATGAGGTTTCATCACTTGCACCAAGCATACTATAGGTATCTGCTGGAATTGAAACATGACTATAAATCTGATTCAGATAGGATTCCGCATTTGCTCTGGTTTGCCAAAGCATATCAGAAGTAAGCAAATTATCAGGTGTTTTATCTAAATATTTACAACCAGGACTAAACAACAATATGCAAAGTGCAATACTGCCGATAGATAGAAAGTTTTTATATAAGTTATTCATTGTAATCATTTTAAGTAATGGTTATTAAAACTGCGCCCTTAAACCAAAAGTTACCATTCTTGTAATGGGATACTTTGCACCATTAGATCCCAATTCCGGATCCCATATTTTGAATTTACTGAAGGTCAGTAGGTTCTGACCTGATGTATAAAAGTACAATACCGGTACACCTGCTTTTTTCATAGATTCTGACGTAAGTGTATATCCCAAAGAAGCCTGTTTTAAACGGATATAAGAACCATCTTTAAGCCAGTGTGTACTGTTTAAATAGTTGTTATCGGAAAGACCACCCACAGTTAAACGAGGATAATATGCATCCTGACGAGGATTATCCGGGGTCCATCTATCTAAAACTTTAGCCAGGGTATTGTTTTGATATTGACCTAAGCCAGAGAAAGGTATCACACCTACCCCGTCTACGCCCATGCCATTTCCCCTAATCTCTGATCCATTTGCCATAATCCCTACATCAGCCACTCCCTGAAAAAATAACGAAAGATCGAATCGTTTATAAGCTAAAGAGAAACCAGCCCCATACAACCAGGAAGGGAAAGGCGACTTACCTAACCTTCTACTGTCATAGGCATCAATAACACCATCTCCATTCTGATCCAGATAACGAATGTCCCCTGGCTGCACTGTCCCGAATTTTTGTTCCGGACGTGAGTCTATATCATCCTGATCGGTAAAGTATCCGTCAGCAACATACCCCATAAATTCATTAGATGCATATCCTGCCGCGCTTTGGTAGGCAAACTTTCTTTTAGGCTCGTCTGCAAAAGTAATTTTATTTTTACTGTGGGTTACATTTCCAAACACACGCACACCTACGGCGCCTATCTGATCATTATACTCAATACTTGCATCTATACCTCGATTACTCATTTCACCTAAATTGGCAAAGATCGCAGTTGAACCGAAGCCGCCAATTGAAGAAATTGATTCTCTTCTGATTAAAATATCTTTACGTCTTTCATCAAAAGCATCAACAATTAGGTTGAACTTATTAAACAAACCGATCTCAAGTCCGATATCTCCTTTGTAAGACTTCTCCCAGGTTAAGTTTTCAATACCTATTAAATTTTCAGTTAAACTACCATAATATGTTCCATTTAATCCGAATCCGGTACCTCCACCTCCACCAATTTGTGTTAAATAAGGGAATCTATTCCCAGTACCTATATTATCATTACCCACAACACCATAAGAACCACGAAGTTTTAAAAGACTGAACGTCTCGGTAAATGGTTTAAAGAAACTTTCATTAGAGATCACCCAGCCTCCGGATACTGAAGGGAAAACTCCAAATTTCTTACCTTTTTCAAAATTCTCGGAACCCGTGTACCCCGCATTCACTTCAAGTAAGTATTTATCCATATAGCCATAGGTGATCCTTCCGGCCAAACTTTGATTACGGAATGGAATGGAGCCAATCACATCCTCAGCTGTACTTTTCAGCCTGTTCCTCATATTATATAAAAACATTCCGCCAAATCGATGATTTCCGAAGGTTCTATCATAATTAATATTCCCCTCTAAATACATCATCCGCTCACCAGCAGAAGATCGACCATAACCTAAAAATTGCTGTCCAATTCTCGTCTGTGTAAACATCAATTCGCCATTACCATCACGACCAATCGCTTGCCAATTGTCGTTTATACCTGATCTTCTGTTATCAAACTGTCCGTAACTGTCAAATGAAAATCTTGCATAAGACGACAAACCAGGAGTGACCACATCCAATTTTTGATTTACAGTAAATACGGATTGAACTGCAGGCCTAAACTCATCAGAGTAGCCATTGTTCTGAACCTCATTTAAAGGATTGGAACCACCATTTGTTGTGGGGCCTGCCCATTTACCATCAGGATATCTTGTAGGATAGGCAACTGGTGTGGTAGCATAAGACTGATACCATAAACTACCTGCAGAAATACCCGGGTAACGGGAATTTACCAACATTGCCCCAAGATTTAGCTGAAGCAAAGTACTTTTAGTCACATTTACATCAATATTACTTCTAAAGTCATATCTCTTAAAATCCAGATTGGGATTAAAACCATTCAAGTTTGAAACTTTATATGGGCCCTTTTGATTATAAAAAGAGGTCGAAATGTAATATCGAACAGATTCAGTACCCCCATTTATGTTTAAGTGCGCATTAGTTAATGAAGAATGACTTTTGTATACATCATCTATCCAGTTTACATTTGGATACAGATAAGGGTCAAGACCGCTCGCAGTTTTCTGAATAGTTTCCTCAGAAAAATTAGGCAGAAGCCCCATATTGGTTCTGGCTTCATTTAACAATTCCATATATTGAATTCCATCCAGCATCTTTGGTCTTTCCGTAAAACCGGTCAACCCATTTTCAGCTTTCAAAGAGATTTTAGGTTTACCCTCTACCCCTCTTTTTGTGGTAATGATCAATACGCCATTGGCACCTTTTGCACCATACATTGCTGTTGAAGAGGCATCTTTAAGCAGGGAAATGCTGGAGATATCCTCAGGATCTATGTTATTAAATGAACCCCCAAAATCACTGTTCACATCATCTCGCTGAACACCATCCACGATGATAAGCGGCGAGGTGTTTCCGCCGTTAAATGTTCCCAAACCACGAATAGTAAACTGTGAATTATCGTACCCAGGTTCTCCACTTGATTGCATAGAGATAATACCAGCTACTTTTCCGGCCAATGCGTTAGAAAGATTTGCAACCGGGGTTCTCATATCAGCCATATTCACAGAGCTGATGGAACCGGTTACCGTAATCTTTTTCTGGGTACCATAGCCCACTACCACCACCTCCGAAAGCTCATCAACTGCCTCTTTAAGCACCACATTTATGGCATTCTGACCGTTAACAGAAACTTCCTGAGTAATAAAACCAGTGTAAGAAAAAATAAGGATAGCATTAGGCGAAGTAACAGCAATGCTAAAATCTCCATTACTGTTGGTAGTCCCGCCGCCTGTTTCACCCTTTATCCGAACTGTTACACCAGGTATTCCTTTGCCCTGCGGATCCAGCACACGGCCACGTATGTCAATAGCCCGGGCAACAACGGGCTTTATTTTTAAAAGGCCGTTAACCTTTTCTCTAATCACAACAGTTCTGTCCTCAATAGTATAAGACAGGGGCTGGCCGCTGAAAATCTTTTCCAGTACCTCATTCAGTTCCACAGAATTAACTTTGATATCTACCGTCTTTGCGTTTTGCAATAGCTCCTCGGTATATAAAAAATCATAATTGCTTTGTTTTCGTATCTCCTTAAAAATACGCTTAAGGGTCGCTTTTTTTTCCGAAAGCGTGATCCTTTGCGCAAAACCTACTGCACTCACCTGCATCATGGTTGCTATTAATATTACGGTGGTTAGTCGCATAATCAGCAGTAGTTTATTGATATACTTTTTGAGCATACCAAGTTGGTTAGCATAATTTTTATACATTTGTTGGTCTGGTTATTAGCGAGTTGGTTATTGCACTTATTAAAGCTCAATAACAGGTTCGCTGGTTAAAGTTGATTGAATCGCAAGTTTGTTGACTTAGTAATCCAGGCATTAGCCAGTTGTGTTGCAAGCACTTCTGGCTTTTTTTATTTTCTGTTAGCGAGGGCAGTTTTTACCAAAACAATTCGCTAAACCCAAGATTACTTTATTGATTTTATGTAGTTATTTGGTAACTGTAATCCTCCCTTCTTCAATTATAAAGTGAACCTTATTTGTATATTCTAATTTTCTGAGTACTTGTGACACATTCGCAAAACGACTCACTGTACCGCCAAATTTGTCTTTGGAAACATTTCCTTTAAATGCCACATCTATATTATACCATCGCGAAATCTTTCTCATTACCGATTCGATACTTTCACTATCGAACATAAAGTATCCATTTTTCCAGGCCAAAACCTCATCCATATTTGCCTCGACAATTCTTAACCCATCGTATCCATTTATAGCCTGACTTCCGGGTTTAAGTATTTGCTGTATACCTGAGGCCTTAACCAACACAGATCCTTCCACAAGCGTCGTTTTGGTCAATGGTTCATCAGCATAACTATTGATATTAAAATGAGTTCCCAGAACTTTTATCTCCTGATTTTGTGTCTTAACTATAAAAGGATGGTTTTTATCCTTCGCGACCTCAAAGTAGGCCTCACCTTTTAATTCCACTCGTCTTTCCCTCAGCGCAACGAAAGAGATTGGGTATGTCAATGAAGATGCAGCATTCAAAAACACTTTACTTCCATCTGGTAAAACCACTTGATATTGGCCCCCTCTTGGTGTTTCTATAGTGTTGGGGGCTGCATTTGCAACCTTACCTGGTTCTAAGGTATAAACAATTTTCCCATCGGCTAATTTAGTAACTGTAACACCGGATTGTGGAGGCAGCGCTCCGTTTTTAGCATCAGTAAGAATTATTTTCTTTCCATTCGCTAGGGTGAGTACCGCTTTATTTCCACCAGGAGCTACATCATGAACCAATTTATCAGACTTGGTATCTAGTCTGGACGAATAGTAAAAAGTACCTACACTTAAAGTGATCAGAATGATTGCTGCAGCAGCAAATTTTCTCCAATACAAATTCCTGTCCCGAAGAACAACAATTTTATGCCCTTCTTCACTAATGCTATCTTGTATTTTACCGTAAAGTCTGGTGATTTCATCTAAAGACATTTCTGCCCGATGGTCACTACCTACCAATCTGGAAGCTTCTTCTGCGAGTACAAAATCCCATTCACTTTTATTACTTCCTTCTTCAATGAGCTTAAAAACCCTTTCAAGTTCGGTTTTACTGCATTGATTATTTAAATACCTTGTAAGCAGGTGTATGATTTCGTTGTTCAATTTCTCTCCTTTTGTAACTAATACAAATGGGAGTAACGATACATCTATCCTAAAAAAATAATTATTTTATTATTGCAGCCATTAGTACGATTACTGCACTGCGCATAGTGATAAATCCTCTTATTGATTTAAGCGCTTTTACCATTTGATTATTTACCGTGCTCTCAGAAATACCCAGTTCTGTTGCTGCCTGTTTATACGTTAATCCTTGTATGCGACAACGGATAAACACCTCTCTTCTCTGTTCTGGCAAACTTTTTATGGCTTCATTGAATATCGAGCTGCTTTCGCTATAATCAAGCAGAAGCTCCGTAGTATTTTCCTCGCCAATTACGTTTTTCCGCATCTCCTCCACTATGCTTGTTTCATGTTGGGCCCGTTTTAACAGATTAAGCAGGTGTCTGCGCGCAATAGTATACAGATAGGGTTTAAATGGCTGTTCACAATCTATTTTATCTCTGTTTTCCCAAACCTTAATAAAAGTATCATGAACAACATCTTCAGCAAGAAGCGAAGACTTTGCTGTTCTTAGCACAAAATATTTTAATTGTTTCACATACAAATAATAAAGACTGCTTAAAGCATCCGCATCACCCTCCCTAAGAAGTGTAACTAGTTTCTTTTCACTGTAATTATTATAAATGTTCATTCGGTTTGGTTCCCAAGCCGAAACTACAAAAAATTAACGCAAATTATATATGTTATTAATTCTCAACCACAACCCTTAACGAGCAGCCACTATTTCTGATGCTCCTGCAAATAACTGCTGTTTCTGGATTTTAAAGCGAAATCCTTTAACAATTCAATTTCCTGAGGGTCGTAAGGTGTAAAGTCACCCCGAAAAAGATCATGCTGCCATACTGCAGGAATAGGATCTGCAGGACGATGCCCCCACGGCAAGTCTGTTTGCGTTTTACCATTTACAAGGCCCCATAACATACAGCCAACCTTCTCATTATAAAAAACAGCCAGATTATCTTTGATTACCGATCCATTAGGTCTGTTCATCCATTCCGTATTAAATAAGGGTCTGCCCTGCGTTTTAAGTTCCACAATTTGCTTGGTCAGGTCATTTTTATTACCATAATTATGAAAAGAAATAATATCTGAATTTGCAAGCGCAATATCATTCAACCGGTTATCGCCATTCCATATATCAATTGTTATTGGCTGCGAAGGATTGATTTCGCGTGCCCATTTAGCAACCTTTTTAAGCAAGGGAAAACTAGCAGACCCCAGTCCGCCATTTGTGGGTTCGTTGTACAAGTCCCAGATAAAAATGCGTTTATCGTCCTTAAAGCGCCCAATTACAGCTTTAACATATTTTTCAATGCGGGGATGGGTAGTAGAATCAACAACCATGCTGTGACCCGGACTTGGCGACCACGCCCAGGCATACCAGCCTTTAAGCGGCTCCGGTTGCTTTCCTACTCTAGGATCATGCTCAATTCCAAAAACACAATCATCAAACAAAGCAGGCATAAATTTAATATTATGCTTATTGCAAATCGCCAGAAACTTATCCAGGGTATTTAAAAAATATTCCGGATCATCTTCATAAACTGCATACTGAAGTACAGCCCTCAAACAATTAAGTCCGGTTTTCTCTGCCAGGGCAAGTTCCTTATCAATGGTCTTGGCATCAAAACTAGTCTTATCCCACATAGCAGTATAATTAATGGCATAAGCCGGGATATAATTAAAGCCACAATAAAATGGCTGCTTGTTGTACCAATCCCATATTTTCTGCTTTGGCCAGCGTTGATCTGTTTGGGCCGTAACCGGACAAACGAATAGTAACAGCAATAGTAAATTTATTGCATAAGCTATCTTTTTCATTACAAAGTTTAAAAAATTGAGAGCCTTCTATAGCACTAGTGGATTAATTTCTGACTTTACCAAATCGCCAATAGGTGCATTCATCAGCCAACGCTCACGGTCATTTACCTGCCAGCTATTTTTAGGTTCGGCCACCCGTGCGCCTTCAGCGACGTAAATAATAGTCATTACCTCCCGCATAATGTCAGATTGGTTACCGGGAGCACTATGAATGGTGTTGCCGTAATGCCAGGTTGCGTCTCCGGCCTTCATCGTCGATGAACGCATTATAGGGAAGTCATTATCCTTAACATATTTTTCATATTCAGCTTCCGATTCGTCAGAGATCTCGTAATTAAACACTACCCCTTTTTTATGAGAATCAGATGCAAATGTCAGCATCCCCATTTCTACATTAATATTTACCAAAGGCATCCACATAGTGACGGTATTATGCGTGTCCAGTGGCCAATAATACTGATCCTGATGCCACGGAGTAGGTCCACCTCCGGGTTCTTTAAACAGGGCCTGATCATGATAGATACGTACATTTTCTACGCCAAGTAAATCTGCAGCAATTTTCCCCATACGTTTGGCAAGCGTAAATTTCTTCGCTTGTTCATCTACTTCCCACAGATTCATGATCTGCAAAAAAGCTTTACCGTAAGTATCTCTTTCGGCTAAATCTCTCTTTTCGGTATTGAACTTATCAGCAGCTTCTTTTATTACATCTCTGTAAATAAGCACTTCTTCAGCATCAAGTACATTTGGGATTAAAACGTGTCCGTTCTGACGGAATGCAGCAGCCTGTGCATAAGTTATTTCCCGATACTGATCTAATTTAGGCAATTCAATTGTCGACATGGCTCTATTTGATTTAGGTTTACATTTGGTGTTTTCAATTACTAAGTAACTGTTTATCGTTAGTCCGCAAAAGGAGTAAATTGGCCTTTTAATGGTTTTTTTTATCCATTTGCAAGAATAAACCGATAACTTTATGAGAATATGAAATAATTAACATGGCACGAGCCGCATTTGAAGCATTAGACCCATATAATGATAATTCCTTTCTCCTTCGTGAATTCACGGAGTTTACTGCGCCTTATCATTTTCATCCGGAACATGAACTTACACTTATTGTAAAAGGTAAGGGTAATCGTTATGTTGGCAATCATATGGATGTATACAGCTGCGGGGATCTGGTTCTTATAGGCTCAAATCTTCCCCATTGCTGGAAAATTGAAAATAATGAAGAAGAAGACAAGGATGTTGCATCGGTAGTTGTTCAATTTAACAATGATTTTTTAGGTACGGATTTCCTGGCCAAGCCAGAGCTATCTCAAATACTACATCTGCTGGAAAGAAGCAAGCATGGAATACAGTTTTTAAATAATACTGCAGAAGAAATAACCAAAAGATTAATTCTTTTGGCCAAACAACCAAATTCTTTTAAGCGACTTATAGAATTTTTAGAAATATTATATACCCTCGCCATTTCCAAAGAATACAAATTACTCGACAAACAAGAAACAAAGGCGCATCAGTCAGCGAAACCAGAAAGAATCAATATAGTTCTGGGTTACATCATCGACAATTACAAGGATGAAATTTTGCTTGATCAGGCAGCCGCGTTGGTAAATATGACGCCAAACGCTTTTTGCAAGTACTACAAAAAGACCACAAAAAAAACTTTTATAGAAACAGTAACCGACTATCGGATAAATTACGCCATTCAACAACTTGTAAATTCAGATAAATCTATCTCCGACATCTGCTTTGAGAATGGCTTTGGCGACTTATCGCATTTCTATAAACTTTTTAAAAGAAAGATGAAGCTTAGCCCTTTAAAATACCGCAAGGAATTCAGGAAAGATACCGCCTAATTGATCTTCCCATTAGCAGCATCCGGGGTTTGTTTTAGATAAATACGATACAATTCGAAAAAAGTCGGTGCATCCAATAATTCAATTTTAGGATCAATCAGCCTTAACTCATCAACCACTTTTACATACCAGCCGGGATCTTTTAAAATATTGCGAAACCAATGAAACGGAACCGGCCGTTTCCCTACCCTATCAAGAATGTGTTTTGCCGCTTCGGCAGGATCATCCTCATTAACATCAACATCAGCACGCAGCACAGGCATATTCCCATGTAAAGAAGTTAATGGGGTTTTCTGTGGAACTATTCCGTTAGGACTAAACTTAGCATACGCATCCAGCCCTTTCTTATTAAGCCCGGGTGCCTGGCCATCAATAATAAACCCGGTAATGCTTAAGTCCCACTTATCATAATAAGGTTTGTTGTGTGCTACCCAGGCATCAAGGCCATCCGGTAATGCAGAAATTGGTCTGGGCTGCTGCAACATTCCGGGCATTAAGTACCCCGCACCATTATCAGCTGCAGCGAAATAATCATTTTTTGTTGCCGATTCCCTCCTGTATTCCATTGCCATTGGCACTCGCTGCTGTAAAACCGGACTAATGCACCACATCAATGGAATTTTACCGCGCTCGGGACTATCCCATAAAGTAGGCGTAGTTTGAGATACCCACGAAGATGCATCGTAATCACCAACATAGAAAATAAAGAAATTACGCCCTTTAAAATTAACTTTTCCGTCCTCAGTTAAATAACCTCTTTGCTTCAGTTCAGCCTCAGTAACCCACTTTTGTTCATATTTCTTTTTAAGTGGGTAATGCTGCCAGAAAGAGGCATTTGCCAGTGCACCAAAACCAATGGCATCCGCATCTTTAAACGCGTTATAGGCGCTTATCACAGCAGAATATTCCCATTCGGTCGGCACATCATCGTGACTGCCACCGGCATGTTTAGTGTATTTAAAAGCCCATGGGGGGAAGCCACCCAGATATGCATAATCCATGCCCTTATTATGCTGATAAGCAGTAAGCAGTAATTCTTTAAGTGTGTTTAGATCTGTCCCTGTTTTCTGAGTAGGATCATCAGTTGCAGGCTCATCACCCCAAGGGCTCAGATCAAAGAAAAACCCGCGTTTACTCACAAAAAAATCATGATTGGTAAGCGTATGATGGTTTGGTCCGGCAGCATGCGGATTCTTCATCCACTGCTGATCTACATAATATGCGCCATACTTTGTATTGGTTTTGCCAGCCTTTGTATATTTCTCCATAAACCACAAGTAAGCATCATTTTTTGCGGAACCTGTGGATAAGCGCTTAGTTCCGGGAATATTACCTGATCCTGTAAATAACGACGATCCATTTTTATTTAATAACCAGACCTTAACAGGTAATTTAGGGCCTTGTAATACAAGTTGTGTGTATAAACTATTTTTAGCAGTATCGTAACGAATGGCAATTACATCTTCTTGCCCCGCAACAGAAGAGGCAACATTACTGGTTGCTGCTACAGCTGGATCATAAACCACAACACCCTTAATCGCTGACCGGTATGCTTTAACTAAACTAATAACATCCTTATAAACCACAGTATCTCTACTGCTTAACCATTTGCCTTTTTGGCGATATTTATTCCACCAGTACCTATCAATGTTTATTGACCCATTCTTTACCATGTAAATGTACAGTCTTGGCAATTTCCGGTTTACTATCCCCTGTAGGGTCGAAACCGTATGTACATCATCCCATGCGGTTTTTACGTCTTCAGCATTACTAAGGTCTTTGATTAAGGTATACTCCATATCGAATATACCTATGGCATCTTTTTCGAATGATTGAGATTTTACTAAAGAGGAAAGCAAAACAAAGCATGCTCCTAAGAACATGCTTCTTGTTAAGTTAAAAGTCGTCATTATCTGTATGTTAAACAGTGAATATAAAGAAAATGACGAAATAATACTCTATTACCCTTTTACAGCAAATGCACCTGGCTGATAATCTCCTGCCGGAGTACGAAAAGCAATATTAAGGCGATTGTAACTGTTAATTGTATTTACTGCTATTGTCAAATCTATCAGTTCCTCTTCAGTAAACTGCTGTATTGCTTCATGATATACTTCATCAGAAACATCACCTCCTGTTATCCTTGTTACTGCCTCGGCCCACGCCAATGCAGCACGCTCACGCGCGGTATACAGCGGAGCATCACGCCATGCATTCAACACATACAGTCGTTGCTCGGTTTCACCTTCTATGCGCAAATCTTTTGAATGCATATCCAAGCAAAATGCACATCCATTAATTTGAGATACCCTAAAATAAATCAAGTTTAAAAGTTTCTTTTCAACCGGAGATTTAGCAAGATAACTCCCTAAACCATACATTGCTTTTATAGCATTCTGTCCTTTTGCGAATAAATTGATTCTTTGTTCCATTTTCTTTTGATCTAAATTGTAATACAATAGTTGTTTTATACCGCTATGACAATTGAGATTTCAGAAATAGGACATCAAATAAAAAATATTTTCTTTTTTTATTATCTATACCCTCCATTTAGAAGATTAGCAAAGAAAACTGCATTTAAAAACAGCCTGCTTGTTCCTAGCCAATAGCCACGATAAGTTGGGTCATCAGCAAACAAAACCACTTCACCGCTTCCACTTGCCGTGGCAATAATGGCCGCAGAATTGGCTACTTTACCAATATTTGTTTTTGATGAATATCCATTAATAAAGGGCTTACTGGTGTACTGGGCCACTGTAGCATATTTGTTTGCGCTAGGTAGTAACAAGGTAGGTCCATTTTTATTGATGAATAACTTTCTATCAGTTATACCAAATGCTATCGGATGTGAAATATCAAGATCTGCCTGAAAAATTGCACCGTTAATTCGTCTCGATCCCTCTACATCTTCTTGTCTGGCATAATCAAGCCTTTCCACTTCTGGTTTGGCAGGAGCATCTTTAGCCCCTCCCGCCGGGGCCTTCTCTTTTACTATTGCCTGCGATGATACCACAGGAGTTTCTCCTCTTCTTGTGAAAGCCTCTGTTTCTGACAATCTTTCTTTTGCAATTTCATTCTGTACTGCCCATGCTGTTGCATTTTGAAAAGTAATTAATGTTCCTCCTTCATTTACCCATGCCTTGATCTTACCTACTGTTTCTTTGTCCCAGGCACTATAATTACCACCTGGTAAAACCAAGGTATTATAACGACCTAAAGATGCTCTTGAAAAACTAGCCAGATCAATTTTAGTAACCGGCAAATTAAGTTGTTGATTAAGCAGGAACCATACCTGTCCGGCTTCAGATGAAGTTACCCCTTGCCCGAAAGCTAAAGCTACTTCCGGTTTTCTTGCTGCTTTAATATTGCTGCTACCAAGATCTATCCCTTCTGCACTAAATCCACTTGTAACAGATAAAATGTTGATATTAGTTTCTGCAGCTACAGTCTGTAATGCACTATACAGAGAATCAGCTGAAAGAGTTTGCCCTACTACCGGAACAACTAACGACCCATTTCCAAATGCCCGCTTACCAGATGGAGTATTTGCAGAAAAACCTTTAAAGGCTGTTTTAACGAGCACATTCTTCAGCTGCAATTGATAAAGTGCTTTGCTAGCATTGTAATCGCTGTAGTTAATCAAGTAAGCATAAGGAGACTTTCCGCCTTCAACAGCACCCTTGCCGGGGATTAAAGCAGTAACCTGATTACCTTTTGCAATTGCCATATTTAGTTTAGCATATTTTAAACCATAAGCATGAATAATGCTCCATCCTGTATTATCATAAAAAATACTGTCTTTTAAAATGTTCTCTTCAAAAATAGAGTGTACCAGTAAAAAATTTGGTTGCGCTGATGGCACTACATAAGCCCTTCCTTTTTCAAATGTTTTGCCATCATGAGTGGTGTTATCGGAGAGTTCATAAACATTTATATGATGCTGCAGCAACAGGCCTAAAAACTTTTGAGTTAAATTAACATCCTTACTATCACCAAAAACAAATGTCTTTGCCGGATTTTTCTGTCCTTGCTCCAGCGCATACTTAAAAAAATCCTTTTGAACTTTAAATAGGCCCGCTTTCTCCGCAACAGAACCTCTTATTGTTGAAAAACTTGTGGCCAGATGATTTCTGATAGTGAAAGCAAAAGTAAGTGGGCCGTTGCTCGACTCCTGTAAGATCCCCCTGGAGCTTGCCTGCTCAAATGTAGCCGCAACAGAACCAAAGAATTTAGGATATGTAGAACCATAAATTGGCGAAAGATTATCATAATTTTCTTTGGTAAAGTAGAACGACCCAATATCGTCTAAAGCTTTAGCATGGTATTTAGCTAAAACAACATTAAAATCGTAAATAAATTGGGGTATTACCGGACTCTCGTGGCGCTTCGGACTTGGTTCAAAATAATAAGTTGCGTTTGTTCCCTGTTCATGAAAATCAATTTGAACATTCGGATACCATTTATGAAAAAACACAAGGCGATTGCGGCTCTCAATCTGAACAAGATTTAACCAATCTCTGTTTAAATCTGTAAAATAATGATTGGTACGCCCATTTGGCCATGCTTCCTGATGTTCCTTATCTATTGGATCGCCAACAGCCGGAAACGAATGATAAGCGTTGTGCCAATTTGCGGCCCTGTCTCTTCCATCTGGATTCAATGCCGGATCTATAAAAATAACCGATTCATCTAACCATTTTTTCGTTTCTGCATCCTGGCTTGCCGCTAAATAATATCCGGTAAGTAAACTTACCTCCGTACTAGAAGTCTCGTTACCATGTACACCATAACCCAGATGCACTATCACAGGTGCATTACTGCTTAGCGCAGGTTTTGAAGGATCTACCTGGTTCAGGTGATCCTGTCTTATTTGTTCCAGATTAGTATAGTTTGCAGGAGAAGTTATAGTTACTATAATTTGCTCTCTTTGTTCATATGTTTTACCTATAGATTCAACATGAACACGATCACTTATTTTTGCTAGTTCTCTGAAATAATCGACCACCCTTTCATATCTGGTAAAGTAGGATCCAATCGGATAGCCAAGGTATTGTTCCGGACTAGGTACTTTAGCATCTAAAGCAGTTGCTTTAGGAAAGTAATAATTATTTTGGGCAAATGTGTGTTGAACCAGCAGCATTAAAAATACGATCAATATCTTACTGGATTTATAGATTATTTTCATCATTATTTAAGTTAATAGATTAATTAATATCCTGGATTTTGTGTTACATCTGGGTCTGATAAAACATCAGAATACGGAATTGGAAACAACCAGTAGTTCTTATTGGTTAAACCCAATGCTACTCCTGCCCTTTCGGTTCTTACCAGATCAAACCATCTATGAGCTTCAAAAGCAAACTCAATCCCATTTTCGTCTTCGATAGCTTTAATAAGATCTGCTTGGGTTACCGCTGTCGTTTCTGGCACATCAGCTCTTTTTCTTATCGCATTTAAATCTCCGGCTGACCCTGTCAAATTATTTTGCTGTGCCCTTGCTTCGGCACGTATCAGATACAATTCTGCAATTCGAATTAAATATGATGGATCAGTACTTGTAGATGTTGTATTATACAACACGCCATATACCGTAGCCCCGCTACCAGCTATTAAGGCGTTGCGGGTACCGGCTATTGCCGGATTATTTAATTTTGCCACTAATGCATCCGAAGGCTTTAAAGTAAACTGTCCTCCGGCCGAACTTGGATACCATAAATTCCAGTAGCTATTCCGGTCGTTAACTGAGTAAGCAAGCTCAAATACCGACTCGGCACTTTGAAAAGGTGCTGTAAAAAACGACTTATATGGTTTTACCAAAGAATACTTCGTATTATCTATAACCAGCGTAGCATACTTCTCTGCATCGGCCCATTGTTTCCTATATAAATGGAGTCTGGCTCTAAGTGCTCTTGCAGTACTTTTTTGTGCCCGATTACGGGTTGTCGCATCCTCCGGAAGGAGCTCTTCAGCTTTAACCAGATCTGCTAAAACCTGATCATAAGTTTGATCCAGCGTACTACGCTTAATGCCTTTCAAAACGGTAAGATCTGTAGTTGGCTTTAATTGGAGCTGAATGCCACCCCAGCCTCTTGCAAGATCAAAGAAAGACAATGCACGAATAAAGTACGCCTCTCCAAGAATTTTATTCTTTTCGGCAGCGGTCAGTAATGGATCTGTTACCCCCGGCACGTACGTAATTACACTATTAGCAGAATTTATTGTTTTATAAATATTCTGATAAGCTGCAACCGTAATTACATTATCTGTAGGAACTGCATTTTGATCTAACTGGAGGTATTCACTTAAGGTTCCATTAAAGATAACATTGTCTGTGGTAATGGTACCCAGTGTTGGGTAGTTCGAGGCATAGTATCCCTGAAGACGATCATATGTACCAATTATGGCTGCACGCGCGGTGCTTACATCAGTAATAGAACTTTCTGTTGGTAAAGAATTATTTGGTACTTCTTCCAGGTATTTTTTGCAAGATGCTAAAAAGAAAATAACAGCAATGAGGACTGTATTTTTGATATATGTTGCTTTCATTTTTTCTAGATTTTAATCATTAAAAGGTTACATTGGCACCGATCTGGAAAGTGCGGGGCTGAGGGACAGTTGCCCAATCATAACCTGCCGTATTCTGGTTATTACTTTGAGAACTTACTTCAGGATCAAGACCGCCATAATTGGTAAAGGTTAAAAGATTGGTAGCCTGAGCATATAATCTGATCCTGCTAATGTTAATCTTTTTCAATACTGCAACTGGCAAAGTATATCCCAGGGTCAGGGTTTTTAATCTGATGAAGGAACCATCTTCAAGATACCTGGAACTTAAGCTTGCTACATTCCCGCCATAATTATTGGCTGCACCTCCATTTTCAGTAGGATTCGAACTGTATGTAGTCAATCTTGGAATATCAGTGATATCCCCTTCCTTTTGCCAGCGATCTAGCTGACGCGGTAAAAAGCCAATATTAGCCTGAGTTCCTCCATGAACCATGAAGAAATCATTCATATTCATAATCTTGTTACCTTGCTGAAAATAAACGAAGAAGCTCAGATCGAAGCTCTTATAGCTTAAATTATTGGTTAAACCTCCGGTATATTTTGGCAATGCATTGCCTACTATTTGTCTATCGGCAGAAGTGATCAGACCATCCTTATTTACATCTTCATAAACGGCATTACCCGTTTTAGGATCAACGTATAACTGTTTGTACAACTGGAAGGAATTAACCGAATAACCTTGTCTTAGAATTGAAATATTTCTGCCCGAAGCGCCTAAGCTGATATCTGAAGCAAGTTTTTCGATCTTATTATTGTTAAAAGAGATATTAAAATTGGTTGTCCATTTAAAATCTGTTGATGCCACATTCGTGGAATTGATGCCCAATTCAAATCCTTTATTACGTACCGAACCATAATTTTGCAGGTAGCTGGCAAAGCCTGAGCGGTAAGGAACAGGAACGTTTAATAACAAATCATAGGTATATTTATTATAGTAATCTGCCACAATGCTTAGCCTGTTCTTGAAAAACCCGAACTCGGCTCCAACATTAAACTGACGAGTAGTTTCCCAGGTAAGGTCTGGATTAGCAAGTTGCGAAGGGGATATTCCGGGTTGCTCCAGGTAATTTGCTCCTGACGACCATAAACCTTGTGCTGCATAGGAGCCAATTCCGTTTTGATTTCCAGAAAGCCCAAGACTGGCCCTAAGTTTTAATTCATCAAATACATTCAGATTTTTAATAAAATCTTCCTGCCCAGCACGCCATGCTACACCTCCAGAGGGGAAATATCCCCAACGTTTGTTTATCCCGAATTTTGAAGATCCATCGGCACGGATACTTCCATCAATTGTATACTTCCCATTATAGGTATAACTTACCTTACTAAAGAAAGATAACAGTTTGGATTCAGCTCTGGAAGAAGTACCGGAGCGAGTTGCTGCAACAGAGACAGAACGAAGGCTGTTTGCCGCAAAACCAGTTCCGGTAGCAGCTGTGCTTTCATTTAATACCGTATTTATGGTATTACCAACCAATGCATTAATATTGTGCTTACCATCTTCGCCAAAAGATTTCACAAAATTCAATACCTGCTCATTAGTTAAAACAAGGTTCTTTGTTTCTGTTGATGAAGCTGAACCATTAGCGGCAATACCTGCACTGATTAGTGTACTAGAATAGCTGTTGTCATATTCACTGCTATTATCTAAACTCCAGCTACTGCGTAATTTAAGTCCTGGAACTATTGAATACTCACCATAAACATTGCCAATAGTACGCCACCCTACCGCTTTACTATCGAGGTTTTCTATTAATGCAAGATGATTGTCAAAGCTACCATACCTGGCATATGTACCATCCTCTTTAAATATTGGAAGGTATGATCTCGGAAATAATGCCGAATTGATAACTCCTTGAGGATTGTTGTCACTTCCGCTCAAGTTCCTGTTTGATCTGGTAAAGTTAATACTGGTACCAATCTTTAATCTGTCGGTTAAATAATTATCATAGTTTAACCTGGCCGAATAACGGGTATAGTCTGATGGTTTTACTATGGATTCCTGATCTAAGTAACCAAGCCCAACATAATAAGTGCTTTTATCTGTACCCCCTTGTGTAGATACCTCGTAATTTGAGGTACGGGCAGTACGAAACAGACCACTGATCCTATCATATGTCGGTTGCGTTTCTGGATTCGGAAAAGGCAAAACCACTGCAGAAAGATCTTCGCCTTTATCAATAGCGGTATTAATTCTGGATTCATTAGTCAACAAGGCTACTTCCGGCCCTGTAGCTACTTCAAACTTATTGATAGCAGTCGACCATCCCTGAAAAGAATTTAAATTTATCTTTGCACTAGTGTTTCGCTTTCCTCTTTTGGTTGTTACAATAATTACTCCATTTGCCCCTAATGAACCATATATTGCTGTTGCATTTGCATCCTTTAGAATTTGTATGTCTTCTATATCAGATGGATTCAAATCAGCGATTGGATTGGAAGCCTGCTGGTTACCTAATCCTGCGGAGATAGGATCAGAATTACTTACAAATACGCCATCAATTATATAAAGTGGATCTACAGAAGCATTGATCGAATTGTTTCCCCGAACTCTAAAGGTAATACCACCACCGGGTACGCCAGAATTTGAAGACACCTGTACGCCTGTAGCTTTCCCTTGTAACAGCTGATTAAATCCTCCTGATGGCTGATCCTGGACAACACTCCCACTAACACTGGTAATCGAGCTTGCTATATATTTACGTTCCTGAGAACTGTAACCCGTAACTACTATTTCATTTAGTTCACTAAGGTTTTCTTTTAAAAGGATTTCTACAGGGCTCCCTTTAGCAGTAATTTCCTGTTGTACAAACCCAATAAAACTTACTACGAGTGTGTACGGAAAGGTTTGTCCGGTTACAAAACTGAATTTACCATTCTCATCTGCGGCAACAGAATGAGTAGTCCCTTTTATTTTTATTACAGCACCCGGAAGGGGTTGTTTTGTTGTGGCATCTAACACAATACCATTTAATTTTGATTTAATTGTTGGTGCACCTACCTGTGCGGCTGCAACATGTGCCCATAATACACAAATGAGCAGGTATGCGCTTCTTTTATATAAATGCTTCATTTTAAAAGTTTAAAAAAGTAATGACATGCGAGTCCCCTTACCTCCTCTTTGAGTGGCATAATTGTGGAATCTAAAAATTTAAAGGTGATCGAAAATCTGCCTAAACAATCAGGCGAAATCCCCTAACAACAACGGCAACACTTGGAGAAATTGCCCGAAAATAATGATGCTGATTGAAGCCTCACCATTGGAAAATAATGATCAGATTTAGAAGTACTGAGCGACTTGTTTTGAAGTAAAATTGCGTTCATGATTAAATAGTATATTAAATCTATAGAATTAATATACAAATAAAGCAATAAATCACAACATCCGCAATTTTTTATTTAAACTATAGGAACATTAACTAAGAAGAATTGAGATTTATACGCTAAAAGTGTAAAATTTCTGAACCACAACATTCTTTTTATCGTTTCCAGCACAATAATTGTTGTCTTAAATTTTTAATTCAATATCTTACTTAATCCCAAATTTATGCACAAAAAACTACCAGTACCTTTATGGACCATCTTATCTCCAATCGTTGCCTGGCTAGGCTATTTTGGCAGTTCATTGGATCTGGGGATTTTCTATACATTCTTTCTTGCAGCCGTACTCATTGCCGCAGTACTTGCCGCAGTCCATCATGCTGAGGTTGTTGCTCATCGGGTTGGTGAACCCTTCGGCACTTTGCTGCTTGCACTGGCCATTACCGTTATCGAGGTTGCGCTGATCGTTTCTTTAATGTTAACAGGTGGCCCCGATACCGCGGCACTTGCCCGCGATACGGTTCTGGCCGCTGTAATGATTATTTTAACTGGAATTATTGGTCTGTGCCTACTTGTAGGGGGAGCCAAGTTTAAAGAACAGGTGTTTAGTTTACCAGGGGTAAGTGCGGCTGTGGTTACCCTTACAGCAATACTGGTACTCACGCTGATTCTTCCAAATTATACCACAAGCAAGGCAGGTCCTGAATACACCCCTATCCAACTCATTTTTGTAGCTGTGGTATGTCTGGTGTTGTATGGTGCTTTTGTAATGGTTCAAACCATCAGGCATCGCGATTTCTTTTTACCTCCCGATGCAGATGGCGACGAAGAGGTGCACGCTGAACCGCCAACCAATAAAGTTGCTCTTTTAAGTACTTTCTTATTGCTTTTATGCCTGGGTATTGTAGTATTGCTCGCAAAGGCTCTGGCACCCGATATAGAAAATGCGGTCATCAACTTTGGAGCACCAAAGTCATTGGTAGGGGTCATCATTGCCGCAGTAGTGTTACTGCCAGAGGGGCTTGCAGCCTATCGCGCAGCCAGAAAGAACCGTTTACAAACAAGTCTTAACCTGGCGTTGGGATCTGCACTGGCCAGTATCGGTTTAACCATTCCGGCTGTGGCAATTGTATCCATGGTAACAGGAATGACCATTACTTTAGGAATTGACATGAAGGCTACCGTATTACTCTTGCTGGCACAGTTTACAATCATGCTTTCGCTGGCTACGGGCAAAACTAATATCTTACAGGGAGTGGTTTTACTGGTCATATTTGCGGTCTATCTTTTCACGATAATAGCCCCATAATTTATTTAAATGGGTTACCTTTTTAGGGCCAGGGTATTAATTAATGAACAAAACTTGTATCTAAAACAAAATTATTATGAAAACCCTATTCAAATTTGGCTTTTTAGCTTTAGCAATATCTTTATCAGTTGCCGCTTGTACTTCAGAAAAAAAAGCAGATGCTACAGATTCTACAATGACTGATACTTCTATGACCACAATGGACACTACTGTAACTGATTCAGCTGCTATCGATACCGCTGTGAAGACGCAATAAAAAAATAAGTTCACTACCTAAGCTAAAGCGCCTGCTCATTAATTGAACAGGCGCTTTTGCTTTAATTTAAATATCCACTCAACTAATTTATACCGGACCTATTTTTTCTTTTTGGAGGATTTGGCCAGCGGATTAAACTCCAGGCAGAGACTCAGCCAATGCCTCAGCTCCTGCTGCTTCTCTACATCAGTATCATCTACATACACAAAGTCTTTCATGGTTCGTCCATTGTTGATCATCTGCCTGCAATTGCTATCTTCCAATTTTTCCTCTGCTTTGCTTGCTCCAATGCGGCATAATAAACCTGAACTGGTTACACATATACACATCTTTTCATCAACCATAAAGCAAATCCCGCTAAACATTGCTTTTTCTGTCACGTCATCCCGATCTTCAAGTAACTCGCGGACACGGTTCGCTAATCGTTCATTATAACTCATAAACTATTTTACGTTTAACTCAATGGTAAAAATACCATTCCTTTACCTAAATCACAATGGTGCACAGACATGTTAAACCGAATGAATAAACGAGGATGAATTAAAGAGTACGCAGATAAAGAAGACAAGCACTCCAAAAGAATTGAACTCACGGCTAAAGGAGAACACGTATCCGAGTATGATATTACCAGACTAAAAAAAATGCAACCCTGATCATGAGCGGGTCCACTGCAGATGACAAAGACTTATGGATTCAATTGTTAAAAAATGTTGAAATAAAATTCTCAGCCCTATGGTAAAAACATAAAGGGAAAGTGTTTGATGAGATATACAAAGAAATCATGGATATGGTTTGGAAATGCCGCTCATTTATATTTACGCGAGACAATTGTATATCCCCTCTAAATGAATTAATGGTTATCTTTTGATCACACAATAAATTCCTCAGTTGGTTATATTTGTTTATGGACTTACTGATCAAAACCATTCAAAATTATATTCCACTTTCATCAACCGATGAGGAAATTATACGAAAACTATTTCGAGAGCGAAAACTGAAAAAAGGCGAACATTTACTGGAAGCCGGCAATGTCTGCAGAAATATTATTTTCATTGAAAAGGGACTGGTGCGTTACTACAACAATAAGGACGGGGAAGAGCAAACCGGTTATTTTAACAAGGAGGGGGAATTTGTTTGTGACTACCCCAGCTTTTTACCACAGCAGCCATCATTAACGAACATACAAGCATTGGAAGAAACCACTGTTTATACCATTAGCCATGCCAATATGCAGTTGTTTTATCAGCAAGTGGAGCATGGCGAACGATTTGGGAGACTGGCCATTGAATATGTTTTTGTGAATGTGATCAACCAGATTACCTCACTCTACAATGATCCTGCGGAGCTACGCTATCAGCAGTTTCTTTCCAGGTTCCAGGATATCGGGCAGCGCATACCGCAATATTATATTGCCTCCTATATAGGCATCAAACCACCGTCTTTAAGCCGAATTCGAAAACGTATGGTGGGGTAGCATTAATTAACCTGGGTGAATGAACCCAGCCATTTCATTGGTGAACTTTGTGTTATTAAATACTAAATAACATGAAAACAAAAAATGAAATCACCAGCTGGGGTATCCGCTCAGTATCCTACTGGATGACCATGCTGATTGCCCTGGGCATTATCTTTGTAGGCATCCGGTTTATTGCCATTCCCCAGACCGCCGCACAGGCATTTGGCATCGCTTTTTCCAGCACTCAGGACCTCGTTTTTGGAAGAATAAAAGGAATCCGCGATATCTTTTCGGGGATAGTACTTCTGCCATTACTTTTATTACGCATGAGGGTAGCAACCGCTTATGTTTTTACTGTCGCCATCATTATCCCTGCAACAGACTGCCTACTGGTCTTGTTGACCAATGGACTGGATGTTCCGCATATGCTGATCCATGGCTTAACAGCAGTCTACATGGCCTTAACCAGCTTTTTACTGTTCAGTGCTAAACAAAAAGCAACAATCTGATATGAATACACTAATTTTAATGCAGGGCTTACTCATCATGCATCTCAGCGGCCTCACGCTGCTAGCAGGAACCACCGTTGCGGATTATGTTACCTTCCGTACTTTTTCCAGCCAGTTTAAAACCCAGGGCAAACCCTCCGACAGCCTGCTAAACCTGATGTCGAGGCTTGCGATAGTTTTAGCAATAGGCGGCAGTTTACTACTGGTTTCCGGTGTAGGTCTGATGGCGGTTACCCATGGTGTTTTCATGCATCAATTGTGGTTCAAAATTAAACTAGCTCTTATTCTGGTACTTGTGCTCAACGGCTTCCTGGTTGGAAATAGGCAGCTCGAAAAGTTAAAGAAGGGTGTAAAGCAAAGCACCGCCCCTACGGATCAAATGGTGAAAGACGCTTCATTTCGGTTGAATATTTTCTATCTGCTGCAGCTGGCGATATTCCTGTTTGTCATTATCCTGGCCGTTTTCAAGATTAACTAACACTGCAGATTGCAGGGGAGTATTTGAGAATAGCGCTAAAACAAATACAGATGTCCGGATTTGCCGGGCTAGTTCTTGCGAATCACCAAGTGGGCAAGTGCAGGATCACCCATCATTCGCTGTACCTCGGACCGGACAATGTCCTGCACCTCCTGTTTGATCTGCAGATAATTCTTTTGGACCATACTAGAATTGACCGTTCTGATCACAGGGATAGGGACATAAGCCTTCTCTTCCTTGTTCAGGGCATCGAAATCATTCTGTATCTTGCCATGAAAGGCCTTTAAAATAATTTTTTGATCCGGGATATCGGCAACCATACCTACGAATTCCCCGCTGGAAAGGGACGCAATTCTGGAGGCCGGAACGGCAAATTCCAGTTGCTTGCTTTTGCTGATGGAAGTATCTCCACTATTAATTGACATGCTTTGGCGGTCCTGCATGATCTTACCAATGCGTTCACTCAGCTGCTTGGCGGTATCCCCGGTCACCTGCCCGGCAATGATGTTGCCCACCGTACTCATGATCACGTCGGCCTGTTCCCGGCCGTAATCCTTACGCAGCTGGCTGGCATCCTGAATCCAGAGCTTAGTCAACTCCAGCAACTACTGGAAAAGATCCAGGAGATTCAGCATCCGGAATTGCTAAAGGAGAAAACCCGCCCAATTCTGCCCGAAGGCACTAAAATGACCTACACCGCCATTCCTGCCATCATTGCGAAAGACCAGAAGGTCAAACAAGGTACCGTGGTGGCCTTAAGGCTATTGGATTCAGCAGTATTGAATGGACAACACATCCCTAAAGGACATCAGGTTTATGGCAGCTGCGAAATCAGCAACCAGCGAATCAGCCTGCACATTAAAAGCATCGGGCTTGGCTATGCCATTATCCCTGTTGACCTGGTGGTATATGACCTGCAAGACAGCATGGAAGGCATCAATGCACCCGAAGCCGTAATTACCGAGGCGCTCAAAGAGGGTTCCGATAATGCCATCCAGGGCCTGCAGCTCATGGGGATGGAGCAGAATCTAAGTACACAGATTGCCGGCGCAGGCATCACTACTGCCAAGGGATTGTTCGGAAAAAAAATAAAGCGCATCAAAGCAAGGCTCAAAGCCGGCTACCAGGTACTGTTAAAAGACAATCAATCACATTAATTAATTAAATCCAAAAATCATGAACAAGAAAAATGTAGAATTCTTGAAAGACCAGATCAAATACACTGGATTTGGTGAAGGCTATGAAAGCCAGCTGAATGAGAAGATCGGCAAAGAACTCAAAGAATTTCAACTCTTAAACCGCACAGAATTCGGCAATGATGTGGTGGTCTCCAGGTTGGATTTCAGTCGTTCAGAGTCAAGCGACCTGTACTTTTTTAACCGTTATGAACTCACATTCAGACCTCCACACTCCCAAGAGCTGATGAGCCAAACCTTTCAAATCGGCAAGGAGAACAACATCACCCAGAAAGAGGCCTATAACCTGCTAAGTGGGAGATCCGTTTTCAAGGAGTACAGCAAAATGGAGAAAGACCTGATCCAGGACAAATACGTCACTACAGGTGAGAAATACAATGCCTGGACACAGCTGAACTTTAAGGAAACCGATAAATACGGAAACTATAAATTCCAGACTTTTGGGGACAATTATGGCTTTGATCTGCAGCAAGCATTGGAAAAATTGCCCATTGCAGAACTTGGGGACGAAACAACAGCTGCAAGACTGCTGCAATCGCTCCAAAAAGGTAACCTGCAATCGGTAAACTTCGTTGAAGATGGTCAATTGCAGCAGCATTTCCTGGCCGCCAATCCCCGATTTAAAAGTGTTGATGTATACGATATGAACCTGAATAAATTGTACCTCAACCAGCAACAGGGGAAAGAACAAATAAATTCCCAGGCAACATCCCTGGAAAACAAGACACCCAGACCCAGGGTAAAAAAGTCCGGTCCCACCATGTCTTAGCAAACAAGAATTCCAAACCGCTGACGCCAACACTGGCGTCAGCAAATCACAATATCCAAGAAAGAATGGAAGCAACAGTTATTTTAAAGCAATTTCTGGAAAAAATCGAACACGACCCACGAATCAGGACCACACACATTGCCGTTTACATGGCGCTTTACCGGCACTGGATTCAAAGCGATCACCCCGATTTCATCCGGGTAAAAAGCAAGCAGCTCATGCCGCAGGCAAAAGTATCCAGCAGTGCAACCTGGCATAACGCCATCAGGGCCCTGGATGAATATGGGTATATACTCTACCAGCCCAACTTCAATAGAATGAGTTGCAGCAAAGTAATGATGCAGGGTTTCTCCACCGCACCCTAGCTTGAGATATATTTAGCGCAATTGTCCTCAGACTGTAAACGAGCCAAGCTGCTGTGGCGGCCTCTGGAGCCGGGCTATGTCATCTTAAAAAAGATATCAAAATGATTTATTCCGTCAGCGCACACTTTTTATTGTTTCCGGTCCAGGACATCTTTGATTTTATTCGCATGTTCCATCAGCTCGGTAAGGTAGGCCCAATTCTCCTTCTCAATGCAGGACTTGAATTTCCTGAGCTGAGTAATGTGTTCATTTAACACATCAAGTACATTTTCCTTGTTTTGTTTAAATATGGGCATCCACATGGCAGGACTACTTTTGGCCAGCCTTACTGTACTTTCGAAACCCGCACTGGCCAGTTCAAATATGGCATTTTCTTCTTTCTCTTTTTCCAGCACCGTATTGGCCAGGGCAAAGGAAGTAATATGGGAAATATGACTGACATAGGCCACATGTACATCATGATCCTTTCCGCCCATGTATACATTGTACATGCCAAGTAATTTATACAACCGTTCTACTGTTTCAAGAGCATCCTTATCGCTTTCCCCTGCATCACAAATGACATTGGCCCGACCGTCGAACGCATCCAATGTTGCCGCTTCCGGGCCACTGAATTCTGTTCCCCACATGGGGTGCGTGGCGATATACCTTCCCCTATTCGCATGTCCCTTTACGGCCTCCAGAAGAGAGGTTTTAGTGGAACCGGTATCCAGTACAACCTGGTGTGTTACAAGATCTAAGATATGAGGTAGTAATTTCTCACATACGCTTACCGGAGCACTAAGTATAACCAGGTCACTGCTTGCTATTGCGCTGTCCAGATCAGCCACTTCATCGACAATCCCAAGTTCCAGTGCCTTCTGTGTATGTGTCTGCTGATTATCCACTCCTATCACTTTTGAAGCGAAGCCCCTATGCTTTAACACCATGGCCATGGAACCGCCGATAAGTCCAAGACCTACAACTGCTATTTTCATCTGTTTAGGTATTTTTTTTATTGTGAGTATATGCGTTATTTATACGAGTTACTGATCCGGCCTATGGCCTGTTCAAACCTGGAAAGATCGCCACAAAGACTGATCCGGATGTATCGATTTCCCTGACTGCCAAATATGCCTCCCGGGGTCAGAAAAACATTTGCTCCGTAAAGGATTTCATCGCTAAGGGCATAAGCATCCGGGTAATGATCAGGTATTTTTGCCCAAACAAATAAACCAACCTGTTTAAGCTCATAGCTGCAGCCCAGAATATCAAGTATACGATATACCTTATCTCTCCTTTGCGAATAGATGCTGTTGATAGAACTGTACCAGTCGGCGCCGAGACTTAAAGCCTTTGCTGCCGCCATTTGCAGCGGCTGGAACATACCGCTATCCATATTACTTTTAAACCTCAACACCTCTTCAACCCGTTCTTTTGAACCGCAAAGCATACCAATCCGCCAGCCCGCCATATTATGCGATTTGCTTAAAGAGTTTAGTTCTAATACCACTTCTTTAGCGCCAGGCACCTCTAAAAGGCTTACAGGATGATCATTTAAAATGAAACTGTAGGGATTATCATGTATCAGCAGGATTTGATTTTCTTTTGCAAAGCGTATCAGGTTTTCAAACATCCCGGCATTTACCTGCTGCCCGGTAGGCATATGCGGGTAATTCACAAACATTAGCTTCACCTTGCTCAGGTCCATAGCTGAAAGGGCCTCAAGATCTGGATACCAGTTTCGTTCTTCTTGTAAAAGGTAAGGTACTGCTTTACCCCCTGCCAGTTTAACCGCACTGGCATAAGTAGGATAACCGGGATCCGGGATCAATGCCTCCTCACCCTCATTCAAATAAGTCATACAAATGTGCATGATCCCTTCTTTAGAGCCAATCAGGGGCAATACTTCGGTGTCAGGATCAAGCGTTACCCGATACCAGCGTTGGTACCAATCTGCAAAGGCCTGTCGCAATGCGGGTATGCCTTTGTATCCCTGATAACCATGTACGCCTGGCTTTGCAGCCTCTTCCTGCAATGTCCTGATTACATCGGGATGTGGTGGGAGATCGGGACTGCCGATGCCTAAGTTAATGATGTTTTTGCCTTCTTTATTCAGGGATTCTATCTCCCTAAGTTTTTGGGAGAAGTAGTATTCACTAACCCCCTCCATTCTTTTTGCAATCATGATTAAAAATTACTTTTACCCCGAAACAGTGATAACCGAATTAATTCAGACATTAACTATCTATAGATTCGTTTTGATGTTGATCTGTAAAAAACTGTTTTCTTTCAAGCCATAAAAATAGGTTTTTAATCGAGAAAATTAAGTCATAATTTTTACATAAGAAATTTCATCTGAGTAAATTTAGTTGTATAGCTTTACCATAAAAATCAGCTCCCCAATATACCGATGAAAATCAATGCGAAGCCTTTATTGATCACATTAACTTTAGGTATTCTAACTGCAATAGGCTCTATCTCCATTGACATCTATCTACCTGCATTTGGTGTAATGGCCAATTACTTTAAAGTACCAATCGTTCGTATTGAAAGTACCGTAACATTGTTTCTGTTCGGCATGTCCTTTGGCCAGTTGTTTATTGGGCCCATGTCTGATGTATGGGGCAGAAAAACACCCTTAAGAGTGGGGTTAGCGGTGTACGTTCTTTGCAGCATTTGCTGCGTAATTACCAGTTCTTTCCCTGTATTTCTAACGCTAAGGTTTATCCAGGGGCTTGCAGGAAGCGCTTGTCAGGTCATCTGCAGGGCATTGGTAGGTGATATTTATAAGGATAAAAATGCAGCCCATGTATTCACTGTTTTACAGATCATAATGGGGGTTTCGCCAATATTGTCGCCAATAGCCGGCGGGATGTTGGCAGAAGCATCTACCTGGAAATACCTATTTCTAATTATGGCAGTTGTTTCAGGAGCAGGACTAATAGGATGTTTAACCATTTTACCAGCAGGAAAACCTCCAGCCAGTGATCAAAAATTCTACCTTCCTGTTATCTTCAAAAACTATATCTATTGCGTACGACATCCTGCTTTTATCAATTATGCAATAGTAAGAGCCATTAGCAATAGCGCAGCATTCTCCTTTATTACGGCTTCGCCATTTATATTTACACAGATTTATGGGTTAAGCAAAAAGCAGTTCGGCTTTGTGTTTTCCGGTTTTGCGATAGGAATAATTGCTACCGGAATACTCAACACCAGACTGCTGAAACATTTTGAGGTTCAAAAAATCACAAAATTTGCAATGATGTGCCAATTGGTTACAGGTTTAATAATGATAATCGTATTATATTTTAATGGGCCTTTCGCTGTTTTATTGGCATTGATCTTTATATTTTTATCTATGCTTGGTTTGATTCTACCCAACACTACTTCTTTATATATCGGAGCCATTCCATCATTCAGCGGATCAGCTTCGGCACTGGTAGGAGCCGTAAGTTACCTATCTGCTTTTTTGATCACATCAATACTAAGTATACTTTACAATGGTACAGCCTACCCCATGATCTTAATGATGTATTGTTGTGCCGTTGTGGCTTTTTTATGTTTGCAGCATAAGAATCTGGCAAGGTAGTGACCTTAGGCAGTTCTATATTTCGATGGTGACAACTCGGTATGTTTCCGGAAAAAATTATTGAAGTGCGAGGGTTCTTCAAAACCCAGACAATAGCTGATCTCAGAAATATTCCAGTCTGTATGTTTCAACAACGCTTTAGCTTCGCTTGCAATCCTGTTTGCAATATAGTAGCTGGTCGTCTTCCCGGTCGTCTCTTTTATGGCCCTGTTAAGGTGGTTCATGTGAACGAACAACCGTTCAGCAAAATCTTTGGCCGAACGCATCTTAAATCTTTGCTCAGCCGATACAATCGGAAACTGACGTTCCAGGAGCTCTGAAAATACAGCGGTAATTCTCGCATTGGCATCGTTGGTATGATACAGGCTTTCGGTAGGCTCCAGCTTTAGCGCATAGTGGATCATTTCGGTCACATAATTCAACAACAGGTCCCGTTTGTATTTATAATCAGATGCCATCTCCTTAATGATCTTTTTAAAGATCATTGAAACTTCCTCTTTTTGCTGTTCATCAAGAATATAACATGGTTTTCCCCCAATGGTAAACATGGGGAGGTCATTTAAGCTGCCTCTCAATTTTTCGCTATAAAAGGCTTCTTTGAAAATACAAAAGAAGCCCCTATTTTCCTTCGATGAACATTCCATTTTATAGGGCACCTGCGGGTTGAAAAAGATGAGTGCAGTGCCATCAATCTTTATGGTTTTGTCGGCATAATGATAAAGGTTGGATCCTGTGATCAGGCTGATCTTGAAAAAATCTCTACGCGCGTATTCAACAGTCGAATTTCCCTCCGGAGTGCTGATGTCCTCCAGTACAAAGGCATTAAAATCGCCAATTGCTTTTTGTGCATCACTGGCAACGCCTGCGAATTTGTGCCTGTAAAAATCTTCTAAAGTTTCTATTTCAGCCATATGTTTTTTACCAAATCAAAAATAAAGATATTCCTGCAATTAATAACCTATTGTCAGCCTGTTATTCAAAGCCGGTGGCCTTACCAATATATGCCAATTGTTCCATCTCTTTTTGCACAGATGCAATCTTTGCGTTGGCAAATTCGTAGGCATCCTCGCCAAGAAACAAATGAACAGGAGGGTTATCCATGTCTGCTACGCTGATAAAGGCTGCAGCAGCTTTTTTCGGATCACCAGGTTGATTCCCGTTAATATCCTGTTCGTGGGCAGCCTGAACCGCTCGTACCTCAGCATACTCTTGCATTTGATTTGATGGCACATTTAGCGAAGAATCACTTAGAAAGCTGGTTCTGAAATATCCGGGTGATACCACCGTTACTTTTACGCCAAAATTTTTCACTTCTTCCCTCAATGATTCTGAGAAACCATGAACTGCAAATTTTGTAGCACAATAGATTCCAAAACCAGGGAAAGCTCCTGTAAAACCACCAATAGATGCGATGTTAAAGATGTGCCCGGAACCTTGTTTGCGCAGATACGGCATTGCCTTCCTAATCACATTTAAAGAACCAAATACGTTGACATCGAAGTTTTGCCTGCTTTCCGCATCTGTCAATTCCTCAAGGGCGCCCGCTAAGCCATAGCCTGCATTATTCACAATGACATCCACCTTTCCAAAGCGCGCCACAACTTGTTCGATTGCAGCTGAGACACTTTCTTCATTCCTAATATCAACCGATAAGGGAAGAAAATTGTCATTTTCAGTACCTATTGCATTTTTTAAGTCCTGGATGCTTCTGGAAGTTGCAGCGACCTTTTGTCCTTGTTCCAATAACTGTATTGCAAGTGCTAATCCTAATCCCTTCGAAGCTCCTGTAATGAACCATACTTTTTGAATTGTTTTATCCATGATTATTGCTTTTTAATTTATGTAAACAAAGGTAAGCCCTCATGGAAACGCAATGATTGCAGAGAACAAATGAATACTTGCAAAATTCAAACAATCGTCCTGTTACAAAATGAGATGGTGGAAGCACTCGGAATACTTAAAAAGGTAATCCAATAATGTTTATTGGATTACCTCATTTTGGAATTTAGTCAGGCAAAAGCAGTCTTCAGCTCATTACTCACCCGTACCTTTCTGTATCGGTTAAAAGCAATAAACAGTATGCCCATAACCAGAATCAAAGAAATGTTTGCTATCCCCAGTAAAGTCTGGCTTTTAACAGCATATAAATTTGCAAACCCATAGCTAAATACCGAGCTAACCATATACATGGCACCACCGGTAAGTCCGCTTGCAACACCTGCATTTTTTGAAAAGCGGCTAAGGCAATAACCATAAATGATGTTGAAAATAAAACCACCGCACATATGTATACAGATCGTGAAGCCTATCAATGTATAAATATTACTACCAAAAGGAACTGTCAATATCATAAGGAACACTAAACTCACCTGTACGATAAGAGCGGTAACAACCTTTTTAGCCAGGGGCTGTTTAATAAGCGATTTGGCAATGATCCCACCAGTCATGATAGAAAAACCAGATAACAATGAACTATAGCCCGTAGTAACAGCAGAATAACCAAATACACTTTCTATAATAAAGGGGCTCGACAAACTGTAAATAACCACCATGCCAAAGCAAATGCCAATAATCGCCAAACCAAGGATAAAATCGGGTGTTTTTAGCATGCCACTATAAGTCTGTGCAATTGACCTGATCTTAAACGGATAAAAATGTTTTAAAGATTCGCCGCTGTAGATGAGTTCCAAAATTAAAAATAGAAGCGACAACACACCAAGGAAATAGAAGTTAGATTGCCAGCCAAAGACACTTTGCAAGTATCCCCCTAAAAATGGCGCCATAATGGGAGCACATGCCCAGATAATGGCAAACAAGCTGATGTAATGCTTTAATTTATCTCCCGAATAGATATCAACAAAATAGGCACGCTTTCCTACTACAATAAAGGCAATGGTGATACCCTGAATAATACGCATTGCATAAATAACATAAATATTGGGTACAATGGCAATAACAAAACTGGTCAGCGAAAACAGTGCGAGTGATACAATACCGATCCTAAAACGTCCGAAGCTATCCAATATGCTTCCAATAAAAATCTGGCTTACGCCTATACTAAACATAAATAGTACCAACGAAAGCTGAATAGCGGATGCTGAAACATGCAAGTCTTTTGCCATCGCCGGAAGTGAAGGCAAATAAATATCTGTAGCAAATCCCGACAATGGAATCAACGACAGGGCTAGCACAGTACTAAATCCCTGGTGATTTTCTTTTAAAGTTTTCATTGTTTTCTGCTATCAATTGCTTCCGTGTGCGGCTTCAGAAACAGCTTTCCACTCTTCAAAGCTGGCCAGGCGTTCCTCATAAACTTTTCTTACCGAAGGATATGCAAATGACCCTAACAATAACCTCAGTGGTGGATGAGGTGCATCTACTAATTTAATTATGGCTTCTGCAGTGGCTGCTGGTTGTCCAAAAAAACCAGGAACGGACACCGCTTTCTGAAATGCATCTTTTACCGGACCATATATCTCCATTGGTTTTGCCTGAAAAGCCGACTCGCCGGACCAGTCTGTTGCATAGCCATTAGGCTCTACCAAAGAAACGTTAATGCCAAAGGCTTTCACTTCCAAAGCAAGTGTTTCAGTTAAACCTTCTACAGCAAATTTGGAAGCATTGTAAATCCCCAATACCGGAGCTGCTATTAAACCTAAATAACTTGATACCTGAATAATGTGTCCGGCCTTCTGCGCGCGCATAATCGGTAACACCGCTTGTGTTACCCAAAGCACGCCAAAGAAATTTGTTTCCATTTGGCTCCTTGCTTCTTGTTCAGAAGTTTCCTCAACGGCTCCAAACAGTCCATACCCAGCATTATTGATCAGTACATCAATTCTTCCAAAATGTTCCTTCGCCCTATTTACGGCTTCAACGCAGGCCTGGCGATCGTTAACATCCAATTGAACAGGCAATACCTGATCCCCAAATTGATCGCTCAGGCCCTGAAGCGCTTCGATGTTCCTTCCTGTAGCTACTACCCGATCACCACGTTTTAGAAATGCCTCTGCCCAGATTTTTCCAAATCCCCTGGAGGCTCCTGTGATTAAAATTACTTTTGACATTGTTTCTTATATTAATTGTTAAAACTCAGCACACAAAATAGACCAATCGGTCTTTAATTTGACAAAAAAATTATATTAAATACGACTCAAATTCAAGTTTGATGGCCTCGTGGATAATTCGCATTTGCTCATCACTTTCTAATACCCTTCTGAACAAAATAGCACCTTCAATCATGGCAAAAACTTTTATGCTAAAGTTCTTCGGATTCACCGTGGCTGATATTTCATGATGGGCAATACCATCAGATATGATATCAAAAAATCTTTTTTGCGAGGACCGGATTGCTTTCTTTACATATTCTTTCATATTAGGATGGGTATCATCAGACTCAACGCCAAAGTTCAGAATAGGGCAACCTCCCTCGGTGTTTTGAATCTCTGTATAGGCATCCAATAAATTTAAAAATTTTTCTTTCGCGGTTCCTCCACGCAACACAGCTCTATTCAATTGATCGGCAAGCTTCTCTGTCAGGTATAAAAAGGACGCTACACATATTTCATCCTTACTTTCGAAGTTTCCATAAATACCACCTTTGGCCAGTTTTGTTGCCTCCATGATGTCACTAAGCGAAGTACCGGCCATTCCTTTTCTGTTGATAATGGAAGCCGATTTCTCGATAATAAATTTCCTTGTCCGCTCTGCCTTATTCATTACTTAAATATTAGAGGAAGCAAAAATAAACCATTCGGTCTATTTTAACAAATGTTTTCATCTTTCTATTGTAAAATTGCTCATAAAATGGGTAATCCAGTAGTCTACGGACCATGCGCCACTCCCCTTAATGATAATGATAAGCAGGATTGATAAGAGCAATATAAAATATTCAATGCCTTCCCCCTTTTTCCTGCCAGTCCAGTTCATCGCCCAGCCATCAGGGGCGTGCACCACAATGGCCGCAGCAAAGATGATAAAATTACCTAGCGCGGCTACCCTGCCAAGGCATCCAATAATCAGTCCTATACTCCCCAATGTCTGGGCAACAATGACCAGACAGGCTATTAATACAGGAACCTTCTTAGCTTTAAAATCTGCTAGCGTTCCTTTAATGCCTATTCCTCCTCCCAATGGCGGAAACCATCCAAAGAGCTTTTGCATGCCATAAGGCAAAATGATTACGCCGGCCACCACCCTAAGGATGAGGGGAACATAATCATTGCCGGTATAAAAGATGCTGTCTATCATAAGGAGAGAATAAGCTAAAGTTAGCATATTAATTAATTTTCATTCGTTTCTCAAGATCATTTCCAAATGAATTATGATCTTGACTATTCTTGCTACCTTTAGTGTAAGATTGTTAAAACTACCCCTTCCAGAAATTATGTTGTCGAGTACGCTTATAGAAAAAGAGATTAAGGATTCCTTCTCTATCCATTTTTTTGCAGATAGACAATATGAACACCCATCGGCATCTCGGCTTGCTTATAACCGGATAATTCTTGTCAGTACCGGGCTTGGCACGCTAAAAATAGATGACCATACGTTTAAAATTTCATCGTCCGAACTTTTTCTAATTTCAAAAGGGCAGGTCGTAAATTTTAAAAAAGGCAGCAAATTTACTGGTTACGAGCTCAGTTTTGGTGATTGCTTTTGGGAAAAAGCTCCTTCAAGCGCCAATAATTGTAAGGCTGTACTGTTCAACAATGCCTCTGCAAACCAAATGCTCCCACTCATAAAAGAAGACCATGAAGAACTTAGTTCGCTGTTCAAATCTTTATGGAATGAATTCGCAAGAGAAGAATATATCAATAAGTTGGATGCAATGGCTGCCTATCTAAAAATTATCATGATAAAAATAGCTAACGTAAACGCATCCCTTGCAAGTGGAATCGACAATTATGAGAATCAGCTCTACAGACAGTTTATTGAATTGATAAGTGCACATTATCAAAGCTCACATGAGGTAGCAGAATACTCGAAACTTTTAGGTATTTCTGCCCGAAAACTGGCCGATCTATCAAAACGTTGCAGTGGTAGAGGAGCCAAGGAACTCATAAATGGACAGCTTATTGCAGAAGCAAAAAGGTCTTTACAGTTCTCCTCTATGCCAATTAAAGAAATTGCACTTCAATTGAACTTTGCAACGCCGGACCAGTTCAGTCATTTTTTTAAGAAGAACGTACAGGTATCGCCCAAAGATTACCGGATGCTTTTTACAAACCTTGGTAGGTGATCATCTAACCAATTACACATTTGCAGCTTTTAACATGTGATTAACGGATTTTAACATTCCCTATGCCATAAGACGGCGGTAACTTTGGGAAAACAAAAAGACGATGTCAGTTAATAAATTAAAAACGGTTGCAGGTATAAGCATTCCCGATAGCAGCATTGCCAATCAGGCAACAGAACTTTTATTAGAACATGGAACAGAATTCATCTACAATCACTCTTTAAGGGTATTTCTTTTTTCTTCTTTAAATGGAAAAAGAAACCAGCTAAAATATGATCAGGAGTTGTTATATGTGAGCTCGGTATTCCACGATTTAGGTTTAACACAACACTACAGCAGCCCTGATCTGCGTTTCGAAGTAGACGGAGCTAACGCCGCGCGCGATTTTCTTAAAAGTCATGGCCTACCGAAAGAATCTTTGCAGTTGGTTTGGGATACTATTGCTTTACATACTACGATAGGTATTGCAGAACACAAGGAACCCGAAGTAGCGCTGATGTATTCAGGCGTCGGCTTAGATGTAATGGGAGAAGGATATGAGCACCTCAGCGAAGAGAACAGAATTGAGATCATAAGTGCCTTTCCACGTAATGATTTCAAGAAAAACATCATCCCAACTTTTTTTAGTGGGTTTGAACATAAAACAGAGACCACTTTTGGTAATATCAAAGCTGATGTTTGTGCGTATATGACCCCAAATTTCCATCGTAAAAATTTCTGCGATTGCATTTTACATTCGCCATGGAATGATTAATAAGGGTCAATAATTATTGCTTTCACAATTGTGAAAGCAATAATATAACTAGTTGATATGCACGCTAGCTATTCCTTTTTCCAATGCATGATCCTGTATGCCTGGCAATGAGGTTCCTTCTGCACGAATTACGGTGATATCTGTCATCCCCAAAAAGCCCAGAATAGTTCTCATGTAAGGTTCAACATAGTCGATTGATTTTAGAGGCCCTTCTGAGTAAATCGCTCCTGAGGACAGGGCTATATAAACTTTTTTGTTCTTGACCAATCCCTCAGGGCCATTTTCATCGTATTTGAAAGTGAGGCCGGATCTGGCAATATGATCTATCCATGCTTTTAAAGAAGAGTGAATACTGTAATTGTAAATCGGAGCACCGATCACAATCACATCCGCTTCCATGATTTCTTTAATTGCTTCATCTGAATGTTTAACGGCTGCTAAGAGCTCTGGTGTTCTATTTTCAGCCGGCGTAAAAAAGGAAGCTAAATGCGATTCTTCCAGGTGTGGAAAGTGTTTTTCAAGGAGATTGCTTTCCTGAACGGTACTGTCTGGGTAAGCTGCCTTAATCTTTTCAACAATGGCGTTTCCTAATTTAATGCTAAAAGAGGCATCGCCTCTTGGACTTGATATAACATGCAATATCTTTTTCATGAATTTATGATTTATTGTTGTCAAATCTATATACATTTGCTTACAAAAGATTAGTAGTATACAAAAGGTTAGCACTAATATTTTGTTTAGTAAACTGTAAATCAATTAATTATGCACGAAACACTGCAGCCAACTTCAAATGAATGCACAAGCAGACTGGCTTCTATCTCTGACGCACTTTATGTGATTGGAGGGAAGTGGAAGCTTAGGGTTATAGTCTCACTTCGTGAGAACAATAAGCGGTTTAACGAGATCCAGCGAAGTGTTGAGGGGATATCTGCACGGGTGTTATCAGCTGAACTTAAAGAACTGGAAATAAATGGTTTTGTAAAAAGAGTGGTTCATCCGCAAACTCCAGTGGTGGTTGAATATCAGTTGACACCATATGCTGATACTTTAAGCGGTGTATTGGAAACCCTGTCCGATTGGGGGGCAATGCACCGAAATAAATTGAGAAGCGAACGCTAGAAAAGGAAGAACTGAAAAATTCTCCCTTTTCGTACTCCTTAAGTTGTCTGTCAGATATTATATTTTGATGCTATTCTTTTGGAAGACAGTTATCGATTCGGGTCGCTTTTTTATAAATCTCTTCTGCCGAGCTCTTCATAATTTCCTGACAGGTCAATTTTCCTGCCCTATTAAATTGAATATAGTTTATTTTTCCCTCCTCTACAGTAAATTTCAACGGTTGAGATTTCTTTCCAGTGGAGATTCCACCACTGGCTACAGAGACCGTATGATCACCAACAGCAATATCGTGAATAGAAAACTGTTTGTTCTTTATTTTACAAACCAGTTTATCATCAATATATACCCTATAGTTGATTAAGGAACCCTCATATCCCGTAGATCTTATAATATAGACCTGTCCCATTTTTTCCTGAGCCATGGCTTTTTGAGAGATTGAAAAAAAGAAAATCAGATAGATTAATACTTTAATTGTTTTCATAACGCAGCATTAAGATGTTAATAGATCTTATAAAATTACAAAAAACTATAATTAAAATCGTAGTTTGCTTTATAAACGCTAAGTGATATTAAATGAAAATAATCATTACCAATATTCTATTCCTGCTTGTTCCAACCTTCATTTTCAGTAACCAGTTAGCACCCAATATTGAAAAACTCGAATGCGAACAGCTTTCAAATCCAATAGCTATTGAGCATCAACATCCTGGGCTAAGCTGGCAAATGGCATCGGAGTATCGAGCAAATAGTCAAACGGCATACCGGATAATAGTGGCAAGCAGTATCTCTTTATTACAGCAAAATAAAGGTGATTATTGGGATAGTGGCAAGATAAATTCTGTAAACTCAACCCAGGTTTTCTACAAGGGTAAGCCCTTAGCGTCCAGAAAAAAGTTGTACTGGAAAGTGATGATTTGGGATGAAAAAAATATGGCCTCTAATTGGAGCCAGACAGCTTCGTGGTCTATGGGATTATTAAAAGCCGCAGACTGGCAAGGGAAATGGATTGGCGCCTTCGAAAATCCATTTCCCGATTCGGCGATTACTTATCCCTCTCCCTTTTTTCGTAAAGAATTCACAGCCGAAAAAAAAATAAAACAAGCTATAGTTCACATCAGTGGCCTGGGGTTTTATGAATTGTTTTTAAATGGAAGGAAAGTTGGGGACCAGGTGCTGGCTCCTGCGGTTACCAATTATGATAAAAGACCACTCAAGAAATTACTTTATCCTTATGATGATCAGTCTACCCAACGTGTGCTATATAACAGTTTCGATGTTACCAATTATCTGCTTCAAAAAAACAACGCGATTGGAATACAACTTGGCAATGGATGGTACAATCAACGAGATCGAAGGGTTGAAGGCGATATGTGGTACGATGCGCCAAGGTTAATTTTTCAACTTGAAATAGAATATGCAGACGGAAGTCGCAAAATCATCGGATCCGATAAAACCTGGAAAACAGCAAACGGGCCCTTATTGAAGGATGGTATTTTTACCGGGGAAAAATACGATGCACGATTAGAATTAGGAGAATGGAATAAAATCGGTTATTCCGATGTGCAGTGGAAACCGGCAATCTTAGTGCGTTCACCTACCGGTACTTTACACCCACAGCTAGCACCTTTTGATAAAATTACCAGAACGCTGATACCTGCTTTTGAGGGTAAAACAAAAGACTCTGTTTATTCCTATCATTTAGATGAAACGATATCAGGCTGGGCAGCAATAACTGTTCAAGGAAAAGCAGGCAGTCGGATTAAAATCAGGTATATCAGCGAGGAAGGTGATGATTATGGTCAGTTCGACAGCTACGTCTTGAAAGGGAAAGGGATAGAAAACTGGGAGCCAAAATTTACATGGCATGCTTTCAGAAGAATTGAATTAATTACCCAGGATGTAAGCCTTGACAAGGAGAGTTTAAAAATAAAAGAAGTCCACACGGATGTAAAATCAAATGGAAACTTCGAATGTTCAAACCCATTTTTAAATAAGATAAATACAGCCTATATCAAAACACAAAATGCAAACTTCCATGGAAGTATCAGCAGCGATTGTCCTCATAGAGAAAGACTAGGCTATACAGGAGATGGGCAGGTGATCATAGAAAGTTCCATTCTCACCTATGATATGCGTCAGTTTTATCGCAAATGGTTCAACGATATGGACGATGCCAGAAATAAAAAAACCGGATTTGTTACGCACACAGCCCCTTTTGGCGGTGGCGGAGGTGGGCCGGCTTGGGGGTCGGCCTATGTAATTATGCCCTGGACCTATTTTTCTTATTATGGAGATACCACAGTTTTGGCCGAGCTTTATACCGGCATGAAACAATGGGTGGAATACCTGCAAACCAGAACCGACAAAGACGGATTAATAACCAGGGAAGAACCTAACGGGTGGTGTTTAGGAGACTGGTGTACGCCCGACAACATTCAAATTCCGGCACCTTTGGTTAACACAGCCTACTTTTATCATGTTACCAATATCATGACAAAAGTGGCAAAGACATTGGGTAAAAATGATGATTCTCAAAAATTTGACAGCCTTGCAAATGAAATAAAAACAAATTTCAATAAAGCGTACTATAACACCTCCAAACAAACCTACTGGGAAGGCAGGCAGGGTGCTGATGTATTTGCCCTAGCTTTTGGCCTGGTACCAATGGAGAACTATGAGATCGTTTTCAACTCGTTACTAGCGCATCTAAAGGAAATTAATTACCATTTTGATACAGGTATTTTAGGAACTCCCCTGCTGATAAAAGTGCTTTCACAAAATAACCGGGATGATATTGCCTACCAAATTATGAATCAAAAAGATTCCCCGGGCTTTGGTTATTTACTGGACAGCAAAAACAGCACTTTATGGGAATCGTGGAATGGCGATGGCTCCAGATGCCACCCTATGTTTGGAAGCGTGGTGGAATGGTTTTATTCAGGTATTGCAGGGATAAAAGTTGATCCGGCAAGTGTGGGTATGAAACATTTTTTAATTCAGCCAAAACTTATAGCCGATTTAAATTATTGCAAATCCTCATACAATAGTTCATTTGGGAAAATACGTTCAGAATGGAAACGAGATAATGGAAAGCTGCAGGTATTGATTGAGGTACCTAAAAATAGTTCAGCAACTTTTGTTTTACCTGCAAATAAAACGAAGATAAAGTATGATTCCGGACAAAGCACTTTCGCAAAAGAAACCAACAATAAATATCAGATCGAATTTCAATCAGGTGTATATAGCTTTGAGATAATATAAAAACAGCTTTGTTCTTAGATTGATATTCAACTAAATTTTAATTATTTTACGATATGAAATTACTATTAACGCTCTTATGTACTGTCATTTACCTTACTGGCTTGGCTCAGGAAAAATCACAATCAGATACGACCGTATATGAATTTACGGTCGTTCAGGTAATGCCTAAATTTAAAGGTGGCATGAAAAAGTTTTATGAAGCGGTAAATGCTAACCTGGAATACCCTAAAGGCGCCAAGGAGGCTGGAATTAAAGGCCGGGTATTTTTGTCATTCATCGTTGAATTGGATGGACGTATATCTAACATCAAAGTTGATAGAAAACTTGGTCATGGCTGTGATGAAGCTGCAGTAGCGGCAGTTCAAAAAACATCGTTTACTGAACCAGCCTATTACAAGGACAAACCAGTGCGTATGTTGCTAAACATGCCTGTTGGCTTTGGTATTTAATCCAGCAGTTGAATTTTTCTATTCCACTTTATCTGGGCTTCTTTATCTGCACCATGATTGGTTTCTTCATCATATTGATGCTGCAGTTTTTCGAACTCCTGATAAAACTTCTTGTAATTGGCTTTGATCTCATTCTTATAATTTTTGGTGTAATGGCTCCCATTTAGGGCATCCTGAACCTTCTTTCCAATAAAGAACCCGATAACAATGTGCCCCTGTTCATGAGCGATTAACTGATCTAAATTCTCATTTTTTATTCTCGATTTGTCGAGGTAACTCCGGGAACTGTTAGGACTGATCGTCAGGGCGACCTTTACTTTCACATCTTTTGAACGTCGCGTACCCTCTATGTTAAAACCGTAACTGTAATCGATATAGGTCATGCTTGCAAAGGATGTATTATTGGGCACAGGACCTTTGAAAAAGCTAATGTCAATTACCGGAATGTCTTTAGAAATATTGCTTTGCGCAAAAGAATGCGCCTGCGCCAAAAGCAAAAGAATAAATACAGATCTTTTTAGCAAAGAAACAAAGGGGAAAAATAACTTGATATCCATAGGAGATTACCATTATGATGACGCTCAATAAGGCCAATAATGATGCCAGTCATCTTTCACCTTTTTCCAACCATCACTAAACACAAACCGAAAGCTGGCTACTTCTGATAAACACGTACATAATCAACTTCAAAACGGTTGGGAAATTTGGTGTTTTCAAGCCCACCTCCATTAGTACCTCCCATGGCCAGGTTCAACAGCATGTAATGAGGTTGTTTAAATGGATGAGTATTACTGCCATCTTTGTTGTAAAGACTATCCATATCTACTTTAATCAGCAGCTGCTCATCTATATATAAGGCGATGTCTTTTTCTGTCCAGTCCATTCGCCAGATATGGAATTTTGAGACCCATTCGGGTCCACCCAATTCTATAATGGACTTGGAATTACTGTGCCATTCCGCCTGATATTTTTTTGAAGTCCCAACAGCAATATTGGCTAGTAATTTCCCTCTGTAATATTCCATCATGTCTATTTCGCCATTGGAAGGCCATTCTCCGGATACACCGAGCGTCCACCATGCCGGCCAAAGCCCGGAGCTTACATCAATTTTACCCCGCATCACAAAACGACCATATTGCCAGGAATGTTTACCGGCGGTTTTTATGCTTGACGAAGTATATTCTGCATTTTCTCGGTTACTTCTCCAATCCCCGGATTCCTTTTTAAAACCTGGGTTAGGTCTGGTTTCCTTTCTTCCTTCAATAATGAGCAACCCATTTTCACACCAGGCATTATCCTGTTGATACCATTGGGCTTCTTCGTTGCGTACAAAGCCCTGCTCGTGCGTCCAACTTGTAGCATCAGGTTTACCATTGTTGTTAAATTCATCTGCCCAGACCAATTTATAACCTTCTTTTGTGTAAATCGATTCCGGATCCGCTTTCTGCGCGGATACATTTACCGTTCCGCCAAGGGCAAAAGCAAAAAGGATGCAAGTCATTTTATTTACCATATTCATTTCTAATACAAGTGATATGCATCCCTTAAGGTAATCATTCTGAGTTTTATTCCAACATTTTAACCCATTCTATAGAAAAATTCGTCGGCTACGATTTTACCATCTTTAACTTCATACACACAAATCTCGCTCATCGGCATTCTACCATGCTCTTTGTAGGTGGCGTCTATATCCATAACTATAGAAAAATGGTTGTCCGCAACAAGCGGATCTGAGGTCGATGCACTATGAATTTCTGCTACGCTTTGTTCCCAATGCAACGTTTTATTTTTAACGGCCTCCTTGCCTTCCGTCAATTCCATCGGAGATCCTTTCGGCTCTTTACTAACTACATTGTCTGCATACAGTTCATCAATGGCTTCTGCGTGCTTGCCTTCACGGCAAAGCTGTACTAATTTGTCAGCTACTTCCTGAGTATTCATACGATTATATTTAAGTTATCTCTAAGTTATTACAAATCTGCCTTTTAATTGTTTCCCAAATGTTACGTTTGGGTTATTTTGGCACTGATCGGAAATAAAAACCAGAATGCTGTAGATGGAGCTTTTTTATAAAGATTTCGTAACAATCTATTCAGAAAAACTTTTGCTGATCGAATCCAGATAACTTTCATTGTTGGACCGTTTGAAAACAATGTCCTTACATTGGTTGAATTGAGCGAATGCTTTTAAAGCTTGAACAAACTTTTCAATAATGCGCTGCTCAAGATCCACGGATTCAAAATGGATGTTATGAACGATCAGCATTTTTTGTTTGCGGTCGGCTTTGGCATCCATCCTTGCGATAAAAGTTTCCCCTGCCAGTACAGGAAGTGAAAAATAACCGTACAGGCGTTTAGGGGCAGGCACAAAACATTCGATCTGGTAATCGAAATTAAAAAAGTCCTTTAAGCGGTGACGGAAGACATTGAGGATGTCGAAGGGCGAAAGAATGAAAACATCGTTGGAAAGTTTAACGTTAATTTCCTGATCGGGGAGCATATAGAGCGGGCCTTTCAAGCCTTCTACAATTACCATTTTTACTTTTCCTTCCTGAATAATTTTTTCCAGTTCCTTTTTAACCAGGTTGCCTTTCACACGACGGGCACGCCAGGCCATTTCCTTGGCAGAACAGATACCCAGTGCGCCTAGAGTGCGGTAGATCACAAAACGAGCGTATTCCTCATCTGTAGGCATGGTGAGGTCTGTTTCCTCCGGCACTAAATTAAAGGGTAAATCATAGGTTTTCTGAAAGGCTTTAGTCCGGCTGATCATCAATTTGCCGTTCAGGTAAAGTCTTTCCAAGGCAACCTTAGCGGGTCTCCAGTCCCACCAGCCGGAGCTTGCTGCTAAGCGGTCGTTCTCGAAATCTCCAACCATTAGCGCCCCTTCCCTTTCCACCCGGTCCAGAATCTGTTTCATTAAATTAACTTCCGGCTTAGTGAGCGGTTTTCCTTGCGTTTCAAAGGCCTTTTTTACAGGCAGGGAAAAGCGGAAATCCCCCATCGGAAGATAACCTGCATCTGAGCTGAAGTATTCATAAATTCGGCCATCCTCGCTAAGGTTGGCCAGCCATTCTGTTTGATAATCCGGTATACGTGCAGCCATCACATGATGATGGGCACGTTCAACAACATAATTTGTATCCAACTGCACAAAACTGAAATGATCAATTACGTTATAAACAGCTTCTACTCCAGTTCCGAATTGTGCTTTTCGGGCGAGCCCGGCGGCATCAAGGATGATCTTCCGTGCCTGTGACTGGGTAAGGACAATAGATTCCATCTAAAACCTTAAAGCTGATAATCAAAATGCACCACATCCTCCTGGATCCCACCCGTCGACCGGTAAAAGTCGATAGCATGCTGGTCTGCAAGATCGGCCTGCACAAAAACAAACTTACATCCATGCCCCTTGCAAAACGACTTGAGCTCCTCTATTAGCCTCCTGCCAACACCTTTGCGCTGCCATGCTACTTCAACAGCCAAATCGTATATATAAACTTCAGGGGCAGCATAATATATGGAAGGCATCATGTAAGCTGTCATTCCACCAACTACGTTTTCACAATCGTCAAGCGCACTAAAAAAAACGATATGCTGATTTTCCAGCAAGGTTTGCAAATAAGCAACCGATGGCATTTCAAAATTCTGCATTTCAAATACCCGCTCATATACCCCAACCAGGGCCAATAGCTGTTTGATATCTGAAGATTCTAATTTCCGATAAGTAATTTTCATAAACGTATAACGTAAATTCCCGGACTACCCACCAAGATACTAATACATTTCTATTTTGAGATGATTTCAGGACTGCTGATTGTTTTAATGATAAACCTGTTTGTCAGTTCATTTTCATCAGGAAATCCGCAATCAAATTTAATGGTATGCTTTCCAGACTTAAGGCTTGGAATGGGCTGTTTTAATGCAATTTCGTTCTTAAAACTCCCCTTATTATCATAAATTTTAAGAGTTGTTCCATTGCATACAACTGAGTTTCCTGCTTCATATTCGCCCGGCAATTCAAGTTTAAAATATCCATCTAATTCAATCCACGGATTACTGATTACACCTTCTTTTCCCATAAAAGTAAGGGTAAAATTTAAGGGTTGTTCTGCATTACCATTTACAAACTGCCATTCCGAAAAGGTTGGTTGTCCAGGCTGAAGCACCTGCTTAGTATGTTCAAATTTGAATTTTTTAAATGGATATAGTTTCCAACCCTCGTTATTATGTTCCAGATGAAAATCGTTTTCCGGATTCTTTAATCTTGTCAATTGATCAGGAGAGAAAATTTTCTTTTTATAAGCATCCTGCCAAAGCTTGATCAGAGCTAATAGCTGAGTAGTATTTGGATTTTTTTGCAAATTTTTATAGCGTGCAACCAAAGCAAAACCTGCATGGTAACCGGCAGCTCTTGCCATCATCCATTCGATGTCATCTGCCGTTGTTGTTGAAGAAAGTAAAAACCATCCCAGCATATTAGGCATGTAATTTCTTTCCAAAAAAGGTTGGTTTTCCAAACGAAAATCTCCCTGGGATTCACGAAATCCGCCATACCATGGTTCTCCCCAGTTCCAATAATGACAAATATGCCAATAATAATGACTGGAACGACTTGTGCCGTTAACCAAGGTCTGCTTGGTATCCTTGAAAACCTTTTCGGCAAAAGCCTGCATACCATAATCACCTTCCCCCGAGGATAGACATCCTTCATGACCATCAAAATCCATTTGGCTAACCCCAGTTTCAGTAAAAAAACGACCTAAATTCCCTGCAATTTCCTGTTGAAGGCTAAAATTTGTAAAAAGCGTGTTATAGGAATAATCCATCATCATCCCTACTGCTGCCCCTTTTTCCTGAGCGGATGCTTTTGTTCCATAAGCACCTCGCTGGCAATCCAACAATTTGAATGGGCGTTCTGATGTCACTTCACGGAAACGGATAATTTCTTCACCGATTTGAACAGCATGTAATGTACTTGGCTTTATGTTCTTAAAATACTCATTAGATTCAACAACAATTTCAGTAGCAGACGATGTGATGTTTTCTGTTAGTATGGAGGAACCAGTTAAAGCAAGGCGCTTGTCGGGCAGCGGTGTAACATAAGGATCATTCGTATTGATAAAATTACTAAGTGTGTGTACACCTATACGAATCCCTTTTTTTGATGCTTTATCAACACAAACTTTCATTCCCGCATTCCCATTTGGGAAACTTGCAGGATTTAAAACAAAATGGCCCCAGGATTGAAACGGACTTTCATGGTAAACGGACATGAGTTCTGCCTGTTTTGCATAATTCAATAAGGTATCTATATTACTTTCATCAAAATCCGTAATCATGTAGGCCCTCCCGGTTTCAGGGGACTGTTTATGCCAAACCCCGTTAATCAATGGATGTGGAAGCCCCTCGGCAAGCTCAATTGTTCCGATACGAGATAGCACTTGATTTTCGGAACATCCAAAAAGGGCAATCTTTGAACCTATTGTAGTTTCATTGGGTATTGCATTAACCGGCATATTCGGATATTGATTCCAAACCGTGATTTTGCGGTCTTTTGATCGATCCAGACTGAATGCCTGTAAACTACTCCCATAGGACTGACTAACCGCCACCGAACCTCGCGAATAATCCGCCCCTTCAGCATTTTTTAAAACACCTCCAATGGTTTTTACGTTTAATGATTGAAGCCCGATCGCATATTCACCATCACGTACCACCCCAACCACTTCTCCAATCGTTTGCCCAATAATAGTTGGATATGCGCCCCAGACAACTGCATTTACTTTATCTTTTGTGTTCAAACGAATTAATTCGAAAACAAGGTGGGTTTTCTTTTGGACAACTTTTATTTCTGCGGAAACCTTGGCCTTCATAAAATTCAGGATAATGACACCTGATTTACTATTAAATACAGCTTGAGCCGGCTCTTCCCATTCCTCGGCGACACGAACACTTAATAAAGGGGCCTTTTCTCCGATAGCAAGGTAATTTTTTCCAGTCTTAGGATTTAGCATTGCGGCGACCTGACCAGTCTGGGAAATGCTGAGGCTCAGATCGTCTGTTTTTAGATTGATTTGCTGCGCAGATGCATTAAAAAATTGGACCAAAAGTGTAAAAATAACCAGGACTGTTTTTTTCATGAATAAAAAGGAATCTAATTTATACTTCGGTTTTCACCAGTAAAAGAAATGAAATTGAATAAATAATAGAGCTAAAATATAAATAGAATCCCTGATAAACTATTCAAATTTTGACACTTGTTGATGCTTTTTTGACCTATGGCGCTGAAGTTATGGCTTTCAATTTTGAACTTTTTGAACAAGATGCATATCAAAAGATTTTTCTTTCTTTTGCTTTTCGTAATGGCAAAAGCGCCGGCGTGACCCAGGCTTGAAATCTTACTCAATTTTTTGGTAAGCCACCGGATAGCGCTTTCTGAACATCGCGTAGGTCGCACTGACCATCACTAAGGCTACCACGGCATCTGTGGCTGTCCCAACACCAATGACGGCTACTTTTGACCCGAATGCGAAGATAATATCAAAGAAGATTCCGGCAAATACCCATTCTTTTAATCTCAGCAATTTGTCGGGAATCAGGAGCACGATGACGCCCGATATTTTAGCCACCCCCAGCAGGTAAATAAAATGCGCAGGGTAACCAAGTTGCTGGGTAATTTCCCAAACCAAAGCATTTTTGGTCAGTTCAAAGAATCCGCTTGCACCGAACCATAGGGAAGTTAAAACGATGCCGATCCAGAAGGTTATGTTTGTTGTTTTAGTATTCATGATTTCTATATTTATGTACTGTCTTACTTAAGTGTTTGCTATTTACTTTACCTTAATGTCTTTAAATTCGCCGGCTGTGACTATTGCCCTGGTGGCGCTGCGTATGGCGCTGCTTTTTCTATCCTGCAGCAGACCGATGATTTCCCATCCTGTTGCGCTGTATGCTTTGGGTAGTTCAATGCTAATCCGGCCTTTTTCGGGTTGATCCAGCTGGAAAGTCTGTAAGCTCCTTACAATCTGCGCATGACTCAATGTACGGCCTTCATTTTCCCCACGTTTGATCTGATGAACTGCGTTCTTTTGAACGATCGCGATCAGCAGTTCATCGTCAGTTGTTTTTCCGGTTACCTGGTAATTGAGGCTCATTTTTGCGCCCTGCTGCTTGCCCTGCAGTTGCAGTGTGTTGACTGCGCTACCGCTAATGCCACTTGCTATGGCATAATTCATCGCTGACGCATTGGAACCTACGAATTCCGTTTTACCATTAACCACTACTTGCGGTGTGTAAACCTGTGCGCGAAGCTTGCTTGCATACTGATACTGACGTTTGCTGTAATCCGGATTGCTAAACACATCACGCCAGCCCTGGTTATCCCAGTAATCTACATGGTAAGACAAAGCATAAACGGGTTTGTCTCCGGCTTCGCGCTGCACTTTAGCCAATAGCTCGTCTGCTGGCGGACAGCTGGAACAGCCTTCGGAAGTAAAGAGTTCGAGAACGACGAAGCCATCCCCTTTTATCGTTTGTGAGATAGATGATTTGGAGGCCATTGATCTATTGGCCAGGGTCGCGGTCAGCAATAAGATGACGGCTAATGCGCAAAGCATGGTGAGTTGTATCCTTTTCATAATTTGAATCTTTAATTTGATCCAAACTTAGGGACTAAGGATACTCAAAAACAGGAGATTCGGGTTGAATCGGACAATTGGGATCGCCACATAGACAGGGCGACCCTTCAATTGGATTGTTGTTAACGGTTCTCCATCCAGGATAAGAAAGAGGTCGATTTTTCTTTATTGATAAGCAGTTTATCCGGAGTTTCGATTACCAATTTCACATATAGCTTACGCAGGAAATAATGCTCAATCTCCTTAATTGCATTGAAGTTGATCAGGTATTGTCGGTTCACCCTAAAAAACTGCTTTTGTGAAACCGAGCCGGTAATCTGATCCAGGGATTGGTTCAGGGAAAATTCTTGTCCGTCGAAGCACATGATCGAAGTGGACTCATTCCGGATGTAGAAATAGGCGATCTGTGCGATCTGTACTGTGGTATATTTCTGGTGCTTGAATACCAGGAAACTCGTCTTCTCCGCAGGTTGAACCATCTGGATCAGCAGGTCGCTCAGATCCGGAATCGTCTTTTGCTGAAAGAAGTTTTTCAGGTCATCCACTTTTTTCATGGCCCCGGCAATATCTTCTTTTGAAAATGGCTTCAGCACGTAATCCACTCCGTTACGCTTAAAAGCCTCAAGCGAATACTCGTCAAAGGCTGTACAAAAAACCACCGGGCAGCTAATTGTTACCGATTTGAAAATCTCAAAGCTGAGGCCATCTGCCAGCTGAACGTCCATGAAAATCAGGTCGGGCTGTGGTCCTTTGGATAACGCCGCTACCGACTCTTCGATACTTTGGTACGCGCCCGTGATTTTGGCATTGGGTCGGAGTTCCCGGAGTATATTTTCCAATGATTTGGCGGTTCGTAATTCGTCCTCAATGATGATGATGTTCATAGATTAATGGAAGTTTGATTTGAAATAATTGCTGGTCGTTCAGGATCTCCACTTTCCTGTCCAGCAAATGACTGTACTTGAGTTCAATATTTTTGAGACCAACTCCCAGAGAGCTTTCCTCGTTATTCTTTAGCTGTATCTGATTCTCCACTACCAGCATTCCTCCTTCGCGGTAGATACTGATGTTTAATGGCCGATGTAAGGAGACGATGTTATGTTTCAGGCAATTCTCCACAAGCAGTTGTAGGGTAAAGGGCGGAATAAGCGTTTCCAGCACTTCATCATCCAGTTTGCTGGTAAATATAAAACCATCATCAAACCTGGCCTTTTGCAGGAAAAGGTAGGCGTTGAGGATATCCATCTCTTCACGAACGTGAATGAGATCCAGCTTGCGGCTCTCTAAGGTGTATCGGTAAAAGTTAGCCAGTTTCAGGATGAAATCTACCGACTGCTCATCATTGCTCTCCACCATGGCTTTCAGGGTATTCAGACTGTTGAAAAGGAAATGCGGATTGACCTGTTGTTTGAGCAGGTCATACTGCGCGCTGAGGTTGTCGTTTCTGAAGCGCTCCAACTCCATATTTACGTGTTGGTTCTCATAGTTCTGCTGCAGCAGGTTTAAAAACATATAGAAGACCAGGTTAATCAAGATCCCCCGAACCTCTACCATCAGCATCGTGGGGCCAAATTCAATATGGGAAAGTATTAGCTGCTGGATATAAGCCAGTGCGAGCATTACAGCGAGTCCGAATAACAGGGACTTCAGTAGTTTACGGTAAGAGATCTGCTGACCCTGGGTCTTATTGCTTTTTCGCGAAAGCATATAGATATTGAAGTACCACATCGTTACCGCAAAAGCCGCTGTGATACCTGCATTCACCGCAGCTTCTAAAAGATTGAACTGATGGGAAGCAAGTTGAGGCACTGAAGACAATACCCCCAGCACGATAGAACTGCTCCATATAATGGTATTTGATATCTTGAAATTCATTTTTTTCATGGATAAGCCAGGTGAGGTTAATCTGCCATTCTTATTTTTTCACGATGCTGCTTGCCCCATCGGATCATCTCCAGGATAATGGCCCCAAAAGAAAGGCAATAGTCTGTTTCACTGTATTCGACCAGCACTGGTGTTGAGGGTGTGACGGTTCTTTTGATCAGTTTATTGGCTTCCATATCCTTCAACTCCCTTGAAAGCATCCGGGTAGTGATACCCGGAATGCTTCTTTGTATGTCGCGAAAGCGCCTGTTCCCGTTACAGATCGAATTGATGATCATTAGCCTCCATTTTCCGCCCATGACGTACATGGTATCCTGCAGTGCCTGGATTTCTTCCTTTTGATTTCTGGGATCGGAAAGTATTTCTCCCGACTTACGGATAAGTTCTTCATTACTCATGATGTACTACTGGTTAAGGATTGCTTGCAAGATACTAAGATACGAAAGCTTATAAACTCATTCCCCCGTCCATCACGATTTCCGCACCGGTGATAAAACCGGAAGCCTCTCCGGCGAAATAAGCCACCATTTTAGCAACATCATCTGCACCACCTATTTTCCGTAGCGGAATGCGCTCAATCATCCAGTCATCCAGGCCTTGGCGGCTGGCCTGGTCAAGCCCGAGTTTATTTAGAATCTCGGTCTGCGTTGGTCCCGGACTTACCGCATTCACGCGTATCCCCCGCGGAGCCAATTCTACAGCCGCGATCTTCATTATGGAGTTCAGCGCTGTTTTACTCGAGCTGTAGATAGAGGAGTTGGCTCCGCTCATGCTCGCCACATTCGAGGACAGGAAAACTACCGACGCGCCATCACTCAGAATTGGAATAAAGCGACTCAGCGTAAAGTATGCTCCCTTAAAATTGACATCCATCACATAGTCGAAATCGCGCTCGGTTGCATTTTCAATCCCTGCACCTGCCAAAACTCCAGCATTGATGAACAGGATATCGATCCTGCCATATTGTGCGCTCACTTTTTCAGCAAGTTCTTCAATTGCCGAGACCTGGCCCTGATCACTCACAAAACCGTTTACACCCAGGTCTGCAGCCGCTTTTTGCAGCGCATCTTCGCGTCTTCCGGTAATGATGACTTCCGCGCCTTGTAATTTTAATTCTTTCGCAGTCGCATATCCGATGCCACTGTTCCCTCCTGTGATGAGGGCTATTTTTCCTTTTAGCGTTTCCATATTTTTCTATTGTAAATTTGAACAAAAGTAAAATGCATTTGGTATAATTTTGTTACCAGTATAATCAATGATACCAGATAAACCATTATTCCTGACATCATTCCGACAATACCATAGCATCATTTTATTTGTTCATATCTAGTGCGTTATACGGCTACTGAAATTTCTACATTGATATTGTTTCTGCTTGCTTTTGAATACGGACAGGTCTGATGAGCAGCTGCTACGATGCTGGTTGCTTCTTCAACAGAAAGACCTGGGAGGTTAACCTGTAACCTGGCCTGTAAGGCAAAGCCCTCTTCTCCTGTTCCCAGGTCAACTTCAGTGTCTACAGAGGTTCCTTCCGGAAGTTTGATTTTTGCAGCAGCGGCATTGTGTTGCATAGCGCCGATGAAACAGGCAGACCAGCCGGCAGCGAACAGTTGCTCGGGATTGGTGCCTTTGCCAATACTTCCCGGAGTAGACAGTTCGATGTCTAAACGCCCATCTGTGCTCTTTGCTTTACCTTCGCGGCCTCCGGTGATGTGTACTTTTCCAGTGTATAATACTTTAGTGATTGCAGATCCGCCAGTGGCGGTCAAAACTGTTTGATTTTTCATTGTATTTGAATATTTAAATTTTTGAATGATGATGATTGTGAGTTATTCATGTTTATCGGGCCCATGTGGCAACCTCAAGGATAGCATCCGCGAAAGCTTGCGGGGCTTCCTGCGGAAGGTTATGGCCAACGCCACCGTTAATGTTATGGTGTGCATATTTTCCTTTAAAGCGGATGGCATAGGCGCTCGGATCCGGATGTGGCGCTCCGTTGGCATCCCCTTCCAGGGTTACTGTGGGCACGGTAATATAAGGAGCGGTTGCGAGTTTAGATTCCAGGGCATCATATTTAGCTTCCCCCTTGGTGATGCCTAATCTCCAACGGTAATTGTCAACCACGATTTGTACGTGATCAGGGTTTTTGAAGGATGCTGCAGAACGGCTATATGTCTCCTCGCTGAATTTCCAGGTTGGCGAAGCCGTCTGCCAGATCAGTTTGTTGAACTCAGCTGTATGTAGCTGATATCCTGCCTGGCCCCGATCTGTAGCAAAGTAGTATTGATACCACCAGGACAGCTCGGCTTGTGGTTTAAGGGGAGCCTTGTTACCAGCCTGGCTGCCAATCAGGTAGCCACTCACAGAAACCAGTCCTTTCACGCGCTCTGGCCATAATGCCGCCATGATATCTGCGGTACGCGCACCCCAATCAAATCCGCCGACGATGGCATTTTTGATTTTCAATGCATCCATAAAGGCAATCACGTCCACGGCAAGGGCAGATTGCTGACCGTTACGTGGCGTTGCAGCAGACAGAAAGCGCGTGCTGCCATAACCACGCAGGTATGGGATGAGCACCCTATAGCCTTTAGCGGTCAAAATTTCGGAAACCTCTTTGTAGCTGTAAATGTCATAAGGCCAGCCATGAAGGAGCAGAACGGGCTCACCATTGGCCGGGCCCGCCTCTACATAACCTATATTGAGTACACCTGCCTGTATTTGTTTGATGTGATTAAAAGGATCCTCGAGCTGCCTGAGCGTATTGTTCTGAGCTAGCGGGATTGGTTTTGCTGTAACTGAAGAAAATAAAATCAGCTGTAGCGCTGCAAAGATAAAGGTTAATCTTCCTAAGCAGTGGCGAGGGGATATAGATTGATCTTTCATTGTATTTTATAGTATTTGTTGATTGATAAGGTGAATTTACTGTTGCCGGGACCTGAGAAAAATCATAACCGGGCTGAAGTAGACAAGCTTAAACGCCAACCAGGCATTTGGGGGGTCGAACGTTTAAGTTCAATTTACTCCGATGGTCGTTTTTTCTTTTTCAGCTGAATGGTGATCATGCCGCAGCTTTGTGGATCCCGTTCAAATCTCGCCGTTGATATTGCGAGTACGGAAGCGAAGGCGATCATAGCTGCCGCAAGTCGCCTCCTGATTTCAACTGCTAGGTCCCGGGTCGAAAATAAGATGATGCTAATTTTCATAATTACTGTTTATTAGGTGATTTGATACCCCAAAACTACCAGGACAGGCGATGAAAAAACGAGTAAAAAACCTTGGGTCAGACAAATCGGGCCATGACCCAGACAGCCTGGTGGCTGAATTTTCTCCGAAAGCAATCTTCAAAAAAATCCCCCAAGGGATTTTCGATTTGGCTTCTTTATAGGAATATATTAAATTTAGCAACGACCAACTTACAAAGCCAGTTAGCATCACCACCGTTGATGAAATTTTTTGTACTATTTATTTTGTCTTTCCTATTGGTATCTGCCCTACCATTTCTCTGGAATCAATTTTCATTTGTTAAAGCAGGCTTTCCCTTTCCTTACCTGCAAAGAATGACCTTTGAGAATTCAGAATTCACATCCACAACAATCTCGTTTGTAAGGGTAAATTTTGCGTATGATTTGATTTTAGTAGGGATTTTTGTTTGGGCATTCTATAAATTCAGCGCAGCCATAAAAGGTAACACTTCATCTAAGCGTCCTTTTGAGAAATAAATGAATGAGAAAAACCTTAATTTTAATTTTAATTGCAATCGCCACAATTGCCTCAATTTATACCCTGGTCCGTTATATTAAAATGGATGGATTTTCATTCTCCTGGATTCTGAACTTCCTGCTGATGTTGTTTGTTGTTGTTTTTACCGGAGCACTAAAAAGTCCACTTGGTTCTCCCTACTTTAACGAAAAGGAATGGGAACGGAGAGGAAAAACATATGAATATCTCGGAATAAATTTTTTTCGAAAACTATTGGTTTGGGTTGGCTGGGAAAAGGTGATCAGAAAATCTAATCCCATAGAAAAAAACACCAAAGCTTTAGTGAATTTGCATTATCAGACAAAAAAATCTGAACTAGACCACTTAATTATCCTGCTGATCGTCCTGGGTTTTAATGTTTTTGTGGCATTCGAATTTGGAGTGCTCAAATCATTGTGGTTACTCATATTAAATGTTTTACTAAACCTTTATCCGATTTTTCTTCAACGATATAATCGGCCAAGAATAAAACGAGCTATAAATTTAAGTAAACGAGCTATCTAATCTGATCGCTTCTTTTAAAAGCTTTTTTATTGGATTTTCATCAATCTCCTCTGCGGTTTGATAGATTTTATAAAAAATTTGCTTGTTTGTTCCATGAGACAGAAAGTGATCATGGTCATTTAATTTATGTCCATACCAAAAACCTAAAAGAACGCCTTTTTTGATACCTCCCCTGGGAACAGTTGAAGGCCAAATAATACATATCCCTTTGTTGCCATAAAAAAACGGAACATTGTATGAGATTTTCTCTTTACAGTATTCAGGAAGAGATTCAATAATTATCTGTCGCAATACGTCGACAATTATTTTTTCTTCTTCAGGAAGGATAGTAAACAGATCAACAAGGTTTCTGATTTTCATTGGAATTGGTTTTGCTACATGTATTGCCTATTCAAACTCAGTGATAGATTATTTTTTCAGCGATCCTAAATGCTTATAAGTATTGAGCAGCACACCTGTTGGTGTGGTCGATGTGCTAACGAATTCGAGCTCACGCGCGTCAAAGCTGTCAGAAAGAATGCGTTTGCCTTTACCCAGTAATACCGGGTATACAATCAGGATAACCTCATCTATCAATCCCGCGTTGAGTAGCAAAGGTGTCAGTGATATACTTCCGGAAACGACCAGATCGGGCCCGTCGGTCAACTTGAGTTTGCGAAGCTCCTCGATGAAATCTTCTCCAAGATCTTTCACTGGTCCCCATTTAAGGCTTTCCGGTCTGTGCGTCACTACGTGTTTGGTTGCAGCGTTTATAGCGTTCGCCATCGGAAAGTCTCCGGCATTTGGCCAATAGCCCAGCCACTCATCGTATGTGCGTCGGCCAATTAGCAGGTCAAAACCAGGACCGTATGCGTCAAGAAGCATAGCCAATCCGTCAGGGGTCCGGTATGGTGCAGTCCATGCGCCATATGCATAGTTTTTGTCGTGCTCAATCACGCCGTCAAGCGAGATATGTTCGAAAATTCTGATCTTTCTCATTTTGATGCTATTTAGTATAATGATGATTCAAATTTAAAGAGGACAGGCTACCTGTGTGAGGTGTAATTGCGACAATATGAGGGTGTTTTTCTCCTCTAACGCGCAATATCCTTTAACACCCAATCCATCTCCAGGTCCTTATTTGCTAAATAATCCTCAATAGTGTAGGAAATTGATACATCAGGCATTAATCCACGCCCGTCAATGTTTGTAATGTCACCAAAATAGGCCGGCATGTTGCCATAAGCGAGTGAAAGTTTACTGGTCGGAAGCGTCATATTTTTGATTATCCCTGCAGTCCAGACATTTTTACTGCCTCCGGTTTCTTCACCAACAAAAGTTACGTTTTTTAGGTTTCGCATATTTGCTGCCAGTAAACTGGATGCCGAAAAACTACCACCATTTATAAGTACATATATTTTGCCTTTAAATATGCTGGTATCAGGTGTAACAATGGGATAATTTAATTTAGATGCCTTTTTAACCCAGTCCCGTATTTTTGGATTATCATACAGTAACTTTTGCCGGCTTATTTCTGCCGGAAGCTTGTAGAAATAGGTTGGCGTATCTATTAAGAAACTATATATACTTGATGCCCAACCGATTTCTCCTCCGGTGTTTCCGCGCAGGTCTATTATTAATGTTTTTAATTTTCTCTTTTGAATGTCCGCAAAAATACCGTGATACCCTTCATAATTAGCGCCATTAAAAAAGGTCTGGAGTTTAAGGTAGGCAATGCTACTATCAGCCGTTAATAATTTATACGCTGTATGTGGGGGCAGGGCAACACTACTGCTATCATAACCAGGTTTTTGAAAGGCATTTAGTGTGATTTGTTGCGTACCTTTATTGGAACTGAGCTTAAAGTTCAAAGGTTCCCTTTTCGGATATAAAAAACGATAACGTTCTGCAAATAGGCCGCCGTTCATCAGGAACTCTTTATAGGTAGTATTATAACCATCTGAGGTAATGTAGTGGCTCAAGCTATCTATCAATTTAGCGGCTGGAACATCATTAATACTTAAGATCTCTGTACCCTTAGCTATTGTGGAATCGACAGATAAATTTTCGCTGATAAATAGCCTGTGTGCTATTACCCGGTAATTAAATTGATAAATAGGGTGCTGTAATGTTGGTTTCTTTAAAAATGCAATATCAGAGGCGGTAAATTTCGAGTAGTCTATGTTGATGGTTAAATGACCATCGCCGATATAACTGATAACGCTTAATAGTTTAACATATAGACTTATGCTGGTAAGTGGTTGTTTTATGGTCATCCTTAAACTATCAAATTTATGGTCAAGATCTTTTTTACTGATATATAGATAAAGATTTGGATTTTCTTTTTCTAATGTGTTTTGCACGAGGTAAACATCTTTTTTAAGATCAGCGGGTTGATGCAGTTTTACAGACATTTCATCAAGATATTGCGCTTTACTATACGTACTTAAGAGTAGCAGGCAGATAACTGAGATAAAATAATTCATCGACAAAATGGAATTTATTAAAGGTAATAATTATGGCAGTTTTTTAATACATGGACTTTGTTATCCACAAAACTGTATCGGCGCTCCGCAAGTTGCGGAAAAATGCAACAGTATAATAAAACGAGCTAATCAGTAAACTACTGTAAATCAACCCCGTGCCAAAACAAATGTAGTTAGGCATTATTATGTAGCATACTCTAAACATAAATAACAAGAATATTTAATTGAACTTTAATATAGTAATTATGAAAAAGATCATTTTATCAGCAGCAATTTTAGCTGTAGCAGGATTAACCTCAGTAAAAGCAAGCGAAATCAAAAATCCAGTGATGATTAGTGTTCATCAGGATAGTACAACCAAAACTCCGGTAGAATTAAAAGATCTTCCAGAACCAGTGCAAAAAACGTTGCAAACAGATCCAGTTAAAGAATGGACTCCAACAGCTGCATTTTTGGTAACAAATGCAGATAAATCAAGCTTTTACCAAATCGATGTTAAAAAAGGTGAGGAAACATCATCTTTGAAAATTGACAAAGACGGTAAAATAGTACAATAACATTTCATCTTAGTCAGAACCCCTGAATAGTTCTGATAAAATATAATCACAACAGCATTCCCTTAGTGATTGAAAAGGGCTGATGATGATTGAAAGGGGCTGCTTTTAAGCAGCCTTTTTTATGCAAATATATTCCGATTAAGTGTTTATGACCTGGGGATTCCAGGGTGAGTAAAAAATAAATGACTACATCACAAAATCAATATGCTGCACCAAATAGGCCTTTCCAAAATTAGCCGGATCATGGGTTACCGTGGCTTTGATGGATTTCCATTTTAGAAGGCCGGATTCCAGATTATATCCTAACAATAGAGAAAAGAAGCAATGAAAACTGTATGATCATAAATGACGTAGATGGCTAGTACACATTTTATGATAAATGAAATAACGTTACTAGACAAAATACACTTGCAGAAGTATTTGCATCTGCTCTTGATGTTGAATTCCGAAAAAATTGAAATGGGCGAGTTCGAACAATTGTTTCTTGAAATCAAATCTCAGGATGAGTATTGGCAGTTGGGAAAGTTTGACGAGAGAATAGGAAAGGTTTTAGATACCCTCTATCTCGACATCAGAGATTACTCACTGGATTACTTGTATGATCCTGATGACTTTGTCAATGTTAATTTAATTAATTTTAATGAATGTGAGTTGAGAGGAAGGGCAAAAGTCGCTTTGAGGGAATTAAAAGTTTTACGGTAATTATTGTTGTTAACAGAAAAATTGGATATTCTTCGTCGTTTTACCCAACTACTGCCCTGGTTCGCTTTCTATTCGGCTCTGGCCAAACGAGAACCTAACCAGAGTAATTTAAAAGATCACCAAAAAGCGACTATCTTATAGGGCCCAGTCAGCGTTCTTTCTGAACCTGAATTCGTGCTAAAATTCTTTATTTTTTTTGGTGATCAAAGGATACATGGCCTGATACTGGCTTTTCCGACAAAATGCAAGGTAACTAATGTTAATAGGATTAACATATGCCAATTATTTTCTCTATTATGAATTTCAGTCTTTTTCAGGCACATAATCAAAGGGCAGTTGATCTGCAATACGCAGGGTAGCCCAGTAGCCCTCATGTAACACGGCCTGAGGATTTGTCAGATTTCCGTGAATGTCCACCAAAGTTTCTGGAGACAACATCGTTAGAATAGATGTTACATTTTTTTTCTTTTTGTAAGTAACAAATAAGGAATTGTTGAAAGAAAGTTTGTAGTTGCCGTTGAGATTAGTCGTCACAACGCTATCGTAAGATAACTCTTCAGGATAAAGCCGATCATATCCCTTTTTTCTGCCGCCTATTAAATTACCTGCTCCTGAAAGAACAGTTGTATCTTTAGCTAAATAATCCTTTCCATTCCATTGCATGGAGACAATGGTATCAGTTGATTTAAATTCGTTTTCCTCGGATTTCCGTAAATTAGTTTTGACCAATTTTTTCATCACAAAGCCCTCTTCTTTTGATCTTTTATTAACCAGCGAGCGCATAAAATGTATTGAAGAACCGAAATATGCTTTCTCTCTGTTGGATTTCCATTTCTTTTGTTCTTTGCTATTTGCAGCGGTCATTTCCTCAAACCGGGTATAACCAGAATACGAGGTCCGGCCGGCATAGTGAACAAAAGAATTTAACTCATAATATACCCTATACCCCAACGCCTGATTTTCAATAATTAGGGGTTTGGCTGCTTGCGCAGTTAAAACATAGGAAGTATCATTATGATCAAAAGATAATGTTTTTGGATTTTTGATGGTGCAGTATTGTCCCTCTTTTCCTAAAAAAAACATTTTAAAAAGCAGAAAATATTCCTGCCAATTTGGATTTGCTGTTATAGCCACTTCATCAAGTAATTTCACACTAGGTGTAAGCTCAACAATTAAATTGGGAGTATCTTTTTCGCTCAAGTCAACGAGTGCCGAATTATAGCCGATATAAGATATAATTAACTTATAATTTCCTGATGGAATATTTTTTAGCGCAAAGTTTCCACTATCAGAGCTAATCGTAGCTTTAGTGGTATGGTCAAGATATATCGTCGCCCCGGGAAGCGGCTGTTTACTCCGAGCGTCAACTACCATTCCTGTTATTTGCATGGCAGATTGCTGAGCAAAAACCAAGACCCAGTTTAAAGAGATAAACAGGGTTGTCAAAAATATTCTTGGAGAAAAATGTGAAAATAGCATTACCTAAGAGCTTAATCATCACCAATATACATTTTAATTTTATAAATATTATACTTGTAAAAGTTTAGAAATCACATTTAGCTATCTCTCAAACTATGATTAAAAAATATTCTTTTTTAGTATTCGTGTGTCTTCTTGCCCCTTTTGTTTCTCCGGCTCAGCTCAAAGTTGGCGGCAAAGCTCCAGAACTAGTTATTACCAACTGGCTCAAGAATGTTCCTAAGTCTACTGATTTAAAAGGCAAATTTATTGTTATAGATTTTTGGGCTACCTGGTGTGCTCCCTGTCTGGAATCGATGCCGCATATGAATAATCTGGTAAATAAAAACAAATCCCGATCTAATCTAGTATTTCTGGCCATAACAGATGAAAAAGTTGATAAGGTAACCTGGTTATTAAAAAGAATTCCGTTCTCTGCAGCAGTTGTCACCGATACTACGCGCCAAACAAGTGAAAATTTCTCGGTTAGTTCAATTCCTTTTTGTGTAGTAATTGATGATAAAAATATAATCCGGTGGACTGGGCACTCGGCGGACCTTACCAACGAAACAATTGATAAGATTATGGAAGGAGAGACCGTCAGCCTTGTCAAAAAACACAAGTCATCCATTGACGAGACAAAGATTATGTACAATGCTTTATACGATCGGTATGCTAGATATTTTGACGATGATGATCTTAAGGAATATTTCAGCATGGGCCCTATAATTCCTGAAAAATTTGGAGCAGAGTATCTTCGGGGAGGTGACAAAAGATATCCATATAAAGAATTCGTTGTTGGAGATAGGCTTGTACGGCGTCTATCTATATTTTTGGATGTTGCAGAAAATCAAATACGACTGCCTGATAATTTATCCAGCTCTTGTATTTCATACTGTTATAAAAGCCAGTTAAAAAATACAAAGGAACAAGTGATGGATACCATACTGCAACGCTTAAATTTAAAGGACAGTATGTCCGACAGTTTAATGGATGTAATCCAATTGGAGGTTGCAGATAAGGGGATATTGAAAAGGTTTCTTGCAGATTCAATAGCTCACGTAGGTCGTTCCAGCTCTTCTGAGACCTATGCAGCTATAGACTATGATGATTTCTCAAAGTTGACAAGAACGATTGAGGAGAAGTTTCAAAAAATAGTTATAATGAAACCAGATAGCATTTGGAATCGAAAAATGTCCTTGACTATAAAAATTGATAACATTCAAAATTTAATAGCCTCGCTCAAACAATACGGCATTAAAACGACAATAATCAAAAAGAAGCTACCGGTGCATCGATTTGTGTTAAGAAAGTGATATTCATAGAGACATTGCTAAGAAAAATATTGCTTTTTAACCTTATGATTAACAGAAAACAGGTAAATTAGAGTCTAACCAAATTAATAGAACAATGGCCTGGGGCATAATAATTACTATGGCGGTTTATTTAATGCTTCTGCATGAGGGATACAGAGCAGGTGAAAGCAGAAATATGGGAGGCGCTGGTGGCGTGATTTTGGTTTTGCTATTTAATATTCTTGGACTAGTATTTATCTACCTATCCCCGAAAGAATAAATATGCAAGGTATTTTTGAAGTTATCGCTAGTTTTTTCCAGCTTATATTTATTTGGCTTAACCCTGATGCCAAGCGAACCAAAAATGGAAGAATCTATTCAGATGTAGCAGGATTTATACTGTTGCTAATTCTAGCTTTGATCATATTTATTCTTGTTGTTAGATATACGAAGTAAACTCAAAAATTGCTTGTTTTTCATAATCCGAAAAACTATCTTAAGGGTATAACGCTCGCTCATGAAAAATCTTCTTTGCTTATTCAGCCTTTTATTCTTTTTATCATGTAAACAGTCTGAGACTAAAGTATTAGGTGCGCCTATGATAAAGGCAGGCACAGCTCAAATAACAGGAAGGATAACAAGTCCAAATGACACAAGCAAGGATGGCATTTATGTACATATTTTTATTTCTCATCCAATTTCTGGGGAGCAAGTTCAATATAAAGCGCTTGTTGACCAATCAGGGAAGTTCTTTATTGATGTTGATGTAGAAACAGATATTTCTCTAATTGGAATATACACAAGTTTAAAGCCATATAAATCCCTCCTTGTTAAATTGACAAGCGGTGGTGTCACCAACATTGATATTGCTTACAATTCAAATTTTGATTTCGAAAATATTGACGTTACACCTACTGGTATGACCCAAAATGATATGATCCTAAGCTTGGGGGCTATACGTGAAATGATTGAATATATGCCAAATAGGGCACCGAGAAGTCTGTATGATAAGAGTCCGGATGATTTTCTGAATCATGTTAATACCATCTTATCAGAAAGATTAGAGATTTTAAATAAAGATGCATTAATATCAAAAGAATTGAAAGGAGTTTTGTCTAAAGATTTTAGTTTATTCCTATATAAAGGACATGTCTTTAATTACGCAAGTACGATGAGGTTTAATTATCTAAACGTCACTCAGGATGAGATCAACGAACCTGCTATCCAAAAGATTGATAGGTCGTATTATCGCTTTTTGAAAGATTTCAATCTTAATGATCCACAATATCTGATTTGTTCTGAATTTCTGAAATTTCAAAAAGAAATTCTTCAACATGAAATATTAAGGCTCCCTAAGATTGGAGAAAGCGATATTCCTTCTTGGTTAGCCAAAGTGAAAACGATCTTATCCGATTTAGTCGGATTCGAGGATGGCCAATATTACGATATTTTAGCGGCTAATGCCTATGGCAGACAACTGACTGAAGAAGCAAGGCCGCTGAGCGAAAAGCAAAAAACCAACATTACTTCCTATTGGAAAAATGGAGAAATTGCAAAGATCTTATTTCGAAAAAACCAACGAGTAGCTGAATTAGACAAATTCAAGTCACCCGTCGTTATAAATGACGTCTCATCAGTTTCGGACGATAAAGTCATAGAAACCATTGTCGCTAAACATAAGGGCAAAGTTGTTTTTATCGACCTTTGGGCTACATGGTGTGGACCCTGTCTGGATGCAGTGACGGAATTCAGGAGTACAAAGGCTGAGTTTCATGGCAAGGACGTTGCATTTGTTTACCTCACAAACGGGTCCTCACCACGAAAACTTTGGGAAGAAAAAATTAAAGGAATAGGCAGTGAACATTATTATCTGACGGCTGCACAGTGGGAATACGTCATGAACCAATTTGAGTTCGAATATATTCCATCATATCTGATATTTGATATAAAAGGTCTGCTCATCAAAAAATACACAGCCTTCCCGGGAAATGATGAGTTGAAAAAAGTAATTAACAGCCTGTTGTAAAAGTGAGTGAATACTGCCCCTCTTTATATCATATCTAATTGATTCACCGAAATTACTTTGATATATTTCAGCCTGAAGAGCTTAGATTGCAAATAAAAATGTAAACTTTGTAAATAAAATCTTGACATTATGCATGTTAACCGAAATCTCCTGTCCGGGAAACGCAAGTACCTGTTCGGGTTGTTACTACTCTTGTTTATTTCTGTAATCTGCGTGGCTTTCAGTAGGAAGGATGGTGACGATTTTGATATCGCCAGGAGAGAAGTTTTGCTTCGGAGGCTTGGACATGAGATACTCTTACAGTCGGGCGACAGTACATCAAGAGTGCTTCCGGTAAAAAAGATCGCAGAAAATGAATACCAGATCAGGTTTGAGAATGAGCTTACTTTTCAACCGGACTCGCTGGTGAATACTACTCAGCGCTTGTTGGGCAAAGATCAGCTGGCACGTGATTATGTTGTAAACGTAATGAACTGTCTCAATGCCAGTGTAGCCTATGGATACGCAATATCCAAAAATAAGAAAGATGATATTGTAGCATGCTTAGGAAGAAAACAGCCTAGAGCATGTTACATGATCAACATCAAATTTAAACCGACGGGCATAAGTGTAGCAAAGAATGAATATTTTTTGGGAGGTCTGTCATTTTTAGCAGTTGTTGGGTTTTTCTTTTTGAGATCTGTTAAGCCGCGGAAGGCCTTACCTGAGAATGGGCATGCTGATATGTTCACTTTGGGCTCAGTGTTGTTCGACGTGAAGAATCGTAAGCTCATGACAAATGGAGAGACAACAGACCTGACCGGAACGGAAACCCGTGTACTGCGCATTTTCGCCTCGTCTCCTAACGAGATTATAGAGCGAAGTCGACTGCAAAAAGAGATATGGGAGGATGAGGGTGTTATTGTAGGTCGCAGTCTGGATATGTTCATATCAAAACTTAGAAAAAAATTGGAAATTGATCCGAATATCAAAATTGTTGTTGTTCGCGCCAAAGGATACAGGCTTGAGATTAGTTCTTAGAAGACTGAATGTATTTGCTGCTATCGGTATCCAGGAAAAGTACTGCCCCGTTATGTTTTCGTAATACAGTTGACGGAAAATCGCTACATATGGGCTTGGTTAGTGTATTTAACACAGCCTGTGCTTTTGCCTGTCCGGGTACCACACAATTGATAATCTTTGCACTCATTAGAACGGGGATTGTTAATGTTAGCGCCTGAGTAGGTACATCGTCTAGACTAGCAAAACAACCATCATTAACCTGCTGCTGCCTGCAGGGCAAATCTAATGTAACCACCTTTACGATTTCAGGATCACTAAAATTGGCAACGGGCGGATCATTAAAAGCAAGATGCCCATTTTCACCTATCCCCATACAAACGATATCAATAGGATGATTTTCAAGTAACCTCGAATAACGTATACATTCTGATTGAACGTCATCAACATTTCCATTCAAGTAGTTCACAGACTTAAAATTGAACTTATCAAATATGCGCTCTTTTAAAAAATTCCCAAATCTTTGGGTAGCATTTTCATCCAAATTGATATACTCATCCATATGAAAAGCATTTACGTGCTCCCATTTAATGTCCTCGTAAAAAAGCGCGCTCAAAAATTCATTTTGTGAAGGAGCTGCTGCAAATACGATATTAACGGAATCTTTATTTTTCAAAACAGCATTAATCTCGATGGCGAGCCGGCTCGCTGCCGCAGCTCCCATTAATTTTCTTGACTTGTAAACCCAAACCTCAGGCATGCTTAACTCTTTTTTTTTCACCACCAGATATAAATTAAATTGATTTTACATATATACTTTTCCCAGACACTATGGTTTGCATAATGTTTACATGATCATCGAAGATGACGATATCAGCGTCCTTACCTGCCACCAGTGATCCTTTTCGATCTCCTATACCGATTATATTTGCCGGACTAAGAGAAGCCATTTTAACGGCATCTTCCAGGGTAGCATCAGCCATTTCCACCATATTTCTAACCAGCTTATCCATCGTAGCAACACTACCCGCAAAGGCAGTTCTGTCTTTCAATTTAGCCACGTTATCTTCAACAATAACTTCCAGGCCATCACGTCGACTACCAAGAATACTTGGCCCTGGCGGCATACCTGCGGCGCGCATTGCATCAGTAACCAGTGCAGTTCGGTCTGCCCCTTTAATTTTGAGGACAAGCTTAAGTAACGGCGGAGGAAGGTGAATGCCATCAGCAATGATTTCTACAGTCATTGCATCAAGCAGATAGGCACTTTCTATCACTCCCGCATAACGGTATGCATTTCGCCTCGAAACACCCGACATACACGAGTAAAAATGTGTAGCATGAGTAAAACCTTTTTCAAATGCCGGCAATACCTCTTCGTATATCGCATTGGTATGTGCAATGGATGGCAAAATACCTTTTTCAGTCAGGTATTGAGCAAATTCTAAGGCTCCCTTAAGCTCAGGTGCTGCACTCCAGCGTTTAATAGCCTTAGAACCCGCAATAATCTCCTGATATTCTGCCGGATCCGGCGCCCTGATATATCTTGGATCTTGTGCCCCTCTTTGCTCCATAGAGAAATATGGTCCTTCAATATGTATCCCTATAAACTGTGCGCCTTTAACATTTCTGACATCGGCAGTTTCATAAACACTTAAAGTATCAAGCAAATCCTGATGCTCACTACTTAATGTTGTAGGCATGAGTGCTGTTGTACCATGTTTAGCGTGTAATTCTGCAATTGCCAGAAAGCCATCGGGTTCATTGTCCATAAAATCGTGACCGCCACCACCATGAACGTGTAAATCAATAAATCCAGGTGCAATGTAATTACCCCTTGCATTTATTTCTAATGCCCCTTCTACATGGATATCTGAGGTGCTTACTTCAAGAATCTTTCCTCCTTCAATAATGATACACCCCCCATTAATTATGCGATGGGGAGTAATTATTTTACCATTATATAGCTTAATCTTTTCCATTTTCTTTAGCATTATTTAAGCCTCTTCAGCCTATCCAGCAATACCTTGATTTTCGCATTTCTAAGCTCATTTTCCTGTGCAATTTCTGAAGGGTACATGATCTCTGAATTGAGCGCTATAAACTTCTTATCCAGTTCTTTAGTAGGTAGCGCTTCAAGCTCAGGAATTAGTGCCTTAAGCTTTTCGGCAGTCATTTCCGGAGCATTTGCCCGGGATTCTATCGACTGATAAGTAAGATATTGTATACGGATGGCTGCCATTAAGCGGTAATGTTCAAACTCTTTTGCATTTTTAACGGGCTTAAGCTTCAGGAGTATAGCAGATGCTTTTTTGGTACTATCTAACATTTGATCAATACTTAAATCCGTATTGATCGGTTTTCCTTGTGTAATCTCGAAAGGAACCGCCGAAACCGCTTTCCAAAACGCATTAGCACTGTTTTCATCAAAACCATATTGCGATTTGGCATAACCGTAAATGAACTTTTCTGTATCAAGTGCCTTCCCGGACTTTATGGATTCAAGAAATGCCGCGATAAGCATATTAAATCCGCTGATAGGATAAACACGTCGGATTGCATAAAGATCTACGATATCCCTGGTGGTTTCAAACACGGGAGAATACAATCCGGAGGTAGACCAGGAAGTCATAATGATGCCTTTGTAGCCCAGCTCTTTTGCCAACGGAACAAAATCAGAAATATTTTTAAAGTGTTTTCCCCATTGGGTGAGAAAGTAATTATCGGGATGACTCCTTATTGATGGTGCTCCCCATACTTCAAAACCACTATGCATGAGTTTTTCATGGTCACCAAACATATTGATGTCCCATCCATAATTCCAGTCGATAAAAATGGTCTCTTTTGGTAAACCCTTTAATGCCTCCGGATATTTCAAAGCAATGTCTGCCCAAAGTACCGGTCTCTTACCCAATCCAACTACAACATCGCAAAGCATTTTGATATAATCGCCATATAGCCTTCCGATACCGACTGCTTTAATCTTCTTTTTAGATTCTTCTGAGTGTCCCAGCAGATAAGTCTCATCACCACCAATATGGATATAAGGAGAATTATGTGTAGAAATCAAGTCCTGATAAAGCGTGGTAAAAAGCTCTTTAGCCTCTGCCGCGCGAATTGGATTGACCTGAGAGTAATCTTTCTGATCTTCTCTCAGGTCTTTGTATTTGGGATTTCTAAGAATGTATTCAACATGTCCAAAGCTCTGTTGAAGTGGTATGACATCAAGTTTTATAGAAGCACAGTAAGCAATAAAAGCCTTTACTTCATCTCTTGTATAAGCAAAACGATTAGGAATCAAAGGTTCGTCCTGAAAAGGATAAGTTGCCTCCCATTCCATAACCAGCGTATTAATGCCACCCTTAACCAATTGCAGCGCAAGTTTTTTAAGAGCGGGCATAGGAATGGCCTGAATGCGCAAATCGAGATGAAATCCCCTTACCGGAAATGGTGAAACCGGATCGTTTAACCCTTTTTGAAATGCATTTGCATAGCCAAAAAATGTAGTTAAAAGCATTACAAGAAATACTGTTCTTTTCATAATTTATATTTTTGTTCGGACTTACTGATTTAAGCAAATGCCAGGCAAAATCTATTTAATTGCGATATCCAGGCTGATGTCTGATTTAAAATACCCTCCATTATGATCTCTTGCCTCAAAAATGATCTTATCCGTATTGCCCGATCCCCCATATAGGTATTTAATGGCTCCTTTTGCAATATCAGCCTGCGAAAAAGAGGCATTTGCAGCAAGCGGAATCCCATATTTAACTAAGAATCCGGCCGTAGGAACCTGTTTTACGGAGTAGGTAATGTTATGATCAGTTGTACCTTCCATTTTCAAATTAGCCAATGTTAACGGTGCAATCTGCTCAAGGGCAGAAACATTAAGCACACTTACCTTGCCGAGTGTTAAAACTGTTTGCGGTGGAGAACTAATAGTAATATAAGAACTGTAAAGTCCATTAGAGAATTCCCTTGGGCGAACCTTAATAAAATTATCAACATTGTGTTTTAAAAACACGTTGATAAAGGTTTCATTATTTGCGTAAAGCTGACTAACTGCTGAGGTAACATCAAAAGAAACCCATCCAACTGTTTCTCCGGGAATAGATAAAGTTGACATAGGAACAGAATTGTAGGTCGGAGCATTGTTCCAGGTGATTGCATTTTCCGCCCAATCTTTATTTTCACCTAAATGTGCAGAAAAGGAGAATGTGGTAGCAGGCGTTAACCCTGTGGTATACACATATACATACATCTTTGCGGCGCCAATTTTGTCGCCAAAGCTTGGTTTTTCCAGTGGGTACTGCATTACACCAATACGACCAACAGTAGCATCTGCGGAACTTACCGCTTTTAAATCTATGGTTGCCACATCGTTGAAATTGGCATTTGAGTTACCAGAACCGCCGCGAACGTAAGCGTCTTTAGCCACATTGATTTTTTGTGTAATCACATTCCCTCCCTCATCGGCCTCATCCGGTTTATCGTCCAGCAACCTGTAGAAAGTAAACTGAGCAGTAACCTGGGCTACGCCGTTGTTAAATTCCAGATCCTGCGACCGTACCACTGCCGCCGTGGATCCTAATGTTGAATTCTGATTAATTCTCAGCACATATTGATCAGATGCGTTTGATGTTCTGGAGTAGTAAATATAGTTTCCATTAATGGTTTCTATTTTTCTTGTCTCATCAAGACTAAGATCAGTGGATTTTAATTTCCCTTTTATGATCAGATCGCCCAACAGGTTTTTAAGAATAATGGGAGGTACCTGATCAACACTGGTATACCCTACCGTTGCCAAAAGCTGTTTAACCGCGGGATTGGTGAGCAGTACCATGGTATAATCCTCGCTTTTACCCAGCATATCCATCAAGCCCGAACGTTTCACTGCTGAAGCAAAGAGATCAAGTTCGGTTAAATCTGAACTGTGGTCTGCAAGTAGAAACTGTTGTATGGTTTGCTCCTTAAGGTTAGCACCTGCATCAGTTCCGTCACTATCTTCATTTTTCAAAAGCTCGAGTTTGCCACAACTTACAATTGTGAGCACACACATGCAGAGAAAAAGTACTTTTGGGTAAAGATTTAATTTTTTCATCTTTAAATATTTTTTATTGGTAATATGAATTTTGATCCAACAGTGGGTTTAATCTGATTTCGGTAAGGCTTAATGGCCACAGGAAGTTTTCAGTCTGACTAAGGCCATTGATGGGCTGCATTACTTTAATGGCCTTGCCTGTACGTACCAGATCAAACCATCTCTTGCCTTCGTAACAAAGTTCTCTGGCACGTTCATCAAGGATAAGATCTTCTATTTGATCGGTGGTAAATCCGCTGTAAGAATCTTCCGCATATGGCTGGGCCCCGGCTCTGCTTCTGATTTGATTTACCAGTACCATTGCTCCGGGAATGTTGCCGGTTTTATTGAGTGCTTCAGCACGTAACAACATGATATCGGCCAGGCGATAAATGATAATATTCTTATCGTCCTGCGTACCACGAACAAATCCAGATTTCTCAAAGAATTTTACGATACCCGAATTGGTATCGAAATTAATCTTTGAACGCAAATCCGTTGAGCTGAATTTACTAGATAGGTAACCACTGGCTTTGAAGAACGGCTGGAAACCAAGATCACCATATACCGTAATCAAAAATGATCGTGTGGCCCGCTCCGCAAAATTGTAATCGATTTCGAAAATTGATTCATTAGAAGCTCCTTTCGTAAACATCTGCGCATAAGCAGTATTGTCAATTAATGCCGGATTAACATTATAATCTACCGTTGACGAGGCACTATAAAGTGAAGCAAGTGAATAGGTTGAGCTGGTCAGAATTTTCTGTGAGGCCACAAGTGCATTCTCATATTGATGACGCCACATATAAAAATCAGTATACAAAGCATTAACTGCACCTAATGTAAACTGGGCCCGGGTTGCCGGAGCCGTTGTATAAGATGCAGGGATTGGCGCTAATGCTGCAGAATCAAGATCTGCCTGGATCTGGGCGTACACCGCAGCAGTATCTGAACGTGCAATGCTTATATTTTGTTTCGCATCTACAAAGGGTTCAGTTACCAGGGGTAATTTACCCCAAATACGGGTCATGTAAAAATAACAGAAAGCGCGAATGGCAAAGGCCTGCCCTCTTACACTATTATATTCAGCAGCTTTCCCTAAATAAAGTCCTTTACCCTTCATTTCCAAAGTGTTCTTTAGGATTAAATTACTTTGATTAACAACCTGATAGAAACCACTCCAGTTTGCAATAGGCAGACTTGAGTTGAGGTTGTTTGTTAACAAATTCAAGGTCTGCGAGCTCAATGCCAGTGGATTTATGACTACATTATCAGCCCTTCCTTCGCCGTATAAAACAGATTCCGGCGCCATTGCTCCTTGTAAAAGGTTGTATGCACCATATAAAGCTGCCGTTGCCTGAGGTGTTTCGGTCCAGAAATTCGAACTGGAATAAGAAGTTGTTGGATCGATTTCTAATGCCTTCTTACAGCTGGATAAGAAAACCAAGGTGATCAGCATAAAGCTGTATATTTTATAATCTCTTCGTTTCATAGTATTAAAGACTAAAGTTCAATGACAAATTATATGTTCTGGTTCTTGGGAAAGATCCACGATCTACACCAACGGCAAGTGCATTAGTTGATGAGCTGACCTCGGGATCATATCCTGTGTAAGAACCGAAGGTTAGCAGGTTGACTACCGAGAATCCTACAGTAGCATTGTTTATTTTTAGCTTGTTCAATACTTTCGCCGGAATTCTATAATTGAGCGCAAGATTTTGAACTCTGATAAATGAACCATCTTCTACAAATCTGCTTGAGATGGCATTGTTTAACATCGGGTCAGTTTTAACCAATCTTGGAACATCTGTTACATCACCCGGTTTTCTCCATCGTCTAAGCTGATCGGTGGTGAAATTCTGATCATATGGTGTAGCATCCAGGTTTCTTTTAACCTCATTAAATACATCATTGCCAAAACTGTAGGTGATTAATGTAGAAAGCGTGAAATTTTTGTAACTGAATTCGTTTTGAAAACCTCCTGTAAAATCAGGATTTGGATCACCAATTACCTGCAAATCGGAATCGTTAATGATACCATCACCATTTATATCCTCCCATATCACATCTCCACCTTTATAGATCGATCCATTTGCAGATCCCTGACGATAAGGAACAACAGCTCCGGCTGCATCCCGCTGATATACATTATCTGTGTCATAAGCATACACGCCCAAAGCTTTAAGACCGTAAAATACGCCTGCAGTTTCCCCTACCCTTGCCATATTATAAATGTTTGGACGATAATCCTGATTGCCAGGAAGAGAAAGTACCTTATTTCTGTTTAGGGAGAAGGTGAATGTGGAATTCCATTTAAATTCCTGGTCTATGTTAACCGTTGAAAGTGTAAATTCAAGACCTTTGTTCTCTAAACTACCGAAATTGGCAGGAACTGTAGCATAACCTGTAGTGCCCGGAACAGCTACATCAAATAAAAGTCCGGTTGTCTTTTTCAGATAAGCATCTGCGGTAAAGCGAATTCTATCACGTAAAAAAGAGACGTCCAGACCAATGTTTGTTTGTTTTGTCGTTTCCCATTTTAACGATGCATTTGGAACTCCATTAGAAACAATTGCTACATTACCTAGATAAGTACCGATGGTACTGAGTGATCCCTGCCATGCATAGTTACCGATCGACTGGTTACCTGTAACACCAAAACTTCCCCGGATCTTTGCATCTGAAATAAAACTGATTTTCTTAAACCAATCTTCTTCTGACAATCTCCAACCGGCCGAGAATGAGGGGAAATATCCAAATCTGTTATCCGCTCCAAATCTTGAAGAACCATCAGCTCTCATTACCGCAGAGAAAAGATACTTGCCTTTGTAGTCATAATTTGCCCTGGCAAAATAAGAAAGCAGACTGTATTCTTCGATGTTCTGATTATAAAGCGAAACAACAGATGTACCATTGATAGAGGTAATGGTTGCATCGATTAAGCCTCTACCAATCACATTGACGTTGTTGTCTGTAAATTTCTGGTAAGACTGTCCAAGCAAAAAGGTAAGGTTATGATCATTAGCAAGGGTTGTTCTGTAGTTTAACGTATTCTCATTGATAAAAGAATAGTTTTTCCCTGTAGTCAGGTAAGATGAACTGACCTGACCCTGTGGTAAGAGGGTTTGAGGAGTGAAATTTGTTTCCTCTGTATTCGAATAGTCAACTCCTAAAGTTGTCTTGAAATCCAAATCCTTTAAAATTCTCACTTTAAAATCTTGATTACCAAACATCCTCCATCTGTTTATTTTATTAGCAGCCAGCTCAGAGATAGCTATCGGATTGGGTTTACTTCCCTCCAGAAGTGGAATAAGTTGTCCTGTGATGGGATCATATGGTGAATAAACAGGCATGGTACTTAAAGCCTGATATATCGCACTCTGATTGCTTAGTCCGCTGAGTATTCTGTTGTAATTATTGGTGGATATGTTGAAATTCGTATTCCCCGTAATAATCTTATTTACCGTGTAATATACCTTTGCCGAAGCGTAAATTTGCTTAAATTTAGTATTGATGATAATCGGGTCTATATCTTTATAGCCTGCACTAACAAAATAATTCATATTATTATCTTTAGAAGCACCTTTGATACTGACATCTGCTTTGTACTGATATGCCGATCGGTACATCAGATCCTGCCAATTGTTAGATTTAGAATAATATGGATGAAGTGAATCTATCACAGAGACTTTAGTGGTCTGGGCTCCTGTAAAATTATATATCGCATCTATAAATGCACTTCTGAACTGTGGCGCATTTAACACTCCAATTTTTCGCGTGATGTTTGCAATACTTCCATTTGCTGAAAACTGTATCTCTGGTTTGCTGGAATTCTTTCCACTTTTAGTAGTAATGATAATTACACCATTCGATGCTCTGGAACCGTATATAGATGCAGTTCCGTCTTTCAATACCTCTATAGATGCTATATCTTGAGGGTTTAAATCTGCCAGGGGACTAAAAGTCGATGCATCATCTACCAATCCACCACCGTAAGTATCTGCATTTATGGGAACACCATCTACGATATATAGTGGCTGACTGCTTCCGTTTACTGAGGATGCCCCACGTATTCTTACTGTGGCACCGGCACCAGGCTCTCCGGAATTACTTGTAATTTGAAGTCCGGCAATCTTACCCTGCAAACTCGAATTCACATCCCCTAAGGCATGAGTATCCATCTGCTTGGCCGTAATTGATCCGACAGCACCAGTAACTTCTTTAACCTTCTGGGTACCATAGCCTACATTAATGGTTACTTCTGAAAGCTGCCTTTCGCTTTCAGCCAGCTTAATATTTAAGCGTTTACGCTCCCCTATATTAATTGTCTGATTTTGGTAACCCATATAACTCACCAAAATAACAGCTCCGGGAGTTACCTCTAAACTAAAATTACCATTCTGATCTGTTGCCGTGCCTTTATCTGTTCCCTGCACGCGGATTGAAACCCCAACAAGGGTTTCATTAGTTTTTTCATTAGTTACCTGCCCAGTTAAAGTAAATAATGTCCCTTTAGCGGGGCTGACCTGGGCAAAGGTACTCAGCATGGAAAATGCGACCATCATGGTCATTAAGTATATCTTTTTCATTGGCGGTTTTATAAAACGTTTACGTACACGATTAAAAGTCAAAAAAATTACTATTGAGCTGGTGTAAAAAATCTGTTCATCTTGTTTTTGGTTTTTAGGTTGGTAAATAATAGATTGAAATCCTATCCGGACAAAGACTACAACTATCTAAATGCTAATATATTAAATAAACGGGTACGTACACGAATTTATTTTAAAAAAAACACATTTGTCATTTAAAACTATTTAATTCAGCTTGCGCAGGCATAAATTGAATGGTTCCAAAATGATCTGGACGATGAAAGTCAGGTATAGGGGATATCACCTTATTCCAACATAGAAAGTGAGGATTTGGCAACGCATCACCACATTTATAAAAGTTAGCTTTCGCAGTGATGCCTTCAAAGTTTTGAATTTGATGGAATATAAATACATCTGCAGGTATAATCATCGTCATCTCCCAGTTAAACTCCCCTTCCTGAGCATCTGATTTTGTCCAGGTACGAATTTTCTGCACTACAGAATTCTGGAATAAAGTTCTTTTAGCTTTTTGATTACCATAAGCCATTTTTCCAATCCCAAGGCAATTGAACTCAATATTATAATATTGATCAGACTGGTCAAAAGCGATAAAAAACTCTACACAATTATCAAGATGAACTTCGCTGTTAATCGGTCTTTCTATAGATCGGAAATAATCATTGGATATGGTAAATTTTAACAGAATGTGTTGTCCCGTATGGGCGATAGAAAAATCGGCTGTGCAAATTACTGGTATTTGAGGCCATGAATCATTAGTCAAACGATTTTGGGGATAGTTAGCTAATTTCTCTGAAAGTTGATCTGGTGCGGCATTGGAATCTTCATTGAGGTAAAAGACATTTAAGTTCATTTTAAAATTTTATAACAAATAAAAAGGGTGATTTCTTTTTAACCAATCCAGCGCTCGAGTTTGTACCCTTTGTAGGCATAAAATAGCAGGTAGAGATAACACGGTAAAAGCACGAAATAAGCATTTTGCAGACCATAAATATCGGCAAAGTGACCATATAATAGCGGCATAACGGCATTTCCGGAAAGTCCCATGATTAGAATAGCAGCGCCTATTTTTATAAAACGTCCGAGTCTATCCATAGACAATGGCCATATTCCAGCCCATATCATTGAATTTGCAAAGCCCAATAATACAATGAACCATATAGAAATATCTGCCCGATGCCCCAATATGACAACACTACCGTTACAAAAAATGATACATAAAGTAAATACAACCCCCAGGATGATGCATACACGCAAGGCCAAGATCTGAGAAAGGTATTTTGGAATCAGCGAAATTCCAAGGATATAACCAACGATTGTCGCTGTGAGTGTATACGAAGGAAATACCTTTGCTTCTAAAAGAGAAATATTCATAGAATGGGCATAACCAATAATGGTATCAACCGCAATTACCTGTGAACCTACGTGAACAAATATGGCAATTGCGCCAAGGACAAGATGGGGAAACTGAAAAATATTACGTTTCCCTTTATTTGATTCGGCGGTAATCTCATCTTCCTGCTCGGTATTAATTTCAGGTAAAGAAGAAAAGCGCACCAGAAAACCTAGTAAAACCAGAATTAAACCAACACATGAATAAGGAACAATAACCCTCCTGATCAGTTCATCAAGAATCGATGCCCGTTCAACTGCCATCGACTTTACTTGTTCAAACAGTGCCTGATCGGAAGACTTAAGTATAACCGCAGCAAAAAGTAAAGGAGCAAGAATTCCTGCAAATTTATTGCAGATCCCCATAATACTGAACCTCATTGCCGCACTGTTTTTTGGGCCTAATATGGTTACGTAAGGATTTGCTGCAGTTTGTAAAACTGCCAAGCCTGCCCCTAGCGTAAAAAGGCCAACTAAAAATAACAGATAATTACGTAATAACGCTGCTGGTACAAATATAAATGCACCGATAGCCATCACGAAAAATCCAATCATCATACCATTCTTAAAACCAAACTTTTTAAGCAATATGGAAGCAGGAAAAGAGATGAATAAATAAGAAATATAAAAAGCAAAAGCTACAAAATAAGACTCGAGATTATTGAGCTCACAGCAAATTTTGAAGTATGGGATAAGCATTGCGTTTATCCATGTGACAAAACCGAAGACAAAAAAAAGTACCGCAATGATATACAAGGATTTAATATAAGTCTTCTGGTCCATATGGTTTGTTTACTTAACATTAAACGTATGAGAATGATCAACGTTAACGTACACGAATAAACAAAACATTTTTTGGAATTCCAAATCAGGGTGGTGATATTGCTTTTTGAAAAAAAGTAATAATCAATGAAATAATGGCTTAATTGATGTAGAAGTCACAGTTCTCGCTTGTGATGATATCGATCGGCATAAAGTTATTTTTTTCACCAGTTTTAGAATGCACGACAAACTGATATAAGGCCATTAGCCCTTTGTACCCCTGCTCTCTGGGCTTCTGACAGATTAGAAAATCAATGTCCCCCTCCTTAAGGAAAGCAAGATTCTCTTTAGTATAATCAAATCCGATTAAAATTCTATGTTGATCTCCAGTCTTTGCCAAATATTTGGCAACGGTTGAAACCCTCGAATTGGTTGCGAAAATAGCAGCGATCTTATGGCTTTTTAACACCTGCTCAAGTGAGTTGCTTATATAGGTATAGTCAGTATGCTTGATATCAATTTTTACGATGACATTTTCAAGCTTATTATCGCTAAAATAGTTCCTGAATCCTTGCTCTTTACGCAATAGATGATGCTGGTTATCTATTTCTTGTGAAATGTTAACGATTAGAATCTTATCTTCCTTTTTAAGGAGGTATTTCATGAGGTGGGCAGAAAGGTAACCACTTTGATAAAGATCAGGACCGAAATAACTTAAGCTTTCGTGCCCCTGAATATCTGAATTGATGAATACATAAGGTATTTTTCTGATTTCAAGCTTCTTTACAAACTGTTCAGATTCTTCAATAAAACTTGGCGCCAAAAGAACACCCTTTACCAAGGAAAGATCTATAAGTTTGATCTGCTCAAGGAAGGAGTTTTTATCGTTGACATCATATAAATATTTCTGTAAGACAATGCCGTAAGGACTGATCTCTGCTCCCGCCTGGTCTATACCAAGAAGTGGTGCCTCCCAATAATTGGTTTCTTGTGAAATCTTTGGAATCAGAACAGCAAAAACAACCTGCTTTTTAGACGCCAAACTTCGCGCGAAGATATTAGGTTGATAATCGAGCTCTTTAATAATTGCATTAATCTTATCCTTGGTATTTTGCGATACCCCTTTGCGATCATGGATCACACGGTCTACTGTTCCAATTGAAACATTTGCCCTTCTTGCGATTTCCTTTACACCTGTTAATTCAATATCTTTTGCCGACATATGCTTAAAAAATTATATAAAGATAACAGATTCTATTTTCAAAAGTTCAAATTGTCTAGTCGTTCATACATTGCTCGTCATTGAAGCAAAGTAAAAATCAAAGCAAAAGAAACAAAGGCCTATTCTCTTGCATCACCAAAAGAACAAGATCCTGTGGCTTTGAAATTAAGAATACGATTTTTCAGATTAAACCCCGGCAACCTTATTAAAATCATCCACTTGGGAACAACAGGCTAACATTTCAGATAGAGTAAAAAAACTTCTTTATTAGTGAAATGAGTTTATGATAATCAGTCGTTAAGGTATCAGGATTTGGAAGTGTTAAAGAAGATATAACTCAAATATTTCTAGCCAGCTTATTTATCAAATATTGAGGGAATAATTGTTATACCTTTCTGTTAAAAAGTGTTAAACAACAGTTAGTCAGCTACATCGGCTTAAAAGTTTCGGGTTGTTTTGTTAGATTAGAACATTAAAAATATTTTGAATGAAAAAAGCATTACTCACAATATTGTTAATTGTGCCTATAATTAATTCAATTGCGCAGAAAAAACCTTCTGTCACAACAAAAAGCTTCAAAACATACACTTCTGCATTGGATAATAATCGGCGCATTGCTGCTGACAATAAGAACTACATTGAAGCAGTTAGTCTCATAAACGAGTGGTTGGTTAAATATGAAGAAGCTGCTGTAGATACCCAGGCTACTGTTAAAAACTGGTACCCGAGCATGTACTATAATCTTGCCTGTTATCAGAATTTGTTAGGAAGTACTACACAAGCCCTTGCTGCGTTTGACAAATGCGTAAAATTGGGATATAGCAATTATTACAACACCATACAAGATACAGATCTAAAAAGCCTCCATGGTAACAAACGCTTTGAAAAAGCCCTCTTAAGTATCCGGGAAAGGGGCGACATGAATTATATCTTAAAAACCTCACCCCCATATCTCAATGGTAAAGTAACGGCGTTGCCCCCTTTTATTTATCAATCTCCAGATTCAAAGGAGCTTGTGGACTTAAAAGTTAAATTTAATTTGGATTCAGTAGCAGGCAACGGTAACGAGATCAGCAAAATAAAAAGACTATTATTTTGGGCTTACAATATAGTGCCCCATCAAAACGGTGACAATCCACCTTCTAGAAATGCAAATGATATAATTGAGGTGTGCAAACGCGACAAACGGGGCGTGAATTGTCGAATGAAAGCTACCATTTTAAAGGATGCGTTGCACGCTGAGGGATTTAAATCCAGGATGGTTACATGTATGCCAAAAGATACTGCCGACACTGATTGCCATGTGATAAACGTTGTGTGGTCTAAAACCCTTAATAAATGGCTATGGATGGATCCAACTTTTAATGCCTATGTGAGTGATAATAAGGGTGAATTATTAAGCGTCGAAGAAGTGAGAACTCACTTAATTAATAATTCGGAACTCCTTTTAAATAAGGATGCATTTAGAAACAAGGAATTTTATCTTGATTTTTATATGTCAAAGAATCTTTATTGGTTACGCTGCCCTGTTAATAGTGTTTGGGATGTGGAGACTTACTCGAAGAATAATACTGTGGTTCAGTATGTTAATTTATATCCTGGTCGTTTTAATACTGTTAACTCGTCCAGAAAAACTTCAAGTGATACCAAGGTATTTGAAATTACCAATCCAAATTATTTCTGGCAAAAGCCTCTTGATAATTAATAGCATTTGGAAAAAGAAAAATAATGGCTCATTAGTTAAATAGACAACCTTGAGGTTGGCCATAAAGTACACGTTGGTTTTCTTGTTAAGGCAGGTAAGATGATTCCTCTGAGCAAACAGCTTTTGAAGAACCGGAACTGAGATTCGGGTCTTCAAAAACTTCGATAATATTACTTTAGGAATTGATATAGCAGGTAAATATAGATTTTAATTGTCCATGAGCTAGGAAAAGCTAGGCACGACACAAACTGTGAAAAACTGTCTCTTAGAAATAAACGTCAGCCCTGCAACAGAATTTAACTTTGTTCTTAGGCTGGCATCTCAGATTCAAATAAGGCCAATAAGTTTTGATAGGTTCCAATTATCAAAAAAAATGTGGAATAATGATAATGAGTTACACGAATACCTTCGTTTTTCTGTAATGCAAATTTTAGACTTATATAAGATCTTTGTCTATATGTTAGTTCTAGCGAACGGTACCTTTAGCTTTTCGCTCAATTACCCCATCTTTTAATTCAATGGTTTCTTCGAGTTTTATTTTTTTATAAATTCAAATATTGAACTGAAAAATTCCTGAGGTTGTCTTTGCCATTGCCAATAAGTATATGGCCAATCCCAATCAGCACCATTCAGTTTACCCTTTGTTATCATGTCGTGTCCGCAATCTTTTATGGTAACAACTTTATAATCCACGCCTGCATTTTTCAGATAAGTTTCCATTTTATTTTTGTTTTCGGCTGGTGGCACTAATACATCATTCTCACCAAAAACACTCAATACCGGGCATTTTATTTTATTTAAGGCCTCTTTGGGGTCATACCGATTTTTTCTCCACCATAATATGTCGTCTCCAGTTTGCGATTGGGGTATATCAAGATAATCTATCCATTTTTTATCTTTAATTTTCGCGGCATATCCTTTAAGCGCATCCCAATCTTTTGTCTTGTTACCCTGAACATATTTGAAAAAAAGTGCAGAATAATGAAGTGCAGAGTCAATAGATTCTTTTGAATAACCTTCGTCAGTCAAGGTATATTGAACACGATTAATATCTTGCTCATAAAGAGAAACTGCAGGGCCAACTATTAAAATTGCGAAGCCACAGCCTGAGACTTTATTTGCAGCCAGCGGTGTTATCCATCCTCCCTGGCTTGCACCAAGAAAACCTATTTTGACATAATTCAAATCTTTTCTTTCTTTTAGATAATTAAAAGCGGAAACAGCATCATCTGCCAGATCATTGAAATCCGCAGATGAAAAATTACCAGTTGATTTACCGGTTCCACGTTTATCATAAAGTAAAACGCCTATGCCCTTGCTCGCCAAATCGTAGGCTAACGAATGATACCACGGGGTATCTCTGTCTTCCCATCCTGATCGATGTACTAAAATCACATACGGAATAGGCTTTTCTGATTTTTTGGGTTTAAACAAAACTCCTGCAAGCGAAACATCTACATTAGTAAATTTAATTTCTTCCTCTGAAAAGCTCTTTTCTTTCGCTAATGCTTTTTTCAGATGAATCCGGATTCTAGGATTTATATCCTTGCTTATACCTGTTACATCTCCTGTTTTGGGGTCTAAAAAACAATAGAAATCTCCGTTGAATATCTTCACATTCAAAGTGTCCTTGCTCCGAGATATTTTTTCTGTAGCCACATTCATATAGCCAATTTCAGGGATATCGTAAGTTGTTTTATCTATATGGAAATCGAATGAAATTAATTGAACAGATCCATCCCGTGTCAAGGCACCTTCATAATGTCCCTGCGGTGTTTGACCGTATGCGATTTGTGCTATTGTAAGCAAAAGAACTGTGTAGAAGGAGTTCATAATTTTAAATGATAAATTTAAAAACCAAGGCCATTCATTGTGCCAACCTAAATAACAAGCTTTAGAAGTACAATTAAACTACTTATTTGGTATTACGAAAAACCCACCTGTTCATAAGTGAACAGGTATGCGCGAAATTGAACAGGAAAAAGCTTAATGTACCATAAAAGGAATATTTGCTGTAGCCACATGATTATGACCGTCACTCACATAAACAAACAAACGGTAAGCGCCAAGCTTTGCAGGTACGCTGAGCAATGCATTTGTCAGGGAAGTTGTCGTTACCATATTGGGGATTGGTGCAGGCCTGCTTTCCCTGTCACCACCCTGCCCAAGATCCGTTGCTTCAGGCAACAGCTCCCACCTGATCGTTAGTTTGTCTTTGTCCGGATCTGAAACAGAGATCACCACTAAATATTTCTCCTCGGGATTGAGATGAATAGAACTACGTGCACTTTTGCCATCTACGGTAAATGAACTGATATTGGGTGCCCGGTTTTGAGGCCATTTGCCACTCCATTCATATTGCATGACGTCAAATACTTCTGACGTTTCCCCCGCTTCTGTAAACAGACCATACCATGTAGGTGTACGCTCCTGTTTCTGCCCCCAGAGAAATACATAGGAACCCAGACAATTCTTATCTTTCAGGATGGATGCTTCGTATCGTGTTTTGTAGACTTCAGCTTTTTCCGAACTAGTTTCTTCAACCGGGGCACCCCATGATGTTTTCGGACATTCCCAATGCCCTGTGGGTCCCCACTCAGTGACCAGGTAAGGACCATCCCAGCCTGCGGTCTGTAGCTGATCAGGGACTTTGGCCAATCCGCCATATACCTGCACAGAAAGGAAATCAAGGTCTGGACATTTAGCTTTGATGTGGTCTATTTCTATTTGATTGATGCCTGCAAGCATAGTAGTGGCAGGATGGTTCGGATCTTCCTGATGGATCATTTTTGCAATGTCATTCACAGCAGTCCAGACATTCGGGTTTTTATAGTCCAGGTTCAGTTCGTTTCCGATGCCCCAGGCGAGTAAAGCCGGATGGTCCTTATACTTCTGCACTTCTTTACGCAGGTGATCCAGTTGTTTCTTTACCGCAACTGCGTCATTGTAGTCAAAACCATGACGTTCACGTGCTACATTCAGCCCCATCGTAACAGTTAGTCCAAGTTTTTCTGCCTGCTCCAGATTTGCCGCTCCGTGTTCTGTATCCCAGGTTCGGAAAGAATTTCCTCCTGCAATTTTTATGGCTTCGGTTTCTGAAGTCCCGCCTGCCCCTTTTACAAAATAAGGTTGTCCGTTTCTGATGAACGTATAACCCGTCGCTGTTTTCTTAATTTCAACCTTTAGTGCTTTGCTGTTTTGTAGGCTTACAGGAGTAGTCAATCCAGAACGAATCAATTTTGCATTATCTGCTTCAATTTTGTGTAGCGACCTGACATTTACTGACGCCGAGGATGACGCACTGAAACCCGCGGTCAGTAAACAGCTTATGCCTAAAATAAGGAGATTAATACAAATGATTTCTTTCTTCATAATGCAATATAATGAATCCGTCTCTGATTTTGACTTTGGCAAAATGGAACGGGATATAGCAGATAATTTAAATTCATTGCTGTTCATTTGATTCCCTTACTTTCATTATTATTGTAATACTTTATAGCGGCTTTAAATTAGTAAGAAACCATGTATAGAAAGCACCTGATTATTCTTGTCCTTTGGCTAATCTCTGGAAGTACAGTCTTAAACGCTCAGGATTCCCTATCGGTGTGGAAAATCGAATACCAATACTTGTACAAGTCATCCGATACACTTATTAAGCGAGATGCAAAATTTGCCGATATAGCAAAATATGGAAAGGCAACACTCTATTATACAGATTCAGCCTACCGGCTCCAATACGCAGCAGATCACTGGGAAATTGGCGACTTCAGCGCCCCTCACCGCTATAGTATTTATGACAACCTGGCCAGAGAAGGGCTTTCCGCCGCACAGCAAATGCCAGACCTTTATGAACTTTCAAATGATGAATTTCCGATCATTTTATGGGCTAATGACTATAAGGCGTTGAAAGCTGAAGGAAATTTTGAACTCTTGGGAATGACATGTAATAAGCTTGTTTTTCATCCTCAAAAAAAACTTGTGGATGCCGCATATGAGGTTTATGTATCGGAGAATATACCCAAAACTCCCTGGTACCTTTTTACATTCATTGATCAGGTACCCAACGGTTTTTTAGGTTTATATAAAAAAAATGCGGCCAACACATTATTTGAAGGCATGGAAGCAAAGGAAATCAAGCGGGTCAATGTCCCATTTGATTTTTTCCGCGTTCCCCAAACCATGAAAATTAAACGGATGATTGCTCCACCCAAGCTAAATTAGTATAGATTAAAGCAGGGGTTTTTATTTCTAAAACCTAAATGCTTTCAACGCTATTTTATTATAAATTAATGAGGGAATAGTGAGATTTTTTTATTGATGTGAGACTAACATTTTGCAACTTTAAGCTGTGACCGAATTATTTTATTTCTTTCCGCCCAAGTACAAACATAATTATAGAATAACAACCTCCTCCAGAATGTGCCATTAAGCCCATTGCCTCTACTTCCGATGCACCACATAAAATACAAGAGTCCTTTTCAACATAAAAGTCGCCTTGTACATTTACCTAGTGTAAAAGTCATGACCTATAAAAACTCCCAGTAATTATCCCTGTTAATTGCAGATGACGTTTCAGGGCTGTATTTTTCCATAAACGAAGTGGGAAATTTTACTTTCACTTTAGAATTCCATTTAAGTTCAAAAGCACTTAGTTTATTGTCCTGCTCCTCTATGTAATCAATCTCGGCTTTATCCACTGTACGCCAAAAGTAGGTATTGCCATAAAAGCCGGTGTAAGCCAGATTCTTTTTGCGTTCACTAATAATAAAGTTTTCCCACAAAGCACCAATGTCATTACGCTGTGCAATAGGTGCAAAATTGTTAATGATGCTGTTCCTGATCCCATTGTCGTAAAAATAGATTTTGCGGGAAGTACTGATCTCATTGCGCAAATTTCTTGCAAGTGGATTTAAACGAAAGATAACAAAGGACTTTTGCAGCAAATCAATGTAATTATTAACTGTGGCCTTGTCTATACCCACAATCCCTGCAAGTTCATTATACGAAACTTCATTACCCACCTGCCATGCCAGTGCCTGTAAAAGTTTTAATAATGCTTCTGGCCTGCGGATGCCACCTGACTCTAAAATATCTTTATACAAATAGCTCCCAGCTAGGTTATTTAAGGTCTCAATTGCACTATCAGGATTGTTAATCACATCAGGGTACATTCCTGTTATTAAAAATTCTTCCAGCCTTGAATGAACTTTAGCAAAGGAATATTGGTCTTTTAATTCTCTCCAGGATAACGGATATAACCGATATTCCCATTTACGACCGGTGAGCGGCTCATTGATTTTACTGGCTATTTCCAATGCCGAGGATCCGGATATAAAAAGTTGTATATCTTTTTTCGCATCAATAATCATCTTAGCACTAAGGCCAATATTTTCAAGACGCTGCGCCTCATCAAATACAACTACTTTGTAACTGCCGATGTAATTATTGATAAAAGCCTGTGTAGGATTGTTCCACGATGTTCGTGTAGCTGGATCATCTCCATTGATATAAAGATAATTCTCATTTAATGAAGCTGCTATCTTAGTAATCAGCGTAGTTTTCCCCACCTGCCTCGGCCCTAATATCACAATAGCTTTTTTAAAATCAACCTTACTTTCTAAGGTCTTTTGCAAGGCTCTTTTAATCATGACACAAATTCTATTCCCCAAATATAGCAATATTCAGGGAATATAACCCCCAAATATTGCCTTTTTTAGGGAATTTAAACATATTATCATAATGGGGTTATTGAATAACATACCCACAGTTCCTAAAAGGTTAACTTTCTGAAATTATTCATAACTCTAAAGCGAAGAAACAGTTCTTCCCATTTGGGAATCTGTACTAGCGGCAATTCCCAAATAGAATCAGATTACCTTGTGCAAGCATAGAACTCCTTATTCTGTTTTATCATAAGAAAATTGAATTCCGCAGCATCCAGAAAACTGTATAAGTGAAATTTGGGGTTAGCATATAGACCAATAAGGGTCAAAAAGTACTTAAACGCAAAAAGCCCTAGATTTCTCTAAGGCTTTTCTCCAGTGCTGTCAGATATATTCCGGACACACCAATTTCTGCAAGATTTGAAGGTTGTTTCTGAAATGAAGAACTATATTCAAAACATGCGAAATACCCGCTTAAGGTTTCGACAAGGCTGATTTTAGCTTGTTTACTCTACAAGTTAATCATGAAATCCGACCTTCCCATGTGGGAATTTGTAATTTGGCCCATTTCCCACATGGGATCAGCTTTTTTTGAACTATTTTGAATATCAGTCGTAATCACTATAATAGATAAATTAAATTTAGCAAACAAAAATTAAGAGATATTGTACGATCTATTATATAATCATTTTTGTTTATATTTGTATTATGGAAACGGCACTTGAAAATTATAGAGGTATTCATCCTGGTATGATTCTAGCGCGTGAGCTAAAAAAGCGGAATCTTAAAAAACGTCCATTTGCATTATCTCTGCAGATATATCCACAGACAATTAATGATATAACGAAAGGCAAGCGAAGCATACCAACTGCATTGTCTTTAAAAATTGATAAAGCATTGGGATTAGAAGAAGGAACCATGCATTTATTGCAGGCATATTTTGAAATTGAGAAAGAAAAGCATAAGCAACAGGATCATCCGGATCTTTCTGTTATACGCAAAATCCTCTTCTGGGATACAGATTTCGATCAGATCAATTGGAAAGATCAATATAAATCAATAATTGAGCGCGTATTTGAGCGTGGGAATAATGAGGAAAAACAGGAAATCCTCAATTTTTATGGAAAAGAAAAAGTAAAATTCATTACGGGCAGCGATAAAATTGCAGGCAATAGCCTTCCTGTAATGAGGAATATAAAAACCAAATAGGATGTACTGGAACTGTGAACAAAACCCTGAAAGACGGCTTGCTGTTGCTAATGAAAAAGGAAGAATTCGCGAGTTTCCGTCTTGTTGGAGGTACAGCATTGAGTCTTCATCTGGGACATAGGATGTCGGTAGATATTGACCTATTTACCGGGGAACCTTACCGATCCATAGACTTCGATGCCATTGAAGCATGTCTAAAAAACAGTTTCGCTTATGTGCATGGAGATTTTGGCGGCAATCAGGTTATGGGTAAATCTTATCTAGTTGGAACCGATCAAGATCATGTAGTCAAACTCGATGTATATTATTCCATGGATCCATTCTTCCAACCATACGTTGACTCAGATGGTGTTCGAATGGCTACGATAGAGGAGATTATTGCTATGAAAATAGATGTAATTCAGAGAGGTGGCCGTAAAAAAGATTTCTGGGACCTGCACGAGCTGCCGCCGCAATATCCAGTCAACACCATGATTGATTTACACCGTCAGCGTTTTGAGTGGACACATGATCCAAATCTGATCCGGAAAAATTTCTCGAATTTTGATAACGCCGATCCAGATCTCAATCCAATTTGCCTTCGCGGGAAGCAATGGGTCTTTATCAAAGAGGACCTGCTCGAAGCACTTGGTGCAGAATAAACTTCAAAAGAAGAAAAGGTATTGGGGGAGTTTCATATCCAAATTCACAATTCATGAATTGTGAATTCGCAAACACGTATCTTCAGAAACAAAAAGAGTCTGTATCATAAATCATGATTACAGACTTTTTTTGTTTAAGAGATTTTTTATTTTGCTGATTTCTAGGGTTTTGTAGTAATATTTTTGGGACTAATAGTTAAACCAAATTTAAAACCATAAAAACTAACTTAAAACACTTAAAATCAATACTATAAAAAACCTACTAAGTGAAAAAGAGCCTGATATCATGATTTATGATACAGGCTCCTCTCTATTCCATTTCTTAAATTAATTATCACTCAAAGCTAAGTCAAGCAACATTAAATACTTATTACATTGGCTTTAAATGTCTTAACTATGGTCTGTTTTGGGGACCCGTCTTTTGGAACTACATCAAAAGACACACGAACAGCGGCTTCAGCTGCGCTTGGTGGGTTACCAGGTAACACAGATAAATAAGATATTGTAACCGCTGTGGGATCAGAAGCAACTATTCCGTGCCCCAAAATATCTTCTTTATTTTGAGATGAAACACTAATGTCATTAAGAGTAGTATTATTGATAATAGATGTCATATCATATGCCAAAACTTCATATTTAATATTACTGATTGTAGCATCAGATAAGACTGCTGGATTAAAAACTAAATTAAAAGAATTTAGGTTAATAGTATATCTTCTTGTTGGAGCGTACCCATTTGTTCTTCCATGCCAAGGGTCTGGCTCTCCAGGAGGCACTTGCGGAAGGATAACGCTTGGATTTGTAACTTCTTGGTACACTTGTGGTTTACCATCAACATAAAAAACCCCCATTGGTTGGTTATATGCTGGATAAAAAGGAACAGCTTGGTCATTATTTAATGTGCCTGGAATAGCGAAAACGTTGTCAAACAATTGACTGCTAACTGTAGAACTTCCATTAACAGTAATGTTAGTGTTAAGCGTTAATGAAACTTTTTCATTAATCGTAGTCCTTTTTGTAAAACCAAAAATGCCATTTAAAAACCCACTTATACTGCCTGCCAAACCATTTGTAATTGCTGTTGCTACCTTCGGTTTATCTGTACTGTCTAAAAAACTTATCGCTTGAGTCGCGTGTGATGATCCTACACCAAGAGCCGCATTGACAACAGTATTTGTTAAGGCTCCGAAAAAATTTGTTTTTGAAGAAGGGACAGCAATAGTTCCATTTAGGCTTCCTGTTTGCGTTCCGTTCAAAGTAATACTTGCAATACTATTGGGGTTTATTTGCCACTCCATTGTTGTTGTGGGATAAGCTGTACTAGCAGTATTTTCGTCATAAGCTAGTTCAAACTCGGAAGCATACCATGAACCGGTCGAGGAGACTTGAAAGGGTTGAAGCTGTGTAACAGCCGGTTGGTTTACACCATAATTTACAATATCGCTTCCTGAAAAATTTAATACAGGTGAGCTGGCAGCAGCCGATCCATTGATTGATAGTTCGGAAACAATATTATTGGAAGGATAATTCTGCCCGGGAGCAAAATAAAAATAAGTTCTCAAAACACCTCTATATTTATTGTAAAGCATAAAATATGATGGATTGTAAACAACACTAGCATTAAAAGTATTGTAAACCAATTCCCACCCATCAGATTCGGCGTAATCTGAGATTATGTCTTGATTAATTTTTACCCCACCTAGCCCTGACTGCCAAGGTACAGGTATCGGTGTTACATTAGGAGGTACGGGCATAAACGAGATGTTTTCCCAATCTAACGGGAATGATGGTGTTCCTGTTAAGGTGCTAGCCGATACGCTCTTACTTTCTAAAGCTTTGTCATAGCTTAGGGATTGGTCTAAATTACTTTTCTTGCAGCTAAAATTTAGTAAAATTAGCATCATAGGTAGAGTGAGAGTTAGAGATTTTTTCATTTGATAATAGGGATTTTTGTGTATGATAGTCTAAAAATAATTCTTTTCTCAAAACAAAAGAGGACGTATCAATTATGATACGTCCTCCTTCTTTACTTTGGCTAATTTCTATTGTAAAACAATGAAGAGAATACAAGGTTAGCCATTTTTTCCAACTTCGCTAATTTTTCCTCTATGTTCACGAAGTTGGAAAAATTGATTTTGATACTTTCAGTCCACTTTTCAGTCCTCAACCTATTCAAAATATCACCTGTTGTATTTCTCGGTTTCACTATGTTCTTATACCATTTCGGTCCAGGTAAAGCTGTTTTATCCCCTTTTCCATAGAAATTGAATAAAATTATTGTTACCAAAATGTTGACACAGAAAAATTAAACTTGAATTTGGGATTTTTGTAAAAAAACCCTTCTGGCTACCAAACCGGAGGGCTTTTATTTTTGAGTTTAACGGAAAAAATCCGTTTGTGCCCAACGATATACTCCGAACACACCAATTTCTTGATGATTTGAAGGTCGTTGCAGAGATGAAAAACTATATTGATGACATGAGGAATACACGTTTAACACCTCTCAAACGCTGATTTTTGTTTATCAATTGGAAGTAAATAACGTAAAAAAAAGGCATCCCATGTGGGAAATCACTAAGGTCGGATATTCCCATATGGGATAACCAAAATACAGTTATAAATAGATGTCGATCCATGCCATTCTAGCCAAACGTTTTCGACAAGTTATTGCAGAAGAAGACATTTTAGTTTTATAGCCTTTTTAGGGCATCTTCATTACCTAGTTTCGTATCGTTTTTCTGCACATGTGATTTTCCGAACTTATAGGTAAAGCCGACATAAACTCTTTTGCTATCAGTATTTATTCTCTCGGCTGATCGAAAAGTTCCGTAATTTCTCGTTATTAGGTAATCATTACGTTTAAATACCAATTCACTCCCTCCAAGCCTGAGCTGACCTTTGCCTTCCCATAAGTTGAGTAAAAAGGATGCGTCAACATTTTTATTTCCACTGTTATTTGAAAGATCCTGTACGTAATCAGTCCAGTAATAGGCATCGATCTGAAATTTGAGTCTGGTGGAAAATTTAAATATATGAGATGTTTTAAAATCAGAATGGAAAGCAGAAAGTTTATATTTCCGACCAAGGACCAGGCCTTCGGCTTTATTGTACCCTATTGGTGTACCACTGTTGATGGTTTCCCACCAATCATTTATCTGTAAAGGATAGAACAGGTAAAGGGAGATGTCTGAAGCACTTTTCAGGTTCTGTCTAGTATAGTAAGTGACCTTGGTTGCAAAATCTTGTTTTACCGGAAACAGTCCGATTAGCCCTTTGTTTTTTGTGTAACTTAGCGATAGGCTGAGTTTATAGACATTTGCATTTAATGAGTATATGTTATCAAATGCCGGAACCAGTGCCGGATTACCTTGCTCAATGGTATACTGATTAATCGCGACCAAATAGGGCACCAGTTCATAGTAAGGTGCACGACTAATTGTCTTTTTATAGGAAGCCGAGACCTCAATGTCTTTATTCACGGTATGCTGGTATAAGAATGTTGGAAACAGATTTGTATAATGCTGACGGAAGTGACCTGCAAAATCAGCTTTGGTATCTTCCAACCTCACTCCAGCCTGTAATTTAATATTTCTCCATCCTTTGGAGAGAATACCATAGGCTGCTCCAATGGATTCCTGAAGTGTATTATGACTGGAAAACTCCGGAACCTGTTGCATCTGTCCACTTCGGTCATCTTCATAATTTACGCTCGTTCTTGAATTGGTTTGCTGATACTTCAACCCTGTTTCAAGTTTCCAGCTTTTCTGGAATTGACGTGCATAATCTGCCTGTACAATATAAACGTCTATGGCCGCCTGATTCCGGTTTTGATATACGGGCGGAGTTTGGATCAGCTCACCCGAGGCATTATAGAGTGCCGATGGAAATTTCTGGAACATATTCCTCTTCCAGGGGGTAAAGGTTGTCAGAACCGTCAAGTCATGTTTACCCGAATCAGACAGTAAATGATAATTAAGGTTGTAGGTAGAAGACCAGACTGTCTGGTTAAAATCAGCATCGGTAATTAAAGCAGAATCTGGCCTCAGATTTTCTTTTCCAAATTCATTTCGCGTTCCCCATGGTCCTTTAAATTTATAGTGGTTAGCATCTGCGAACAACCCAAAGGTTTGATTTTCACTCAACTGAAAATCGATACTTCCTTGGAAGGAATACATATTATTATGGGAAAGACGCTTCCAGTTATTTGACATAAAATAGGAAGGATCAGCCGGATCCTGAAATCTGGTAGAAGTCACGCCGAAAAAATTGTCACCTTTAATGATCCCCCCGTTTGCATATATGGTTAAACGGTTGCGTTTATAGGTCCCTGAAAGATTTGTGCTACCGTTAGCATATTTTCCTGTAGAACCATCAAGTCTAAAATTTCCTGTAAAACCCTCGACTTGACTCTTTTTGGTTATGATGTTAATCACGGCGCCATAAGAAGCATCATATTTAGCTGATGGGTGGGTGATTAATTCAATTTTCTGAATATTTCCAGCAGGCATTGTTTGTAGTATGTTTTCGAGGGATACATCCGGCACAGGCTTACCATCAATTAAAATCATTGTTTTTTTTCCTTGCAGACTTACACTGTTGTCTGCACCAACTCGTACGAAAGGGGCCGATCGGAGCAACTGTAAAGAGTTACCGGCAGCCATTGCACTGTTTTCGACGTTATAGATCAGCCTGTCCCCTTTGCTCTCTACCAGTTGTCTGGATGAAGTGATCTTGACTTCCTTTAAAGTTTCCTCAGAAGCCCGCATTGCAATGGGCTCCATAGCAGGCCTTACAGCTCCGCCAACAGTAAATGGTTTGGTGGTGTAAGGATATTTTCCAACTGCGGAAATCCTGATCTTATAGGTACCGGCTTTAATGGCTGTGAAAGTAAAATTGCCGGCGGTATCGGTCAAAGCATTTTGTACCAAAGTAGAATCTGCCGCGGTCAATAAGGTCACTTTAATATAAATCAGGGGCAGCTGATGCTCGTCCAATACTCGTCCCTGAACCTGGTCCCGTGCTAATGAATCCTGCGCCGGCAATTTTAAGGCTCCTATCTGTTGTGTATCCCCAACAGCCCGGGCAGGTTTTGGAAATATGGAATAATTCTGCTCATCAACTTTGTACCAGGAAAGATTTAACGGGCCTAATAAACTATTCAATACCTGACTGATTGATTTGCCTTTGTATAAGCTGGCATCATAATTTACTTTTTGAGGTTTGACATTAGCATCTTCGTATAAAAAGTTTACTTTAAATTGTGCAATTAATGCAGAGAGTACCTTGACCAGAGGCTGTGGTGTTACCGTGGGGTTTATTTGTTTGACCATAGCAACAGCGGGACTGAAAAGGATCATACAGACTAAATTAATGAGTCCTATTTTTAGATGCTTTCTCATAATGCCGCTCCTATTTAGCTTTAATAATGAGTTCACGGGATTCATTATTTCTGGTAATACTGATGTTTAACGTTATTGCAATTAACTCGAGTAAAACTTTATCATTTTTGGAACTTACTGTTCCTGAAAGTTTTCTTGTTAAAATGTGTGGATCGTCTACCCTGACTTTATAGCCGTAAATGTCTTCGAGGTAATTGAATATTTTAATAAGCGGAACGTTCCTGAAATAAAGCTTTCCGTCTTTCCACGAAGCATATTCAACGACGTTAATAGGCTTCTTGTCTAATTTTCCTCCTGTATATTCTACTATTTCCCCAGGGTTAAGAATTAATGTTTTATCCTTTTCGTTACGCAGACCCAGACTGATTTTTCCATCTAACAAGGCAACTTCTGTCCGACCCCTTCTATCATTGACATTAAAGGAGGTACCGAGTACTTCTACATTTAATGCACCTGTGTGTACTATAAAACGCTGATGATTTTTAACTGGTCCATTTTTATGAAGATGATTTACTTTCAAAAATGCTTCACCTTCAATCCATACTTCCCTGATTTTACTGTCGTCCCAGCTCCTATCATATTTGATATGGGAATTTGCATTTAGGGTCACCTGTGATCCATCTGGCAAAGTCATCGTTTGCAGTTGTCCGTAAGGCGTTTGAATAGATATCTGCTGGAAGCTTGAATAAAATAAACCAGCTGCGAAAAGTACACCAATTAAGATAGCTGCTGCAGCATACCGGAGCCAAAGACTGATTGATCTTTGTGGGTTGCCACTTAGGGTAGTTCTTGCAGCGATAGTATTCCAGATTTCTTGTTGTTCGTTTTTACCGAGTATTGCTGTTTCAAAACGCATAGACAGTATAATCTCTGTTGCCTCCCGGATAATTGGACTCAGGCCGGGATAAATTTGCTGGATGCTGCTCCATTTGAGGTCCAGTTCTTTAGTGGGTTGACTAACCCAAAGCATAAAAGATTTGTCATTGATCAGATCTTTCAGGGCATAGGATTGATAATCGCTTAATTGTTTCTCCATCTTCACTGTTTTGATCCTATTAGCTGACAAAGAAACATTTTACCCCATCAAAATGAATGTATTTTATATCAATCTGATTATCAGCTAAATAATTTTAAACTAAATATCAGATAAAGCAGCAGTAAATCTTCTTTAGATAGATTGTCACGCAAAAAATCCAATGATCTGGCCATTATTTTATAACTTGCTTTAACGGTGATTCCCATTATTTCTGCAATTTCTTCATAGGAAAGCTGCTCGTAGAATTTTAGAAAAATAGCTTCTCTTTGCCGGGCGGTAAGGCCGGAAATAGTTAATTGGAGCTGTTCACTGACTGCTTTGCGCCTTTCACCATCAATCAGTGCTTCTTCTACATCCAGACTAACATTAAATTCATAATTTTCAGTCTCATCAAAATCGCGATGTTTTTGTAACTGAGCGACTTTTTTAAGAATGAGATTTCTGTAAGATTTATAGAGGTAATTTTTAACGTGCGGTGGAATGCCAATTGAATTCCTTTTCGTCCAGAGCTGAACAAACAGTTCCTGGATACACTCTTTTATCAAATCCTTATCCATGGAAAATTTCGCTCCATAATTATACAATCCAGGGGAGTATTCTTGATAAAGAAAGGAAAAAGAGGCTGCATCGCCTGTTTTGAAGGCTTTCCAATGCAGGTTTTCTGATTCGCTGAAATTAGGATATGGAGTTTGCAAAGTGATCTATTTGCTGCTAAAATACAACTTTTAGGTTGTGTTCAAACAGAATGGCTTTGCAAAACACTCGGCAGTAGCTTCCTGCCCTTTTAAAATATGTTAGCTAATTAAGCAACTCAACAGTTTGTCATCGAAAATGGCCGCTCGTTCCATTTAAATTATTCTTCCCTACTTTTACAGAAATATACATCCCATACACTGTGGGTATTTCACCAAAAGTAACGAAAAACCACTATCTCCGAAATAAGCAATTAGGGAATTAGTCACTACAGATAATATTCAATTCCTTACTTCTTCGAATAAGTCTGGATCCATGGATGAATATTTTATGGGTAATGTATCTCCAACAGAAAATCGCCTGTCAGCTTCAACATCATCCATAATTGAATGATTATATATCCTTCCTCTTGAAGTATAAGTAAACTTAATTATTATTCCTGGGTAATTTTTGTGACCGCCCATGTATTTAACTGATGTAACTGTGGCATTAGCCTTTGTACCATACCTCTTAAGCTGATTATCAGCGTAGTTATTGTGAAGAATATTGAGCAATAGAAGTGTAGATCCTGTTAAAAGGACGAAGATTAAGCCTTTGACTAAATAGTTCCCAGAAAACCGCAGCTGAATTAAAAAATAAATAGATAACGCAATAGCTAACTGATCAAGTCCATCGAGCTTTGAAAGCTTATGTGAATAATATATGTGGACATAGCCGCAAGCGACAATTCCTGTAGACAATATTAAAGTTATAATATTGATTTTTTTCATAGTGAAAAACTATCGTTTTAAAAAACGAAAATTCGTACATTAAAAGCAAGAATCCAAAGTAAGTTTTACGTTTGTACTTTTCACTGTTAGAGGTCGTCAGTTTAGTTAGCAAAAAGCATTCAGAATGCATTAATCGTTATATCAATCTGTGTAATATTCGCTTGTTTATAAAAATAATACAGAAATCTTGATGCATATAGTTATCGGATCTTTTTAACAAAGATTAACAACTTAGTCTTTTCACTTGTGCTTAATTTCGTTTGTATGAACGCAATCCGACTTAGGTCTTTCCTCAGTTTATTACTAATTTCTACCGCTAGTATCGTTTCAGCACAAACGCTCAAACAGAAAGAAAAGAACCTCAAAGCATTTACCGAACTATATGGCTATGTTCGCTTTTTCCACCCCTCAGACGAAGCAACTAAGACTAACTGGTTTCTATATTCACTATATGGGAGTCCATCAGGTAATGTCTGCCCAAAATGACCGACAGCTACTCAAAGAGTTGAAGGCGTTAATGTCACCAATTGCTCCATCGGTCATTATAGATAGTATTCCTATACCAAAACTTAGGAGTTTTAGTAAAATTATTCCTGAAAAGGCAATGAATTACAAGCTTGTAAATTGGGTTCACAGGGGTTTATCTTTGCCTAATGGTTCACCCGTCGAGTCAAAGAAATAACAGAGATACAGTTGAGACGAACTACATCGACTATCCTTTATCTACAATCAGATTAGACGCAACGATTGACGGTTGTTATGAATTTACTGTGGAAGTGACAGGGGATAAAACTGATTGTTACCAGGACAATTTATTTGTTGCGGCCTTTGATGGTTTTGAACGACTCATAAATAAGTCTAGTGAAAATATTATAACTGGAAAAACTATTCGGTACAGATTCCAGGGAAATCTTCCTAAAGGTGAGAAGAGTGTTAATTTTACGCTCAGAGTACCAAAATATAGGATTGTTAGGATAAATAAGCCTAACATTCAAGTTTTCACTGAAAAAAACAAGAGAACATTCGAATTTAAAGAGCCACTGGATGTGAAGAATGCGACTGTAAATATTATTTTGAGTATTGCAGAGGATAAAAAATTCTATTTGACAAAACCTGCCTCTATTTCAAATATAACTTCTTTAAAACTTGCTAAGAATGTATATGCCGCTATTCCACATACCCTCTATGCGACGAAAAGTGCCACTTATCCTCAGGTTGAAAATACATTCCCATTAAACATTTTTTCGATAATAATATTAGCCATCAGCCGGCTATGTCGTCCATTTCCATTTGAAAAACAGTGAATACTAACTATACGGTGTTTAAACCGAACTGCAATTTCATCAGGAGAAAAAACATCATTATCAATCCAAAATCTGGCATCGTCTAACAGCGACTTTAATTCAACAGCAACTTGCCATCTGTCAACGCCAATGTTCTTATTTGTTTTGCGGAAATCCCCTGCCCATGCCCAAACATTTCTATACATTCGTTTATGCACGTCCTTGACAAAAGCTTCTGTAAGGAGACTATTTCGTTTAAAATTTCTGCTCAAAGTCCATTGTATCACTTCTTCGATATTCTGCTGTTCAAACTCATCCAGCTCTTCCCTGGTTGCAATGGCAGGGATTAGCAAACCTTCTTTTTCCTCTTCGTCCAATGGGGTTTGTCCATCAATATAAACTATATCTAATCCCATAAAATTTTAGGCATGTTATTTTTTATATCTTCGGTTCTCTCCTTTATCGCTTTTTCAATTCTTTCCTTAGAATTCTCCTGATCTTCTAATTTCATGGTGTTTGATGTGCGTAAAACAATTTTCGAAGCTAGCTCCATTGCCTTTTTTTCTATTAAAGTATCTAACGAACCATCCTTTGGTATAAAGCCATAAACCAATTCCATATCTAATACCCTTCCTACCTCTCTTAAGGATTTTAGCGTGATCGAACCATCCTTTTCTCTTTTTTCAATATCCAAAATACCTTGTTTGGTAACCGACAATTTATTCCCCAATTGTTGCATTGACATACCTAAAGTAGTACGAATGGCTTTAATCCAACCAGTCGGTGGAACAGCAACCTGCTTTAAGGTAACAAAGCTTAGTAATTTATTATTAAGCTGTTGAATCATTAATGACTGTTTCCCCATATAAGTAAAGTTTTAACTTGACAATTCACCAACAAAAGTAAGCATATAGCTTTACAAAATAAAAGTAAAGCTATAGCTTAACCTATTTTTTATGCCTATATTTTAATTAATTACAAATGACTATTAATCAACTAGCCTCATGAAGTGACGCAATAGTGAGAACAACAAAAAATAGCATTTTAGGAATGCGCTTAAGCTTTTCTAAAAAAGAGTTAGAATAAGGTCATTATTAGTAGAACCAAAATTGGGATCGAACCGCTAGGATGGACCTGGCCTTCCAGCTTATCTACCACATTAACAAAAATTAGAGGGCAAAAAAAAGGAGTTAGTCCCAAATTTAAGACTAACTCCAACCAAGTGCACTTGTAGGGATTCGAACCCCAAACCTTCTCATCCGTAGTGAGATGCTCTATCCAATTGAGCTACAAATGCGTTTTTTTATTATAACTCCGTTTCGTTAACGGACTGCAAAAGTAATGCTTGAAATTCAAAATAGCAATATTTTTTATAAAATTATTCAGAGCATTACTCTTGCAGAACTGTATTATGCTTCTACTGCTTTCTTAATCGCATCAAAATCAGGCATATTACCAGCATCTTCTAAAACTTCTGAATGGATAATTTTTCCTTCTTCGTTCAAAACAAACGCTGCTCTTTTGGAAACGCCCTTTAAATTGAAGACAAAATCTTCGTAAAATGCACCGTAAGCCTGAGATATTTCTTTATTAAAATCAGAAAGTAACGGAAATTGGTAAGCTTGATCTTCTTTGAATTTAGCCAGGGTAAAAGGAGAATCAACAGAAATGCCAACAACAGCAGCATTCATTCCTTCATAATAGCCAAAGCTATCTCTCATTGTACATAACTGAGCAGTACAAACACCTGTAAATGCCATAGGAAAAAAATGAACAACTACTTTTTTTCCTTGATAATCTGAAAGAGACACCTCTTTCAACTCAGAACTAAATAATTTAAAATCCGGGGCTTTATCGCCAACTTGTAATGCCATAGTATAATTAAGTTTATTGTTCAAATATAAATTTGTGATCCTCTTCTTTCAAATCAAATACTAAAGATGAGAAAACACTGACCCCTCTGCCCCTACTTCTTTAATTGCTGATCCAGAATTATCAGCCCTTCTTCAAAACTGTGTGGATTATAACCCAGGTCCCGAATAGTCTTGTCTAAAACAAAACCTGTTCTTACAGGTCTTTTTGCTGTTTGATTAAGTGTTTCTGCACTGATCTCATTGATCATGCTTTTATCAAGCTTCCAATAATCAGCTACTCTTGCTACCAGTTCAGAAATACTCATCATATCCTTCCCCGAAGCATTGTATATCCCCTGTGCATCCTTCTCAACTGCAAGCAGGCAGCAATCAGCCAAATCCTCTGCAAGTGTAGGCATGCGCCATTGATCATTAACCACGTTTATTGGTGAACCTTTTTCTAAAGCTCCCTTTGCCCATAGTACGATATTACTGCGGCTCATATCACTTACTATACCATATACTAATATAGTACGCAAAATTGCCCATCTGCAATTAGACGCTTTAATAATGTTCTCTGCCTCGACCTTCGTTTGTCCATAATAACTTAAAGGATTTGGGTCGGCCTCTTCGTCGTATGGGCCTTTTGCCCCATCAAAAATAAAATCGGTCGACAAATGCACCAACTGGATATCATGTTCTTCGCAAACTGAGATCAGTGTTTTTACCGATTCCACATTCAACTGATAAGCCAATTCCTTTTGATCTTCGCAAGTATCCACGTTGGTCATGGCAGCAGTATGAATGATGGCATCAGGCTTATAATGCCCGACAACTTCCTTCACATTCTGCGGATCCAGAATGTCCATTTCGGCATACGTATATCCATCTTTAACAGGAAAACGATCAGCCCCTTTTGATGTTGCAATTAACTTAAATTGCTTCGTAGCAGATAACCGCTCTGTTATTTTCTGACCCAAAAGGCCATTACTTCCTGTAACTAGTATGGTTTTCATTAATGTTTATTTACAATTTTCAACAGCTACCAATGCAGCAAAAATCACTATTTAATGCTTTAAAAGGCATAATTAAAGCCTCAATAATACCGGCTAAATTATTGATTAAAAAACTGTGGAAAAACTTTTTATTTATATATGTATTTCTTGTATAAAAATTTTAACTTTGCAAACCGAATTGTAGGCCCATAAAACAGCCTTTAACAAATTGATATTTATAATTTTACCCAAAACAATATATGCCTAACATTGGAAAAATAGCGCAGATTATAGGACCGGTAGTTGACGTGAGTTTTGCTGACGATGCTCATTTACCTCAAATTTTCTCTGCATTAGAGATTGAAAAAGAAAACGGACAGAAAGTCGTTTTAGAAGTTCAACAACATCTTGGTGAAGACCGCGTACGTGCAATTGCAATGGACTCGACCGATGGTTTGGTTCGTGGAATGAAAGCATTAGATACTGGTGCTCCTATTCAAATGCCAGTTGGTGATCAAATTAAAGGTCGCTTATTCAATGTTGTTGGTGAAGCTATCGATGGTATTAATACTGTTAGCAAAACCGGTGGCAGACCAATCCACAATGCTCCTCCTAGATTTGATGAGCTATCAACTGAAACTGAAGTACTTTTTACAGGTATTAAAGTAATCGATTTATTAGAGCCTTATGCAAAAGGTGGTAAAATCGGTTTGTTCGGTGGTGCTGGGGTAGGTAAAACGGTATTGATCATGGAATTGGTAAACAACATTGCGAAAGCATATGCTGGTTTATCTGTATTCGCTGGTGTAGGTGAGCGTACTCGTGAAGGTAATGACCTTTTACGTGAGTTTATCGAGTCTGGTGTAATCAACTATGGTGAAGACTTCCTTCATTCAATGGAAAAAGGCGGATGGGATTTGAGTAAAGTTGATACTGAAAAATTAAAAGAATCAAAAGCAACATTGGTATTCGGTCAAATGAACGAGCCTCCTGGTGCACGTGCTCGTGTAGCATTATCAGGATTAACAGTTGCTGAATATTTCCGTGATGGTGATGGCGAAGGCGCTGGAAAAGATATCCTTTTCTTCGTTGACAACATCTTCCGTTTCACTCAGGCTGGTTCTGAGGTATCTGCACTATTAGGCCGTATGCCTTCTGCTGTAGGTTACCAACCAACCCTTGCTACTGAGATGGGTTTAATGCAAGAGCGTATTACTTCAACTAAACGCGGTTCAATTACTTCTGTACAGGCTGTTTATGTACCTGCGGATGATTTAACTGACCCGGCTCCGGCTACAACTTTCGCCCACTTAGATGCTACAACAGTATTATCCCGTAAAATTGCTGAGCTAGGTATCTACCCTGCGGTGGATCCATTGGATTCTACCTCACGTATCTTATCTCCGGCTGTTTTAGGTGATGAGCACTACAACACAGCTCAACGTGTTAAAGAAACATTACAACGCTATAAAGAATTACAAGATATCATTGCAATCCTTGGTATGGACGAGTTATCTGAAGAAGATAAATTAGTTGTATCACGTGCACGTCGTGTTCAGCGTTTCTTGTCTCAGCCATTCCACGTTGCTGAGCAATTTACAGGCTTGAAAGGCGTATTGGTTGACATTAAAGATACCATCAAAGGATTTAACATGATCATGGATGGTGAAGTTGATGAATATCCTGAAGCTGCATTTAACTTAGTTGGAAGCATTGAAGAGGCTATTGAAAAAGGTAAAAAACTATTAGCTGAAGCAAACGCTTAATTTTTAAAGCGTACATAATATATATATGACATTAGAAATATTAACCCCAGATAAGAAAGTTTTTGAAGGTGACGTAACTGCAGTTACTGTTCCTGGTACCATGGGATCTTTTCAGATACTACATGACCATGCACCTATTATTTCAACTTTAGAAGATGGACCTGTAATTATTAAATGCAAAACTGGCGATCAAACCTTTACTATTAAAGGCGGTGTAGTTGAAGTTTTAAAAAACAAAATTATTGTGTTAGCCGAAGGGGTTGCTTAATATTTAATCATACAATATTCTAAAAGCCCTTTGAAATTTCAAAGGGCTTTTTTTTATTTATAGTTCCGTCATCCTGAACTTATTTCAGGATGACAATACTAAGCTCTCAGAATGACCATCGCTTTATGAAAAATCCCTCTAAAAAAAACAAAATTTCAACCAACTTTTTTAAGGTTTTCCACATTTTAAGAAGAATTTGCACAAATTTATAATGCTAGCATAACACCTATACCGAATACCGATTTCATATTTGGTATAGCGACCACCATGTTAAGATATGAAATTTACATATATTTAAGAATATAATTCTTAAATATAATAAAAATAAAGAATTATATTTTTTTTCATTTATTTTCATTCACCTATTGATAGTTTAACCGCCAAGAGGTAAATTGGATTCTATAAAACAACAAGAAATTAAACAACGATATGAACCTTTCAGTCAACGTCTTATTTACTGTAATTGTCAACCTAATTCTCCTACTGATTATTCAGAAGGATAAGGCGCTATAAAGGAATATTGAATACTTAAAATATACTAGAGCGCCACCACAAGTGGCGCTTTTTTAATGAAACATCTAAAATACAAAAACATACCTGACAAAAAATGCAATATTTCAATTCAAATACCATACTTTACTTAAACGGGCGGTTCGAAAAAGCGGCCGATTCAAACGCCGATTTGTATGGTCAGTCGTTACACTACGGCTATGCAGTTTTTGAAGGAATAAGGGCCTACTCCACTCACAATGGCACCCGTATTTTTAAGGCAAGAGAACATTTCGAAAGATTAAAACGCTCTGCAGAATTAGTTCATATTCCATTTACATGGGACATAAATAAATTAATTAAACAAACCTACAGGTTATTAGAAATCAATAATTTAAAGGATGCTTATATCCGTCCTTTAATATACTGTCCACCTGCTATGTCATTGGTTGCTGCAAAAGAAGCTTCAATCATGATCTGCGTGTGGGATTGGGAAGCTTATCTTGGACATAAACTGCTTAAAGTTTGCGTATCAAGTTTTGAACGTCCAAATCCTAAATCAACTCCTATTGAGGCTAAGGTTAGCGGCAACTATGTTAACTCCATACTAGCCACTACAGAGGCCAAACGTAAAGGATTTGATGAGGCCTTGTTGCTTGATATGTATGGCAACGTTGCTGAAGCCCCGGGTGCAAATATCTTTATCGAAAAAAATGGCATGTTATACACCCCTCCTCTTGGAAACATTTTACCAGGTATTACCCGGGCTACAGTAATTGAACTATGCCATATTTTAGATATAGAAATTATTGAGAAACATTTATCAGTAAAAGACCTGAAACATGCGGATAGCGCATTTTTCTGTGGTACAGCTACTGAAATTGCAGGAATAGGATCGGTAGACGAATATACTTTCCCATTAAAATGGACCGATAGCGTTGGTGCAACCATACAGCGTACCTATAAATCCCTGGTATTAGAAAAACAGAACTACGAAGTAATCATATAACTACTACATAATATAATAAGTAAATAACAAAAAAGACCTAACCACATAATATGTCACAAACACCAGAAATCAATCGCTACAGTAAAACTTTTACACAAGACCCAACACAACCGGCTGCACAAGCAATGTTGTACGGAATTGGTTTAACTAAAGCAGATATGGATAAAGCTCAGGTTGGTATTGCCAGCATGGGATATGATGGAAACACCTGCAACATGCATTTAAATGATTTAGCCAAAATCGTTAAAGATGGTGTATGGAAAAATGACATGGTCGGTTTAACATTCAGCACTATTGGTGTTAGTGATGGTATGTCTAACGGAACAGATGGAATGCGTTATTCCTTAGTTTCAAGAGATGTTATTGCCGACTCAATTGAGACCATTTGTGGTGGGCAATACTACGATGGATTGATCACTATACCTGGCTGCGACAAAAATATGCCGGGATCTATCATGGCAATGGGCCGTTTAAATCGCCCTTCTATCATGGTTTACGGTGGAAGCATCCACTCTGGGAACTACAAGGGTAAAGCATTAAACATTGTGTCTGCTTTTGAGGCATTGGGTCAAAAACTTGCAGGTAACTTAGAAGAAGAGGATTTTCAGGGTGTAATCAGAAATGCTTGTCCTGGTGCAGGTGCTTGCGGAGGTATGTATACAGCTAACACTATGGCTTCTGCTATTGAAGCGTTAGGTATGAGTTTGCCTTACAGCTCCTCATATCCTGCATTAAGCGAAGAAAAAAGAAATGAGTGCTTAGAAGCCGGTAAAGCAATTAGAATTCTATTGGAAAGAAATATCCTTCCTTCAGATATCATGACAGAAAGGTCATTCCACAATGCTATCGTTACTGTTATGGTTTTAGGTGGTTCTACCAATGCAGTATTGCACTTAATTGCAATGGCTAAATCGGTAGGCTTAAATTTACAACTTAGTGATTTCCAAAAAATCAGCGACAGCACTCCGGTACTTGGTGATCTAAAACCAAGCGGAACTTACCTGATGGAAGATCTGCATGAAATTGGCGGTGTACCTGCGGTTTTAAAGTACCTGATAAAAGTTGGTTTAGTTCATGGCGACTGTATCACTGTTACTGGTAAAACATTGGCAGAAAACGTAGCAGATGCTGTAGATCTTGACTTCGATAATCAAAAAATTATATTCCCTGTAACAGAACCGATTAAAGAAACCGGTCACTTACAAATGCTTTATGGGAACCTTGCAACTAAAGGTGCTGTAGCTAAGATCAGTGGTAAAGAAGGCGAAAAATTTGTAGGCCCTGCCCGCGTGTTTGACGGAGAGCAGAAGCTGATTGCAGGAATTCAAAGTGGAAAAGTAAAGAGCGGAGACGTAGTAGTAATCAGACAGGTTGGTCCTAAAGGAGCTCCGGGTATGCCTGAAATGCTAAAGCCAACTTCGGTTATTATAGGTGCAGGATTAGGTAAAACTGTGGCTTTAATTACAGATGGTCGTTTTTCGGGTGGTACTCATGGTTTTGTAGTAGGCCACATCACTCCTGAAGCATGGGATGGCGGAAACATCGCATTAGTTCATGATGATGACATCATCACTATTGATGCAGTAAACAATTCAATTGATGTTCATTTAACTGAAGAGCAGCTGGCTACCCGCCGAGCGGTTTGGAAACAGTTGCCACCACCCGTCACAAAAGGAGTGCTCTATAAATACCTTAAACAAGTAAGCAATGCCAGCGAAGGCTGCGTTACTGATGCCTACAATGATTAATTAATTAGAAAACCTATACCCTAAACATACAACAATGGATACAGCACACGAGGAAACAACAACCTTAACAGAACCTAAAAAAACAACAACTGTTTCAGGCTCTGTGGCTTTATTGGAAGGATTAATAGCTGAGGGTACCGATACCATTTTTGGTTACCCGGGCGGCGCCATCATGCCAATTTATGATGCGCTATACGATTACAAAGAAAAATTACAACATATTTTAGTACGTCATGAGCAAGGCGGCACACACGCTGGCCAGGGTTATGCACGTACTTCAGGCAAAGTCGGTGTTGTTTTTGCAACCAGCGGTCCTGGCGCAACAAACCTGGTAACAGGTTTGGCTGATGCTCAGATAGACAGTACTCCTATGGTTTGCATCACAGGCCAGGTTTTTGCGCACCTTTTAGGCACAGATGCTTTCCAGGAAACTGATGTAATTAACATCACCACTCCGGTTACAAAATGGAACTATCAGGTAACTGATGCCAATGAAATTCCTAGTGTTCTTGCAAAAGCTTTTTATATCGCACGCAGTGGAAGACCAGGTCCGGTTTTAATTGACATTACCAAAAATGCGCAGTTACAAATGTTCGAATACGAAGGATATACTCCTTGCGAACACATCCGTAGCTACCGCCCTAAACCTTTGATCAGAAAAGAATATATTGAGGAGGCTGCAGCGTTAATTAACGGAGCAAAAAAACCTTTCATCCTATTCGGACAAGGTGTTTTATTAGGTAATGCAGAACAAGAATTTAAAGCTTTTGTAGAGAAAAGCGGTATTCCGGCAGCATGGACAATACTAGGTGCCGGTGCCATCCCTACAGATCATCCGTTAAATGTTGGTATGCTTGGTATGCATGGTAACTATGGCCCTAACGTACAAACTAACGCTTGCGATGTTTTAATTGCAATAGGAATGCGTTTCGACGACCGTGTTACAGGCCGCTTAGATAAGTATGCAAAACAGGCAAAGGTTATTCATTTGGATATTGACCCGGCCGAAATTGATAAAAACGTAAAAGCAGACGTTCCTGTTTGGGGCGATTGTAAAGAAACTTTACCATTCTTAACTGCTTTGGTTGATCAGAAATCGCATACCGAATGGGTTGAGGAATTCAGGGCTTTTGATAAAACTGAGCAAGAAACCGTAATACAAAAAGAACTAAACCCGGAAAGCGGAGAGCTTACCATGGGCGAGGTTATCAATAAATTAAATGAGCTGACCAAAGGTGATGCTGTTATTGTTACCGATGTTGGCCAACATCAAATGGTTGCTTGCCGCTATGCCAAGTTTAACCAAACAAGAAGCAATATTACCAGCGGTGGCTTAGGTACTATGGGCTTTGGTTTACCGGCTGCAATCGGTGCTAAATTCGGTGCTCCGGAGCGTACAGTAGTTGCCATTATTGGTGATGGTGGTTTCCAGATGACTTGCCAGGAATTAGGAACCATTATGCAAAGTGGCATCGACGTTAAAATCATGATTTTGAACAACAGATTCTTGGGAATGGTTCGTCAGTGGCAGCAGTTATTCCACGAAAAACGTTATTCTTTTGTAGACATCACCAGTCCTGATTTTGTAAAACTTGCTGATTCTTACTACATCGCAGGCAAAAAAGTTTCAGAGCGTGAAGACCTTGTTGCAGCATTACAAGAAATGTTAGACCACAAAGGTTCTTACCTTTTAGAGGTAATGGTTGCCAAAGAACATAATGTGTTCCCTATGGTTCCACAAGGAAGTAGTGTAAGCGAAATCAGACTTAAATAATTAAAGATCATGAGCAATTCCAACGATATAGAAATAACCGGAAAACAGGAATTTACGATTACTGCATATACCGAAAATAGAATCGGCATACTTAACCGTATAGCCATCATCTTCTCCAGAAGAAAAATTAACATTGAAAGTTTAAACACCTCTCCTTCAGAAATTGAACACATTCACCGTTTCAACATTCTGATCCATGAAACAGAAGAGGTGGTTCGTAAACTGGCCCGTCAGATAGAAAAGCAGGTAGAGGTATTGAAAGTATATTACAATACTAACGAAGACATCATCTGGCAGGAAATGGCATTATATAAAGTACCTACAGATACGATTGCAGAAAAAGTATCGGTAGAGCGTTTGCTGCGCGAATATGGCGCAAGAGCAGTAGTGATCCGTAAAGATTATACTGTTTTTGAAACCACCGGACACAGAGAAGAAACTGATAAACTGATTGAGGTGCTACAACCTCACGGACTAATTGAGTTTGTAAGAAGTGCAAGGGTTGCCATTATTAAAGACAGTGAAGGTTTTAACCGCAAGCTTAGAGAATTTGAGCGCAGAGAACCCGGCGAGGATGTGATTGAAAATGAATTCCTTGATAAAGAGAAGAATGTATTTAGCATGTAATTCGTAGCAGGCGAATAGGCATTACAGAACTAATAAAATGGAAAACACTCTTTTTAAAACGATTATACAAACCAGGAAAAACTTTATTGAGTTGATAGAAACATCAACGATTGAAGAGGTAAATGAGGTGCCCGCAGGCTTTAACAACAATATAATTTGGAACTTTGGCCATATTATAAGCAGTCAGCAGATACTTTGTTATAAACTGGCCAATGTTGCCCCTGTTATAGAGGCTCAGTATATTCTGGATTATCAAAAAGGAACAAAGCCGGAAAAGTTCATTGAAGCCGAAGAAATAAACATTTTAAAAGACCTGGCGCTTAGCACTATTGATAAGCTGGCAGAAGATCTGAACAACAATGTTTTTGTAAGTTACAATGTGCGTACTACAAGCTATGGAATAGAACTAAAAAGCACAATTGAAGCAGTACAGTTTTTTCCGATACATGATGCTTACCACTATGGCTGTGCATCATCGATTAAGAAAGCATTAAATAAAAAGTAAATAAGAACCTTATAACAAAAAACCGATAAAACGATGTCAAATTATTTTAACACATTACCTCTTAGAGAAAAATTAAACCAATTAGGTGTTTGCGATTTCATGGACAGTTCAGAATTTCTTGATGGCGTAAATGCACTAAAAGGGAAAAAACTGGTAATTGTAGGTTGTGGAGCACAAGGCCTTAACCAAGGTTTAAATTTAAGAGATAGTGGTTTAAATGTTGCCTATACTTTAAGAAAAGAAGCTATTGAAGGCAAAAGAGATTCATGGAAAAATGCTACAGAAAACAACTTTACTGTTGGCACTTACGAAGAATTAATTCCTACAGCTGATGTAGTAATTAACCTTACTCCTGACAAACAACATACTGCAGTTGTAACTGCAATTATGCCGCTAATGAAACAAGGTGCTACTTTATTGTACTCGCACGGTTTTAACATTGTGGAAGAAGGAATGCAGATCCGTAAAGATATTACGGTGATCATGGTAGCACCTAAATGCCCGGGAAGTGAAGTAAGAGCTGAGTATGTAAGAGGTTTTGGTGTACCTACCCTAATCGCTGTACACCCTGAGAACGATCCGGAAGGAAAAGGTTTAGCACAAGCTAAAGCTTACTGCGTTGGAACTGGTGGCCACAGAGCTGGTGTTTTAAAATCATCTTTTGTTGCTGAAGTAAAATCAGATTTAATGGGCGAGCAAACTATCCTTTGTGGTTTGTTACAAACTGGCTCAATCCTTTCATTCGACAAAATGATTGAAAAAGGAATCGATGCTGGTTATGCTTCTAAACTTGTTCAGTATGGTGTTGAAGTAATTACTGAAGCATTAAAACATGGCGGTGTTTCTGGTATGATGGACAGATTAAGCAATGTAGCTAAAGTTAAAGCTTTTGAAATTTCAGAAGAATTGAAAGACATTATGCGTCCGCTATTCCAAAAACATCAGGATGATATCATGAGCGGTGAATTTAGCCGTACAATGATGGAAGACTGGGCTGCTGGTGACAAAAACTTATTGGCATGGCGTGCAGCTACAGGAGAAACTGCTTTTGAAAAAACTCCTGCCGGCGATGTAAAAATCGGCGAACAAGAATATTTTGACAACTATACTTTAATGGTTGCTTTTGTTAGAGCAGGTGTTGAATTGGCTTTCGAAACAATGGTTCAGGCTGGTATTAAACCAGAATCAGCTTACTATGAGTCGTTACACGAAACACCACTTATTGCCAATACCATTGCGCGTAAAAAGTTATTCGAGATGAATCGTGTGATCTCTGACACTGCTGAATATGGTTGTTACTTATTTGATTATGCTTGTAAACCTTTACTAGCTGATTTCATGACTAAAGTAGATACCGATTTAGTAGGTAAAAACTTTAACGAAGGTAAAGATGGTTCGGTTGATAACAGAACGTTAATTGCAATTAATGAGGCGCTTCGTTCTCATGAAGTTGAAATAGTTGGCGCTAGATTAAGAAAAGCGATGACTGCAATGAAATCTATAAAAACAGCATAATAATATTAAATGTCACAGCCCGTCGTCCATATCACAAAACTAAATTTAAAGTATCGGCACAAACCCGTGTTAATGGATTTGAACTGGACTATAAATCGTAACGAGAATTGGTTGTTGTGTGGAACAAGCGGAAGTGGCAAAACATCATTAGCTAAAGCTATGGCCGGTATAGGCCATAGCTACAGTAATATTGAAATCAACTTTAATCCTCAAAGCAGTTTACCTGCTATGGCCTATTATGTGGCCAATTGGTTTCAATTTAAAGACTTGGAAGGCCAGTCTAATTTCTATTATCAGCAGCGTTACAATAAGCAATCAACAGAAACTACAGCCACAGTAAAAGCTGAATTGGAAAGTTTCGGCAAAAAACATTCACTTTCAATTCATGAAGTAGATAGGGTTCTAGCCGCACTAGGGTTTTCGGAATTAAAAGACTCCACACTTATCCAGTTATCCAGCGGAGAACATAAAAAATTACAATTGGTTAAGGCCTTATGGTTAAAACCGCAGTTGTTAATACTTGATCTTCCTTACAACGGACTGGATGTACTTTCCCGTAAAAACTTAAACGCTTTACTTGAAGAAATTTCTGAAGCAGGAACACAGTTGATCTTAATCAGCAACGAAGCCGAGCTACCTGGCTGCATCAATCGCATTGCGACAATTGAGGAAGGCAAATTAGTCGAAATTTCTGCTGATGAACGTACCTGGAATGATATAGAAGCGTCTGATAAACCTGTTCCTACATTTTTGAGTGAATCGGTTGTAAATGCTTCATCTGCAGAGATCATTAGAATGATCAATGTAAATATCAGCTACGGCGAAAAACAGGTGTTAAAAAACATCAACTGGGAAGTTAAAGCGGGTGAAAAATGGGTGTTGCATGGCCATAACGGCTCTGGAAAATCAACTTTGTTAAGTTTAATCTGTGGCGATCATCCTCAGGCTTACGCCAATGATTTTCATTTATTTGGAAACAAAAGAGGAAGCGGAGAAAGCATCTGGGAGATTAAAGAACGAATTGGTTTAATATCACCAGAATTGCACTGGTATTTTGACCCTTCAGCAACTGTTTGGCAAAGTATTGTTTCTGGCTTTTATGATAGTTCAGGCTTATTTTGTGACCCGGGATATTCAAAAAAGGCTAAAACCGATGAATTAATTCATTATTTCGGCCTGGATGAATATAAAAATACCTTGATGAACGAACTTCCTCTTGGTAAACAAAGACTGGCATTATTGGCCCGTACCATTGTAAAAAACCCGGAGCTATTGATATTGGATGAACCTTGCCAGGGATTAGACCAGCAACAAACATTGCATTTTAACAAACTGGTAGATGAGTTGTGCAAAAATGGTACAACATTGATTTATGTTGGTCATTTTGAATCACAGATACCGGGCTGTATTGAGAAAAGAATTTTATTAGAAAACGGTGAAGTAAAATCCGTCGAAACCTTATTAGAGAGCGTACTATGAAGAAGAATATCTTAGTAATACCCGGCGATGGCATCGGGCCTGAAGTAACCACATGGGGGAAAGCCATTTTAGAACAAATAGCCGAAGATTTTGGCCATGAGTTTACCTTTGACGAAGCTTTAATGGGTCATGCTGCTATTGAAGCAACAGGCAGCCCATTGCCAGATGAGACCCTGGAAAAAGCCAAACAAAGTGATGCAATCCTCTTTGGAGCTGTAGGACATGCCTTGTATGATAACGATCCTTCGCTTAAAGTACGCCCGGAGCAAGGTTTACTTAAGATCCGTAAAGAATTGGGTCTTTATGCCAACCTACGCCCTATTTTATTGTTTGATGAATTGTTAAATGCATCAAGCATTAAACCAAGTATACTAAAGGGTACAGATATTTTATTTTTCAGAGAGCTGACAGGCGACGTTTATTTCGGAGAGAAAACACTTTCTGAGGATAGAAATACCGCGTCGGATTTAATGATCTATCACCGATACGAAATAGAACGAATAGCACATAAAGCTTTTCAGGCTGCAATGCAGCGTAACAAAAGGTTATGTTCGGTAGATAAAGCTAACGTACTTGAAAGCTCCAGGTTATGGAGGGCAACCGTACAGGCTATCGCTAAAGAATACCCTGAGGTTGAAACCGAACATATGTTTATAGACAATGCCGCAATGCAACTGATCAAAGATCCTAAGCGCTTTGACGTAGTACTAACTGCCAATTTATTTGGTGATATCCTTACAGATGAAGCTTCGCAGATTGCAGGCTCAATGGGGATGTTAGCCTCGGCCTCAATTGGTGATGGTACTGGTTTCTTTGAACCAATTCATGGCTCTGCACATGATATCACCGGGAAAGACCTGGCCAACCCGCTGGCTTCTATCCTATCCGTAGCGTTAATGCTCGAAATAGGTTTTGGACTAAAAGAAGAAGCCAAAACAGTAGTTGCTGCAGTTGACAAAGTACTCAAAGAAGGCTTCAGAACTAATGACATTGCCGACGGCACCACAAATCCTTATAAAGTATTAGGCACTAAGGAAATGGGTAAACTCGTCTTAAAATATATTACACAAAAAACCTATACTAACTAAAAACGAAAATTATGTTACACGATCCAAATAGAGTTTATGTGTTTGACACCACGTTGCGTGATGGTGAACAAGTGCCGGGTTGCCAATTAACAACCCCAGAGAAAATAGAAATTGCCAAAGAATTGGAAGCTCTTGGCGTGGATATTATTGAAGCAGGTTTTCCTATTTCAAGTCCAGGTGATTTCCAAAGCGTTGTAGAGCTTTCTAAAGCGGTATCTGAGCCGATCATTTGTGCACTTACACGTGCAAATAAAGGTGATATTGATTCTGCTGTTGCTGCATTGAAATTTGCAAAACGTCCGAGGATCCATACTGGTATCGGCTCGTCTGATATGCACATCAAACATAAATTTAACAGTACAAGAGAAGATATTTTAGCACGTGCAGTTGAAGCCGTTAAATATGCCAAGCAATTTGTAGAGGATATTGAATTCTATGCAGAAGATGCTGGTCGCGCAGACGTACATTTTCTTGCCCAGATGGTAGAAGCAGTTATTGCAGCCGGTGCTACTGTAGTAAACATACCAGATACAAATGGTTATTGCTTACCAGATCAATACGGAAGCAAAATCAAGTTTTTGAAAGAGAACGTAAAAAACATTGACAATGCCATTATATCTGTGCATTGCCATAATGATTTAGGTTTAGCTACCGCAAATTCAATTGCAGGCTTACAAAACGGTGCCCGTCAAATTGAAGGTACTATTAATGGTATCGGAGAACGTGCAGGTAACACCTCTATTGAAGAGGTCGTCATGATTTTAAAAACGCACCAGACATTAGGTTTGCATACCAACATCAACACTAAAAACTTTTATGAGTTGAGCCGTATGGTAAGTTCGCAAATGCGCATGCCGGTACAACCAAATAAAGCAATTGTTGGAAGCAATGCCTTTGCACACAGCTCAGGTATCCACCAGGATGGTTTCTTAAAAAACCGCGAAAATTACGAAATTATACGCCCGGAAGATGTTGGTTTCCCTGATGCAAGTATTGTACTTACCGCACGCAGTGGCCGGCATGCTTTAAAGTTCCATTTGGAGCGCTTAGGCTTTAATTTAAGTAAAGAAGAATTGGGCGAAGCCTACCATCGCTTCCTTACAGTGGCAGATAGTAAATTAGATATTAATGATGATGATCTTTTGTTAATGATGGGCAAGCAACAATTAGCTTAACCTTTACCTCACAAAAAGAATTCATAATAAAAAAAGAAAAAAATGAGCAAAACATTATTTGATAAGGTGTGGGACACTCACGTGGTACGTAAAATAGAAGGTGGCCCCGATGTGCTTTTTATTGATCGCCACCTTATCCACGAAGTTACCAGCCCTGTTGCCTTTTTAGGTTTAAAAAGCAGGGGAATAAAAGTTTTATACCCTGAACGTACATTTGCTACGGCAGATCATAACACCCCAACAATTAACCAGCATTTGCCGGTTGCAGATCCGCTTTCGGCTAACCAGTTAAAGGCATTAGAGTCTAACTCTAATGAATATGGTATCAGCCACTGGGGACTAGGCCATCAAAAAAATGGTATCGTACACGTTGTAGGTCCTGAGTATGGAATTACACAACCGGGTGCTACTATTGTTTGTGGCGATTCCCATACATCTACGCATGGTGCTTTTGGTGCTATTGCTTTTGGTATTGGTACTTCTGAAGTAGAAATGGTACTTTCTACACAGTGCATTATGCAGCCAAAACCTAAAAAAATGCGCATCAATGTTAATGGTAAATTAGGTGTAGGTGTTACGCCTAAAGATGTTGCATTGTTCATCATCTCTCAGCTTACAACTTCTGGCGCAACCGGATATTTTGTTGAATATGCTGGTGATGTTTTTGAAAACATGACTATGGAAGGCCGTATGACGGTTTGTAACCTAAGTATTGAAATGGGTGCCCGTGGCGGTATGATCGCTCCTGATGAAACTACTATCAATTACGTAAAAGGTCGTGAGTTTAGCCCTAAAGGCGAAGCGTGGGATAGAGCATTAGCGTATTACAAAACGTTAAAAACTGATGCCGATGCTGTTTTTGATAAAGAATTGACTTTCGACGGTTCTTCAATTGAGCCAATGATCACATATGGTACAAACCCTGGAATGGGAATGGGAATTTCTCATGATATCCCTGACGCTGCTCACGCAGAAGGTGGTGCTGCAACCTATGCTAAATCATTAGGTTATATGGGCTTCTCTGAAGGCGAATCTATGATCGGTAAGAAAATAGATTTCGTTTTTGTTGGTAGCTGTACCAATGGACGTATCGAAGATTTCAGAGCATTTACTTCTATCGTAAAAGGCAGACATAAAGCTGACGATGTAACCGTTTGGTTGGTTCCGGGTTCTCATATTGTTGAGGCTCAAATCAAAGAAGAAGGCTTACTGGATATTTTAACCGAAGCTGGCTTTGAATTACGCCAACCTGGTTGTTCTGCATGTTTAGCTATGAACGACGATAAGATACCTGCTGGAAAATATGCGGTAAGTACCTCGAACAGAAATTTTGAAGGAAGACAAGGTCCTGGTTCAAGAACCATGTTAGCCAGTCCGCTAGTTGCTGCAGCTGCAGCTGTTACCGGCGTGGTTACAGACCCAAGAACATTAATTGAAGAACTTGTCTAAACACACTTAAAAGATTAAAATGGCCTACGATAAATTTAATATACTAAAAAGCACCGCGGTTCCACTTCCAATAGAAAATGTGGATACCGATCAGTTAATTCCTGCACGCTTTTTAAAAGCTACAGAACGCGTTGGGTTTGGCGACAACCTTTTCCGCGACTGGAGATATAACCCAGATAATACACCAAAAAAAGACTTTGTATTAAACAACCCTGTTTACAGTGGTAAAATACTTGTTGGTGGTAAAAACTTTGGTTCAGGCTCATCAAGAGAGCATGCTGCCTGGGCGGTTTATGATTATGGATTCAGATGTGTAGTATCAAGCTTTTTTGCTGATATCTTCAGAAACAACTGCCTAAACATTGGTGTATTACCAGTTCAGGTTAGTCCCGAGTTTTCTGAAAAGATCTTTGCTGCAATTTTTGCTGATCCTAATACAGAACTGGAAGTAAACTTACCGGAACAAACCATTACGCTTTTAGCAACAGGTGAAAAAGAGAAATTCGAAATCAGTTCGTATAAAAAAGACAATATGCTGAATGGTTTTGATGACATCGACTACCTGCAAAGCATAAAACCGGAAATCGAAGAGTTTGCGTTGCAGCTTCCTCTTTAAGAAATTACCCGTCATCCTGAGCTATTGCCTGTCGTGAGACTAAGCATTAAAAAAAGTAATGATGACAAATAATCGTCATGCTATAGCACACCTATAGCACCCCTCGTCATCTCGACGATGACGGATAATTAGTATAAAAAAAGTAAGACCCGATACATGGAAAGAAGGAAAATAGAGATAATGGATACTACACTCCGCGATGGAGAACAAACATCGGGTGTGTCTTTTTCCATTTCAGAAAAGTTAACCATAGCCCAGTTATTATTGGAAGAACTCCATGTTGACCGGGCTGAAATTGCTTCTGCACGTGTATCTGACGGAGAGTTTCAGGCAGTAAAAGCAGTTTTAAATTGGGCGGAAGCAAACGGATATGCAGATCGTATAGAAGTATTATCTTTTGTAGACAACGGTGTTTCTATCGACTGGATGTTAAAAGCAGGTGTTAAAGTTCAGAACCTGCTCACCAAAGGTTCTCTAAACCATTTAACGCACCAGCTTAAAAAAACACCAGAACAACATTTTGCAGAAATTAAGCATGTTATTGATCTGGCAATTGCCAACAACATCGCCACCAATGTTTATTTAGAAGATTGGAGTAATGGCATGCGTAACTCTCCGGAGTATGTGCTTCAATATTTAGATTTTCTGACTACACAGCCCATAAAAAGAATATTATTACCGGATACACTGGGCATTTTAACACCTGGCGAAACCTTTAAATTTATTACTGAGCTTAAATCAAAATATCCGGATACCCATTTCGATTTCCACGCACATAACGATTATGACCTTGGTACAGCCAATGTTTTAGAATCTGTAAAAGCTGGAATAAGTGGTTTGCATTTAACAGTAAACGGGATGGGCGAAAGAGCAGGAAATGCAGCAATGGCTAGTGCTATTGCCGTAATTAATGATTTTGCGCCTGAGGTTGAAGTACAACTTAGAGAATCTTCGATTTATAAAGTTAGCAAGCTGGTTGAAACATTTTCGGGTGTTAGGATCCCTTCGAACAAACCGATTGTTGGCGATAATGTATTTACCCAAACAGCCGGAATTCATGCTGATGGGGACAATAAAAATAACCTGTACTTTAACGATCTCCTACCTGAACGTTTCGGCAGAAAACGCAGTTATGCATTAGGAAAAACTTCCGGCAAAGCCAATATTGAAAAAAACCTGCAAGAATTAGGCTTAAAACTAAACGATGCCGACCTGAAGAAAGTTACTCAAAGAGTTATTGAATTAGGCGACAAAAAAGAAACCGTAACCAAAGAAGATCTTCCTTACATCATTTCGGACGTGTTGGACAGCAGCCTTTATGAAGAAAAGGTTATTGTAGAATCGTATGTATTGATGAATGCAATGGGCTTACGTCCATCTGCCACTATCTCTGTAGTAATTGAAGGGGAAAAGTTCGAAGAGAATGCGCAAGGCGATGGTCAGTTTGATGCGTTTATGAATGCATTAACAAGGGTTTATGCAAAAAAAGAAAGGAGCTTACCAAAGCTGATTGATTATGCTGTAAGAATAGCGCCCGGAAGTAATTCTGACGCTTTATGTGAAACAATTATTACCTGGGAAACCGAACAGAAAGTATTTATAACCAGAGGCCTTGATTCAGATCAGACAGTGTGTGCGATTAAAGCTACCCAGAAAATGTTGAACATTATTTAAAGGTAAATTAGCATCACAAATAAAAACTGGTTATAATTAAAGAAATATTAAAAAACACAACCAAAAATATATGAAACTTAATATCGCTCTTTTAGCGGGAGACGGAATTGGACCTGAGGTTATTGATCAGGCAGTTAAAGTATCAAATGCCGTAGCACAAAAATTTAATCACGAAATTGTATGGACTTCTGCCCTAACCGGCGCTGCAGCAATTGATGCTGTTGGCGAACCTTACCCAGATGCAACACACGATATCTGTATGGCAGCTGATGCTGTTTTGTTTGGCGCTATTGGTCATCCACGTTACGACAATGATCCAAAAGCTACCGTTCGTCCGGAACAAGGACTTCTAAAAATGCGTAAAAAACTGGGCTTATTTGCAAACGTACGCCCAACATTTACTTTCCCATCTTTAATCGATAACTCTCCATTAAAAAGAGAGCGTATAGAGGGTACAGATCTTATTATCCTTCGTGAATTAACAGGTGGTATTTATTTTGGCGAAAGAGGTAGAAAAGACGATGGCAACACAGCTTTCGATACTTGTACTTATACAAGAGTAGAGGTTCAGCGCCTTGCTAAATTAGGCTTTGAAATGGCAATGGCCCGTGGTAAAAGACTTTGCTGCGTAGATAAAGCAAACGTATTGGAAACATCACGTTTGTGGAGAGAAACCGTACAGGACATGGAAAAAGATTTCCCTGAGGTTACGGTAAGCTACGAATTTGTTGATGCAGTTGCGATGCGTTTGGTGCAATGGCCAAATTCATATGATGTATTGATCACAGAAAACCTATTTGGTGATATTTTAACTGACGAAGCATCTGTAATTTCTGGCTCTATGGGCCTTATGCCATCTGCTTCAATTGGTGTTCATACGTCTTTATTTGAGCCAATTCACGGTTCTTACCCTCAGGCTGCCGGTAAAGACATTGCCAATCCTTTGGCAACCGTATTGTCTGCCGCAATGATGTTTGAAGATGCTTTCGGATTAAAAGAAGAAGCAGAATTGATCAGATCAGTAGTAAACAAATCTCTTGCAGAAGGAATTGTAACTGAAGACCTATCTGGAAAAAATAAAGCATACAAAACCAGCGAAGTTGGTGATTGGTTGGCTAAAAATATATAACAGCTAACCACTTTTTCCTTATCAATTAATTAAAACACTCGTCATCCTGAATTTATTTCAGGATCCCGCAAATCGCATTCGCAACTTCTAAAGGGGGATCCTGAAATAAATTCAGGATGACGAGCGTTAAATGCTATAGCCCCTTATATATTTCAGAACATGACAGAGAATCCTGTTAAATTAGACTCAAAGGCTGCGTCACAGCGGTTAGCAGATGTTGTAAAACATACCCCACTCATTTACAATTCCAAGTTATCTGAAAAATACGACTGCGAAATATATCTGAAACGTGAGGACCTCCAAATCGTGCGATCGTACAAATTACGCGGTGCTTACAATATGATCAGTCAGCTAACGCCAGAAGAATTGAGCAGAGGGGTTGTTTGCGCAAGTGCTGGTAATCATGCTCAGGGGGTTGCTTTCTCTTGCGATAAGCTGGGTACAAAAGGTGTAATTTTTATGCCTGAAATTACGCCTAGACAAAAAGTAAAACAAACAGAAATGTTTGGGAACGGCAGCGTAGAGCTTGTTTTAGTTGGAGATACTTTTGATGATTGCCTTATGGAGGCGCTGGCCTATACTAAGGAGCACAACATGACTTTTATTCCACCGTTTGATAATTACAGCATTATTGAAGGTCAGGGTACTGTTGGTGTAGAGATATTCGAAGATCTGCCGGGCGTTGAGGTGGTAATTATGCCAATCGGCGGTGGTGGTCTTGCTGCAGGTGTAGGAAGCTATTTAAAAAACGAAAATCCAAATATACAGTTGATAGGTGTTGAGCCTGAAGGCGCCCCGTCTATGTTAAAAGCATTTGAGCATGGTGGCCCCATAACATTACCTGAAATAAACCGTTTTGTTGATGGAGCGTCGGTAAAGCGTGTAGGTAACTTAACTTACGACCTTTGCACAAAGGTGCTAGACAATATGTTACTGGTTGCAGAAGGAAAGATTTGCACCACCATATTAAAACTTTATAATGAGGATGCTATTGTTGTAGAACCTGCAGGTGCATTATCTGTTGCTATTCTGGATGCTTGCAAGGATAAAATAAAAGGAAAAACTGTAGTTTGTGTGGTGAGCGGTGGCAATAACGACATCGAGCGCATGCAGGAAATTAAAGAGAAATCTTTACTTTATGAAGGACTTAAACATTACTTCATTGTCCGTTTTCCGCAAAGGCCAGGAGCACTTAAGCTTTTTGTGAACAATGTGCTTGGTCCGCATGATGACATTACCCGCTTTGAATTCATTAAAAAAACCAATAAGGAAAATGGCCCTGCTTTGGTTGGTATTGAGCTTACAGATCGCACAGATTATGATGCTTTGGTGCAAAGAATGAAGGAATTTAAGTTTGAAATTATAGAGCTTAACAACGACAAAACACTATTTGAATATTTGGTTTAATTCGGCAGTAAATAACAATATTCTGCATAACATTTTAATTACAGAATAAGCAAACACAGTGCTTTAATTTTTATGGCAATAAATTTGCTTGATTAATTTCAAAACACACAAATCACATGAAAAAGCTATTATTTTTAATCCTATGTACCACCACGCTAGGCTTGGTGTCGTGCAAAAAAGACACCATTATAAATGAAACGCCGAACAGGACTTTCATTTATACGATCCAGCCAAACTCCTGGACTTTAAATTCGGCTAAGGACACGTACACAACTATTTTAGATATCAATGAAATTGATGGGGTAACAATGGATGATGAGGGTATTTTGATTTACATAACAGATCCAAATAACCCCAATGTTCAACGTCAATTGCCTTTTGTATATAATCTGGATACATATAGCTATGAATTTAAAACAGGAGAGATTAAAATCCACATTCAAAGTCCTGATGCCCAAGACACTGAACCTTTTGCCCCAACAAAACCAATTACAGCAAAAGTGATTATCATTCCTTCAACTTTCCAACCGTAAACACAGTCGGAATAGCTTCAGGATAAAGATTAAAAATCAATTATATTCTAAAAGCCAGCACTTGATAAGCGCTGGCTTTTTTGTATCAAAAAAGTTACCACCAGCATATGCTAGCGCCTTAATTAAGTTCAAACTATATTATCTATATTAGAGATAACAACCAAATAATAAACGACTTCTAGAACTTTAGAAGATATTTAACGGCCTAAATCATCCCGATATGCCTAAATATTACTTTAAAAGACTTGAGTACCTGAACGCGCTCATACCAAAAAGAATCATTGATCCATTTAAGAGATCAACTGGAAATTCTAATGCCATTAGGCGGCGCTCGCCTGTGCCCGAAGAAATTCGAAGAACTCATCTCATGCCGTAATATTTTAATGACTCTCACTGTCGTGCAATTCATTTAATCTAGCCATCCCCTATTAAAATGAACACAAACGTTAACGCTTCCTCCACTACAAGTAAGATTGCGATGCTAAAAGGTTTTATTGACAATAATAAAACCCTGACAACAATCTTATTCTTAATTTCTATAAGCTTATTGGTTTATTTTCCTGTGCTTTCGCATAAATTCCAAATGCGTTGGGACGACCAATGGGTTGTAGTTAATGCCTACACAGAAGATGGCCTAACACGAAGCAACTTATGGGCAATACTGACCGAGTTTTACAATGGTCAATACGCTCCGGCAAATCAGCTGTCTTACACATTACTTTATTCTGCATTTGGATATAATCCCTTCTGGTTCCATCTCCTAGGAGTTATTATACATATAAGTAATGTAATTCTGGTTTATCTTTTTATCAAAAAGCTTCTAAACCTTTCTAAAGGCTTTAAAACAGAATCTGTAACCAGGATCGCATTTCTTACCGCCATAATCATGGCAGTACATCCATTTCTTGTGGAATCTGTCGCCTGGTTATCCGCCTCTAAAATTCTCATTTATAGCTTCTTCTATTTAATCGCTATTCACATTTACCTAAGCTACCTCGTTTCTAAAAAGATAGGCCATTATTTATTGGTCGTTTTGTTTTTCATTTTGTCATTTGCCGGGAAGGAACAGGCAGTTACTCTTCCGGTTTGTCTTTTATTAATAGACTATGCATTAAAACGCAATTTTCGAAGCAAATGGCTATGGTTTGAGAAGTTACCTTTATTTATTATTGCTTTCATTTTTGGATATATTACCTTACTTTCTCAAAGTGCAGACAAGGCCGGTTTGCTCTCCGAGGCGCCACGCTACCCATTTTACCAGAACATCATATTTGCCAGCTATTCTGTTACCGAATACCTTGTAAAATGTCTAATCCCCGTTAAATTAAGCTACTTATATGTGTTTCCAAATGCCATAGGCAGAGAAGTTCCCATGCGTTTCTGGATGTACCCGGCAATGCTATTAATTATATGTGTTTCGTTTTGGGGTTTCTGGAAAAAGCATTGGGTCTTTTTTGGAATCAGTTTTTTCATTGTCCATCTCGGGGTTTGTCTGCATGTCATCCCGATTTCCAGATTCGCGATAGTTGCCGACAGGTACGTATACGTAGCCTCAATAGGGATCTTTTTCCTTATGGCCTACTTCGTGGATAAGGCCCTAAGCAATTTAAAATACAAAAGCTTAACAATTATGCTCACTTTCTTGTATGTACTCTCCATAGGCATTTATGCCCATCAACATAGTAAGATCTGGCATGACAGTGACAAGCTAAAACAAGAGCTGAAAGAGTTGCTTAAAAAAAGAAATGACTTCCAAAAACACAAGGCTAACAAATGAAACTAACTTTTATTAACATAGATTTCGTCATCCTTATTCCACCTTTAATCAGGGTCGAATTATTTCTGTTGCAACATTGGTGACCCCGTTGCGGGGTCTTATAAATGCAATCGAATCATTAAAAATTAACCTAATTATAATTTGTTAAAATTAAAAAACATGAAAAAAACACTTAAAATAGTAGGAGTTCTGGCTGTTGTGATCACATTGGTTTGTAATCTCCAATATGCATTCTTTGATTATGACGTAACAAACAACTCAGGAGCAGCGAATGCTGCATGGACCGATGCGAACGGTACTATGTATTGCGGAACCACAGGCAATACAAGTTACAGAACGGGTACATGGGTTTGGCAAAATGACAATTACTACAAAGTTGTTGAAGGCTGGTATGGTTACGACTATGGTTATTATGAATTTTTCCCAAACAATTCGGGAACTCAATGCGGTATAGGATACAATCCTTACAGACCTCATAATAACTATCATGATGTTACCAATATCGTACCTAGCTGGCCTGAATACTAAATTTAAAATCCGCCATCTGTTTAAGATGGCGGATTATTCAATATTTACTCAAAATCAAATATCTCATCAATGAAGTACTATCTATTTTTCCCTTTATTAATTCTACTTATTTCATGCTCACAGGAGAAAAAGAAAGAGAAATTCGATTTCCCTGTAACGAAGATTAAGATCAACCCTGCAGAGAACAAAAAAGCCTTCATTGAGGATATTGCTGATAGTGTTTATTATGTAACCCTAGAAGTCGAAAAGGATTTTTCTATTAAACATATTTCAAACTTTTTTGTAACAGATAGTCTTATCATTATCGCCGACCGATCGCAAAGTACTATTTTTCTTTTCGATCAAAATGGTAAGCCTAAAATCAAGATAAATCACCTGGGTGATAAACCTGACGAGTATGCGAATTTAACAGACATAATTTACGATGAGTACAACCATCGCATAGAACTATTAGATCTGAGCTTAAACAAAATTTTCAGATATGACCTTAATGGAAAATCTGAAGGTGTTCTGGATATTGTAGGCTCCAGGTATTTCGGTTTAACATTTGCAAAAACTAAGGACATGTATGTAAGTGAGATCATCAACAACAATAAGGATTTAAGAAGACTTAGACTTTATAAAGAAGGAGACGGAATGCTTACCTACCATTCTCAGGAGCTTTTCTTCCCCCCCGTGATTAAGGAGCTTGATCTGGGTTTTTCACATCAATTTGATAGTTACAAAGATTCTGTTTATTACTACCCACTACTTGACGATAAAATCTATACGGTGGACATTAATGATGTAAAACCAGCATTTCAAATTGAAGTACCTGAGGAAAATAAGATAGGCTTCGATATTAATTCTGCTAAACCGGCAAAAGATCATTTCGATTACTGGAAAAAAATGGAAGCAGCTAAAATAATGTACGATAATAATTCGCTTTTTGTTACTGATAAGTGGGTCTCTTTCAGATATAATTTCGGCTCAAGAACTGATCCCAGGAATGCCTTTTTTTCGAAGAAGACAGGCAAAACACTTCAATTTGTTGAATTAAATAGTAAAAAAGATCCTACGCTACACTCCCGCAATAAAATCTCAGGCAAACTTGGGGATTATTTTATAACCATAGTACCTTTTAAAAATGAGGTGATTCCGCAAAGCAAGCCAGCTATATATAAGCCCATTATTTTTAAGCTCATGTATTTTAAATTGAAGGAGCTATAACGAGAACCTTTATTATCAGTTTTCTAAAATAGGTAACCTGAACAAAATATCGGCTATTGCTTCTGTTTTTCCGATTCCCGGATATAAAAGTCAGATAAAGATGTAAGCCGATTGTTAGAAAAATTCCTTGTTGAAGTAAATATCTTGTTGTTAAACTACTTCATAATGGCAGCTTGAAATTCAGCCACTCCATTTTTATCTCATGGATTAAAACATTGCTCTGTCATCATAAACATATCTACCTCCTTCCAAGTTAAAAGCTAGAGTAATAGTGCTTTCTGAAACAACACCTGTCTTTGCAGCTGGCTAAGTTTACAAAAATTTACTAAAGCCAATCCAGACTCAATTATAAATTCTCGATATGCATCGTTAACCGAATTTTCAGACATATAAGTCTTGGCAGACATAAAACCATCATAAGTAGGTGTATAATCCTTAAAGCTTACTCTTAAAAATCTGTAAGTAGCGGCAACCAAAACTGAACATCTGCAAACTCTTTCGATTTGTTAATTGCAGCTCCCATATGAATAGCTTTTATTTGGTTAAATAGTAAACACAAGAAACTTCAACGTAAGTTAAGATTTACAAAGAATCAAATAAGATGATTATTCCCATTTAATCACGAAAAAACCGATCAGATTACAGAATATATACCAAATTTCAAAAATGACGGAGGTTTATTTCAATACTGTCATTTTTTATGTTCTACTCTGTTCAATTAGATTACTCTTATTTTAATTAGTTTCTTTCCAGCAGCAGCTCTTCATATCGGCCTTTGCAACAAACATCTTTACTTCAAAATACCTGTTGTTAAATGAACTTTTTAGCTCAACCCATTCAAGATAGCATAAAGTCTAATAGGAAAAAGTTGAAATAAGAATCAAGTGGAAGAATTTCACTTTCTAATACTCGGTACGATAAATGTATTAGAGTAAAAGAAAAGTTTTTCATCATACAATTCAATACTATCGATTAGATCATATTTATAATTTTTAAATTTTAGGATAAATAAACTCTTTTCTTTATTTCTATTTATAGAATCTAAGATTGCTTCTTTATTTAGAAAAAAATATTTGTCTAATTGAACAAAATGATCCCATCCAATTTTTTCAATTTTTTTATTGGCATCCTGAAATTGTTTAGGGGTGATATCACAATAACTTGTTATGTATATGTACGGTTGATTCCCTAAGTCCTCTATATATATTCTCAAATATTTATCCTTTTGGAGATTAATCTTTTTGGATAGCTCAACCAATACATTTTGTTGACCGGCCCCAGCTAATTCTCTAATCTTGATATACTTCACAATATTGATTATTGAATTTAGAAATAAAAGGAAAATCGTCACCCCTAATAGTAAATTTTTCAGTAATTTATTAGTTATTATATCGTAAATTGCTAAAATACCTACTGCAGAAATCATAGGAAAGAGGATAACATTGCAGGAAGCTCGTAACGCATTGGGATTATTATAGGTTAAAGCACTTGGTAAAATAGACACCATAATAAATAGGTAAATATAGATTGGATTGATACTTTTATTTTCTTTGAATTTCCAATAGAATAAAACTAACCCTAAATAAAAAAAGGGTAATTCAACTGTCAATAATCTAGCTACAGTTAAAAAATTGTAACTGCCAATTTCCGAAAACAAATATTGTGGCGAAAGATTTAGGTAGAAGTTTCTGAGCAAGATGAAAAGATATTCAAATGAAAAGCTAAAGAGCATCATAGTGTCAGCTGCCCTTGAAAAAAAAAACTGCGGCATAGCAATTACTGCATATAGTTGGGGGAGTGCTCCCAACGTAATAAACAAAATAAAAACTGAGCTTTTCTTTAACCAATTTGATGAACTTTTTACAATATCAATAAATATTACAATTGCTATCAAAAAGAAAATAAGTTTGGTTGATTGATAAGCATTAGTAGCAAGTCCGACACTCAAGCCTAAATAAATCAGATTTAAAATATAAAAATCTGATTCTTTGGCCTTAATCCATAGATAGATTGTAAGAATTACAAAAAATGAGGAGAGGCTCGCAGCTTCAAGTGCCAGACGGGACATGGTGATATGCCATGGAGATAGAACGGCTATTAAGAGGGTTAAATAAGAAAATATACTTCCCCCTATTTTTTTTGATGTCTTGTATAACAATAGAAGTGACAACATGCCTAATATTACTGATGGAAGTCTGCCTGAAAAAACTGAATAACCAAAGATCTTAATACTTCCTGCCGCGAGCCATGTGTATAAAGGTGGTCGATAATCATTTTCTCCAAATGCCCTAAGAATAACGGGATTTTTCAAACCCCATCTATCTGCACCAGTCTCTACAATTGAATATGCATCGTAGATATTGGAGAGCTCATCCTGGTTAATTTGTAAAGGGAAATTTTCCAACTGACAAATCCTTAAAAAAAAACCAATACTAAAAGTCCCGACCAGAATTAGAGTCAAGAAATAAGTTTTGTTAATCAACATGATATTTTGCAATCTTTATTTTAATCTTTCGGCTATATTGTTTTCAAAAGAAGACCATTTTAAATTCCCCTACCTTTTTGTAATTCAAAGTTTAAATTAATTTTGTTATCCATATTTGTGCTTTTTACTATATACTCAGGTCTTTGTTTATTTTGTATAAAGAGCTTACCTAGATATAAACCAATAATTCCAAGAATAAGTAATTGGAGCCCACCTAGAAAAGAAACAGTCACAATTAAAGATGCCCAACCGGAAATGGTATGTCCATAAAAAAATTTCACAAATACATATGGGATATAAGAAAGCGATAAGCAAGAAATAAACAATCCAAGATAAATCGCTATATGTAAAGGCTTAACACTGAAACTTGTTATACCTGACGTTGCTAATTTTATCATCTTAGGCAAGGAATAACTAGTATTTCCGTTAATTCTGAGACCATGATTATATTCAACGACTGTTTTTTGAAAACCCATCCATGAAATTAATCCTCTAAGAAAAATATCATTCTCAGGTAAGTTCTTAATAATATTTACAAGTTTTCTATCAATCAAACGAAAATCAGGAGAATCGTGTTCAATTGGTGTATCAGATATTATTGTCAACAGCCGATAAAAGAACTTTGATGTAATTTCTTTTAAAAAGCCTCCATGTTGCTTTGCCTTCCGACGTCGACAGAGAACAACATCAAAGCCTTCTTCCCATTTCTTAATTAGCTCCAATACTAACTCTGGTGGATTTTGAAGATCAGCATCCATACAAATAACAGCATCACCGGTTGAATAATCATAACCAGCTCTCAGTGCATTTTGTTGACCAAAATTCCGTGAAAAATTAATGAAATATACATTCGCGAACCGAGTGCTTAGCATTTTTAACACTTCTTCACTATTATCTTTACTACCATCATTAATGAAGATTAATTCCAATTCATATGACCTAGTTTCTAAGACCTCGATTAATCGAGTGGCGATAAGTAAGATATTTTTCTCTTCATTATAAGCAGGAATAATTACTGTGATTAATGACATATAATTAGATTATTAGTTACAATAAATTAACCCACCCACTTAACACTTAGAAATTGATAATAGAAAAGGGCGAAAAGAAATAAGTTAAGGGCATACATTGGAAATAACATCGACGATGCTTTGTTAATAAACTTACTTAGAATCAAAGAAATCGAAAACAATGAGTAAAGAAGAATATGGTGTTGATATTTGAATGTACCTGTAATAAATAACCCCAAAATTAGAATGATAAAAATACAATAGAAATCATACTTTTTCATTTTACATTGTGAGTGAAACCAATTAATAAAGCAAATAGCAAATGGGGTGCATAAAAGATGTCGATTTATACTCCAAATATTTGTCATTCCTTCTACATAGTTTGTGAAAAAAGTATCTAAGACAACAACTGATGATAAAAACAAGGCAGAAAAACATGCCGACTTATTAAGTATAAATTTACTTTCATTTTTTGACAATAAATTCCTTGTAAATTCCATCCCCCATTTCACACAATAATACATTGAAATCATTCCTAGAGTCCACGCAATTCCATCAATCCCCAGGATCATTTTAGCGGAATAAGTAGAAAAAGGTAACGATATAGGAATTAAGTGTCTATTGTAATACTTAACGGCTTCAATATAGTAAAACCATTTCCCTGTTTGAATGAATTGCATTAGTACCACGATAAAAATACAAAGTAGTGTCACTGAACAATAAACAAAAAGTTTTTTCAGAACATCGAAAAATTTATCTTTTGAACTATCCCAACAAAATAGCTCTGTCAAAATTAAAATAGGCAAAAATACTGTAGAAACAGCTCTTGTTAAACAACACCCAAAAATCCCTAAAATCAATAAACTGAAAGAATTATTACGATATCCGATTACTATCAATGTTCCGAAAAAAAAAAATAGAGACTCAGTATATGGCAGGTAAAAAAAAATAAAACTAGGTAATGAAACCAATACCAATAAGTAGATCGTTTTATATTTCTCCTTTCCTATTGACAAAGAGAATGAAATCATAAACAATACTGCATTAAAAAAACTAATTTGGATGGCAGAAAATTGTGTTAGTTTCCAAAAAATTGAAAACAGTGGGAAAAATGCCATATTGGAAACCTGAAAAGGTAGATAGGTATACCCAGATTCTCTTATTTGATTATACCATACTGCGTCCCAGCTTACAATATTTTTCTCATTGGGAAGAAGATCTATAATTTGAAGTTCATAAAGAATAAAATAAAAAAAAACCATTATTACACAATTAGCCCCAGATAGAAGCAGTGCTTTTTTATTAAATGAGTCAAAAAAAGTAATCATTTTTGGAATTAGTTTTTAATTAAAATTTCATTAGACTTAAATTAATTCATATGGGAATAGGATAAATGTATCTCTTAATACTGCAATAATTTTGCAGTATTAAGAGATACATTTACGATGTTGAGTATTATATTGTATGTGGAAACCCAGTAATGAAACCTAAGCGCATTTTTTCCAGATATCTTTATATTGCTATTCGATTAGTTCTTATTTCACTACTAATTTCAACAGCCTGCAAGTATCTTTTTTTTCAATTTTACTCAATCCCAACTGATTCGATGGCCAATACAATATTAAGTGGCGACCAAATATTAGTTAGTAAATTGCATTATGGAGCAAAAATTGCAACAAATCGTTTACCAGGGTTTTCAAAGGTAAAGAGAAATGACATCATCGTATTTACGAATCCGGTAAATAAGGATGAGTTCCTAATTAAAAGATGTATTGCATTACCTGGAGAACTCCTATCAATTATCCATCAACAGGTATACGTTGATTCAAAAATTATCAAGCAACCAAATACTTCCATCAGTCATTATTATATTGAGACCTTCGATCATAAAGCAATGATTCATCTTAAAAATAAATTCAAGCTCGAGAGCTTATACCCAGACAATAATACATCTACTATCGTACCTCTTAATCCAGAAATAGCGAAAGAAATTCAAAATATGCCAAGCGTAAAGGAAATTCATAAAACAGAAATCACTGGCCGACAATCTGATATATACCCACAAGAAAATTCCAACTGGAATAATGACAACTATGGCCCTCTACTAATTCCCAAAAAGGGACTGATTATAAAACTAAATTCTTCAAATTATTTTTTATATAAAAAAATAATTGATGTCTATGAAGGCTCGACAAGTTTTATATCCAATGCTGAAATTTACATCAATGGAAAAGAAACCACATTTTACACATTTAAACAAAATTATTACTTTATGATGGGAGATAACCGAAATCGTTCAATTGATTCCAGATATTGGGGGTTTGTTCCTGAGGATTTGATTATCGGAAAAGCAACCCTAAATATACTCTCATACACACCAAACTCTTACCATTTAAATTTATGCTTTTTATAATTTTTCAATTTGTCTTTAAATTTCTGAATTTTAAAATTAACATCAACAAATCGCTATTACTTCTAATTCTCTTACCTTTTCTGGCTAAATCTCAAAAAAATCAAAGTATATCTTTAAAAGGTGCAATTAGACTTGCTCAGAAGAATTCTTTAGACTATAAAATCGCTGTTTACATGGCCAGATCATCGTATTGGGACTACAAAGCTTATAATTCCAGTTTTTTACCTAAACTTACATTAAATGGAACCTTACCGAATTACTACCGAACCATTAACATGATTACTTTACCAAGCGGAGCAAACGATTTTGTAAGTCAAAATGTTGCCAATTCGAGCTTAAATTTGAATTTGAGCCAGAATATTGCTTATACAGGTGGTAGTATTGCGGTATCATCCTCACTCCAACGCATTGATAATTTAGGACGGTTTTCCAATACAGCATATACGTCTATTCCACTATCCATCTCTTACTTTCAGAATAATTTATTTTATAACCCAATTAAATGGAAAAAAAAAATTGAACCACTTAAGCTTCAGGAATCACAAAGAGAATATATTGAAAACCTGGAAGACATCTCTTATAAAACTATTGATAAGTATTTCAACTTACTAATAGCAGATGTGCAATATAAATTAGACCAACAAAATTTAATCAATATAGATACACTCCTAAAAATTACTTTGGCAAGATTTGAAATTGGGACTGTTAATTTAAATGACATATTACAGGCAAAAGTAAGTTTACTCAATGCAAAAAAATCCCTAGCTGCTTCTACTTTATTACTTGAGACTGCAAAACAAGGTTTCATACGCTATGTAAAGCTAGATAAGGATAAAAAAATCAATTTATTGACTCCCGATACACTGTTATTTTTCGATATAAGTACTGATGATGCCCTGAAACATGCTAAAAATAACAGAAAATATCCACTCTCCTTTAAGCGAAGATTATTACAAGCACAGGAGATGGTGAACCAGACAAAATCACAAACCGGACCTTCAGTTAGCATAAATGCCAATATTGGTCTGACCCAAACAGGGAATGGCTTGCAAAATTCATATACAGATCTTCTCCGAAATCAATCTGTAATTATTGGCTTTAATGTACCCTTGATAGACTGGGGTGTAAATAAATCTAACAGAAAAAGAGCAAATGCAAATCTGGATTTAGAAAATACAAATATTATCCAGGAAGAATTAGCGAATGAACAAGAAATTTCTACAGAGATATTGAAATGGGGAATGCAAAAGGAGTTGATAGAAATTGCAAAGGAAACCCGTATGCTAGCCCAACAACGTTATGATATTGCACGACAGAAATACTCGATGGGTAGTATCAGTTATACTGATTTTAACAATGCTCAGATGGAGAAAGACCGTGCAGTTACTGATTATATCAGTAACTTACGAAATTATTGGTCGATGTACTATACTATTAGAAAAATTACTCTATATGATTTTGAAATTAATAGAAAAATAGAATTATCAGACATTCCTTTTGATTAATACAAAGCCCAACAGCTCTCAGTCGTTAATTTTGATACTTTTTTCAGAGTCCCTGTAATAATACCAGTAAACCAAAGGAATAAAGTACAAGCTCACGGGAGTCCCTACAATCATACCTCCAATTAAAGCCAATGACAAAGGACGTTGAAGCATTGACCCTATATCACTCCCAAATAAAAAAGGAATGACAGAAAGAATAGTGGTCATACTAGTCATAATAATTGACTTTAATCTTCTTACACCACCGATGTGTATCGCCTCCATTAAAGAATAATTTTTGTGTCTCCTAAGTTGATTTATCGTATCTATCTTCAGTATAGAATCATTTATTATAATTCCACACATAACAACGAGACCAATTAAGGAAATCAAATTAATTGAAGAATTAAAAAAGTATAGCATTATCAATGCTCCACTCATGCTTATGGGAAGTTCAAACAACACAATCAATGGTTGAACTAAAGATTCAAACTGTGCTGCTAGAATAAAATACAATAAAAAAATAGCTACACACAAAACTATTCCCATTTCTTTAATCAATCGATAATTTGAAAAATAGCTGCCAGAAAAACTTAATTCCATTCCATTTTTACGATTAAATTCGCTATTCAAAAAATTAATAACTTTATCTGGATCTTTAGTATTAACTGACACTTGAATATAATTTCCATTTACTCCTCCTTGTATAGTCTTATAGCTTCTTTCATTACTAATTTTGATCATATCAGATATTGGATAACTAATACCATTGACATTTTCTACAGTAATCGACCGCAAAATATCATTTAAGTCAGTCGAGTTTTTACTCAATACCACAGGGATCTGCAACTGACCACTTTGTAGGAAACCAACCTCATTAGGATTTAAGCTGCCTTTCAATTTATCAAAAACACTTTGTAAAGAGAGGTCATAAAGCAATAGCTTATCTGAATTTAAATTCAAAACCAAAGAACTTTGCGCTGTCTCCACAAATATTTCTGCTTTGGGAAAAGAATCTTTAATAAACTTTGAAACTTTGTCAACGTCGCGGGTACTGGGTAAAATCTGCCCTCCGGTTTGAAAGATCTGGACAACTAAGGGGGCCTGATCTTCTCCAAAGATTGTTTCAAAAATACTTTTAGGTGGACTTAATTTCCAGATCGCTTCGGGATATTTCTTTTCAAAATACCTTTTTAAATCCTTCTTGACGAGTATCGATGCACTAACGTTAGTAGATTTAACATAAACAACTGATTCTGAAGAAGACAATTCCTTTTCTTTATTTAAAAGATATTGTTGTTCACCGATAACTACACTAGATGATGACAGATTTTTCCCTAAATTCATAACAAGATCTTTCACTCGATTCTTGTTCTCATCAATTGTTATATTACTGTTCCAATTAATCTCTATTATCTGCTCTGTTTGTTTAAGATTAGGAAGTTTCTCTTTATTAAGTAATATAAATAACAATGCATTCGATAGAATTAATACACAGACGATTAAAAATGAAGCTGTTTTATTTTTAAAGACCCACTGAAAACCTGCTTCATACATGCGTTCAAAAAAAGTAATACCATATTTTTCAAAAAATCTATTTTTAACAACCGTAACCTGACCACGATGGAATAACCGGTAAAGTACAGGTAATAACGTTACAGAAACAATTAAGGAAATAGCCAGGCCTATCCCAATTGCCATCGCTTGATCATAAAATAGCGCCCCAGCGATACCACTCAAAAATATAAGAGGCAGAAAAACAGAACAGGTAGTTAATGCTGATGAAAGTAGGGGCCGAATAATTTCCGTTGCACCTTTAACACAGGCATCAGAAAGTGCATCACCTCTATCACGGTACTGAGTGATATTGTCGATAACGATAATAGCATTATCAATCATTAATCCCACTCCTAAAACCAGTCCAGAAAGCGAGATAATGTTAATACTAATATTAAATAGATTGAAAAAAAGAATACTCAAAATCAGACATACTGGAATTGTTATTCCAATAAGCATCGGAGCCCTGACGTTCTTTAAGAAAAAAAACATCATAATAAATGCGAGCAAACTTCCATAAAGGAGGTCTTGCTTCAAATTATTGATAGAAAATTCTAGAATCTCTGTTTGATCCCGCACGAGTTCAAAATGAATATTCGGATAATCATGTTCAAATCCCAACATCAATTCATTTATAGCCTTTCTGAGGTCTCCCAACCTAGCTTGCGGTTGTTTGATAACGGCAAGATTTATAGCAGCTTGATTATTTGCTATAAAGGTACCTTTCATTTGTTGCTGCCTGATTCCAACCTTAGCAATGTCTTTTAACTTAAATATTCTCTCGTTGTGTTTAAAACTTAGATTCTTTATCTCCTCTAAAGTGCGTGGATTTTGAGTAGCAAAGCGAATATTATATTCTAATATGCCATCCATTGCAGAGACATTTTCAAACACAAGGCTATTTTTCTCAATAATTTTCTTAATATTTTCCTCCGTTAAACTTAAAGCGGACATTGCAACTACATCTGGTTGGATATAAACTTCAGCACTTGTAGTACCTGTAATGTCAACAAAAGCAATCTCTGTCAACTGCTCCAATCTTCTTTTAATCACCTGATTAGCAAATTCACTTAATTCAAGAAAATGAGATGCATTATTTGGGGAATTTACAGTATCTCTTAAACTCAGATTAATATAAAATACAGGAATATCGCTTGCGCTAGCTTTTACTACTCTTGGTCTGTTCATGTCGCGAGGAAAACTATTCATAGACAGATCAATTTTTTCATTCACTTCAATGAAAGCAAAATTAATATCCGTCCCGTAATCAAATCGAAGTTTAATTATGGAATAGTCATCACGGGTCTCAGTATGGATCTCATCCAATCCCGTTACCTGTTGTAACTGTGCACGTAGATTTTTAATTACTGCATCTTCCAATCTTTCAGCTGACATATTCTTATTACTAACATGTACTGTTATCTCGGGAATATCAATATAAGGCAACGGGGAAACAGGAATATGTTTAGCAGCTACAATACCGAGTAAGATCAGCGCAATAAACACCATAATAACAGCAACGGGCTTATGAATCAGAAATTTAACCATTCTATTTTAAAACACTAAAAAACCCCTTTTTATTCTTCATTTTATTTTTTGATTCTCCTATTAAAAACAATGGCAAAAAAATTAAGATTGCAGGAATAGAAAAGATTAAGCCACCTGTAACACTCATCGCAAGAGCGTACCAAAAAGCTTCTCCTTCACCATAAAAAATAAACGGCATCAAACTTAAAAGCATAGAGCCCATACTTAACAAGACCGGTATTATTTTCGAATTATATGACTTGAGAAAAACAACTTTTCTAGATTTCCCAGGATAATCTTTGCGGAGATTATTATAATCATTGAGAATGTACAAAGCAGCATTAACTACAATTCCGCATAAAATAATGAGGGCGGCATAGCCACCTTCATCAAAATGATAGTCAAAAATCCAGGCCATTAAAAATACACCAATAAAAGAAATTGGAATCATTGAAATCACAATTAGAGGCTGCAGAAGATCATTTAACAATACGCAACAAATAATAAATACAATTCCAATAGTAAGTAATATGGCCCAAGTCAAGTTTTTTTCATTCCCGGACCAAAAATTATTTATGATTTGCTTAATGCTGTATCCAATCGGCATTACAGATCTAATTTTCTTCATTATTTGCATGGATACAACTTCAGCTAAGGCTTGATCACCAATAAAGTCATAATTTACCACTAACTGATATTGTTGATTTTCTCTTAAAATCTCGTTTGGCGTTTTTTGCTTTTGAATAGAAGCAAATTCTTTCAGTCGAATATAAGACCCAGAATCAGAACGTACAGGTTCATTCATCACCTTCCATACAGAAGCTGGGGGCTGCCCAGAGCTAGCAACCACAGGAACCCTTTTCCCTTCGACAAACAAATTTGTTACATATTGATCGTTTCCTGAAAAATGAGCTAAAGAACTGTTAATCATATCAGAAGAAAAATAATTAACTAGCAAATTATCACTGTTATCTACTTGAAAAACAAACTCATAATTAGAATTTGTTCCTACATAATCTCGCTGACTTCCAATGGTTACATTTTCTATTCGCATGTTTTCGCGAAGCAAGCTTTGAACTTGCTCAGCATATTTTAGCAACCTTTCGTAATTATATCCAAGAAGTATTATACCGAAATTAGCGGCCTCCTTATGTAATTCATTATTAAAACCTTGTCCAACACCTGAAATTACAAACTCGGCCAAACCCGTATTTATTGCCATTGATTCTAGCTGGGTCTTTAAAACAAAAGGAAAGGGACCAGTCTCAAACTCCCTCAAAAAGCTAATTTCAATAGATGCATATCCATTATTTACACGACTTTGAAAATCTTCAATTTCTTTAAATTCACCCAAAAAATTTTCAAAATCCACCACAATATTATTGATCTGCTCTAGGTTTGTTCCATAAGGCATTTTGATTGCTACATTTATTTTGGTCTTTCCTGCGATGACAGCCGAATAGGGAAAATGCTCTTTTCTTTCAAGGAACAATCTCAATAGCCCCCCTAAAACTACATTTAAAACTGGGCGTATTTTCAAATTGTATTCATCTGTACCAATTGTTCTATTATAGGCGTTTGCCCATATGTTATTTGTAGCTATCCGCGACGGGAGAAGAAATATGGGCAAACCAAAAATAAGAATGAGGACTAGAATAAGAGATTTTTTAACCCTACTACAATAATTTATTAAATGAGAATAAAATTTAGACCATATTACTATTCTTCTTTTTCTTCTGACAATTGAGATAAAATTTTCTTGTCTTAATGGAAATTTTTCCAAAAGTGCAGGAACTAAAAAAAGTGAGATTAATAGTGATACTGATAAATTAATTATCATTACCCAAGCAAAATCTACCAGTCTGATTTGTTGATCCTCGCTCAAAAAAAAGACAATACAAACAGAACCTATAGTAGTAAACGTAGCTCCAATTACAGCGAGCAGAATCCGTAAGTCTTTCTTATTCCTTATATGATCAATGACCACAATACTATTATCAATTATCAGTCCCAAAGAAACTGTTATTCCAGCCAAGGAGTATAGATGAATTTCCAGCTTAAAAAAATAATAGAAGATAAATGCCAGCAATAAGTTCGCAACCAGAGAAATTAAAATCAATAAAAAATAGCGAATTTGCCTACTTATAATCAATATAAAAATAAGTAGAACGAACAAAGCGAAAAAAGAGCGCCAGATCACTGTGTCAAGCTCCTCCTTTAGAACATCAGTGGCATCATAGTTCGTTGTTATTTTGTATTCGACAGGGATTTTTTTTCGAACGTCATTTATCTTTTCCTTTATTTCTTTTGCAAGGACAAGATAATTTACATTCTTTGCCGCTACTATTTCCATTGTTACCGTATGCTGACCATTAATTCGGTGGTAAGATTTAGGAGGACTAGTTTGATAAACTATTTTAGCAAGATCTGTTAAAAAAATAATCCGATCACCCCATTGTTTAATTGCTATCTTATTCCAAGATACCTTATCAGGGTAATTTGTCATTAAGGTTAAATAACTATATGTTTCCTTAACTGATTTATCGCTTGATTTAACATTAACCTTACCTAATTCAGACTTAAAAAAATAGTTGTTAATAGCTAAGCTTATATCTTTGATTGAAATCTCGTATTTTGCAAGCAACGCTGGATCATAATCTAATTTCCAATTAGACCTCTCCAGGCCATAAATTGTCACTTTAGAAATACCTTTTATTTGAGCTAGTAATGGTTGAATTGTTTTCTCAATAAACAATTGGATCTCGGCACTGCTGCCTCCTGCATTTATTGAATATGATAAAACACTCTTGTTTCCAAAAGGAGTGTTTGCAGATACAGCCGGGTAGGTAATCCCTAAAGGCAAACTGGGGTATAATTGTCTGATAAGAGCTGACACTTCATACTTTACTTCATTTATCTTTACATTTTTTCCAATGTTAGCATACACGTTACTATAGCCATTACCCGAACTCGAACTGACCTTAGTAATCCCCTTTACCGTTGCCAATAGACCTTCTATTTTTGTGGTAATCGTACTCTCCATAATCTGCGGAGAGGCATCATTCCAATAAGAATGGATTGAAATGCTGTTGAAGTTCTTTGAAGGTTCCAGCTGAACTGACAATAAAGGTATTAGCGCTGATCCAACTATCATGAACGCTACAAAAATGCTTATTACAGTAAATGCGGGTAAAGACCTTTGTTTCTGATTGTCCACCACCCTTATTATTGTTTTAAAGAAACTTCAAGATCATGAGTAAGTGTTACATTATTAGTAACTATAACCTTCTGACCTTTTTTCAATCCTGAGTTAATACTTACGAACCGGCTATTCTGCAAACCTATTCCTACATAATTCCATTTAGCCCGGCCATTTTCATAAGTAAATACAACTTCCCGCCCCTGCCGTTCTAATACAGCTTCTTTTGGAATAGATAATTGACGAGACACAGTATTTCTAGCTACAACTCTAACACTCATCCCATTCAAAAAATAGCCATTTACATTATCAACAACTCCAGTAATTTTAATCATTCCATTATTATCAATAAATGGCTCAACTTCTGTAATTACTCCCTTTACAAATTCTTTTCTACCAAATGGAGCAACTTCGATTACTGTCCCTTTGGATACAAACTTATACTCCGTTTCCAAAACATTAAACTCTATACGCATTTGGTGATCATCCAGCAGTGTACAAAATTCAGAAGAAGTATTTGCCGCATTAAAATTCTTTGCTTTAAGATTGGCTATTTTACCCGAAAATGGAGCCGTAATTTTTGTTTTATCCAATGATTTTTTTGCTTCATCCGATTCATAAAGTGCCGCATTATAACCACTTTTTATTCTTGCCATACGCATCACAGATTTTGGTACAATAGAAGAATCTTTTAAACGGAATCCATAATCTATCAGACGATCATCCAATTCAACTGTCGCCTTATCTACACCATCCCTACTCTTTGCTAGTCTAATTTTAAGATCTTCGTCATCTAATTTAACAAGAACCTGCCCTCGACTAACATAGTCTCCATTTTTCACTAGAACTGCCCTTATTTCACCATTAGAAGAAAATCTGATCTCTGCACTATTTATCGCTAGAGCCTTGCCATTACTAATAATCTCTTGATAGAATGGGCCTTCGAAAACATCAGCAATCTCAACACTTACATTTCTCTTTTCAACAGCATTTTTTTTATTACTACCTGCAATTTCAGAATCTTCTTTAGCAGTACTAGAACAAGCATGCAAAAGTGGAAGTACTGCAAGTAACAAAAAGTAGAATAATTTTAAAGAAAAAGTCATTTTTAATGTTTAACTCATTATGAAATTAAGGAAGCCCAGACGCATTTAATTTTTTACTCTTCAACTTTATATCTATAAACCAATCTCCCAAGTTCTCCTACAGCATTAATCCCCTCAACGACGACCTTGTAAACTCCTGGTTCACTCGCATTGTAGAAATCAAAATGTGCCTTACCGTCTTTATTAGTTTTCAGAGCGGGATTCCAGTAAATTGTAGAACGGAAATCAGGTATTTTATTATTTTTATCCCCATTTTCATATTTGGGCTCATAGAATTCGCGTCCTTTATCAAAGCCTTTTGCCGAAAAATTGACAATGTTTGGAGTATATCTTTTGTTTTTCATGTAGTCCCTTTTTGTGTAAATAAGAATAGAACTTCTTCCCAATAATCCTTTCAACGCTAAATTGCTCCTTACCACATCAATTTTAACAATATCAATAGGATCAATTACATTCTGATCAAATATTCCGGCAACGTCCATTTCGTCCTCAATTTTTCTTCCGTTAAGTACAACTTGCATAAGTAACATTGAATCAGCTACAGTATCATAATATTGTGGATAATTATTAACAATGCCCGCCTTCCCAAAAATGACCCCATGCAGTCTTCCCTGTAAGCAAATCCCCAAATTGGCACAAACCTCAGGTTTTTCAAGAAAAAGGGTTTGATCAGCATGTCCTTCCGGAATCCGCATCATTCCCTGAGAAGCAACTTCTTCACTGTCCCTTTTTCTGGCTATTATTTTTACTTCTTTAAGCCTTTGAGCACGACTTAACTTGCCAAACTTAGGCAATACCTGATCCTGATTACGGCTATTTTCAAGATAAACTTTAATGGCTGTGCTAGTGCAAATACCAACATCGGGCAAATTTCTATTCTTAGTGATACCCTGCACCTGAGCACTATCTAATACTATCTCAACATTTTTTCGATTGTCATGCGTCCTGGCTTGCACTACAAACTTAAAACCATCTTTAAACATTAAGTCATCAAACTTAAATCTTCCATCAGCGTTTGTTCTGGTGTCTTCCATAATGCCTCCATTTAATGAGAGCAGATTCACTTTGGCATTTATAACGGGCTTATTTCCGAAGGTAACTGCCTTTCCAGAAATCTCTATACCCGACTTTTCAGTTTTGTAAACTGGAACAAAAGCCTGATCAAGATTCTTCCATACAAACCTCCTATAGCCTTGTGTCAACATCAGGTTATCTAAAGCTTTACAAGTTTCTTCGCTTTCATTAATAAAATAATGGTTGGGTTTCTCTATGTAGCCTTTCAAGTCGGAGCTAAGCAATAGGTTTGACAGTATTGTACTTTCCGAAGCCTCATCAAAAGACACATTACCCTCATTAATGACAGTAACAGAGAAATTTCCGGCCACAGGTTTTCCTGATGGATCCTTTGATTCCATCTCTATCCAAACGTTTTCTTTAGTATTGTAGCTTGTCTTTTCAGTATTTAACTTCAATTGCATTAAATCTCTGTTTTTAACAAAGGCTATCCTCTCATTCAAAGGCTCACCTTCATTGTTAAACAAAGTAAACTGCGCAATTCCAGTCGGAAAACTGCCTTTAGATAGTCGTATTGATGTTATCGGTTTGGTTATTTTTATTGAAGAAGAATAAATAACCTCTCCAGAAGACTGCACGATTAAAGCAATAGTTTTGGCCGCCTGATATAAACCTGAAGAAGCTTTAATGCTGACACTTAAACTATCTTTATTATCCTGATTAATTGACACAACATAACCTTCATCGCTCACTTTAGGAAGCATTATTTGTTTTTCTGATCCATCAGGATAAACTATTTCTGCGACATAACTCTTCCCTAATTCAGGTTTCAGATCAAAAGCACCCATCCCGGCATGCAAGCTAGAGAACCCGGCAGTTTCTTTACCCTCATTATCTTTTATTTTACCTTTAATACCTATTCCAGCGCCATTAATTCCAATAGCTTTAAAAGCTACTTTGGAGGTTATGCCATTAACTAACTCTCCACTTTCCGGAAAGAACCGAACATCACTATCAGAGAGTTCGCCCTTAACAACAGCATTTTTACTCACCTTTTCTTTAGTTTCCTTCTTTGCAATCTTGGAATTCGATTTGGCATCTATACTGTTAAGAAAAGGATCACCTACCATAAAAGTCCGATCGAAAAAGTAATCTTTATCCGAATTACGCATCCATTGCGTATAAGCTCTCAGTCTATAGCTGCCCTCCTTAAAATCATCTGCTAATATCAAATCTCCGGCCGACGTTCCTTTAGTCAATTGAAGCTTAAGCGTTTTCTGTATAGAGTCTCGCTCGTTAATCAGATCTACATACACTATCCCGCTATGGGTTGATGGCTTATGTCTGCTCCCCATTGTTACATATGCTTTAAGCCAAATGGTATCACCAACTGCATAATAAGGCTTATCAGTATGCAGGTAAACCTTTTCCTGTGGATTAGTTTCCACCCATTTTTGCAAAGATGCAATTAGCTTATTAACCGGGTCATTATCAGCGGAAAATGCAAAAACCAGAATTACAAGGAAAAAGAAAGGAATGTAGAGCGCTCGTTTCATAATATTTAATAATAGCTAATATCTCTTTTGGTTAAATAAGTACTAGCCTTATTTTTGTTCCTAAGTGTAAGCCAATTACCTCTCTCATCATACTCATACAAGTATTTTCTTTTCCAATCAACAAAGCCACTTCCGGTATATCGAATCTCTTGAGCTATATTATTTTTATCATCGTATTCATATGTAATTGAGTATTTTAAATGCCCGTTTGAAGCATAAGCCCGTTCGCCGTCCAACAGTAAACTGGGTTCAATTGAGTAGGCTATACTTCCACTATTTGAAGTCGTATCATAATCATTCCACTCCTTTAATATGAGGTTATTTGAGTTATCGTACTTATATACTTCCCTGAGCTTTAATTCTCCATATCCATCGTAACAAACACGTAAGCTCCTATTACTTTGGTCATCATACTCATAACGTTCCAGACTTTTCACCGAATTAGAAATATATTTTTTCGCCATCATATTTCCATTATCATAATACATGTATTTAATCCTATAACCATATTCACCATCCCCTTGTTCTTCCGAGAGTTCCTTATCCTCATATAGATAACTTATGGTTTGTTGGATGGCGTTACTATCTATGGTACTATATATTTTTTGCTCAATCAGTTTTCCATTTAAGTCATAATCATAACTTCTTTTTTGAACCAAAGTATTTATGCCCCCAGTCGTTTCGTAGCATTTCTCCATAAATGCCTTCACTTTGCCTTTAGGTTTTCGCATGTTTCCATAAAAAGGAAACTGAGCCGAGGCTCCCGAAAAGGGAAATACGATCACAATCAGTAGTATCAGAGTCGTCAATTTCATCTAGCAGCATATTTTTAAATACTCAGTATATTTTTCTGTGGACTGCTTTACTAATTTGCCTGCAGCCCATCCTACAATATAAAAAAAAGAAAGAAGAAAACAGAAACAACTCATTGACTTCCAACAACAAATACATTTCTATTTTCCTGTTCTAATCTTTCAGTTTTGTTCTTTTTACTGAAAAAATTTAAATAATCTTTAGTTAATTGAGGTAATGACTTATCAGTAATAAAAATATTATTTGCAACATTTTTATCATTAACGGTAAAAAAGTAAGGAAAATCCTGACCTTCAGTATACTTATTATCTAAGGCGCCTAAAGGTATATTGATAATTTTATAATTGATATTATACCTGTTTTTTAAAATTTTTAAGTCATTAGGCCCACTATAGGAGGCCAAAATAATAATCCTGTCACTACCAATTTTTTCTTCAAACAATTTAAGATGCGCGAACTCTTTATTTACACATACATCACAATTTCTTTCAGTTACACGAAAAAAAAGTTTGTCTTTATATTTCAATGAGGGATCAAATCTCAATGCCTTATTATTAATATCCTTTGCAAGAATAAGAGGAGGTAATTTGAATGAATTCCCATATTCAACCTGGTATAATAACCTTTCTCTATAAGCATTCTCTAGCAGAGTATCCTTCACCCCTACCTCATTTTCTTTATCAATAAATTTTCTACTTATCAAAAAACCATTCGTGATTAATAAAAAAAATATAAACAATAGAACAAAGGAATTTTTATATAATTTCATGCCTTATTTTTATATCATTTATTAGTAGTTAAATAATTTTTCCTAATATATCTCAGATAGTTTCGAGATAAGTCGATTGAACTAACTAATGGAATGAATATCATTTTTGCGGTTCTATCCTTACTTAAAATAAAATAATATGGACTATTTCCCCCTTCTAGTTCCAAATCTTTTAGACTCTCTAATTTTATATTAATAAAATTCAAATTTGATCGTAAATGTTTTCTATAAATGACCATATCATTTATTGATTCAAATGATGTTAAGACAAAAACTTTCCCTGGTTGAATCAAATCCAAACTAGATTCTATAGATTCTATCTGAGACTTTACACAAGATTCACAGTTTGACCAGGAAGTACGGAAAATCAATACAGGATTTTGAGCTGCTAAAGACTCAATAAGCACTTCCCTACCCGAGGAATCAGAAATACTTATGCCTTTAGGCAGTTTAAAATATGTTGATTCTTCAATACTTTTAAATAAAATAGTTTGGTCCGTTTTGCTATCTCTAACCAAACTTTCATACTCTGCCTTTAATGTTTTCTTTTCTTTAAAAAGGACAACACAGAACATTACCAAAAACATAATGATAGCCAACAGAAGATAACTAAAATTTTTCATCAATATTATAGAACATTAACACAGGATTATCTTCTTGTTTAATTGAATTAATAAGTTTTATTGTTTTATTATTCTTCAACTTTGAAATTAACGAATGGTCCATTCCATTTCTTCTTCCAATAATTTCAGTTGCAGATATGGTGCTAACATAGCTATCTTTATAAACACCTTTTGGAAAACTAAATAGTGCTAAATCAATATCTGTTGAATTCGTTGATTTACCACCAACTAATCGACCTGTCTTCGACGAATAAAAAAATGATGCCAAGTTTCCATTATTTAATTCAAAAAATAAATTATCTTTGGCCTCTAAGCAATTCCCTTCAAAATAATAATTTTTCTTTAAATTCAATTCCAATAGAAATGAACTAGCATCAATATCCGTGGTAACTCTTTTAACAATATTCCTATCTCCCATATCAATATGATATTTTGCAAACATCCCGGTAGCAGAAGATATTTCGAAAATAGTATCTGTAAACAAGGGAGTAAAAAGAACTTTCCCGCTATGATCTTTAAAATTTTTTGAACTATTTAATTCATTTTTCTCAAAAACAGGTTTTGTATTAAAGGCTTTTGTAAGAATACTTTGACTTGTATCGGTTGATACAAGCTGTGCATATTTCAAATCAGGAATATGCAAATTAATATCAGGAGTAGCCTTGGAAAGCAGACTTCCATCTTCTAACCATGCTAATTTTAAATAATAATAGTATGTCTTGGATGATTTTATAAACGAACCATCTTCGGAATAATAATTAATCTTTCTCCCAAAATCGTCATACAATAGAATTTCATTTGTCTCATTATTATAGGTAACATCTCTAACCGCTAGAAACTCTCCAGGCCCCTTGCCTTTTAAAAAGATTTTATTTATAAACTTACCTTTCAAATTAAAAATAAAAATGGAGGAAGCCTTATCGAAATCACAAACTATTATGCTTTTATCTGTAACTATTAGCTTATCAACCGACCCAATTAGAGAGTTTCTTTCCGTCTCCAGTTGAATATATTGAATATTTCTAACCAAATTATCTAATCGCATAGAAGAGGTATCAGATATAACTTGAGGAATTCTAACATTAAATACCTTGTGTTTATTTTTTATTATAACGGGAATCTTATTATTCTTAATTTCTCCATCATACCCCGAAAAGACCATTTTAGCTCCCTTAACTTGCTGATCTTTAAAGTCACATGAATTCAACATGACTATAACAGTGAATGTGATACAGACCCTTTTAAAAAGCGTAAAATATTTAGACATTCTAATTTCATTTAAGTTGGGAGAGTTACCTCTCCCTGTATTTATACTTCTGTTGAATTCAATATACAATCAAATCTATTCGGGTAGCATCCCCTCACAGTGGTACCCATAGGACATGCCAATGTTGTTATCGTCCCTCCTATAAATCCATTTTCGGTCATCGTACTAGTTCCCCAAAGATTTCCCCATGAAGAAACAAAATGTCCATCAATGTAAAGTTTTTCTCCATGAAGCTGATTAAATGCATTATAATACTTAGTTTTAGAATAAGGTTTAGAACACGCTTCAGTAGTTAAAACTTTTGCGGAACATCCCTCTGTATCCGGATTATTACATGGCGCGAGTTCTTCAAAGCCCCCTCCCCCAGTCTGGGCATATGCTTTCAAAGAATTCAATGAAAAACTACCATCATCTTTTTCAATAAAAATTACGGCATTAAAAATAAATACAGCGAGGAATACAACTCCTCCAAGCACCTTAGCTGCTAAGGTGAATTTCCATTTTTTTTGTTCCATATAAAATTAATTTAAATTTGTTTATATAAATCTATCTCAATAGACTGCTAAGCTTTTGCAGTCTATAGTTTTATTTTACAAAATTAGCCTATCCAAAAACCACTAATAAAATCATGATAGAATATCACGGTAAAAAAAATGTTAAATAAAAACAGTATGAAATACCAGGGCTGCGATTTTTGGAAAAACTTATATAAGAAAAAGGATAATCCAAATAATATATAATAAACTGTATGGTGCATATAATTAAAAACACCAGTTACAAATATACCGGAGAGCAGTATTGCTATGATAAAGTAAACATCTCCTGATCGCGGGTTGTAATCTTTATTTATCCAATTCAAAAAACAGACTGCAAATGAGGTGCACATAAGATGTCGATTCATGCATTGCATATTTGTGCTTCCTTCAATATTATAAGTAAAACAAGTATCTATAATAGCTATTGCAGATAAAAACAAGGCGGAAAAATAAACTGATTTACAAACCTGATCATTTTTTCCATTTAACCCACTCCTTCTTTGTTCTGAAACTAGACAACTATAGCCCCATTTGCAACAGAAAAATATTGCAATGCAGCCCAACATTAATCCTATAGCATCAATTCCCAAAACCTTGTTCGGTGAAATAGTTGTAAAAGGTATAGATGGAATTAGCCACTCTCTTTTCCAGTGTTTTTGAACCTCAATATAATAAAACCATTTCCCTGTTTCTATCCATTGAATTAAAACGACGATGAATATACTAATAACACAGATCAGAATATTGGTAATGATGTCTATCAGTAACTTCTTTCTACTAATACCTGAGCTTTTGTAAGCCAATAACTCAGTTATAATCACAGCGGGTATAAAGAAAATTGAAACAGATCTTGTTAAGCAACAGCCAAACAATCCAACAAATATCAGAGCCTTGGAATCTCTTCTATAGCCAAGGATAAGCAGCGTACCAAACAAAAAGAAACACGCCTCAGAATAAGGCAGAAAGAAAAATATAAAACAAGGAATTGTACTGACAATCATCAGATAAGATGTTTTATAATTTGTCTTTCCAATTAAGATCAAAAATGAGATGATAAAGATGGCTAAGTTTAAAAAAATAATATGAAAATTATCCAAAAACGTCCATTTCCAGAGGTAAGGAAACAGGGGAAAGAATGCCATATTAGACTTTTGATTGGGAGTAAAGGTGTAACCCAAATATCTAATTTCGTTGAACCAAACAGCATCATTTTTGATAATGTTAACTTCATCAGGGACTTTAGTAATTATACCAAGCTTTATAAAAATAAAGTATAAAATCACTATCGCAACAATACCCGTAAGTAAAACAAATAGAGCCTTATACATCAAGAAAAATCGCTTAACCATAGAGTTATAATAAAATCATTTAGTTACTTTAAAGGTAAAAATTGAGTTAAGTGAAAAATTCCAAATCGCCACAAGAACAATTGCAAAAAATTTCCCTAAATAGAATGAAAAACCTAAATTTTGATGAAATAAATACACAAGTGCAGAATTCCATATAAAACCAAACGAAGACACAATAAAAAACTGCTGAAATTGTTTCCTTACATTACTATTGCTATCTACGAAGGTCCATCTCTTATTCAAGTTAAAAACAATAACTATGGCAATAGAGACACCCAACAAATTTGATAAATAAGGGTTTAATTGAAGGTATTCTTTAAAGAGAATCGTAAAACTAAAATCAATCAACATTCCAATGCTTCCACATATACCGAATTTCAAAACTCTGAAAATGAATGTAGAAATTTTCATCTCTGCAAAGGATTCGAACTTGAATGGATTGAACTTAGAACAGACTGAATATTAGAGGCATGATTCGTGTTGTTTTTTCTTTCATTCTCTCTAATCCTGTACTTATATTTAATAGCAAAAAGTATGAAAGGAATTTTCACCACATCAACAAACTTCACCTTTGAATTACCTTTCTCCGTCCATACGTTAATTGGAATCTCTTTCATAAACCTATTTAAATCTACCAAGGAATATAGCAATTTCATTTTGGCGAAAATTTCAACATCAAAAAGCCATCGACTTAAAAATGGGTCTTTAAATAATTCATTTGCCAAATCACGGCTAAATATCTTGAGCCCACATTGTGTGTCGTAAATAGAGAGCTTTAGTGCCATATCAATCAGAGTTGCTATAACACGCCCACCATAGTGACGATAACTTAAACGCTTTATTTGGCTTCCAAATACAGAAACACGTGAACCGAAAACAAATAATAATTCTTGTCGCGATTCAATTAACCAAAACACTCTTTGAACTTCTTCAAGTGGGGTAGATAAATCTGCATCTAAATAACATATATACTTGGTAGAAAAATTCTTTAGTACGAAATTAACTCCCCTACGTACGGCTTCACCTTTCCCAAGATTTACCATTAACGAAACAGTACATACATTTTTTTTATATCTTGATTCCAAATTATCAATAAAATATTGAGTTAGATCTGAACTCCCATCATTTACAAAACAAAATCCAATATTAGAATTATCCCTAATAAACTTCTCAAATGACTGAAGGGGGAAACGTTCAAATTCATTATAGCAAGGCACTATTACAATCATTGTTTTTTCCTTGTTCTCCATGTAAAACTATTAATGAATGTATAATGCTTATTGATATAAATCTAATTTACTTCGATGCAAAAAAATAACAGTATAACTAAATTCATTATTTCCCTATCCTGTTTTTTTAAATGTAAAATCAAAGGTGCCATCTGTCGAATAATAATAGGATTGCCTACTCCTGTTATATCTAATATCTGCACCTTGATTTCTAAGAATGGAAATATATGCGAATATGGTTCTTTCACTTACAGAAAGCTTTTTAGCTAATTGAATTGGAGATCCGGTAGCTCTTCTCCGAATTAATGAATTTAACTGATCGAGTCTGTTGAAATAGTAAGTTGGCATAAATTGAGAGCAATAGGTTTACATTAGCAATTTAATAAGAGCTTATTTATTAACAAACAAATTACACAGACACCTATTTTCAAATGACTAACGGGCTTTAAAATTACACTAACGCCAAATATTTAGGCAACAATGTTAAATGAAAGCGTTAGGAAACAACATCTTAAGTTAAGATACTCTCGAATGAAAAATCAAAATCGCGGTACAGCGACAGGATCATCGCGATAAATAACATTATTTTATTGAGAATTAAAATCCTAGGATTAAATACATCCAGTATTCCAGCTTTGTAAGATTGTCCGATCGGAATGATGATATTCTTATCTAGTATTACCCGATTAGATTCGATAGACCTTATTTTATTAATATTAATAATAAAAGATCGGTGAACTCTTATAAAAACATTCTCTGACAACACCTTCTCAATTCCATTAAGTGTAAAATTTGCAATACACTTTTCTCCTGTTTGATTGATAATGATGTAGTTTTGGCTCGCTTCTATGTAAAAGATATCATTGATATTTATCCTTATAATTTTCCCCTTTTCACATTTTATAAAGAAATGATCTTCTTTGTGAAACTCTTGAATAAATTTTGGTTTGCTATGACTCCATTTAGGTTTGGGTAAATTGACCCTTTCAAGAAATTTATCATAGCCAAAAGGTTTTTGCATATAATTCAACCTATGTTTTTCAAAAAACTCTTTTGACAAGGTCTTTAATGGATCTACAAAAACAACATTAAATGCAAGTCCGAGCGAATCATTCAAATTAATCATACGCTCTTCATTGATTTGTTGATTCACAATGATAATATCAGGTTTACATGAAGAATATATAGATAATGCGACTTTAACAAGATCATCGGATACCCCTACTATTTTTAGCCCCTCAGTTTTGTATATGAAATCAAACAATTCAGAAATAGGCTTATTATCGTTTGAGAGAACGTAAATTTTTATCATAAATATTTGGCTATAGGTAATAGTAAGATTACATATAATAAATCATTTTTAAAAAAAAAAGTAAAACTTATAAACTATTAGTAAGCTAAAATTATATCTCCTAGAAAGTTATAAATGGTAATCAAAAAAGGTACAACAATAAGTACATATTAGATTGTCTTAATAGATTTCAAATCTAACTAGTCTTCGTGAGATCAACATTTGGCACCTAGACATATTAAAATTTGTCGCATTTTTAAAATGGCTATTGCCATAATAGGTCTGCGATATTAAAATTCTAAAAAATGACCGATGTTCGCCTGAACATGATCGTTCTTTTTATGTTCTCCCCTATTCAATTGAATTGCCCTGATTTTTACTCCATTTCTTTCCAGTAGTAATTCTTCATAAAAGCCTTTGTAATAAACATCCTTAACTTCAAAACGCCTGCTATTCCATGAACTTTTTAGTTCAACCCATTCCGGATAAAAAACCACTTGATCTTTGGTGGCATTAATACCTAGTTTCAAAGCATCTTCTGCATTTAAAACCACGGCATTGCCTAGTATTTGAGCGGTATAAATATGATCGGGATGATGATATATATGTGATGGTTCCCCTTTCTGTAAAAGCTGACCATCTTTTAGAATCAATAATTCGTCTGACAAAAACAAACCGTCGGCAGGATCATGAGAAACCATGATAACAGTAACGCCGGTATCAGCCGCAATTCGTTTAATATCAGCACGTAACTGATTTTTCAACAATGCATCAACCTGACTAAATGGTTCATCTAACAGTAGAACAGAGGTGTCACTTACCAATGCTTTTGCAATTGCAACACGTTGTTGTTCTCCTCCACTTAGTTCAGTAATTTTCTTTTCTTTAAGATGCATAATGTGCAAATGCTCCATCATGTCCATCGTTTTATCGTGCTTGGATTGCACGTTTGTGTTCGATAGCATGGAAGCAATATTATCGTACACCTTGGCGTAGATATTCAAGGAGAAATCCTGAGTAACCATTTTCATTTGCTTATGGCCTGGTATCAGTTGCTCATCCGGTCCAAGAATCCTTTTCCCTTCAAAAAGCACTTCACCACTATCTACCTTTAGTAAACCATAAATACATTTCAGCAATGTCGATTTCCCGCTACCGCTTTCTCCAATAATGGCTACAATATTTCCCTTTTTAATATCAAAGCTAATATTTTTAACTCCAGAAGCCTGTTCAGTCTGATATTGCTTGGTCAGGTTTTTTACGCTAATGATCTGTTCTTCCACAATTCAAAGATAATATAAAAGTGTTGGTCAGTAAACAAAAAAATCCCGCAGTATATACCGCGGGATTGGTTTTATTTGTGTGTGTTGTGTGTTTTAATTTAAGCCAAGCGTAACGCCGAATGCCATATTTTTTAATCCCTTTTGAGCTGCGCTTGCAAACATGTCACTAGCAGAGTATTTAGCAAATACACCGAAAGCGCCATAACCTAACCTAACTGTACCACCATAACGGAAGGATTGAAAGTTGTAATCATCACTAACTTTTACTTTTCCTCTTTCGTTACTGATCTGTTTTACTTTTCCATTTAAAAGGAACCCGACTTCTGGCCCGAATACAAAGTAAAATCGGTTGCCATGATCGTTTTCTTTAGTGCGTAATTCAAAATTGAAAGGAATGTGTACATAGCTGCTAGAGAAACGATTTTTAGAGAAATGAATATCTTCCTGAACATAAGTAAGCTCACTTGCATTTTTCTGCATGGTGATATCTTTGTTCAACCTGATGTGCGTCCAGTCGAAACCACCTGCCAGATAGATCTTAAAGTTTGAATTGAAACGATAGCCAAACTGGATGATATCGAAAGAGAATGTACTTGTTTTACCACCTCTGTAATCCAGGAAGTCATTTTCAGGAGATAAGGTAAAGCTTCCATTATCTATTAATCTTGAAAACCCAAGGTCCACTCTGGTTATGGTTATTCCGCCAATAAAGCGGCCCTTAGACATATTGGTTTTCCCAGTAGAGTCCTTTTTGCCGATGGTGATACCAACGCCAAGGTCCATATCGAACTTTTTCATTTTACGTTCCTTGGTTACGGTAGTATCTTGTTGTGCACTGGCAGTTTGAGCTATAGCACCGGTAAGTCCGCTTACGATAAGTGCTGTTAATAATAGACGTTTCATTGTATGTATTGGTTTGTGTGTTTCCTAATTCTATTTATCTGACTTTTTATTAAACTTTATGAAACCTATGTTAATGGACACTAAAGATGAATTATCGTCATTGGTATCAAACTGTATAAATTTCTTTTCTCTCTTATCTACTTTGTTAACTACAAAATTCACCAGATCTCCTACATTCCTAATCCCCTTATTCTCTTGATGTTCAGGCTCAAGAGCAGCGTCTGTATATTCTGCAGGGTCTGCTTTTGCGATCATCACTTCTTCTTTGGGAGCTTCTTCTTTTGGTTCAACTTTAGCTAACGTGCTAACAACTTCCGGTTGCTTAATAACAGGACGATCGCTTGTTGCTTTTGGTTGCAAAGCGGCCAATTCTTTTTCTCTGTTGCTTAATTTTATGCGTGGTGCAATAATTAGCGGAGTACTTTCAACCTTGTCTGCAACCGCTGAGCTAACATTGCTTACTTGTACCGGAGTTTTAACAACAGTAACTGCCGGAACCGGAGTAACATTGTTGCTTGCCACCTCGGGTGCCCGCAACCTGATCTTTTCTGTTTTTTGCATCGGCATCAATAAACCTATAGTTACCGCAATTACAGCAACTGCTGCTGCCATCCAGTAAACCGGTAAACTACGTTTAGGTTTGGGCGACAGTTGCTCCGAAATACCGTTCCACAGGTCTGCTGAAGGTTGCATTTCCGCCTCCTCAAACTTATCTCTCAACAACTGATCAAACGCTTTATCCTGCATGTGTTGCATAATTTATGCCCTCCATTTTTATAATTTCTTCTTTTAATATCGCCCTTGCTCTAGACAATTGCGATTTGCTTGCTCCTTCAGAAATGCCCAATGTTTCAGCAATTTCTTTATGAGAATATCCTTCTATGATGTACATGTTAAACACCACTCTATAGCCATCGGCTAACTTTTGAATCACTTTTAATAAATCCTGCATTCCCAATCTGCTAAAATCAAAGCCTGTTGATGGCTGATCATAAGCATCCTCAATTGGAACAACATTCATAGTCCTTAAATTTTTACGGTAACTTTCAATTGCTGTATTTACCATAACTTTTCTAATCCATCCTTCAAAAGCCCCATCTCCCCGGTATTCATTTATTTTCTGAAAAATTTTAATATAACCCATTTGCAATACGTCTTCTGCCTCCATCTTATCTTTTGCATAACGCATACAAACTACAAGCATCTTGGGCGCAGTTTGCCTGTACAGGGCTTCCTGCATCTTCCGGTTGCCTGCTTTGCATCCTTCTAATAATTCATTTATACTATATTGCGTCAATTTCATTTGTGTGTTTGGTATATAGTAGATGAAGCAACTATATAAAAGGTTGCACGCAGTAATAAAAAAAATTAAAGGGGCTTAGCAATCGTGCTTTTTGCGGTAATGTTTGTACCATTTTACGGCAAGCATAATTACTACTGAAAATATGACGAGCCCAACGAGGCCATAAATCCAGTTCACGGCGCTTTTTAGCACTACTGTGAACACAATAGCTACAAGTAGGATTGTTGCTACCTCGTTCCACAACCTAAGGTTAAACGAGCTTATTTTGCATGTGCCTTGTTTCAGCTGCTTCATTATATTCTGGCAAATAAAATGATAAACCAGCAGGGCTGCTACAAAGCCAAGTTTTACATGAAACCAGGGCGTTTGCAATAAACCGGGGTGTATGCAAACCATTCCTGCACCTGCAAGTACAGTGAGTACCATTGCAGGTGTAGTAATGATATTCCAAAGTTTGGCTTCTATCCTTTCGTATTCCTTTTGCAGGATATTACGCTCGATTTCGGGCCTGTCTTCGGCTTCAGTATGATAAATAAACAGACGAACACTATAAAACAATCCTGCCATCCAGCTTACAACAAAGATGATGTGAACAGACAGAATGTAATAATAGTACTTCTCCATTTTTAGATTAGTATTTAAAGTCTTTGATTACTTCAATCGCATATTTTACGTTGTCGAACGGAATATCAGGCATAATACCGTGGCCAAGATTAAAGATAAATCCATTCTCTCCACGCATACGCTCAAACAAGCGAAGAATCTCTCTCTTAATAACGGGTTTATCTGCATACAGTATATGCGGATCCAGGTTACCCTGAACTGCAATACCAGCTGGCAAACTTTTTTTGATATTTAACAAATCCGCGTTCCAGTCTACCGAAACTACATCTGGTTTGGCCTCAGCCATAATAGGCGCAAATACAGAACTTCCTTTACAAAATGAAATTACGGGAATGTCTTTTCTGTTTAAGTTCGCAATGATCTCCTGAATATAACGATGAGAGAATTCCTGGTAATCGTTCCAGGACAACGCCTGTGCCCAGCTATCAAAAATCTGGATGGCATTCACACCTGCAGCAATTTGAAGGTTCAAATAATCGGCAGTAACTTTTGCTATTTTAGCCAATAGTTTGTGTGCAACCTCAGGTTGATTGTGAATCAACAGCTTGGTTGTTTTAAAATCTTTTGATGAACCACCCTCAACAAGGTAGCTCATAACAGTAAAAGGAGCACCGGCAAAACCAATTAAAGGAATGCTTCCGTTTAAACGTTGTTGTATAACTTTAATAGCATCTGCTACGTATTGCAAACGGTCTAAAACATCAACCTCAAGTGCATCTACATCTTTTAATGTACGTACAGGGTTGGCAAACTTTGGTCCAACACCCTGGGTAAAGCTTAAATCTCCGCCCATTGCCTCGCCTGTTACCAAAATATCCGAGAATAAAATAGCAGCATCGATACCCAGTAAATTAACCGGTAACATAGTTACATCAGCAGCAATTTCAGGTGTTTTGCACATTTCAAGGAAGGAGTACTTATTTTTGATCTCCCAGTATTCAGGCATAAAACGGCCAGCCTGACGCATCATCCAAACTGGTGGGCGTTCTGTTTGCTTTGAAAATGCTGCATCTAAAAATAACGTGTTCATGTAAATCTATTTTGTTTATAAGTTGTTCGCTTCTATCTCAATCTTGTTAATTATATCTTTTGCTTTTGGGGTACTGGCCAATTCTTTTGCTTTCGCAATATAGGCCCTGCTCCGCTCACCATCTTTCTTTCTAAGCGCAAGATTGGCAAGATGGATCAATACAAAAGCTTTATCATTTTTTCCGCCCAACGGGAAACGACTTGCGATCTGAAAATGATGTTCTGCAACATCATATTCTTCTTTCTTCAGGGCAATATTAGCACGCATAAACTCGTAATACCCCCTTCGGTTTCTTGCAAGTCTATCCGGATTTGGCACTTCAGCCAATATGCGTTCTGCTTTTTCATATTCGCCATTCTTAAAATATTTGGAGGCAAGAAGCACAGAACTGTGTTTAAAATGACTCCAAAGTACAAAGGCAAAGAAAAGGCCTGCCAATGCGGCAAGCTGATACTGATCATAAAAAAGGCATGCTAAAGCGGCAATCATAAAAATTGCCATCAGTGCATACCTGCCTTTGGTATTGTACATTAATGAATATCAGTAAATTTATAACCTACCCCTCTGATAGAGTGAAAATAAACCGGGTTTTTCTGATCTGGCTCAAAATACTTACGGAAGGTTAATATAAAGTTATCGATAGTACGTGTTGATGGATAAACATCGTAATTCCAAACTGTTTCTAAAATCTGCTCACGCGATACTGCTTCGTTTTTACGCTCAATCAGTAATTTTAACAGCATGGTTTCTTTTTTTGTTAAAGGAACAATAAGGCCATCATCCTGTTTTAATTCAAAAGAGTTAAAATAGATGGTCTTATCTCCGATTTTATAAGAGTTAAGTTCTTTCAGATCATCAGCTTTCATGCTGCGTTTAACCAAAATACCTACTCTTAAGATCAGCTCTTCCAAATTAAATGGTTTAACCAAATAATCGTCAGCACCTTTTTTCAGACCCATAACACGGTCTTCGCTTGTATTTTTGGCCGTTAGGAAAAGGATAGGAACTTCAGTGTTTTCTAAACGAATTGTTTCACAAACCTGGAAACCATCCATTTCAGGAAGCATCACGTCTAAAATAATCAGGTTAAAACGCTCTTCTTTAAAAACCTTTAAAGCAGTTTTACCGTCTTTTACCGCATGAACTTTATAACCTTCAAGTTCAAGGTTTAATTTTATTGCATCTAATAAGTGGTCTTCATCCTCAACCAGTAATATTCTTAATTTCTGTGGCATAATCAACTAAATGTTATTTCAAAAATTGCACCCTGTGGTGCGT
>Ga0307412_10000030_pt1 | contig 208541 bp, 162 predicted proteins | sample DK1Cmetagenome_3_FD_203823 | JGI IMG/M metagenome (GOLD analysis project Ga0307412, IMG submission 203823) | Maize rhizosphere microbial communities from greenhouse at UC Davis, California, United States - DK15-C-1 | ecosystem: Host-associated > Plants > Roots > Rhizosphere > Soil | place...
ATAGTATACATAACATTAGGTATAATACCCCATCGCCTGACACCTTACATCAAAAAGCCTTACAAACGACAAAATATCGTTCAGAGTCGTTTCAAAGTCGTTCAGAGTCATTGGAAGGTCGTTAAAAAAATACACCTCAACTATTAAAATGTACTCCAATAAGCAAGAATCAAACAAGACAAATCAGAACCACGTAAACAGAAAATGAATTATCTTTATAGATTGGCACAAATACAATATGCTATTATGGATAACAACACATTGTCAGCATTCCTTCAAGGAAAATCACCTTCCTCGATTGAGCTTTTTAATCACTTGGTTTCATGTTACCAACAATTAGGCGAGGTGAAATTCCATACTACCAAAACAATGATAGCTTTCTCATCCCGCATCAACTTCGCGTACGTTATACAGTTTGGCAAAAACTTTATTGATGTTGTATTTCCATTTAAACAACCATATGAAGACAATATGTGTTTTCGAAAAATAAAACTTGTTCCAGGTAGCGATGATTACAATCACCACCTCCGAATATATTATAAAGAAGATATAAATGACGAGGTGTTAAAGTATATGTCTATGGCTTATAAAAATGGAAACGTTAAATTATGTTAAGCACTTGACAGGATGAATGCCTTTACATAGCTTAGCGTCCTATTATTTTTAATTGACGGTATCGTATTATTAACTTATCTTTGCAGAATGTTTAAAATTAAACACGTATTACTATTAAGTTTCACCATTATAGCCCTTACTATTGCTGGTTGTAAAAGTCAGTTTGAGAAGATCAGACTGAGCAACGACGTTGCAAAAAAGTACCAGGAGGCCATGAGGCTATATAACAAAAAGAATTATTCTAAGGCATTGATCTTATTCGAAGACTTGTCTCAAAAATACAGGGGAAGAGCTGAAGCCGAGGAACTGAATTATTATTACGCACTGACTCTCTTTAAACTAAGAGATTACACAACTGCAAGATATCAATTCAAATCGTTTGCAGATAGCTATCCAACTAGTAAATATGCTGAAGAGTGTAGATATATGAGCGCTTATTGCTATTATCTGGATTCTCCAAGACCTAGCTTAGATCAGGAAAATACCTATAAAGCTATTGATGCATTACAGCTCTTTATTAACTTCTATCCAAAAAGTGAACGTGCTGTAGAGGCTGCAAAATACATTGGTATTCTGCGTACTAAACTTGAAGACAAAGCGTATGCAAATGCAAAAATGTATTACGAAATAGGTGGCAATGGTGGTGAAGCATCTAACTACAGAGCAGCTGTTATAGCACTAAAAAATGCACAAATCGATTATCCTGATATTAAATATTCAGAGGAAATGGATTTATTAATGATCAAATCACAGTACGCTTTTGCTAAAAACAGTATTGAGGAGCGTCAGGAAGACCGCTTCACAGAAGCAATTACTTATGCCAATGAATTTGCAGAAGCGCATCCTGAAAGTAAATACTTAAAGGAAGCAAACGCCTTAAAGAAAGATAGTGAATCTGGAATAGAAAGTGCTAAACGCTTTATAGCTGAACGCCTTGCTAATTATGAAAAATATAAATCTCAATTAACAAAAGAAGCTAAAAGAGATAGTTCTGCAATTAATACAATTAAAACCCCCAACAGATAATGAGTACGAATAAACCCGCAATACCAAATACTACGGTTACTAGAAATGTTAATGATCTGGATCAAAAAACCGGAAACATCTATGAGTCTTTAGTAATTATTTCTAAAAGGGCTAATCAGATTTCTAATAACATGAAAGAAGAGCTTCATGGCAAATTAGCCGAGTTTGCATCTTCTAATGATAATCTTGAAGAGATTTTTGAGAACAGAGAGCAAATTGAGATCAGTAAGCATTATGAGCGTTTACCAAAACCTTCATTAATTGCTATTGATGAATTTCTGAACGACAAAATTTATTACAGAAATCCCGCTAAAGAGCAACAATAATATCACGCATAGGTATTAAATTGCATCAATGCATTATAAACCATGCTAAAAGATAAAAATATTATTCTAGGCGTTTGCGGCAGCATTGCAGCATACAAATCAGCAACCCTGGTAAGGCTACTGGTAAAGGCTGGCGCAAACGTCAAAGTAATTCTCACTGCAGATGCGGCAAACTTCATCACTCCGCTCACACTTGCAACACTATCAAAACATCCTGTTTACACTCAATACTTTGAAGAAGAAACCGGAGTTTGGAGTAATCATGTAGAATTAGGTCTCTGGGCGGATTACATGCTCGTTGCGCCCGCAAGCGCAAATACGTTAGCAAAAATGGCTACTGGATTGTGCGACAATCTACTAACTGCAGTTTACCTTTCAGCAAAGTGTCCTGTTTTAGTTGCACCGGCAATGGATTTGGATATGTGGAAGCATGAAACCACTCAAACCAATATAGATAAACTATTGTCATACGGCAATCTTCTCATTTCTCCTGGCAAAGGAGAATTAGCTAGCGGCCTATATGGTGAAGGCAGAATGGCTGAACCTGAGGAAATCGTTTCATTTCTATTAGAAACAATACGTAAAGATCTTCCATTGCTTGGGAAACAAGTGCTGGTAACAGCAGGACCTACTTATGAAGCTATAGATCCTGTACGCTTTATCGGAAATCATTCATCTGGCAAAATGGGTTTTGCTATTGCAGACCAGTTTTCTCGCTTAGGTGCTGACGTAACATTAATTACAGGACCAACAGCTGAAAAAAGCTCACAACAACTCAAAAGAATAGATGTTGTAAGCGCAGCTCAAATGCTAACTGCATGTCAAAAAGAATTCCCTACTGTACAAATTATGGTAATGAGTGCTGCCGTTGCTGATTATACACCAGTAACTACCGCTAGTCAGAAAATAAAAAAAACCAGCGGGGAGTTCAACCTGGAGTTAAAAAAGACAGAAGATATTCTGGCTACTTTAGGCAGACTAAAAACAGAAAATCAAATACTTGTTGGCTTTGCCCTTGAAACTGAAAATGAGGAAGAACATGCAAAGGACAAGCTTACAAGGAAAAATCTTGATCTCATTATCCTAAATTCCTTAAATGACAAAGGAGCAGGTTTTAAGATGGATACCAATAAAATAACTATCTTTAATAAAGCATTTGAGAAGACAGTTTTTGAAATGAAATCAAAAACTGAGGTTGCCAAAGACATTTGCAATGAAATTTTAAAGCTTGTTTAAGCATGAAAAAACGCTACTTACTTATCTTACTTTTCTTTTTTATTTGCCAAACCTTTGTTAATGCTCAGGAATTAAATGCAAGAGTTCAGGTACAGGCTCCTACTATCCCTAATATGGACAGAAGAAATCTGGAAGTTCTTGAAACTACCATAAGGGAATTCTTAAATAATAATAAGTGGAGTAACGAAAATTATAGCCCACAGGAGCGTATCGAATGCAATTTTGTAATCACTATAACTGATTGGGATGGCAGCGCTGCCTATAAAGCAGAGGCACAGCTTCAATCTAGCAGACCAGTTTACGCGTCGGCTTATAACAGTACGCTACTTAATCTAAGTGATAAAGATTTCGATTTCAACTATGCTGAGGGCCAATCATTAGATTTCTCCGATCAAACTTATATTTCCAATCTTAGTTCTTTACTAAGTTACTACGCTTATACCATTATTGGCTTAGATAAAGATAGTTTTAGTCACCTTGGCGGCACTCCTTTCTATAAGAGGGCCTCTACCATTCTAAACAATGCTCAGGTATCTGGAAATAAAGGCTGGAAAGCCTTTGATGGGTTACGCAACCGCTACTGGCTAAATGAAAATCTACTTAATAAAACCTTTGAAGAACTTAGAGTATTTATTTACGACTATCATTTTAACGGGCTTGATCGCTTGCAAGAAAATACCGGCCGTGGAGTAAAAAAAATGATAACCCTACTTAGTGGACTAAAACAAATGGACAAACAGAAATTAGGTTCTATTTTTCCCAACTTCTACTTTTCTACAAAAGCAGATGAGATTGTGAATGTCTTTTCTATTTCTACCGGAGATCCATCTGATCGTATAAAAGCATACAACCTGCTTGTCCAAATTGATCCCGCCAACATCAATAAATACGAAACGCTTAATCAGGCAATTGCCCCTCTTAATCAAGGTCTTAAAAACAATTAAAAAAAAATGTTAAAAATATTTTGTTTATACGAATACATTCGTACATTTGAATACGAAACAATTCGTATAAACAAAATATGGCAGCATCAATAAACCTTAAGCCTACAGAAAGTGAACTAGAGATCTTACAGATATTGTGGGAAAAGGGTAATTGTACGGTTAGAGACGTTCATGAGATTTTAGAGAAAAGCAAAGAGTCTGGTTATACCACTACGCTAAAACTAATGCAGATTATGCACGAGAAGGGACTTGTTAAACGCGACACGTCTTCTAAAACTCATATTTATACGGCACTTCTCAATCAACAAAAAACAGAACAGCATCTCGTAAATAAAATGATCGATAATGTTTTTAACGGATCGGCGGCGAGATTAGTAATGCAAGCACTTGGGAACCACACCGCAAGTAAAGATGAAATTGATTCGATAAAAAAATATCTTGACGAATTAAGTAAGTAATAAACCTAAAGAACCAACTATAAACACATGGAAGCAATAGTAAACAACCTCATTAAAGCTACCGGATGGAGCATCTTCCACTCTCTATGGCAAGGCGCCATCATTTATGGTATATTGGTAGCTGTTACAAGTGCATTTCCTAAAATTGATGCAAAAATCAAGCACAATATGGCCTATGGTGCATTGTGCCTTATATTTCTGGGGTTCTGCATCACATTCTTTACACTGTTTAAACTTCCGGTAAATAGTGTTGCGATTGCGTCTAATCAAATTTCCAATGTACAGCAATCCGAATACCTTATTCATTTGCCTCAGGATATGAGTAGCATAACAGAGAACTTTTTCCCTTATCTGGTTAGCATATATAGCATTGGCATATTGTTTCAGCTATTTATCCTGGCTATTGGCTATAAGAAATTACTAGATTTAAAATGGGCTGACCGTACTCCCGTTCCAGCTTCATGGCGCCCGGTTTTTGAAACTATGGTGGCTAAATTAAATCTTCGTCAGAATATTGAATTCTATTTATCCTCAAGGGTAAATGTTCCACTGGTTATAGGTTATTTAAAACCAGTGGTATTATTTCCAATTGCTTTGGCATCTCAGCTTGATATAAAACAAGTTGAAGCAATATTAATTCATGAGCTTTCGCACATACGAAGAAACGATTATCTATTAAATTTAATAAAAACCGGTATTGAAACCATACTCTTCTTTAACCCATTTGTATGGCTGGGCGGCCGACTAATCAATATAGAACGTGAACATGCTTGTGATGATCTTGTTCTAAAATTTACTGGTAGCCCACTAACCTATGCACATGCACTTTTAAAACTTGAAATATTAAAAAACAAAACCACTCCTGCCCTCTCAATGGCAGCAACTGGAAAAGATCAACATTTGTATCAACGCATTAAAAGAATTACGGACATGAAAACCAATTATATGAATGCCAAACAGCAGATTTTGGCTATAACATTAACAATAGCGACTATAGTATCCTTAGCTTGGATTAGTCCTGCAAAAAAAGCTCCTGCTATAAATAAGGCCAATCAACATAACAAAAAGGTTGATATAGAAGGAATAGCTATAAAATCAAAAATACAGACACTATTAGCACCAGTTGCTAACGAGGACTGCGATAATGACCTTGTAAAAACAGATACCACAAAGAAAAAAAACAAGTTCAAAATTGTTACCGTTGACGCTAAAGGGAATAAAAAAGAATATAACTCGCTTAAAGAAATGCCTGATAGTTTAAGGCAGGAAGTAGTTAATGAATCATTTATGAATGATTTTAAGTTCGATTATAAGTTTAATCTTGACTCGGTAACAAAGGTAAGCATGGCTTACATAAAATCGCCTGAATTTCAGCAACAGATAAAAGATGTTCAAAAAAATGCCGCAGAAATGGCGAAGCATTTCGATTCTCCTGAATGGAAAAAACAACAGGCAGAGATTCAGCAAAAAGCCATTGAAATGAGCAATCAGATAAACTCAAAAGAGTTCAAGCAACAACAAGAAATGGCATTTAAAATTGCTCAGGATATGCGCAAGAAATTTGATTCGCCAGAATGGAAAAAGCAGCAAGCTGATATTCAGAAAAATGCTGCAGAAATGAGCAAAAAGTTTAATTCTGATGAATGGAAAAAACAACAGGCCGAGATGAAGAAAAACATTGATCTGATGCGTGAAAAGATAAATTCTCCTGAATTTAAAAAACATATTGAGGAGATGAAAGAGCTACAAAACTCACCTGAGTATAAAGAGCTGAAAAGAAAATTTGACAACGGAATTGATAGCATTAAAAAAGAAAAAAGGAATTAAAACAGATATAGACCTGAATTGATCAAACACAGATCACACAAATTATTAAACCACACAATAAAATTAGATTGAGGGCAGAAGAGAAATCTTCTGCTTTTTTGTTTGTAAGAATAAACATCCATTGATTAAGTTTTCATAATTTAGCAGAGTAATATGCTACAAAAACTTTCTATTCGTAACTATGCTTTAATAGATAGTGTTGATTTGGAACTTAATAAAGGTTTAAATATCATCACTGGCGAAACAGGTGCCGGTAAGTCTATCATGCTTGGCGCACTCTCCCTTATATTGGGTCAGCGTGCCGAAACTAAGTATTTCTTTAATCAGGACAAAAAATGTATTATCGAGGGGCAATTTCTGCTTAGCGACACTACATTACAATCTCTTTTCGAAGAAAACGATATTGACTTTTATAACGAAAGTATTTTAAGGAGGGAAATATCCACAGATGGAAAGTCTAGAGCATTTATAAACGATACTCCCGTTACGCTTACTGTAATGAAGCAAGTTGGCGAGAAACTCATTGACATACACTCTCAGCATGCTACACTAGAGGTAAACGACCCTGGCTTTCAGCTGCTAGTGGTAGATACCCTGGCAAATCATCAATCCTTGTTGGCTCAGTACCGTGAGCAGTATAAAGTTTATAAGAAAACACAGCAACAACTATCCATTTTACAGGAAGCTGCTGCAGAAGCCCGCAGTAGACAAGACTACGAACAGTTCCTTTTCAATGAATTGGAAACCGCGGCCTTAAAGTCCGGCGAGCAGGAACAGCTTGAAACTGAATTACAAATGCTTAGCAACGCTGAAAGCATCAAAAGAAGCCTTTTAAATAGTCAGAATATACTGAGTGAACAGGAAACAGCTGTGCTACCTCTATTAAAAGAGGTTATCAATCAGCTTCAAAGCATTGAGAAATTTAATCCTGATTATGCCACATTAAACGAACGCCTAAGGTCTTCACTTATAGAAATTAAAGACATTGCTCAGGAAACTGTAGCATTTGAAGAAGGAATTATTTTTAACCCTTCCAGAATTGAGGAAATTAACGCACGGTTAGACATCATTTATAATCTCCAGCAAAAACACAGGGTAAATACTATTGAAGAATTGCAGGCTATTGAAGCGCAATTATCCCAAAATCTAAGTGAGCTATTAAGCGGAGATGAAGAGATTGAACGACTTACAAAAGAAATAGCCTTGATGAAGGAAGATCTGGAACGCAAAGCGACCGAACTATCGGCAAACAGAAGCAAATCTATAACCAATACAGAAGATCAGGTAGCTAAGGTGCTTAGTCAGGTTGGCATGCCCAATGCTAAAATTAAAATTGAACAGAATGTACTTCCTGAATTGAATAAGGACGGAAAAGACAATATCACCTTACTATTCTCTGCCAATAGCGGGCAGGCGCCTGCTCCTGTGGGTAAAGTTGCCTCCGGAGGAGAGCTGTCCAGACTGATGCTGGCTATTAAGTCCATCATGGCCAAGCACACCTCACTACCTACCTTAATATTTGACGAAATCGATACAGGTATTTCAGGAGAGACAGCCGTTCGGGTAGGTAATGTAATTGGAGATCTGGAACAGAATATGCAGGTAATATGCATTACTCACCTACCTCAAATTGCAGCAAAAGGTGATGCTCATTATTTTGTTTATAAAAATGAAGAGACTGAGCGTACCACAACAGGCATTAGAAAATTAAAGCCTGAAGATAGAATAAGGGCAATTGCTGAAATGCTTAGTGGTAAAGACCCTGGTGCATCGGCCCTAAAAAATGCTCAGGAGCTGCTTGGTTTTAACTAATCTTTAACAATAACCGCCACACATATCTTTTAGATTTTTATTACTTTCGATAAATCATAAGAAGAACCAAAATAAAAAGATATGTATAACTTACTAAAAGGTAAACGTGGTATCATTACAGGAGCATTAGATCAAAATTCAATAGCATGGAAAGTTGCGGAAAAAGCACATGAAGAAGGTGCTGAATTTGTTTTAACCAATGCTCCTATTGCCATGAGAATGGGTGAGATTAATGCTTTGGCAGAAAAAACAGGTTCTCAGATCGTTCCTGCTGATGCGACCAATGTAGATGAACTTACAAATCTGTTTACCCAATCACAAGAAATATTAGGTGGTAAAATAGACTTTGTGCTCCATTCAATTGGCATGAGTGTAAACATTCGTAAAAAAATTCCTTACACAGAGTTAAACTACGATTATTATCAAAAAGGCATAGATGTTTCTGCACTTTCATTTCACAAAATGCTTGCTGTAGCCAAAAAACTTGATGCAATAAATGAAGGTGGCAGTGTTGTAGCTTTAACCTATATGGCAGCTCAGCGAACCTATCCGTTCTATACAGATATGGCAGACATTAAAGCAATGCTTGAATCAATTGCCCGCAGTTTTGGCTATCATTACGGCCTGGAGAAGAAAGTTCGCATCAATACAGTTTCTCAATCGCCAACTAAAACCACTGCCGGAGCAGGAATTAAAGGCTTTGGCGACTTCTACGATTATGCAAATGCCATAGCTCCATTGGGCAATGCCGATGCTGAATCATGCGCAGATTACTGTATTACTCTTTTCTCTGACTTAACCCGCATGGTTACCATGCAGAACCTGTTCCATGATGGTGGGTATTCATCAACAGGCGTTAGCGATATCGTTATGCAGAAAATGGGATTAGAAGAATAACCCGTTAGTTTATAATTATGATCCGTCGACTGTCATTAGCCATTTCCCTAATATGTTTTTCTATTACTGTTTATGCACAAAATTCATATTCAATTAGTGGTGTTGTCAGAGATCAGAAAGAAACTTTACCTGGTGCAGGTGTTTACATTAGTGGCTATAAAATAGCTACGGCAGCCGATAACAATGGCCGCTTTAAAATAAACAACCTGCAACCAGGGAATTACGATATCCTTGTTCAAATGGTAGGGTACCTGCCCTATTCCAAAAATGTTGTCATTTCCGATAAATCAGTAGAGGTAGAACTAACCCTTAAAGAGAATACAGTTCAGTTAAATGAAGTAGTAATTCGTGCAGATCCTAACAGGGCCAAATATATTGAGCAGTTTAAAGAGTTCTTTATTGGTAAATCGCCAAATGCTGCCCAGTGTAAAATACTAAATCCTCAGGTCCTTAATATAGATTATGATGTCAGCAAAAGCTTACTTACGGTAAAAACAGATGAGTTTTTAATAGTTGAAAATAAAGCTTTAGGATATCGCTTAAAATATATGCTTGATAATTTTGAGTACAACTCCAGAACACGCATAATTTATTACTCGGGGCATCCATTTTTTGAGGAACTAAGGGCTTCATCAGCAAGAAGAAAAAAATATACCATAAATCGCGAAATTGCATATTATGGCTCTTCCCAACACTTTTTTAAATCCCTCTATCAAAACAAAACTAAAGAAGAAGGCTTCATCATTAACAAAATGATTAAAGTTCCTAATCCTAACCGTTACCCAGATAAGGTAATAAATGAGAAATTAGCCAAACTGAGAACCATTCCACCAAAGACTGGTATCTTTAAAACCGCGGCTAAAATAGACACGGCACAAGTTAATTTTTGGCAAAAGCAGCAAGATATGCCTAAATATCTTGATAAACTTGACCGTACAGAAGTGCTTCCAGACACGCTGGTTCATTATTACAATCAGAATTTAAAGCTACTTGACTATACTGACGCGCTTTGTGTGATATACACAAAGGAAAAAGAATCCTTAGCTTATTCAAAAACCGGATTTTGGATTTTCCGACCATTGGATTTGCCAAGCTATGAAATCTCTGTAGCCAATTTAATGAACGGACCAGTTCGATTCTATGAGAACGGGGGTATTCACGATTCGAGATCCTTTTTATACGAAGGCTATTGGGCTTATGAGAAAATAGCGGATATGGTACCTATGGACTATATACCTCTAAAGCGCAAATAAAGATTACATCCCATCACAAAATAGTGAATAACTTCTTTTCAACAATACTAATATTTTTAGTAATTTTAACTAATGATATTAGACAAAGAAACACCCGACAATTACCACAAAGGAAGAGGGGCTCAGTTTAACCCTCATAATCGTTTTGCTAAAAATGATTATGTAAAGGAACATGATGAAGGAATTGACGAATGGGAAGAGGAGGATCAAAAGACCACTTTCATTTTTGGCAAATCAAAATCTATTGTAAACAAAGTAGATAGTCCTGATGTAGGCATGCTCTACTCTCTAAATCCGTATCAGGGCTGTGAACACGGTTGCACCTATTGCTATGCACGAAACGCGCATGAGTATTGGGGATTTAGCGCCGGATTAGATTTTGAACGCAAAATCATAGTAAAAACAGACGCTCCTGTCCTGTTCAAAAAGTTTTTGGAACGTAAAGGATGGGATGCATCTACTATTTCATTATCTGGCAATACAGACTGCTATCAACCCGCAGAAAGACGCTTCAAAATAACGCGTCAGCTTTTAGAAATTGCTTTGGCCTATAAGCAACCCATCGGGATGATTACAAAAAATGTGCTCATACTTCGTGACCTGGATATTCTGCAGGAAATGGCTAAACTTAATTTGTGCATGGTATATGTTTCGATTAATAGCTTAAATGAAAAGCTCCGTTCAAAAATGGAACCGAGAACAACTACTGCCAAACAACGATTAAAAATAGTGGAAGAGCTAAGCAAAGCAGGAATTCCAATGGGCGTTATGGTTGCCCCGCTCGTTCCAGGTCTAAGCGATCATGAAATCCCCGTTATCCTAAAAACTATTGCCAATTGTGGGGCAATATCAGCGGGTTATACTGTGGTACGACTTAATGGCGCTATTGGAGGGATATTTGAAGACTGGCTGCGCAAAAACTACCCTGATCGCTTTGAGAAGGTGTGGCATATGATTCAGTCCTGTCACGGTGGAAATGTAAACGATAGCAGATTTGGAGATAGAATGAGGGGCGATGGCAATATCGCTCAGTTAATTAGAGATAACTTTAAACTTCATTGTCGGCTTAACCACCTAAACGAGAAAAAGATTGAGTTGAACCCTGGTTTGTTTAAAATCCCCAAAGCTCAACTCGATCTATTTTAAAACACTAAGAAAGAAAGTTGTCTTCTTCTCTATATGCTTGTATTACTCTAAGTTCACCTTCTTTTCCTGGTTTTGAATTACCATGTTCCATACCCATAACGCCTTTATACCCTTTTTCATAAAGGTGTTTGAATAAGTTCTTATAGTTAATCTCACCGGTTGTTGGTTCATTTCTTCCAGGATTATCACCTATTTGAATGTAGGCAATCTCATCCCAGCATCTATCAATGTTAACTATTAACTGCCCTTCTGTTTTTTGCATATGATAAATATCATAAAGAATTTTACATGAAGGACTCTGCACTGCCTTACAAACAGCATAGGTTTCATGCGTTTGTTGTAAAAATAACTCAGGGGTATCACTTAAGGTCTCCAGTACCATTATTAAACCATGGGGTTCAAAAATTTCGGCACCAGCCCTCATAGCATCAACAACATTTGCAAATTGATTTCCATAAGGTAATTTGCGTTCGTAAAATCCCGGAACAACTGTTAACCATTTTGCATTACATCTTTTTGCAGCTTCTACAGACTTTTTACAGGTCTCTACGAATTTATCTTTAAACTCTTTTTTGCCTGTTGTTAACGATGTTTTCCAGTTATCCCCTCCATCAACAACAAAAACACCCATTCTCATGCCCAATTTGGCAAGCAGGTCTCCTATTTTTGTTTGTTCATCAACTGATCTTCCTAAGTAGCCATTGTCCTCAATAGAACGAAAACCCTGATCATGCATAAATCTAATCTGATCCAGAAAGCTATCACCGGCATTATTCTTAAACATTCCCTGATGAGGAGCATAATCTAGATTAAAAGTTTTACCAGCCAAGGCTGAGCCTTGCCCCGTAGTAGTTTTGTCTGCAGCAAGTCCATTTATTGAAGACCCGGCCACAAGCGCACCAGTGGCGACAAAGCTATTTCTTAAAAATTCTATTCTGTTCATATTTTTGGTTTTTGGTTAGGTACTTTTTTTAACAATGGATTAGTTTATAATCATTTTTTTAAATCCCGCCGTAAGTGTATCGGCAACGCTTCCGTCCTTACGGTGATAAATAATATACGCTTCCATATTTTTTTTGGTTGCAAAATCAAGTGCTTCATTAACATTCATAGCCATTATGGGGCTATCATATCCATCGGCAGTAATAGCGTCCTTTGCATAAATTGTAACGCTTATCAATGCATTATCTAAAGGATAACCCGTTTTAGGGTCAATTAGGTGTGCAACCTTCCTGGAGCCTTTTTGCAAATATTTTCCATAATTACCCGCAGTAGTTATTGCTCCATCATTAATGCTGATAACATGCCTTACTTCAGGTTCGGCATTTGGTGAATTTGCAGGTCCTTCAATCCCTATATTCATTGATGTTCCGTCAGGTTTCGGTCCTTTTATCCTTAGTTCGCCTCCTATTTCTACTACAAACGATGTGATTCCTTTGTTGATTAAATAATCAGCCACTACATCAACACTGTATCCCTGGGCAATTCCATTAAGATCTACATTTATACATGGCTTTTGTTTTTTAAGGAAATTACCTTTTAAACTAAGGTTATTCATGCCTACGCACTTCAGTAATTCCTTTACCCGAGCACTATCGGGGAATTTATCTATTGGCTTTGCGCCAAAACCCCATGCTTGTACAAGAGGCTCAACAGTTACGTCAAATTTTCCTTTGGTAGCTTTATAGACCTCAAAAGATTTTGCCATCACTTTAGCAAAATGTGGATCTAAAACAATCCCGTTCGAAGAAGCATTAAACTTATTGATCAAAGAATATGATTTGTATAGCGACATAGATGAATCGATAACCATAAGAATGCTATCTAAATTACCCTTCGTTACAATGCTATCCCGAGCAAAATACTTAATGGAATAATCAGTTCCCTGAGCATAACCATGTATAGCATACTGTCGCAGATCTTCCTTCTTAAAAAGAAGAAAAATTTGCGACAGCAGCAATAAAATAAAAGCTTTATTTATAAAAAACATTACGTTAGTAACGTTTATATCACCTTAGTTTGCCCTGGTGTAGGAATTGGATACAATCCATTAGCATCAGGTAATAGTTTAGGTTTTGCAGTCCAGCTCAACTCATCAGGGAATAAACTGTTCTCTGCTTTTAAAGCATCATCCCATTTAATAGTTTTTCCAGAATAAGTTGCATAACGACCAATAATGGCTGTCATACAGCTTTTTGCACCACGTTCTGCATCCCAGAATTTATATTCACCCTTAGCAATAGCAGCAAAAAGCTCGTCGTGCTCAGTTTGATAAGGATTAGGGTTTACTTTTGAACTGTAGTTATAGATCAGTTTATTTTTAGTGTCATATAATCTTCCTTCGTTACCTGCAGATAAGAAAACACGACCTTTAGTTCCATGGAAGCTTTCATCAACACGGTTATCAATACCTTCAAAGTGGCGGCACTGACTGTTAATTACAGAACCATCTGCATAAGTTAATTCTACAGAGTGGTTATCATAAATCTCACCATAATCTTTTCCAGTTCTCCAGGCACGGCTGCCAGTACCTTGAACAGAAACCGGATAAGCATTTTTAACCCAATTCGCAATATCAATATTGTGTACGTGTTGCTCAACTATATGATCACCACATAACCAGTTAAAATAATACCAGTTACGCATTTGATATTCCATTTCAGTTTGGCTGGCTTCACGCGGTTTCACCCAAACGCCACCACTATTCCAATATACCTGACCACCAGTGATATCGCCTATAGCTCCATCCTGAATGCGTTTAATAACATCTCTATAGTTATTTTGATATCTGCGCTGCAGACCTACAACAACATTTAATTTTTTAGTTTTTGCAATTTCGGCAGCTGCTAAAACTTTACGGATACCTGGCGAGTCAACAGCCACTGGTTTTTCCATAAATATGTGCTTGCTCTGGTTAACTGCTTCTTCAAAGTGACTAGGTCTGAATCCTGGAGGAGTTGCTAACAAAACAACATCGGCCAGGGCTATTGCTTTTTTATAAGCATCAAAACCTACAAATCTACGTTCCTGAGGAACATCAACTTTGGCTCCAAATTTTTCAGAGATCTCTTTGTATGCACTTTCTAGTCTATCGCTAAAAGCATCAGCCATAGCTACCAACTTTAGGTTTTGCTTAGTACTTAATGCCTGAAAAGCGGCACCGGTACCACGACCGCCGCAACCAATTAATGCAATTTTGATGGTGTCATCTACAGATGAATGCGCTCCGCCGTTAGCAAAAGCAACTCCATTTAACATAACACCTCCGGCTACAAGAGCCGAAGTTTTTAAAAATTCGCGGCGTTTGTCGCGCAGTTCTTCATTGTTCATTGTAATTTAGGTTTATATATGGTTCTTAGTATGTTTGGTTTATTAGTAATCTTTAATAGGAGCCTTGCTATAATAAGCATCTATCTCTTCTTTTGATGGAGGTGTTACTGGTCTAACTAACCTCATTCCGACAAAAGGAGCTTCAGGAAACCACCAATTACTTTTTGGAATCTGAGGATCCAGCTGTTTCCAACTAGGGTCTGATGCTAATCGGGATGCAGAACGAGCATCTTTAGCTTCATCATTATATGCACCACCTCTAACTGCATTTGGATATAATTTTTCTGGAACGGCAACAGGATCATTTGCCTTATCACCTTTTACTGATGCATAAAAATCCGGCAGATATTGATCATAGGTCCATTCTGCAACGTTTCCATACATATCGTATAATCCCCATGCATTTGGCTTTTTCTGACCAACAACATGAGTTTTACCATCGCTATTTCCATTAAACCATGCATAATCACCTAATTTTGAACCGTCGTTTCCGAAAGAATATTCGGTAACAGAACCTGCGCGGCAAGCGTATTCCCATTCAGCTTCAGTAGGAAGTCTGTAAAAAACGCCTGTCCTGGCATAAAGCCATTTACAATACTGAATAGCATTATAATGAGTCATAGCAAGTGCAGGTTGCCCCTCTTTACCCATTCCGAAAGTCATATCCAGATACGGTTTTGTAGGTCTTGTTATTGCATCAACATTTTTTGGAATTGGAGCAGTACTATGTGCTGCTTCGTAATCCTTATATAAAAATGGCTCGTAATTATCCCAGATCACTTCGTAGGTACTCATCCAAAATGGGGCAACTTTCACTTTGTGAACCGGCTGTTCATCAGCATTCCCCTTTTTACTTCCCATCATAAATTCACCACCGGGAATAGCAACCATATCGAACGACAACTTTGTGCCTTCCAATTGTTGTTTATAAGATTCGGGTTTCTCCTGTGCCAGAGTAGTTTGAATAGCAAGAAATGCTAAGGGCACTAACAATGATAATTTCACTTTCATTTATAAAATTTTGATACAACAAATATTTTAACCTAACCTATTTATTCTCTAAAATAGAGGCAATAATTGATAAACCAAAATCTGCACCCATATAATTTCATAAAATGTGTAATATAAACACTAAGTCAACCTCAGAAAATGAAAATCAATGTAAAAGAAAACGCCTGTCAGATGTTCATCTAACAGGCGTTTTATAGTCACAGGTGGTAGTTTATTCTACACTTCCCTCTTCTTTTTTCTTTTTCTTACCCGGACTTTTATTTTCTACAACAATAACATCTCCTTCTTTATCATAATCGATTTCCAAAGTGTCTCCATCATGAATATCTCCTTTAAGGATTTCTTCAGCAATTGGATCTTCAAGATATTTTTGTATTGCACGTTTAAGAGGTCTGGCTCCAAAGGCAGAATCAAAACCTTTATCAGCAATAAACTCTTTTGCTTTCTCTGTTAATTTAACTTCGTAACCTAAATTATGTACGCGGCCAAATAATGATTTCAATTCTATATCAATGATTTTGAATATCTCTTCTTTTCCTAAAGAATTGAAAACAACCACATCATCAACACGGTTAAGAAACTCAGGAGCAAATGCACGTTTCAATGCAGTTTCGATAACGCCCCTTGAGTGCGCATCAACCTGGTTCACTTTAGCTGAAGTAGAGAAACCTACCCCTTGTCCGAAATCTTTTAGCTGACGGGCACCGATGTTAGAAGTCATAATGATAATGGTATTTCTAAAATCCACTTTACGACCTAAACTATCTGTAAGCTGTCCTTCATCAAGCACCTGCAATAAGATGTTGAATACATCAGGGTGAGCTTTTTCAATCTCATCCAAAAGAATTACGGCATAAGGTTTACGTCTAACTTTTTCAGTTAACTGACCACCTTCTTCATAACCCACATATCCCGGAGGCGCGCCCACTAAACGTGATACCGCAAATTTCTCCATGTACTCACTCATATCAATTTGAATTAGTGAATCATCACTATCAAACATAAAACGAGCAAGTTCCTTAGCTAATTCAGTTTTACCAACACCCGTTGGACCTAAGAAAATAAATGAACCAATTGGTTTTTTAGGATCTTTTAATCCGGCTCTGGTACGTTGAATTGCTTTAGTCAGTTTTTTAATGGCATCATCCTGACCAATAATTTTCTGTCCAACAGTCTCGTACATATTCAATAGCTTAACGCTATCAGTTTGTCCTACACGTTGTAACGGAATACCAGTCATCATAGAAACAACCTCAGCAACGTTATCTTCCGTAACGGTATAACGTTTAGTTTTAGTTTCATTCTCCCATTCAGCCTTAGCACGATCCAACTCCTCTAAAAGATTTTTTTCAGTATCTCTTAATTTAGCTGCTTCTTCGTATTTCTGACTTTTTACAACTTTATTTTTTTCAAGCTTGATCTCTTCAATCTTGTTTTCAATTTCGATGATGTTCTCTGGAACATGAATGTTCGTTAAGTGAACTCTTGAACCGGCCTCATCTAAAGCATCAATAGCTTTATCTGGTAAAAACCTATCAGTAATGTATCTTGATGTTAAGGCCACACAAGCATTAATTGCTTCGTCGGTATATGTTACACCGTGGTGATCTTCGTATTTTTCTTTAATACGGTTTAATATCTCGATAGTTTCATCAGGCGTAGCAGGCTCAATCATTACCTTTTGGAAACGACGATCCAATGCACCATCTTTTTCTATATACTGACGGTATTCATCAAGTGTTGTAGCACCAATACATTGTATTTCGCCCCTGGCCAATGCAGGTTTAAACATGTTCGATGCATCCAGTGAACCAGAAGCACCACCTGCACCTACAATTGTATGAATCTCATCAATAAACAAAATTACATCTGTAGATTTTTCAAGCTCGTTCATCACAGCTTTCATACGTTCTTCAAACTGCCCGCGGTATTTAGTACCTGCAACCAAAGAAGCAAGGTCTAAAGTAACCACACGTTTGTTGAAAAGAACTCTTGATACCTTGCGTTGAACAATTCTCAAGGCCAATCCTTCGGCGATAGCTGATTTACCAACACCCGGCTCACCAATTAAAATTGGATTATTTTTTTTACGACGCGATAAGATCTGAGACACACGCTCAATTTCTTTTTCACGACCAACAATCGGGTCTAGTCTTCCTTCCTCAGCAGCTTTTGTTAAATCTCTTCCAAAATTATCCAAAACCGGGGTCTTAGATTTTATGTCAGAAACTTTTTTAGGGCTGCTAAAGCTCTCTTCCTCACGATAATCTTCATCACCGCCTGTTGATGCACTATTTTGAGTTTCGTCTTTGAATCCGTTTTTATTCACTTCAACCTCCTGTTTAAAGATTTCGTAATTAACGTTGTATTGTAATAAAATCTGCGACGCAATATTATCATCATCACGAAGGATAGACAACAATAAATGCTCGGTTCCTATCAAATCGCTTTTAAAGATTTTTGCCTCCAGATATGTTATCTTAAGAACCTTTTCAGCTTGTTTGGTTAAAGGAATGTTGCCCAGATTTACTGTTACACTTGAGGTACCTCTTACGGAATCCTCAATTGAGCGGCGAAGTTTTGAAGTATCAACTCCTAATGATTTCAATATCTTAATAGCCATACCATCGCCTTCGCGAATAAGGCCTAACAAAAGATGTTCTGCGCCTATGTAATCGTGACCTAATCTCAGGGCTTCTTCCCTGCTAAAAGAAATCACGTCTTTTACTTGTGGAGAAAATTTAGCTTCCATATATACCTTTCTAAAATCCGGAATGCTCTAAACTATAAAAATTGTTTAATAAAAAGCATCCCTGATTTTTTTATTTTATCAACAATTACGCCATTGACTATTAATTAGATGTTGGAACTGCCGTAATTTCATAAATGTTACCAATCTTTGACTAATTCATTTACGCATAATTTTCAATACTTCCACATATATCTATAGGCCAGAAACGCTTAATTAACTGTTTTAAACATATTCAGATCACTTTGTCGTATAAATGTAATGATTTTTATGGAATAATATCACCTGTCAAAAGTGGATATTATCAATAAAAAAACTACCAAAATGGCAGACCTTTGCCAGATCAAATAAAATGACGACCCAACCATCCTATTCAGCTGGAACCAACTTTAAGCATACAGGCTGCCCAACGTCTATTTTAACAGATGTTCCTGTCAATTTTCCGGTTGCTTTGTTTATTTTATAAACCGAAACATTATTGGCATCTTGGGCTGCAACCAGCATGAAATTGCCAGACGGCGTTATCACAAAGTTTCTTGGCGTCTTATCAACATTGTATCGTTCAACAAATGTTAACCTACCATTCTTTCTATTGATAGCATAAGCTACTATATTATTGGCATTACCTCTGTTTGATGCATACAAAAACAAGCCATTGGGCGATACATGTATATCTGCAGCACTATTTTCAGTAAAGGCTTCTGGCATCATATTAACACTTTGTAAAAACGTTAACTTCCCATTATTACAGCTGTATACATTAACAATCGCTGTCATTTCCTGCACAAGGTAAAGGTATTTTTGATCAGGAGAGAAATCCATATGACGAGGACCATTACCAGGTTGTACACTTTCAAAGGCAGGTCCGGCAGGCGTTAAAGGCATTTTTTTGCTACTATCGTAATTATAAATGTTTATCTTATCTGTTCCAAGGTCAGCATAAAACAGTATTTTCTCATTTTTTGATAATAGCGCCGAGTGTACATGCGGCCCCTCCTGTCTTAATTTATTCGCACTCCCTCCCTCATCCTGTATCGTTTGCGATGCCTGCGCTAAAGAGCCATCGCCATTTATGGGCAAAACAGTTAAACTACCACTCCCATAATTAGACACAAATACATTTTTACCATCCCTATCTATAGCAACATGGGCTGGCCCCACGCCTGAGGACGATTGCTTATTGATAAATTCCAGCTTACCAGTTGAACGATCAAATTTAAATGAACTTACCTCTCCTACTTTGTTCGAATTAACCGCATAAACAAACTTAAGATCATTGCTTACTGTTAAAAAAGCAGGATTTTCTACACCATCGATCTGGTTTAAATAGGTCATTTTACCACTTTCGTCATCAAATCGATAAACCAATATACCCTTGCTTTCATTAGTCCGGGTATAAGTACCAATCAGCAGATCAAATGTTTTAGAGGAAGTAATTGTTTTCTGAGAAAGGCCAATAAGAGGCAATAACAACATAGCCAGAAATGGGACAGCCTGTTTTCTGCATTTTTTGAAACAATTCATTTACTTAATTTTACTTCTATATGTGAAGTTGGTTATCTAAAAACTGGTTAATGTAAACATATAAAAAATCTTTGACAGGTGTTTTCTTATCTTTGCTCTAAATAGGGCTCAAATGTGTCCTTTTTCCACTAAAAAAATGAATCTTTCATTTTTCCATATGGGCGGTACCTCCAACATGTCTTCAAAACTTTGTGAATAATCAGGAGAAAATATCTAACACAATGAAAAGGATTAAAACGAAGGCTTTGTTGGTGCTGGTTTTCACTTTTATGGGCTCGTATGCAACTTTATTTATTATACTTCCATATTCCTATTGGAAAGAGTATGCCGACATGTCTGTTTCCAGATTAATAATAGACCTTCTAATAAACCTAGCATTTTGTGTGGTCATGTTAGAGCTAAGTTTATTCATAGACAGAATATTGAATAAAAAAATCCCATGGATGGTTCATCCCTTAAAACGGCTATTGACCCAAACACTCTTTCAAATTCTGGGTGTGCTACTCCTTATCATCTGTCTATCATTAATTTATCTGATAATCGTGGGACCTGCTGGCACTCAATCTCCACACATTGGTTTAAGACAAACATTGTACTCCATTATTTCAATTGTACTATGGGCCTTAATAATCAGTGCACTAAATACTGGCAATTTTTTATTAAATAATTGGAAAGCTACTACTATAAAGGCAGCTGAATTTGAGGTAAAGGCAGCCCAAAACAAGCAATTAGCGGCCGAAATAGAGTTGCAGGCTCTTAAATTACAACTTGATCCACATTTTGTTTTCAATAATCTTAGCGTGCTTTCGGAATTAATATTGAAGGACCAGCAATTAGGATATGAGTATACAGAGAATTTCGCGAAAGTTTACCGCTATCTGTTAATCAACTCGAAGAAAAAACTAATCTCCCTAGGCGAAGAACTCAAATTCCTTGATGCTTATCTTTTTCTCATAAACAATCGAATGGGAGGAGGAAGTATATTTCGGATTGACATTGATGAGTCAAAGCTTGATTTGCTAGTCCCCCCTGTTACGCTTCAACTGTTTATTGAAAATGCCATAAAGCATAATCGTACCGAAGAAGAAAATCCTTTGATTATTAACATATATACAAATAACAATGACGAGCTCATAGTTTCTAATACAATATTGCCATTAATTAATAAACCTCATTCTACAGGTATGGGTTTGAAAAACATAATTGATCGCTATGCCTTATTAGGAGATAAAAAACCTATTATAGAGACAAACGACAAAACTTTTACAATAAAAGTACCTCTTATCAAATGGATATGATAAAGAAGATATTGATTCTGGAAGATGAAAAACTTAATTCAGATCGAGTACAAAGATTATTACTCAAAATAAGACCAGAATTTGAAATTCTTGGCATTTTGACCAGTGTTAAAAAGACTGTGGATTGGCTTGCGGATAATGCGAGTCCTGACCTGATACTAATGGATATACAATTGGCAGATGGTGTAAGTTTCGAAGTCTTTAAATTGGCGGATGTAAAATGCCCGGTAATTTTTACAACAGCCTATGACGAATATGCTGTCCAGGCATTTAAATATAATAGTATAGACTACTTGCTGAAGCCGATTGATAAGGATCAGCTCGAAGCTGCCATTATAAAATTTGAGAACTCAATACAGAGATCATACCAGCAATCCCCTTTGATAGAAGAATTACTAAGCCAAATCCGACCGAAAGAATACAGATCGCGTTTCTTTCTTCCATATCGAGATGGTTATAGAAAAATTAATGTGGAGGATATCGCCTTCTTTTATTCTCATTTGAACATTAATTATGCAAATCTTTTTAATGGTGAAAAAGTTGTCGTCCCTCAGACCCTCGAAGCGTTGGAACAAGAATTAGAACCTAAAAATTTCTTTAGAATAAACCGCCAGTATATTGTTCATGTCAATTCAATTGAAAAAGTCCACAACTTTTTCAACGGTAAGTTAAAGCTCAAAGTGAAGAATAGTACAGACGATGATATCCTAGTGAGCAGGACAAAAGCACCTTTATTTAAAATGTGGTTAGATTACTAATAAGTAATAAATGCCTGATGGACCCTATATAAGTTTATAAGGACCCATCAGGTCATGATATTAAATTTTACCTTTCGACAGGGTTTAATACACCAATTATTTTTTAGTATAGTTTGAGTATTCCGTAATTGTCTGTACAGTAACTTCCTGTCCAATGAATTTAGCTAACATATTGAGTTCCTGGCTTACAGGCAGATAACGTTTCGATTGGTCATTTTTAGTATATTTTATGACCAGATCAAATTTTTCAGCATTAAGAATCTTGATTCTTACAGGCTTTTCATTAATCACTTGTACCTGCTCAATTTTCTTGGTTTTGAGATTGATTGTCATATAAGATCTACAGTCTTTCATAAAAGCAGCATCCTTTGGAATAGAAGCCTGATCTATTTTGTAGCTTATCATCAGGTAGTCTGCTGATTCCTTCTCAACCTTGTAACTTGATTCGTCTGTCTGGGTAGACTTTACCTCTTTGCTTTGATTTTTACGGAAGGTATTAATATCTCCTTTAGAAGGCGATTTCCCGTCTACGGAAACTACAGTCCATTGTTCTTCCTTTGGGCCAGACGGATCATATTTAGCTATGGTTACTATTTGCTTGCCTGCAGTTACCGTTGTCTGTTTGAAGTCAAAGGCAAAGTCCTCAGGCTGTTGAATATTGTCGGCATTGAGGATACTGGCATCAATATTATATTTAGAAAGAGCACTCAATACAGCTGATTTTTGAGCAGAAACTGTTAGTGAGCATGTTACCAAAAGAAAAAGAGCTATAAGCGTCTTTTTCCTACGACTTTGTAATTCAAATTTTGTTTTTTTGTTACCGGCTTCCTTAAGAACGGTTATCTCATTTTGATCTTTAATGTTTTTCATTTTTCTTCTATTATTATTTTGGTGATGTAAAATTACAGGCAGCTAAAGCTTGGCATTTGAACTTATTGAGTGAAGTAGCAAAAATATCTGCTGAATTGTCGATCTGACGTATTGAACTGATGAGCGTTTAATGGAGAGATTAACGTTTCTTCACGTTTTCTACACATATCATTATATTGAATATCAAATACACCACTTTTTTAGTGGCTTTCCTTTCTTATCTTTGCAGTAAACATAGGGTTCTGTAAAATTTAATAAAAAAGCCTATCTAATACACGAAATAACAAGCATGGACGAAAAAATAATATTCTTAGAATTTTGACAAAAAAAAATAATGTACGTTTAAGGCATTTTAAGCTATATTTCGTTCTCGATTTTTTTTAATTTTCATCCCATAAAGAGTCTTTTTATCCCCAAATTGTCCCTGTTTTAAAGAAGATGTGTCATACAATTTTATTTAAAAGTCAAAAGAGTAGATTCGTTAGTAAGTAAAATTCGAATCCAGCTGACTCAAAAATTAACTATTAGTACAATTCATGCTCTAAATAAACTAACTACAAATTGTTAACTGTTGTGTATTCTGGGAAAAAATGATTTCTCCCGAATTTCTGCTCTCCGTCTCATTTTACACATTTGTTTCCAGAATGATCTTCAAATTGTTCATGTAATTTCGCATTGATCTTCTGGTCACAACATCAATAATTAACTTAGGTAAGCTGAAGCCCAATGCATGCTTGACTATGCTCTGATCAAATTCGAGTCGATAAATGAACCGTGTAGAACCACCTTCACAAATCCGCACACTCCGGGTACTTTTCAAGTAATGGGGAGCACCATCAAGTGTTTGATATAAAATCATATCATTTTGCTGGAAGGCTATGCATTCCAGTCGGCGGATATATTGAGGAATTTTTCTGGAAAGAAAGGAGCTTTCTATAGCAATATTTCCTATTTCCAAGTCAGCCTGTGATGAAGTCGATATCACCTCCGTTCTCCATTCTCTGTCATTCCTCAAGTCAGAAATATAGTTATAAACGTCCTGGTGGGGTGCATTGATGACGACTTGTATTGTTTGATCAATCATATTCTTACGTCTCTAAATTTGCATAACTGACTAAAAAAGATTGTACTCACTTCACAGTTTCTTTTTCCCAAAAGAAGTCTGATAACTTGTTCTGTCAACCCTCAGAATACTAAACCATATCCACACCGTCGCAGATAAGCAATAGACTATTCCAGTGCCCGGAATAGTCTATCGAGAGCCTTTTAAGTTAAGCGCAGCAGCAAATGATTAAAAGCTACTGCGCAGTATATCATTTAGGCCGATCCTCTACAAATCCAGTTTTATGTCTCCCTGTCACTTTGAATGCAGCACCATCAATATTCAGGTCAAATGTAATCGAATCAGTAGGTGTACCAGATCCGGGACCAACAGTCCCATTTGTGATGATTCGGCCATTTGAAATGCTAAAACTTGTGTAAGGAGCCCCAGCAGCGACATTAGTAACATTTGACACCGAGAAAGTCTGACTCGCAAGATCTACATTTATCTTTCCTTTGATTGCTATATTCTTCGTCCCAGCTCTCAGACCCGTACTTTGAATCCAAAACTGTTTAGCGCTATTATCTGCTGTATTGAAACTATACAAATTATACCGCTTTGCAGAATTGTCAACCGATACATGCCAATCACCTGACATTTTTTGCATTACTGTTCCTCCATAATCTACGTCCTTTTTGCAGCTTGTAGCATATACGGCTGCAATAACCATCAACATTAAAGTCAATATCTTATTATTCTTAATTTTCATCTGAATCTCTTTTGTTTAAAAAACTATTTTCCCCACCAAACTTTGGTATAAATTGGCACCTCATCTGGCGTATTGGTATTTCTACTTTTTTCATAATCCGGAAAAACTAATCTTCTGGGAAAATTTCCCGCGCCGGTAACGCCTCTAGAGGCATACACTAAAGTACCTGGTTGATATCCTGGTTCCGTTGAATAAACGGGGCTAATTCTTGGATAACCTGTTCTGTTTTGTTCAAAAAAAGCTTCCAAAGCATGGGAACCAAATAGTGAAGCCCACTTCTGAACAATTATCTTTTCTATTTTTGTCTCCAGATTGGCAGTTGCAGGATATTTATACGGACCAGCCAATAAAGTTGTAGGGTCAGGCAAGCCAAGATTGGTAAACGCTGCTGTTACACCTTCATTGTACTTTAATTCCGCTCCTGAACCCCCATAGTAACGTTCCAAAAATTCTGCCTGCATGAAGCAAGACTCGGCTTTAGTGATGAACCAAACCGGTGCTGTAGGAGCAATAACAGGAACTACCGCATCAAAATATTCTGGGTGACTACTTTGATTCCAAAAATCACCTTGATTAATTGTAGGCACAGGGCTCTCCACTCCGAAATAAACCTGGGCCCGAGGATCCGCGTTTTGTTCCAGCCAGCTTACCAGTGTTGCACTGGCTTTTAGATTATCTGTTGTATTTAGCCTTCTGAAATTGTATTCAAACAAAGGATTACTTTTATTAGGAACATTCTCATACCCGGCCACACCTGCATTGGTGGTCAAAAATTTAGCATCTCCATCATACATTGCCTTGATACCTGCCTCAGCTTCAGTAGGCTTTACATACGCCATTCTTAAGTACATTTTAAGCTTTAAGGTATTTGCAAAACGCTCCCAGTTCTCCATTTGATCTTCAAAGGAGGCATTGCCGTTATCTCCAAAAACTAAGTCAATTCTACTGTCCGTATCGAGATGCGGTGTATTATGAAAATCTTTTGCTAGCGCCGCATCGATTCCTTCAATCAATGATTTGTAGATGGTATATCCATCATCAAATTTGGGTTGCAAAAATGTACCAACCTTCAGGGCTTCAGTATAGGGGACCTTGTCAAACAGATCCACAAGAACCTGGTAAGTATAGGCCCGCATTACCGTAGCCATGAGATTATAACGCCAGTCCTTCGCCGCAACAGCTTTCTCAATTGCAAGCTGATAGTCTGCCAATGCTCCTGAATAAAGTTCCTGATAAGGGCTGTTTATAAAGGAAGATGAATTTGGAACATCATAAGTGTCGAGACTAATGTATTGACTTGAAGAGTTATTTTGTGTCCAATGCTGAGCCCAGATCCCGCCAACAATCGCTAAGTCCCCCCCTACTCTTCCAGCAGTCGAAATCACTCCTGATGGGATCAGTGATTCAGGATTTGCCTTCTCCAGCAATGGCTTATTGGGATCTATGTTTATGTCTAACTTACTGCATCCACCAATACTTATGAGTCCAGCAAGTGAGCACACCATAATGACTTTATTTAAATTTTTCATTTGTATAAACAATTAATTGAAGATTAAAAGGTTAGATTTAAAGAAACGCCGAAATTCCTTGTGGATGGACCAGTTCTAAACTCTCCGAATTCACTGGAAAGGTCATTACCAAAATTTGAAACCTCAGGATCTATGGTTATATTTTGTTTAGGCAACCAGGTAACCAAATTCCTACCGTAAAGGGTGATCATCGCTTTGTCGGTTCCTATCCTTCTTGCAATATTCTTAGGCAAGGAATACGCGAGTGTAATGTCCCTTAACTTTAGGTATGTTTTGTCAATGATCCTATCCTTGTAAGCAATTGCCCTTCCCAGGTTGCTATAATAAGAAGAATAAACGTTGTTCTCGGTGATCGGATTTGTATTCTCTACATACGTCACTTTACCCGCATTGTCCACGATTTTCACCACTGAATTTGGCACAATAAACGTACGTCTATCGTTAAAAACCGTATTTGCAGCGTTACCCACAAAATTTAACAAATCTGCTGTGCCGGAATAGAACAAGCCTCCCTTTTTAAAATCCAACGTGAAGCCGAGCATAAAATCCTTGTAAGTGAACGTATTGGTAAAGCCCATTACGAAATCGCGCTGAGATGAGCCATAGGTCCCCAGATTAGGTGCAGAAGCGGGAAATCCATTTGAACTTACCACAATACGCCCTTCTGGATCGTAAACTGGCACAGGAGCTTCAAAAACCCCTAAAGGCTGGCCAACCCTAGCCACAAATTGAGCATCATAAGCAGAATTTAAGACAACCTTGCTCAGTCCATCCGGCAATTCGAGAACAACGTTTCTATTTCTTGTAAAGGTATATCCAATATTCCAGCTCATATCATCAGTCCTTATTGGAACTCCGGTCAGCGAAATTTCGATGCCTCTATTACGTACCTTCCCGAAATTTACTACTCTGAGGTTTACACCTGTTGATGGTGCAGAAACAATAGGTAGGATCTGATCATTGGTAATCCGGTTGTAGTAAGAAAAATCAAGTCCAAGGCGGTTATCAAAAAACTTTATCTCCGTTCCAAATTCAGTTTCCGTACTGATCTCAGGTCTCAGTTTATTATTATTCAAAGTATTGGAAATACTATAGCCACCTACTCCTCCAAAAGGGAATGAAGTAAAAGCACCTCCACCCAAAAAAACATTGGTTTTGGTCAGTGTATTTAACACACTATACGGATCAGTATCACTTCCTGTTTTACCATAAGCTGCTCTTAATTTGAATAAAGAAACTTTAGCACTGCTCATATCAATCATCTTAGACAAGATCAATGAAAGATTGGCACCAGGATAGAAATAGCTTCTTTGCGCGCTTGGCAGGGTTGAACTCCAATCGTTTCTTGCGTTCAAAGTCAAATACGCAAAGGAATTATATCCCAAAGTAGCAGAGGCATAAGCACCGAAAAGCCTGCGCTGCTTACTGGTCTGACTACTCGTTGGGGCATTTCCTGAGTTATCAATCTGGTATAAACCAGGGATCAGAAGATCTTCGATGCCTGTATATAATACTCTTGACCCTCTGTCGTTAAAATTTAAACCAACCAATCCAGTGACATCAAATTTATCTGAGAATTTCTGATCAAACAATGCGTTCAACTTGGAATCAAACTCAAAATATTTCTCTGAGCCATCAATCACATTACCAACACTTGCCTGCCTGACGATTTGCTCATCGTTACCACCTCCCGACCATGAACCCTGAGTTGGTGAATTCTTAGCATTCCAAATCTTATCGACGATATTACTCACATCAACGCCTTGCTGAAATTGAAGCGTCAGCCATTCTAATGGTTTTATTTTCAGATCAAGGTTGCCATAGAACCGGTCGCTTTTAAACGTCGCACCATTCTCAAAAACTGAATAATATGGGTTTTGTGTAAAAGGACTATAGAAGCCATCTACATCAAAGTATTTATTGTTGTAGTCTTTAAATTTTGAGATTTCGAAATTAACCGGGATCTGTAGAATATCCTCATAAAAAGAAGAACCCACCCCTGAATTCGCCTGACCTGTCTGTACTGTCCTGGTGTTCTTTCCAAGATAGTTTAAACCTGCAGTAATGGATAGGTCTTTAAACTTAGTAGAACCGTTCAAACTTATTGTATTTCGTTTATATACATCACTGGAGCCTGGCAAAATGCCATCGCTGTTTACATTTCCATAAGAAAGTCTAAATGTCGACTGATCTGTACCCCCGCTAAAAGAGATCGTATTATTGTACTCCTGACTGGTATCAAAAGCATCTCTGAAACTATTTTTAGCTGCGACAAAGGTCTGGGACAAACGTTTTCCATCTACTTTAGATCCCCAATCCCGCGTTTGCCCGTCGAATCTTGCTCCCCAGCTACCATTTTCAGCAATCCAACTTTCATACGCAAAACCCTGTCCATATTTATCCTGTAGCTTAGGTACATTTGTTACCTGCGAAAAGGCTGCAGATGACGTGAGGTCTACTTTGAAAGCGCCCGCTTTTCCTTTTTTAGTAGTGATCAAAATGACACCATTGGATGCCCGCGATCCATATAAGGAACTTGCTGCGGCCCCTTTTAGAATACTAATCGTCTCAATGTCTCCGGGATTGATATCATTAGCAGCATTACCAAAATCATAATTCTCTTTTAAATCTCCAAGGCTATTGACCGGTGAGGCATCTCCAGGCCTCGAATTGTTTACAGGAACACCATCAATAACATATAAGGGCTGATTGTTACCAGCGATAGAAGAGAATCCCCGAATTACCGTCTTGCTGGATCCGCCGGGTGAGCCTGAAGTAGCGGAGATATCTACACCGGCAACCTTCCCTTGTAAACCCGACATTAAATTTACCGGGGAAGCCCTATTGATTTCTTCCCCACCTACCTGTGTAACGGAATAGCCATTTGTCCGGCTAGCCCTGTTAATACCAAATGCAGTTACAACCACTTCTGTTAGTGATTTATTTTCACTGCTTAGTATCACATTAATAACCAGTTCATTGCCTACTGTTCTGGTTTGTCCTACATACCCAACGTAAGCAAACTCGAGGATAGCACCACCACCAGCTTCAAGGATATATTTCCCTTCAGGCCCCGTTACCGTTCCCTGTTGTTTTCCGCGGACTTTTACACTGACACCCGGTAGCGGTCCGCCGCCGTCGGAATCAGTCACTTTCCCTGATATTTTCTTGTCTTGTGCAGCTGCACCATAGCAAAAAAGCAACAGGAAGATCATTTTTAATAGTAATCTTTGTTTCATGCTTTAGTTTTTGAATGAATAATATCTAATCGGACCATTATACCTCAGGCCAGGCAGGCAAATTAGCTTGTTACAGAAAAACAAAGTATTCAAAAAACACCTATTACGCAGGTGATGAAAGATGTCACATCAGTTTTGCATTTCAAACAGACTGGGCTGCAGTTACCTTGTTAATTTCGGTACATCCTATCTATTGGCTTTCTTACTATTCTGAAACTGCATACTGTTAACACATGAAACTACCCAGATTTTTTTTACAATATGGTTTGCGGAACCGAACTGCCTAATACTGAAAATCGTCTCTTGGCCACAGCTACAGGTTTCGCCTTACAGTTCTCTGCCACTTCCCTATATTTCTTTCTGTTAAAGCCTTGCAAACTGTATAATTAGAAATTAATATTATGACCTTATCCAAGCTACCATCCGACAGATATATAATTTAGACAATTTCACGAAATCAACTTACCGGATTGAAAACAGTAACACTTAAATAGTTTATCCCTGTTGCCTTACTTTTCGGCTACTTAAATCAGCAATGTGTCTACAAAAAACACCATTCAGACGACTATTAATTAAAACCAATTTATGAGAATAGAAATTTACGCCTGAATATGGCCTTACAAGCAAATTAGTGTTTGAAACTACATTCAAGTTGAACATGAGAACTATTAAAATTACCAGCTTTGTATTTTTTCTTACCATAATCTACCACTATGTTTTTGCTCAACAACCACCAGTGTTTGAGATTGCTGGGCAATTATCCAACCTCAAACCCGATCAGCGCAGCGGCATTAGCATTAATTTGATAGAAGCTGAAACTAAAAAGCTAATAAAAGTTGAATTTTCAGATACTACCGGCAAATTCATTTTTAATCAAATAGAAAAAGGAAACTACCAGGTTGCCATTAAAAGTCTTGCCTTCAAAAATTATGAATCCAACCTCATTGTTTTGACTCAAAGTTTTAATCTCGGTGACCTTCACCTTATAGCCAAGGTACATGCATTAGATGAAGTAAATATCGTTAGTAGCAGGCCTTTCATCCAACAACAATATGATAAAACAATATTGAATGTAGCAAGTTTCATTGCCACCACAGGAAGCAATACACTAGATCTACTTAGTAAAGCCCCTGGTGTTAATGTAGATCCTAACGAAAATATATCGATGAGAGGAAGGCAGGGTGTTTTGGTAATGGTCGATGGAAAATTGCTCCCTATATCTGGACAAGAGCTATCAACTATATTAAAAAGTATCTCTGGGGATCAAATTGATAGAATAGAATTAATTACTGGTCCATCTGCTAAATATGATGCAGGAGGAAGAGGTGCAAAAGATGAAAAGAGAAGAGCTAACTAGCTGATAAAGCAAACAACCTTAATTATGTAACACCCAAATTTAATATAGATGAAACAGAAGTACACAAGCCAACGACTAGAATTAAGTAGACTTTCCCTATCAGATAGTGAGTTCATACAGCAATTAGTTAATACGCCTGGCTGGTTAAAATTTATAGGCGAAAGAAATGTGAAATCAATAGCTATGGCAATTGAGTATGTAGATAAAATTATCCAAAACCCAATTTTATCTTACTGGACTGTACGCTACAACGATATACCTATTGGGATCATAACCATCATTCAACGTGACTATCTACCACTTCAAGATTTTGGTTTCGCCTTTTTACCGCAATATGAAAAACAAGGATTTGCTTTTGAAGCTGCAACAGCAGTATTAAACGATTTTAAAACAATTGAAAACCATCCCGAACTTTTGGCTACAACGGTGCCAACTAATGAAAATTCTATTCGATTGTTAGAAAAGTTAGGGTTTGGGCTTAAAGAAAAAATAATGGTAGATGACGTACCTTTATTACTTTACAGGTTAAACGACGACTGAAAAATTAAATCACAAAAGTCATTGAACAATAAGTATTCCGTCGACGGAATACAGCCTTATATCTATGTTATTGCGTTAAACTTTCCGATTATATTATATTCGGCCAGATTTGTGGTCTAATTTAATGGAGAATAAAATATCAAACCATCTTTTATTATGGTTTTTCTGCGCATTGATCCTAACTGGAATATACTCGATTGGCCTACCTAGTTTTTATGTAGCGGCAATTGTCATTCTGCTATTGCTGCCAGTTCATATCATTTACTATTATAGTGTAACGATTTGGCTGATACCCCAAAACTTGAACAAGAAGAAATGTAGTGTCTTAATCTTTGGGATATTAGCCTGCTGCATTTTTTGTACGCTGCTATTTCGAATTATGGAAATCACTATAGTAGATCCTTATATCTTAAAGGAAATGCAGGCCCAATCTCCCGATTTCAAATGGAAGAAGCTGAATGGTACTTTTATAGAACAGCTAATCAACCCCCTTTATTTAATCAATGCGCTAGAACAAAGTAATACAGTAATTTGGATTGCCATATCTATTAAATATTTTAAAATCTGGTTTGAACGAAGGCAGGTTGTGCTTCAATCGGAGGTCGATTTTCTAAAAGCAAAACTTAATCCACATTTCCTGTTCAATACACTTAATAATCTATATGCATTGACCTTGATCAAATCTCCAGAATCGCCTAAAATAGTACTTGGCTTGTCCAGTATTTTAAGATATATGCTTAATGAATGTCATCACTCAAGTGTACTATTAAAAAGGGACATCGAAATTTTAAATAGCTATATTGAACTTGAAAAAATTAGATACGATGATCGATTAGATCTTTCTTTTAGTATTAACGGAGAAATTCTAGAACAAAGGATCCCCCCTCTGTTAATGTTCCCCCTAGTAGAGAGTGCTTTTAAGGAAGGTATAAGCGAGACTATCGAAGATCCCTGGATAAATATTAACTTGGAAATCAAAGGCTGTAATATTAAATTTAAGGTATCTCATAGTTTACCCAAATTTAAGCCCTTAAATCAAACAGACACCTTTGAGCTCAATGGGCTTAAAAATCTACATAAAAAATTAGAGGCACAATTTTCTGGCGGTTATGAATTGAAGATGCATGAAGGAGAAGAAATGTCGATAGCAATTATGCAATTAGACCTCACAAAACAGTATTAAGATGAAGATCAAAACATTAATTGTGGATGATGAGCCACATGCCATTGAAGTAATTGAGAACCATATATCAAACTTCTCAGAACTTGATATTGTTGCAAAATGCAGTAATGCCATTGAAGCTTTTAAAATTTTGCAGCAAACAAAAGTAGATCTTATTTTTTTAGACATAAAGATGCCGGGTCTAACGGGAACTGATTTTATCAGGAATCTTAAAAATCCGCCAAAAGTAATCTTTACGACTGCCTTTGAAAATTATGCACTGGAAGGTTTCGACTTAAATGCTATCGACTATTTATTAAAACCCATTGGATTTGATCGGTTTCTTAAAGCTATTGAAAAGTTATTTACCTTACAAAAAGCCAATTACCAAAAAATAAGCCTGGTTGAAAAACCTGCAGAACAAAAAACAGATACTTTTCTTTATCTAAGAGTAGAACGAAAAATGGTAAAAGTGAATGTAAGTGACATTTATTGGATTGAGAGCTTAAAAGACTACATCAAAGTTGTGCTAAAAGACAAAGTTTTAATCTCAAAACAAATGATCAGTGTAATAGAAGATCTTTTGCCTGAAGATAAATTTGTGCGAATCCATCGTTCATTTATTGTTTCATTATCAAAAGTTGAAAGTTTCCATTCCTATTCTGTAGAGCTTTTGGGTAAAGAAATTCCAATTGGCAGAAACTATAAAGCAGCATGCCATAAAAGATTGAGAGACATGTAAAAATTAGCCCACCTTAAGAATCACATTTAAATTTTAATTTATTGAGTAACGGAATATGAGTGTACAGCCACTATTTTATTTCGATAACGCATAAGCAAGAACAAAGGATAAAGCAAAAAGCACAACACAGAGAGTGTTATTTTCCCTAACTTGCTGAGTCTAACACTATTTCGATATCGATTTAATAAATAGAGCATCAGTGGTAATGGTGGTATGCCTGCTTCATTGGTTTTACCCTCATTGGCCAAACTAGTTAATGTATTCAAGAATGACTCTGTTTCTAACGGCGGAAAAATTATCCAACTTACCATCGTATCTAAATAGCCAGAATTCCACATACTATGATGAACACCAGGCTCAATACAAAACTCTTCACCCTCTTTGTAAACCTTTATCTCTGCATTCATCCTTACAGTTAACTCTCCTGCTAAAACCTTAAATACTTCTTTTTGTACAGGATGGTAATGCAGTGGCGGCTCATCAGAAAAAGCAGCATATACCGTCTCCATTTCTAATAGCTCATTATTTGCGTCTTTGTTATTTTTAATAAACTTAATGACCTGACCTGTTGCCCGGTTTGTAATCTGATAATTTGTCGACATAAATTGTAATTGCATTAGTTATTTAGTTTTACAAATTTTCCTATTGTCGAAATCTATATCAACAAATAATGACATACACGATAAACTGAACTCCGAAATGCCAATTCTTGTCGCCAAAATGCATGATATTATTGATTGCCCTTGATTTAACACATCAAAAGATCAATCAAAACTAGTTTGCGATTTATATCAAATGGCAAGAAAAAACTCTCTAAGAATGGGTTTGTGATCAAAATAGCAGTGTTTAGAATAACAAGCAACTTCATTTAACAAACAAAATGCATCAGATGAAAGCCTAACGCCTAATCTTTATCACTTACATAATGGCCTTAAATTACTTCGATCAACACTGGTTAGACCAATGTCACTGGACAACATCAAAAAGCTTTCTATCGACTGGTGAACACGGTATATCTATACTAATTCGGTACCAATATATTTCCTTGTTTTTTTAACGATTAAACAGAATTATTTAAATATGAAAAAGGTATTAATTTATTGCTTGGCATTAACTATTGTGCTCGGCGGATGTAAAAAAAAATCACCAACAGGAGAAGTAAAAGAAGATCCAAAAGAAACAGAGATACCAACAGGGCCTGATGGAAAAGGAGGTAGCATCCCGGCCAAGGCCGACATTTATCTATTCGGAAAAAATGGTTTACCAAGTGCTAATTATGTATTGTGGACAGAGAACACAAAACTAGATAACTTCCTATCTTACAATTTAGATGCGATGGCAATTGAAGGGCTATTTATTCAAGGAAACAAAATAAATACAGATAAATCTGTGAATTTTTTCGGATCTCATTTGATAGGTAATAATAAATACAGGATATCTTTCTTTAGTAAGGATAAGTATTATCACCTTGCCGAAACACTAAAAGTACCTATTTCTGCAAACTTCACAGAAGCATCAATTGCCTATACTTTTTATAACAAGAGTTTATATATGCTGGCTGAAGGCGTTGGGGTAAACGGAACATTGAACTATTATTATAAAATAACAGATAAAGGAGATTTTACGGTACATACGGTTACACCAAATGTTGACTATGATTTTATTGCAGGAAGCAATCAGGGGGCTATCCTCTCCAATCAAACCATTAAACTTCTCTGGACAGATGTCAAAATGTATCGTGACCAAAATTTAATTCACAACTTCCAAATCCAAGCCGAAGGTTATAGCTATCTCACCATGTTAGACATGCAAATGATCGATGATCAGCTTGCATTCTTCAGTTGCTCGGCCAGAAGAGATTCAGATGGTAAAATGAAATATTTATATATTACTGCAAACCTTAACACTAAAACAATCAATTATTCTGCAGCACAGGAGATTCCTTTAAATGCAACTATCGGTAATGTATTGATCAACCAATCTAAAGTTTATATTCCGGTTACTGCACCGGACACCAAAGAATGTTATTACCTCACTTTGTTACGCAATCCCGCGGGGGGATATACTGTTCAAAAGGTCGAGCTGGAAACCCCAGGTACGGAAAACTTTCATGCAGATCAAATTTTTATTTCTGGTGATGATGTCTATGTTCAAGGTGGTGAAGGTACATTGCCCTGCTATTGGAAAAACAATAAGCTTATGCGTCTAAAACACAACAATGTAAATACGGCCTACATACACGATATCAGAAAATAGAATTAAAAATTTAACCGACTAATCCTACCTATCACCAGGTATAGTACCAACTGGTAGGCAGGATTATTGGCTCAATTAAAATTGTAAATGAATACTACGTCTTATTCCAAATGGTACAGCGATCAACATTTAATCATAACATGTTTAACTGGACTCCTTAGCCTTGATGAAATTATTGTCTGGGAAAAATCCCTATACATGGCTTTGTCTGAAATTCCACATCAAAACACCTTTAAAATACTTGTAAATCTTCACGGATTTACGGCTGAAAATTTCGATGCGCACAAAAGGTTCCGGACCATTATACCAGCTGTATTAGCTGATTACGGCTGGAAAGTTGGCTATGTGAACTTATTTGAAGAAAGTGCTGCGATAACTCTTACCAACCACAATGGAATACAATGTGTTGCAGCTGCACACGTGCACCATGATAAAAGCAAAATAGATAAATATAGTGAGCTTTTTAATAGCGAGAATGAGCAATTTTACACTTCACCTGCTCGTGCAAAAACTTGGATCGAAAGTATAAAAATGAATCAGTAAATCTATAAAAAACTGATATCTGCGGCTATCCTTTGTGCCATTGCAAGCAGACGTAGATCATAAATTACAGCTATTGCTCAGGAAAAATTAGGGCTTGCAGATTTAACGGCAAGAAAAATCCCAAGAGCTATATATTCGGGTATGGCAACATCAAAAGAGGAGGATAGAAAAATATCGCCGAAGTACAACAATACGAAAGACCTTTCGACGCATAGTAGGGCAATACTTATGGGTATTGCCCTATAAAGACCTTACAGCTAATTAATAATAATATTGAATATTCCCTGTATTTTTTCCTGATGTTGAAGTGGGCTCAAAATCCAAAGTCATTTGGCTGGCATAAGCAGTTGTTGCATCCAGTACTCTTAAAGTCAATGGTACTTTGGTACCTCCAGTTAAATAAGTAGCAGTTACAGTGTAACGACCAATCGGAATATCCATTAGTCTTCCATAAGAAACCGTTTGTGGCTCGCCGCTTCTTCTTACGATAGTTTGCCCTGCAGAGCCATCAATTAAATTGCCAACCGGCTTAAGTGTAAACTCGATGTTATGCTCATCTAATATATAACGTCCAGGATGGTTATAAATATAGGCACTGCCGCCATAAAAACCTTCCATTTCTGTTGGCATAGGGCCTGAAAGCTTCCATTGAAAGTTAACAACAGCTCCCTCATTACTAAAAGACTCATTCTTATCCGGATGAAGTGGAAGCTCATAGGTTTTTCCGTTATAGGCTTTCTTTACATAAGCAGAAGCATGAAACGTTCCTACATTGGGTAATTTAATTTTGTAGTTTCCCTTGCTGTCAGACACTCCTGATGCATAAGTATGGTTACCCAGCAATGTGTTTTCTACAATCACTTCAATTCCAGCCAAAGCATTACCCTTTGTATCGGTTACTTTTCCGGTTGCATAACCATCAACTGGTCCGGCGGCCGCATTTTTCTTACAGGCTACATTTGTAGCAATTAACAGGAGTACAAACCCCTGAAACATGATGATTTTTGATTGATGAATTAAGCCAACTAGGGCCGGTTTTACTCTTTTTTTCATATGATAACTGATTAAATTAATTACGATTTGGTTCGGAATAAAATGGCAAAATGCCATCCGTTTTGTAAACAGCAAGCTCCAATCCTGATAACTTGCTGTTATCAATTATTAACTATAGCTAACTAGCATAAATTATTAATCTATAAATGTATGCTAGCTCAAAATGCGACCTCTCACATTCTAAGATCTTAAAACTGAAGTAGTACGCTTATCAGAAATTCAATTAAGCCTCCTTGTTTTTTTATCACTCAACTTGAAACAAAGCCTTTCTATATTTAAGTGGTGATAATTTAAATTGTGCCTTGAAAACTCTTATAAATGAGCTGGAAGATTCATAACCAACAGCAAATGCAATTTCGTTAATGGGACCATCTTCAGTACTCAATAAATTCTTAGCTCGGTTTAATCTGGTTAGTATTAAGTACTGATAAGGCGACATGCCGAATACCTGCTTAAAAGTTCGCAACAAATGGTTAACGGACAAAAATGATGCGCTTGCGACATCCTCCAAATTGAAATTCTTGTTATAATTATTACTAATAAATTCCTTAGCGAGACAAACTCGTCTAAAAATCTCCTTTTTTGTATCTGTACGCACACAATCTAACCCATCTACAGATGCCTTGTAGTTTTTATAATATGCTGAATAGTAAATCTTGAGAAAATGACGGATATATTCATTCATCAAGGTTTCATCTTCATTTTTCGCCTGAATCTGCTTATACATATTTAGGAGGTTATACTGCATGTCGCCAGCAAGGGGATAAATTGATTGGTAAGGAAAGGCTTCCTGCGGCAGCATAGTGCCATCAAAAAACTCATCATCAACTCCATTTTCTGTTTTAAAAGCACTTAAAAACTCTTTTGTAATTGATATAGACAAAACTTTCACCATTTCATCAGATTCTACAGCACTTGTATAGTCGGTATCAGGTGCCAACAGCATAAAATTATCCGGAAAAAGCATAATCTCCTTTCTTCTAAACTTGAAGTATTGCTGCCCACTTAAAACCGTCTTAATTGTAAAATGCTCTTCCTTCTTTCGCCAGCTGTTACTTGACATACTGCTAATATCAATTGAATTTTTATTGGCAAACTCTTTATGTATTTTCATTCTTATTACAGTATTTTTTTCTCATAAATACGCTCTTCCAGCAAAGTGAATACGTTACCATAAGGATCTATAAATTCAGCTTCCAAGCCCTTGTCACTGTAATCAGGCGCTTTTGCGAATACAACACCATTTGCTTTAAACTGCAAATAATCTTTAATACAATCTGTTGTGTTTAATACCAGATTCATGTCCTTGACAACCTGTTCCGATTCGATGAGAATGATACCCATACCAATTGCTACATTACAAAATACCACATGATTTTGCCTTAAATCAAAAATGGGATACGCTTGTTCAAACCCAAGCACATCTCGATAGAATATAGCCCCCTCTTCTAACTTCCTTATATAGATAAAAACATATTTAACACTCAACTCCATTTTATGGTCTATTTAAACGACTACGTTCTTTAAGCAACGAAGTATTTTATTAGATGAAATTACTGCCCTCGATAAAAAAAGAATAGGAATAGAGATATGTGCTATTGGAAAACAGACCAAAAACAAAAATATAGTCATAAAAGACATCTGTCATCAAATGCCGTCCATTATTAGGTAAAACCATGTTGTACATCTATAGAATAGCATGATATATCTACAGAAAGGCACAATCTAAACCATAAGACATGAACCTTAAGCCAACTAACTGTAACTGCTAACGATAAGTTTTATCAGAAGGAAAAACTGAGATAATTAAGCCCAGCAGACCGACTGATAAAAAGCAACCGCGCAGCACAATTGCGTTTACCCAATCTGACTGGAGTGAGCTCCAAGAGTTGCTTCCAATTGGATAGCTTTTAAAGGCAGTATTGATCGGGATATTGATTTGAACAGCAATGATCAAATCGACAATAATAGTTATCAAGGCAATTGTAGTGGCGATAAATACAAAACTTCTATAGCTTTTCCGCATCAAAATTAAACATCCGATGCCAAAAATCAAGGACATAGCATATAATGATAAGAGCCTTACGCCAATGATCCCATCTAATATATTGCGCTGTTCGGCAAAGGTTGCTGTGCTCACCTGAGACAGTGCTTTGGCATTACCTATTATATGAAAAATACCTTGAGAACTTAGCACCGTTACCAAGATTAAAAATGCTGACCGAAAGATTGTTAAAATCATAAAATAAAATTTAAGTGAAACGACCTGAAGATTTCGACTCCAGGTATAGATTAACCCAAAATTACCATTAACCTATAGCCCAAAATATTTCAAAAACACTATTTAACATTGTTTTATAGCTTATCTGAAAAAAACTCAAGTAGAAATTGTCAATTCCATGGTAACAATAAATACGTCTTCGATATTGGTGATCTTAAATTTGTGACGTTTAGGATATAGTATATTGAGTCTTTTTTTGATATTTAGCAAACCGATATTGCCATACTTTGCGGTGCTCGCCTCGTTTTCCATACCTACCGGTTTATTGTTCGAAATTTTAAATACAAAAGTATTTCCTTTTAAGTAAGCTTCAATATTAATCCAGGCTTCGTCAATAAGCTTTCCGACGCCATGTTTAAATGCATTTTCAACCAAAGGCAAGATAAGTAACGGGGCAATTTGCATATCACCAAAATCTTGTTTCACATCCATGTTCACCTCCAGGTTCTGGGTATACCTTATTTTTTCAAGAGAAATGTAAGCCGAGATGATTTGCATTTCTTTCTTTAAATCGACATGTAGTGTGTTACATTCATATAGTATATACCGCAAGATATTCGATAAACCTAGCACCACAGCCGGTGCTTCATCGGCCTTGGTTATAGTAAGTGCATAAAGGTTATTTAAGGTATTGAATAAAAAATGGGGATGTATCTGAGCTTTCAACAAGCTCAATTCAATAGCTTGATTTTTATTGCGGTATATTAAATAGATGATTACCGACCCAAGCAAGAGTAAAACAATAGCAGCAATGCCATACAAAATATATTTATTCTTCTTTTGCAACTCGAAATCCTTATGAATTAACTGTAGTTTTTGGTCCGATAATGTTTTTTCCTTAATCGTTGTTTGGTATTTGATTTCTGTCTCATGAATCGCCCTTTTCATTACCAAATTATTTACCGAATCAGTCCTCAGCTTATGTTGCTTGAGCAGAGAAAGTGATTTTTTATATTGCCCCTTGTGCTCATATATTTCTGAACCCAACAAATAAAACTCCCTTACATCTTCGGCATCCATTTCTTTAATGGCTTGAGATAAGTTCTTGTCAAAATAGAACTTTGCTCTGTCATATTGTCCCAGTTTCAGATAGGTCTCCATCAAGGCTCCTTCAGTATGTAGCTGTATACTTTTCCTATTTTGCACTTTTGCATATAATGGTGCAATTTTATTCAGATTAATCAAGGCCAATTCATATTTCTTTTGTCTATAATAGACATGCCCCAGATATAAATAGGTAGTCGCAAGAAAACTCATTTCTTTATTTCTCCTAAATATAGGTTCTATTTCACGTAGGTGACGCAGGGCAAGATCCGTTTGGTCATTCAACATTTCATCTATAGAGATCTTGAGCAAACTTCTGGCGATAAGTGTACTGTCCTTAAGCTGCAAAGCTAGCTGATAGCCTTTGTTGGAATAAAACAATAACTTCTTAGGTTCTCTAAGTTCAAAAAAAATATTAGCTAAAAAGTAATAATACTCGGCTTGTGGTCTTTTAAACCCATATTTTTCTGCTATGGTAATCGCTTTAATTATATTTTCGGTAGCGAGCTGAAGTTTACCAACTGCTCGTTGCTGTTCCGCCATCGCTTGATAAGCTTGTGCCGATTGGTATTTATTCTTGGTTTGTACACTAATCGCCATTAGTCGCTTAGCAAGCTGAAATGCTTGCTGATGCGAACCTTTTCTATTTAAGAGTTTGCGGTGGAGGTTAAGATAGTTAAAATTAAATTGTTGAGTTGGCGTTGGGTCTTTAAATGCATTTACTTTTTCAAGTAATATTGCTGCCTCATTTAAATCGCCATTTTTTAACTTTTCTTTTGCAAGCTTCAAATATCGAGAAACTATCGCAGTGTCAAGTAAGTTAGGTTTCTGAACAATAGCAAAAACAGTATTTATACTGAAAACAAGAAAAAATACAAGAAACGTTCTAACTCCCATAAGCAAAAAATGGCACTGGCTCAACACATAAAGATACAATTAATCACAAGTATGATCATCATTAAGATCGCGGTGTTTGAAATTACGATAAGTATATCATTAGCGATTTAGATAGCCATTAATTCTTACTAATAATTTATTGTTTAGTCAGGCAATGAAAAATTTTAATGCAAAATTGGGGAAGTCAATACAGGTACTATCCCAATTATTACAGAAGAGACATTTTCGTAGACAAAAAACACAGTTAAGCCTATGAACAACAAAAATATAAAGTTGAGATCGGAGTAAAAATAAAATAGAGCTAATCCATTATAGATTAGCCCTAAAAAACATAGGCAAATAATTAAACATCAAATTTTCACAAATTCAACTCTTCGATTCTGGGCCTTACCAATTACACTTTCATTTTCAGCTATGGGTTGTGCTGCGCCTTTCCCATCAGTTTGTAATGAAGAACCTTTTACGCCATAATCATCCTCTAAACTTTTCTTTACCGATTCTGCTCTTCTTTTTGATAGCGCAAGGTTAGCATCCGCACTTCCTTGGTTATCGGTGTGTCCTATAATTTTGAATTTCGCATCTGGGTTTTCCTTCAAGGCCACAGCTATTTCCTTCATCAAGCCGGCCGATTCAGGCTTTATCTGATCAGAATTGGTATCGAATAAAATACCATTTGTTACGTACTTGCCCTCACTCATCAGTTTAGATCTGGTATCAGTCACGCCAGCTGCAACTCTTATATTGCTATAGTAGAATGCAGGATTACCCTCTTTTGTTTTAGCTCCCCATAGTAACAATTGATTAAAATTATGCGCATTAGCTACCGCTATTGGCAAATCAAAAATCTTATCTGCATTCATCCATAACCTTAGCCTTTCCTTTTGAACAGATACAGCCACATGAACTACATTTCTATAATTCACTTGAAATCCCGGAACATTAACCTTTTCGCTTTGTAATTTAACCTGGCCATTTTGCCGAGAGTCAAGCATAAACAAGGCTTTATCTACATGCAACCCCCCATGAAATCTTAACAAATTTTTAATTGTATAGGAGTTATAGGCGACTTTTGTGGCCTTGTTTCCCCTGTCAAATATCTCAAAAGTTAATCCTGGACGGACGTACCTGGTGGCGGGATCAATGTCTATAAACACATCAAACTCATAAGTAAAATTCTCAGGGATTTTAAAGGTGGGTGAAAGTAGCGCCCCGGAGGTCATTTTAACCCACTTCCCATCAATTCCATCCAGGGTAACTACCTCTCCACTTCCATTAGTAAACCATTTTAAAGGGAACTCTCCTATCACGTCTTGCTCAAAATTTTCTGCGAACAAAATACTTGTACCAGGCACAAAATCATATTTAGAATACGATTTTACTGTTTTTCCACTTTTACCATCCCCTTTTTCATCTTGTTTCTCCGACCCTGAGGTTGTAGCTGATTCAGCTGCTTCCTTTTTTCCGTCGATAGCTTTTTCCGCTTTTTGGGTGCTTTTTTTAATCAGTAAATCCGCAGCCGCCTGTTCTGCTTTTTTCTGTAATTTTTTAAGAAAGCCCTGTCCGTATGTTGGCATGCTTAATCCTACTATTGAAATCATTAGTAATACATAACTCTTTTTAATCATAACGTTCTGAATATTGCCCATGGAGTGCCGTACACTAACCTTGTTAAAACCCTAAACAACATTCCATGAACATGGTCAACAATATATCTGCAAAAATCAAGGAAGTTCAGGCTTACCGCAACCTTTATAGATTGACAACATCATTAGGCAGATGAATAACTGCTTATAGCAGTTAAAATCAATTAAAATACCTCATTCTTTATACTTATTGATTTCTGATCAATAATCCCTTAATTTTGCTAGAAAGATGATGTGCAAAAGATGGGGCAGTGTTGGAAAGGATTATGACGACGTAACCTGATTTTGTATATATGTTTAACTCATTATTTAAGTTTCATCGGAATACACACTTACCCTAGTGCATCATGAATAAGGTTGTTCATATTACTAAAAAATATCATATTGTATTTATTTTCAATAATTTATAGTCATGAACAACCTTATTCAAAAATCCTAATTAAATTTAAAGACTTTTATGATGGGCCTTGCCCTTGTAATTTTTATTTGGTCAAGTCCATTGCCTTAGCAATTAAAAATGTATCTGCAAATTGGTTGAATTCAATGACCTTCCCCTCGAATATTCTGTATTCACAGGCGAAATCAGCTTTCATATATCTACCTGTCGCCGCATATGTACCCTCATAATACCCAATTACGAAAACGCCTTCATCGGCCTGAATATAGCGAGTAATTGTTACTTTCCAAATTGTCCAATCGCGACTAAACTTATAGAAAACCTCATCAAAAACCTCATCAGCTCCTAGGTACCGTCCTCCACCGGGGAACCCTGCCATCTGATTCCACTTAATGGACTGGTCAAAAATTTCCCTTATCCCTAGGTAATCCTTTGCTGCGAAAAGTTCATACAATCTCTGCACTATCTTAATATTCTTCATCCGATTTTATATGTATAATTCCTTTAGAACTTGATAAACCTGCTGATCTTAATTTACAACGAACATGCTGTTTTTCTCAGAAGGTATACTTGATGCCAAATCCTCCATTATTGGCGCTAAATCCCCCGCCGCCACTAATATTTATCGCTGGCATCCAGTCCGCACTGATTGCTAGGGGCAGTTTTTCAAGTTTGTACTCTAGCCCCCCAATTCCCGAAATACCAAAATAAGTATTTGCTGACGCCTGAAATTCCTGTGGAAGAAAGGAGTCTTTGAAAGAAACGGTGCCAAAATATGGCCCAGCGCCCACCAACCAATATAACCCAGGTAACTCGGCAATTGGCTTCTGATATTCATACAGTGCACTTATGGTAAATTCCTTAGTAAACTTGCGGTAGCTCCTATAACGCACAATAGCCTCTATCGCATGCTCATCTTTTAGGAAAAGCTTACCTGTTGCCGATACCCCCCATAAGAACTTCACGCCTACGGCTGCTTTATAAGGTCTGGGGCTTTTTACTTCTGTGGTCCTTTTTCCATTCGAAGAGGTTACATTTATCATGTTTTCCTTTGTAACTATTGCCGAATTTTTTGCTATTGGGCTATCCTGAGATAGGGAACTTTTCCCACCAAGGGTATCCTTTGATATAGGTTCAGTGGTTATCGTATTTTTGTTAGTGGGATTAACAGTGGTTTTAGTCACGGTTTTGAGGCTAGTTGATCCAGCCGAGTCTACGTTTAGTTGCTTTTTAATCTGGCCACCTGCGGCCAGCGTGCCCAACAAAGCTGAAAAGAATAAAATAGTCGTCAGTTTTTTCATGAAATTACAATTTAAATGTGCGCCACTCAAACCTGTTAGTCAGTTGTAAGGGCATTAATTAGTTTAAGAAAATGCGAAAGTCTCCACTTCAGGAGAATATTGCAATAAAAATCGACACAACCATCAGTTATACATCCATACGGCCAATTTCGTCGACCAACCCAACAAGCAAGCACGAGAGCCATAATCCATAAATCTGGGAAATTGAAAATCCATAACGACTTACACCAACAATAAGCTTGGCCATGTCCTAGCTCGCAGAAATAGCCCCTATATCCAATAACCATCGCCATGGACATACAAAACATAATTATGATAGGGACAAGCTTTAGTTCAGCTGTTGGACTGCGAAAACGAATGGATCGTTAAAAAGTCACTTCATTCCTCTTATATTAACCACACGAAACATCGCTTTCCCTTCTTGACCCATGCGATAACAGGTGCTCAAGAGTGTGCAGGTCATCTGAAATCAAGGAGACAGTCATGAACACATCAAACCTATGTGCGGAAGAGTGAAAAACTAGCTAAACCGCTAAAAGATATTGAAACATTTTATCCCCAATCTTAGCGGTCGTTTTGAGACCCTGACTCTTTTAGAAGTTTAGGCTAGTTTATAGTTAATTAAAAAGCCGCAACTAGGATGTGCAATGAGTGCCTGTAAAACCATGACAAAATAGGTGGGTAGCATAAATTACATGGCAGATCGGGGTCATTAGTAGATTCGTCGTTGTGAAATTTAGGGAAACCTTTTTAAATCACTGCCCAAGCTAGCAAAGACCTGATTCTAAATGGTGATAGAGAAATCGCCCCCCTTGAGTCGGACAAAAGCAAATCTCCGTCGCCCTGGCTCATCATGCTTCTCACCTTATTAGGAGCTTACACATCGAGTAGCTCCACCGATGCGCCAGGTAACTTCCCTGCTCCATGGGAAAGCACACCTTGAAGTCTGTGCATATCATGGCTGATTGGGAGCGGACATCCGTCCATCACCAAAAACAGCCAGTGCAATGATAGCCTACAGCATTACCTAATACATTTTTTTGAAAAATAGCGTAACACGTTCATTTAAGTGGCTTTAATCAATTCCGGGAATGGGAAGGTTAACTCTTTATACGTTCCTTTTCCTCGTCTGCACTTTGCGTACGTTGACTGCTGCCGGTTTTTTTGCCGAAATTGTAACTATACGAGCAGACGAACTGTCTGCTGTCACGCACCCCCCTGTAACTTGCCATTGCCGCATTAAGATTGGTAATGCTACCGCCGTTGTATACCGAATAGAAAATATCGTTTACCCCCAGACGTAATGTACCATGTGTTATGAACTTCTTCTGCAGGCCAAAGTTTACGTTGTCGTAACCAAAGCTTACAAACTGCATGATCGTTAGGTCCGTTCTTTTTGAGAGATTGACCTCGGCGGTAATACTCTTATTGATGTTCCATTTAATTGTGGAGGAAAGAAAAAGCACGGTTCCCCTGGTATTTAGATACGTATCGTAGAAAGGTCCATAGGAGTGTATATTGGTAATACTTGCAGATGCATTGAGGTCTATGTCCTTGGAAATCGGCTGCCTGGCATCGATGCTGGCACCGCGGTAGACGATTGTTGCAAGATTCCCCGGCCGGCTGTAATAGATGCCATCACGAATTTCTATGCTCTCCCCGATGTGGCTATTCTCCCGACTATATTCCAGACCAATCGTGTATTGTCGATGAAAGGTATAGCTCAGCTTGGCCGTATTCATGAATGAAGCCTTTAGAAATGGGTTGCCCAAATAGTAAGTGTATTTATCCAGAGGCTTGATAAAAGGGTTCAAGTCTTGAAAGAAAGGCCTATTGATCCTTCTTCCGAAATTGACATTGAGTTCATTATTCCCCAAGGTGTCTGACTTATAGCTTAAATATAAGGTTGGAAAAACCCCGTGGTAGTTATTAAAAAACGTGGAATCACTCCTAATCGGATTGCCCAACTGCCTTCCCCGAGTACTGGTATGTTCGTACCGAAGTCCCAATTGTCCACTGAATTTACCCATGGCAGTGGAAAGGTTGAGGTAAGAAGCATAGACAGACTCCCGATAACGGAAATCATTACTGATACTGTAGTCCGGACTTGATTGCCCATTGATATTCCTAAAATAGCTCGCCAAGTTATTCGTTTGTGTTGAACTTGCTTTTAGTCCAGCGCTGAACTTTGTTTTTTTGCTTAATGCGAGGGAATGGTCGAGTCTGAAGGCAGCAACATCGATTGCCGAAGGTGCCTCTCCCTGCAGTCCCTCCACTATCGTTGGCGAACCGTCGCTCCTAGAAAGGTTATTGACAAAATCCTGATAGTTGGAAGCACGGTAGACTATATAGCTAGCGCTGGCTGAAATCTCCTGCTCATTAGTTGGCAATCGGTGTAAAAAATTTAGTGACGTCTCGGAATTCCTTATATTATATTGCTTTAAACTACTTGATCTTACACTCGAATTCAAATTTTCTCGCGTGTCAACAATATCACTGAAATTATCGCTGTTCTCGAAACCATGGCGCAGACCCTGAACGAACAAAGCGGCCCACTCAGTTTTTGTACTGGGATTAAAGTCTATCCCTAACCTAATGTTACGGTTATGATCTTTGACCCTGACAAAAATATCCTGATCCAGTGATGTTGATCCTCTGGATGAAAGGATCTCATTGCCAAATACCCTAGAAATGATCAGGTCTGTAAAAGCAGCAGAACGGTTATAGCCGTATTGTCCCTGAAAATTAAAATTCCCGACCTTATAGTTAGCCAGTATGCTGCCGTTGTAACGGGCAAGCCTGCCCTGGTTATAACCTGCGCTGGCGGTAGCATTAAAACCTTTTTCCTTTCCCTTTTTGGTAATAATATTGATGATGCCCCCTCCACCAGCTGCATCGTATTTAGCCGGAGGATTAGGCATGATCTCTAATTTGGAAAGTGAAGAGGATGGCATTGCATTCAAGTAGTTCTGGAGCTCACTACCGCTCAGCTGAACCCTTTGTCCGTCTACATAGATCAACGTGCCTGACTTGCCATTGATTGCCGGTACTCCATTCTGGTCGGTGGAAACCCCAGGAGACCTTTGGATTGCGTCCAATGCACTTCCCCCAGCTCCAGAAATCATGGCATCAACATTTATAACCATCCGATCTGTTTTCCTTTCAACAAGTTCCTGCTTCAATTTGACTTCTAGCTCTCTCAGCATAATCTCTTCACTGATCAGTAGAATATCCACTGGATTGGTAAGTTGCGAGATCAACAATGTTCTGGTCTGGTAACCTAAGAGTGAAATTTTTAATGACAGGCCACCTGATGGAACCGAAAGCTCGAACCTTCCACTACTATCAGAGCTTGTTTTTGAGAGGACTTGGGGCTCGTTGGCCCCATAGGCAGCTACCAGAACGTTTGCCAAGGGACCGCCTGCCTGTCTAACGGTCCCCTTTATCGTCAGATCACTCTGGGCATTGGCGGTGTTCATAATAAATAGGGTAATAAATGTAATCGAACAAAGAAGATATCTTGACATTATTATAGCAGAAGTAGTTAATATTGACCAAATGTCGTTGATGTATAACTAGCAATAAAGTTCTATACCTATATCACGCCTTTTTATCGACACACAGCAAATAAGCAGCTCCCAATGCTGTTTTTCTTGGCCCGTCGTGTGCGCTCCTGAACAGAGAAAAGGACACCATCTAATGTTATGCCTTATTCAAAGTTTCCTTGGGAAAGCAGGATCATTACCTAATGGTTAAACGCCATGCCAAGTCTTCCCTTTGGTCGAGGCTGTGGATATCAAATTAACCATCTAACGAGCCGCTAATAGATTGCTCTTCTATCCTTAGGAAAAACACCCTTCAAATAAACAGCAGAAAACAATACCGATAACTTCATGATATTTGGATCAACACTCTTTTTAAGTTGTTTTGGGTTGGAATTCAATTACCCGCATTTCTACAGGCAACTTATAATAAAAATTATTATTTGAGAACTAGAATTCAGGCAGATATGAACAAACCAAGAATGTTATTATCAGCTTTTGCAGTATTTACGACCCTTTTGGTTTCTTGCGATATCCAGACAGAGAAACTCTTTTTATCCTCACGGTTGTTGCGGATGGGCTTGATGACCTTTCTTATCCTTATCCACTTCTACAACACGGACACTTGGATTTGAATAGTCCTTCGTCACATAAATCTTGAGAAACTCATAACTGCGCTTATTTGCCCTGTGCGGCACCAGAATAGATATCTAGGTAGGCACTATATTGTGATCATTTAGTTTCTCGTATCATACTTTTACCCTAACAGATGTGGGATAGGTAAAACAACTTTGATAATTTTGTTACTCAAAAATCAGACCGAGTAACATATCAGTAACAAAAGTAGGCTAAAGAAAGAAAAAATGTAAAAAATTTAAGAGAGACAATAAAAATATTAACAACTGATTATGAACCAAATAGCACGTGAATTCTATCTCGATTTATGGCTCTTAACCGGGGGTTCATAGTATGAAATAATTTACGATTAAATCCCAAAAATCACTTTCCCTGTAGTCGTTCATCGACAAATGCCTTACTTCTATCTACTCCCTGTAGCAATCCTTGGGCAACCCACGTATTCTCGTTTATATGCACTAAACGAAAATGATATGAAATTAAAATGGATTTATTTAGCTTTGACATCAATAGTATTCCATACAGGATGTAAGAGAAAATTACTGGAAAATGCGCCCCTATCGAACCAAAAATTAGTGGTTAAAACCATTGATTGGCCTGGAATTGGAATGAAGGCAAAGGTTGATTACTTTATTGACACCACAATAAAACGCATCGTATATGATGGTGGCACTTCTCCAACGCAAAGGAATTTCACGTATGGAACCCAAGGGTTAAGTACCATATCTTCACCACAATCCCTGCTAATCAACAAGTACGAATATGGTATGGATGGAAGACTATCAAAATTGAATCGCCTAGCCAATGACGCGACAGAACCAAGGCTAATTAGAACAATCGAATTCAAATACAATGGTTCGGGCCAACTCTCTACGCTCCAGACGTATAATGTCAATCAGGCAGTAAGATCGCTTATCTCAACTAGCAAATATAGCTACCATGACGGTCTGCCCAGCGAGGTTAGAACCATATTCACCAATAGCATGGAATACCTAACAAGAATTGAGGGGTACTCCGATAGGGTTTCTTACAACCCAATAATCTTTTTGGGTGAAAGTTCCGATCCCTTGTCACACATCTTCAACCTGCCTTTATTGGCATATCTCGCTGGCAAGGAAAAACTTCCGACCGTGGTCAGATCATTTATAATTGAACAGGGGGGTGGACCTGCACCAGATTTCGAATATATCTCAAGTTTTAGGGTAGATAAAACCAGGATAGTTGAACAAAATTCCAAATCCACTCAACATAGAACTGGTACGGTGAATGAAGCAAAAGTTATATTTGGTTATCAATAACTAATAAATTCAGCCCTATTCAACATCAATAGCCGCTATACCATAATCCCTTGGAGGAAATACTGTATGTAAAAAATTGCTTCTTAACATTAGCTTATCCATACATTTGGTTCAGTCTATATGGCAAGTAAGGAAGGTTATATCGACGGTAGAGCCAGCCTAAAATTGCAATGGACAAGCTGGCCCTGAGACGAGAACAAAACAGAAGGTGTTCCTGCCAGGTTTAGGGTCAAGGAAGAGTAAAAACATTTAGCTAAAAGAGATCAGTCACAAGCTGGCCCCTTTTCTGTTGCTTTGGGAGCAATGACCAAGCATCCGGTCCAATCACACCACTAGCCGATTGAATGTCTCAAGCAACGCGTCGAACAACCACGCTCACATTAATGAACAGAACACGCTCTTTTTACCTATTCAAGGTACTAAACACCAACCAAGCTTTAGGCACTTTATCTCATGATGGTGGTTGTATGTCTATCAACTACCCCTCTCTATCGTCTTATATTCCTCTCAGGCAATGTTTTAGAGACCTTTGCAACATGAAAAACTTTTTGAACACTACAAGAAAGTGCTTTTTAGATGAAAGGACTTTAAAGTTACTATTACTGTTGTTTCTTTTTACTGCCGTTGTGGCCTGTAAAAAGAAACCTGACCTTCCCGATGAGCCTAAACCCGGTCATACCGAGCACCATGGCGAGGCAATTGGCGATCCAATTGCCAAAACGATTGGCGCTACAGGAGGAACTATCGCGACACCAGATGGTAACGTTAATCTGATAGTGCCTGAAGGCGCATTAAAATCTGACGTCAAGATAAGCATCCAAGAGGTAGAAAATAAACTGGGCATCATTGCAGTTGGAAAAGCTTATCGACTATTGCCAGAGGATATCCAATTTGAGAAAGATGTTGATTTAACGCTTAGTTTCACAGAGTATGACCTAAACGGAACAAATAGGGAGCTTTTATATTTAGCTTATCAGGATAGCAAGGGTAATTGGCACAAAGCAGGCAAATCAATATACTTTCCTTTTTCAAACCAGGTAAGCGTGAAAACAAGGCATTTTAGCGACTGGAGTGTTTGGGCTTCCGCAAAAATTGTTCTAGAAGGCAAAGATGAACTATTTGCTAAGGAAACAACCAAAGTAAGTGTTGTCTATGTGGCTCCGCCAGCAGATACAACGGATGATGAGGATTTATTAGCACCAGTTAAACCAATTCCAACTGGTCTAGTAACATTATGGTCACCGATAACCGACGGTTGGGGACACATTACTCCTGAAGAGGATAAGGCAACCTACCGAGCTCCAGACGTAATGACAGGAACTATGGCGGGAACCCAAGTCGAACTAGTTGCCTATATTGACCTTTCTAAATTGCGGCAAGGCCCCGGCAGACCAAAAGTGTATCCGCCATACAACATTAGACAAAAAGTACTCATTTTCTCGGATGAGTATCTTGTTTGGGACAATTCCCAGTCTGGCGGGTTTCGGCACAAGGCAGAAACGATCGAGAAAACTTTCAGTGGTGGAAGTATCGATGTGCGAGGGAAGTCTGGAGCCTCTGGTTCAAGCTTCCCACGTACCTTCTATGCGTCCAATCCAACATCTACAAATGGAGATTACTTTTTCGGCCCCATTGGAGGAGCTTATGTAAGATGGTATGACGTTGGACGTAACTACAGTTCAGCTTATACTTGCAATGGCGAAGATAAAAATACAATAGGTTCTATACTCATCACAAACAAAGGTGGCTACATCGAAGGGCGAGTTGCCGGAACGTTACAGTGGACTGATAGACCTTGTAATACTACCGAAACACAAAGAGTGTACGCCAGATTCCGAGTTAAGAAAGAGTAAGAAAACCCAGGAGAAGGAGGACAGCTATTAAAATGGTCTCTTTACTATTGTCGTTTAAGAGCATCTTCTGTTCTCCATAAATTATACAACACAACCACTCCTCCTTTAAGCAATTTAAAACAAAAAAAATGGAAAAACAACCTTAAAAAACATCGCCGTTGTGGTGATGCTCATAGCCGGCTTTGCCTTAGCTAGCTCCTGCCAAAAAACAGCGGATTAAAAGACGATGACCAAAAAGACACCTTGATACCTTAAGTTTTATCCCAAGGGAAGGGTTAAGTTACCACTACAAGTTCAAAAGTAGTAACGGACAAGAATTCCCCTTCTACAAAAGAATATCGGGCAATAAAGACTACCTCGGCGTTAAACTTTATGAAGTTACTACTTACATGAGTTTCTTCGGAGAACAACCCTCAAACAAAAGATGTTTAACAAGGACTTTTTTACAACCACCTCGGCTTTTAAATTAGAAAAATGGTGATAAGCAATATCTCATCACCATAACTTTCTTGTACTACTCAGCTTCTATCATCCCGTAAAATTCCATTCAAATCAACATATCCACTATTACCTAATCACTCAATCAAAAAATAGATGAAAAAATCAAGTTTAATGCTAGGATGCCTAGCCCTTATATTCCTTGCCTGCAAAAAAGACGAAAAGCCAACAGAAGATCGTAAGGTAAGTTACACTTATGGAAAGTACAAAGAAACCGATGCCATCGTTACTGCCGAGCGTAACGGAGAATACCTAAGCATTTCCCTCGGTTCCGCGCTCACGCAAAATAATGGAGGGATTGTCATACAGATAGAAAACTATAAAGGCATAGGCGTTTATCCTTTCAGTGAAAAGGTAATTGTGAGGGCAGACCAGGATAACCAAGAAGGTTACTGGGAGCACTTCTATTATGATAATAGCGGTAAAGTTTACGCAGCTGGCGAGATTAATATCAAAACCCTGAGCGACGACAAAATTGTGGCATCAGTTAATGGGAAGCTTTATCACCTCACCGGTCAATTGGAAATCATAAACACGGAGCTAAAGGCATCCCTTGATTCCTATCTTTAATTAACGGCCTAACGTCTGTTTATTTTTGTGCTAAACGTTTTCAGGGGGAAGTATATCCCCCTTTTTATTGTCTAATGGCATATACTATAGCTGACAATCATAAGCTCATTAGCCTGACATTGGTGAGATTTACTGTTATTCAGATTCGTTAACCACAAGGATTTAACAGTTGGTGACCTATCATAAACAGCCCTCAATTGGTCGCAATCAGATCGCAAATCTTGTTTTTCATTTCATGATAAAGTGCCATTGTCTTCCCTTCAACCAAAGTAGCATCACAGTTTGCCGCAATGAACAGCGAGGTCTTTTGTTTTTCGAAATACAGTAATAACGAACTGCCACCAAACACTGCACCCTGATGGCCATACTGCTTAGCGTCTCCATATTTAAAAATATCTAAGCCCAGGCCATATTCTGAATTCTGCGCTGGCACCTTCATTTTAGCGAAAGCATCATTGCTAATTATTCTTCCGTTCGATAGTTCATCTATAAACGCTACAAAATCTAGAGCCGTCGCTACAAGTGCCCCGTCACCATATTCGCTATAAATTTCAACCCGAGTTGGAACGCTAACATTCTGTAACCTTCCATCTCCAAATCTGTCCATGTAAAAGTTGGGCATAGCGAAAGCGCTCAGATAATCCGCACCATTGCGGTAGTAAGTATGCTTTAACCCAACTGGATTCCAGAGGTTGTCTTTCATCCAGTTACCTTCAAGAGCTTTAACAATGTTTTCGATCATGAGCGAAAGCAGCACATAATTGGTGTTGGAATAATGAAATTCATTTCCTGGTGAATTATACTCATTTGGCTTGAGGTGCTCAAAGATATCGTCTACGGTCCACCGTGTGGATAGGTCATTGAACCAATGAAGCCTAAAATCTACATTTTCGATGTAATCAGGAATGCCAGACTTATGGTTTAGTAGCATACGAACAGTGATTTGCTCGGCATTACGAATTTTCCCAGCTATCTTTTGAGGTAGGTAACTAGTTATCGGGTTGTCCAATTTAATCTTATCAAGTTCAAAAAGCTTCATAATGGCAGTTGCGGTGTATATTTTAGTAACACTTCCGCCTGCATGTACCATTCCGGTTTCCATCGCTTGAGCGGTCTCTATCTTCGCAAAACCTGATACACCCTCCCACTTGCCTTCAGCGTTCTTAATAGCGACAGAAATCCCAGGAACTCCCCTATCTGTATAATCATCTATAATTTTTTGAATTTTAAGGCCCACAGAGTGATTTACGTTGTAAGCCTCTACAAACCTTTGTCCCTGAGCATTTAGCTCGAAATGTTCCTTAGAACAACTCAATATCGTAATTAATGTCGTAACGAGCGCAATGGCTTTAAAAAATCTCATAAAGTATGCTATATTAGTTTTTAGTTAGGTTAATTCGTGATCCAATAGTGAGTAGTGTACTCGGCAATATGGGAAAGGCATTGTTATAATTGAAGGAGGGAACTATGTCGTACCCTACAAACGGGGTGACAACCAAAACCGACGATACTTGCAACGCATGGCCCATTTCTAAAGAGACTGGAGAGGCCCATCGACTCTCGGACTGCCTATTACTAGGCATCCACCTTCCCCCTACTCTCTCCATTAATGGATTGGAATTATTGAAATAAAACATTCTTGCCAAACCAACCCCTAGACCAGGTCTAAGCCTTCCAAATTTGGGGCGGAAAAAAGCCTGACTTGAAATTGCTAGTGAATTTCCGTGCTCAGCATGGTTAAACCATCCGATATTGAAAGTTTGAACAACAGAGTGGTGCTGATTATAGCTGTATTCAATCCCTAGACTAGCGCCTGGATTTTTAAAGTTGTCGAGCAATTTTTTAAAAGGTAAATTATATCCTTGCATCGAGAACTTTACAACATATCCAAACCTGGATCGCGACTGGCAGTTTCCCTCTGACCGGAGCAACAATATCATTGCAGTAATAAAGGTTATAGTTTTCAGCCACGAGGCTGATCTTACAAATAAATTCATCGTTATGGAATTGTTTTGCTGACAAAAGTGCCTGATGCAACAGCCGATATCAAACTATGGCGACGGGTAACTACTTTTGTCCCATAGAATGCGCACAAAAAAGGATAGCCAGCCCAAATGATTCTTAGGGCTACTGAATTCGGATGAGCTTTCGTTGCTGGTCAAAGCTGATCTTGTGATGCTTTAAAAACGCAGAACCCACATTTACCCAAGTAGCAAGAGAAGAATAAACTACTTTCTCGTTCTTGAATGACTTGCCACCGAATGCAATAGGCACCTCAAGTACAGTCTCTTTTAATTCAAAGGTGGTATTGGCCCGTCGGGCCGACATCTTCTTCCCCGTAGGCTGATGATTAACTTGGTTGACCACTTTTTCTGGAAGGTGAAAGGTAACGAATGATCCAGTATCGAATTTAAACAAGCAACTAACTGAACCAATAGTACCGTAAACTTCAAAGGGTTTTTGATAAGCTACCACGCCTTCATCTTTAGGAGACAGATGAGCTTTGGAGAGTTCGAGAACACCATTTGGAAAATCAATGGTAATGACGTAATTCTTGAAGAAATCAATTCCGATAATGCCATCAACTCTGGTTTGTCCTGGGTTTAAATTATAGTCGCGATACATTATCTTTACATTCTTCAGTTTAACATCTCCTACCCTAATACTGTCTAGCCCTGCCAACTTCTCCGTCTTTGTGTTGTGTCCATCAGAATTTTCCACTTCTCCCGCGTCCTTCAGCTGCAGTGATTTAACCACCACGATATCCAAACGACCAATTCCAGAAGCGCCAGAGTCGAACATAAATTGGTATGGTCCCTTCCCATTTAGGAAAGTTTCCAGAAAAATCTTATTGCCCAGCATTTTAAATTTGTACGGTTGCGTTTTTTGAGCAAAACAGAAAACTGACTGAAGCGCAATAAGGGCTAGAAGTGCAGATTTAATAATTGATTTCATAATGTTTATTTTGTTGTTTTTTCGTAAAAGATCTTTTAAAAGGGCAGATGTTGCAACCGATAGACAAACAACGTCGTTTTGTCGCCAAACGTCCATTATGTCGGACCAAGCACTGAGCGGCTAGTCGCCTGTGAACTTAAAGATTCCATGGCCTTCCAAAACTAGAAGTTAAGCGCTAACACATACAGCGTTGTAGACAGATGACCACATATTAACTCCAAATCACAGCATATAACCCATAAGCTCAAAGATCTTCCCTTAGGCTCGATGGTTGCCAAAAGCTGTATGTCTATGCAACTTCCCCCTCTGTCTTCGGTCCTCGCCGTATCGCTCTGGACTGTCTATTTTTGAGCATGAGAAAATCATCGAAAAGCATTGCAACCTTTGTTTTAATGCTGGTCCTGCAAAGCCAAAGCTTTGCGCAAACAACTGAGAGTAAGTTTAAAGCCGTTTGGCAAAAGCACAGGGACACTTGGGCCAAATCGTTCACTTGGCAAGAACACACGGTTGTTACCGATTACAAGCAGGTCAGCGAGAACGACGTCTATAGAGCAGGTATTTTACCTGATAAGTTTCGCGAAGATCGAGGAAGCCTCGACGATGGAAATGCAGAACTACAAGTGGGCAGTGCAAGCTTTACTTTTAAAAAATACAAGCAAGCGCACAAAGGCTTGGCCAGTGCTAACATTGAGGAATTGATATTGGGTAGACTATATTTTCAATCATTCGATGCAGTCAAATCCGAGTTCGGCAAATTCAAGATAGACATTACCAAGGGTCGAACAGCTACTTGGAAGGGAAGAAAGGTGCTTATTTTCGGCGTTACAAATCCGATCGATACCGTAAGCGAGCAAATATGGTATGATGCTACTGAGCTATATCCAGTAAGGTGGATGTACCAAAGCACCCAAGACCAGGACATTCAATATCTCGGTTATCGAAAAATCAATGGGGTGTGGTTTCCAAGCGATCGCAAGGTATACGGTAACCGGAAGTTGCGTCAACATACCAAATTTCTACATGTTAGCTTTAATTCCGAACTAAATCCTGCTATATTCGATCCTGAACAATTTGGATCCTACCATTGGCTACAATAACACGATAACAACTTCATCGCGGATCAAGGTCGACAGGCTATAACCTTACTTCACCAACTGTTAATGATTCCATGCCTGAATTACTATCACAGATTTTAAAACTCGCTACCTTCAGGAGAAGCAGCATTATTGGCTTCTTCTAGCTTGGTTAAGCGGTTCAAAAATGGTGAAATACCTCTGGCAGCGGGTGAACGCAGTAAACATATTTACTTCCTGGAACAAGGCTATGCTAGAAAACACCATTACAAAGATGGCGGAGCAATTAATCTGGACTTCTACCTAGAAGGATCATTCTTCACTAACGTACTATCGTAGCTTCAATATTGCAAACTCAAAACTCTTCGCCCATTGGGCATATTGATGATAATGCAATCGAAAACCAATTAAGACAGGTCGTAAAGGGATGTAAGGCACTAGGATAAGTAGGCCTGCACCACCATGATTCATCTGTCCATGGGTCTGCCACTGCTAAGTGCCTACATTTTCCTTTTCCAGACAGAAGCGCGCTCGCCTTTGATGACTTTTACAGCCGTCACTTCATTCCGCTCGTTTCTCACCAGTTTTAAGTAAGCATTTTTAGCACGAATATAAAAATTGTCTTTGCTTTCGGGGTAAAGTACAAGACCATTTTCAACGGCAATATCGGCAATAAGTCGCCCTTCTTGTTCTCTTAGGGTTAAGGAGATTTTATCGTTCACAAGGTATTGACCAAGATCAAACCGGTAATCTGCTATATTAATATCGATAAATTGATGGGTTTTCGGTAAGTCGAACGGTCCATTTGCCGCTATTCGTTTCAAGCCTTCATAGAGCTCGAAGGTTTGAACATCGGCATAATTAGCGAGCAAAATAACAGTAATTCCGGTGGCTGGTAAATTAAACATGTTGGCACGGAATCCATGTATGGCCCCTGAGTGACCGATGACATCCTGCCCCTTGAATTTTACAATCTCAAAGCCATAACCATAATCCCCTTTGTTAGGTGTAAATAAGAGCTGCTTAGATATTGGCGTTAACAGGGTATTGTCCCTCAAAAACATCAATCAGTAGATAAACTACAGTAGCGGATTTAGGATATAGTTCACATACATCGTGCAACTTATCTTCAGAACTTCACAATCGATAGTCCAAACTCCGCTTTATATCTCTTTTTATTTTAACCTTAGGCGTTTCGCTGTCTCTTTGCTAAAAACATTATCTAAAATTAAATGGACAATAGCTCAACAAAAACCGCGGTAGTAACCGGAGGCAACTGTGGTATCGGACTTGCACTGACAAAAAAACTATTAGCACAGAACTACAAGGTAATCATCACCTCACGTTCTGGCGAAGTCTCTCTTGAACATCGTCAACTTGAGGTTGTACAATTGGATTTGAACGAAGAAAGTTCAATTAAGGGGGCCGCAGCCGACATCAGAAAGCTCACATCACAAGTTGAGCTCCTGGTGATGAATGCTGGTATCGCGGACGACATTGCGCTTCAACGCCCTACCATGCAAACTTTTAAGGCGACTTTGGATGTAAATTTAACTGGCACCGTATTTTTTACAGAAGCATTACGTGACCATCTAAATGAGCAAGCACAAATCGTTTTCATTTCGAGTGAAATGGGACTACTTGCCCATGCCGAACCCAATGCGTATGCTTACAGAATTTCAAAAGCTGCGCTCAATTTTTATGCTAAATTGCTAACAAAATCATATCATGAAACTGATGTTAAGGTAGTCACCATTCATCCTGGTTGGGTAAGGACTAAATTAGGAGGAGATCAAGCTCCGCTACACGTAGATGAAGCCGCAGCAGGGATTTATAAGGTAGTCGAAAAAGAAAAAACTTCAGGAGATTTCTTCAACATCCAGACAGGGGCACAATTCACACTTTAGGTTAAAAGTTGTACGGATTTGCTGATTGATTACCATTGGTATCCCGAGTTCTCTGAAATCGGGATTTAATGGGTTAAGCAACTAATGACCCAAGGAAATAGTTAGATGGAACAAGATATAAACTGGCTTAGCACGCGCCCAAACTATCTACTTTTAATTAAAAATGCATGAGGAATATCCTCAGCCTCTACATGGTCGATTTCACCAATCATAAATGGTTTTTGGCTGTGGTTTAAGTAGAAGAAGAATTGCTGCGAACCGGCTGCGACATTTGTCCCAATTAAATACCTGTCAGAATCAACCACAGTCAGGTTGAAAGCTCTCGCATTTACTTTGTGCACCAACTGGCCATTCTTCCAAACGGTACCTTCATTTTGTTCGCTGTGTGCACCAATAAATAAGTCAGTACCTTTTCCATAAATATCAAATGCCATTCCTTTGCCCAATTCGCTTTTAGTTCCGTTCTTCCAATGCGCTATTTTTGCATCATCCACACCAACCACATGAACATCATTGTTTATAATCGCAATGGCCTTCGCCACGGCTATCCTCGTACCGTCTGTTAATTTAATTACATTCCCATTCTTCCAATACGCAGCACTAGCATTATCGTTGACAAAGCCCTTGATATAGCCGGTAATATAACAATCGTTATTGTGGATGAGCATGCCAGTCACATCTGCCATACTTTTACCATCGGTCAATGGCGTGAACACGCCATTTTTCCAGTATACTGGCAATTGCACATTTACCCCATATTTCGATAGGCCAGGATAAAAAACTCCGCCCATTACGTAAACGTCGTTACCTACCACTTTAATCGCCTTTGCCCAGCCGATTGCCGACGCATGTCCATCACCATTAGTCAATTCGGTTTTAACACCATTTCTCCAATATACCGCAACGGTACGTTGCAACTGGTTATTAGTTGAGGTGCCAGCTGTGTAAACATCATTGCCCTTGACATCAATTGCCAAGCTATGTTCGGAAAGACTAAGGTTAGCCGAATCCGTTAGCCTTACCTTTTCACCGTTCTTCCAATAAACAGCTAAGTTTCTAGACAGTTGACGCTCTTGATTGGTAAAATACAAATCCCTAAATACTGCTTTTACTGTATACCTTACAACGATACCATTTTTGTCAGTTAAGTTTATCTTAGCTTCCTTCGTTAAATCCAACGGTCTACCATCATAATCGCTCCGCACGGCATCACTAATAACTGTTGCACGAAGCTGGGATTCATTAACGCCATGGAGTAATAGATTTATCGTTGTACCTACTATTTCTGCTTCAATATCTTCTTTAAGACTAGGGTTGTCAACCTTAGTTAATACAAACTTGCTTAAGGTAATAGAACTACGGGGAAATGGTGTGGCACGATCTTTCTTTTTGCACGCAAACATGCAAAGCACGAGCGTCAATATCGTTAGGATACAATTTTTCATTTACAATGTCAATTAATAATTAGGATTAAAATATTGCTCTAAAGACCGATACTAGTGCGTGGAATGTATGCGACAGAAAGAGCTCAGTAACCGACTGATTACCAAGCCGCCAAGTATGTTTATTAGCCAGGCCTATCAATTTTGCTGTCCATCTGTTGGCTTAACCATTTGCTGATAAACCTTGTCACCCGTGTTTGTGAAAAATTCATTCTTTCCTTCTAAAACAATTTTTGCGGATGCCCAAACCGTCTAATCACTAAAGTGTTTCGTTTTTACGCTTACCTCGTTTGAAAAAGAACTGTATATCGACTTCGCGGCTTTATGCCATTTACCATCTTTATCTTGGTAAGCTATTAATTTCTGATCAATAGTCCCTTAATTTTATTAGAAAGATGATGGGCAAAAGGCGGGGGAGTGTTGGAAAGGATTATGACAACATAACCTGATTTTGTATATATGTTTAACTCAGTGTTTAAGTTTTCCAAACTTCCGCTATGACCTACGATATGCTCCGTACCTAACTGTTGATGCTCTGTTCCGTAACCATAATGATGATTAACAGTATTATACAGTGTAGCCTTGGTCGAGGATGCATTCAATAGCTTTCCATTACAAAGCTGAGTTGCAAAACGTAATAGATCTTCGCTAGTAGAGAGGCTACCACCATCTCCATTACCTGCCTGAGTAGCTGTCATTTTTGCCGGAGTAAAAATATGATCGCTTAAATAGTCCGGATAAGTCTTTCCACTTACTTTTTCTATAATAATCCCTAACAAACTAAATCCTGTATTACTGTAACGCCAGTCTGATCCTGGTAAAAAGGATAAATCAGTGGCTTCAATAAATGGCAGATAATCTTCAGAAACACGTAATTTATCTTTCAGCTGCTGAAATAAAGGTGTTTCAAAGTAATCCCCCATACCGGAGGTATGCGTCAATAATTGTGAAATGGTTACTTTTGAAACCTCCTTATTTTTAAGTTGGGGAAGGAATTTACCTACACTGTCATCCAGGCTCAGCTTTTTTTCATCTCTTAATTTAAGTATACTAATCGCTGTAAACATCTTACCCATTGACGCAAGATTAAACAACGTCGTCGAAGAATTGGAAATACCCTTGTGATCCTTACCATAAGATTGTTTGAAGATCCATTTGTCTTTATGCATAATCCACACATTACCCGAAAAATTATTGCCTAGTTTTTGGGTGATATAGTCGTTTAGCGTTGTTTTAAATGCGGCAACTTCCAGCTTTCCTTTTTGAAGGGCTCGCGTAGGGTATGGAATAGGTAACACTGTTCTATTTAAAAAAACCTGGTTAGGTGTTGTATTCAGTGTAAATTCCCACCAGGAGTCAAACTTTTCTTCTTGGGCAGTAATTTTTACCATTTGGGCAGAAGGGAACGTATAGGCTACGGCAACTACTTTACCTATTGCATTAAATGTATTCAAATAGCGTCGTAATAAGTCTTTGCTATCATTTGCGGCAATATGATGTGCATTCAAAAAACGACGATACTGAGCTGTATCACCGGAATTAAAGTCATTAATAAAATCAATAGCTAATTGTTTTAAGGCGTCTTGTTCTACTTTGGTTTGTGCTTGGGCTGATCCTGCTATAAGAATCAGAAAGGCAAAAAAACTTATTATTTTCTTTTTCATGATTTATTTTTGTCGTAAAAATTTCTGAAAATGGCCGTCTGACAATTCTGAATAGGGTCATTATTCGATGGTAAACCAATGATAAGTACCAAATTCATCAGGGTCGAAAATTGCAGGATTAAGTTCAATATTGAACCGTACTTGTTCATATTTTGTATGCTGGTAAAGTTTTCCGTTTCCATAATATTTGCGTTTGCTCGGAAACCAAACACCGTCAGTTTTTTTATACCTCAAATATTGCACATCCATAATTCCGTATTCATTGTCTAAATTCTGTACCTGTTGAAGAAAACACTGCTAGTCCTAGTGTCTGAATAAGTTGCTCCTTTTGAGTTAAGGTAATTTAATCCTGAAGAGCCCTTCTCATATTTAAAGTTAATTTTCATATGGACGTTTGTATTTAAAACAAAAATCCTAGTCTTAATTAAACTAAGCAAGTGAAATGGACATTCTACCCAGTTATGTCGATAAAAAACAAATAATTGAAGATATAAGACTAAGCTGCATATTCCGGGGGGGAAAGTGCCCCCCCGATTCCGCGTTTAGACCCCCGATCTTGCACCGAGCTAAAGTAGCTCAACCTAGCTACCATTCCCTTCACCCGCCTTTTCAGAACAAAACAAACCTTCAGATTAGACCGTCCTGCAGGCATTTTAATGCCGTTTCAAATAAGCTCGTATAATCGGTTCAGTTCGCAATCTAGACAGCACTCTATCCGCAGGACACATCGACGCTTAGCGGCTATTATTTAGCCTTAAACTTAAAGGTAAATTGGCCCTTCCGAACTGGAAAAAGTGGCTTGAGAGGCAAAAGGGAATCAATTTGCCCCGAAATGAAGGAGTGGAGCGGAATGGAGCATCAGTTTAATTGCGGAATGCAGAGGTCAGTTTTGCCGAAACTCCCAAATGAATAAACGTAATGATGAATTTGGTCGATGAAAAACAGTTTATCAACACCAGGAGAACGTTAATACCAATGGATCAGACAAGGAGAACACTGCCTAATTAAACCAAGACCCTATTGTTTGATCAGCGCTCCCCATAATGCTATCTCCAATACCATCCATTCCTTTGGCCTCACCTTTAAACCCTGAATTGATACCGAAACTGGTTTCAAAACCCTTTTCTATTGTGGTAGCCGCGCCTTCCCCTTTTATGCCACTTGAGGCCACTAAAGAAAGTTGTGCACCGCTCCTAAGCCCAGCATCTGCAAAAGAATTATTTTTATCAAAAGTGACATAGAAAGCCTCATATAATTCTCCTTTTACTGCTACCGCTGTTCCCGGTGTTGACCCTTTTGAATTGCCAATACCTAGGCTTCCATCAATAAATGCAATTAAACTGAGTGTCGACTGTCCGGTTTCGAAATTCTTCTTAAAATTAAACTTGAGCCCTTCTGGTGCTTTTATCGTCCAACTTAACTCCTTACAGTTTGCTTTTATTGAAGCTACCCCTAATTCCATATTTAGGTTTACCGGACAAGCGTATGCAAATTTAGCACGTTCTCTTTGTTGACGTAACTCTTTGTCAAGTTGATTACAAACGGGAGTAACAATGGGATAACCTACCACTTTTCTAATTTCATTTAGATATTTAATTGCGGCACTGTAATACTCAGAATTAGCTAAATGCTCATTTAGCCCAACCAAATATTGCCATTTAGAGTTAAAGTGAAATCTTTCTCTTGCTGCTTGGAGCTGTATTTTATCAAAGCCATCTGCAGCCATAGCACAACTTTCGAGATAAATATTTATTCGTTCATCTTTTTCTTTACAACTCTGTTTGCTCAATGCTTCAATCATCATACAGCCGCTCCCTTTGCCCTCAACACATTCATATTTAGCCATCATTTCTTTAAACTTGTTATCTATCTTTTGAAGGTCGAGATCCAGCATTTGTCTTTCCTGGCTAATGGTTGCTCGGTAACGCATTTCCGCTTGTTGCATTTTTTGGACGAGCTCACGTTGGATATAAGCATTGGGAAAAACTCGGCTTGCTTGTATCACTAAAGATGACATTAATGGAGTTGGAGCTTGCCCAGTAGCCAAGGTATGGGTATAGGCTTCCTTTACGGTCTGATCTAAAGCTAAATTACCCAATTTGGATTCACTATTAGCCAAGGCGCTCAATTCAGCAGTCATCTCATCAATTTGAGCAGTGAATTCTTTTTGCTCTACTCGTACCTTCTCGGCATCCTCAACTTTAACCTGATGAGATGGCTTTTTAAATTTGTACTGATTAAAATAATCTGGTATATCTTTTTGTTTAGCTAAAAAGTCATAAGCATTGCCGCTTTTGTCAAATTGCTTAATGATATCCATTGCACCAGCATTTAGTCCACCTTCAACGGAGATTTTGGCCAATTCTAAAGCCTTAGCAGTATTTCCGTTTGACTTGGCAATTTGTGCCGCAGTATTATTTGCCTGTGCATGCTTGGGACTTTGCTTGACACACCTTCCAATGTATACCATTGCACTGTCTTTCAAACCTACACCGGCAAATGCCTGTGCCATATTATTAAGCATCATCGCATTTTTCGAATTTTTCATTACCAACCCCCTAAAGATAGGAATTGCCTGTGCAGGAGCACCGGCAGTAATAAGCATCCCTCCTAGGTTATTTACATTCAGTCCATTTTCAACATCCATTAAAACTACTTTCATCGCCAGTACTATTCCTGTTGCCGCTCCCCCTTTGTAGAAAGCAAATACAGATAATTCAGCAAGCTTTCTGCTATCATTCCCCGCAAATTCCATTACATCATTTACTATTTCAAGATCCTCTTTTGCCATTTTTGCCAGTACTTTTTTCTCTAACCCGGTCACATATCCTCTTAACTCTTGTCCAACCAATGGTTTTCTTGGTAAATCTCCGATATAAATTTTAGTGAAAACATTGGCTTTTTGAGTAGATGGAAATGTTGTTTTACCATTCTTTACTTGCGCACCAAATTGTTTAGCCAATGCCTCTAATTCCTTTTTGTCGAATCCCTTTCCCGCACCCATCTTCTTTTTCATATCCATTATACGCTTTTTCATTTCTCGGTCGGTTGCGGGCTTTTTTTGCTGTGCAAATAATGAAGAGCATAAAACTGTACCATTTAAAAAAATAAGAAGATAGATAAGTGGAACTGGTATGGTCCGTAGAATTAATTTAATTTTTTGAATTGCTGTAATAAAAATAACGTGCATAACATTTACAATGATTGGTATAGCCAAAAGTCAAGCTATTTACATCATAGAAATATTTTTGTAGATGGATACATCAATTGTGTAGCTGTATGGATGAAATATCCTGTCCTATTACACTTTAATAATCTTCACTAGCACTGAGCAGATAAGGTAATCCCAATAAGCACATTACTTTAAGTTATTTAAACTTGATTAGTTTGTTTCCATACACCTAGCTATGTTTTTTGTCTACAACAGTTTATTTTTCAGATGATTTAAAGTCACTTCGGATCAAATAGAAATTCAAACTACACGAATAATACAAGAAATAAAGTAGCTGTAATTATAGGTGGTAATAGTGGAATTGGCCTAGCACTCACTGAGAACTTATTAAGTGAAGGTTTCTGCGTACTCATTACTTCCAGGTCTGGGGAGGGAACACTGTCACATCCTAAATTATCCGCAGTTAAATTAGACCTCAAAGATGAAGCGTCCATTGCAAACTCAAAAATTATAATTGAAAACTTAGTGTCAAAAGTTGATTTACTGATCAATAATGCAGGCATAGCTGACGACATTCATTTGTTGAGACCAACGTTGGATTCTTTTAAAGATACCATAGACATTAACTTAACAGGTACGATTTTCTTTACTGAAGCCCTTCTACCTTTATTAAGTGAGGAGGCTGTTGTTGTGAACATTTCTAGCGAAATGGGTCTTTTTGAACACCTGCAATCAAATGCTTATGCTTATCGTATTTCTAAGTCCGGTCTGAATGTATATACTAAACTACTTGTGCAGTCTTATGAAGGTACAGGAATAAAAGTGCTCGCTATACGCCTGGGGTGGGTAAGAACAAAATTGGGAGGAGCAACTAACACCCATATTGCCTGATGAAGCAGCAAAAGGTATTATAATGGCTATTAAAAAGGAAAAAGATCCAGGTATTTATATCAATGTTTATTCAGCTCAAAACGTTCGCATTTAGTTTTGCAAAGCCAATTTACTATTGATTTGATTTTTTAAGCTATTCATGCCCTATTTCAAGTAGTATGTCTGTTGTTTTTACAAGAATGGTATTAAGATGCTAATCTTGCGGTACAAATCTTTTCGGTAATTAAGATAGTTGGGAGTGTGTTTTGTGATGGTTTCTCACGAAACCTGAGCGGGCTTTAAAAAGCCCGCTTTTTTTTACGGAGTTTATGACCTCACATTTAAGTTGAATTTTAAGCCTTTTTATTTTTAATTTGTCGATCTCCCCAGTCTTTTAAATAACTAATAAAAGGTATCAACTCTTCTCCAATACTAGTGAGTGTATATTCAACTTTCGGTGGCACTTCATGAAATACATTACGATTTACCAATTGATCATCTTCAAGTTCTCTTAATGCCTGCGTAAGCATTTTAGTGGCAATATCCGGTAAGCTACGTTTCAGCTCACCATATCGCAGTATATGGTGCAGATGTAAATGCCATAAAAATCTCCCTTTATATTTCCCTCCAATCCTTCTGAAATATCTACCAAATCATATATCCGATTTAAATATTGAAAAAATAAATTGAGAATTCTATTTGGATTAGCCATAGAAATCGAAATGATTACAAATACTTGGTTTCATTTTTTATAATGAAGTTGCACAAGTCCTTTTTCAAATGATTTTGCTGAAATGAGCTTTAATTTCTGCTCAGGTTGGAGATTATTCCGTATGTGGCCACCTCTTTCGCGGAACGTGGCCTCATATTACGGCCCAAAATGATCAGTCGATTTCGCTGAAAAATGGCCACTCGGCTTATTTTAAGCGGTTTTTAGCTTCAAGAAAGCCCACATGGACCGAATATTCATTTTGATTATCAAAATCAATTAGCGCACCTCTAATTGCGTTTCATTCCAAAATTATGAAGCACATCCATGAAGACTTCTTCAGAGAACCAGATTTGATAAAAATTGGTGTTACAATCTCCTTCCTGATCACAAAAACGGCCTTTGGAGCTATCTGCTATCAGTCAAAACGCTAAAAACAAAAAAGCTTGCCCAAGAAATGGCTTACGTTGAATTTTATGGATTTGAATATATTTGGCCTAAAGACCCAGATTCCTCCTGAAATTAAAGGCAGAAGTTCGGGTGCACAGTTTGGCCCGGAATGGAGTGTTTACTATCTGCGTAATACACATCCTGTTGGGTATAAACATTATATCTAGCCAATTTCTTTTGTTTGATTTTTTCAGACCCATCTTCCGCTATTATAATTTTGTCCTCTTTAATTTTCTGAATCAGCTTAGTTGGATTAACGGAAATTAATTTTTTAAGGAAAGCGAATTTGAATGCCCCGTACAACCACCCGATACGAACATTACAGGTAAAAGCACTCCATTGCCCAGTTCTATAATGTTGCTGAATAAATTCATTAAGGTCGTTGTCATCTATTAGTCGGATATCATGTTCTTTACCTATACTCTTTAAGTATGGAATAAATTGATTTTCATGAAATCTCTTATAGATTTTTGCAGAAATTTCCTTACTTGGGATAGGGTTAACATAGTTCATCGAGGCGAACCATAGCTTAAATACATCAGCATACTTGTATTGTTCCGATGCTTTAATTTCCTCCATTATTCTATCTTCTACCTGTTTCTCCCGAAACCTAGGATCTATCCCATTCTTTAAATCAGCTTCTACCCATCCCAGGATTATTTCTGCCTCATACTGTTTAGTTTTTGGATTACGGATTCTATTGAGATCTTTTTTATAGGAATTACCATATTCCTTGGGGTATTCTTTCCCTTCATTTGGATATTGAATCGAATATCTGATACACCACTTTTTTACTGGCTTTCCTTTCTTATCTTTGCTATAAATATAGGGTTCAGAATGTGTGAAGTTTGACATAGTTTTCTTTTTAGTTAACAAAAAAATTGTCCCCGTTTTGTCCCCGTTTTAATAAAAACAACTCTAATATACGAAATAACGATGTCCGACGAGAAAATAATATTTTCAATGGCTGGGGTAAATAAGATTTACCCCCCTCAGAAACAAGTTTTAAAGAACATATACCTATCCTTTTTTTATGGTGCAAAAATAGGTGTTATTGGTTTAAATGGATCGGGAAAATCATCGGTTTTGAAGATCATTGCTGGTATTGACAAAGCTTTTCAAGGCGAAGTTGTTTTCTCTCCGGGCTATACTGTAGGTTATCTTGCACAGGAGCCGGAACTAGATGAAAACAAAACAGTTAGAGAGGTTGTTGAAGAGGGCGTAGCTGAAATTACTGCTATCCTTAAAGAATACGAGTCTATTAATGAACAGTTTGGTTTACCGGAAGTTTACGAAGATGCTGATGCAATGGATAAACTAATGGCCAAACAAGGTGAGCTTCAGGACAAAATTGATGCTGTAAATGCATGGGAGCTGGATAACAAATTAGAACGTGCAATGGATGCACTTCGCTGCCCAGATCCGGATACAAAAATTTCAGTACTATCAGGTGGAGAAAGAAGACGTGTGGCGATGTGTCGTTTACTACTGCAGGAACCAGATGTTTTATTACTAGATGAACCTACGAATCACCTTGATGCTGAAAGTATTGATTGGTTAGAGCAGTTTTTAAAAGAATACAAAGGAACTGTAATTGCAGTAACCCACGATAGGTATTTCCTTGATAATGTTGCCGGATGGATTCTTGAGTTAGACCGAGGTGAAGGTATTCCATGGAAAGGAAACTATTCATCATGGTTAGATCAAAAGGCTAAACGTTTGGCACAGGAAGAAAAAACGGAGAGCAAACGTCAGAAAACTCTTGAAAGAGAGCTTGAGTGGGTACGTATGGCACCGAAAGCGCGTCATGCTAAATCTAAAGCACGTCTATCAAACTATGACAAGCTGGCATCAGAAGATTCGAGAGAAAGAGAAGACAAATTGGAATTGTTTATTCCGCCTGGACCAAGATTGGGGAATGTAGTTATTGAGGCAAACAATGTTACCAAAGCTTATGGAGATAAATTGTTATTTGAGAATCTGAGTTTCTCTTTACCACCTGCCGGTATAGTAGGTATTATTGGCCCTAATGGTGCAGGTAAAACAACATTATTCCGCCTAATTACTGAACAGGAAACTCCAGATACCGGAACATTCCGTGTTGGAGAAACTGTTTCACTTGGTTATGTAGATCAGATGCACAATGACCTTGACCCTGCCAAAACGGTATATGAAAATATTACTGACGGCTTAGATAATATCCAATTGGGTAACAAAGCGGTAAATGGGCGTGCATATGTTTCTAAATTCAACTTTAATGGTGGTGATCAACAAAAGAAAGTTGGCATTTTATCTGGTGGAGAGCGTAATCGGGTGCATTTAGCCATCACTTTAAAGAAAGGTGCAAACGTATTATTACTGGATGAGCCAACCAATGATATCGACGTAAATACTTTACGTGCACTAGAAGAAGCCTTGGAAAACTTCGGTGGCTGTGCAGTTGTAATCAGTCACGATCGTTGGTTCCTAGACCGTATCTGTACACACATTTTAGCCTTTGAAGGAAACTCTCAGGTTTACTTCTTTGAAGGCAACTACAGTGATTACGAGGAAAACCGTAAAAAACGCCTGGGCGATGTAACTCCTCATCGCATTAGGTACAAAAAATTAGTATAGTACTCTTTAACAAAACAGGCCGGTAATACCGGCCTGTTTTGTTTTATTTATATTGTTTTTGTATTCTTAACAACAGCTCTTTCGTTTTTTTGATTCCCTCATCTTCCGACAAACCTTCGCCTTCATATTCAATACCCACAATACCACTCCATTTTGCATCCTTAATAATTTTAAACATGCGATCGTAGTCGATATCTTTTTCATCACCCTTTTCATTGAAATTAAAGGTTTTTGCGCTAATTCCTTTTGCAAATGGAACCAGATCAGTTACTCCCTGGTACATATCGTACACTCTATCTGCACTCACTCTAAAATTACCAAAATCAGGCAAGGTGCCACAATAAGGGCTATTAACCTGTTTCATAACATCCGACAACCATTTTCCATCAGAAGAATAACCTCCATGATTTTCAACTATAATGTTGATTTTATTTTGCTTACCATATTCAGTAAGTCTGCCTAAACCATCCACCACTGCAGTTTTCACATCCTGTTCAGATCCATTTCCTGCTGCATTTACCCGAATTGTTTTACAACCAAGCACTTTGGCCGCATCCACCCACTTATGGTGATTTTCAATAGCCTTTGAACGCGCTTTTTCATCAAGATTACCCAATTCACCTTCTCCGTCAATCATGATTAAGTGATTTTGAATTCCCTCATTTTGAGTTATGCTTTTTAATTCTTTCAGGTACGCCGGATCAGTTTCTTTTTTATTAAAAAATGGACTTACATACTCAACTATATCAATACCGAAATCTTTTTTAGCTTTTATAGGGAACTCAAGGTTTGTTAGCTTACCACCAAACAATGATTTATGCAACGACCACTGAGCTAAAGATATACTGAAAAATTCTTTTTTAGGGAGTGCCAGCGCGTCAAACGGAATTAAAGAAGAAAGTCCTGCAGCTGCAGATAACATTCCTAAATCTTTGAGAAAACTTCTGCGATCTTTAGTATCCATAGTTAATTTGTTTATAGTGGTTCTAGTTTATGTTTGTTATCGTCTAAAATAGAAAATAATTTCTTTTTTTTGAGAAAAATAAAATGCCCAATGGGGCTTTCTGGCTAAGATTTTGGGTCATATTACATCAAGGGTGTAACACCCCCCACCACTGCCAAAAGTAAATAAATATTCCTTACTTTATTTTCTAAAACCAAAAGGCATCAAATAGTAGTTAATGAGATCTTGTTGAAGTGGATAAACCCCTAGGGCCAACTCAGACTCAGGTCAGACTCTCCTAAGACTCTTGTCAGACCCAGGCCTGAAAACACGCTCTTTTGATACTTTTCAAAAACAGTATAAAAGCTGATAAATTATATGGCCAAAAAATAGAAACGAAAATTATAAATATTATGGCAAAGATTAAGAGAGGAATTTTAGGATCATTTTCTGGAAAAATAGGACCTATAGTTGGGGGAAGCTGGAAGGGTATAGCCTATATCCGTGAGGTATCGCAAAAGACACCAAAAGAACGCAGTAAGGCGCAGATTGCCATCCAACAAAAAATGAAATTTATTAATGGCCTATTGATTCCCTTTCACCCTTATATCAATGTTGGTTTTGCTAACAATGCGGTACAGAAAACTGAGATCAGTGCGGCATTTTCTTTAAATTACCACTCAGCGTTTTTAGGGACCTACCCTAATTTAACTATAGATTACAGTAAGCTTATTTTAAGCGTGGGAACATTGCCAATGATCAAAAACATTACAATGGAGCTACCTGATAACCAAACCCTAAAGCTGACCTGGTTACAGAACAATATTAAACCTGCCTCTTTTGATGATCAGTTAATGCTGATCTTATATAATCAGGAACTACATAAAACAGATGGTTTAATTGGAGGTTTTAAGCGCACCGATGAGAAATTTATATTCAATTTTAACCCACAATTTGCAGGTAAAACCTTGCAGGTTTATGTTAGTATGGTTTCAATTGACAGAAAAAGAATAGCAAATAGCATTTACCTAGGCACACTTTAACGGCGGATGCATACTTATTTTAGCTTTTCCTTAGGGAAAAGGTTATTTTTTTATGAATTGATTATTAAAGAACATTAGTTGAAATCCGATCGCGTTTTTCCAATAATCCCAGTTATGAGATCCCGGTCTGATGGTAAAATCATGCGGAATGTTATTGTATTGCAGTTTCTCGTGCAATTTGATATTCACATTGTAAAAAAAATCTTCAGAGCCGCAATCGATAGTTAAAGCAAGTTTGTTAGGAACAAGCAGATAGGTTAAATCGATAACAGAATTTGCTTTCCAACGCTCAGGATATTTATCTTCAGGTCCAAGGCGCTTGGCGATGTCCCAGTTCAACGGGAAAGGTTTAATGTCTACACCACCACTCATACTACCAGCAGCGCCAAATATATCCTGATGTTTAAAGGCCAAATATAGTGCACCATGACCGCCCATACTTAAACCTGTAATTGCACGACCTTTTCTATCTTTTATGGTCTTATATTTTTGATCTATCCAATTAACCAGTTCAGTAGCTACATAAGTTTCATATTTCCAGGCGGGGTCTTCAGGACTATCAAAATACCAACTGGTAACATTTCCATCGGGGCATACAATGATCATCTGATAATGATCTGCATATTCCTTAATTGATGGCACCTTATTTACCCAACCAGAATAAGCATCTCCGGCTCCGTGCAGTAAATAAACTGTTGGATATGTTTTGCCTTCATTGTAACCCTCGGGAGTAATTACAACAGCCTTAATATTTTTCTTCATTGCAGCGCTATAGGTCGATACCGTATCAACCTTAGCTGCAAAAACTGATTCGGCGCTAAAAAATGCAAAGATGCCGATGAGAAAACCCCATTTTTTCATTTTCTAATTACTTATCCAGGTACATGCAGCACCCACAAGAGCAGCGTCTTCCCACATCTCGCTTTGCTTTATTACCACGGTTTTATTAACTAACTTTTTCTGCAATTTAGTAATAAAATGATCCCATGTTTTGGCAATGTTTCCACCAATTACCAACACCTGTGGATTTTCATCAGCAATAAAATCATTTAAGAAAGCCGCCAGGTTTGTAGAAAACTCTTCAAATAGTTGTTCTGTTACAGACTCATCTGCCGTAGCGAGCAATTCTTCAACATTTTTCGCTTCCTTTCCGGTTAACTCTTTATAGTGTTTCAAGAACCATCGGGTTGATATGTATTCTTCAGCAATACTGTCTTGAAAAGGAGCAAATGCTAAGTTCATATCCGTTACCCGACCATTGCAATTACTTGTTGAGCCAAGTCCTGTGCCCAATGTTATTCCTATTGCTCTTTCAAAATCTGAAGCAGCACCCGATGCAAGTTCACCTCTTAAAAATGCTTCTGCATCATTTATGAAAACAATATGCTCACCTGGAATGCCTAATTTTTCGGATAAAATAGTGCGGATATTTAATCCATATAATGAATCATATTTCTGCATACCTTTCATCAATGAAATACCTTCCTGATAATCGAAGGGTCCGGGCATGGCTATTCCAATTCTTATTGTCTCATCAGAAGATTTTAAAATTAGTGAAGAAAGTGCATCTACCCACGACTGGATAATTACTTCTGCACTGTCCATTGATGCCACGCGTAAACGTTGCATAGAACTATCAATAACTTTATATGTTGAGCAATCTACGTGTGCTGCTGTGATATGAGAGCCACCTATGTCGACCCCAATAAAGGGAAGTTTAGAGGTTTTAGTATTCATTTATTTAGGTCTATTTGGTTAACAATAGAATTGCTTTGATTCTATAACTCAAATAAAGACATTTAAACCGTTTTAGCAAAATTTATTTACATTTTTTTATTGCTTAAAAAGTGGCAGAATGCTAATAAATTGAAGATGACAAAAAATATTATCTATTTCACTGGCCTTGGTCCACGTTTGTAGATAACCAACCCATTTAGGAAATTGCGAAGAATCTGATCGCCACAAGGTTTAAAATTTGGGTGGTCATCACTTCTAAAGAACGAGCCCAATTCACTCTTGGTGATCTTAAAGTTTACTAATTCCATGATCTTAATAATATCATCATTAGTTAGTTCAAGTGCTACACGCAACTTTTTAAAAATATCGTTATTGCTCATATGTTGAGTTTTATATAGTAAATCCGTTAGATGCTTTTGGTTCCATTACATTGCCACTTCGATCTTAACCTTTTTCCCTTTAATCTTCTCATTAGCCAAAGATTTCAGAATTCGGTTAATCATATTGCGCTTCACGGCAACGTATGAAGACTGATCTTTAACTTCAATCAATCCCACATCTTCCTTTTGTAAACCACCCTTTTTAAGTAACAAGCCAACGATATCAATTTTATTTACTTTGTCTTTTTTACCGGCAGCAATGTATAAGGTTTGCCATTCGCTATCGCCTGGCAATACAAAATTACCCTTTAAATTTTCAGTTTCTATGTCAGCTTTTAAAAATGGATACGTTTCATCATCAGCAACAATTAGATATGCAGTACCTTTAGCATTCATTCTGGCTGTACGCCCGTTACGATGTAAAAATGCATCTTCTGTATATGGCAACTGATAGTGAATGATACATTGCACTTCAGGAATATCTAAGCCTCGTGAAGCGAGGTCAGTAGTGATAAGGATCTTTATACTTCCATTTCTGAACTTCAATAAGGCCCTCTCCCTCTCATCCTGCTCCATTCCACCATGAAATATATCATGTGCCAGATCTTTGTCTATCAATAAATCGCTAATACGGTCAACCGTTTCTCTATGGTTACAAAAAATCAAAGTATTTTTATTCCCGATTTTGCAAATCAGTTTTAATAGGGTGTCTAACTTATCTTCGGCTGTAGTAAGTACTTTTTTAAGCTTTAAATCGGGAACAACTTTTACATCCTTTAAAAAGTTAATCTCTGTTGGCTTACTAACACCAGTAAAACCAGGAATCTCTTCCATAGCTGTAGCCGAAGTAAGTAAACGTTGCTTTAAAGAAAGTAGCTTATGAATAATGTACGACATGTCTTCCTGAAAACCAAATTCGAGCGCTTTATCGAATTCATCCAGTATAAGTGTACTTATCGTAGATTCATCAAAATTTTCGTGACGGAGGTGGTAAGCTATCCGACCTGGGGTGCCAATAAGTACTGCAGGAGGTTGCTCCAGATTATTTCGTTCCGTTCTTACCGGATGACCGCCATAACAGCAATTCACCTTAAAACCTGTAGCCATTTGTTTAAAAACAGTTTCAATTTGCAATGCAAGTTCCCGGGAAGGAACAAGCACTAAGGCCTGAACACCCTTAACTTCGGGTTTTAGGTTGTTTAGAATAGGTAATAAAAAACCAATTGTTTTACCTGAACCTGTTGGAGCAAGTAAAACTACATCACCACCCTTTTTCCATGCGGCAATAGATGCCTGCTGCATTTCATTTAGTGAAGCTATTTTTAAATTTTCCAATACCTTTTCTACCATCATGGCGCAAAGATAGCGGAATTAAGGCATTAAAACTTCAGATACTTCTTTCTTAAGTGTTTCATTGAGCTGTTTAGCCGAACCTCCATGTTCATAAGCATATGCCCTCTTTCACAGATCCATGTTGTCATTTTCCGATTTGCATGCTTAATTGGGGTATATACATTGTCGTTAAGCATTTCACTATAATCTACAGATGCCCTGCTCCTTTGCATCAAATAAAACTCATTTATCAATTCTGTCTTCATAATGATTTAATCTGATTAATTTATTATTGGTACATTTATATATATAATACTATCTAGTGCCGTTTTGTTTTAACGAATATTCCTTTTGCAATAGTATACCAAGCGTATATTAAAGATACCATAACCCACAACAAAACAGCACACTAAAGTGTTGACAACTAGCGAATTGTTAGCAATTAAACAATAAAGAATTAACTTCATTTTAATTTAATCCCCTTATTTTTAGGAAACCTGAATACGGGTTGTTTATGATAACACCAATTAGCGTATGATCTGGAAAAAATTTAGCGGCGAGGTAATCCACGCACCCATCTTAGAAGAAGTAGAAAAGGCCATCATCAGAGAAACTGAAAAAGGCTATCACCTTAAAGTTTGTATCGGTACAGATTCACAGGTCAAAGGAGCTTTAACTGATTTTGCGACTGTAATAGTCCTGTTAAGAGAGCACCATGGAGGTTTTATGTATATCCACCAGGAGAAAACACCTCAGCGCATGAGCATAAAGGAAAGAATGCTTATTGAAGTTCAAAAGTCTATTGAAACCGCTTACTCAATTTGCGATCTTTTAGATCTGTATGATGTAGATCTGGAGGTACATGCCGATATTAACACCAACCCAATGTTTAAATCAAACAAGGCTTTAAATGAAGCCATGGGCTATATCCTCAGCATGGGCTTTATTTTCAAAGCAAAACCCGAAGCTTTTGCCAGCTCAACCTGTGCTGATAAAATGGTGCATTAAATAAGGGCATATCTTTTAAAACTAATAGCCTATTACCACTTTGTTGTGGAAATGGTAGCAGGCTTCTTTGTTTCGGGCTGTGGATCTTTAATGGTATTACTCATAGTAGCTTTTAGCTTATCCGCAATTTTTTTGGATTCTCGGGCAATAGATGCTACATTCTTTTCCCATTCAGCATTATTTAATTTGCCTGGGGATTTCTCAAGCGCTGTACTAACAGCCACCGGAACGAAATTACCATAACGGTCCCGCTCATAAGGAGTAAACATAAAGTCGGTAAGTATTAATCGATATTTACCATTACGCAGTTCCAATGAGATGTTATATTTAGCCTCACCTGTTGGATGACCTACTCCTACAAGGCTTTTATTTAAAACCATTTTCCCTTTTCCATAAAAAGCAGTATCTCCTTCTGAAGAATTCAGTTTAATAGCTTTTGAGTAGCCTTTGAAAAAGCGCTTAGCATTTGCAGACATCACTTCTTTTTTAACAAGCGGAAGTTCTGCAACCTCTAAAAAAGTATACTTCCCGCGCTCATCCATGGGTAATACATTTGTTTGAGAGAATGCACTGAGACTAAATACGAATAAGGATAGAACAAACATTATTTTTTTCATCGGTAAATAATTGATTTAAAGCTTAGAAAAGAGAATAAAAAACCGCCAGAAGTAATATTCTGGCGGCTTAAAATTAAAAAATATTTTGTACAAATCCCTAGAATGCGTAAACAGCAGCCAGAGAGAATTGCGAGGCTGATTTAGACAGAGCACCGCTCTTTTTCACAAATTCCTGAGAATAATCTTTATCGCTATCGAAACGTACTTCAGGAATAAAAGTTAATCCACCTGCTTTAATATTACCAGATAAAGTAATGGCTGCTATACTTGCATCAGGTAGCTCACCTATACCCTTGTAATTAAAATACTCGCCTCTTAAACCCAATGAAACGGCAGGAGTAAATGCATATTGCGGATACAATGCAACACCTGTATAACCACCATTATCATTAGAAACAGAATAATCAGCAGCATTTAAGCCTAACTTGAATTTATCAGTTACCTGATAAGCTGTTGTTAAATCAAAAATAGTTCCCGTACCTCCAGCACCAGCCGAATAACCAGACAAGAAGTTCAGGTAAGCAGACCAGCCTTCAACAGGAGCCACCATTAACTGAGCACCTATATGAGATACTCCATTAAGATCCTGATAAACATTCCAGTCATTGAACAAACCAACCATTAAACTGGCTTTTTCTGAAAAGGCATAAGTTCCTTTGATACCCGCATTTTGAAAAGGGCCGGCACCAAAAAGGTAGGAAGTAGAATAGTTAAAGTTAGCCACCGGCGATATCACCTCATAACCGATAAACGTACCCATATAACCTGCAGTCATGCTAAATTTATCAGTAAATGCATAGTTAACGTACAAATTCTGGATATGGAAAGAGTTATCATCAGGTCCATTTGGAATAGATTGATATTGTCCTCTTGGTCCAAAAGATAATTCTCCAACAAATGAAGCTTTACCAGTAGTTTTCTTTAAAGCCAAATCGATCATCCCAATAGAAACCGAGTTTTGCTCTGAAGCAAAATAGGTTTTAATATTTGGAGCTTTCGCAAAATCATATTTAAAATATGTATCAACTGAACCCGAAATTTGCAATGGAGCTTCAGCGGCTTCCTGAGCGTAGGTAGCCGAAACAATAGATAGTAATGCTATAGTTAGTATTGATTTTAATTTCATAATTTTCGGTTTGAGGTTGATAATTCAGATAGTTTGTGGTTGGTTAAAATGTATTTTCTATTTCTGCCCCTGTTGAAGCAACAATCAAAGTACCTTGAGAATATTTCTCGTTATGTTGAGAAGCATCTAATCCTTCTTCTTCTTCTTCTGAAGTAACACGGATTGGCTGAACTACGTTGATTAATTTAAAGATGATGAAAGAAACTACGAAACTGAATATGATTACAATTACAGCTCCTTTAAGCTGAGTAAAGAAGAACTCTGGATTTCCATAAAACAACCCGTCTGCACCAGCGCTGTTAACAGTTTTAGTAGCAAATACACCGGTTAATAGCATACCAACAATACCACCTACACCGTGGCAAGGGAATACATCTAATGTATCATCTAAACTGGTTTTTTGTTTCCATGAAACAACAAGATTAGAAATAACAGCTGCAATTACACCAATAAAGATACTTGAAGGAATGCTTACGAAACCTGCACCTGGAGTAATGGCAACCAAACCCACTACAGCACCTATACAGAAGCCTAAAACAGAAGGTTTTTTACCTCTTGCCACATCAAAGAACATCCAGGCTAAACCAGCAGCACCAGCAGCAGTATTAGTAGTTAAGAAAGCTGAAACTGCTAAAGCATTAGCACCCAAAGCAGAACCTGCATTAAAGCCGAACCAACCGAACCAAAGTAAGCCAGTACCAATTAGTACGTAAGGGATATTAGCTGGTGGAACTTCCTGATGCTCAATATGAGATTTCCTGCGTTTTAGAACCAAAGCACCAGCCAGGGCAGCCATACCAGCAGAGATGTGTACAACAGTACCACCTGCAAAATCAAGTACACCCATTTTTAAAAGGAATCCATCAGGAGACCAGGTCCAGTGTGCTAAAGGAGAATAAACAAATAGGGCAAACAATACAATAAACAAAATGTAAGAGGTAAAACGAATACGTTCTGCAACCGCTCCAACAACTAAGCCAGGAGTAATGATAGCAAACATCAATTGGAATACCGCAAACAATGAAAGTGGAATAGTTCCCCATGCCGGACCAGAATTTACACCTTGGAAGAACAAGAATGTGGTTGGATTACCTATAAATCCACCAATTGTTTCTCCAAAAGCAAGGCTAAAGCCTACAACAATCCAAAGCACGGTAATTACACCTGCAGCCACCACACTTTTAATCATGGTAGAGAGAACATTTTTACGATGAACCATACCGCCATAGAAAAATGCGAGTCCTGGAGTCATCAAAAATACAAGAGCTGAAGCAATTAATACAAATGCAATATCAGGCGCACTGTATTTTCCCTCGTCAAAGTTAGGAAGTAAGGGAATAAAAAGAGCCAAAATTGCAATTATCAATAAAACTGCAAATGGACCCCACTGTTTAAATAAAACTTTTGCCATAAATGTTAGATTTTACTAGTTTATAATTATACTTTATCTGATTTTTTGATAAAACTAGACAAAATTTTCAATTATTCATATTTTTAATCAAACAAAAACAACACAAAACATTAAAATATTCAAAAATTATAGCCAAAAACATTAAAATTTAATAAAATCACTATCAAATTTTTAAATATTTCTCACATTCAACACAAAAACACCTTTATTTTTTAACAAAAACATAAAAATTAACAAAAAACAAGATTTGCAAAGAAAAAAGCAAAAAACAGGATAAAACGGGATAAAAAAAGGGATTTCCCGAAATTTAGTACACTTTCAGACACACAATAGGCGCATATCGGCTTATTTTCAAGCAGAAATTATAAATTTCGAAAAGAAAAAGACAGAATCCCTGACCCAGCAATGGTTTTAAGGGGAACAAATTTTGGCATTACACCATTTATGGATTACCAATGAGATTTTTCAGGCAGATTACCCAAAAAAAAGAGCTATTTAAAGATTATCCGGAGATTTAAAAACAACCTACGGATAAGAAACTACACCCTAATGAAAGAAAACAGATGCATCAACATCCTTAAGCTTACCAGAAGGTGTTTTATATTGTAGTTTTAATGTGTAACCTCCGCCACCTTCCAAAAACATAAGTTCAAATGGGTGGTACCCTTTCTCAAGAGCTATTTCAGCAGATTTTTCAATAGATGTGTGCATACCATCGCTATCAATAAATACTTTATCACCTAATTTCAACACACTTCCATCATCTGAGCGCAATGCGAACGAATAAATACCCGTTTCTTCTGCATAAAAGTAACCTTTATGACGGGTAGCAAAACTTTCCGCAGTTTTTGCTACAGGAATTTCAATTGCAGCGCTAATGCCTTCGTTGGTAAGATCTTTTTCGTCTATAGCGTTTACAGTCTTATAAAAGCGCGGATAATATGAAAACTTTAATCCCTTTGCTGGTGATGATAACTGTACAGGCTTAATATAATCCTGATGTACATAATTAATGGTATAAATATCCCCTCTGTTACCATTTGGTCTAAAACCTGCCACTTTAAATTCCACCGGCTTAGTTATGGTCAAATCTCCATTAAAAATTTTCGACTGCAAAGTAGGCAAGGTACCATCAGTAGTATACCTTATTGTTAAACCTGCAAGTGGCTTATTTATATGTAATGTGCCCTTATCAACAAATACACTCTGGGTAGTAAATCCATCCAGGTCCGGAAGCCGATAATTTATATTCATAGCATCCAGCAATGAAAAGTGCTTCTGTACACGATTTTCAAAATTATTCCAGTCTACACCTCCTTTAAACCACGCTACCTCCGCCATAGCCAACATTCTTGGAAACACCATATATTCCAATCTTCTCTCAGAAGGAATATATTCCGTCCATATATTGGCTTGTACTCCAATTACAAATTTCTTCTCGCTTTCTGAGATGTTAAATTTATATGGATCAAAAGAATATACCTTTTGTAATGAACCACCATCTTGCTGAGCATCAAAATAACAAAACTCACCAGGAGTCATAATCACATCATTCCCTTTTTCCGCAGCGTGTTTAGGTGCTGTAGGCACCCATGTTCTCCAATACATCATTGTAGCTGTTGGCGATACACCTCCATCAAGAATTTCGTCCCAACCGATTAGCTTTTTACCTTTACTGTTAAAAAACCGCTCCATTCTCCGCACAAAATAGCTTTGCAGCTCATCCACACTTTTAAGTCCTTCCTTCTTCATCAGCGCTTCACATTCAAGCACATTTTTCCAGCTGCTTTTTTCAACTTCATCGGCACCCAGATGGATATATTTGCTTGGAAATAATGCAGCAATCTCAGTAAATACATTTTCGGCAAATTCAAAAGTTGTTTCTTTACATGGGCACAATGGCTCAGAGAAGTCCTTTGCCTGTCCACCTTTGCCATGAGAAGTTAGCCAGGGCATAAGGTTTGTTGCAGCCATCATATGTCCCGGCATATCAATTTCAGGTATAATCTCTATTCCTTTAGAATCAGCATACGCAATTAGCCCACGCATTTCATCTTGAGTATAAAAACCTCCGTACATCTTCTTACCATCAATCATTTTGAAATGTTTTTCAGGAATAGCATAATCAGGATTTGTTTTAGCAAGTGCAATACAACTCGAATCCTGACCATTCATCTCTCGCCACGCGCCTTTTGATGTTAGTTCAGGGTATTTTTTGATTTCGATTCTCCAACCCTGATCATCTGTTAAATGCAAATGAAACTTATTGAATTTATAGTAAGACATTCTATCTATCATTGTTCGCAGATAAGCAAGATCAAAGAAATGACGGGAAACATCCAAATGAATACCTCTCCACGAGAAATGTGGCGCATCTTCAATTTTTACACAAGGAATAGCGATTGCGCTCAGCAATGATTTTTGTAAAACCTGCTTGCGGCGTAATATCGCAGTTCCCATTAACTGTTTCAGGCTGGTTACAGCCCAAAAGGCACCTTGTATTGTGGCAGCTTTAATTACAATTGCATTTTTTTCAACTGATAATGTATAACCTTCATTTGCAATGGAAGGATCAAGACCTAAAGTAACTGTATTTGCGGCTGTCTTTCCTTGTTTAAGCAACGCAAAAGTAGCCTTTAATTCAGTTAAGGCTGGTGCCAGACTTTCCGAGTTTTCAGCCAACAGCAGTTTTGTAGCAGTTGTCCACTCAAAATTACCTGCAGCAGGAATGAGTTTCACAGGTTGTGGTATAATAGCATAACCTGCCTTTTCTTGCTGTGCGAATGTTGTAAGCACACAAAGAAACAAAACTAAGGTGATCTTAAGTTTCAAAGTAATAAAGTTATTCATAAAATGTCTGGTAATCTATTTAGCTAAGTATTCTGATCCTTGCACTACACCTCTGCGTTCAATTTCCTTATCAATATATGTTTGAATTGCAGATTTATTTAACCCCCAGTTAGGTGCTATTAACAAATCCCAATCTGATATCCCAAATAATCTTTGAATAACAATATCGGGCCTCAATAACGGAATTAATTTACAAAGCAGATCGGTATATTCTTCTAGCGAGAACAGCTTAAAGGGTTCCTTTTTATATTTTACTCCCATAATTGATCCTTCTACTATGTGAAGGTGATGGAATTTTACAAATTTGATTTGAGGGAACCGGTTAATCTCATGGATGTAACCCAGCATCATTTCTTCTGTTTCCCAAGGGAAGCCAAAAATAGTATGTACACAAAGGTCAAGCTTACTGTTTTCAAGTAATTTAACGGCCTCAACAAACTCGCCATGACTACATCCTCTATTGATCTGATTAAGCGTTTCGTCGTATATAGACTCCATGCCCATTTCCAAATCCACATCAAATCGATCAGCATAGCTTTCAAGTAAAGCAACCTTTTCTGCATCAATACAATCAGGGCGGGTACCCACAGAAAAGCCTACAACATCTTCTGTATTTATAGATAGTGCTTCATCGTACATCATTTTTAAATAATGTACAGGAGCATAAGTATTCGTATTAGGCTGGAAATAAACAATAAACTTATCGGCTTTATAAAAACCCTTACCTCTTTCCATACCCTGCTCTAATTGTTCGCGTATGGTTGGCAGCTTTCTGGAAAGCTCAGGGGTAAAAGAGTCTACATTACAGTAGGTACATCCTCCATAACCTTTACTCCCATCGCGGTTAGGACAAGTAAATCCACCATCAACTATTACTTTAAACACACGTTGCCCATTGTATTTCTCTTTGAGGTGTGTTCCGTAATTTCTATATCCTTTTATTCCTTGATCCAGTAAAGTTCCCAATTGCTTTTTTCTTGCAAAAATACAGCTTTTAATTTATTTCTGACAAAGAATGATTGTTAACCGCCAGGTAGTTGCTATCAGACCAGAAATTAAGCACTTTTTAGCTCTTTAATTTTTTTAATGGGCCAGAGAGTAAAAACTATCGACAATGTACCGGCCAGGGCACCCAAAAGAATAGAAAGCAATTTCCCATTAAAACTATAATCTTTAGGGATACTAAGTTGGACCGCCAACATACAAAACAAAATAACAGATGAGGTAGTTACGCCGTTAATACCTGCCATTTTAAACATAAATTTATTCTTAGTAAAATTATCAGGCAGCACAAATCCTGCTTTACCCTCTTCAGAAAGTGCTATTGTTTTTTTTAAAATATCGAAAGTGATTATAAATGGAAGCAACAATGCCATAGGTAGCAGAAACCGCGCAATACAATACTCACCTTCAAATAAGTGAACCGCATTGAGATTTTTAAAGCTAAAATACGGGATAATAGTGTTAGCGATAACGTTGGGAATAAAGTAAAGCGGCAGGTTCCGCAGAACAAGCCTTTTCAATACCATGCCATCACTTTTTAAATCTTTAAGCATAACTTACCATCAACTCTTGCTGTAATAGTTCCAGCGCTTTATTTTTAATTGCTATTGCCTCACTTTCAGGTAAAAAAGCATCATTTGAGCAAAATGTGAAATCCATTTCTCCTTTAAAAGTACTTACAACTATGGTATTGGGATTTCGCCATGGGAAACCGACCGATGGACTATATATAGCTTCCACTTCAAAGGAATCGTAGTTTTCAGGAATTCCCAGTCTGCCCATATTTGAAAAAGTTACATCATGACTACCTTCAGTGGTCAATAAATACTTCACCATCTTCTTTACCGAGCCATGGAAATATTCACTCATGATCAATAGTTCATGAACATTCATAGCAGCAATTTTTGTATTCAGGTCTTCCTTTACTTTCTTTGCTTTTTCCCAAAAACCGGTAAGCTTATCATCAACCGATAGTTCGGCAATGGGTGCAAAAGCAAACATGGTATCCCCTTTTATTTCGCTGATAAATCGCCTCACATCAACCGGACAGATTACCTTACCACGAGCCTTACTCCCTTTAACAGATTGAAATGCTTTTAATAAAATAACACACAAAGCAGAATACACACTTACACCTGCTGTTTTACATTCAATAGCAAGTGCTGCCGTTTTCTCTGCATCCAGTCGCCAATGCAAAAAATAGTTCTGCCCCTCAGGCTTTTTACTTTTTGTAGATTTAAAAAGAAAAAACAACCTTGCAACTACTGAAAAAAACTTCGCTTTTAAAACCTTCCCTTTACTGACTTTAAATGATTGAGAAAGTAATCCTTCCATAGAATTAAATGGCAGGTAGCTGGATAGCTCCTTTTCCGGTTTATCCAGTACTTCTAATATCTCACTCATCAAAGCGACAAAAGTAGTACCGTCACAAATACAATGCGGACAAACTAGAATCAGATCCGAAACTTCGGCATCCTTAAGCCATACAACTCTTGCCAATGGCGCACTCTTTCCATCAAAAAGTTTTCTCCATTCAGCTTTAGATTGTGCTTTCCAATCGTCATCACTAACCCTTTCCCCAATTCTAACCGGAATTTCAGAAAGCTTATTACTCGAAACAAAATAAGGAACCCCCGCAGCATCTTCCTTTATACTTGCTCGCAATAAAGGATGTTTTTGCTGCACTTTATGTAATGCATTACGTAATCTTTCAAGCGTAAAACTCCCTCGAATAGTAATTGCAAATACACAATTTAAAGGAGTAGAAGCGTCCACATACATGATTCTTTCTCCCATGATCAGCCGTCTTCTCATAGCTCATTAAGTATTTCCATCATTTTTTCTTTAATAGCCTGCGCTTCATTATACGGGATAAACCCTTCGCTGGCAATAAATGTAAAATCCATTTGCCCAAGATAGGTTGAGGTTACAAGTGTTGTCGTATTCCCCAACGGACCTATTACAGAGGGGCTAAAAATGGTTTCCACAGCAAAATTTTTATACAGATAAGGAATATCTACTCTGCCCAGATTAGAAAACATGCAATCGTTACTGGACTTGCCATACTTTAGAAAATTAGTAAAGTTATTTAATGATGAATGCGACTCTTCCATCATCATAATCGTTTCATACGGATCTAACTTTGTGGTTTTCTTGTCAATATCTTCCTGCATTCTTTTAGCGTCAGCAAAAAAGCCGAGGTCTTTATCTGCAGAAACCACCAGCATCAAACCAAACGCAAAAATGTTATCTCTCTTAATTTTTGGGGCAAACCTGCGAATATCAACAGGGAGTGAGATTTTGTTATGAAAGTTTTCTTTTCGAACTTCCTTAAATGCATTTAATACTGCCACACATAGTGCTGTATTAACCGTAACTCCTTCCGTTTTACACTTATGGATTAACCGGTCGCTTAATTCCTTTTCAAGCTTCCAGTGAATCATATAATCACGCTTTCTTTCAATCAATTTCTTTTTAACGGGAATCAGCCATAAAAACAGGGTTGCTACACCTCCAATTAATTTGGCTTTAATGATCTTCTTCTTGTTATTAAGAACTGAAACCGGTATAATATCTTCAATCCTTAAAATCGGATCTTCCTTACCTATCTCTATTGAGCCATCATCTAGTAATAGTAAAAGTTCAGCCAAAATTGCCATAGCCGAGCCCCCGTCACAAAGGCAATGATGGATAACCATTATAAATTCAGAAAACTCCTCACCTTTTATCCACACCAGCCTCATTAAAGGCCCTGATCTGGTATCAAACAAGGTCGACCACTCATTCATTGACTCTGTTTTCCAGTCGTCATCAGTAGTCCGGGCTACAATCCTTAAAGGAATTTGAAGTTCAATTTTTTCACTAACCACAAACCAGGGCCTCGATTTCTGGTCATCCATTACAAAAGCATTCAAAAATGGGTGTTTTTCCTGAAGCCTCCGCAATGCATAGCGCAAGTTCTCTATTTCAAAACTCCCTTTTAACTTTATAGGGATCACGGCATTAAAGGGCGCTTCCCCATTTCCATGAAGCATTCTTTCGGCAAATAGAAGCTTTCTTTTCATACAAATTCTTCTAATAACTGTACTGCTTTATCATTTCCACCGGCAGCAATAAATGTTTCTTTAATTCTCAAAGAGGCGTTTCTGTATACCGGATTTTCAAGCAACTCAAATACTGCCCTCTTCATATCCTCGATGCGTAACCGCTTATAGCGGATCTTGATCCCACAACCGGCATTTTCGATAAGTTTAGCGGTATGAAAATGATCATAGGCAATTGGAGTGATCAACATTGGCAATCCATTAATGAAGGTATCGTTAACGGTATTAAAACCACCATGACAAATCACAGCATCCATTTTTGGCATCAGCTCAGCCTGTGGTACAAAACCATTAACAATAAAATTATCAGGCCATTGCTCAAAAATATCTGGATTGGTGGCTGCCACTATAGTTACCGGGGCATCTGCAAAAGCTTCGATCAACTTACCAAAAAACTCTTTTCTTATGTCAACCAGCAAAGTTCCTAACGAAACAAATACTTTAGGAGTAGTTGTTTTTTCTAACCTCTCCCAATCAAAGTCAGCATGATTTGGCCGACCTTTAACAGGCCCAACAAATTTCATATGAGGCATGGAGTCCTGAGCTCCGGCAAACTCTTCAGAAGTAAAAACGATGTTCATTTTATGTGAGTGAATTACAATCTCTTCACCATACACACCAAATTCCCGCTGTAATCCTTTAATCAGGTTTTCCTGCCATTCAAATATTTTAGGTGCGCTGTTCGCCGTATCTCCCATCACATCCGGTGGCACCGGTGTAGTCGTAACACAAGGAATTCCTTTAATGTAAGCACATAATGCCCCCGCAAAAGTGATGCAATCGTTAATAATTACATCTGGCTTCCATTCATCAACATACCTACCCAGGCCTTTCATCATAATGCGGGCAATAGGAACGTAAGTTTCTTCAAGTGCCAGTTTCATTACCTCAGGTCCAGAACAAGCCGGGCCATCATCCTGTCTCTTTAATATTTTTTGAAGTTCTTCCTGATGTTCAACCAAATCATCATGCGGATAGATGTACTCACCACCCTCAGGAATATGAGAATCCGAAAGCGGTATAACACCAAGCCATTTCACCTCATGACCTTTAGCGATAAGACTGGCTCCTACACTTAACGTTGGGCTTATATGACCAAAAAAAGGTGGCACAACGAACAAAAACTTTGACATAATTCTCTTTTAATTATTTAATACCTCAACATATCTTACCGCGCTTAACTGTACAAGCAAATCAGCAGCAGTTTCAGTCCCTCCAGCCTCTTCAAAAGACAAGCTCATCTGTCGTGCTGCCTTACCGAAAGATTCATTATTTAAAATTTCCTCAACAGCTTCCTTAAGATGTTTTGATTTGAACCGATTGAAATTTAACCTCAACCCGGCACCCACTCTGACCACCCTTCCGGCAACGTGCGACTGGTCGTACGCAATAGGCACAACTACCATTGGCAAACCATTAGTTAAAGTTTCACATACTGTATTATGACCTCCGTGACAAACAACTGCATCGAGATAAGGTAGCAGCTCCAGCTGTGGAACATTGCGCTGAACGATAAAATTCCCGGGCCATTCATCAAATAACGAAGGTTCAGAAACAACCACAACAGTTAAAGGTTCTTCAGCAAAAGCTTCAATCACCTTAGCAAAAAAACTCTTCTTATGTTCGTGATCAAACGTAGTTCCTATACTTACCAATATTTTTGGTTGCGGGGTCCTCCGTTCCAATCCTTCCCAATCAAAAGGCGTTTGCCCTTCTCGCTTATGGATAACAGGACCTACAAACTGATAATTAGAAGGCAATTCCATTTCACCAAAAAAAGCTTTAGATGTCAACACCATTGTTAACAGGTCCGAGCAGGCAATAGCATTTTCACTTTCAACACCCAAATCCTTTTGAAGTGCCACAATTTGGTTTACCTCCCATTCATGGATCTTAGGTAGTTCATCCATCACCTTAATTGCAGCCGGTGCAGTAACAGAAGTTGCATAAGGAATATTTCTATTAACTGCAGCAATAGCTCCGGCAAACATCTGATGATCTGTAATTATCAGATCTGGCTTAAACTTATCCAACAAACCCACAATACCTTCGTAACTGTGTTTGTTCAAAGGGATCAGAACTTCCTCGTAAAGGAATTTGATGCTATCGATACCATAAACGATCTTCTTTGTAATGATGTCAAGATATTTCTCGCTGTCCTGTTTTTGCTGATCATTTTCATCATACTCAATAAGCAGTAACTGCCCCCCTTTAGGGAGGCGCAAAGCCAAAGATTTATCCAGACTAATCCAGGCCACTTCGTGACCGCGATGCAATAAAACAGCACCAATACTTAATGTTGGGTTAATATGCCCTGTTAAAGGCGGAACTATGAATACGAATTTAGCCATTGTTAAAAAATGTTTCCATGATATTTCCAATACTTACCGGCTCCTGAATAGGAATATTATGGTCGCCGTTAACCTCAAGCAATGCTGCTCCTCTTATCTTATTTTTCAATTTCTTACCCGCTCCCAGGCAATTTGAATTTGCACCATATAGCAGTAAAGTATCTTGCTGTATATCCGAAATCTCAGCAGCGCTAAAAAACTCCTTCTCAAGAATCATATCACTCTTTATACTGGTTTCGTGAAAAAGATACTCGTACATACGGTGGTTACGTTCCATCTGTCGCTTTCCCATTTTCACCTTCGTGGTATCTGTAAAATTGGTTACATAATGCTCCAGAAACTCCCTGCTGTAATCATCTATAATATCTCTCGTTTTATCATCATTAGGATCTGGGGCTTCTATAACAGCAAGTTTTTTTATCTTTCGGGGAAAGCGCGCAGCCATTTTTAAAGCAATAAGTCCCCCAAAACTATATCCGGCCAGGTGCACCTTATCAATCCCCAAACTATCCAGTAAATTCACCAGATCATCGGTCATACTATTAAGGTCGTAGCCATTTTCTATTCTTTCACTTAAGCCATGGCTTTTAAGATCATACATAACCACATGAAAGTGTTTCGCTAAAATGGGCGCAATATTAAAATAGTAAATAGAAAGGTTGCTAAACATCCCGTGAACAAGCAGCACCGTTTCCGCAGCCCCTTTATTCAGTTCCTGTATATGCACTCCTCTGTTATTTACTTCTATTATTGGCATTCTTCTATGTAGTTTACAATCGTTCCTAAATTCAGATTGATAAGCTGATCAAGATCCATGTTAGACAACCATCCTGTAAAGTCTATCTGCTCACCAAAGTGTGCCTTAATTTTTTCAGAAAAGGATACAATTTCAATACTATCCATCTCAAGGTCTTTAGTGAAAGAGCTTTCCATCGTGATATCCATTTCTTCCACAAACTCTTCTCCTATCACCTCTGTAATAAATTGTTTCATAAGATCAAAGATCTCGTTGCTGTTCAGTTTTGCTGTCGATACTACTGCGTCCATCCGATTATATAATTTTTATGTTTTATTGTTTTTATGAATATGTCGTTAATCCTTAATTCTTCTCCTCTGATCTCCTGTATAGTATATGCTTTTGGATTTCCCTGCAGGCCTTTCCCGAGGTATTTCCCGTAAGCCTCCTTTGCCACCCAAAAACGGGTTGCCCATTCCGCTTTGTCTTTATCTGCTAGCAGTACCTTCTCTTCCTCAGAGAAAACGAGATCAGCAAACCCTTCACTTCGCTCCTCAATCCGTTCAATGTCAATACCAACAGATCTATCGTATTGTGCAATTCCAACAGCATCAGTCCCTTTATGGGCAATAGAAACATGTATATCCTCAGTCATATTGCCATATGGGTAGGGCTTTCTGAATTCGTCTGATCTGATTTCAAAAGCAATCGGAAAGTAGGCTTCTTGTTTAGTCTTCTTCAGTAAATTTCGAACAGCATCTTTTACTGCAACTCTACTGATCATCCATTCTTTTCGCTTATTTGGCAATAATGAATTATGATGTTTTTTCTCATCCTGATTGAAATAGCGTTTTAAAATAAAGTCCCACGAAACCACCCTGCTGTAAGCGTTGTGAAACATGAACACTCCCGGGGCAATCTCTTCTGAAAGTCTGTTATTTAATGGCGACATAGAAACGCTCCACAACGCATCATCAATTTCAAGTCTTCTGTTTTGCCAGCCTGATATTACCGCCCAGATCTTATTATCCCGCTTCATCACAAAATCTGCGGTAGCAAATTCATCATTCAACTCCGTGAGCACACAAGTACATTCAAAACTTCCTTTCTGATCTTTAAAATCACCAAAGAACTCTATTTCCTGTATTTTAACAGGGAAAGCGATGCGATCTTTTGTAAGTGTAAGCTGCAGCCATAAACCAAACAGCTGTCCGGCATTATCTAAAAGAGAACCCTTGCCAGTATCACCTTCAATGATACCGGTAATGCCTTTTTCACCAACAGCAATTAATTTCTTTATACCCTGATAGCCGGGTCCATGAAACATATGTCCATCATATATCTGCTCAGTTGTTCTGTCGATGTTCAAAATCTTACCCACATCAAAACTCCTCAAAGGAGCATCAGCAAGATTAGCGGCCAGCAATACTTCTGCATTTGCAAAGCGCTCCAGATTCAGATATACCAACTGGTGATCTTTCCACTCGCCTGTAACTGTTTCTACAAATGGTTTTGCAACATTCATCCATTGGAACACTTTTATGTTCATGATCTTTTGCACCTGCTCTTCGGGCGACTGATCAACTGCAATTTCAGCGAACAGTTCAAAAATCATTGTCATTGGAATTACGGGATCCATATCATCTAGGCAGTGCCATCCTTTGGGTTGTCTGAGCAATGAATGGTCTACCAGATACGGACAGTTTTCTAAACTAACATCCAGCTTTTTAGAAAATGGAACCCTCCGACCAGAGGCCCTCATAACCGGAGCGGGGGCGTTTGCAGTTTGATTAGCAGGAACTCCATTCTTAAATAACTGAAGTAATTCCGATTGAATATCAATCATCTCCTCAACATTCTCATTAAAAGCCTTCATTAGAGGATGTGAGGCAGCAGAGTCCTCCAGAACTGCCTCCCTCCGATATGCAGTCTTTTCTTGTTTTTGCGCCAGTGCTTTAATGCCTGCAATATTATTAATTATGGGTAAGCCAAGCTGAAGCACAATACCTTTTCTGGCAGCTACTTTTTTCTTATCATACCCCATGAATTGCATTCCGGCTTCCTTACCCTCAACAAACAATGCCGCTAGTACACGTTGCAACTGGGCAATACCAGAACGGATTGGTACGTTTGACGATACCGCACTATAATTTTTACCGCGTAAAGTATCATCAATAAAACCAATCAAACCACCCGATCCGATCTGCACAAACACCCTTGCACCTTCATTATAAAGTCGCTCAGTAAGTTCACGAAAGCGAACAGGCTTTATCAGGTGTTCTACACTTAACTGTCTTATTGCTTCAAAACCTTCCGGATAAAGCTCCAAAGTAGTTGCCGACCATAATGGGAACTTCGTTTTTCTAAACTGCATATCCTTCATGCCTTCCAGCATAACGTCCAGTTTATCTGCCACAAAAGGAGAATGGAATCCAGACTGAAAAGGAAGTATCTGATGAAAGATTTGCTTGGTCCTTAATATTGGCACCAGCTCATCAAGAGCCGTATTACTTCCGCAAAGAATAACCTGTTGCGGGCAATTATCATTTGAAAGATATAGTTGATCTATGTTTTCGATAATAGGCTGCAGCTTATCAATTCCACATCCTACGGCAATAAATTTGGAATCCTTTAACTCAAATGTTTCCGGGTTGAGGTAGTTAAGCAATTGCATTACCGATGATTCTTCTGCCAGCTCAGAAGATCTTGCCGCGAGCCATTCCCCTAAGCTATGTCCTGCATTCATATCAGGCAGTACACCTAATTGCTTAATGGCCGTATCAAGAATGCTGCTTTTCTCCAGAATTTTCAAAGCTTCATCTAATAAACCACCAGCTGTCGATACCTCCTTATGTGCAATATTGAAATGCTCAGCAACACTAAGTACCTCTCCACCTGCCAAACCATCAAGGCCTGGAAACACAAAAGCTACTTTCCCACCCTTGCTTAAAAGAGGCTCATTATTATACCATATATCTTGTTTATTGCGCCATGGAATATTTTTCCCCGCAATTTTAAGCGCTTTCTTTATTCGCTCGGGAGTTGGATCAAACACCGCAATGCGATATTTGCCTTCACCAGGATCTTTGTCATTGGTTTCCAAAGCATCCAACAAAGCTTCGTGGCTGTGGCGCGCTATTAACAATACCTGATCTGTCTGTGTACTCTTTAAAACAGAAGCAGGCTCCGGCTTATTAGCTTCATAACCTTCAAGTACCACATGTGCATTTATGCCTCCAAAACCAAAGGCATTTACACCCGCAATCCTTGGTAAACCTGAAGTTTCCCAATTCTGCGCATCTTGCACAGCACTAAATCTCGTTTCTTTTAATTGCGCTAGAGGAACATCACAATGCAATGTCGGCGGAATAATACCATGATACAATGCTAATGATGTCTTTATCAGTCCTGCAATACCCGAAGCAGGCATGGCATGACCGATATTAGATTTTACCGTTCCAATACCTGCCTTTGGCAATGAATTATCACTACCAAAAAATTGCAATAAAGTCTCTATCTCAGTTTTATCACCCAATGGCGTACCGGTACCATGAGCTTCAATGTATCCTATATCTTTTAAATCAACACCGGCATTTTCCCAGGCCTGGGCAATCGCTTTGATTTGTCCTTTTACCGAAGGGCTCATTACACTCGTGCCACTTCCATCACTACTAACACCAATACCTTTTAATACGGAATAAATTCTGTCGCCATCAGCAATTGCATCTTCAAGGCATTTTAACACTACAAACCCACAACCTTCTCCAATAAGTAATCCGTCGGCTCCCTCATCAAAAGGAGCAATCTTTCCTTTTCTGGATAAGGCACCCAGTTGAGTAAAAATACTCCAGAACGCAGCATTCTGGCCAACATGAACACCCCCTGCAATAACCATATTACAACGCTTACTATTCAACTCCTGCACCGCATGATCAATGGCAATAAGAGAGCTCGCACAGGCCGCATCTAAAGTATAAGCCACCCCGCCAAGATTTAACCTGTTGGCAACTAAAGAAGCCACAAGATTAGGAATAAGCCCCATTGCAGTATCAGCGCCAAAACGACCTTTACGAACCTGAAACTCTTTCTTTACCTTATCTATTTCTTCTTCACCCAAATGAGGTAAAAGATCTTTTAAAACACTGGCAATCTGCTCGCCTGTTCTCACTATTTCTATGGCGCGGGTAGCTCCCGGCCCGGCATAATTCCCTTTACCGATAATGATGCCCGTTTTATCAAGCGAAACATTCTTTTCAAACACCCCTGCATCTTCCAATGCTTTCTGAACCAGGTTAAGTGTTAACAAATGATCAGGTTCTGTACCTTCAACAGCTAATGGTAATATCCCAAAACCGGCAGGATCAAACTCCACTTCAGGGATAAAACCTCCACGGTTACAATAAAAACGATCGACTCCAGCAGAACCCTTTTCAAAATGTACCTGATCAATTCTATTGGCAGGAACAATCTGTGTAGAATCTACCTTGTTAATTATATTTTGCCAGAATGTCTCCACATCACCCGCACCGGGAAAAATGCAAGACATTCCTACTACAGCTACATCCGTTTTTTTCATAACGCCCCCTGGCTACCAGTTACTTCCTGCCATGATGAGTACCTGACTCTCATTTCCGTATTTAACTTCATTTACAAAGGTTTCCATACCATCCTGCAAGGGTATCATCGAAATTCCTCTGCGTTCATATTCTTTTTCCAGCGTAGACGAAACCATTCCCGCGCCTTTCCAGGGCCCCCAGTTTATCGCCATCACCTTACCATTTATCTTGGCTTTTAATGCCCAGGCGTACCTGTCCATTACGCTATTTGCTGCCGCATAATCTGTTTGTCCACGGTTTCCGTAAACCGAAGCTATGCTCGAGAAGAAGATTACGAATTGCGTTTCTGGTCTTAGCTGCTCTGCAAGCACACGTAAAGGAGTTACCTTGGTTTCAAAAACCCGTCTAAAAGATTCCACCGTTTTACCATGGAACAATTTATCCTCCAGCAAGCCTGCGCCATGAACCACCCCATCTATCCTTCCGTATTCTTCATAAACCTGACCAATAAATTTGCTTAAGCCTTCTTCGTCACGCAGATCAAGTGATGCATATGATACTATAGACCCTTCTGATTCAAGTGAGCCGATAGTTTCCAGAATCTGGTTGTTTTTATAGATTTTGTTTGTTTCCTGCTCTATTTCTAACGGTTTTTTAAGATTACCCTGTTTGATTAGATAAGCTCTGATCTCTTCTTTGGTTTTCATAAAAGTAAACTGGTCCAATCCATTGGCTCTGGGATCAGGAGAACGGCCAACTAAAATATATCTGCAAGGATAATCCTTTGCAAAATGTGTCATCAGCTTAGCGGTAATACCCTGGGCTCCGCCAAGAACCAGCACCACCGCTTCTTTATCCAGCTGAATATGGGAATCAGCCAATCCGGTTACCAGCTGCGAAGGAATAAGCTCAAGCGTTTGTCTGTTAATGCCATCATATATAACCTCAGAAGGCTCATCCGGATTCAGGATCTCATTCAAGGTGATTTTAGCAATTTCTGATGCTGCAGATTTTGTGGTTAAACTTACAACCCTGCATTTGGTATTTTCATATTCCTTATCTAAACTTTTAAACAAGCCTGAGTATCCCTGAAAGTGCCTTAACATGGCCGCATCAGATTCATTATCCATATAACCCTTGGTATCCGAAATTAGATATACCCATTTCATCTCCTCAAAATCCAGCTCCTTTATCATTGCAATATTGTCAATAATGGTAGCCTTATCTGGCGTACTGAACATGTTCAGCATGATCAAACCTTTATAACCTTTTAAACTATCTTTAGCAGAAACAACATCTACAATTGCTCCCTGAGCCTCAAATAGTTCTTTAATGGCCATGGCCTGCAAACCAGCATCGTCAGTTACCGCAAAACGAACTCCTTTTAATGATGAGGTATCTTTATTTAAAAGTTCCGAAGGGGTAAGCTCAAACCGAAGTCTTGACAATGACTCACCATAATTATCATTTACTGCGCTCTCTTCAATAATCTTTTTAGCCTCAGCAACGGTTTCGGTACCTTCAGATTCTATCTCCGAAATCCAATTTACCAGACCATTAAGCGTCTTAATCGCAGCAAGTTTTTCCATTAGATCATCGCCACTTTCCTCACCTTTACTAAAACCGATCTTTACCTTCAACTCGCCAATAATTTCCATGCGTTTAATTGAATCTATACTTAGATCCGCTTCGAGATCAAGATCCATCCCCAGCATATCCTGCGGATAACCGGTCTTATCACTTACAACTGAAAGAATTGCAGATTTAATATCTGCAGGCGTAAATTTCACACCAGTCACTTCCTCTGTAACCGGAACAGCCGAAGCAGTATTTTCATTGATCCAGTTTACCAAACCACTTAATGTTTTAATACCTGCAAGCTGCTCCATAAAAGCATCTTCATTTTTATCTGCATTACTAAAACCACCCAGTTCAGTGCGCAAGGAACCTATAATCTCCATACGTTTAATAGAATCAATACTTAAATCAGCCTCTAAGTCCATTTCCATCCCAAGCATCTCCTGAGGGTAACCAGTTTTATCACTTACAATACTCATTAAAACCGCTTTAACATCAACTTTTAATGCTACAGGTTTTACAACGGTCGCCACTGGCTGAATCTCGGACACAGGTTGCCTGGTTGCAATCTGTACCGATGGCGCTGATTGCGTTACAACCGGTGCAGGAACATACATTTGCTGAGGCATTTGCATATTTGGCGATTGCTGAGCTAAAAACGTTAACATCACATCACGTTGTGCCTGAATCATCATTTTCATACTGTTCAGGTATTCCTGCATCATTTGTTCTGCCCCATTCGATGGGTTATTTATATATTCTGTTTTCACTTCTGTTCCTTTTAGTTTAAGTGGTTGCATTATCGGCAAAGCCCCGTTTGCAGGTAGTTTCCCTACCGATGGAATTGCATGCTGCCCATTTACATACCAAACTGTTTTACTCTTCTTGTACTGCTCTGGTTCATCCAGGTTTAAATGCCTGCCATTACGGCCTTCAAACAATTTCTCCAATTTAACATCACGCCCTGTGGCTATGTAAGTCGCAATTGTACAAAGCAAATGTGTTATCTTATTGTGGCTATTGTCCTCTGCATAAAGTAGCAACTCATCTCTGCCTAAGCATGCTTTCGCTAGAGCTGTTAATACTTTTCCAGGTCCAACTTCAATAAAGATTCTTGCTCCGTCCTGGTACATCTGTTTTACCTGTTCTACAAATTTCACAGGTTTCACCAGGTGATCGGTAAGTCTTTCCTTTACTGCTTCCGCCCCTGTCGGATATAATCCAGCGGTCGTGTTTGACCAAACAGGTAAGCTGAGATCTGTAAACTCAACCTTATCTAACACATCCTTATAAATCGCTTTCGATTTAGCCACCAGCGGACTGTGGAAAGCACAGGCGACTTCCAATTGTCTGAAAGAAATTTTAGCAGTTTTAAGTATTTCTGCAAGCTTTTTAATTGCAGGCGTTGTACCTGCAATTACCAATTGAGTTGGCGAATTATAGTTTACTGCATAAACATCCTTCATGCCATCAATCACCTTAAATATCTCATCCTCCTTACTGGTTACCGCAATCATAGCCCCCGTATCTCCATCTTCTACAGCATCGAGAATCGCTTTGGCCCTTTGTTCACTCAAAAACACCAGTTGATCATCATCAAAAGCACCGGCAAAACACAAAGCAGGTAACTCACCATAACTATGTCCTGCAACCATGTCAGGTTCAATACCCAAATCTTTAAGAAAATTAGCAATTGCCAGATCCACAATACCTAAAAGCGGCTGCGCCATACGGGTATCCTTAATTCTTTCTTTTTGAGCTTTTAAAGAAGCTTCATCAAATACCGCATTTGGGAAAAGGACTTGTTCATATTTACTCCTGTTGTTTAGCAGTTTCCGCATGGCGGGAAATATCACAAAAAGATCTCTTGCCATATTGATACGCTGACTACCCTGTCCGGGGAACATAAACGCTACCTTACCGGCTCTCTTCTTAGTGATATAGGTATCTTTACTTTCAACGCCCGATAAAGCCAGGTCAATCTTCATAATCAGGTCTTCAACTCTATCAGCTACAATACTCAGCTGTATCTGCTTAGTATTTCCCATGGCCAAGCTAAAGGCAATGTCCTTTAAATCTATATTGTCGTTTTCATCCAGTAAAGCCTTTACATTACTCAATTGTTTTTTGGCTTCCTCATAGGTATCGCCTCTAAAAACAAACAGTTCAGACGGCAATGAAGTTAATGCAGATGCCTGTTCAGAAACTTTATGATCGCTTTCAATAACCGCATGGAAATTAGTACCTCCAAAACCAAAAGCACTTACCCCTGCATAACGTTTATCTTCCATCCACAACCCGGCTTCGGTATGAAAAGCGAAAGGACTTGTACTACTGTTATAATAACTGTTAGGTTTTGTTAAGTTAATGGTTGGCGGTTTTACGCCATGATAAACAGATAAAGCAGCTTTTATTAAACCTGCTAAACCTGCCGCACATTTGGTATGGCCTATCTGGGTTTTCACTGATCCCAGATGGGTTTGATTTGCCCTCGCGCCTGATTCATTTAACATATCAGTTAAAGCACTAAGCTCTGTTCTGTCGCCAACTACGGTACCCGTTCCATGTGCCTCTACCAGTCCAAGAACTGATGGCGAGATGCCCGCCTGCCCATATGCACGTTCAAGCGCCTTAACCTGACCAGATTTACGCGGGGCTGTTAAACCAAGGCTCTTCCCGTCACTTGAACCACCAATACCCTGAATTACAGCGTAAACCCTATCACCGTCCCTCAAAGCATCTTCATACCTTTTCAGCACCACCATAGCTACACCTTCACCTAAGGCAATACCGTCAGCCTCAGCATCAAACGTTGCACATCTTCCCTTGCGGGATAAAGCATGAGTACTCGAGAACATCAGGTAATCATTGATACCGTTATGTAAATCCGCCCCACCAGCAAGTACCATATCCGACTTATCGAGGAACAATTCCTGACAAGCCAAATCGATAGCCGCTAAAGATGAAGCGCATGCAGCGTCTACAGTATAATTGCGCCCACCAAGATTTAACCTGTTTGTAATACGTCCTGAAATTACATTGGCTAAAATTCCAGGAAAAGAATCCTCTGTTGTTTTCGGCAGCAGTTCGTCCAGTTCAGCCGGCATTTCGCCAAATACCTGTTTAAAGAAACCTCTGAAACTGTAGCTATTGGCAAGGTCATTCCCACCTTCGGCTCCTATTATTACAGATACGTTCTCTGCATTAAAGTTACCCTCTCTATAACCGGCATTTTCCATTGCCTGTTTGGCTACCATAAGGCTCAATAACTGCGTTGGCTCAATTGCCGCTAACGATTGTGGGGGAATTCCATATTCCAATGGATCGAAATCAATCTTAGGGATAAAACCACCCCATTTAGAATGCGACATGTCATTCTCCGTTGATTCCGGATTATAGTATAGCTCTTTATTCCAGCGTTCATCCGGAACTTCCGTTACCGAATCGTTCCCCAGAATAATATTACGCCAATACTCTTCAATATTTTTTGCGCCCGGAAAAATACAGGCCATTCCTACAATGGCTACGTTTAGTGATTTTCCGTTAGCCTCAGGAAGTGCTGCCAATGCTGCGTTTTCAATATATTTATAGTTGCCTACAGCAACATCTTTATGCAAATCTAAAATAGAAACAACCTCATTACGCATTGCCGCTATTTGCCCAATCATGTACATACCCAGGTGCAACTGATCCTTTTCATCAATGGTTACCAGTTTATCACCTTTGCGTTCAATTCCTTTTGCTGCAATACGCAGGCGACCAACATTTAAGCTTTCCAGCTTTGCCCAGATTTCCTTTTTATCTACACCTTCTTTCTGGAGCTTTTCTTTTTCTTCATTAAAGAATGCCGCAAACGGAGAATTTAAACATCTGGTTTCGTGACCTGGTGCTGTTTCCAATAATATCGTATCGTTAGACACCATTGCTTGTTCCTGGAATTTATCCTGAATAGCCCCCGTAGCTACTGCCTCTCTGGTATATAAATATGAAGTACCCATCAACACCCCAACCTTTACACCTTTTGCTGCTAACGGCGCTGCCATTACAGCAATAAATGCGGTTGATAAAGCATCATGGATGCCACCAGCAAAAAACACACTGATCTGTTCCGGTTGATCTTCTTTTAATAAACGCTCAATCTGCTTCTCCCAAAGCACCATACTCGATAACGGCCCAACATGCCCGCCGCACTCTCGCCCTTCAAAAACAAAACGCCTGGCGCCTTCCTTTAAAAACATATCCAGGAGTGAAACCGATGGCACATGAAGAAAGGTTTTGATACCCAGTTTTTCAAGCGGTTTAGCTTGCGACGGTCTGCCACCCGCAATTAACACTACCGGAGGCATCTCTTGTTTTATATATTCCAGCTGCTCATCACGCAACTCCTGAGGAGCAAAACCCAATATGCCTACGCCCCAGGTTTTATTTCCCGCAAGTCTCTTAGTTTCACTGATCAGTTCCTTTGCTCGATCTCCCTTTAACAATGATAGTGCAACAAAAGGCAATGCCCCCGCTTCAGCTACAGCATTAGCAAAAGGTGCTACATCACTAACCCTTGTCATAGGCCCTTGTGCTATCGGATAGGTAATATTTAAATCTCTTGCCAATGCATTGTCAACGCTAATCACGTTGATTGATTTAGCCTGATTAAGATGTCCGTGAACAGCTTCCTGAATCCCAAATATTAACTTGTCTAATTTTCTGTACCGGTTTACAAGATCTGCTGAGATCGCAATATCCTGCCCCATTGGGAGGAACGAGCGCTCCAGATCAAACCCATTAAAATAAGGTTCAAGATCTTTGGCTGTGGCCTCTTCAGCAAGTACAGGTGAATTCGGTCGCACCAATACCCTGAAATCCCCAATCAGTCTGGTTTCGTTACCACTTAATTTTTCGCAGATTTGTTTTATGGGGTCTGGAACGCTGCATTCAGGGAACAATGCAAGTTGACTGTCCAATACAACTCCTGCTGCACCAGACGCAATTAAAGCAGCAGCAGTATGTATTCCAACACCACCCTGTACATATATGTTTATATTTTTAACCTCTTTAACAATGCGTTGAAATAGGATATATGATGACTCATAGGCTACCTTACCGGCACCTTCATTACCTTTTACTATAATCCCGTCAGCTCCTTCGGCCTGGGCTTTTTTGGCATCTTCAACATTGCAAACCTGATAAAACAGCTTAACCTGTTTTTTTCTGGTAATTTGTATTCCATACGACAGTATAACCATAGTTACCTGTTCAGGAAAAACAACATCCTTAAGATCGTCCGAAATCAGGCACACGCCAAATCCTGTCGAACATTTTTCTGACAACTGCTCTAACGCATCGGCAGCTACGGCTTTATCTCTTCCGAGGTGAAGTACAGGAAACGCCTTCGCATTTGACACCGCACAGGCAAGATTTAAATCAGGCCGTTCAAATGGAGTTATTCCAATAATAATGGGAGTTTTCATGTTGTTGAGGGATGATTAGGGTTCAACTTCGAGTATTCTTCGAATATCATTTAACATATTCTACAGAAGCAGGATTTTTATACAGAAAAGCACCATGATTTTATTCAAAGTAGCTCTATATCAAGAAAATTATGCGCTTTCAACTAAATATTTCAACAACATTTTAAAAAACACAATAAAAAGCAATAATCCTACGCTCTTGTATGCCCAAAATTACAACTATAAAGACTCAATACCTCCAAAAAGGCAAAAGTGAACAAAAAGAACAAACACAAAAAAGCCCAAATAAATGTGTTTGACGCAATAATTTAACAACCTATTAACATCAAACTAAAATCCGACAATAAAGGGGGCAAAAGTTCGTTCAATACGACTTGTTTAATCAGCGGATTTACATGAGCACAAACACTTCATTTTTTAAATAAATTTAGTAGAACACACGTTCTTAATATAACTGGCGTTATTAGTGTGTTATTTTATTTGCATTTTAAGATATAATTAATACCTTTTGTGCACATAACAAATGAACTAAATTTTATAAAACTCAAATGAAAATTACAAAAACAATTTCGCTCCTTGCAGTCATCGGACTTTTGTCAATCTCGATGTATTCGTGTAAAACAAAGAAAGTAGTAGCGAAACCAAATCCGGTTCCGGTTGAGAAACCAGCACCTGCGCCAGAGCCAGAAAAACCTGCACCAACTCCTGCGCCAGAGCCAGAAAAACCAGCTCCTGCACCTGAACCAGATTTTAACTTCAAAAACATTCAGTTTGAATTTAACTCTGACGTGTTAAAAACGGCTTCATTCCCAATTTTAGATAAAGCCGTTGCCGAAATTAAAAAGGACCCTACAGCTAAATTTGTCTTAAACGGACACTCTTCAGCAGAAGGTACACCGGAAAGAAACATGTCTTTGTCTGTTGACAGAGCGAATTCAGTTAAGTCTTATCTTGTTAATGCAGGTTTAAATGCATCTAACTTTACCGTTAAAGGTTTTGGCGAAAGTCAGCCAGTAACTTCAAATTCTACTGAAGAAGGAAGAATTTTAAATAGACGAGTAGAAATTAAAGCAGATAAATAAGGTCTGCTAAAAGGAGGGAGTATTTTGCCGAACCAGCAAATTAATCAAACTTAATTTGCTCAGGCCCATCAATTTTTGATATATGGCAGGCACAATTCCCTCCTTTTACCTTTATAATTGCAGACTTGGTCTGTGCACTTTTGGTATACGTTCCGGTAACTTTAACACTATCTCCACTTTCTGAAAGTTTGCTGATATGCCGGTCGCTAGCCACAATATAAATACCAGTTTCAGAATTGATATCACTTGTCGCAACACTTAAAGTATCGCCCGTACGTTGGTTTACAGCACTATAATTATCAACAGCTACTCCTTCTCCGTTTTTATCTACAAACTTCACTACCAAAGTAGCAAAACTTTCATCGCAAATTTTATCCTGGCAATTTGAATTATCTGTTTTATCACATGCTGCCAGCAGTATTACCCCTACTCCGCAAACAAGCATCGCTATTTTCTTAAACATAAACATCCTTTTCATCACTAAACGTAAAATATATCAAAAACGCTACATGCTATCCACTTTCTTATTTGTCGATACTCATGGCCTCAATTTCCGCCATGTATTGAGTTAAAGCTTCGCCATAAGTAAGCTTAATATGTTCCGGCTTGCTTAGAAACACCTTAAAATCTTCAAGGTCATTAACCGTAAAACCCATTCTTACGAATAGCTCTTTATCTGTTTCCCATTCTTCCAGGCTTACCTTCTTCTTTTTTAGGTTTCTGTATAATACGATGCCTTCAGCAAAATCTTTATAGGATGCCGTCTCTCTAAAAACGGTCAACATCTCAATCAGCGTTCTGTAGGTAGCCGGTTTCCCCAATCTTACCTGATCCAGCATTAAAGCGCCTAATATCGACCCTTTAAAAAACTCATTGTCAATGCTATCAAAATTACCGCAGTGTTTTAAAATCTCTATATCACGTTTCAGCATTACGTCTTGTTCTGCAGTTTTATGCTTAACAAAATAGGGTTCAGTATCAAGTACTTTAACGCAATCAATTGTATCTTGCTGTGCAAAAACCGGAAACCCCGAAAACAAAAAGAAGAAAGGGCTAAACAAACAGAAAATAGATAATTTCATAAGTTCCCGCAAAGTTAACCAACTCCTTCATACTCCCAACACAAAATCATCGTTGTAATTGTTAAATCTATGAAGGGCCATTTGGCAATGTTTTTTTTCCTTATCTTTCGATCTAATATTTACTACAGCAATTATAAATGAGTACAAAACCTTCTATTTGGCAACGCATGGGCATCCAGGACTGGTTCTTAACCAATAATGGATCCACATCATCGGGCAAGTCGAAACCGCTTACACCTAACCAGGTTTATAAATATATCATCGAAGAATTTCGGAAATCCATATCAGAATTGTCATTTGCGGAACGGGTGGTATTTTATCATGAGTTTATTATATGCCTTAATCCCGATGATTATCGTGAGTTTATAGATAACAAAAAAGGTATTCTTGGTTTAATATCTCAGGAATCTGTCGACAACTTTTATGAAATATTAAACAAACAGGTTGCAGATGGTAAAAAGGTAGAACCGTCAAGTAATAAATGGGTATTCAGATTTGTATCTCACCCGGATTATAAACCTGGAGATATTAGTTTTATAGGAAAATTATTGCCAGACAGCACGCAAAAAGAAGAAAATCTTAGAGTTACCTTTATACCACGGCAAACAGGGCTGGCCCAAACATTCGACATAAACAATGATATTCTAAAAGACTTTATATTTTACAGCGAAGGATACTATGAGATCCCTTATGTAGATATACAGAAACCTGAAGAAAAGACAATAAATGATAGCCAAAGAGTGGTGTTGGCACGTTTTGAAACTACTATTCCAGATAAAGCTTACTCCGGACAAAAATTAGAATACCTGATGAAAGCAGACGATATAGTGGTTTCCGGAAACGAGGAAACAAGGGAAGAAAATCATATTTTCAGGATTCCGTCTGAGTGGGTAAATACGCCTCATCTTAAAATAAGATACAACAGACCCGAAGATAAGTTCTATGTAGCCTCTTTTGGTGAAAAGACCATTTTAAACGAGAATCTAATTGAAAGAAGTGACATTACCGGACCTAAATGGTCTGAACTACCTGTTAACTCTCGACTTATATTGAACGGAATTATTGGTGTTAACATATTTAAATCCTGATATATGTCGCATATCTTATCTATAGCGTTATTCATTATATGCATCATTTTATTGATCGCACATTTTAGAGACATTAAAAATTCGCCCAAATAAAATGGATAGAAATTACTTTGGACTAACCGATACAGGAAAAGTAAGAGATAATAATGAGGATACCTTTATTGCCGAAACTACGGCAGCTAACGATCTGGTTATTGCCTGTGTGATAGATGGAGTTGGGGGTTATTCTGGAGGCGAAATTGCTTCGGCGATTGCCAGACAATCAATTTTACAACACCTGAACAGTCAGCGTAAAGACTTGCCTTCGCTGATGAAGGATGCTATTATTGCTGCCGATGGACAGATAATGGCCGAAAAACAAAAAGTTAAGGAACATGAAAACATGGCATGTGTACTTACACTGGCAGTTATCGATCTTCAAAAAAACCTGCTCTATTACGCGCATGTTGGTGATACGAGGCTGTACTTACTTCGCGACGGATCATTGGTTAAAATATCAAAAGATCAATCTTTTGTAGGCTTCATGGAAGATAGCGGACGCCTCACCGAAGAACAGGCCATGAGCCATCCCAAACGTAATGAGATTAATAAAGCTTTGGGTTTTGGTGCAAAAATAGCAGCGCAGGACGATTATATAGAAACCGGCCAATCCCCTTTCCTTCCTGGTGATTTGTTATTGCTTTGTAGTGATGGCCTTTCCGACATGGTTAACAGACAAGGCATTACAGACATTCTGACCAGAAAGACCACGTTACAAGAAAAAGGAGCTGAGCTTATACAAGCAGCTAACAATAATGGTGGGCGCGACAATATAACTGTTGTTTTGGTTAAAAATGGTAAACAATCACTGGTACATGAGGCAACAAAACCTGCAGTAAAAGTAAAAAGCCCAAAATCTATTGTAAATCACCAGCCTTCAATAACCCATGCTGCCCCTAAAGAGGTTACGGTGCAAAAAGAGATTACTCCTGTTGCTATTCCTGTGGTACAAAAAAACAATAAGGGTTTGGTAACTCTGTTGTCTGTACTCTGCATTGTTTTTCTGGCATTCGCACTTTATCTGCTATGGCAAAATAACGTCCGTTCAAATGCCATCAAGCAGCAAAAGCTGACGGCCTTGCAACCAGTACGTAATGAGCAGGAAGCAAAACTTCAGGACACGATTAACAAATTGGTTGGGAACACGCTAATCATTTCCGACTCCCTGTTCAAATCGCCAATTATACTTAATGAGGATATACATTTTAATAAGGATACGCTTTTCATCATTGCTAAAACGCCTATTATCATCAGAAGTGATTCTGCATATAAAGGCAGTGCTGTGTCTATTAAACCCATCAGTAAGTATGTGTTTTTAGAGAACATCACATTTGAAAACTTCCATACGGCCATATTATCCCAAAACAATGTACTGCAGCTAAAGAATGTACGGTTCAACAACTGTGTTAATTCCATAGAAGCTACTTATAATTTGCCTCAGAACATGTATATCCAGGGAAAAATACCTGCCAGTTCTTTTAAAACAGATTCATTACCAACCACTGGAAGTCATTAGTATGGAGAGCAGGAAAATAGAACGTGCTTTTATTATACTGATAACCATAGTGTTAGGATCATTATTCTTTACACTTTTCAATACCTTACAGCGCAATTTTGCCGACGTGGGTGTCCGTTTGGACAATGGAACCATGATGAACCTGAATGCTAAAAATCCAGGTGAACTCATAAAAACCTTACTTGAAAAGGGGTACTATTTTGAAGACAAAAAAGACGTAAACCTAATAGAACAAACTGTTGCAAAAGGGGTTAAGTCTTTTAAAGAGCCGCTTGATAATGTTGGGGAGCTGAATAAAAGCAAATTCTTTGTTGAGGCGGATTATGCTTTTGCCTCTGGAGGACAAAATTTCAAAAAAAGAGCTAGCGACTCGCGCGCATTACTTGGGTATACCGGCGGCGACTCTTTGCGTTTTACCCAGGAAAGAAACCGGCCTCCTCAGTTACCTGCTCAAACCGACCTTAAACTAGGGGTCCATAGCATATCGGGTAAGATTATAGATACTGCCAATAAAGCCGTATCCGGCGTTCTGATAAAACTACAAATGATAGTTCCTCAGGACAGTGCCTATGTTGATGATGAGGTAGAAGTAAAATCAGCGGGATTAACATCATATGTCCGAACAGATGCCAACGGGAATTTTGCATTTTTAAATTTACCTGAAGACAAAGCCTTTGAGCTGTTACCCCTAAAACCCGGCTTTCAATTCGGAAGATCACAGGGCATACAGGAACTTCAAAAAGATGCTTCGTTTACGTTTAAGCAAACACAACATACTATCCGGCTTTTTTCTGCAAGGGATTTTAAAATCTTAAAGAAAGAAAAATCGCTGATAGTACGTACTCCTGATGAATTTAATAAATGGTTCTGGATCATTACCGGAAGTTTTTTTGCAGGATTTTTCCTGTTACATTTCCTGCTAAGCGTTAAGTTTCCTCAGGCAGATCAGCTTATTTTACCCATCATTATGCTAATGACGGGGTTCTCGTTTATAGCCTTACTCAGTTTACAGGATCCATTACGAGATCGTTTTTTAGCAAAAGATACCCTTGTTTTTTTTGGCATGGGCGTTTTCGCCATCATTATATTAATGCTCATTAAATTCCGGAAGTTTAATGTCGACTCCAGGTTTTACCGGATGCTTGTGCTTAATAAAAACTCAGGAAAAGCAAACGGGTGGCAATGGGCGGGGCTGGCACTGGCGCTACTGGCCTTAACCATCATTTTCGGAAATGGCCCCGAGGGCAGTGGTGTAAAAGTAAACCTGTTTGGTGTACAACCCAGTGAGATCGTAAAATATGCCATCATTTTATTTCTTGCAGGCTTTTTTGCCAGTAACGAGCGTTTTATCACCGAATACCGCAGCTGGCAAAAAAGATGGTATTTCTTCTCATTCGCACTTGTGGCAATGGGCATCGCTATCCTGATGTACCTGGTTCTGGGTGATCTGGGCCCTGCAATGGTGGTGTGTTTTACATTTATCATACTGTTTTCTTTCTCGCGTGGCGATTTCATGATGATGCTCATTGCCATCATTACTTACACATTGACTGTCTGGTTTTTGAACATCTGGATAGCCAGTCTGGTTACCGTTGTATTGATGGGCCTGGCCATGCTGATCAATAAAAAACAGACCAGCGAATCGGCAATAATGGTCATCATGATCATCGCAGGTTTCTTATTGATAGATCAGGTTCCTTATCTCGACAAACTCATCCCGGGACCTGTTAACCGGCTTACAGAACGTAAATCTATATGGCAAGACCCATGGAATAACGAAGTCTATGGCGGAGACCAGGTAGCAAACGGCATTTGGGCTATGTCTGGTGGTGGCTTAACCGGTCAGGGTGTAGGCGAAGGTTTTGCCAAAACAATACCAGAGGCACACACCGACATGATATTGCCAGCCATAGGCGAAGAATTCGGGTGGACAGGTATAGTGAGCATATTTGTGTTGTTCCTGATTTTCTTAAACAGGTCAATAATTATAGGCCGGCAAACGGGCACTCCATTTCTATTTTATCTCTGCGCAGGTATTGGGATAAGTATGTTTGTGCAGTTCCTGCTCATTGCCGGTGGTTCTACAGGAGCATTGCCCCTATCAGGTGTTGCATTGCCGTTTATCAGCTATGGTGGGTCATCACTGGTAGCAAATATGATGGCAGCCGGCATTTTGCTTTCCGTTTCTTTAATCAGAGGCACAGATGTACAGATGGCATTTATTACCAAACAGCAAGATAAGAACCTTGTACCGGCACTTTTATCTGCCAGCATCGCCGTTCTTCTGTTAACCATCACCATATCAAGATATATTGCCAATAATAAAAAATGGGTAGTACAGCCATCGCTTGTAGCCGATAGAAGTGGTTTACGCATGTTTAGCTATAATCCCCGCATTGCAATTTTAATGAACAAATTAGAAGCGGGCCAGTTATACGACAGAAAAGGAAGGGTTCTTGCAACAAGTAATCCTGACTTTGTCAGGAAACAGGCAGACACGTTAAGAACATCTGGCATTAGCTATAATCTCGATTCGGCCATGCATAAACGGGTCGACAGGTATTATCCTTTCGAAGAGCAAACCTTTTTCTGGATAGGTGATGCAAACACGGGAGTATTTAACGGTAGCACAAACGGGTATTTTGCCGAGTATGAACATGCAGCAGAGCTTAGAGGCTTCCATACACCTATTACCTCCTTCAATACAAAAGCGAATAAATACCGTGAAGACCGCTTTCTGCCAAGAGGCGTAAAAGAGATGACGGTAAGCAAAAGAGATTATGCCGCCCTGGCTCCTTTATTACTGGCAGGAATCAACAGCAATGAGGTTGAATCGTTCAAAAAAAGAAACAGAGATGTTAAGCTCACTATAGATGCACGTTTACAGTCAACCATCCAGCATTCTGTTGGTTTGGATACCTCACTAAGAAAAAGCAGGGTTTCCGTGGTAATCATGGAAGATTCAACTGGCGATGTACTCGCTTCATCAGTTTACCCCTTACCTCCGGTTAAGGATTGGGAGCTGTTAAACATGACTACCAACGAACAGAACAAGCTTTCCGGCTGGTATACCAATGCAGATCTTGGGTTTACCTACGCAACACAGCCAGGCTCTACCGCTAAGGTTTTAACAGCAATGGCTGCCTTTAACAAACTGGGCATTAATGCAGCCAAAAGATTTTTTACAGTAAGTTCCTATGAAAGGATCAGAACCAAAGGTATAGAACCGGATGAAACAGGAAATATTACATTGGAGCGTGCAATTGTAAACTCAAACAATGTTTATTTTATTAAATTAGCTAATGAAGAGCATTTGCAGGAAAACATGGCCGCTTTATATATGAAAACCGGAATGTTCCTTAGAGGCGTTGGTGGTTATTACTTTGATAAGGACACCAGTAATGCAAAACAAGAGAACAAGTGGATGAATCTTTGGCGTAAAACTGAGTTTAATACTAAACCGAGATACGATCCTTCAAATATACGTCGCACCAGGGCTAAAGGTATTTCCGGAATGGCCTGGGGGCAAGGCGAGCTAATTGCTACCCCCGCCTCTGTTGCAAGGCTTATATCCGGAGTGGCTAATAAGGGCACATTAGTTGCTAATCGTTATGTTTTAAAGATCAGCGATTCTACAACTAAAGTTAAACCAGGTATTAAGTTGGCCAATGATCCGCAATACGCGGCTTTGCTTACAGATTATATGCTTAAGCAGAGTGCCAATAAGCGGTATACATTGGGCATTACTGTAGCAGGTAAAACAGGAACACCAGAAAGGATCTGGAAAAAAGAGCGAATTAATGACGGCTGGTATGTGTTCTTTGCGCCCAAAAAATCAGGTCCCGGTCACGTTGTTGTTTGTATTCGTATAGAATCTACCAGGGGCTCAAGTAAAGCGGTACAACTTGCCGGAAAACACGTTGTACCAGCATTATTGGATCTTGGATATATCAAAGATTTTAAACCGCCTGTTGCAAAACCTGTTATAAAAGAAAACATAGTAGTAAAAAAAGATAGCATCAACTAGTTAAAGAAAGGATAAAACATGTTTAACCTATTTAGTAAAAATACCTCAGAAAAGCCACAGGATGTTAAAGCCATCAGGGAGGCTATACTTGTTTTCATTAAGCAGGAACTACAAAAAATGGAAGGCGGAGAAGGAAAACACATTAAAGGTTTCCAGCTCTACATTGCCTGTATACCTGTAGAAAAATACATGTATGAATCGGCGGTTTTTGCCGAAGAGGAGAATCATTTCAAAAATGAGGTACAAAGAATAGCTGATGATTTTGCAATAGACCTTCCCAAAACCTGGACAATGGAAAATGTTTTTGTGGATGAGCTACCTCAGCAAGCCATAAGAATGCCTAATCTGGAAGTGGCCCTTTACATAAAAACACCTGAACATGCAGCAGTACAAAAATCAGGAACAGCATACATAAGAATTTTAAGTGGTGAGGCCGAGAAAGCCGAATATACCCTCTCTTCTTCTGATGGCAAGATTAATATTGGCAGGGAAAAACAGGCACAGGATAGCGACGGCTTTATCAGGGTTAATAACATTGCCTTTCCAGATTCCAGCACAAATGAATGCAACAAATACATAAGCAGGCAACATGCCCATATAGAATGGAATAATGATGCTGCAGCTTTTATGCTTTTTGCTGATGATGGTGGTGTGCCTCCCCGAAATAAAGTAAAAATAAGGTCTGTAAAGGAGCATAATTCTGTAAAACTTACCTTCACAGAACTGGGGCACGCACTACAAGAAGGAGATCAGATAATTTTAGGAGAATCAGCTGTTTTAGAATTCAGTTATCATTCTAATCAGTAATTATAAACAAATGGCAAAAGTATTTACTATAACAGAAGGATTGGAAAATATGGGTGCATTACGCACCGGCGGACAAGGATCTGTATATAAGGGTAAGAGAATGGGCGCCATTCTTTCGGCTGTAAAACTATTGCCTACACCTATCCACGCAGAGAACACTGAGGACAAGAATTTCAGGGATTTCCAGAACGAAGTAGAAAAACTAAAAAAAGTTAATGAAGATCCAAGTCCCAATGTGGTCAAAATATTAAACTCAGGCCTTACCGAAAGCGGCTCTCTTCCTTTTATAGAAATGGAATACATAGAGGGCCCTGATCTGGAAGACTTGCTGAAACCACCACATAGTCCGATATTTACCATAAGAGAAACCATCAAGCTGGCCGATCACCTGGCCAATGCCCTTGCGCATTGCCATAAAGTAGGTGTTAAACATGGCGATATTAAAAGTAACAATATCAAATTCAATACGGATACTGGCAACTATATACTGCTTGATTTTGGTTTGGCGGTAATGTCTGATGAACAGCGTCGTTCCAGTTTACGTCATGCAGGTGCAGTAGAGTTTATGGCTCCTGAGCAGCACGATGGCAAAATGCTTTTTCAGTCCGATATTTACAGTTACGGCATTATTCTTTATGAACTTTTAGCCGGAACGGTCCCCTTTCCGTTGATCAATAAAACAGAAACATCCCGAAATATGGTGATGCTTTCACATATCGAAAAGCAGATCCCTGATGTGATGGAGCTCCGTAAAAACCGCTTACCGGTAGAATGGTCAGAAGAAAAGAAAGCTCATGAAATGATGGCTCCGGCCTGGTTACTTCAGATTATTGAAAAATGCCTAGAGAAAGATCCGGAGAAAAGATTCCACGACGGAGTTGGCCTGTATGAAGCGGTTAGCAATAGCAATCAGGACATCCTTAACAACGAACAGGTTACAACAATAATAAATGAACTGAAAGCCGAGAATGAACGACTAACCAATTTGGTTCAGAAGTACGAAAAAGGAGGCAAAGCAAAAGCATTTCTTATTGGCGGAATTATATTATTTATTTGTTTAGCTACATTTGGAATAAATTTGGTCTTAAATCAACGTAAGGGTACTGAAACAGACAGCACTAACGTTGTAAGTAAACCAATACAGCCAGTAAAAAGCAGTTCAAAAACTGAACCTGGCAAGAAAGTTACAACAGTGAATCCGGATACCTTACAAACTGTTCCGGCGGCTAAAAAGGATACGATCAAACCAAAAACGACTAAAAAAACAAAGGACGGATTGATTAATGATGTTCCTGAATTTTAATAAAACAACAAAGACACTATGAGCAAAGTATTTACCATAACAGAAGGATTAGAGAACATGGGCGCCCTACGTACAGGTGGGCAGGGTTCTGTTTACAAGGGTAAAAGAATGGGTGCCATTATTACTGCGGTAAAGATATTGCCAACTCCTATTCATACTGAAAATACGGACGATAGAAATTTCAGGAATTTTAAGAATGAAGTTGAAAAACTAAAAAAGGTAAATGAAGTACCAAATCCAAATGTAGTTAAGATCCTTAATTCGGGCTTAACCGAAAGTGGCTCTTTCCCATTTATTGAAATGGAATACATCGAAGGGCCAGATTTGGAAGAACTGCTTAAATCACCACACGCTCCAATTTTTACGATCAGAGAGACCATTAAACTTGCCGAACAGCTGGCAAATGCCCTTACGCATTGTCATAGAGTTGGGGTTAAGCATGGCGATATAAAAAGCAATAATGTAAAATTTAATACGGATACAGGGAATTACATCCTGCTCGACTTTGGCCTGGCAATCATGTCCGACGAGCAGCGCCGCAGCAGTGTGCGACATGCAGGTGCAGTTGAGTTTATGGCTCCGGAACAGCATGACGGCGAAATGTTCTTCCAAACCGACGTGTATAGCTATGGTATAATACTCTATGAGCTTCTGGCCGGTACTGTTCCTTTCCCATTGATCAACAAAGGAGAATCAGCGCGTAACTCGGTAATGCTTGCCCATATGGAAAAGCAGGTGCCCGACATATTAGCACTGCGAAGAGCTCAATTGCCGGAAAACTGGTCTGACGACGTGAAGGCACGAGAAATGAATGTACCTGCATGGCTGCTTGATGTGATCAGGAAATGTTTAGAGAAGCGACCTGAAAACAGATTCTCTAATGGAATGGAATTGCAGGATGCCGTATTGCACCATAGCCATAGTAATGTATCTGCAACTGCTGCAAAACCAGCGGCCACAGTAGCAAGCGCAGTTACTGCAGCACCCTCATCAGGAGTTCGTGTTGCAAAGCCAGTATTTGTTTTAATGATCATGGCCATTTTAATGCTGGGTATTCTTTCAGCATATGCTTTGTTTTTTAAAAATCTTGAACCGAAAAAAGATCTGGTTACCGATTCCAGCAGTATAGTCCATCAAGACACCACCCATCAGGCAGAAGAAATAATTCCTGACACCACCGAGGAAATCAAACCTATTATTTTAGATACCGCGGCACAACAAACCAACCAGGATAGCTTAAAAAAAGAGTTTGAACGCCAAACTGCAGCAAATACACCTAAGCCTACTCCTCCTCCTGTTACACAACCTAAAGAAGGACCAGAGGAACCTGTTATATTTAGTGAGGGCAAAAAATACAGAGTCCCTAAAACCACACTCTATTTTCATGATTCTCCAAATAACGATGCGCCAAGAAAAGGTATTTTAGGACTATGGGTCAAATCAAAATTTGAGGTAATTGATGAACAGGGCAACTTTATCTATGTTACACTTACCGATAGTGATGGGCAGGTTACAAAAGGCTGGTTAAAAAAATCAGACCTGAAGGAAGTTCCACAATAAATGCTTAAATTTCATTACCAAATATTAAGCATACCGTTGTATGGCAAGAACTACACCGCTTTCCGTCAATTACACTGTACTTAAGAGTGCACTGGATCAACGTTTCCTTATACTTAACTCATCCGTTAATAAAATAATATTTATTAGCCTGGTTACTGTAATCAGCTTGCTTTTCATGTACACCTTTGTGCCTTTTAACATCAACAGGTGGTATGAGGATGCAAGCAAATTTGACTTGTTCAAAATCTTTAGCATCTTTTCACTTGCCGGAACATTCACACTCCTGCTCACCCAATTTGGATTGCGGAAATGGCTGCGTATCGAATACCTTACCTACGGGCAATATTTCTTCTGGTTTCTTGGTGAAATACTGATCTTAACCTTTGGCATTATGGGTTGCGACTGGCTGCTCAACAATCATCCCGACCTGTCTGTAAGCAATTATCTCGACACGTTCAATTATACCATACTTATTGCCATCCCCCCTTATGTAATTTCATTACTGATTTTATTTGGCGCACAGCAATACAAACTGGCACACAACCTTTCATTGGTAGCAACAGAACACAAAGCACTTTCAGATAACCTGCTGATCGGAGATGAGAACGGAAAAATCATATTAACCCTTCACCCGAACAATGTATTGTTCTTTAAATCTGAAGACAACTATGTAGATGTTCATTACCTATTGGGTGGTGAAGTTAAAACAGAGCTTATCCGTACCACATTAAAAAAGATTGAGTCAACCTGCAGTTATTCCGGTTTAATAAGGGTACACAGGTCATATACCATCAATATAAAAACCGTTTCTTCTTCAAAGAAAACACATAAAGGCTATGTGCTTCAGTTCGATCCATTGCCCGACTTGCAGATTCCTGTTTCAGCATCACATCAAAAACAATTTGAGCAATACCTCAGCAGTACTTCTTCTACGTTCCCATTCACCCCATTATAGCCCTATTTCGTCCCAAACACGTTCTAATCATTGTATGCAGATGGTTTTGCAATCTATATTGCACTAACCAAAACCAAACACAATGAAAGTAACCAGACTATTTTTATTGATCCCTTTTCACTTTTTATTTGCCAACCTAAACGCTCAGGTTATCAAAGGAACGATTAAAAACAGCGCCACACAGGAGGCCGCACCGGCTGTATCCATTCATGTAAAGAATTCTTCGGAAGGAACTTATTCTGATGACAGGGGCAGGTTTCAACTGACCATTAAAAAGAAATTACCCATCGTACTTGTCATCTCTTCTATCGGTTTTGAAACTAAAGAAGTTGATGTGCAAAGTACCTCTGCCGCGCTCGATATCACCATTAACCCCACATCTATACTTGGGCAAGAGGTAGTGGTTTCGGCCAGTAGGGTGGTACAAAAAAAGCTCTCCTCTCCGGTAACCATAGAGCAGCTCAGCAGTAAAGACATCAGCAATTCCCCTCAGCTAAACTACATGGATATGATCCAGGGTTTAAAAGGAGTTGATGTAACCGTTTCCAGTATTGGCTTTACCAGCATCTCTACAAGAGGGTTTAACACCAGCGGAAATACCAATTTCACACAAATTGTAGATGGGATGGACAACCAGGCGCCGGGGCTCAATTTCCCCCTGGGTTCGGCCATCAGCTTAACTCAGCTTGATGTTGACAACATTGAAGTACTCTCGGGTGCATCATCTGCACTTTACGGTTCAAGAGGCTTAAATGGCACCATGGTAATGACCGGTAAAGACCCATTTAAATACCAGGGCTTAAGCGTGCTGATTACACAAGGAGTAAACCACGTTAAAAACAGCGGCAGTTATGACCCTGTAGGCGCATCACCATATTATGACTGGGCAATCCGCTATGCCACAAAGATCAACGAGAAACTGGCTTTTAAAATTAATTCTCAATATACACAGGCAAACGATTGGGTAGCTACCGACAGCACCAATAAAAATGGCCCTGGCAGCAGGTTTACAGATCCAAATTATAATGGCGTAAACTATTATGGTGGAGCTACAAGTACAGATATTAATCCGTTCTTAGAGGGAGCATTAGCGGGCGATCCTTCCCTGGCTCCCCTTATTGAACCTTTACTGGCCAAACCTAATTACGTAGCCAGAACAGGATATCCGGAGTATGGATATCTGGATAACAAGGCAAAATTATTCAAAGTAAATGCCGAGTTCAGGTATAAAATAAATCCCAAACTAGAGGCAATCATGTCGGGCACATACGGTACAGGAAACATCGTATACACCAACGATACCCGCTACCAGCTTAAGGCCTTTAAAGTTGGCCAATACCGCGCAGAATTAAAAAGCGACAATTGGTTTGTCCGCGCATATACCACTTCAGAAAATTCCGGAAGAACCATAATTGCCGGCCCAACCGCTCAGTACATCAACGAAGGATGGAAAACGAGTTATGATGGTGCTACAGGAGGATGGTATCCGGAATATACCGGTGCTTTACTCGCTTCCCTTGCCGGAGGGGCCAGCTTAAATGATGCACATTTAGCTGCCCGGGCATTTGCAGATCAGGGTCGCGCACAATTAGGCACCCCGGAATTCAACGCCCTTAAAGAAAAGATTTCCAATACACCTATTTCCGAAGGAGGCACCTTATTTCTTGACCGCAGTAAGCTCTACAATGCAGAGGCTCAATACAATTTTACCGATAAGGTTAAGTTCATGAGTGTAATTGCCGGCGTTAACTGGCGCCTATACAGCCTGAACAGTAAAAACACATTATTCCCTGATAAGGATAAACCAATCAATGTAAAAGAATACAGTGCCTACATTCAACTGGCAAAAAAACTGGCAGCCGACAGGTTAAGTCTAAGCACCTCTTTCCGGTACGACAAGAACACACTTTTCTCTTCTCCTAAAGTAACCTCAAGAGCATCAGCAGTGTATGAGCCCGTTAAAGAAAACTTTATCCGCTTCTCTTATCAAAATGCGTATAGCTTTCCATCAAACATTCAGGCATTGCAAAACACACTTAACGGATATAACAGCTACTCCTCAGGAGGCTCTTCTTTGCTGCTAAACGACAATTACCATTTCAATCAGTTTCCGCCATATACACTTGAAAGTGTATCCGCTTATCAGCAATCAGGCGATGCCTCCGTATTAAAGAAATTTGAATACAATGACATTAAACCGCAATCTGTAAATGCCTTTGAGCTTGGTTATGCAGCTTTAATTGGCAAAAGAGTAATGTTTGATGTATTGGGCTATTTCTCTACCTGGAAAAACTTTATCGGCTACGCCAATGTGGCAAATACTCCGGGAACCGATGATGTAACTGCTTTTAAAGATCATAGTACATATGTACAGTACAATATTGCTTTTAATGGCGGACAAACCGTAAACACTTATGGCTACGCTGCCAGTGTAAGTGTAGACCTGTCGCATAACTTTTTGGCTAAGGTCAACTACTTTTCAGACAACATTAAGAACAAAAACAACAGCCAGGTAAACAACTTTAACACGCCTCATTACCACGTTAACATGGAATTTGGCAACAGCGGTTTCGGCAAAAAGCAAGAATGGTCGTTTGGCACTACCCTACGTTACAAGCCCGGCTATTTCTATGTTGTTTCGGGTGGCTTAGCTGAGGGCAGGGTTCCCAGTTCAGCAGTTATAGATGCCCAGGTAAGCTACAAACTTATCAAAGCACGTTCCGGCATAAGGCTGGGTGCTACAAACATTACCAACAAATACTATTCAACCGGCGTTGCCAACCCAAATATTGGCGCGGTCTATTATGTAACTTATGCATATAATATCCTTTAATATGAAAACCATCCCATCATTACTAATTGCCCTTCTTGTTACCCTTTCTTTGTTTTCCTGCACAGGAAACAAATCAACGCAAGCGGGAAACTACAAAACCAGGTTAACCTTTAAACCTGGCGAAGAACAGAAAATTGCCGAAGCTTTCCTGTCGATAAAAGACAGCACACAAATTTTATTGAAGCAGGGCACCTATAAATTCGACAACCTGAGCATTGCACAGGTGAACCACATCATGATACAGGGCGAAGGACATGACAAAACTATTCTCGACTTTAAAGAACAAAGCCAGGGCGGAGAAGGCATTAGGGTAACAGATGTAAAAGGCTTTGTGATTGATGGAATGACCATTCGTGATTCTAAAGGCGATCTGCTAAAGATTAACAAGAGCCGGGATGTTACCATTACCAACCTGCATGCAGTTTGGAGTAAAGCCGACTCAACCAGCGGTGGCTATGCCATTTACCCTGTAATGTGTAAAAATGTATTGATAGAAAACTGTTATACAGAGGGCTCATCAGATGCAGGCATTTATGTTGGTCAAACGGATAGTGCAGTGGTAAGAAAATGTAAAGCAGCAAAAAATGTTGCAGGCTGTGAAATCGAAAACACATCTAATGCCCAGGTTTACGACAATGAATTTTATAACAACACCGCGGGCTTTCTGGTATTCGACTTACCGGATCTTTCAAAGAAAGGCGGCCATGTTAAAGCCTACAACAATTACATCCACGATAATAATTTCAGAAACTTTGCAAAGGCAGGCAGCTTTGGCACCTCATGGGGTGTGGGTAATGCCTCACCCGGAAGCGGTATTATTATATTGGCGGCATCAGATATTGAGATTTATAACAACCGGATCATTAACAACAATTCATCCTCAATAACCATTGCTTCGGGCTTTGCAGTTGATGAAAAAGCTGCCGAGAAAATAAACGACAATTACTTTCCCATTTCAAAAAACATCAATATTCACAACAATACTATTGAAATGGGCCCCGCCTTTCCGCAGCCAGCCTATGAGCACCGTATTGGAAAAATATTAGTAGCCGTTGAACAGCAGTTAAATGCCAGTGATCCGGCAAGAAAAAACAAACGTATCCCTTTCATTATGTACGATGGCATCTCGAGCAATATCTTAACCAAGGGTACAGCAGTTAATCCGGATTCTATTTGCATAAAGCAAACGGGCGACAACCTATTTGTAAATGCCGACTTTTTAAACATCAGCAATCCTAAAAACTGGAAACCAAACACAAACATTACCCCTTATATCTGCAAGTAAAAATCAGTATCAATGCGTAAAACTTATCTTTTGGGGTTTCTCCTCCTTTTCAGTATTTCACTTTCCATTTTAAGTGAGCAGGGTTGTAAAAACAAAACCGGCCAGGCTGTGCAAAACAGTGGCTTTGTATTTAAAGAAAAACTATCTGATTATGGTTTCTTTAAAAACAAACTAAAGGATCTTGATCCCAATGAAGGGGTTTTGCATTATGATATCAGTACCGCTCTCTTTACAGATTATGCCGTTAAAGACCGCTTCATTGTTTTACCAAAAGGTACTGCAATGAAGTACACGGCACAGGGTGCGCTTGAATTCCCTGACTCAACCATCATCGTTAAAAACTTTGCTTATACCAATGTCAATCATCAGAAAATAATGATCGAAACAAGGCTACTGGTTAAAGACCCTTCCGATAAGAACTGGAAGGTGATGAATTATCTGTGGAACAAAGAACAAACAGAGGCCATCAAACACATTACCGGAGCAAAAATCCCGATTATCTTATTGGATAATGATGGCAATAAACTCTTTACAAATTACCAGGTACCAAACACCAATGATTGCAAGCGTTGCCACATTAAAAATGATGTGTTAATCCCTATTGGTCCAAAAGCCAGAAACCTTAACATTACCCTTGTCGGACAAAGTACCAATCAACTTAAGGCATGGGCAGCAAAAGGAGTACTTAAAGGATTGCCAGATACGGGAACGGTTGCTCAATTACCGAACTGGGCCGATGCTAAGCATTACAGTCTGGAACAACGCGCAAGAGCATACCTTGATATAAACTGTGCCCACTGTCATACCAAAGGAGGCGACGCCTATAATACAGGTCTGTTTCTAGAATATGAGCAAACCAACCCCAATCATTTAGGGATCAGAAAAGCCCCGGTTTCGGCCGGAGGTGGAGCTGGCGGGCTTAATTATGATATTATACCTGGCGATGCTACCCATTCTATTTTAGCTTACAGAATGAATAGCACAGAGCCGGGCACTGCTATGCCTGAGCTTGCAAGGACTCTTCCTCATAAAGAAGGAATTAAATTGATCAGGGAATGGATAAACAGTTTAAAATAAAAAAGAACAGCCGTATATTTCTTCCGACTGTTCTAACCTAATTCACAAAACTCCCTAAGTTTATGAATGCTGTGCATCCATCCAGATCAACACAGCACTCAGCCTAAATAGTGTTAAACCAAATTGGTATGGCCAGATCAGGGCTAACCATTCCCTGATCCTTATTAACTAACAATCCGCAAGGGTGGCGGAAGGATCTTTATTACAGTTTCTCCTTCAATGCCTCATAGGTCTTTTTATAATCCGCATTATCGGATTCCTTTTCAACAAGCTTTTTACTCCATGCCAATGCTTTGGCAAGCTCCTCTTTGTCTGCACTATACTCTAATACAAAGTTGGCATTGGTATTTATGGTAGCCAGGTTGGCTGTATCTTCATATTTCTCGGTGTAGTTTACAATTGCTGAGGCAAAAGCTTTCCAGTCCTTACCGTAGTAAAAAAACAGTTTCGCTCTGGTAACAGTCCGGTCGGCAGTTGTGGCATCATGCTTTGCGTTACCGATGCGGCTATTGTTTTCCAGTCAGGGATTTTGTCTTTGGCTTTAGCAGCCTCAACAGCCGGGTTAATAATTGCATCGGCAATGGCTTTATCTTTTTATTTAATATCTGTGGCGTCAGATGATTTTGGGGCGGCAGTTACCACTTTACTCAGCTCATCAATTGCACTCAATTTCAAATACAACTATGAACTGGTCCGAATTTCCGAAGTCAATTATGAGCTCTTCCTCAGGTCAAGGAACCTCGAGGTAAAAATGCTTGGCATACTGGCCAACCTTGGAGATGGCAACCCTAGTAAAGGAAATACGAGCCAGCTTAGAGCCTAAGAAATAAACAAAGTATGACATCAGTCAGCATAGGCGACTAGTCCGCTATCATACGATTTGGCCGTATCCAGTAATAGCAATAAGGATTGTATATCGCTATCATTAACAGTATGCTTTTGAATATTCACCCTGATTTGCCGTATTAAAGATGTGTCCCATCTAAAGTCCGAATGGTAGTCAAACCTTTCAGGAATGATCTTCTTTACTTTTAGTCTGTCAAAAATTTGATCATCTATACTGCCTATTAATTTACATTCCTCTTCTTCTGGATAGTTCGGCATATTCTGATTATCGGCTAATAAATAGAAATCTAACATACAGAACTTATTTTTCGATATACAAATATTAACTATTTTAAAATCAATTAATTACAAAGAATAAGCAACAAAAGAATAACTGAGTAATTGATATTGCTTACCTCTATTGGGTAGGAAATTGAACTGTTCCTGTTCACTCTAACTGATCCAGTAGACTTGAGTTGAACAGCAAACCCTCTCTGAAGTTCATGCCTAATCTCAAAATATCGGGTATCAAAAAGCAACGACAATTTGTTTCTTGAGATAGTCTCAAGATCCTCACCGCGGCTGGATAGAGGCAATTTAATGCTACCACAAGTTTCCGACTTATCAAAATTTGGCTTTGTCATTTAGAGAGGTTTTTAATTCGAATATACAAGTGCTAAGTGTTTTTTGTTAAATGATCCAAAATTGGCGGTTCAAGTATTTTTCAATCTCAATAAACCTTCCGGTAATCCTTAATCTTCTATAATTGCTTTAAGATTATCAGAAAGGTAATGATCAAAGAGATTGTTTGTTTAAAGATACATAATTGAATTATTTAAAATTCCTTCCCCCATAAAAGGTTCCCTTTGGAACTTCCCCGGGAACCGTTGTAAGTACTGGCAAATCCTCTTGCTCCCGCTGCACCAATTTACCCATCAGTTTAGTCAAATCCACGCATTTGCTCACAATGACATGAACCACCTCTCCTTCCCGCTGCAAACGCCCCTCCACCATCAACAGCCTGGAATGCAAAATCTCTTTCCGGTAGGTATCAAAAAACTTTTCAAATACCACCAGATTGCTAAAGCCAGTCTCATCCTCAATGGTAATAAAACATACCCCACCGGCAGTTCCCGGTCGTTGTCGAACCAGCACGAGCCCGGCAACCTTCACCAATTGTCCGTTCTGCGCCTCCTTATTGATCTGATGGCAGGACAAGATGCGCAGCATCTCCAGTTGTGATCGCACAAAGCTCACCGGGTGTGCTTTTAACGATAAGCCTACGGTAGCATAATCCTGAACCACATGTTCTCCTTTGCTCATCAACGGCAATTCCACCTGTGCCTCCAACATACTTTCTGAGGGTTGCCCTTTAAAAATCACCACTGGCATATCCTGCAAGGCAGAAACCTCCCATAATGCTTTTCTGCGGTCCAACCCAATCGAGCGGAAAGCATCAGCATCTGCCAGTCTTTCCAGTGTATTAATCGCTATTCCTGCATCACGTAAGGCCGTAACTGTCCTGTACTCATTTCCCCTGCAATTCACCAAAACATCCATCTCCTCCTGCCCTAAACCTTTAATCTGCCGGAAACCCAAACGGATCGCACAATACTTCCCTGATTTTTCTTCCAGCAAATTATCCCATGTAGAATAATTGATATCAACTGGCCGAACCTCCACACCATGTTTTTGTGCATCAATTACAATCTGCGCAGGCTGGTAAAAGCCCATTGGCATACTATTGAGCAAGGCTGTAGCGAAGGCATCCGGATAGTAGTGTTTCAGCCAGCAGGACACATAAACCAGCAAAGCAAAACTTGCCGCATGACTTTCGGGGAAACCATAACTCCCAAAACCCTCCAACTGCCTGAAAATCCGTTTGGCAAACTCCTCGGTATATCCCTTTTTCATCATCCCCTCGACCAGCCTCTGTTCATACAAATTAACCGTTCCGGTATACTTAAAAGTGGCCATACTGCGACGCAGTCCATCTGCTTCGGCGGGTGTAAATCCTGCGGCTACAATGGCAATTTTCATTGCCTGTTCCTGAAATAGCGGCACACCATAGGTTCTTTCTAAAATTTCTTTTAATTCAGCGGAAGGGTATTCTACAAGTTCATCACCATTACGTCTCCTCAAATAAGGATGCACCATATCTCCCTGTATGGGGCCAGGCCTGACAATGGCAACCTCAATCACCAAATCATAAAAACATTTGGGCCTTAACCTGGGCAGCATGGACATCTGTGCCCTGCTTTCAATCTGGAATACCCCCAGTGTATCCGCAGCACTAATCATATCATAGACCTCCGGATCATCCTGAGGGATATTGGCCAGGGTCAGATCTAAACCATAATGCGCTTTGCACAAGTCAAAAGCCTTGCGGATACAAGTCAGCATACCCAAAGCCAATACATCCACTTTCAGAAAACCCAAAGCATCAATATCGTCCTTGTTCCACTCAATATTCGTACGGTCTTCCATACGCGCATTCAGGATCGGACAGAGATCAGTCAGCTTCCCATTGGTCACCACAAAACCACCGGTATGCTGGCCCAATTGTCTGGGGAAACCCATCATCTGCGCGGTCAGTTGCAAGGTCTTCATCAAATGCGGATCCCGGGGATTCAAATCCTGTTCAGTCACACGCTTGCCCTCAAACCATTCGTCTGTAAACTCCCATACTGAACTGGATAACCTGTTAATGGTATCCACAGATAAACCCATGGCCTTGCCCACATCTCGCAAAGCACCTTTCTGGTGCAGCTGTGTTACCGTCGCCACAATCGCTGCACGGTCACGGCCATACTTGGTATAAATGTACTGCATGATTTCCTCCCGACGTTCATGCTCAAAGTCCACATCAATATCGGGCGGTTCATTCCTGTCCGAAGAAATAAAACGCTCAAAAAGCAAGTCGAACTTCATAGGGTCTACTGAGGTTACACCCAGACAGAAACAAATTGCTGAATTGGCCGCTGATCCCCTTCCCTGGCATAAAATGCCTCGGCTTCTCGCTTCGCGGACAATGTCTTCCACAAAAAGGAAGTAATTCGCATAATCCATCTTCCGCACAAAGTCCATTTCATGGGCAATCATGTTCAATACTTTTTCCGGGATAACCTCCCCATAAAATGCATGTGCGCCTTTAAAACACAGGTATTCCAGCTCTTCCAATGGCGAACGACCGCTTTTGTTGATCTCCTCCGGATATACATATTTCAGTTCATCCAGTGCGAAAGCACATGCCTCAGTGATGTGCATCGTATTGCGGATCGCTTCGGGATAATTACGGAACAAGCGGTGCATTTCGGCAATCGGTTTCATATAACGTTCCGCATTCTGATGCAACCTGAAACCAGCCTCCTTGATGGTACACTTTTCTCTCACACAGGTCAGCACATCCTGTAATTCCCTTCTGGAAGGATTGTGGTAATGCACATCACCGGTGGCTACAACAGGTATTCCAAACCTAGCAGATAACTGCTGGATGCGAAAGATCAACTTATCATCATTACCCAGGTACGTACGTGTTGCAGAAAGGTATAACTGCTTACCCAAAGCTTCCCCATATTCCTCAAAATCCTTAACAAAGGAATCCTCAAAATTGAAATGACGGTTCAGCACACCAGGCATCACAACGGTAAACAACATCCCTTCAGCGTGTTCATAAACATCCGCCTTATTCAAATGGCAGGAACCTTTTTCCGCACGCAGATTCCCAACCGTTAATAAAGCCGAAAGTCTGCAATAAGCATCTTTGTCCGTAGGATAAGCCAGTAAACTTGGCCCATCCAGTAAATCCAGGCGACAGGCGGGAATGATCTGAATGTTTTTTTCTTTAGCTGCAGCGTGTGCACGAACAATGCCTGCCACCGTATTGCGATCAGTAATGGCTACCTTTTTATAGCCGAAAGCAGCTGCCTGATCCACCAGTTCATGGGGATGGGAAGCCCCCCTTAGAAAGCTGAAATTAGAAGTCACCTGTAATTCACTGTATTCCATATCTCATTCTTCATGCAAAAAAACCATGTATAAACCATTGGTACCGCTGCTCGCCCCCATAGTGACCCGAACGGAACAGCCAGTAACGCTGTCCCAGTTCATCTTCCACCTGGTAATAATCCCTGTGCTCTCCTACATCTAACCACCACTCCCGTTCTATGCGCTCAGGACCATCGGCCTTCACCACAACATGCCTGATGCCCATATAAATAAAAAACTTTGGCGGATGATCGGGTATCAAGGCCATTACTTCGATTGGGACAGGTTTACTCAACAATTCTGTTGGGCGCGGTCTGTCAATATGCCATTGGGCTATCGGTTTTTCAGTAATGGAAACTGCCCGGTTCGCAGATCGTTCCGGCCAATAGCGAGCTGCAGGGACATAACGATGAATCACATCAGGCCCCATTTTACCGGTTACCCTGTCCAGCAGCTGGATCACACTCTGATCATCCAGTCCGGGCTTACCCGCCCAAAGCGCTTCTTGTCCGGGTAAAATATCATCCACTTTAGGCGCTTCCAACACAAACAGTTCAATGCCCAGGGCCGGGCGGATCTGATCGATCTTCAACTCGAAAAGTTTAAACAAATGACTGACGCTACAGGTTGCCCCGCTGGTTCCTATAGAAACTTGTACCACCTTGCCATCAATACGATAACAAGTCAGCACCCCTGTCCTTAAGCCCTTGCCCTCATTTTGCAGTCGCAGACACAAATGCTCCAGTAATCGGCTGATCGCCACTTCAATGCCAATGCGGGTTTTAATCGGCTCCAGACAAGGCAAGCGTTCCTGAAAAAGAACAGGCACCTGCAAAGGAGTAATCAACTCATCAACTGTACCCAAAGCCTGCCCCAAACGGGCCAAAAAATCCTCTCCGAAACGCCTGCGCAGCACCGAGCGCGGCATACCTATAAAACTCCTGATCCGGTAAAAACCAAGCTTGCTCAGCTTAGCCAGTGTATTTTCCGGTAAACGCAAGGCTTCTGGCGGCAACGCAAGCAGGGCTTCTGTATGCGTCCCGGGTGCAATCAAAGGAGTTACTTTTCCAAAACGAGCTATTGCCCATGCGGCACCGGCAGTATCAGCCATCGCCACACGAACCGTATAACCCTTGCTTTTTAACCTGGATACGATTTCTTTCAGGTATTCCCGTTCCCCGCCCCAAAGGTGGGTACAGCCACTTACATCCAGGAACAACCCATCTACCGAAAAATCATCGGCCATCACCACGGGTGAATAACGCACACACCACTCTCCAAGTCCTTTCAGCAATATGGTAGTGCGCCCGGCTTTATCATCCAAAACCTCCAGTCCCGGGCAAAGGGCCTTGGCATCAGCTGCACGCATTCCTATCTCAATTCCCTGCGAAGCAGCTAAAGGACTTGTCGCAGTAATCATATTGCGCCCATGATCGGGCGCTGCGAAAACAAAAGGAATGTCACAAAGTTCCGGCCGGCGGATCAGCTGCCAGTCTGCCAGCAAATGACGGAACCATATCGAAACATAACGCTTTTGCATTTTTTAGCCGTTTAACCAATTTGTCTTTCCTCTTGATCGTACCATGCTGCTGTTTTCAAGGCTGGAAGTACTTCCACAAAACGATCTCCTCCCCATTCCATGATCCAGCTTCCCGGATTTCCATTACGGACTTTGGTCAGCTCCACCTTCCAGCGAGGGAAACCCACACCAGGCATTTCATCCTCGGTTACACTGGGTACCGGGCTGATCTTCCAGCGCGCTGAAGCCACCGTACTTACGGCCTTACGGGCGTCTTTACGTAAAATAAAACCCGTCACACCAGAACCTTCCACCGCAAGCTGGAGTCTACGGGATTCAATCAAACTCAGTTCATTCAACTCCGCCACCACAGCAGCAAGACCTTCACATTTTAAAGCCTCCTCCATAATCCAGAGCACATCTTTTTCCCTGGTAACATCCATAAAAATGATCCGCTCGGGTTCTACGTTGAACAGACAAAGGGAAACCGGGAATAACTTTCTTGCAGTACTGATCCATACACAAGCAGCGCCATCCTTCATCAATACCGAAAGCAAGCCACCGATAAAACCATCGCTCGCTGCCGCATGTTCGGGCAGCACCGTAATAAATTCATGAATGGCCTTTTTCGGAAAAACCCCGTTTGGAAATACGTTTTCCAGCTCACCAAGGCCAATCGCCTCAGCAGCTTCTTTACCTTGCAGTTTAAAGCCCTGCCACAGCAGAATATCCTGTTGTAATTTACTAACCAATTCCTGTTTTGCGTTCATGATGTTATCCCCTTTCTTGAATCATTGTATTAGCAATGCAAATGAACAAACAAATATAATACTAAAAATATTAGTATTATAAATAAAATAAGAAAGAATTTTTACGCTCGATTTTTCTCGCTAAAATCCTAAAACTCCCGTCATCTCCTTTGGTTAACCAAAGGAGATGACGAGGCAGGGCGATGAAGGGAAGGGCAAGGACGACGTTTACTGTACCAACACCGGACATAATAGTGTGATTGCTAAGGCCAGCTTGAAGACAGCGTCGAGGCAGCATCGACATTCCTTCGGAAAAAGGTACCTGTTTTCCGAAAGAATCCTATCGCAGTCCTTAATTTGCCTTGATTCAGTCGAGACCCAGGTACTAGCATTAACATATTGAGTGCTATACAAAAGGAGATTAATTGAAAAATTTATTAATAAAAAAAAGTCCTGTATCATAATTATGATACAGGACTTTTTTCATCCTCACGTCATCCCGAACGAAGAGAGAGATCTCTTGGACTACGCCTAAACAAGGGATCTCTCTCTTCGTTCGGGATGACGGAGAAGAGTAATGACGGTCAAGGGTGATATCCGTCTGTCCCTACTTCACTACCATTTCTTTTTTGCTAACCGTATGTGCGCTGAAATACCCCAGGGCATCATTGCTAATATTTGAAGGCGGGTTACCTGGAGTAACACCACCACCAGGACCATTCTGTGATTGCTGACTTAATGTATTCCAGTAAGTAAATACATTTTTATCTATACACTGCATCTCAACTTCTACGTTATCGCCTGTTTTCAGCTCATCGTCATCATCATTTTTCCCATTAAAAAACATCACACTCGGAACATTGTTTCCATCGGTAAAGCGATCATTTTCAGAATACACACTTCTCGATTGAAAACCATTCACTTTTAGCACAAACCGGTACTGATTGGCAATTCCGGCAGGATCTTTATAATGTACCTGTGCCTGCTTTTGCTTTTCGCTACCAAAATTAAATACTTTAACATCAAGCGAATCAATGCCTACAGAATCTGGCATGGTTGAAGAAGCAGTATAAAGCACATTATTTATATTTACTTTAAGGCTATATGTGCGGCCCGGTTCTCCTTTGAACGCACCAAAAGTATAGCTGCCGGGTGTGCTTTCGGTAAAGATCCATGAACTGCCCTGATCATCAGTTACATTTACTACGGCACCTTGAACAGCCGGGTAATCGTTAGGTTCAGTATAAGCAACCGATTGACTTATTTTAATGGTTTGCATCCCCAATTTATTGGTAATGTTGCCTTCTATCACCAACTGATTTGGAGAAGTATTAAGCTCAACGTCTATCACTTTTTCACATGAACATATGCTAAAGGATACTGCAAGTAACAGACTTAAATATTTGATTTTTCTTAACATCACTATTAAAATTTAAAGTTGTAAGTTACCGAAGGAATAATGCCAAAAAGGCTGGTTTGCACTGCTTCGGTACGTGTTGGATCATTTTCTTTATCGCGGAACTGGATAGAATAAGGGTTTTTGCGGTTCAATGCATTGTAAACACTGAATGTCCAGCTAGAACGGAATTTCTTGGTTTCCTTAGCCTTTAATGTTGCCCCTAAATCTAAACGGGAAGTATATGGCATTCTGTTGGCGTTTCTATCGGTATAATAATAAGTGGTAAGACCACCTACATTATATTTTCCGGCCGGATAGGTTACGGCATTACCAGTGCTGTAAATGTAATTAGCTGATACCGACCAGCGGCGACTAAGGTTGTACATGGCAACCAAAGCCAGGTCATGTGTACGGTCTTGCTTTGCATTATAATATTTGCCTTTATTGATTTCATCAAATTGCCTTTCGGTTTTTGAAAGGGTATAGCTCAACCAACCGGTAAGCTTGCCTTTGGTTTTTTTACCATAAAGCTCAAGTCCGTATGCCCTGCCCTTGCCATACAACAATTCAGATTCAACATCTTTATTAGCTGTTAGTTCAGCAGCATCTCTATAATCTATCTGATTTTGCAACCATTTATAATACACCTCGGCAGAAAATTCGTAAGCATTGCTTTCGCTATTTTTGAAAAACCCTAAAGCTACCTGATCTGCAATCTCGGGCTTAATGTTATTGCTGCTCATTACATATTGATCTGTTGGAGAGCTGGTGCCTGAATTGCTAAGGATATGGATATTTTGGGTATTTCGGTTGTATGATGCCTTTACAGAGTTTCGCTCATTTAAGGTGTAACTTGCCGAAAGACGCGGTTCTAAGTTGAAGTAATTTTTAACAAATTCACCGCTTTTATAGGTTGATGAGGAACTTACTTCTCCTGAACTGTCATATGTATTTATTGTACCGGGCCCCAAAAGGGAAAACTGGCTTAATCTTAAACCATATAATAAATTAAATTTATCGCCAATGGTCCATTCGTCTGAAGCGTATACAGCCATTTCTAATCCGTACCTGTTCTCTATAGAAAGAGGGTTGAAGCTCGAATTGGCCGATGCGGTAATGTCAGATGGTGCTATTCTATGGTGTGTGGCCTGCAATCCGAATCTTAGGATGTGGTTACTGGTATAATATTGCAGGTCTTCTTTAAAATTAAAATCTCTGATCAAGGATTTTACCTTGGCATTGCTATTTTCATCGAGCAGTTCTATGGCATAGTTGTACTTGTTATAGATCAAAGATGTATTTGAAAACAACCTGTTGTTAAATACATGGTTCCAACGGATAGTAGCTGTTGTATTGCCCCAATCGTTTGCAAAAAGGTCTTTGATACCAATATTATCCTGCCCAAAATAGCCTGAAAGAAACAGCGTATTCTTATCGTCAAACTTGTAATTCACCTTGGCATTAATGTCGTAAAAGTTTAACGTATTGTTCTTTAATGCCGAATCGCCCGAGGCTTTAAGCAAAAGATCTACATAGGTGCGTCGGGCGCTAATCATAAAAGAGCTTTTATTCTTAACGATTGGTCCTTCTGCTTTTATGCGTGAGGCGATGAGCCCTAGTCCACCTTCAAAGCCATATTCTTTATCATTACCATCCTGCATTTTAACATCAAGCACTGATGACAATCTGCCTCCATATTGCGATGGCATGCCACCTTTGTACAAACTTACGTCCTTTATGGCATCGGCATTAAAGGTTGAAAAGAAACCCAACAAGTGAGATGAATTATATACTGTGGCCTCGTCTAAAAGGATCAGGTTCTGATCGGCAGCTCCTCCTCGTACAAAAAAACCTGTATTGCCCTCTCCTCCTGCCTTTACTCCCGGTAAAAGCTGTATGGTTTTCAGAACATCCTTTTCGCCGAATAGAATAGGTACATTGTCAAGATCGGCCATATTGATCTTGTTGAGACCCATTTGAGGGCTCTTTACATTTTCATTTTTCCTTTCACTGGCACTTATTACTACCTCCTGCAAATCTGAAACGGCAGCAAGTTCTATATTTAGTTTTAAGGCCTTGTTTAAGGTGATTTTTTGAGTATTGCTCTGGTAGCCACTGTAGCTTACGATGAGGCTATACTCGCCTCCATCGGCTGTTAGGGAATAAAATCCGTATGCATTTGTAGCAATACCTGAATTTTGCGTGGCACTTTGCAATCTAACCGTTGCTCCAATCAAGGTTTCTCCGGTTGAAGCATCCCTTACCGTACCACTAATGGCGAAACGCTGCTGTGCAGATAAGAAGAATGGTACTGAAGTAATAGAAAATAAGAGGAAAAAGAGATATACTTTCATAGTGTTTTGGTAATTAACCGCAAAATTATCGTATTAGTATACCATCACCTCCAAAAAACTGATGAAACGGACAAAATAAGTAATGAAGTGTTCAAAAACTCCTTTGAATTGTAGGGAGTAACAATAATACAAAAAAGTGGTAATGACAATCGTCATCTCGAAAGAAGAGAGAGATCTCCTGAATAACACAGGCAAGAGACCTCTCCTATCGTCGAGATGACGACAGCTTTAAACATCTGTCATTGGTAATCTATTTCTAATCTTCCAACACGCCAAATTTCCCCATGTTGAAATCAGTGATCGCTTCTCTGATTTCTGCTTCAGTATTCATTACGAACGGTCCGTAGCTTACAATAGGTTCATTCAAAGGTTCCCCGCTTAACAACAAAACAACACTTTGCTGATTTGCTTTAATGTGAATCTCTTCGCCTTTATTTTCAAATAAAACAAAGCTATGTTCTCCAACTATTTCATCGTTCACCTGAACACTTCCGTTTACAACTAATAAAGCGGTATTGTGGCCGGCCGGAATACTGGTAGTCGTTTCGGCACCTTCATTCAATTTGATATCAAACAGGTTCACCGGACTATATGTTTCTGCAGAACCTGCAACACCATTGAAGTTTCCGGCAATTACATTTACCTCGCCACCATTGTCTGCAAGCTGCACTTTACCCATACCATCTTTAGTCAACTCCTGATAATGCGGAGCTGTTGATTTGTCCTTTTTAGGAAGGTTAACCCATAACTGAACCATTTCAAAAGGTCCTCCTTTTTTAGAGAAAGTCTCTTCATGATATTCTTTATGCAAGATTCCATTACCGGCAGTCATCCATTGTACGTCACCAGCATTGATTATTCCGCTACTTCCGGTACTATCGTGGTGTGCAACACTTCCTTTGTAAGCAATGGTTACTGTTTCGAAACCTTTATGTGGGTGAACACCAACACCTCTAAGGTGATCTGAAGGCCCAAAATCATATTCAGGATTAAAGTCCAATAGTAAAAACGGACTTATTCTCTCCTGCGGAATGCCAGCGCCCGGGATATAATTAAATACCCTAAACCCATCGCCAACCATATGCGGGCGATCAGAATTTATCACGATTTTTTCAATTAACTTTTTCATTTTAATTCTCCTTTTGATAGTATAACACAAAGTTATCCTAAATAGATGAGCTGTTAATTGATCTAGGATAAGAAGTATGGCCTGGTTATTTGACAGAAAAGTACCACACCCAACCTATAAAAAACAATTGAAGAGGGATGCGCTGCCACAAATAAGACATCCCTTTCCCATCAAACTTTGCAGTTTCATAGTTGATGCTATGCATTGAGGCATATATGTTTGCAGGCAAAAGAAGTATAAAGAAAATGATTAGGAAATACCCTGCATAAGGCCTAACTGCAGGGAACAACAGGGCTATTCCCAAAACAATTTCCATAATTCCAGTTAAAAATACGATGGAATCTTTAAATGGAATTACGGGTGGTATCATTAGGGCCATTCCTTTTGCATAAATGAAATGCCCTATTGCAGTGAAGCAGAGCATAACCAGCATTGCCAGATTGCCCCCGAATGTAAAATTCCAGTTTCCCGTTATAAATCTCGAGATAATCGAATACAATAAAAAAGTTATTAATAATATAAATAGGGGCTTCATTGTTCTTTGTTTTAATGTTCAACAAAGTTGCAGAATGATAGCTGCGAAAAAAATGACATATGTTAGTTTCGCACTTGAAGCTTACGGATCCGACTAAGGCTTTCGGGCTGAATCCCTAAATAGGAGGACAAATGTTTAACAGAAATATTCTGTATCAACTCAGGATTTTTACTTAAAAGTAACGCATACCGTTCTTCAGCAGTAAAAGCAAGAAGATCCATTTCCTTTCGCAAGCGTTTTACGTATTGAAATTCAGCCATTAAGCGGCCAATTCTTTCTCCTTCATGATCTTTTTTATAGAATTCCTGTAAGTGTCTATAAGGAATAGCAACTACTTCAGCCTCTTCTAAAAGCTCAATAAAAATAGGGCTTGGTTCTCTGCTAATGAAAGAGAGATAAGCGGTTACAAAATCGCCTTCAAATTGGAAATCTACGGTATAATCCCGGCCATCTTTCAAAAAGTAATTCCGGGTTGCACCTGCATTCAGAAAGTAGATATAATTTTCAGTCTGTCCTTCTCTGATTAGAAAATCGCCCTTTTTGAATGTTTTTAAAAGTAAACCGGAAGAAAAGGCATTCCACTTTTCATCAGTAAGCGCTACAAATCCAGAAATTGCCGACTTTATTTTATCGAAATTACAATTCATAGCTATAAAGATAGCTCTATTGAGTATTCAATGCATCCCGCAACTGTTTTTCTTTATCACCATTCCAGTAAGCACAATCCAACTGTAAAAAGACCGAAGTATAGGGAATGGTCTCATTTGTTTTAATGACCAGAACTTTAAACAGTTTCGATTCCGTATCCAATTTCCTGAATACGGAATCATGAAGCATCGTTTGAACAGTTTGATTGCCAAAAATTGTTTTTGATTCCTGTACAAACTGCTTAACCCCCTTGGCCTGACTTTCTGTAATAAAACCTAACTCCTTATCCTGATAGATAATCGGTTTAACATGGTTAGACAAATTGATTTGTGTAAGTACCTGTTTTAAAACAGGCAGCAAACCTTCATTAATATAAATGTATTCCATTCCCTGAGCATTTTGCTCTGGAAAGGCTTTATCGACAACAAGAATCCAATTCCTGTGACCCAGCATAGGCAGTTTCTGATTAAGTTGTTCTTTCCAGTTCTGATCCTTATTCGCAACATCTCCGTTTGTTTTGCTTGCAGGTTCCTGGCAACCAGACAAGATTACTGCTGTAGTAAACAATAAAACTGTAAGCAGTTTTTTAAACATATCATCTAATTTTTTCATGCTACTTATCTATCTATGAAAAGGTAATATTTAAACGCTCATTGGTTTTAACGCTGATCTTCTTATTGCTGGTAATCTGCAATTCGGCACCGTTCTGTTTAAATTGGACAGGAATATTTTGAGCGCCCAGCATTACGGAAACAGATTTTACAGTGCCTGAGCCTATTTTGTTAAAAGCCAGTTCCTGTAACTGCAACTCGCCATATTTCAGGTGTATGGTGTGTAATTGTTTAGCGCCTGTTTTTTTCTGTGTATAGCTGCCCCATCCATTAGCTGAAGTAAAGGGAGCTTTAAAATCCTCTGCTTTCCAGGCAGGCGCGAATTTGATATAACCTTTAGGGCCATGGTACTCAAAACCACATGCGTTAATAAAGGTCCCATAACTTGCCATAGCCCTTGCATAATGGTCGCTGCACTCTATCTCATTGAATGGGTTTCTTTTAGCTGCATGATACCTGTCGTGAATAAATCGTGTAAGAATCAGGCTCTCTTGTACCATACCTTCGGCCATCAGGTGTGCTGCAACCTGATGTTCAAATCCGCTCATACATTCGTGAAAGTACCCGAGTTGCCAGGTTACATTCTCTCCAAAAGGCTTAGGTTCGTTATGCGGATTGGTATTCATGACCATTCCACCCTCTCCTGGCAAGGCATATGGCCTGCCACCAACATGGGTTTTGATGTATGGGCCAACATCGGCAGTAAAGTTATATTTCCATAAGGCTTTTAGAGCAGCAATGGCTTTGTCTTTACTCAATACCCTTGGTAATCCTACCTGAAACGCCCAGCTTTGGCCGTATACCTGATCAATATGACAGGTATTATAGGAGCCCAGGTTTTTACGACCCTGAACCTTATCTGGCCGATGAATAAAGTATTCGCCATTAAACAGTTCTTGTTCCATATTCTTGCGACCGTTGGTTACATAGGTTTCACAAGTCTGTGCAAATGCAGTGTCGTTCATTTCCTCTGCCATGGCCTGGCCTGCTCTTGCCGCAGCAATACAAAGACCAACAATCCATGCAATTTCACCTTCCCATACTGCATCAAGGGTATTCTCCATTGGTGTATCCGTCATACCATCACCATTCTTATCCTGGTCTAACATGAACTGGGTTGCCTTTTTGATTTTTGGCCAGTTGGTTTGCAGAAAAGTATTGTTGGCACTCATTTGATGCTCACGGTAAAACCTGAGTACAGTGCCTGCTTGCCCGTCAATGGCCGGTCTGTTTTCGTTTTCTGCACGGAATATAATGGCGCCACTGTCTTCCTTAAACCCAACACCTAGATCTACACGGTGTCTCAGGTCGCGCTCCAGTTCAGGAAATATCCTGGCAACCGCTTGTGCATATTGCCATACGTGCGTACAGGTTCCGGCACAAGCACCAACGCCCTCCCAGCTCCAGAAGCGGCCGTCAGCAAAACGATAAGTATTTGCCGTTGCCAGTGTATCAATATTAATAAACGTGCGCTCCAGGAACCAGTGTGGAAGCGTAGCGTCATTCCATGTGGTACTCCACAACTCGGTTGTATTTGTTAGCTTTTCAAAATTTGATTGCAGGTATGCACTTACTGCACCGGCGTCCTTAAATCTGGTAGCGTAATGAAACCCTTGTTCTGCGTCCTTAACTATTTTCTTGAGGTTAACATTTGCATTGTTGAAATGCCAGCTGATTGAATAATCGGCTTTAAGAGATTTTCCGGGACTAACAGTCTCTCCAAATTCAATTCCTCCAACCAGTTTTTCAGGTGCATCTGCCGCTGCAGAACTGGTAGCCGCAGCATTGAAATGCTTGCCCGTAACCGGCCAGGGCTCAATAGCAGCATATGTTTTTCCTTTTGCTTTGTGCAAGGTAAAACACATGGTTCCGCTGTCTTGCGCATTTTTCAGATCATCAGTAAGGGCGTCAAACGAAGAGAAGATGCTGCTCGAGTTTTCAGCTGTTACCACCTCATTTTTCCTTTTTCCGGTATTTGGTTTTCCGCTTAACTTGTTAACCCCATTTTCCATCCAGCCCAATACAGAAACATTGATATTGCTGGTGGTGGTATTCTTTATTTCTATTCGTAAAATGGTTGCAGGCAAAGCCGAATTCTGCGCATCTAAAGGAATAAATGGTGAATACACCTTTAGGTATACTGAAACAGGGAAATCTTTACTGCTGTATTTTATGGTAGCTATTGGATAGGCTGGCTTAAATTCGATCTCATCCCAATGCTCTTCACTTAATTCTTTAATAAAGGTTTTGCCATTCACAACGGCCTTTACGGCAAAACCCTGCTCTAATACCCGTTTATTGTTGGCAATGGCCGGCTCAATGTAAGCCGAGCCATCTCTGGCACGGATCTTTCTTACTTCTGTTCCGTCATTCCAGTTCACGGTTTTAGGTTCTATCCCTTCTTGTGCACCTTCGAATGTTTCATTGTAAATTTGCCATAACCAGAGCCGTCCATCGCCACCTACATATACGGTTCCGGCGTGAAGGCCACCAACAGGCATTCCAATATATTTAAATTCATTTTTACTTTTATAATAAGCCGTCTCTTCGCCCCGGTTGTAAAGAGATTTGACCCATTGTGGATCTAAGCCTTTACTTTCGGGTATGTTGTGAAGAGGATAGTCTAACGCAAATATACTTTTACCCCATACCGGGAACTGTACCGCTGCCAGACTAGCCGTAAGCAGGCCGGCTTTTTTAATAAAATCTCTTCTATTGGATGGTTTATTGTGCATATTGATTTATCTGGTTCAATTAATTAAAACTAAACAGTTTATACCAGATAATTTTGAAATTGCCAAAATCGCTTAATACTATGGCAATTTCATTTTATGTTCTGTACACTGCCAGCCAGCTTTACCATTGGCATGCCTGCTGAATGCAAAACGCATCAATAATCCATTTGCTGCAATGAACAATATAATTGCCAGTATGGCGGCAACTTTTGTTAGTGAAACAAGGGTTGGATTTTTAGAAAACCCACCAAAAATATAACCGATGATAAATACCATACAAACACCAAAAAGTATTCGTATGAACATGATAATTGCGAATCCCATGATCTTAAATTTTAATTGTTAATGATTATTTGTTTTTACCTAATAATTCCTGGTTCTCTGTTTTACCCCAGTGTGGTTGAACACTTGATTGCTCCTTCTGAAGCAAGGCAAGGCTTCTGGTTGCCAACTGCTTGCCAGCCTCTTTATCGCCTCCCCACATTTTTGGGGTCTTATACATTTCCCAGGCTTTTACATAGATTGCTCTGGGGTTTTCAGGATTGAGTTCCTGTGCTTTTACACGGTATTGCTGAGAAAGGACTCCGTATTTTCTTCCATATGTCATTGGGTTGATGAACACCTTTGTACGGTAGACCATACTGAGCACGGTATACAGCTCTGAAAGCTCCTTTTTTTGCTTTACGGTATCGAGCAGTGATTTGGCCATTTGCACCTGCTCTTCTCCGCGGTTGCTAAAAGGCTCTATACTTTCGCCATCGTCCTGATTGATGAAACCTACTTTCGCATTGCAAAATGCGGCATAATAATAGGGCAGCCAATCTTTTTTCTGCTGGGCTGCAATCTGTAAAAATTCTTTCTCCAGCAGTTCAAAATCTTTGGCCTTAGTTGCCTGATCTAATTTAGTTACCGCATTTTGTAATGCATTTGGTTTTCCTTGTTCCTGTGCCGCTGAAGTAAAATAGAATGATACCAGGGCCAGAATAGCTAATACTAACTTTTTCATGTTATTGATTTTTAATGGTTAAAAAATATTTATAGATTTTTGTCGAGGAAATCGCTGGTGCGGTCTATCCCGAAGCTCATGAATATGCCTGCATAGAAAAATCGGGTGGCAGGCAGTGTTATGGGCACTTTATTGGTGCCATCCAGACTATAATTATATCCGAATACCTGCTTAGTGCCCAGTATATTATTTACCCCTACACTAAATCCGGAAACGGGCCTTTGCTTCCAGCTGCTGAAGATTGAAAAAAGGTGGGCAATCTGTAAGTTCATTACACTGTATGCTTTTGTTTTTCCCTGATCAAAGATCTTGCAGGCATTGTCATCAGCACTGTATCTGATATCATAATACGGCCTTCCTGTAGCAATTGCATAGGATACATTCACATAGGTATTGATGTCCTGAAAATTTTGTTTAATTGCAATGGTTGCCGTATGCGGCGTAGCAAAAGCAGGTTGCAAAGCAAATGGGTAATTGAGGTAATTGCGTTTGGTATCCAGGTAAGTATAAGTAACCCAGTAATCAAGATTTTTAATCGTTTTTTTATCCCTGAAAAACAACTCTACCCCCTGTGCATATCCACTTCCTTCATTATTAATAACAGGGATTGTTTTTACAAGATCGTTGTATTGCTTACGATAAGCCTCTATCCTGAGGAAACGGTTGTTTGCTTTTTTGGTATAGTTTAGCATGTAATGTGCTGCCCTTGAAAATTTCAGGTCAGTGCTCCGGTACAAGATTTCGTTCAATGGTTCCTGGTAAAAAATGCCGTAAGCCAGATTGAATTGTCCGCCGTCTTTTAAACGATATGCCAGACTTGCACGTGGTGCCACAACTGCCTTATTTAACAAAGAAGAGTACTCTATACGGGTTCCAATTTTTGCAGCCAGATTTTTTGCCAGGTAAATATCGCCCTCAACAAAAGCTGCCGATAGGTTGTCGATAATGGCAAGGGTACTATCGTTGGAAAAGCCCCTGTCCCGGTTATAAAAGTGCTCTGCTCCGAAACGCAGTGCCTGATTGTTTGAAAGTGTATTGGTAAATACTATTCTACCCTGCGCAAAGTTAGATCTGATTAATTTTTGGGCATTCTTATAATTTAGTGCGTCATCTTCTAGATTTACGGGCTGTCCATCGATGTTTAAAAGACCATTAATGGTATGATTCTCATTATAACTATAGACTAAACCTGCATCAACCTGCCATTTATCTGTTAAATAATCTTTATAGCTAAGGTTATTGTAGATGCTCTTTCCTTTTACCTGATAGCTGGATCTTAGTGCTGTGCTATCGATATCAGCATTACGCATACCAACATCACTGATGTCCCAGTTGGTATAAAACTTGAGCATTCCGGTTTTCCCTGTTTTTATTCTAAAATTCGCATCCCCCTCAATATATTCCGGCCCCCTAAAATAATCGGGTTTTTGTTTAACAATAGAATTATAAAATGTTGCATTGCTATAGCGCAGTGTAACACCATAGCTGCTTTTCTTATTGCGCGATAACTGTTGTATACCTGCATTGGAACTTGGCGGAAAAATGGCAAAATAGGCCGATGATTTTTCAGGGAGCTCATTGCTTTCGAGAATCAGGGCACTACTCATTGCCTGGCCATATAATGCGGAATAACCACCGGTACTAAAAAGTATACCCTTAAACAGAATCGGATTAACACGTGCATACTGCTGCACACCAGGCACCCTTGGATAGTTTGGATTTTTGAGCAGTGTACCATCAATAAACTGCTTAGTCTCGTCGCCTGTTCCGCCGCGGACAAACAAGCCATCCAAATCGCCGACTTGTTGTGCGCCCGGCAAGGACCGCAGGGCTAAGGATAAATCAGCCATGCTCCCGGCAACAGTAAAGGCATCCATTGCGGTAAGAGAGGCCCCTTTAGCCTTATCGCTTGCTTCAAAAGACCCGGCACTAATGGTTACTTCGTTCAGCGTTCTGGTATCTGGCTTTAAAACAATGTCCAGATAAAGGGATGAATCTAAGCTGATGTCTTTTTTGAACAGTTTATAACCTATTGAGGATACAGATAGCACTTGTTTTCCTTTTAAACCTTCAATACTGAATTTACCTGTGCTATCTGTTTTAGCTCCTTTATTTGAAGGGCTTAATAAAACACTTGCAAGTGGAATAGCATTTCCTTTATCACTTTTTACAGTTCCTGAAATCCGGTATTGGCCAAAGGCAAAAGAGAAGGCCGATACCAACAAAATTATGATTATGTATGTTGCGAAATTTGTTTTCATTGCCTGCGGGTTTTGTATAACTTACAGGCAAACTTATGCTGAAAACCAATGCAGTTTTTGGAGAGTAGACTACATCAGAAATTTTGTAGACGAGACCGGAGATTCTCTTTATAAAACTCACTTACCGGAATTTCTTTATTGCCAATACAGACAAAATCCCTTTTAACGGCGGTTATCTTTTGCACAACTACAAGCAAAGATTTATGGGTTCTTACAAAGGAATTTGCAGGAAGCTTTTCTTCCATTGCCTTCATGGTCATGCGGGTAAGCACCGGCTTATCGCTGGTCGACAAATGAATTTTGATGTAATCTTTTAACCCTTCTATATATTCAATATCTGCTACTACAATTTTAACAAGGGTATACTCTACATTTACAAAGAAGTCCTGAATCTCATTTACATCGTTGTTCTGATTATGCTGCAAACGGAACAATTCATTGGCGCGGTTACATGCTTTTAAAAAACGTTCGAAACTGAAGGGCTTTAACAGATAATCTACTACCTGCTGATTGAACCCCTCCAACGCATATTGTTCATAGGCTGTTACCAGGATCACCATTGGCGGATGCTGCAAGGATTGCAGGAACTGCAGTCCGCTTAGACCGGGCATTTGTATGTCCAGAAAAATGAGGTCCACCTGTTCGGTTTGTAAAACTTCATAGGCTTCGAGTGCATTTTTACAGGTTTTAATTAACTCTAAAAATGGCAGCTGCCGGATGTTATCTTCCAAAAGATCCCGAACCAGTTTTTCGTCATCAATGGCAATACATTTGATCATTTAAGCATTAAAGTTAAGGTAATATGGAACAAATTGTTTTCCGTTTTAATTTTTAAGTTATGCTTGCCTTTATAAAGCAGATCTAATCGGGATTTAACATTGGCCAGTCCGATGCCCGAATTTTCATCTTTACTGGAGTTGGGCTGATCATCAATCTGGTTCTCTACTTCAAATAGCAGCACATCATTTTTTACGGACGTACTTATGCTTATTTTAGGATACCCCTGGTGGGCGACACCATGTTTAAAAGCATTTTCGACAAAAGGGATGAGCAGCATTGGCTCAATGGAATAATCTCCATTTTCTATGCCAGGATCTACGTTGTAGTTGATTTCAACATCGTTACCAAAACGCAATTTCTGTAATTCTATATAGTTATTAAGATAAGAAACCTCTTTGCCCAGCGCTACCTTTTTCCCTTGTGTATCGTACAACATATAGCGCATGAGTTCAGAAAGCATGATCAGAGAAGGTTCCATTTGATCTGATTTCTTTCTGGCCAGCGATACCAGGTTGGTAAGCACATTGAACAGGAAATGTGGACTGATCTGAGAGCGCAGAAACTTTAATTCGGTAGACAGCTGTTCTGCTTCGATCTTTTGCTGTTTCCTGTCGGATATGATCTTATCAACTACCTTACGATAAACAATACTAATTACAAATATTCCGATAGAAGGTGCAAAGACAAATTTATAAGCCGACATGTCGTTTAGGACATCGGGGAACCACCATAAAAGCAGGTGGTATTTTAACTGAAAGGAACCGATTATAAGAATTGCCGATGCAATAATGTATAACCACCACCACCGCCGGTTTAGTAACCGGGGTATGAGGTAAAAGGCATTAAAATAAAATATAAAAAGATGAATAAAACCCGCAAGGGTAAAGAAAGGCCCTGGTATAGGCCCTATTTTATAATCGTGTTCTGCAGAGGAAACAAAATAAGGTAACAAGAGGATCATTCCCCAGACAAATACATGAAGGGCAATACTGATGTGCTGGAATTTAACAGATATTTTCATTAGCCTCTAGTAACAAATTACAAAGCTACTTATTCATACATGTAACGAAATAAAGAGTAGACGAAGCAGGCAATTGTAGCGACAACAGCCTGCTTTTACTATGGCACTAGCTTCTCAAGTGCCAGGCTTTAGGCTTGGCAAAAGCACGCAAACCCTGGTGGGATAAGGTAGCACCTATACCCGAATGTTTTCTGCCACTCCATGGCACGCCCGCACTTACCCTGTCGCAGCAATTCCAATATCCCGTACCGGAATCAATTTGCGAAAGAATGTGTTCTGCCCTATCTATGTTATCAGAATAAACGGAAGCTGTAAGCCCATAGGCCGTATCCTTCATCATCTCCAATGCTTCATCGTCATCCGCTACTTTCATAATTCCAATTATAGGCCCAAAGCTTTCTTCCTGCATCACCTTCATATCATTAGTTACATTGGTGAGAACAGTAGGTTCAAAATAATGCCCGATATGGCCTTTGCGTTTACCCCCCTGCAATAGAGTAGCTCCTTTTTCTATAGCATCTTCTACCTGATGCTTTAGTACATCAATTTGTTCCTTTCTGGTTAAAGCGCCTATATAAACTCCATCTTCTGTTGGTGGGCCCGATTTCCATGATTTTACTTCTTTTACAAAGGCGGCCACATAATCGTCATATACATTTTCATGCACGTAGATACGCTCTACCGCGCAACAGCTTTGTCCGTTGTTATAGAAGGCCCCATCAGCGGTACCCGCAGCTACTGCAACAATATCTTTTACATCATCTGCAACATAGAGCGGATCTTTACCGCCAAGCTCCAGCTGACAAGGAACCATCTTTTTGGCTACTCGTTCGTAAATGTGTTTTCCTGTTTTATAGGAACCGGTAAAGAAATAACCATCGAAATCCATATCTAATAAATGTTCTCCTGTTTCTTTAGCCCCGATAGCGATCTGAAAAACATTTTCAGGTACACCTGCTTTTTTAAGTAGGCGCTCAATTTCCAGTCCTGTTAAAGAAGCATATTCCGAAGGTTTATACATTACTGCATTTCCGGCAAGCAGGGCTGGCACAAATACGTTTACCCCAACCAGATATGGATAGTTCCAGGCCGATATGTTACAGATTACACCAAGCGGATCATAAGAGATCTTTTCTTTCAGTTCATCGGTATCAGTAACCCACTCATCTGAAAGGTATTTCTCTGCATTGCTAATCATCCATTGAATCCTTGTTCTGGCCCCGTTAAGTTCATTGCGCGATTGCTGTAAGGGCTTGCCTACCTCAGAAGTAAGTATTGCCGCAAGTTTTTCTTTTTCTAAATCCAGCAAATCGTAAAACCGATGGATAACGGCAATGCGTCCTTTTAATGATTGCTTTGCCCAGTGTTTTTGAGCAGCTTTAAGCAGGTTATATTTATTATCTAACGATGCCTTGTCGTTTTCTATTAATATGGTAATAATTTCCTCTGTAGCCGGATTTACAACATTCATCTTTTATGATTTTTTACTGCTTCTATAAACTGTTCTTTAACTTTTTGAGAGAGTGGGTTCGATTCCTTTTCTTTCATTCTTTCAGGATGCCATTGTACGCCTAGCATAAAAGCTTTGTCGGTTTTATCTTTAAATTCCAGGGCTTCAATGATACCGTCGTCGGTATCTGAATACGCACTAACCATTAAATTCTCACCAAGGTAATTCGGATTAATTCCCTGATGGTGGGCGCTGTTTACTTCTCCTTTTTCTACACCGGTTACGCTATACAGCAAGCTTTCCTTTTTAACATTTACGCCATGTACTTTGTCCTCAGCAACTTTTTTGTGGATTTGATTCACCTGCTCGCCATTGTCTTCAAATACTTTGCCCCCCTCAAGGATATTAACATATTGCATGCCCCGGCAGATTCCCAGAACAGGTACTTTGTGATCTTGTGAATAGGTATAAATCTGTAGTTCAAACTGATCTCTTTCGGGTAAAAACACATCCGGCTTATGTGGATAATCTTGTACCCCACCATACAATTCAGGAACTACGTCTATTCCCCCGGTTAAAACAAAGCCATCACATAACTGAAAATCGTAAATATTATCCTTTTGAAAAGAAAGCTCTATGAGTTCAATTTCATCTCCCAATTCCTGCGAGGTAAACCAATTCCAATAGTTCTGAAAATTGGTTTCGGTATAGCTTATTCCAATCTTTTTTTTCATTAGAATATCATTAAAGCGCCTTTAAATACAGTTGTTTAAAATCTTCGCGGCTTACCGGTTTAGGATTGTTAGGATGTGCAAAATCGGCAAGGGCGAGGTCTGCTAGTGTTTCTATATGTTCGGGTTTTACACCGATGTCTCTTAAATGATGCGGGATATTTACTTTAGTATTCAGTTCAAAAAGGTATTTTACCACCGCTTCGCCTGTTTCTTCTTTTAATTCAAGCGTCCGGGCTATCCTGCGGAATTTGTCTTCAAAGCCGGCAATATTAAATTCCATTCCGTATGGGATGTTTACCGCATTGGCCAAACCATGATGCGTATCGAGTAAGGAAGAAAGTGGATGTGCGAGAGAATGCACCACACCAAGTCCTTTTTGAAAAGCAATTGCGCCCATCATAGAGGCCATCAGCATTTTACTTCTGCTTTCCAGATCAGGTTTGTTTGTCGCTTTTTCGAGCGCGTCTTTTATTAACGAAATGCCCTCTAGTGCTATACCATCGCACAGCGGGTGCGGATTTTTTGCCAGAAACGCCTCCATATTGTGGGTAAGCGCATCCATACCTGTTGCTGCCGTTATAAATGGAGGTAAATCTATAGTAAGTACCGGATCAGCAAATACAATTTGTGCCATTAATTTTGGAGAGAACAGGATCTTTTTCTGATGTGTTTCATCATCAGCGATAATAGCACTTCTGCCTACTTCGCTTCCGGTTCCCGAGGTGGTTGGAATGGTAATAAAATGTGGGACATCGTTGGTAACGTAAACATCCCCACCAATCAGGTCATCGTATTTAAACAGATCCTCGCGGTGATTTACCCTTAACACAATTGCCCTGGCCACATCCAATGCTGCACCGCCACCAATACCAATAATGCTATCTCTGGAAGTATTATCCCACACATCGCCCCCTTTGTATACATCGCTTTTTACAGGGTTTTTGTGAATGTCGTTAAATACTTCTACTGAAATGTTATGCGCTTGTAAATCGGCTACAATGGCTTTAAAAAATGGCAATGAAGCTATGGTTGGATCGGTAACGATCATTGGCCGTTTTAATCCATTCTTTTGCAAATAGGCGGGCAATTCCTTTATAGCCCCAGCTCCGAAACGAATGGTGGTTGGGAAATTATACTGATATACTTTATCGAATGTCATATGTATGGTTACTATTAATCAAATTAATACCTGAGGTTAAATAATTTCAAAGTAGCGTTTAAGCTCCCAATCTGTTACTACTTTGGCGTACTGCTTCCATTCCCACTCTCTTGTTAACGTAAAATGCTCAACAAACTGATCGCCAAACAGCTCTTTTGCTACTGTTGATTGTTTCATTTTTTGGGTAGCTTCATAAAGGTTGGCCGGCAATACTCCGTTTGAAAGATCCCGGTAACCATTTCCTTCGGTAGCCTCCTTTTCCAGTTTCATTTTGTTTTTAACTCCATATAAACCCGCAGCAAGGCAGGCAGCCAAAGCCAGATATGGATTAGTATCGGAACCTACTACCCTTGTTTCCAGACGCGTTGCTTTTGCGTTGCAAGGCAATGCCCTTAAGGCAACCGTTCTGTTGTCGATACCCCAGGTTAGGGTAGTTGGGGCCCAGGCCCCTTCAACCAATCGTTTATAACTGTTAATGGTCGGAGCAATCATTGGCAATATTTGCGGCAAACAATGCAATTGCCCAGCTATATAGCTTTTCATCAGTTCACTCATTTTGTGCGGATCCTTTTCGTCGTAAAACAGGTTATGTTTCGAATCCTTATCCCACAAACTCTGATGAACATGTCCGCTGCAACCAGGAAGATGTTCAGTAATCTTTGCCATAAAGGTAGCCATAACCCCGTGCTTATAGGCAATTTCCTTGACCGCAGTTTTAAACAATACCGCCTGATCTGCCGCCTGTAAAACAGGCGCATATTTAATGGCTGCTTCGTAAACCCCTGGCCCGGTTTCTGTATGTAAGCCCTCTATAGGTATTCCGAATTTGCAAAGCAGATCAAAAAGATCTGTCATGTATTCATTTTTTAAGGTACTCCGTAAAATGGAGTAACCAAACATTCCAGGAGTTAAGGGTGTAAGGTTTTGATAGCCTTTTTGGTGTGCTGTTTCTGGTGTTTCTGCAAAATTGAACCATTCGAATTCTTGTGAAAAATAGGGTGAAAAGCCACTTTGTTCAGTATCTGCCAACACCTTACGCAGTAACTGCCGCGGACAGGTATATCCTGGTATTTCATCATCATCTACGAAGTCGCCCAGGAAAAAAGGAATATCATTTTCCCAGGGTATTTTACGGAATGTACTTAGGTCAAGCTTTACCAGTGCATCGGGATAGCCGGTATGCCAGCCTGTAAATTTCACATTATCGTAAGCTACATCACCCATATCCCACCCAAAAGTAACATCACAAAATCCTAATCTTCCTTCTGCTAAAGAAATGAACTTTTCGGCAGAGATATACTTGCCTCTTAAAACGCCATCAATATCGGCAACGGCGAGTTTTACTTTTCCTGACGGATGCTGCTTTACATATGCTAATATTTCTTGTGTTGTCATGCATGAGATGGTTTAAAGATTCTGTACAGCAAAAAGGTTACTATCAATATGGAGAAATAAATAAGTCCGAGTTTAAAATTGAAAATGAACATTGCAATAATAGATACAGTTGCAATGACGAGCGAGATAACCGGAAATGCCGGATAAAATGGAGCCCGAAAAGGTCTTGGCAGATCAGGTTCCCGCTTCCTCAGGATAACAATGGAAATCATGGAAATGATATATAATGTAAGTGCTCCAAAAACAGAGACAATGATGATCTCTGATGTTTTACCGGAAAGCAATGCCAGAATACCGATTACCATGTTTCCTATAAGCGCATTTGCCGGGGTATGGAATCTTGGAGATATTTTGCCGAGAAATGAGGGGATGTTATGTACCCTGCCCATTTCATAGGTTGATCTTCCGGCAGCAAGTATAAGTCCATGAAAAGAAGCTACCAGTCCGAATAAACCAACAGTAATTAGCAGGTGGTACATGAGGTGATTACTGCCTGTTATTTTTGCAAGGGCCAAAGGAAGCGGAGAATCTGATGTTTCTCCGCTTATTCCATTTTTATAAACTATTGCTTCCCATCCGGCGATGCCGGTAGCTGCAATAAAGATTAATACGCACAGTATAGCCAGTGTAAAGATGGCCCAGCCAAATCCTTTGCTGATGTCTTTTTGCGGGTTCTTGGTTTCTTCGGCCACATTAGCGATTCCCTCGATTCCCAAAAAGAACCAGATGGCAAATGGAATGGCTGCAAAAACGCCTCCCCATCCATTGGGCATTGCATTGTGGGTAAGGTTTGCTACCTCGAACTTTGGCAAAGCGATACCTGAAAACAAAAGCAATTCTCCTACGGCAAGAACAGTAATGATCACCTCAAAAGAGGCCGCAGCTTTTACACCATATACATTGAGCCCGGTAAACACGAAGTAAATGGCTATGGCACTGGTTAGTATGGGCACTTGCGGAAAAAATGCATTGAAATATGCACCAATTGCAAATGCAATGGCTGGCGGAGCAAGTATAAACTCTACAATCTGGGCAATACCGGCTATAAAGCCGATATTTTTGCCCATCGCTTTGTTTGCATAGTCAAATACCCCACCCGCCTTGGGGATAGCGCAGGCAAGTTCCGCATAGCTGAATGTAAAGGTTACATACATTACCATGATCACTATAGTGGCTATAGCCATCCCCCCTGTGCCGCCTTTTTCGAGACCCAGGTTCCATCCAAAATACATACCCGAAATGACATACCCTACTCCAAGCCCCCAGAGCATAAACGGGGTGAGTGTTTTTTTTAAACCTTTGTTTTCTGTCATTTGATGATTTCGGTTACATGATTATAAATATAAGATAATTACTACTTTAACAACCACATTTGCTGATTTGTATTATCATTACCTCCGTATTGAGATTGAACAGCTGCATCAAGGTTGTCTGAATTATAACTCAACTCATTAGATGGATATAACCAGCGTAACGGAAAGTTTGTAGATGGTGTATTTAAATTTGTTGTACTGTTTAAAGTAAATACAGGATATCCGGTTCTCCGGTTTTCGAACCAGGATTGATATTTACCTCCCTGTAAGAAATTGGCCAGATATTTTTGCGTGATGATCTGCTTAATCTGCTCCTCAGTTGACCCTGCAAGCGCAACTCCTGGCTTAGCCGGGAAGGCAAGTATATAAGCTGCATCCATTTTCATGTTGTGGTGATAATCGGCCAGATCAGGTGTATTTATTGCAACTGCGTTCATAGAATTTGTAATACCATCAGCGTAATAAACCTGTGCTGCTGTTCCTGTAATCCATCCGCGTACAGCAGCCTCTGCAAGCGCAAATTGCATATCCCAGCAACTAAATACACTAACCGGCTCAGCATTTACCAGTTGCACATAACGATTATTAAGGTCGGCATAATCTTTACCTACTCTTCTTGTTTGCAAGGCTGAAAAGGCATCAGAAGGTTCTACACCCGGATAAGCGTTATAATCAGACTGCGACACCCCTGCAGTAATTTTAACCGACGAAGGCTTAGCATAGTAAAACAACCTCCTGTCGTCGGTAGCTTTTAAAGGGGCTAGCAAAGTGTTTGTGAGCATGGTATAGTTCGATTTCACAAATGAGTTACCAGAACCAGCCGGCACATCAGACCATGGGTAATTCTGACCAGCAGTATTGTTATAAGCAAGTGCAAAATTATCTCTGTAATCGCGCATCAGCGGACGGTTTGCAACAATATCTTTGAAACGGTCAATAACCTTAAGATCTGCATCTGCTGTTTTTTTATAAAGATTAATTAGCACATGCAGCTCAAAACTATTGGTAAGCCTTCTCCACTTGTCGACGTTACCGGCATAGATAGGGTCACCTTCAAAGTTTGCACCTGTTGCAAACAACTGGTTTGCCTGATCAAGCTCATTCAGAATTCCCATAAAAACTGCTTTTTGAGTATCATATTTAGGCTGCAGCACATTAGTTTCTCCTTTTACGGCTTCTGCATAGGGGATATCTCCTACCTGCATTGTAGCCATAAAGAATTGCCATGCACGGATAAAATGTCCTAATCCCTGATATGATTTTTTAAGTGCATCGCTTGTAGCATAGTTTTCCATTGATGGAATATTCCGCAATAATGTAATGCGATCAAAATCGGTACGTCCGAGTCTGTTGTATTGAAAGCCTTCTTGACCCTCTCCCCAGGTTAGGTATTTGCCCAATAAAAAGGGCTGCATAAATCCTTTTGTAGAGCTGATGTCGCCACGGGTTACGTTCAGAATCATACCTGTTGCCAGCATGGCCGAATTTACCTGGGTTGTTTCATTTGGATTGGTATTGATGTCTTCAAACTTTTTACAACCGTTTGTTAGCGTTGCCAGTAAAGGCAAAATCAACATATATTTTATAATTCTTTTCATCTTGATTTAAGTTATTTATAAACGTAAAAGCTGCCTTACTAGAATCCTACTTTAAGATTGAAACCAATCATTCGTGATGAAGGAGAGTTCAGGTTTTCAGTATCTATATCCGGATCTGAAAATTTAAAGTCGGTTAACAGCAGTAAATTCTGACCTGTAACTGAAAATGATGCGCTCCGGGCACCGATTTTATTAGCCAGCTTTGCAGGGAAATTATACCCGAGTGAAACTTCACGAAGTTTGATGAAGGTTTCTTTTTGAATACCCATATCACCCCCTCTAAAAGATTGTGCAAAATCCTGATAACCTACTTGTACGTCGTTTGCTGCGTATTGTCTGGTATCGCTGGTAATGTTTCCATATTTGTCAAACTGCACTTCTCCAGACACTACTTTAACACCTTTACCTACATAGTTATTCAAACCGTTTACTACCTGGTCATAGCGATACTGGTTATCGGTTTCTGGGTTAGTACCGGTATCCCACATTTTATCGTATAGGTAGTTGTACATTAACCCTCCAATACGTCCGTCTATATTTACACCCAGATTCCAGTTTTTGTAGCGGAAATTATTAATAAAACCAATGCTAAAATCGGGATCTCCATAACCATATTTTTTATCATAATCGCTTTCAACAGGAAAGCCGTTGTTAAAAATTACGTTTCCACTTGGATCCCTCAACCAATATGAGCTGAGATAAGTATCTAACCTTTGACCTTTTTTAACCCATGGATTATCAGCTGACAAAACAGGATCAAGGTTAACATAATAGCGGTGCTGATTAGACCAGTTAACGGTAGTTTTCCACTCAAAGTCTTCATTTTTTACCACAGAACCGTCAACAGAAATTTCAAGACCTCTTCTGGCATATGTTTCTGCAGTGTTTACCAATATGGTAGCAAAGCCAGATGACCCTGGAATATCAGTATTTACCTGTCTGTTGTAATAGTACTTATCATAATATGCAACATCGAAATGTAGTCGTTTACCCAGTAAGTAGCCTGCTGCACCAACTTCCCAGGTGCGCTGTGTACTTGGCAGTAAATGCTCTCCGATCAGCTTTGATGGATAACTGGCAGAATTAAGTGTATTCCATGCTGAGGTAGTAGTGGAGAAAGTTTTATTAATTGCAAAAGGATCAAATGCGTTTTTAAAGAGTGTCCATGATCCACGTAGTTTAAACATATCAATCACAGTCGGCATTTTTACCAGCTCAGATACTACCACACTTGAGCCCAAAGATGGATAAAAGAAAGATCGCGATGATTCTGGCTGAGCTGAATTCCAGTCGTTCCTGCCCGTAGCATCAAAGAACACTGCATCGTTCCAGCTTACAGATGCCCGGCCGTAAAGACTGTTAATTTGCTGAGACCAATTTCTTCCAGGGGTAATTGTTACCGGCTCAACTGAACCTTTCAGAGAAAAATACCTAGGAGAAATTAATCCATTTTTAGTGGTAGCGGTAAAGCCATCATCTTTAAAATAATAAAGTGTACCACCGGCTAACCCCTCAAATGCCCATTTGCTAACTTTCTTATTAAAAGTAAGGATCAAATCGTTATTGGTAGAGAAACCTCTTGAATCACTTGTTTCATACATTCCTCTTGCATTCCATCCGCCACGTGTAGAGAAAATATTAGCTGTAGGGTTTTGTTTGGTATTTGTATTATTATAGTTATCATAACCTGAACGCAGCATCAGGTTAAAATCATTGTTGAACTTATAATTGGCAGTGACATTTGCATTTACTTTATTTTTGACCTCACCGTTAAGCTTTTCGTAAGCAATTAAGTATGGGTTATCATACCAATTGGTATACATCCAGTTCTGTGTTTTGTTAGGAACTACCCAGTAGTCTTTATAATCACGGATATCGTACTCTGTACCCGTCCACATGATAAGCTGGTATAAATACCCCTGATTTCCATATCCGCTACCCCACATTTGAGGCGTAGAACCACGACTAACACCAAAACGTCCCTCTACCCTAAAATGATCATTAACTATGATCTCACCACCAGAAGTAAGGTTCAGGAGATTAAGTTTCTGATTTGGAAACTGGCCTTTCTGGAAAATATGGTTTACCCCAATCCTGAAACTTCCATTCTCATTACTCTGTGCCAAAGAAATGTTATTACTGGCTATAATACCGGTATTCATAAAATTCTTCAGGTTATCCTTTCCTACCGATACTAAGGGGCGTCCATCTTCAAATTGTTTGGTTTCCGGGTTCCAATCTCTGGCTGTATTTCCTGCATCCAGTTTTGGACCCCAAACATAATCGTTATCAATTTCACCATTTTGACCACGACCGTATGAACTTTGTACTTTCGGAATTGCCAGATAACCCAATTGAAACATAGTATTACTATTTACATCAATTGAGAACCCCTTGGCTGCTGCTCCTTTTTTAGTAGTGATCATCAAAACACCACCTTTAGCACGTGAGCCATATAAAGCAGAAGCAGTCGATCCCTTTAACACATCCATACTTTCGATGTCATCGGTAGGCACATCACGTAAAGTCATGTTTGCATAAGGGACCCCATCAATAATTAACAATGCATCTTCACCTCTCAACTCTACTGTAGGTCTTGCATTAAATTCCGTAGAATTCTTAATTACCAAACCTGAAACCCGACCGGTTAAGGAAGTACCCAAGTCCACTCCTTTTACAGTTTGCAGTTCTTTTCCCCCAACTCTTTGCACAGCATAACCTAAAGCCTTTTCCTGTCTTTTAACCCCAAGGGCCGTTACAATCACTTCAGAAAGGCCCTGTAATTCGGCTTCAAGTACAATATTTATACTGGTAACACCTGCCTTTACCAATACCTCTTTGGGTTGATAGCCCAGATATTTTACCACCAATACATCTCCTTCTTTCGCATCTATCGAAAATTCACCGGAGATATTTGCAGAAGTTCCTTTTGAAGTTCCTTTAATCATAACAGTTGCTCCTGATAGCGGATTGCCTTCTGTATCTGAAATTTTCCCCTTAATGTTTATTTGCGCCTCGGCAGTAACAATAACCGATGCTGTTGAAATGGAATTTCTCTTAATTACAATGGTTTTGTTTATGATTTTATATGAAAACGGCCTGTTTTTAAATATCTGGTCCAGCGCTGTTTCCACACTTACATTCTTCAGCTCGATGCTGATTCGGCCTTCCTGTTTTATGAGTTTATTGTTATAAAAGAAGGTATAGCCACTTTGCTCTTTTATACTTTCGAACACATTATTTAGCGTAGTGTTTCTTTCGGAAAGTGTAATACTTTGCGAAAATCCCGTTGCGGAGACTTGAAGGCAACCTATGAAGATTAATAGTACAATTAGTTTCATTGCCAATAAATTCCTGGATGAGAATAACCACCTGAAAACAGATGCTTTCCTACATTGATTTAAATTCATACTTTTGAATGTTTGGTTAATTCATTAATTATTTAACAAGGTATTTTTTGAGATCGACCGGAACTTTGTTCCATTTCTAACTTAAGAAGTGGATCTATCCGGATCCTGTTGCAACCAGGGTCCGGTATTTTCTTCTCAGTTATACGGGTTAGGTATTTATTTTTCCATACAATACTGGTTTTAAGTTGTTTATTTAGTTACAATTAGTTTTTTTCCTTCAATTTTAAAGTGGACACCTCCAAATTCTAATATCTTAAGCACTTCTGATAATTTTACGTTGCGCGGGATATCGCCCATAAACTCATCATCAGTATGGTTTATCTCATATAATACATCTACATCATACCATCGCGATAGCTGACGCAACACAGATTGCAGGTCATCACCCTCGAAATGAAAATACCCCTTTTGCCATGCCATTACCTGATCAATATTGGCTTTACTGATTTTCAGGCTCATATCCTGATGTTCAACATTGGCCTGCTCTCCGGGTCTCAGGAAACGTGAAACTTTTTTATTCCTCCCGTTCAGTAATGATACTTTTACTGAACCCTCAAGCAAGGTTGTTTTGATGCTTGTTTCATCATCATAAGAATTAATATTAAAATGGGTTCCAAAAACTTCAACTTCCTGTTTATCTGTTATCACAATAAAAGGAAGCTTCTTATTCTTAAATACTTCGAAATAAGCTTCTCCGGTTAGTTCTACCCTTCGATAGGTCGCATTAGCAAAACTTGTTGGAAATTTTACGGAGGAGGCAGCATTTAGCCAAACTCTTGTACCATCAGGCAAATTCACTTGATATTGACCGCCCCTGGGTGTACTGATGGTATTATATGCCATCTCTTTTTTCCTGGATTCTATAACAGTATATACCAATTGCCCACTGGCATTTTTTGTTATTGCTACTCCAGCTTGTTTAGCAATCTGGCCGTTACCTGCATCTGTTAGCGAAATTTCAGTACCATCAGCTAAAGTAAGTATAGCCTTATTTCCACCGGGTTCCGCATCTTGTTTTGTGTAAACAGCGCGCAGATTAGCATTATTAAGATTGTGATTAACATAAGAATATAAGCCTATAGATAACGTAACCAATACAACAACCGCAGCAGTTAGTTTGAGCCACAACGGCTTTATTTTAATTTGCTTGTGGTGGTCCTCGTCAGCCTCAGAAATTCCACCTTCCTCATCCATCGCTCCCAAAAGATGTTCATCCAGTTTCCCATCTTTGGTTAACTGTACAAACAATTCCAACTCATCATCAGAGAGTTGTTTATTAATATATCGACTAACAAGTATTCTGTAAAATTCTTTATCTTCCATAGTGAGGGCCTTTCAAATACTAAGACAATATTTGAAGCGCCGAGGGTAGCTGGAAAAATTATTTTTTTGAACTTATTTTAACAGGATAACCAAAAGTACTCCTAAAGAGATACCCAGGTCCCTTTCAACAGAAGTCCTGAGAATTTTCATAGAAGCTACCATATGATTCTTTACGGCATTTCGGGAAATACCCAATGCCGTTGCTACCTCCTCGTAACTTTTGCCCTGCTCTCTGCATAGTTTAAAAACTTCTCTGCTTCGGGGAGATAATACCGCTAATGCTTTTTGAAGGTAGTCGTAATATTCTTTATTCAAAAGCTCGTCTTCAGTGGAGTTCCTTTCTTCAACAAAACTATTGACTATCTCTGACATAGCAACTTCAGAACGGAAGGCTTTTTTAAGGCTATTTAAGGTATGATTCCTGGCAACGATATGTAAATAGGCCTTTAGCGATTGGATATCTGCTAATTTTGATCTGCATTGCCAGACCTTTATAAATATTTCTTGTGTAAGATCTTCTGAAAGATCAGCAGAGTGAACAAACTTTTTAACAAAACCTAAAATTCCGGCACTGTACCTCTCATAGAATTCCGCAAAGGCGTACTCATCCCCAGAGACTAATTTGGCCCTGAGGTCTTGATCAGAAAGCATAGAATATGTGGTCATGGTTTGGCTTACGATACTAATTTACTAAAAATAAATTAATGTTACACAAATGTTACGGAATTAAAAAACCTTCATATTTTACTAGAAATAGATTTTTTGTCTGCTAAAACCATCAGGTAACGTCCTGAGAAGTAATTATTTAAAATTTATTTTCAAATAAAGAAACTTTTTGACAATATCATACGTTATAGTAGTGGTTTGTTTGGTTTAGGTTGATCTGTGGTGGATCAACCATCTTAAAACAGGGATAGCTTTATTGCTCATCCCTGTTCCTATTTTAAGACATACCATAATATTTTCTCTTTTTTTGCATTTACTGAACAGTGTTTATTATATTTGCATCAGTTAGCATTTTAGTATGTCAATAAAAGATAGAAAAGAAAGAGATAAGCTGGACAGGAGAAAGTTGATTATTGAATCGGCTACCAAACTCTTTTTGGAACAGGGTTATGAAAAAACTTCTATCCGCAACATTGCCGACGATATAGAATACAGTCCGGCAACAATCTATCTTTATTTCAAAGAGAAAGATGAAATCTTTTACGTAATCCACGAACAGGGATTCGATCTGTTAAACAAAGAATTTATAAACCATAACCAGATAACTGATCCATTTGAAAGGCTGGCTGAGCTAGGAAAAATATACCTGAATTTTGCGCTGACAAATCCGGACTATTATGATCTTATGTTCATCATGAGGGCCCCTTTAAGTGAAATTAAATGCCATAGCAAGTGGGAAGCCGGAGAGAATAGCTTCCAATACCTGCTTAATACGGTTACAGAATGCCTGGATAAAAAGCTTATTGTTGATGGTGACCCCATTATCGTTTCAATGTCTATATGGTCCTATGTTCATGGCCTTATTTCCTTATTTATAAGAGAGCGGCTGCAGTCGGTAAATATTGAAGGTGAACAAAATCCTAATCTTTTAGCCCAATCATTAGACTATTTTCTAAAAACACTTAAAGTGTAAAAAAAATTTACCTTAACATAAACAGTGTTTAGTAAATAACCAACGATTATTATTTTTCAAAAACAATGTAACAAATCAAAAAATATCAATTCTAATAAACAGTGTTCATTTTATAAACAACGATACGTCATGAATAGAAAAACAGCCTTAAAATCGTTAATACTATTAATCCTGGGGTGCTGGCTTCCCTTTAGTGTCTTCTCTCAAAGTCCTCTTCAGGGTTATATAGACGAGGCCCTCAAAAATAATCTTGGGATACAAAAACAAGATTTCGCTTTACAGCGAAGTCTTTACGCCCTAAAAGAAGCAAAGGGACTATTCCTTCCAGATGTAGAACTAAACACCTCCTACCTGACATCAGGAGGTGGACGCAAAATTGAAATCCCAATTGGCGACCTCCTAAATCCTGTGTACAGCACCTTAAACAGCTTAACAGGTTCGGGTAAATTCCCTCAGGTAGATAATGTGAGTCAGACTTTCAATCCGAACAATTATTACGATGCCAAAGTACATACCACCTTGCCTCTGTATAATGCGGAAATTATTTACAACAGCCGCATCAAAAAAGAACAGATCACTATGCAGCAGATAGAACTAAGGCTGTATAAACGCGAGCTGATAAAGCAGGTTAAACTTGCGTATTATGGATACGAACAATCGCTGCAGGCCATAAAAATTTTTGAAAACGGGATTGCATTGGCAAAAGAAAACCTGCGGATAAATCAATCAATGGTTAAAAATGGAAAAGCGATAAGAACAGTGGTGGCCCGTTCAGAAAATGAGCTTACAGGGCTTGAAACTCAACTTGAAAATGCCAGAACTGAGTCTCTGAACGCTGCCGCGTATTTCAATTTTCTACTCAATAAGCCGCTCAACAGTACCATTGAAATTAGTGAAAACGAGAATACGATTGTTGGATCAGATTCATCTTCTCATTCCGGAAAAAGAGAAGAACTTACCGCGCTGGAATCTTTAAATCAAATAAATACCCTCTCTGTAAAATTAACCAGGGTAGCAGTACTTCCAAAGCTATCCACATTTGTTGATGTAGGTGCTCAGGGTGATTTTTTAAAAGTAAACAAAGATGCGCCCTATTATCTTTTCGGAGTAACACTATCATGGCAAATATTTAATGGCAACAGAAATAAAAACAAAACTCAGCAGGCGCTTTTAGATTTAAAGTCCACCGAAACACAAACAGAACAGGCCTCGCAGCAACTGGAACTTGAGGTTATTACAGCTCAAAACAAACTGAACGCGGCGCTACAGGCTTTTAAAGCCTCAGTTAGCCAGTCGTCGTTATCTCTTCAATATTATAAAGACGAGCAACGTCTTTATAAAGAGGGTCAGGCGCTTTACCTGGAGTTATTGGATGCACAGACAAGATTGATAAATGATCAGCTAAAACAAAGTATTGCCTATCTGAATATGCTAACCAGAACAACCGAACTGGAAAGAGCAAAAGCAAGCTATATTCTTTAATCACCTTTAATTTAAAACAAAATGAAACATATAAATACACTCCCGATCTTCATATTTCTTGGCATTGCCGTAATTGGTTGCAGTGAACCAAAACCGGCACAAAAAACCGATAACTCAATTCCGGTAAAGGTAATTCCCTCAAATGCCCTTAATGAAAATGAACCGGTGGAAACTTCTGGTTTACTATCGTCAGAACAACAGAGTAATCTTTCTTTTAAAACCAGTGGAATCATAAACCGCATCCTTGTTAAGGAAGGTGATCATGTAAGCAATGGGCAAGTACTTGCCTCGCTAAACATGACAGAGGTAAATGCTCAGCTTAACCAGGCCGAAGAGGGATTTAATAAAGCAAAGCGGGATGCCCAAAGGACTGCCAATTTATTTAAGGACAGTGTTAGTACCAGGGAGCAATTGGAAAATACGCAAACGGCTTTGGCAATTGCCAAAAAAAGTTTGGACATAGCGCGGTTCAACGCTGTTCAATCGACCATAAGGGCAAATACAACTGGCGTTGTTCTTAAAAAACTCGCAAATGAAGGAGAACAGGTAGCCGGAGGAACCCCCATACTTTACATAGGTGGCGTTTCAAATAAAGATTGGATAGTTAAATGTGGTATTACCGATAAAGACAGATCAAGAATTAACGGAAAGGAGAAAGTTGAGTTAAACTTTGATGTCTTTCCTCAAACATTAACAGGAGTAGTAAAGTCCCTTGCCCAGGGCAGTGATGAAAGTTCCGGTTTATATCAGGCCGAAATAAGGCTCAATCCTACCGATGCCAAATTGATCTCAGGACTCTTTGCCAAAGTAAAGATCTATCCTTTTGGCAAAACAGACCTTTTGTCTGTTCCGGTAGATGCTTTAGTGGAAGGCAAAAACGACAGTGCTTACGTATTTACTTCTGTGAACAACAGAGCTGTAAAGAAAGCGGTGAAGGTTGCCTACTTAAAAGGCGACAAGGCATTTATCTCCTCTGGTTTATTAGCCACTGATCAGATAATAAGAGAAGGATCAGCCTATCTTACTAATGGTTCTTCAATTAAAATAATCAGATAGCCTAAATTATTTCAAAATGAAATTACCTGAATTTGCAGTAAAAAATTATCAGTTCACACTGATTGTTTTCGTGGCGGTGCTAGCTCTGGGAATATATTCCTTGTTCACCATGCCAAGAAGTGAAGATCCTGAAACCCATCCTCCGCAATTTACGGTAGTTGTAGTATATCCGGGAACTAATCCTAAGGATATGGAGCAACTGGTTGTTGACCCAATGGAAAAAAAGATCCACGAACTTGACGATATAAAACACATAACCACAGATATAAGCGATGGTCTTGCAGTTATGCAAATAATATATAAATATAGCTCTAACCCCGATGATAAGTATCAGGAGGTGGTGAGAGAAATTAACAGCTTAAGAAGTGAGCTACCTTCTGATATAGCAGATATACGGATCAACAAACAGATTCCATCGGATGTTAGTGTGTATCAGTTTGCTTTAGTGAGTGAAAACACCTCCAATGCCACGCTTAAAAAATATTCAAAAGAGCTAAAGGAACGACTCGAAAAAATACAGGCATTAAAAAGAGTTACCTACGCCGGCGTTCCTGAACATCAGGTAAATGTAAGGCTTAACATTCAAAAAATAGCTCAGGAAAAACTTACCCAGAATAATGTTATTGCTGCATTACAAAGTGAGAATGTTAACATTCCAGGTGGTAACATCAGTATGGGAAACAGAAAGCTTAATATTAAAACCAGCGGTAATTTTTCGAGCATAGATGAGGTTAAGAATACGGTAATCTTTAGTGCCCAGGGAAAAGTAGTTTACCTGAAAGACATAGCCGATGTTTCATTAGGCTATGAAGATGAAACACATATTACCCGCTTGAACGGCTACAGAAGCAGTTTTATAAATGCCAGCTTAAAAGATGGAGAGAACATTATATCTGTGCAGGAAAAAGTTGTCCCCTTATTAGCAGCATTTAAAAAGGATTTACCACCGGGTATTGACCTTGTAAAGGTTTTTGATCAGGCTAAAAGCGTAGATGTAAGGCTTTCGCATTTTACCAGAGATTTTGGTATCGCAATTTTATTGGTGTTGGTTACCTTACTGCCTCTGGGTACAAGGGCATCGGTTGTTGTGATGATCTCGATCCCGTTATCTCTTGCCATCGGGCTTACCCTGATGAATGCATTGGGTTATAACATCAATCAGCTAAGCATTGTAGGTATGATTGTAGCGCTGGGTATTCTGGTTGATGATAGTATTGTAGTGGTTGAAAATATTGAACGGTATCTGCGTATGGGCTACAGCAGAATAGAGGCTTCTATAAAGGCTACTTCTCAAATCGGCATTGCCGTTGTTGGCTGTACCATACTGCTTATATTTGCCTTTTTACCAATCGTTTTCTTACCCGAAGGAGCCGGGGATTTTATTAGAAGTTTACCGCTTTCTGTAATCACTACAATTTTTGCTTCTATGTTGGTATCGCTAACAGTAGTCCCTTTTTTAGCAAGCATCATTTTGAAACCGCACATGAGTGAGGAGGGAAATTTTCTGCTCAGGGCAATGAAAAAAGGAATTCATACAACTTATGGAGCGGTACTTAACAAAGCGCTGAAGAGACCATTAGTTACACTTATCATTATCGGAGGGATCTTTATTGCCTCACTTGGATTAGTTCCGGTTATAGGAAGCAGCCTGTTTCCAAAATCTGAGAAACCTATGTTTCTGGTGGATATAGAAACCCCGGAGGGAACCAATATAAATACCACAAATAAAGTAACAAGGTATGTGGAATCTGTATTGAAAAAAGTACCTGAAATAAGTTCATTTTCCAGTAATGTTGGTAAAGGAAATCCAAGAATCTATTACAATGTGATCCCACATAATGAAAGCGAAAATTATGCACAGATCTTTGTCCAGGTAGAGGGACTGGAAACCCGCGAAAAAGTTGCGGTAATTGAAAGGGTAAGAAAAGAGCTGAATGGTTACCCTGGTGCAAACATTAAGGTTAAAGATTTTGAACAGGGACCACCAGTTGATGCCCCCCTTGCCTACCGCATTTATGCCGATGATCTTAACGGCCTGCGCAAAACAGCATTCGATATTGCCTCGCTGATCAGTAAAGTAGATGGCACTATTTACGTAAACAATCCTTTACTGGTAAAACCTACAGACCTTAAGGTTACAATAAATAAAGAAAAGGCGGCTTTGCTGGGTGTTGCTTCTGCGGATATTGACCGTACAGTTCGATTGGGATCTGCCGGACTGAATGTAGCAACGTACAGGGAAGACTCGGGAAAAGCAGACAATTATAATGTGAATGTTTCTATTCCAAGAAATAACGATATTCAGGATATCAGTATGTTCGACAGGCTATATGTTCCGTCTTCCTCTGGGGTAAATATCCCTCTGAAAAACGTGGCATCTATTGGTTTCGAGAGTTCGCCAAACCAGATCAGACATTATGATAAAGACAGATATGTAACCATTTCTGCATTTGTAAAACCAGGCTATAACGTGCAGCGCCTGGATGAGGAGATCACTGAAAAACTGAACAAATTTAAATTCCCTGAAGGCTTCTCTTTTAAAGTTGCAGGCGAGAAAGAGAGTAAAGAAGAAAGCTTTGGTAATCTTGGTCTTATCCTTATTGTTACTGTTTTTGGTTTTCTGGGGGTGTTGATACTTGAGTTCAAAACCTTTAAAAGTATACTGATTGTATTATCGGTTATTCCACTTGGAATAGTTGGAGGATTGATCATGCTGTTCTTTGCAGGTGAAACGCTTTCCTTTACAGCCACAATAGGTTTTATTGCATTAGTAGGTATAGAAGTGAAAAACTCTCTGTTGGTTGTAGATTTTACAAATCAATTAAGGGCGCAGGGAAAAAGCATTGAGGAAGCGATTATTGAAGCCGGGGAAATTAGATTTGTACCCATACTTTTGACCTCGTTAACAGCCATTGGCGGATTGCTACCACTTGTAATTGAATATAGTGAATTGTATTCTCCACTTGCTTTGGTGCTTATTGGTGGTTTAATTAGCTCGACATTATTATCAAGACTAGTAACACCGGTGATGTATAAACTTTTACCACCAAAAATTGCAGTTGACCAAACAATATAAGAAACAGTAAACCCTTAAAAAAATACCCATTAATGGGTATTTTTTTAAGGGTTTTATAGGGTTTAATTTGTGGCGGATAATCTTCACAAATTAACTTTATTATGAAATTAAAATCTTTATTAACAGCCTCACTGTTTTTAATTGCACCTTTTGCAATTAAAGCTCAAACCGTCCAAATCTCAGCTTCAGAAGCTGATGCAAAAATTGTTGTAGACGGACAAATTTTAGGTACAGGTAATGCAAAGATCAAAGTCCCAAAAAACTCTTGCGTAAATGTAAAAGTTCAGAAAGCCGGGTTCTTAAGGTATGAGCAAACTTTCTGCAATAAGAAGGGAATGGCCGAGCCACCAAAGAAGCAGTTTTTTGACATGAAGAAGGATGATGCCGAGGAAGCTTCAATAAAAACGGACCAGGCCAACATCGATTTCTCTATTGAAATCAATAAAAAACAAGATGTGGCAGAGGTGTGGAAACGCGCAAATCAAATTGTGACTGATTACTTTGATGCAATTGAAGTTGCCGACAAAGAAACATCTTATTTAAGAACTTCATGGAGCATTCAAAGTTTCCAGCAAAACACTATCAGAACGCGTTTAATTATTAAGCTATCTAAAAGCGAACCGCTTACTTATAAGGTTAAACTTGTAAGTGAATTTTCTGGTGCTCCTTTAACAAGCGTAAAAGCCGATGAACAGTTTCATGATTGGGATCGGGTATTGAGAAAATACCAAAATGTTATTTCTGACTTCACCACACGTTTAGGAAACCAGTAGTTTAATACGCTCGGTAACGCTATCGTTTGCCTCGTCATCTCCTTTGGTTAATCAAAGGAGATGACGATTACCTTTTTATTACTCGGTTGCTTCAACTTTTTTAGTCAGATAATAAACTGGTATCCCTATCAGCATAATTAACACACCCCATCCGCAAGTGTCTGTCTTGTAGATTAAAAGTGCAACACTAAGTGCTGATGCTACTATGATGTATAACATTGGCAGAACCGGATAACCAAAAGCCCGGTATGGACGCTCTGCATCAGGCATTTTTCTTCTTAAAATGAATATCCCATAGATAGTAAGGATATAGAATATCAAAACAATAATCACTACAAAATCCAGAAGAGCACCATATCTACCCGTTAAACACAACGCAGAAGCCCATGCTCCTTGTACCCATAAAGCCCAGCCCGGTACATCTGCTTTATTTAAAGTGGCCGCCTTTTTAAAGAACAACCCATCCTTTGCCATTGTGTAGTATACCCTGGCCCCCGCCATAATCAAACCATTATTACAGGCAAACGTAGAGATCATAATCATTACAGCAATAATTATGGTACCCGCTTGTCCAAAAATATACTGTGCCGCAACTACTGCTACCCTATCAGATTTTGCAGTGGTAATCTGGTCGAGAGGCAATACTGCAACATACATCAGATTAGCAAGAATATAAATTATGCTTACAATTAGCGTTCCCAGGAACAAGCTTAGACCAACATTGCGCTGAGGATTTTTAATCTCTCCGGCAATGAAGGTAACCCCTGCCCATGCATCACTTGAAAACAATGAACCAACCATTGCTGCCGAAATTCCCGATAGTAATAAGCTTCCACTAATAGGCGCCCAGGTCATTGTTTCTAAACTAAAAGAACGTGTTTCCCAGGCATTGGCCCAGTTTGCATCCCAGACCTCAGCTTTCGCTGCAAGGGTAAATCCGAAAATGATTAAACCAAAAAGTGATAGGATTTTTATAATCGTTAAAACAGTTTGCAGAATTTTACTATCCTTAACACCACGGCTATTTACAAAGGTCAGAAAAACGATGGTGACAATAGAAACCAACTGAGCCGCGCTGATTGCGTAATGCTCCGGAATACCTTTGTCGCTAACTCCTGTTTGAATTTGCCATAGGATATTATTTTCACTAAAAGGTTCATAAAGGTAGGCGGCAAACTTAGAAAACGCGACCCCTACGGCCGCAATAGTCCCTGTTTGTATTACGGCAAACAGACTCCAGCCATATAAAAATGCAATCAGTTTATTATAAGCCTCTTTTAAATAAACGTATTGTCCTCCTGCTTTTGGGAACATTGCGCTCAACTCACCGTAACTAACTGCGGCAATAATGGTAATTATTGCGGTAACCACCCAAATGAGAATAAGCCAACCGGCAGAACCGACTTGTCGGGCTATATCAGCACTTACAATGAATATCCCCGACCCAATCATTGAGCCGACTACGAGCATGGTACCATCTAACAGTCCTAGTTCTCTTTTAAAAGAACCGTCTTGATTTTCTTTATCCATATGGTTTGTTTGGTTGGTTTTAGCATAAATCCAATACAAGAGCTTTATAAGTTATGTATCAACTGCCCTGCTAATATATTAAAAATACAGAACGTTCGTACATTCTTCACACCTCGTTCACACCAAACCCACAAACAGGTACTTTTTTGTGAAGAATGTATGTAGAATGTGCGAATTATGTGAGGACTTCGTCTTTCTGACTAATAAACCCGATTAAAAGCAACCAATGGCATAAATTCCCGGTTCATAAAAAAGGTTAGTAATCAATTCATTAAAAATTTGGTAATTTCAGAAACACGCTTATTTTTGTAAAGCCCGGTCTTGCCAATTAAATGACTTAAGTGCTTTAAGGTAATGGCGAAAAAGGGCAGTCTGCCAGCTACAAACAATTGGCTTTGGCCTTTTTTGGAGGCAGCTAAAGTCGACAACTAACAACCAAAAATAAACTAAACAAGAGATCAAAGTATGGAGTTTTTACAGAACAATTTAATCTATTTTATTCCCGCATTGGGTTTAATTGGCATCATTGTGATGGCTATTAAAAGTGCATGGGTAAACAAACAGGATGCAGGGGATAAAAACATGCAGGAACTGGCCGGCTATATTGCTGATGGTGCAATGGCCTTTTTAAAAGCTGAATGGAAAGTACTTAGCATTTTTGTTGTGTTTACGGCTGCATTACTTGCCTATTCAGGAACGGTACATGAAGTTAACGGCGTACAATTACACTCCAGCTGGATCATATCTATTGCCTTTATTATTGGAGCTGTGTTTTCTGCTACCGCAGGATACATTGGAATGAAAGCAGCAACAAAAGCGAATGTTCGTACTACTCAGGCTGCAAGAACAAGTTTAAAACAAGCGCTAAAGGTTTCTTTTACCGGCGGTACGGTAATGGGATTGGGTGTAGCAGGTTTAGCTATTTTAGGTTTAGGCGGTTTATTTATTGTTTTCCTAAACGTTTTTAATGTTGTTCAACCAAACAGCGCAGAAATGAAAACAGCGATAGAGGTACTAACCGGATTTTCATTAGGAGCCGAATCTATTGCGCTTTTTGCGCGTGTGGGCGGTGGTATTTACACCAAAGCTGCCGATGTAGGCGCCGACTTAGTTGGTAAAGTTGAAGCTGGAATTCCTGAAGATGATGTGCGTAACCCGGCAACCATTGCAGATAACGTTGGCGACAATGTTGGTGATGTGGCCGGTATGGGAGCGGATTTATTTGGTTCTTATGTGGCAACTATTCTTGCTACAATGGTATTAGGACAGGAAATTGTTGCGACAGATAATTTTGGAGGTATGTCTCCGATACTATTACCTATGGTGATCTGCGGATTGGGTATCTTGTTTTCGATAATAGGCACCTGGTTTGTGCGCATCAAAGGTGAAGATTCTAATGTACAAACAGCGTTAAACCTGGGCAACTGGGGATCAATTGTAATTACTGCCATTGCATCTTATTTCATTGTGATGTGGATGCTGCCTTCAAACCTGCATTTGCGCGGCGTTGATTTTACCAGTATTGACGTATTTTTTGCGATCATAGTAGGATTGGTTGTAGGTACCTTAATGAGTATTATAACTGAATATTATACGGCAATGGGGAAAGGCCCTGTTAATTCAATTATCCAGCAATCTGGCACAGGTCATGCTACAAACATTATTGGGGGGTTATCGGTAGGTATGAAATCTACTGTTGCTCCTATCCTGGTTTTAGCAGGAGGCATCATTTTCTCTTATGCTTTTGCAGGATTATACGGTGTAGCAATTGCCGCTGCAGGTATGATGGCTACTACAGCAATGCAGTTGGCAATTGATGCATTCGGCCCTATTGCTGATAATGCTGGTGGTATTGCTGAAATGAGTCAATTACCTCCTGAAGTACGTGAACGTACTGACAATCTGGACGCCGTTGGGAACACAACTGCAGCTACCGGTAAAGGATTTGCAATTGCTTCGGCAGCATTAACCTCACTTGCTTTATTTGCGGCATTTGTTGGTGTAGCGGGTATATCTGCTATCGACATCTATAAAGCTCCTGTTTTGGCCGGGCTATTTGTAGGTGCGATGATTCCTTTTATATTTTCTGCATTATGTATTGCAGCGGTTGGCAAAGCAGCAATGGATATGGTACAGGAAGTTCGTCGCCAGTTCCGCGAAATTCCAGGAATTATGGAATATAAAGCAAAGCCGGAATACGAAAAATGTGTTGCCATTTCGACTAAGGCCTCGATTCGCGAAATGATGTTGCCAGGTGCTATTGCACTTTTAGTTCCAATTATAGTGGGTTTTGGTTTCAAAGGTGTTTTCCCATCGGTAAGTTCTGCTGAAATATTAGGTGGTCTATTAGCAGGTGTTACCGTATCCGGAGTACTTATGGGAATTTTCCAGAGTAATGCGGGTGGTGCATGGGACAACGCTAAAAAATCATTTGAAAAGGGTGTTGAGATCAATGGCGAGATGCATTACAAAAAATCTGAGCCTCATAAAGCATCTGTTACAGGTGATACGGTTGGCGATCCTTTTAAAGATACTTCCGGACCGTCAATGAACATCCTTATTAAACTAATGTCGATTGTCTCTTTGGTTATTGCCCCATATATAGCTGTTAGTCCAGGCGAGAATACCGCCTCAAAAAAAGAAATCACGAATTCGATTCAGGTTTCCGCTAAAATGTCGGCATTAACACAAGAAATAGCTAAAAACGTAAAATATTTACTTGAGGAAAGACCTAAAAATACTCAATTCGCTCAAAACAAAGTGAGCAACACACTAAAAGTGGAGGGGAAACAGTCAAGAAGATCGATTGACAACATTAAAGCTCAACCTTAAACTTCATTAGGATAAAAATAAAAGGGATTTCGTAAAAGAATCCCTTTTATTTTTAGATATATTTTATTTAGGTTTGGCACTTATAATATAAACTAGACGAGTTATAGATACACTTTAACTAAACTTTAAACTATGAATTTTAGAAAGTCAATTGACTTACTTACACAAGAAGCTGCTGAAAGTGGTGAAGGAACCCTGAAACGGACCCTTGGCCCCGTCAATTTGGTGGCTTTGGGTATTGGTGCAATTATTGGAGCCGGACTGTTTTCCATAACCGGATCTGCTGCCGCCAATAACGCAGGACCAGCCATTACCATCTCATTTGTTATTGCAGCTTTGGGTTGCGCTTTTGCAGGCTTATGTTATGCCGAATTTGCTTCAATGATCCCGGTAGCAGGTAGTGCTTATACTTATTCGTATGCTACAATGGGTGAATTTATAGCCTGGATAATTGGCTGGGATTTGGTATTGGAATATGCTTTAGGTGCCGCAACGGTATCCATTAGCTGGAGTAGGTATCTGGTCAAGTTTCTGGCGTATTACGATGTCCATCTACCCGCGCAGGTAACCATGTCGCCTTTTGAAACGGCAACCCTTTTAGATGGCACCGTAGTTTCTGGTATGTTTAACTTACCTGCTGTATTTATTATCGTCTTAATGTCCTTTGTTTTGATCAGAGGCACCAGCGAATCTGCATTTATTAATGGGCTCATTGTAGCTATTAAGGTTGTAATTGTATTCATTTTTATCCTTTTAGGATGGAAATATATTAACGCCGACAACTATTCACCTTATTTTATTCCTGCTGACAAACCAGGTCACGAAAGTATGTTTACACACGGATGGGGGGGCGTAATACGAGCGGCCGGAATTGTTTTCTTTGCCTATATAGGTTTTGATGCCGTTTCTACAGCTGCCCAGGAGGCAAAAAATCCTAAGAAAGATATGCCCATCGGTATCCTTGTTTCTTTGTTTATTTGTACAATTCTATATATTCTTTTTGCACACGTAATGACCGGGGTAGCTAATTTTGACATGTTTAAAGGTCAGGATGGTATTGCTCCTGTTGCTGTTGCAATTGACAATATGGGTGTAAAAAATGCAGCAGGTGTTGTTGTTCCATCTTATCCGTGGTTAAATAAGTTGATTATTCTTGCCATTCTGGGTGGTTATGCTTCAGTTATCCTGGTGATGCTATTGGGCCAATCGAGGGTATTCTTCTCGATGAGTAAAGATGGTTTATTACCAAAGGTGTTCTCGAAAGTTCACCCTAAATATAGTACACCTGCAAAAAGCAACTTATTATTTATGTTTTTTGTAAGCTTATTCGCAGCATTTGTTCCGGCCACTGTAGTGGGCGAAATGACAAGCATAGGTACTCTTTTGGCATTTATTCTTGTTTGCATCGGAATAGTTATCTTAAGAAATAGAATGCCTGATTTGCCTCGTGCATTTAAAGTGCCTTTGGTACCGCTTATTCCAATATTGGGTGTAGCGGTTTGCTTAGGTATGATGGTGTTCCTGCCTCTTGATACATGGGTTCGTTTATTGGTATGGATGATTATTGGTATTAACGTGTACCTGTTCTATGGTATGAAAAACAGTTTATTATCTGATAACTTACAAGCTACATTAGCAAAAAGCACTAAAACTGTGTCTTATGTAGGTTTTGGCCTTGCTATTTTGTTGATCATAGTGGCGTTAATTCACCACAATATTACTGACGGCAAAGACACAGGCTTATACTACTTCTCCTTAGTGTTTGCTGTTGCGCATATCATTTTATACTTATACCGGGCTTCAACATCTAATCGGGTTCAGGCAAAGTAATCAAGCATAATTAGCAATAAAAAAGCCGCTCAGTTTGAGTGGCTTTTTTATTGCTAATTAATTTACCTTTGTAGCATAAATTAACTGCTATGGAATTCAATTTTCGACAAATTCTATCTACTTCAATGGTACTATTCGCTATCATTGATATTCTGGGAGCTATACCTGTAGTAATTGAGCTTAGAAAGAAAGCCGGACATATTCAATCTGAAAAGGCAGCTATAGTTGCAACCGTACTTATGGTTATTTTTTTGTTTGCCGGCGAGACCTTGTTAAAGGTTATCGGACTGGATGTTGAATCATTTGCCATTGCGGGCTCATTTGTGATCTTCTTTATTGCCATGGAAATGGTACTTGGTCTAACCATATTTAAAGAAGGTGATGCGCCTGAAACGGTATCAATTGTGCCTCTTGCATTTCCATTAATAGCAGGTGCTGGAACCATGACCACTTTACTTTCGTTAAAAACTGAATATGCAACTCAAAACATCATTATTGGAATCATCATCAATATGCTATTCGTTTATTTTGTATTAAAGAATACAGAGCGTTTAGAGAAGCTTTTTGGCAAATCCGGCTTAAATGTTTTAAGAAAAGCTTTTGGAATTATCCTTCTTGCTATTGCTATCAAATTATTCAGAAACAATACTGGCTTGTAACAAAACCATCTTTTGATCGTCTAAAATAAAAAAGGCTATGAACAGCTTCGAGCAATTCACGTTGATTATTGGTGTGCTGGCCATATTGTTTGAGACCATAAGTCACATTAAGAGTAAAATTAAGCAGTGGTTTGGTACCCATGGGCACTAAAAGAGTGACTATTTTTTAATAAAGCGAGCAATAAACATGGTATCTGCTTTATCCTTATAGCCCTTAATCACTTCCATTTTTTCGAGTTGTAGGGGTAGGTTTTCGACTATCCATGCTACAACATCTTCATTTTCCTGTTTAAATACAGAACAGGTAATGTATATCAATGGCTTCTCTGTTTTCAGATATTTAACAACATTACCTGCGATTGCTGTTTGAAGTTTCGAAAAATAACTGATTTTATGAGCGTCAAAATAATAAAGCATTTCAGGAGTACGACCCCAGGTACCCGACCCTGAACAAGGTGCATCCAGAATAATTCCGTCAAATTCATAATGATGCAGATCCTGATCGTTATTCTGAAGCAGATCTAACACTTTTTTCTGATACTTTTTTAATCCCGCTTCACGGAAACGCTCCTCCAGATTGTTTAAGCTGTTTTCTCTTACGTCGCTAACCAATAACTGTACACTAGGCTCAAGATCGTGCAGAAGCAGGGATTTGCCTCCTGAGGCGGCACAACAATCCCACCAATAGTCCCAGGTCTGAGGTTCAAAAAAATCTCCTGTTTTCTGTGATGATAAATCCTGTACCTGATAATACTGTTGTGAGGGTACAATTTTTTCCAGTTTGGTTCCATTTGGCAAGGCCAAAGTAGTTTTACTTATCTCTTCAACTGCTATTTCTGCCTCTTTTAGCGTTTTAATAAGTTGGTTTATATAGCTCGGTTTAACTCGCAAAAATAAATCCGGCTGTATAAAAAATGACTCATAAAAGTCTTGCTTTTCAATATCTTCACTCAGGTTTTCATTGAATATGAATACCTCAGAAAGTTTAAAGGAAGGGTACTGATCTGTTATTAAAGCTATTTTTTCTTGAACGGAAAGATTGATCTGCTCTTTAAACTGAGGCAACTTAGTTTCAATTACCAGACTTAGTGTTTGATTGCAAAGGAAGTCGGAAATAGCCAAACGAAGTATCGTATCTTCTTTTAGGAGTGCCTTACCTAATCTGAAAAAACTATAAATATATCTGGTAGCCCAACGCCGGTCGGACGAGCCCATTTGTTTATGCTGCTTAAAATAAGTAAACAAGAAACGATGTAGCGGCTGTGTGCCGTCATAACTTTTAAATACCTGTTCAAATGCCCTGATCTGGTGTTCTACCCTCATTCAATAAGATTTAAAGAAAAATCCTGGTAACGTAACAACATTAAACTGGTATTAATATAACCTAATTTTTCATCATGGTAGAATGAAAAGTTATTATGCAGCCCTTTATATTTTTCCTCTGTAATGTATTTCAGATAATCTTTTCCATGTTTGGAAATAAGCTGAGCAAAATAAAAGCCGATATCGAATCCCTTAAACGAATATTCACCGGGTTCAAAGCTATACGCAGCTCTATATTTCTTAATAAATGAGATCACATGATTATTCTTATAATCGACCTTATAAGACGACGTTACAGCAGTATTTAGCGCCTGAAGCTTGTCTATATTATAATTTTGTTTTATCCAGTCAGGGTGACCATACAAATCTATATCCAGACCAGCATTTTTTAATTTTACTAGCTTATCAATTGTTGGTATTACAAACTTTCTATCCGGGGAAGTTACAATAATGACATATTTCTTATTCTTGATCAGGTTCAGCTCCATAGTAAAAACAGAAGCAAATTCCTGAAAAGTGAACTTTTTCTTGCTGCTTTCAAAATATGCTTTTACAGGTGCTGACAGTAATTTACTGCCTGCATCTTTTGAATCTATCAGTACTAAAACTGTGTTTTCTGGATTGTAATGTTTAGTAATATAAAACCCTAATTTTTCGACGTGTAAATCTATATTATTTACAATAGAGATCAGATTTGGGTTATTAAATTCCTCTGGATGTGTAGCCGCGAGCGGATTAACAACGGGAATGCCTTGCGCTACAGAGTAATCTTTAATGTATTTTAATCCTGCGGGGTAAACCGGCCCAACAATTAAATTACTGTTGCTTAATCCTCCGTTTTTAATTAATCCTTCAATTTGACTGTTATTGTCGCGGGAATCATAAACATTTAATTTAAAACTGAGTCCTTGTTCTGCTGCCGAATCTATACCAAGCTTAAATCCCTGATAAAAATCGATTGCCATAGCTGATTTTTCGACTTCAGCTTTGGTGGCCGTTTTAAGTCTTAAATCATTTAATCTGAACGGAACCAGCAGAGAAATATCAGCCTGCGTAAATTTAGACGCAGGCTTTTCTTTTTTCTCTTCTACCTTTTTAGGAACATCGGGCTTTTTAGTAGTGGTCTTTTGAATTTTAGGTGAACATGCAGCTAAAAAAAGTCCAATAAAAGCTATTACCCAATATTTACTCCCACTCAATTGTAGCTGGTGGTTTTGAGCTGATATCATATACGACGCGATTAATTCCTTTTACTTTGTTAATTATTTCGTTAGAAATTTTTGCGAGTACGTTATATGGCAGATGGCACCAATCGGCAGTCATACCATCAACAGATTCAACTGCACGAAGGCAAATTACGTTTTCGTAAGTACGCTCATCGCCCATTACACCAACAGATTGAACCGGAAGGAAAATGGCTCCCGCCTGCCAAACTTTATCGTAAAGGCCGGCTTCCTTTAAGTTATCAATATAGATAGCATCTGCTTCTTGTAGAATGGCAACTTTCTCTGCAGTTACTTCACCAAGAATTCTGATAGCCAATCCCGGACCAGGGAAAGGGTGACGCCCAATAATAAAGTGTTCAAGTCCTAATGATCTGCCCACTCTTCTTACCTCGTCCTTAAACAATGTATTAAGAGGTTCTACAACCTTTAACTTCATGAAATCAGGTAATCCACCAACATTATGGTGTGATTTGATAGTTGCTGATGGTCCTTTAACAGACACAGATTCAATAACATCTGGGTAAATGGTTCCTTGTGCTAACCATTTCACATCCTGAACTTCATGTGCTTCATCATCAAATACCTCTATGAATACGCGTCCAATTGCCTTGCGCTTTAATTCTGGGTCTTTAACTTTTGCAAGCTGGCTAAGGAAACGTTCTTTAGCATCAACTCCCTTTATGTTTAAACCAAGGTGTTTGTACTGTTCTAAAACTGATTCGTACTCTCCTTTGCGTAACAAACCATTATCTACAAAGATGCAGTGTAGGTTTTTACCAATTGCTTTATGCAATAAGATTGCTGCAACACTTGAATCAACACCACCTGAAAGGGCAAGAACAACTTTATCGTTACCTAATTTAGCCTGAAGCTCAGCAATGGTGGTTTCAACAAATGCATCTGGAGTCCACTCCTGTTTACATCCGCAGATGTCTACAAGAAAGTTTTCTAACAATTGTTTACCATCAGTACTGTGTGTTACTTCTGGATGAAACTGGATTGCATAGGTTTCTGAATCTTTAACCTGATAAGCGGCAACTTTTACACTATCTGTACTGGCTATAAGTTCTGCATTTGCAGGCATTGCTGTAATGGTATCACCATGTGACATCCACACTTGTGAACCTGCACTAATATTTTTAAATAACTTATTATTATCTGCTACAAAGTTTAGGTTGGCTCTGCCGTATTCGCGTGTTGATGAAGCCTTAACCTCTCCACCTGTGTGCTGGGCAATATACTGAGCACCGTAACAAACTGCTAAAACAGGATAATGTTTATGGAATTTTTCAAGATCTATTTGAGGTGCGTCTTCCTGACGAACTGAATATGGACTACCTGAAAATATGATGCCTTTAACGTCAGATGAGATTTCAGGAATATGATTGAAGGGATGAATTTCGCAATAAACATTTAACTCGCGTACCCTACGGGCAATTAATTGTGTGTATTGGGAACCAAAATCGAGAATTATGATTTTTTCTAGCATGGCCAAAGTTAAGAATATTTAATTACCTCCACACCAAATCTTCGCAGAAAATCAACACCTTCATCGCTCGCCAAGCCCTTGTACTCTGCATAGGAATCTTTATAGTAAACTAATTTAATACCTGACGATAATATTAACCTGGCGCAAGCAATACACGGCGAAAGTGTGGTATACAAAGTTGACCCTGATATTTTAGAACCATTTTTTACCGCATACAATATGGCATTCTCTTCTGCATGTAATGCAAGTGAACAACTACCGCGCGAATCTCTGTCGCATCCTGTTTCAGGCCACTCTTCATCGCAGTTATGTGTACCTGAAGGCGGCCCGTTATAGCCTATAGAAATAATTCGGGTATCTTTTGTTAATACAGCTCCAACATGGGCACGCACGCAGTGTGAGCGGTGCGACAGATCGGTAGCTAAGTTCATAAATATATCTTTAAATCCTTTCTTCATCTGATGCGTTTTAATTCAAAAAACCGGCTGGCAAATATAGGGTAAAAAAAAACTTCCCTCCTTTAAGCAAAGAGGGAAGTTTTTATGCGAAGGCTATTTTAGTGGCCGCCGGCTATTTTTTTATCGAAATCAATTCCTTGTTTTCTAAGGATGCCGCTTACTTTCCAGGCATAATATGCCAGATAGGCGAAGCATAGCACACCTACTATATAACTGTATTGGATACCAGTGAACTCAGATACGTATCCTTGTACCCAACTAATAATTCCTCCACCCATGATCATCATGATTAAGAAGCTACTTCCCTGACTTGTATTTTTACCCAGACCACTCACAGCCAATGTAAAGATACAAGGCCACAATGTACTGCAGAACAGCCCCACACTTGTAAGTGCATAAACACTTACCATACCTTTTGTAAACATACCGATTAAGAGTGCACTAATACCTATGATAGAGAATATCAGCAACATTCTGGCTGGATTTCCTTTACTCGCCATATCAGCAATAATCAACACTAAGATAATTAGACCATAAACATAAAATGGAGCTAAATCATGGTGAAATATTGCATTAACACCTAAGAAGATCCCGAAAGCTAAATATGGAGCCACAAACCTTAATATTTTTTGTGTACTTACATTGTCGGTGAAAGCCTCAACAGCTCCAGTCCATCTACCAATCATCATACTGGCCCAGTATAAAGATACATATGGTGCAATATCCTTAATTGCAAATCCCAGGTCCTTTTCCATGTAAGCAGGCAGGTTACTTGCAGTAGATACTTCAACACCTACATAAACAAATATGGCAATCATACCCAATACCAACTGAGGGTATTTTAAAGCAGAACCCTTATGGCTTGGATCCTCAATTACCGACTCAACCAAGGTTGGTCTATCTGGCAGAGAAGACAGCTTTAAAAATATTGCAACCGCAATAAACGCAACTCCTAAAATTAAGTATGGTATTTTAACACTTTCAATACTTACATCTTCACTTGCTGTAGATAATGAACCAAAAATGGCAAAACTAACAATTAGGGGTCCTATTGTAGTACCAAAGTTATTAATACCACCTGCTAATGTTAATCGTTGGGAACCTGTTTTAATTGGTCCTAATGCAATGGCCAATGGATTTGCTACCGTCTGTTGCAAAGAAAATCCTAATGCCACGATAAACAACCCAGATAACATTAAGGGGAATGAGCCCAGATTTGCAGCCGGATAAAACAACAACGTTCCTACAGCCGAAATAACCAAACCTAAAGCTAATGAATTCTTGTAGCCCAGCTTATTTACAAGATCCTGTTTCATTAAAACTGAAATGGCATTATAAATTAATGCTCCAACCGTATAGGCAATATAAAATGCAAGTGATACCCATTGGCTTTGGCTTTGAGTTAAGTCAAATGCTTTTTTAAATACCGGTATTAATATGTCATTACTGGCAGCTACAAAGCCCCAAAAAAAGAACACTGTGACTAAGGGAATAAATTGGCCCCATTTGGTTTGAGAATTTTCTGAACTCATTTTAAACTTGGTTTTTTAGAACGCTAAACATAAATAAAAAAAACTATAAGCTAAAGTGTAATGTTTACACATTACAGGACGTTAGATATCTGCATGAAAACTAGTAAAAAAATAAGGTCACTTTATGTTTAAAATTGCATATTAGCGTATTATATATGTTTAGCTGAATGTTTGAAGCAATATTACAAGGGATAGGTGCGGGGATTTTATTTTCGTTTTTAACGGGTCCCGTATTTTTTTCCATGATAAAAACCAGCATAGAAAAGGGCTTTAAAGCTGGGTTCTCTTTAGCTATAGGTGTAGTTTTCAGCGACATAATCTTTATCTCGCTTACCATATTCAGTTCACAATTTGTAGACTATAATTCTGAATACAATCAATACATAGGTATTATTGGTGGATTGTTCCTTTTTGGAATTGGCCTCTACTATCTTTTTAATAAAGTAAAAGTAAGCTACGACATTTCAGAAACTGTAAAAATCAAAAAAAGAGGTTATATATTAAAAGGGTTTTTAATGTGCCTCTTATCTCCGTCTACTTTGATGTTTTGGATTATGGTTGGGGGTATTATCTCGGTACAGCTTCATTATGATATGGCCGAAAAGGTGGTATTCTTTGTGATTGCGATGACAACCCAGCTATCAGTTGATTGTGTTAAAACGTATTATGCAGCAAAATTAAGATACCGGATTAAAGAAAAAAGCATTCAGAACCTCAATAAAATAGCTGGGGCAGTGATTTTAATATTTGCAATCAGGTTATTTATTCAGGTATTTATAAAGTATCACATGTAAACAACGGCAATAAAAAAGTCCCGTTGCATTTTACAACGAGACTTTTTATATCTGCTAATTAGGCTTCTAGTAAGCTCTTTGATTGTTTCCTTCTTTCCAGTTTACAAAGGCTTTATTAACAACCTTATTTCCTCCTGGAGTTGGGTAGTTACCCGAGAAGTACCAATCGCCGGTATGATTTGGACAAGCCACATGTAAATTATCTAATGTCTGATAAATTACCTCTACCTCTGCATTGATATTGTCAGGAGTAATGATTTTAGTAATTTGTGCAGAGATTTCCTCTTGTTTAAATGGTCTGTAAATGTCTTTTACATGATTTACAATTTCCTCTTTTGGAAGTAATAATGAAGCCTTACACTTTTGGTATACCTCTTCAATGACATGCTCCATTCCACGAGCTTTCAAAAGTTGAATTGCTGCTTCAAAAGCAACAAATTGACCCATCTTCGACATATCAATACCGTAACAGTCAGGATAACGTATCTGAGGTGCCGACGAAACGATAATAATCTTTTTAGGGTGCAGTCTATCAATAATTTTGATAATACTCTGTTTAAGAGTTGTACCTCTAACAATTGAATCATCTACCGCCACTAAAGTATCTGTATGATTTTTTATTACACCGTATGTGGTATCATAAACATGGGCAACCATATCACCCCTATCTGCGTCTTGTGTAATAAATGTTCTTAACTTAACATCTTTAATCGCTAATTTCTCTACCCTCGGAGACATGGACAATAACTCATCCAATTGTTCATCATTCAAAGAATCTTTACGATGCAATAAAGTATCTTTTTGTACATTTCTGATGTAACTATGTAACCCTTCAACCATTCCATAAAATGAAACTTCGGCAGTATTAGGGATAAAAGAGAATACTGTGTTTTTTAAATCCGATTTTACTGCACTAAGTATTTGCTTACAAAGTAACGCCCCTAAATGCTTTCTTTCTTTATAGATTTCGGCATCGCTACCTCTCGAAAAATAGATGCGTTCAAAAGAGCATGCTCTTTTTTCTTCAGGCTCTCTAAAAATCTCCTGAGTTACAGTGCCATTTTTCTTAACAATTAGCGCATGACCTGGTTCAATTTCTTTAACGTCTTTGAATGGGATATTAAATGCAGTTTGAATTGCTGGTCTCTCTGAAGCAGCTACAACAATTTCATCATCCTGATAATAATAAGCCGGGCGGATACCTGAAGGATCACGAAGAATAAATGCATCTCCATTTCCAACAATACCAGAGATCGCATAACCACCATCCCAGTTTTTTGCAGAGCGTTTTAAGATTTTTGCTATGTCTAAATTTTCTGAGATTTTATGAGTGATCTGAACATTATCAAGTCCTTCTTTTTTGTACTCGTCAAAAAGTTCCTGATTTTCATCATCAAGGAAATGGCCTATTTTTTCTAAAACGGTAACCGTATCAGCTTGTTCTTTTGGATGCTGACCAAGCTCATAAAGTTGTTCGAGTAATTCATCTACATTGGTCATGTTAAAATTACCGGCAATAACAAGGTTCCGGGTCATCCAGTTGTTCTGACGTAAAAATGGATGGCAATTTTCTATGCTATTTTTACCGTGTGTACCATAACGTAAATGTCCCAGTAAAACTTCTCCAATAAAACTTACATTATTTTTTAGCCACTCAGCATCCTGCATCAATTCAGGAGTTTCGTTTTGAATGTCAACAAATTTGTTCTGAACGTAACCAAAGATATCCGCAACAGCGTTTTGTGCCATTGAGCGATATCTGCTAATGTAGCGATGACCTGGTTTTACGTCTAGTTTAATTGTTGCAATCCCTGCTCCATCCTGCCCACGGTTGTGCTGCTTTTCCATTAAGAGGTAAAGCTTATTAAGTCCGTAAAGTGCAGTCCCGTATTTTTGCTGGTAGTATGAGAGAGGTTTTAAAAGGCGAATAAAGGCTATTCCGCATTCATGTTTTATCGAGTCACTCATTATGTGTTATTTGAGCGGCAAATTTACCGTTAATAATAATTAGAACCTAGAAAGAAATACAATCTTTCGGTCAGATTATAATGACTGGGTTTTCAGGCTTATACGATACGAAATAACATCAGATCCAAAAAAAATGGAGGCGTGCCTGTTGAATACCTTCTCATCTCCGGAAGTAAAAAATGATTTGCTACCCTGTGTTGCAATCTTTGACTCAATCTCAGGATGATTTTTCAGATACAACACCAGACTGTCTGCTACGATATCACCCTGACCTAATAAACTTACATTCGCTGGAAGCTTTTCTTTTATTTTAGGAATAAGCAAGGGATAATGTGTACAGGCTAAAAGAATACAATCTATTTTGCGGTCCTTCTCCAGCAATTCATTAATGTACTTTTCTACAAAATAGTCAGCCCCGCGATCCAAATGCTCATTGTTCTCTACTAATGGCACCCACATTGGGCAACTTTGTTGAAGAACCTTTACCTCCGGAAAAAACTTATTAATCTCTATTAGATAAGACTCGGAATTAATTGTTCCGCGAGTCCCCATGACTCCAATAGTTTTCGAAGAAGTAAACTCCCCTACTATTTCTGCCGTTGGCCTGATCACTCCAAGAACTCTATTATTAGGATATTTAAAAGGTAATACGTTCTGCTGTATCGAGCGAAGAGCCTTTGCTGAGGCCGTGTTGCAAGCCAGAATAACCAATTGACATCCCTGGGCAAATAACCATTCCACACACTCTAAGGTATACTGATATACGGTATCAAATGAATGATCTCCATAAGGTGAACGGGCATTGTCACCAAAATAGATATAGTTATATTGAGGTAGTTTTTGGGCTATTGATTTAAAAACAGTTAAACCACCATAACCTGAATCAAAAACACCAATGGAATGCTTAGTATTCATTGCAAAAAGAAACGGGATTGAGTTTTATCACTCAATCCCGCAATTTAAATATTTTTTCCTCTACTAACTGTTTTCTTTCGAATGTTGTGACAGAGGTTTGATCTTCACTATTTTTTAGGAGCAGGAGTTGTTGCAGTGGCAGCAATACCTAACTTAGTTTTAACAAGAGGTGTAATGTCTTCGCCACCATCCCAGTACACTAATCCCTGGTTTGCAGTATCAAATACATATGTAAAACCTTTTTCTTTTGAGACTGCCTTAATAGCAGCATCAGCTTTTACCTGAATAGGGTTAAAAAGTTCTGCATTTTTTGTTTCTAATTCTTGTTGAGCTTTTGTTCTTGCATCAGTGATACGTTTCTCTAAATCCTGCAATTCAGCTCCCATTGTTTGTAATTCTTTACCAACAGTTTCTTTGTTAGCTTCGCTCATAGTTTTTTCTTTGTCCTGAGCCGCTTTAAGTTTAGTCTGGTATTCAGAAATCATTTTATCAATATCAGCAGTTTTCGTTTTTTGAAAGGCCTCCAATGTGGTTCTGGCAGTTTTAACTTCAGGCATTGCTTCAATAATAGCCGCTGAATTCAAGTGTGCCAATTTTTGTTGTGCATTTGCGATGTTGACAGTGAACAATAAGCCAGCTGTTACAAAAAATGCGTTCATTAACTTTCTCATCTTTATTTTTCTTAATAATTGTTTTTAATTTATCTATTTGTGTGTTTATTTCAGCATCGTTCCAGGTTTGAAACCCAATCTTACAATAACGTCGTTACTTACATCATAAGTACTGCTTGCGTATATCATCATTGTGGCTTCACTACTCTTATCAAATATGAAATCAAGGAGTTTAACTTTCGCTATTTCAGAAATGGCTTTTGTAACCTTATCCTGAATAGGACTCAACAATTTTGAACGGGTTTGGAAAAGATCTCCATCCGGACCAAATATCTTGCGCTGAAAATCTTTAGCCGCTTTTTCCTTTTCAATGATTTCATTCTCTCTTCTTTTGCGCATATCTTCAGTTAACAATACCTGATCTGCCTGGTAAGCCTTATACATCTTATCTATCTCAGTAAAGTTAGCATCAACCTTCTCTTGCCATTGCTGAGACAACACATTCATTTGATCCAGCGCAGATTTATACTCAGGTAAATGTTTAAGTATATATTCAGTATCTACGTAAGCAAACTTTTGTGCAAATGCTCCAAAGCCGGTAAAGAGCAAAAAGCAAATTAAAAAGTATTTTTTCATTTCTAAAAGCATTAATTAATTAAAGTCCTCCCAACTGTTGTGCAATACTGAAGGTGAAATTTTGTTTTCCACCATCAACAATTCCTGGAATTTTATCAAAGGCATGCCCATAATCAATTCCCAACATTCCAAATATCGGTAAAAATATTCTAGCACCAACACCTGCAGTCCTTCTAATGTTAAAAGGATTAAAATCTCCAAACTTGTTCCAGGTATTACCCCCTTCGGCAAATGCTACAATAAACGCAGTTGCTTGTTGACTTGCAATCACTGGATATCTTAATTCCATAACATATTTAGTAAATATAGGACTTCCTGAATTTTGCGCAATAGTTGCATCAGATCCTTGTGGAATTACTGCATTATTTGCATATCCACGCATCTTAATTACTTCTGAACCTTGCAAGAAATCAAATCCCTGCATACCATCACCCCCCAATTTAAAACGTTCGAACGCCGATTCTCCAACTGCCGAGTTATACGTTCCTAAGAAACCAAACTGAGCTTGTGCCATCACAACAAATTTGCCGGCCAATCTTTGGAACCACTGAGACTCAAATTTCCATTTGTGATACTCTGTAAACTTATAACGTTGTTTATCAGATGCCGTTGCATAATTAATGTTATTTAAAAGAGAGTATGGAGGAGTTGCCTGAATAGTGAACTTAAAGTACGAACCCTCTGTTGGGAAAATCTGATGATTTCTTGAGTCCCTGCTTAACTCTTGAGTTAAGTTAAGGTTGTAAGAAGTTCCTGTACTAAACAAATATCCTGGGTAGTTATTTAAGATATATTGCTGAACATTAATAGCATGTGTTAGCTGGAAATAGTTATCAGGGAAATTCAGCCTTCTACCCAAACTAACAGTCACACCATTTAAACGAATCTTTTGGAACCTGCTATCAGCAGCCTTCAAACCATTTGATTGTAATGATGTAAATGCACTTACGCCAAAACTGATTGGTTTCTTACCACCAAGCCAAGGCTCAGAGAAAGAGAAACTGTAAGATTGATAATACTTACCATTTGTTTGTCCACGAAGACTTAATTTCTGACCATCACCTTTAGGCAGAGGTTTGTAAGCATCCAGATTAAATATGTTTTTTAATGAGAAGTTGTTAAAGGTAAGTCCTAATGTTCCAATAATGTTACCACCACCAAAACCACCAGATAACTCAATCTGATCAGAAGGTTTTTCTTCAACAGCATATTCGATATCTACTGTACCATCAGCCGGATTCGGTTTAGGAGTTGGAACCGTTTTAGATTCATCAAAGTTACCCAATTGACCAATCTCACGAACAGTACGGATCAATAAATCCTTAGAGAATTTTTCTCCTGGCTTTGTACGAATCTCCCTTAATACTACCCTATCATTTGTTATGGTATTTCCTTTTAAAGTAATACGATTATTGGTATACTGAGGTCCTTCATAAATACGCATTTCAACATCTACAGTATCACCGTGAATTTTGGTTTGTACAGGATCAACATTAAAAGTCAAATAACCATCGTTAAGATAAATACTTGAAACATCATCCCCATTTGCACTACCTCTTAATTTCTTTTCAAGCTTTTCTTCACTAAACACCTCTCCTTTTTCAATGCCAAAGGTCTTTTCCAGGATCTCAGTTGTATACTTAGCATTCCCTGCCCAGGTAATATCACCAAAGTAATATTTAGGACCTTCATACACATCGATATTGATACCAATTGCTTTATCACTATACTGGAAAATACTATCCTTAAGAATCACAGCGTCACGATAGCCTTTATCCTGCATCTTGGCAATAAGCGTTACTTTATCTTCATCGTATTTTTCCTTGTTGAATTTTCCGGAGCCAAATACTTTATAGAATGCCTGTTGCTTTGTTTTCTTTAAAAACTTACGCAGTTTAGCAGATGAAAAATCCTTATTTCCGGTAAAGTTTATCTCATGAACTTTTACTTTTCGACCCTTATCGACAAACACCTGCAGAATCATTCCATTCTCCAAGCTTGGATCAGGTTTTGTTTTATACTCTACTGTTGTAAAAAAGTAGCCCTTACCTAAAAGGAACTTCTTTATTGTTGCAGTTGTTGAATTGTATAAATTATCATTGATAATAGATTTTCCGCTTTTCTCATTTAATTTCTCCATGATGTCAGTCTTTTGGGACTTACTCACGCCATTAATTTCAAATGAACTTAAACGCGGTCGTTCAACCACCTCAATGTCAAAATAAACAGTGTCCTCTACAATTTTAGCAATATCTAACTGCACATCATCAAATAAGCCTTGAGCCCACAAGGTCTTAATTGCATTGGCTGTTGCCTCACCTGGCAATACAATACGTTCTCCCTTTATCAATTTAGATAAAGTAATGATTACATCCTTGTCAATGAAATGAGTTCCGGTAAGGGTAGTACCTCCAATTATGTACTCTTTTGGATTAAAATAATCCAAGTCCAGGCCCTTAACTTTAAGGGTAGGTGGTGCAGTATTGGACGGTCGGGTAATCTGTGCCATTGTTGGTAAACCAATCAATAACAATAATATGAGTTGATATATTCTTTTCATTTACAATCTAAAAATCGATGCTAAGTTAATTTAAACACATGTTAAAAAGTGTTAAAAGTAAAATTAGTTCAATTGTTCACTAATTTTACCAAAGCGGCGTTCGCGTTTTTGATAGTCTACAATAGCCTCAAAAAGGTCTTCTCGCCTGAAGTCGGGCCATAGTGTTTCAGTAAAATAAAGTTCCGTATAAGCCATTTGCCATAACAGAAAATTACTCACTCTATGCTCGCCGCTTGTTCTGATCATGAGTTCAGGATCAGGGATGTTTACTGTTGTTAACTCAGCTGCAAAATTTTCTTCATTAATGTCTTCAATATTTAATTTCTGGTCTTTAACCTTCTGTGCCAGTTTCTTAGCGGCATCAATGATCTCCCATTTAGCACTATAGCTTAATGCCAATGTTAAAGTACAACGGGTATTTTTCGCTGTCTTTTCCATAGCACTGCGTAAGTCATCAATACATTTTTGGGGTAACGACGCAATGTCACCTATTGCATTTAACCGGATGTTATTTTTGTTAAGAGTAGCCGTTTCCTGATTGATTGTTGATATCAACAACTCCATCAAGGCATTAACTTCTTCAATAGGCCTGTTCCAGTTTTCTGTCGAAAAGGCGTAAACAGTTAAATATTTTATTCCTATATCAGCGCAACCCTCTACAATATCTTTTACAGACAGCACACCACTTTCATGACCGAAGTGTCTGAATTTACCCTGATTTTTTGCCCATCGCCCATTTCCATCCATGATGATGGCGATGTGCTCTGGTAAGCGTGTTACGTCGATTTGTTCTTTAAATCCCATTAATTTCCTGCAAATATGCCTAAAATGTATAACATTTTTGGGACACAAAGGTATAAGATATGCCAATACCTACAAACATATATGTATCTCTTTTTCTAAAATCTCCTCTTTGAGTGTATTGAAAATCAGTAGAAGTAGGATTTGAAGGGTTTGAAAGCAGTTTACTTATATCTCCATTTGGCTCGTTATTCCAATGAGCAATATTTGGATATAAGCCACTAACATCATCAAGATAATCAGTATATGCTGTTCTATAACCGATCTGACTAAATAACCCCCAGTTTTCTTTCAATTTTACTTTTACTCCTACTCCATAGGGAACCGTTAGTGCATAATTTCTGTAAGATACATTCTGTCCTTCTGTGTGATAATCTCTCAAATTATATTTTTTATCTTCCAATCCCACAACACCTGAGTATCTGGCGGTAGGATTATACAATACTCCTCCAATTCCTGTAAAAATATATGGCGAGAATCTTTTGGTGCCTCCTCCCGCAAAGTATTCAAAAAAATTGAAGTCTACCTGCAGACTCACCTCATTTAATGCGGTGCTGAAGTTAAGTCCCCTATTTCTGAAATGTTCATTATCCGATTTTGTATCATCCGCCTTTATCTTTCCATATGTATAATGGAGCCCAACTGCCCAATATGGATCTATATTTACTTTCACAAAAGCTCCTGCCGAGATTCCACTTATTTTTAGCGGTTTGTTTTGATTCAAATCTCCTAAATAACCTGCTCCACCAGCAACTGCACCCACCTCAAAAACCTGGGCTTTTGCACTGATTCCACAAAGAAACATTGCAAGAAAATAAACAAGTTGTTTCTTATCCATTCTAATAATTCCGGGTATCTATGCCCCAAAGCAATTTATTCCTTAAAGTTGTTAAATAGGTTTCGTTATTAAGCCTGATTAAATTTACATGAAAGCTGGCTTTATTCAGTATTATTTTGACAGACTTGTCCACTGTTTCTGTTCTTGAATCACAGGAAACTAAAAATTTGGAGCTTCTTGCCTCAATTTCAAAAGTTAACGACACATCGTCAGGAATAATCACCGGTCTTACATTCAAATTATGAGGTGCAATTGGCGTAATAACAAAGTTTTGTGAACTTGGATAAATAATCGGACCACCGCAGCTCAATGAATAAGCTGTGGAACCTGTTGGTGTAGCAATGATTAATCCATCTGCCCAATAAGAGTTAACGAACTCATTGTTCATATAAGCGTGAATAATCATCATGGCCGAGTTATCTCTTCTGTGAATCGTAATGTCATTCAATGCAAAGTTTTCATCACCAAACAATCCATGCTTAGAAGTTAGGCTCAACAAACTCCTTTTATCCAAGGTAAATTCTCGGTTGTGCAGTGCCTCAAAGGCTTTCTTTATTTCATCTTTATTAATACTTGCCAGAAAACCCAAACGGCCAAAATTAATTCCTATTACAGGAATTCCTGAGTCGCGGATTAATGATAAGGTATCCAACAGCGTTCCATCACCACCTAAGCTCAACAATACATCTGTTTCTCCCAGAAGATCGTCGTGACAGGTAAAAACCTGCATATTGGCTGGTAATTTGATTTTATCTTTTACAAAATCAAGGTATTTATCGTAAACCAGAATCGGGCTTTTATAACTGTCGAGAACATTAAATACTTCCTGCACATAAGGCAATACACTATTATTGAACTCTCTACCGTAAATTGCAATCTTCATTAATGTATTTTCATTTTGCGGTTATGGAATCTGTATAAACCCTGGTTATACATTTAAATAATTCATAAATGAATTAAATCTATCTTCTGTACCATTGTCAGATATGGTACTGTTAAATACTGCCTTCACCTGGTAATCGTAGCGTTCAAAAGAAGCTATTATTCCTGAAAGGTCAGTTTTATTAATTTTCAAAGTAACTTCTAATCTGGTAGAATCTGGGAAGGATTGCACATAAGATGAGAGGATCTGAGCATTATCTGCTTCAACAATCTGCGCCATATGTGACAACGAATTGTTCCTATTACTTATTTCCAAAACAATTATACCGCCGTATTCCTTTACCGCAAAGATATTTGAGGTGTACTCTAAAAGACTGTTTATTGATATCAGGCCTAAATAATTCTTTTTATAATCCAATACCGGAACTACCGATAAGTGTAGCTGATTAAACAACCTTATGATGTCATAAACGTGAACATCTTCAAATACAAATGGATTTAAGATGGAAAGTGATAAACTACCAATAGGCTGTTGAACATCTCTAACTTCAATTAACTCTTCCTCAGCAACTAATCCAAGAAACTGGGTTTCGTTAACAATTGGTAAATGATATAATTTGAACTCAGCCATTCTGTCCAAAGCTTTCTGAACCGAATCAGACGTCTTTAGCGGTGGTATTGAATTAGATATGAGTTCAGATGCAAACATTATTTAAGTAAAATTCTATTTAAAAACTTATCAAGATAATCATTAAAAACCTCTGGTCGCTCCATCATTGGTGCATGGCCACATAAATCTACCCAATTCAATTCTGAATTCGGCAAAAGTTGATGAAATTCTTCTGCAACTTCCGGTGGTGTTACTTTATCTTGCTTACCCCAGATTAAAGAAACAGGTATAGTTATACGGGAAAGGTCTTTAGACATATTATGACGAATAGCAGATTTTGCCAATGCCAGAATTCTAATTACTCTTGAACGATCGTTAACACTTTTATAAACTTCATCAACCAGTTCTTTTGTTGCGGTTGCCGGATCGAAGAAAGTAAATTCTACTTTTTCCTTAATGTAATCGTAACTCTCTCTTCTTGGGAATGATCCTCCAAAAGCATTTTCATATAATCCAGAACTGCCGGTCAATACAAGTGCCTTTACATGTTCCTGATGAGAAACTGTAAACACAAGACCAACATGGCCACCAAGTGAATTCCCTATCAAAACAACCTGCCCGAGTTTTTTGAATTTTATAAATCTGTGAATGTATTTAGATAAACTTTTTACCCCGAGTGTGAGTATTGGGAGCTCATAAATGGGCAAAATTGGCACAATGACATGATAATTTTCTTTAAAATGATCAATCACATCCTCCCAATTGCTTAGTTCTCCCATCAAACCATGAAGTAATACCAGGGTCTCACCTTTTCCAGCTTCTATATATTTAAACCCATCTTCTTCTATTACTTCGTATCTCATATTGAATATTTTGTAAGGTATGCTACTAAGTTAGTAGACTAAAATTAAATTAATGTAATTTTAAAACATTATTTTAAGAAAAAGGCTTAATGTGCTTAATGCAACACAATTTATGCCAATTGTGTTTTTACAATCTCTGCAATTAACTTACCATCGGCTTTACCTGCCAGTTCCTTATTGGCTAACCCCATTACCTTACCCATCTCCTTTACAGAATTCGCACCGGAGTTCTTAATAATTTGTGAAATCACCGCTTCAATTTCAGCTCTGTCTAGTTGTTTAGGCATAAAATTGCTGATTACCTCAATTTCTTCTTCTTCTACAGTACTCAAATCTTCTCTGCCTTGTTGTTTATAAATATCAGCCGACTCTTTACGCTGTTTAATTAATCTTTGTAAAATCTTAAGTTCAGCTTCTTCGGTAATTTCCTCTGATGATCCCTTCTCAGTTTTCGCCAATAACAAAGCTGCCTTTATTGCCCTTAAACCTCTAAGCCTTGCCTGGTCTTTTGCAAGCATTGCCTGTTTTATTTCCTGATCTATTGTATTAGCTATCATATGATTTTCTGTTAGTATTCTATTTTCTATTAATTATAGTACCTGTTGCCTGTGCTGTTGGCATTATCAACATGTCATTTATATTTACATGAGCAGGTCTGCTCACTACAAACCATATTGCTTCAGCTATATCCTTTGCGACAAGAGGTTCCAATCCATCATAAACCTTTTTTGCTCTACCCTCATCTCCTTTAAACCGAACCTTAGAGAATTCCGTTTCAACCATTCCGGGATTAATAGCGGTAACTTTTATGCCATGGGGCAACAAGTCGATTCTCATACTTTTATTTAAAGCATCTACTGCATGTTTAGTGGCACAATATACATTTCCGTTAGGGTAAACTTCTTTACCCGCGATAGAGCCAATATTTATAATATGACCAGATTTCCGGGCAATCATCCAGTTAGAAACTATACGTGTTGTATATAGCAAACCTTTAACATTAGTGTCGATCATAGTGTCCCAATCATCAATATTACCTTTATCTATTGGATCAAGCCCCTGACTTAAGCCGGCGTTATTAATTAATACATCTACTTTCTTCCATTGTTGTGGTAAAGTTTCTAAACGATAAGATAAATCTTCATTATCCCTTACATCTGCAACTATCTTTTTAACTTCAACGGCATATTTATCTTCCAGATGTTTAGATACCTCTGTTAAAAGCTGTTCTCTTCTGCCTAGTAAAATTAAGTTATAACCTTGAGCCGCAAACAAATGCGCACAAGCAGCCCCAATACCTGAAGTTGCTCCTGTAATTAATGCAATTTTTGACATCCCTGATTTTATTGATTATTAAGCAAAGCTATAATTTTTTTAGCAGTAGCATTACTCAAAAAATAAACTGAATGTCACATGACGCAGCATTAATTTATCAATTGGATAAGAATAGCGATTAGGTTCATCCTTTAAAACACTGTTGAAGGAGTAGGATAATTTAATCTCTGGCGACATTTTAAAATATTCGAAATAGAGGTCGAAACCCAATCCGGCTTCATATGAGAGATAGTTCCGTACATTATTTACCATCTTCTCTCCGGGGTCAGTTATATTCGCATTATTTGTCTTTTTCTTTGAAGAAATATCCATTGAATATTTAGCTCCTCCGATCATATAAGCTCTAAAATTATTCCTCCTATCTGATTTCAGCTTTATTCCAAGTGGGAACTCCACTAGCGTTGAGGATATCTTCCGTTCAACGTTATCTTTAAGTTCGTCATGGTGAAAAGTTAACACCCTATCATTAAACACCAGTATTGGTGTAAATCTTAGATCGGCATTTTCGATCAGTCGTTTATTTACGACAAATCCAATTCCAAAGCCCGGAGAGGAATCAGAGGATATTCCGGTTAATTTAGGCGGATCCAAATCTTCGGGAAGTATATTTTTAAATTCTCTCCAATCCGGTCTCTTTAGAATCTTATACTCTGATGAAAGATACTGAAATGTAAATCCGAAATGGAGATTGGAATCATCTACCCCACCTCCCCAATTTTGGGCTCTGGCTGACACACATGCGAATAAGCATAAAATAAGTAAGCCTGATTTTATTTTCATTTGGTCCCAGTATAAATTGCACTTATACCAAACGTAAGGCGTCTATCCCTGGTGTTTGTAAAACCAACCTTATTCATTAAACGTGTAAACTCCTCGCCATCCGGAAATGCTGCTACAGATTCCGGCAAATAGCAGTAAGCTCTATTGTCTTTAGAAAATAGCTTACCCAGCATTGGTGTCACATGTTTAAAGTAAAAATTATACCCCTGTTTAATCGGAAATTTTCTGGGTTTAGAAAACTCCAGTATAACAATTTTACCTCCTGGTTTCAAAACCCTGTACATATCTGCAAGTCCTTTCTCGAGATTTTCGTAATTCCTTACACCAAAAGCTACAGTTATTGCATCAAAATGATCATCGCCAAAGTGTAATCCTTCCGAATCCCCTGTCTGAACAGAAAAAACGTGCTGTAAATTTCTATCCTGAATTTTCTTACGCGCAACATCAAGCATGCCTTCAGAAATATCTACTCCAATTATTTTCTCAGGTGCTAAAATTTTTATTGCCTCAAAAGCAAAGTCACCTGTACCAGTTGCCACATCAAGCATGATGCGTGGTTTGATAGACTTAAGTTCCCTTATTGCCTTTTTACGCCATATAATATCAATACCTAAGGACATAAAGTGATTTAAAAAATCATAAGTTCCTGATATATTATTAAACATGCTGGCAACTTGTTCCTTCTTTGTTGCCGTTTCAGATTGGTATGGTGTGATGTTTTCGTTCATGGTACGCAGCAAAGATAAGTATTGTTGAAAACTAATTTTCTACCTTTGTCAAATGATTATAAAATCAGCAACATTTATTTGTAGTAATACAAAGGTTTCAGCGCTGCCTGTTGCCAATATGCCAGAGTATGCATTTATTGGACGTTCAAACGTTGGAAAATCCTCGTTAATCAACATGCTTGTTAATCAACATGGATTAGCAAAAACCTCACAAAGGCCAGGTAAAACCCAATTAATAAACCATTTCCTGATTAATGAGAAGTGGTATATTGTCGATTTACCAGGTTATGGCTACGCCAAAGTATCTAAAAGCAGTCGCGAGAATTGGGAAAAATTTATACGAAATTACATCACAAAGCGTGAGAGCTTACAATGTGTTTTTGTATTAATAGATAGCAGGCTTGAACCACAAAAAATAGATCTTGAATTTTGCTGCTGGATGGGAGAGATCCAAATTCCTTTTGCACTTGTGTTTACCAAAGCAGATAAACAAAGCGCGGTAAAGACCGATCAGAATGTTTCGGCATTTAAAAAAGCACTAAAAGGATGGTTTGAAGAAATCCCCCCATACTTTGTAACTTCTGCAGAGAAAAGCACCGGTAGAGATCAGGTTTTAGATTTTATCGATCAGGTTAACCTAGATTTTGTAATGCCCATTTTAACCCCTAAAGAAGATTTTTAATAAAAGTTAATGAAAAAGTATTTTTCACTGGTATTATTTGCCCACTCTATTTTTGCTTTGCCTTTTGCACTGATAGGCTTTTTTCTTGGGGTAACTACTACTCCAAATCCATTTAACTGGCTATTGCTGGCATTGGTATTACTGTGCATGGTTTTTGCTCGAAATGCAGCCATGGCCTTTAATAGGTACCTCGACAGAAACATAGATGCAAAAAATCCCCGCACTCAAATGAGGGACATTCCTGCAGGTAAAATATCTGCTAATGAAGCATTAATATTCGTAATTATTAACTGCGTTCTTTTTATTACCACTACCGCCTTCATTAACAGCCTTTGCTTTTATCTTTCGCCTGTGGCCCTCTTTGTAGTACTATTTTACAGTTACACAAAAAGATTTACAGCATTGTGCCATATGGTATTGGGCCTGGGGCTTTCACTTGCTCCCATTGGCGCCTACATTGCAGTAACAGGGGTATTCAACATTGTTCCTGTTCTTTATTCATTTGCCGTATTGTTTTGGGTTAGTGGATTTGATATCATATATGCTTTACAGGATGAAGATTTTGACAGAAATGAAAAACTACATTCTATCCCGGCAGCAATGGGAATCAAAAATGCCTTAAATCTTTCGGTAGTATTGCATGTCTTTTCCGCACTTTGCGTAATCCTACCGGTAATGTTTACTACATTCAGCTGGGTTTATTATGTAGGCGTAGCATTCTTTTGCTTTATGCTAACTTATCAGCACTTACTCGTAAAACCTAACGACATCAGTAAAGTAAATAAAGCATTCGCCACCACAAATGGTTTTGCTTCAGTGATATTTGCCATTTGTTTTTTAATTGATGCCTTCTTAAGAACCAATTTTAATTTCTAATTATGATTAACCTTACCATACCTAAAAAGAAAAGAATCTATATCCCTCAAAATCTGGAAATGAAATGGGACAATCTTGAACCCATACTTAATGAGCTATTGGCTCGTCCAATAGACAATGTAAATGATTTAGAACAATGGTTAAAGGACAAAAGTGAATTAGAAGCTGCTCTTGAAGAGGATTTTGCATGGCGATATATTAAAATGAGCTGTGATACTGGTAATGAGACCTTAGTAAAAGATTTCCAATATTTTGCTACCGAAATTGAACCTAAAATTTCGCCAATAGCGAATCAGCTTAACCAAAAATTTAACGATAGTCCGTTTATTGATGAACTGGACCATGATAAATATTTTGTCTACATCAGAGCAATCAGAAAAGCTTTAGAGATTTATCGCGAAGAAAATGTAGAACTCTTAACTAAACTTCAGGTAACTCAGCAAAAGTATCAGGCAATAACCGGGGCAATGAGCGTGATGATCAACGACAAGGAATATACACTGGAACAAGCAGCCAACTTTGTTAAAGATACGGATAGAAGTGTAAGACAACAGGCATGGGAAACCATACAACAACGTCGCCTCGTAAATAAGGATGAATTAAACATTTTGTTTGATGAGTTGATAGCTATGCGCCATCAGGTAGCAGTAAATGCTGGTTTCGAGAACTATCGAGATTATATGTTCCAGGCGCTTGGCCGTTTTGATTATACGCCGCAGGATTGTTACCATTTTCATGAAGCTATTGAAAAGCAAATTGTTCCCATCCTAAAGGAACAGGCGGAAAAAAGAGCTGAACTACTTGGAATTGATGAATTAAAGCCATGGGATATGGAGGTAAGCACCACTGGAAAACCAGCTTTAAAACCATTTAAAAATGGAAAAGAGTTAATTGATAAAAGTATCGACTGCTTTAATGCCATTAACCCTAAATTGGGCCAGATGCTTTCCATTATGAAAGCTAACAACCTTTTTGATGTAGAAAGCAGAAAAGGAAAAGCACCAGGTGGTTATAACTATCCTCTTGCAGAAACCGGCGCACCTTTTATTTTCATGAACTCTGCCAATTCGCTAAGAGACCTAACTACTATGGTCCATGAAGGCGGCCATGCCATACATACCTTCCTTACTGCAAATCTGGAATTAAATGACTTTAAACACTGTCCTTCGGAGGTCGCAGAACTTGCTTCAATGAGCATGGAACTCATTTCAATGGATAACTGGAACATCTATTTTGATAATGAAGAGGATCTCATCAGGGCAAAAAAAGAGCAGCTTGCCGATGTGCTAAAAACTTTGCCATGGGTTGCTGTTATAGATCAGTTCCAACATTGGATCTATACCAATTCTGGTCATAATGCCGCTGACAGAGAGGAAGCCTTTAAGCAAATATATACACGTTTTGGTAGCGGATTTGCTAGCTGGGATGGCCTGGAACAAGAGTTCGGGAATATTTGGCAAAAACAACTGCATCTTTTCGAAGTCCCTTTTTATTATATTGAATATGCTATTGCACAATTAGGAGCAATAGCGATCTGGAAAAATTACAAGGAAAATCCTGAACAAGCATTGGAGCAATACCTTGCAGCACTATCATTAGGATATACCAAACCCATCAATGAAATTTACGAAACTGCGGGAATTAAATTTGATTTCAGCTTAAACTACATTGAGGAGCTGGCATCATTTGTAAAAGATGAATTGCATAAATTAGGCTAAGTTTACCACATAATATCTAAGTTTGAATATCAAAACCGAACCTAACCACTAATGTATGTTTGAAAAACTTTTCAGAAAAAAGTCAATAGCCAAAATATTGGAAGATGCAGAAAAAGGCTATGGTGATCACGGAGCTTCGCTCCATAAAACACTTGGTGTACGGGATTTAACGGCTTTCGGTATCGCCGCTATAATTGGGGCGGGCATTTTCAGTACAATTGGCAAAGCAAGTGCCGACGGTGGCCCTGCGGTAATATTCCTTTTTATATTTACTGCCATTGCTTGTAGTTTTGCTGCTTTTGCATATGCAGAATTTGCCTCAATGGTTCCTGTATCTGGAAGCGCATATACCTATTCATATGTTGCGTTTGGTGAACTGGTAGCCTGGATCATTGGATGGTCGCTCATTATGGAGTATGCTATTGGAAACATAACTGTTGCTATATCCTGGTCCGATTATTTTACCGGACTCCTCTCCTCCATACGAATACCTGCATTTGGCATAAATGGCATTCACCTGCCTGATTGGACTACAATGGACTATCTGACCGCATATAATGGTCATGCACATGCTGAAGCACTTGTGAACGCAGGAAAAAACTACGCAAATCTGGATGACGCAACAAGAATAGCAAACAATGCCTGGATAACAGCCCCACAAATTGGGGGCTTTCATCTTGTAGCGGACTTACCCGCTCTGGGTATTATCATTTTTATTACCTGGCTGGTATACAGAGGAATGAAAGAATCTAGAAATGCAAGTAATGCAATGGTTATTGTAAAACTAGCAGTTATTTTACTAGTACTTGCAGTAGGTGTTTTTTATGTTGACACTGGTAATTGGGATCCCTTTGCTCCCAATGGAGTATCAGGAGTATTAAAGGGAGTATCAGCAGTTTTTTTTGCATACATAGGCTTTGACGCCATTTCTACGACTGCCGAGGAATGCAGAAATCCCCAAAGAGACTTACCAAGGGGAATGATGTGGGCGATTATCATTTGTACAATTCTATATGTAGCAATTGCACTTGTGCTTACAGGGATCGTTAACTTCAAATTACTTGCCGTTGGCGACCCACTTGCATTTGTCTTTGACCAGATAGATTTGAAGCTAATGAGTGGAATAATAGCCGTAAGCGCAGTATTTGCTATGGCAAGCGTACTTTTGGTGTTTCAAATGGGTCAGCCAAGAATATGGATGAGCATGAGCCGCGATGGCCTGCTTCCGAAATCATTTTCAAAGATCCACCCTAAATACCACACCCCATCTTTTGCTACCATCGTAGTGGGCTTTGTGGTGGCAATTCCTTCACTTTTCATGAACCTTACCATTGTAACAGATCTTTGCTCTATTGGTACATTGTTTGCATTTGTGCTGGTATGTGCGGGAGTTCTTGTTTTACAAAACAAGCCAGATATTCAAAGAGGGAAATTCAGAATTCCATATATGAATTCTAAATTCATTGTTCCTCTCTTATTCATCGGTACATTATTTTTTGGTTTTAGCTTTTACAAAAAAGAAACTATCTCGTTTATTTTCAATACCCCAAGAATATATGATCCTGTAAGTTTTATTACCGCTTTAAATGAAAATGAGCTCGGCATAGTTAAAAAAGAAATAGCAATTGCTCAAACTAAAGCTAATCTTATTGAGAAGAACACAGATTCAGAAGCGTATTTAAATCAGCTATCCTCCGAACAGTATGAGCAGTTCATAAACAATTCACAGCTAGCCCTGGAAAAGAAGTATGAAAGTGGGTGGAAACTCTTTAAACACAAAATCCCTATGTGGATTTTCTTTTTTATCTGCCTCGTAATTATTTACTACTGCATTACTAAAAATCTTTCTCTTATTCCTGTTTTGGGCTTAATAAGTTGTCTCTATATGATGTGTGAATTGGGTATATCCAATTGGATAGGATTCGGGATCTGGTTGATTGTCGGTCTATTTGTCTATTTCTTATATGGCTTTAAGCACAGCAAACTCAGACTTAAAGAAAACAACATATAAATAAAAAAGGCTGCAATTGCAGCCTTTTTTAATACCCTTACTCTCTTAAACTGTAGAAAATATTGCCCAACGATACAATATTTTCAAAATAAAAAAATATTTATTAAAAATAATTCCACAATTTGAGAATATATCTCTACATTTATAATTGTAAAAAACAAATGGTATTCAAGGACTTGATTACCATTTAAATTGCCCTCCTAATTATCCCTATAATTGTCTGGTTGGAAGGCCGACAATAGAGGCTCCTCCCCGGAGCCTTTTTTGTGCAATTAAACCGGAAGCCTGTTAAGCTCTATATCATCAGGAGTTACAAAGATTAATGGAACTTTCTCTACATCCACGTAACTTGAGTCAAGGCCAAAACTTCGCTCTTCGGATAAGCTCAAACGCTTCAACACAAAGTAGTAGTCCATTATTGAGCGCTCATAGAAACTCAGTTTAGAAAACTTAGATAGATGTTTTTCTAAGAGTACAAATCTAAAGTCACCAGCAATCTTATGTTTATTTAAAGACGTATACTGGCTTGTAATATCAACCTCACCATTTTTCACCAGATCTTCAATCACTTTTCGGTATAAAAGATTAACTCTTTGTTCCACCCTAAATCCGAGCTTAAAATCAATACGGATAAGCTTTCCCGGAATCAGGAATTCTACTTTATAATCCCGGGTAAATGGTTCATCAACAACGTCAACATGCACGAGCCAATAAACATCAGCTCGCTTGGGTTCTTTCTGGATAATTGAGTAAATAATCTTTGATTCTATTTCTGTTTTAAAATTGGCACTGGTAAGGTATACCAATTGGGAAGAATATTTTGGAACGGAAATATCACTACTTAGTTCACTTATTATCTCAAAATAATCCTCTATTTCAACATATTTAACAAACCGGTTTTTTATCTTCCTGGCAACATACCAACTCCACATTACAGTAAACAACGCAGATCCAATCAATACCGTTACCCAACCTCCATGGAAAAACTTCGCCATATTTCCTATCAGGAAGGTAAGTTCGAGTAAAATATAAATTACTAAAAAAGTTCCAATTACATATATCGGAACCTTTTTACGCTTCATATAAGCTGCAATCAATATCGTAGTAGAAAGAAAGGTTAGGTTTATAGCCAAACCATAAGCGCCTTCCATTGCCCCTGAGCTTTTAAATATCAATACAATTCCGATACAGCCCGCCCAAAGAATCCAGTTAATAGAAGGAACATAAATCTGTCCCTTTTGATTACTTGGATAATTGATTCTAACTTTTGGCCAAAGATTTAACCTTACTGCTTCAGATATTAAAGTAAAAGAACCAGTAATCATCGCCTGACTGGCAATCACCGCTGCGCAAGTTGCAAGTGCAACCATAAACAACAGATATTCGGATGGTACTATTTCAAAGAAGGGATTCAAAGTGGTGTTGTAATTGCCATGTTGCAACACCCAAACACCTTGTCCAAGGTAATTAAAAATCAAGGTTGTTTTTACAAAAACCCAACTAACGCGAATGTTTTTTCTTCCGCAATGCCCCATGTCTGAATACAATGCCTCGGCTCCTGTAGTACATAAAAACACCCCTCCTAATATTAATAAAGCCATCGGATTATTCACCAACAGTTCATAAGCGTAATATGGATTTAATGCTCTTAGAATACTTAAATCCTGCACAACATAAAGAAGACCTAATAATCCAAGTGTGCTAAACCACAGAAACATAACTGGACCAAATAGCTTTCCTACCAAATCAGTCCCGAATTGTTGTATTACAAACAATGCAGTAATGATAGCAAGAACTATAGGAATTACCGATACAGAAGGAAATTTCAATTGCAAGCCTTCAACAGCAGAGGTAACTGTTATACTTGGCGTAATGATACCATCAGCCAACAAAGCACAACCACCTATGATTGCAGGAATAACAAGCCACTTTGCATTTTTACGAACAAGGGAGTATAAAGAAAAAATACCACCCTCACCCTTATTATCCGCTTTTAATGTAATAACAACATACTTTACAGTAGTCTGCAAGGTTAAAGTCCATATGATACAAGACAAAGCACCAAGCACAAGATTTACATCAACATTTTGCCCACCATTAACCACTGAATTAAAAATGGCTTTTAAGGTATAGAGAGGAGAAGTTCCAATATCACCGTATACGATCCCTAAACTTACAAGTAAACCTCCTGCGGTGAGCGCACTTAAATTCTTTTGACTCGACACTTATCTTATTTTGTTTTGGTGGGTAAAATTACAGTAATTCTTATGTAAATGCATTGTTTTCTGACTTTTTTGAACCCCAACATGTGGTATTTACGCCACAACTTTAGGGTCTCCAAACGTTAATACTTGTTAAATATTGTTAAATATTTTTTTATTGAACAAAATGATTGATTTTTTTGTTTTATTATTTATATTTTTGGCAATACCAAACATGAGCAAGAAACACAGAATAGCGCTTCTCTTTCATATCTCCTGCATAATTTGCATGGGTGTCTTTGGCAGCGTTAATGTTTTTGCGCAAAAGTCTGACAGTACAATAAACAGTGCCAGGGCAAAGAGAATTAACAAAACACCACAAATCAAGGTCAACATACCAACGTACAAGCCCAAATACAACTTAGGATTTATACAATATAATGATGTGATCTCTAATGCAAAAGTTGTTCCAACCACTCAAACTAAACAAGATAAAATCCTTACTGTTTTAAAAGTTTATCCTAATCCTGTTGACGATCAGGTAAATTTAATGCTAAGACTTGATCGTGAGTCAAATCTTTCTGTTAAAATTATGGATTTGCTGGGCAATGAAGTTGTAACGCTTTCAAATGAGCGCATTTCCTCTGGGGAACAAACCAAAAGCTATACTATCCCCAATCGTTTAAATCCAGGTATCTATTTTTTAAAAATAGTAGCAGGGTCTGAAACAGTAGTAAAACGCATTTCAGTTTTATAGTCAACATTTAATCAATCTTCCTAATTGTTTCGTCTGTATAGAATGTATAATTTAGCAGCGGTTAGTGTTATTCACAAAACATAATACAAATGAAGGTAATCGCTATAGGCCGTAATTACGCCGCGCATATTAAAGAGCTAAATAACCCAACGCCGGAAAATCCGGTTATATTTCTAAAACCAGATACCGCAGTATTAAAAGACAACAAACCTTTTTATATACCAGATTTTTCTTCAGACATACACTACGAACTTGAAGTGGTTTTGAAAATTTGTAAAGAAGGCAAACATATTTCTGAAAAGTTCGCTCCCAATTATTATGAGGAAATGGGCCTCGGCATAGATTTTACTGCGCGAGATATCCAGACGCTACATAAAGAGAAAGGTTTACCCTGGGAGTTAGCCAAAGCTTTCGACAATTCTGCTGTCATAAGTACTTTTGTTCCTAAAACCCAATTCACAAACATATATGACCTCGACTTCGAGCTAAAAATCAACAATGAGACCAGGCAAATTGGCAATACTAAAAATATGCTCTTCCCGTTTGAGAGAATAATTGCCTTTGTATCTAAATACATTACATTAAAAAAAGGTGATCTTATTTTTACCGGTACGCCGGAAGGCGTTGGTAAAGTTCTGCCAGGTGATAAATTAGAGGCGTGGTTAGCGGGTCAGCAACTACTTAATTTCGATATAAAATAGCATTGATGATTAAACTGAACTTAACACTAATACTTGTTGCTCTTTCAGTAGTATGCTTAAAAGGACAACAAGTATTCAGCGGCAACAAATACCCACTAGTGGATTTCAGGGCTCCTCTAGACATTACACCACCGGCTCTGGCCGGCTCATTTGGAGAATTAAGGGCTAACCACTTTCATTCTGGCATGGACTATCGGACCAATCAACGAGAAGGCTACCCCGTATATGCCATTGCAGATGGATATATCTCCAGGCTTCGGGTACAGAACAGCGGCTTCGGCCTTGCCCTTTACATTAATCATCCAAATGGTTACACTTCTGTTTATGGCCATCTTCAACGCTTTAGCCCTAAAATAGCACAACAAGTAAAAACCATTCAATATCAAAAGAAGAGTTATGAAGTCGACTCCTTTCCTAACTCACTGCTTATACCAGTGCACAAGGGAGATGTTATTGCTTATTCTGGCAATACAGGAAGCTCGGGTGGCCCTCACCTTCATTTTGAGATCAGAGACACTAAAACAGAAGCTACAATCAATCCGCAGCTATTTGGTCTAGAAATACCAGACAACATCCCCCCTGTGCTTTATTCCATGTATGTTTATCGTTTAAATAAGAAACCATTTAACGAATTTACACCTAAACAATACTTTCAGATTAGTGGAGCCCCCGGCAATTACCACCTTAACAAAGTAACCACAATCAATTTAAGCGGTGAGGTTGGCTTTGGTATTGTTGCCACCGACAAACACAACGGTGCTTCGGGAACAAATGGTGTTTATTCTATTCAGCTCGAGATAGATGGCAAACCTGTTTATACTTCGGCTCTTGAAAAATTTCAGTTTGATAATAGCAGGGGAATCAACTCGCATATAGATTATCCAACGTTTATAAACACTAAAAGAAATATTCAGAAAAGTTTTGTTGATCCAGGCAATCCTTTAAATATCTACAGCAATCTGATAAATAATGGCCGGGTAGAATTCACTGACGGCAAGCTACATCAGGTAAAGTATATTATATCAGACGCAACGGGCAATAAAAGTGTTCTGTCATTCAATGTGCAGGCCGATGAAAAAGCTATAATAAACAGCCCTGAGCCCTCTGCAGGTACTCATTATTCATATGCTACGCTCAATGAATTTAACAACCCAGATGTAAAGGTAATCCTTCCAAAGGGCACGCTCTATAATGATCTTAACCTTATATACAAGACCTTACCAAAACCGTTAACAAATGCATTCTCGAATATACATCAGATTCATAACCCTTTAACTCCATTGCATTCGGGATTTGAAATATGGATTAAAGCAGACAGTTCAATTAACAAGTACAAAGAAAAGGCCCTTATCGTAAGTACTTCAAGATCGTCACAAGGCGGATATTATGAAAATGGATATGTAAAAGCCAAACCACGCACCTTTGGAAGCTTCTTTATAGCCATAGACACTATTCCACCAAGCATAATCCCCTTAAATATATCAGATGGGAAAAGCATGGCTGGAATAAGTAAAATGTCATTCAAAATCAGAGATAACTTATCCGGAATTAAGAGCTTTAATGGCTATATTGACGGAAGATGGGTATTAATGGAGTTTGACACCAAAACAGCTTCTTTATGGCATACATTTGATGACACTACGCCTCCGGGCAAACATATGCTGGAGGTGATTGTTTCAGATATGAAAGACAACATCAAAAATTATTCAATTTCTTTTTATAAATAGCATTATGAGTGAATTAAAAGAAGGCCAAAAGGCCCCGAATTTTACTGCGAAAGACCAAGATGGCAACAATGTTTCCTTATCACAATTTATCGGAAAAAAAGTAGTACTCTACTTTTATCCTAAAGATGACACCCCAGGTTGTACTGCAGAAGCGTGTGATTTCAGAGACAATTATCAGGGACTAACAGCCAAAGGAATTGTAGTATTGGGCGTAAGTGTTGATGACGAAAAATCACACCAAAAATTTGTTACAAAACACAGCTTGCCATTTACACTCCTTGCTGATACTGATCAAAAAATTGTTGAAGCTTACGGTGTTTGGGGCGAAAAAAACATGTATGGAAAGAAATATATGGGAACCCATAGAACTACTTTCCTTATTGATGAAACTGGCCTCATCTCGCACATCATAAAAAAGGTAGATACTAAGAATTCAACTGCACAGGTTTTAGAGTTACTTTAGTACAGACTTTTCATCTTTATGCTTACTTCCAACAAGATGCTGAATCTTTAAATTTAGTTCATCCGAACTAAAAGGTTTAGAAACATAGTCATTCATTCCAATTGCCAGGCACTTCTCGAGCTCTCCCTGTATGGTATGGGCCGTCATAGCCACAATTGGAATACCTGCTTTTTCTGTGCCCATCCGGCGTATGTATTTAGTGGCCTCATATCCGTCCATTTCCGGCATTTGCAGATCCATTAAAATAATATCAAAATCCTCGCTCTTATATTTTTCTATACCTATTTTCCCATTTTGAGCAATTGTGGTTTCGTATCCTCTCTTTTGCAATACCTTGATAACCAAAAGCTGATTAATTGGATTATCTTCAACAATCAGCACTTTGATTCCCCTTCCAGGCTCTTCTCCAGTATCAGGTCCGGCAGGAATATGGTTATCCTTTTCACGATCATTTATTTTCACAAAAGGCATTCTGAAATAAAACACAGACCCGTCTCCCGGGGTACTTTCCAAGAATATTTTTCCATTCTGTAGTTCAACCAGTCGTTTAACCATACTCAATCCTAAACCAACCCCCCCAAACTTACGTGAAGTTCCACTTGTACCCTGCTCAAACAACTCAAATATTTTCTGTTGCTTTTCGATTGGGATTCCAATCCCTGTATCTTTAATCCTGAACTCAATAATCACATTCTCCTTGGTTTCTTCTATAAGATCTGCAGAAATAACCACCTCGCCTTTTTCTGTAAATTTTATGGCATTGGATACCAGGTTCACAAAAATTTGAGAGAGCCGGATAGAATCCCCAATAAAAATATTTGGTACTCTTGTTCCTATAGAATAGCTTAAACCAATTTTCTTAAACTTGGCATTAGATTCCACATAAAGACAAGCATCTTTAATTACATCCCTAACTTTTAACGGTTGTTTAATAAAATCAACATCCTCATTACCAAGCCCGGAAAAATCCAAAATGTCATTTAATATCCTCATTAAATGATCGGCAGATTTTATAATCATCTCAATTGCCTCAAGATGTTCTTTATCAACCAGGGACTCTCTAATATAGCTCGCAAACCCTTGAATACCGTTCATAGGAGTCCTTATTTCATGGCTCATATTTACAAGGAAAACGTGCTTGGCTTTCTCAGAAGATTGAGCTCTATGCCGCTCAGTTACAAGTTTAGCTTCCGTAACCTTTGATTCTGCTACTTTATGTTCCAAGGTCTCAATCATTTCATTAAATGCATTAGCTACCCTTCCAATTTCATCATTTGCAAAAATCTTTACGCGGGTGTCAAGTTGCCCTTTCTTTACAAGTTCGGCACCCTCTACGATAACATCCAGGCCTTTTTTAATACTTTTGTTTATAGATATGGCAATAACAATGCTAGTTGTACCAATGGTTATCGAAAGCGCCAGAACCAATTTAAGCACCATACTTTCTAACCATCTTGCGCCTTCTCCAAGTGTATAAGAAAACCCATCTTCTAAAATGGTAAGCTCAGTATTAAGTCTTTCAATTTCGTTTAGCAAAATTTTTATCTTTTCCTTATCTATCTTTGGAGCCGTAATCAACGCATGAAGTTCCTCACCAATCGTAAGAAGCTCATCTAAAACCGGCTCAGCTTTTTGCCATGCAACAAAGGCTTTATTCAAGTAATACACCTTACTAAATCTCTTGGTGAGGCCAATCATATTATCAATATCGGCTGGATGATTTCTGCCTTGCAAAAAAACCGCTCTTACTGCCTCCAGATCAGGATTTGCCTTTCCCATTTCTATTCTGGCAATTTTATCACCAAAAGGAACCTTTAGAAATTCTTTAAAAGCGTGATAATTCTTTTCATCATAAGTGTAGCCATACTCCCTGAGGTTCAGAATAGCATTCTTCTGCGATTTGGACCATAGTCCTTCCCCACCGACGTAAGATCTAACTGCCGACAGTGTCGTAATTGAGAACCATAAAGTGCACAACTCTACTATAACCAAAAAAGTGATTATACCAATGGTAAAATATAGTTTTCTGGATATAGATATATCATTGAGCTTCTTTCGTAACAAGGAAATAAGCATAACTAGAATTTTAATCAAATGTAAAACCCTAATTTTTTACATTTTTTTTTTAAAAATAATCCTTTTAACCTGAACAAGGCACCTATTTGCCTCATTCATTTTGTTCAAAAAACAGCCTATTTCCATTGTCATAAATGAATAAATACAAAAAAAAGGCTATCTTTTCGGACAGCCTTTTTCTTCTTTATACTTTATTCTTAAGATTTAATCTTATGTCCGTATACGGCAAAGAACCATATATATAAATAACAAGGTAGCACACTCACAAAGAAGGCAAGCTGGAAATGCATATGTGCATAATCCTTAAGGTAGCCATAAATCAATGGCCAGATCGCTCCACCTGCAATACCCATAATCATGATTGCCGATCCGGTTTTAGTAAACTTTCCTAATCCTTTAATGCCCAAAGGGAAAATAGCAGGCCACATTAATGAATTTGCCAGCCCCAAAAGTCCAACAAAAATTACTGAATAGTAACCGGTGGTTACATAAGCGGCACAGATAAATATTACACCCAAAATTGCACAGATTTTTAATGCAGCCTGTTGACTGATGTATTTAGGAATAGCGATAATCCCTATCACATAGCCAACCAGCATACTGGTTAATGTAAGTGTTGTAAAGTACTTGCTAATGTCGGCACTGATCCCTAAAGCTTTACCATACACTCCAATTATATCGCCAGCCATAACCTCCGCAGCCACGTAAACAAAAATACAGAAGGCTCCTAAAAATAAATGTGGAAATTGGAAAATTGAAGTCTTTGTCGATTTTACATCATCACCTTCAATTACCTCTTCCTTATCTACATCCACTTCAGGCAGGTGAGAGTATTTAATGAACAATGCAAAAGCAGTAAATACAATTGCTAAAACAATGTAAGGTGTATAAACGCGACCTAAAACCTCGGCTAAAAGGGCTTCTTTTTCAGCAAGGGTAGTTGCTGCATCATTAATTTTGGCTTCAATACCAGACGCATTTTTAAGAAACAAGGTACCCATAATAATAGGTACAATAATGCCGGCAAATTTATTACATAACCCCATTATACTTATGCGTTTCGCCGCACTTTCTATCGGACCTATAATACTAATATATGGATTTGAAGCAGTTTGCAACAAAGATAGAGCAGCACCTTGGATAAATATACCTGTGAGGAACAGACCAAAACTTCTTGAACTTGCAGCCGGGATAAAGATTAAAGAACCGAAAGCCAAAATAAGCAATCCAATAATGATACCATTTCTAAAGCCCAGTTTTTTAAGAATCCATGATGATGGCAATGCTAAAAAGAAATAAGCAATATAAGAAGCAAATGTTACCAGAAAGGCTTCAAAGTCAGTTTTCAAACCACAAGCCAGTTTCAGAAAGGGTATTAATGTGCTGTTGGCCCATGTTACAAAGCCAAAAATGAAAAACAGAGCCCCAATAGTTACAATGGGCGAAATTACAGTCGATTTTGTTTGGTTGGTCATAATTAGGTTAAGGTTGTTTAGGTTTTGTTTACTGTTTTTGTTTTTTTGTTAAAAAATTTTTGACTTTACTCTCTAAAAGTATAAAAATATACAACAAGTTACTAGCATAGCCATTCATTAAACCAAAGTATGCTATTTACACTTAATATTTGCTCATTTTGTTTGCGCAAACGTTTGTGTATCCTATCAATTACCATGTTATTAAAAAGTTGTGGTGCTATTTGGGCAGGACAGCCAAATTGGGGAAAAACTATCGATACCGAAGTTCAACCATGATACTTCTGCCTTCAATCTTAAATTTAGCGGGACCGGTTCTTTCGAGCTTATTGAGTAATGAATAGATATTACTGAACCTGTAGGTGGAGCCGGTGTATAAGGTTTTACCAATATTGCAATCGGCATATATTACATCTACATCATACCAGCTTTCAATCCTTTTCATGAGAGATTCAAGAGTTTCATTCTTGATGGTAAAGAAACCTTGTTTCCAGGTTATCGCTTCTTTTATATTTATATTATAAACATGGGTATTCTTATCAACAAGGGCTGAATGCGGGCTTGGTTTTAAAATCAAGGATTGATCGTTGGCTCTTAATATTTTAGATCGGGGCAATAAATTGGCTTGCGAATCATTACTTTCAATTACGCTTTTATTATTAAGGTAAATAAAAAAGCCTGTAGAAAGTGCTAAAAGAATAATGGCGGTGGCTCCATATTTTAAGAATTCATAATCCCATTTCTTTGTCAATTCAGGTTTTGGAGAAATATATACTTGATCTTCAGTAGGTATACGATCGCCATATTTTTCCATAAAGTTTGCAAATGCCGCAGGTGCGCTTGTAAAACTTCGCATCTCCATTAGTTCAGCTTGTCTATAAGACGGATCCGTCAGCTGATCAAACAAAATCTTGTTTGTCTTGCTTTCAGATATCCATATCTCCAAATCACGCTCATCAATTGCGTTCAGCTCCCCTCTGATCTGCTTACCTATGATGGACACTATTCTTTTAATTTGCTCTTCTGATTGCATCCTTTTTCGATTGATGCTATTATTACGATGCGAAAACTCAATCGTACTAATCAAATCTTTTTTTACCTATATCCCATTGCCTGCAGATCAAACAATTCAGCATACCTTCCTTTCTTAAGGATCAATTCTTCATGACTGCCGATTTCTATCAATTGACCCTTCTCTAGTACAAGTATTCTATCGGCCATGCGCACAGTAGAAAATCGGTGAGAGATCAGTACAGCAGATTTCCCTTTTGTTAATTCCGCAAAACGTTGAAAAACCTCATATTCAGCCCTCGCATCAAGGGCCGCTGTTGGCTCATCAAGAATTAAGAGCTGTGCATCCTTCATATACGCTCTGGCCAGAGCTACTTTTTGCCACTCACCACCAGACAACTCTACTCCTTGAGAAAAGCGTTTACCAAGCATCTGATCGTAATGAAAAGGGAGCTTTTCTGCCAGTACATCTGCTAAGCTTTGTTTTGCTGAATTTTCTACCAGAGCTCTATTATCCTGTTCTTGTATATTTCCAACTGCAATATTTTGCGCAAACGTCATTTGGTAACGGAGATAATCCTGAAATATAATACCAACGTTCATCCGCAATTCGTCCAGGTCATATTCTTTTAAATTCACCCCATCTAGCAATATCCTACCCTCTGTTGGGTCATAAAGCCTTGCCAGTAACTTAACCAATGTAGTTTTGCCAGAGCCGTTCTCTCCTACCAATGCAAGCTTCTCATCAGGATGAAGTGTAAAGCTTAAATGGCGGTTAGCCCAACGTTCTGAATGTGCATATTGAAACCCGACATCTTCAAACTTAAAACCTTGTCTAATGGGATTCGGGAAGGGCTTAGCCTGTGGCAAATTTCGGATTTTAGGCTGGATTTCAAAAAACTCAAAGAAATCACTAAGATAAATAGCTCCCTGAGAAACTGCTGTAAAACGTAACAACACGCCTTCAATTAACGAGCGCATCTGTCTGAACGAGCCTGCCAGAAATGTAAGTTCACCAATAGTAATACTTCCACTAATGGTTCTATATATAATATATATATAAGCAAGATAATATCCTGTACTTCCTAAAAAGGCAAAAAAGGTGCCCCACACAGACCGCTGTAAAGACAATTGCTTATTCTCTGTATAAAATCTTTCTGAGAGGGTTTTAAAACGGCTAATGATAAAACCGGAAAGATTAAATACCTTAACTTCTTTTGCCGTTTCGTCGCTAGCACCCAGATAGCGAACATAATCAAGTTCTCTTCGTTCAGGTGTTCTCTTTCTTGAAAGGGCATAACTCTGATCATTAAAATATGATTCACCCAAAAATGCAGGGAGAATAGTAACCAATAATACAACTATGAGCCATGGATTAAAGGCAACTAATCCTACTGCAAGAAATCCCATGGTAATCAGGTCCTGGATCTGACTCATTACCTGCGATAATAGCACAGTACGGCCCACCGTTTGCTGCCTTGCCCGCTCCAGTTTATCATAAAAGATCGAATCTTCAAACTGGTCTAAATCTAAAGTTGCGGCGTGGTTCATGATCCTTACTGACGTATAATTGGAAAACAAATCACCCAATAAACCATCCATCAAATTAATAGCACGGCTCAGAATATCAGTTAGTATAGCTAATCCAAACTCCAACGCCACCAGTTTCCACAGATATTCTTGTGAATGGCTGGTTCCGTCATTGCTTAAGTGCACTACTTCATCAATGATATGCTTACCTACCCAAAGGATAGCGAGAGGCATAATTGATCTTGCCATTCGCAGGGCAAAATTGCCTATCGTCATCCATCTGCTGGTTTGCCATACCAGTTCAAAAAACTCTGGCAAATTCCTGAACGCGGCTATCCGCTCTTTAAAAGTTAAAGATTTGATGTTTAAATCTGCAGTCGCTTTTTTAGGATTCAAATGGCATTAAATTTTCACTAAATTAGAAAAAGGAAGTCAATTAAGGTCTTTTATAACAGGAAATCCTCATAATAGTTTAGTTCTAAGCCACCCCTTTTAACCTGCTCCGCATAACTTTCTCCGATTGGGAGTATAATATGACTCAGTTGTATCTTTCTATTTTGAACAGATCTGAGCCGAAATAAAGGAATAATATAACTTCTGTGAATTCGCCTAAATTACTGTTCTGGGATGAACTCTAGTATCTTTTTTAAAGACATTAATGTTAAAACAGGTTTATCATTAGTCAAATGAATCTTTATGTAATCCTCCATACTCTCAATATATCTGGGGCTTTTGAAATTAATGGTCGGTTAATGCACGCGAGAGATGGATTGGCTCTTTGGGATGTAAATTCAATTGAAATAGAAGCTTTAAGTGCCGAAGCGACCTATTCTGCCTTGAATTATTTAATTAGACGCTTCCAAAAGTAACATAAAAAGTACTATACAAGCCTGCCTCTTAGAATGGAGACACCCCTGGTTTTCTGATTTTTAACCGTTTGAACAGAAAGTCCAAGCTTTTCTGCAATCTCTTCGTTACGAAGCCCCTCAATATAACTCATAGAAACAATTCTACTACATTGTTCTGGCAAACCATTAATTTCGAGGTAAATATCCCTTAAAACCTCGGAACGAATCATTTCATAAATAAAATCTGGTTCCTGATCTCCAATCCGCATCGCAAAATTCAATTGCCTTTCTTTAGCATGATTATTCTTGCTAAGATGGTCCATACAGGTACGCTTGGTAACCATATACAAATACGATCTCAAATGCTCTGAACAACTGATATGATGATTGCATTTCCAAAGTTTCTCAAAAACCTCTTCAACGATGTCCTCGGCTTCCTGCACATCAAACACATACTTGTTCGCAAAATAACATAGAGAAGAAAAATATTTCTTAAATACGTGGCCAAAGGCCCGCTCGTTCCCCTCACTGAGTTTAACGAAAAGATCTGATTCACTCCAATATTTTAATTGGTTGGCATGCATCTATTTCTTTGTTTGGTATGCAACTAACATAAATATAAACAAATATTTTCTAAATGTTAAAAAATTATTTTTCAATTGTCGGCATAGTTTAATATTACACCCTTTCAGTTTAGATCAACAAAAAACAATTTAGTAGTAGCTAAAACAGGTATTTTCTGACCTGCGTTTTTTTGCCATGTCTTTTAATATTCCTTTTTATTATTATCTGAGTATTTTTTAAAATATAAGCCCTATAATTGGAATATTTATTTTAACTGTGCGCATGAATGCTTGCGCAGTTTTAGTTAAGTTTGTCATATTAATCAACAACCCCAATTAATGAAACATACAATCAAAGAATTAGAAGATATTGCTTCTCAGGTAAGAAGGGATATTGTTAGAATGGTACACGGCTGCCAATCTGGTCACCCGGGAGGGTCTCTAGGCTGTGCAGATTTCTTTACCGCACTGTATTTCGAGGTAATGAACCACTCTACTGATTTTACAATGGATGGAAAAGGCGAAGATTTGTTTTTCCTTTCTAACGGACACATTTCGCCTGTTTTCTATAGTGTTCTGGCCAGGTCAGGATATTTCGACATTAGTGAACTGGCAACTTTCAGAAAATTAAATTCAAGGTTACAAGGTCACCCCACAACTCACGAAGGACTTCCAGGCATTAGAATTGCCTCTGGATCTTTAGGTCAGGGAATGT